>OJEO01000010.1_pt1 | contig 217096 bp, 219 predicted proteins | sample 1593621 | NCBI WGS metagenome assembly OJEO01 (sample SAMN05416875, study PRJEB24817) | seawater metagenome | isolation source: Sea water | place: Canada:Atlantic | collected 2013-11
AGGAGTCGTCGGCAGCGTCAGATGTGTATAAGAGACAGCCCCAATGCAGCCCCTCCCGCGACTAAAGCCTGAAAGCTTGCAAGGGCCCTCGCGTTAATCCATTGAGGAGAACGAACCTGAACACTAATATTCATCAGGGCAATAGCGCCGACATGCATTGCGCCAGCAATAAAGTAACCCAACATGGCCATTGAAAGTGTTGTGGAAAATCCAATAATCGCTGTCCCTAATCCAGCCCCCACACAAAATAGAGACATCTGATTTTCGAGACGAATACGCCCTTTGAGTCGTGCGGCGAAGAGGGCGCCAGTGACAGCCCCTATACCCATAGAACCTAATAATATGCCATAAACACTGGCGTCCCCGCCCAACATATCGCGGGCCACTAATGGGGCGAAAGCTGCGAGCAGGCCGCCTGTTAAACCAAGAGAAAATGATCGTAGTAACGCATTCTTTAACGGCGGCGTATGGATGATGTAACGAATGCTTGTATTAATGGCGGGTAACACTCTCTCGCGCGGCTGATCTGATTTAGGAATGGGTCGGCGCCACATAAAAAATATTATACCTATAGGGATCATTGAAATAGTTGCTGTTGCAAAGGCTGCCAAGGCTCCGGCGGCGGCAACTATCATTCCGCCTACGGCTGGTCCTGCGCTTCTAGCGACATTATAACTCACACTGTTTAAGGCTACTGCATTGGATAATTCTTCTGGCGAAACCTGTTCGGCAATTGAAGATTGCCAAGCAGGTGCAAATCCGATGCTTCCTATTCCAAATAAAAAGCAAAACGACAGCAACATCATGGGCGTCAAAATATTCAGGGCTGTAAAGAAAGTTAAAAGAGCTGCCATCGACGTTCGAAAGGTGAGGGCTATAAGTATGACGTGCCGTTTATCAAATATATCTGCAACGGCGCCGGCGATTAATCCAAAAAGAAGATAGGGGCCGAAGACTGCCGTTTGGACTAGAGCCACCATCGTTGTGCTGGATGTAAGTGTCGCCATTGACCATGCAGCGCCCACGGTAAGAACAAAATTTCCAAAGTGTGCAATTATACTGGATACCCAAACCTTGCGATACAGAGGGTTACGTAAGACCTGCAAAGTTGGGGTAGAGGGTTTGGCCATTCGTATTAATTATATAGGTCTTAAACTAAACATCGGAAGAAGAACCTACTTCAAATTTTCGATTGTATTTTGCCATTCCCTTATACAGTTCAATATATTTTCTTTAAATGATAAAACTTTTTAACATAGATTCTATATTTCTAATTTTCCCGACTGGATTCCTTAGAAAGACTACTTTCCATTGACCTTTGTAACCGTCCATCGCACTAAACTTCAGAAGGTCAAACGCTATTATTTACGACTTGCCGAAACCTTTCTGAGCTCTTAACTCCGCAAGGGATTCATCGCTCATCTGACTTTCGGCCTTTAATATTTCTAAGCTGTTCTCCCCCAAATCCGGGATATGATTGCGCGCTTCCGTACGGGATCCAGACATTTTAAAGGGGGGATTCGTTACTTTGAATGAACCTGAACTATCAGAAATCTCTGTGAAGGTTCCGCGATGTAAAAGCTGTGGGTCAGTCATAACGTCACTTAATTCGCGGTATTTTGAGCAGGGTACCCCTTGTGGCGTTAATATAGATTCTACTTCTTCTGCCGTATGTTTTGACGTCCACGTTTCAATTTCATCAAATAATTCTGCCCAATTAGCATTTCGGTCTGCATTAGTTTTAAACCTCGGGTCAGTGAGCCATTCCGTATGATTTGTAACCTCACAGAGCTTACTGAAATTTCGGGGGCTAGTTGGGGCGATAATGACAAAGTCGTCGATTGTCTTTAACGGCGTGTATAAAGGGCGTCGGTTCTTGCCCGGAAATTGCGTTTCTTGTGTTTCGAATATGAGCATTCCAACCATTGCATCCAACATGGAGACATCAATGTATTGACCCTTTTGGGATTTTTCTCGTTGATATAAAGCGGCTTGAATTGCGCCAAACGCATGTGTGCCGGCTAATACATCCGCCACAAAAATACCGGTTGCGGCAGGTGCGTCCATATCATCCTGATAGTGCAAATTGACTTTATCGAACCCGCTCGCTGCATGCACAATTGGCGCATAAGCCGGATTAAGAGATTTCGGCCCTGTTTGGCCGTATCCAGAAATTGAGCAATAAATCAAGCGAGGGTTGAGACTAGATAGAGTTTCGTAATCTAAGCCCAATCGTTTCATGACGCCGGGACGGAAGTTTTCTATGACAATGTCATAATCCGTAATCATGGTTTTGACTGCCCTTAACACATTAGGATTTTTTAAATCTAAGGCCATGCTCTTTTTGCCGGCATTTAGATGTCCAAAGTAAGAGCTTTGCCCATTTCTTTGTGGGGGGCGTTCTCGAACTTGATCTCCTGATAGGGATTCAATTTTGACGACTTCTGCTCCGAGATCCGCCATCATACGTGACGCATATGGACCCGCCATGACGGCGGTGAAATCTAAAACCTTTACACCGTCCAAAGCGCCTACGAGCTGGGGGGGCACGGGGCTCTCATTTTCAGTCTCTGCGTATTTGGAGGGGATGGCGATATCCATAGAGTTAATGTCCTGATTAAGGGAGCCGGAATTTATTCTGCGGCTAATAGAGAGTCTTGTTCACGATCGTATAATTTGCTCAATAGACGTCGCCCCTGATTAACAGCTCCGTCATTTGCAATACCCATGAACTTCTTATCAGGAAACCGATTGATGTTTTTTTGCTGTATCGCAATAGTTTCCTCATCTTCGGTAATTGTATCGAAAAACTGGTCGAACAACACCTCAGGAACGCCGCTCTCTGGCGAAGCCGTTGTGGCAATTGACCAAATGTAATGCACAGATGTTTCGGTTTCGGGCGTGATACAGTGAATATTTGCTAACATGAAACCGTGGTCGCGCTTACCTTCATATGCGCCGGTTCCAGCATCGCACCCGCCGGCATTGACCCGCATGACCATACCCATTTCGGGATGAAATCTGACCTCCTGCCAACGGTCCACTCGTCCTTTGAATCCGCCAGCATCGATATAAGACTTGGGCGGTATTGAGTTCGGTAACTTACGTAAAAGTTCTACGCGCTCCCCATCAGCAATAACCTCCATTTCGGCGTTGTAATGCTGCTCCGGGTTTCCGCCAATCGTATTTGCATGGATATATGGCAGGTGAGTTAAGTCCAGAATATTATCAACTAAGAGCTGCCAATCCGCTTCCACGTGAAAGTAAAAATTTTTCCATGTCCATTTAGGATCTACGTGCTCAGGGTTTCCTATAATCTTTTCTGGATCGGCTAATGCGGGGTCCCCCATCCAAATCCAAATCATATTGTCACGTTCTTCAATCGGAAAAGCACGAATATTCGCGTTTGCAGAAATTCGGTCTTGCCCTGGTATTCGTTTACATACCCCGTCGCCACCAAACTCCATACCATGGTATGGGCATCTTAAAACCTCTCCATCGACATGGCCTTCACTTAACGGCATGGCTCTATGACTACAGCGATCCAAAATAGCTTTTGCTTGACCGCTTTCTGTACGGAAGAGAGCAACAGGCTCACCTAAATAAGTGCGGCCTAAATGCTCTCCGACTTTAAGTTCATTCGAAAAGGCAGCAACATACCAAACATTGCGAAGCAACATACTAATCTCCTATTTTAAGAGGGCTAGGCAAAAACTGCCTCCCCGATTTTTACTCACAAAGTTCAGCTTGGGCTGCCTTGCGTTAGACTTCGGCTTCTTCATTTAGGGCCTGTTTGCAGAAATCTAACACGTTCAGTTAAATCCCTTATATTTGAATGCAGAAACGCTATTCGAAAATCAGGATAGCCTAATTTACCGTAAATATAGGCCGCCATTCATATCTAATGTTGCGCCCATAAAAAATCCGCCTTGCTCTGAGGCCAATAACGCCGCCGTAGTCGCTATTTCGGAGGTTTCCATAAAGCGTCCAACGGGGACTTGATTTTCGACAGCCGAAATTTGTTCTGAAGATAATCGTTGCTTTGCAGTAGAGATCGGACCCGGGGCAATCGCATTCACGGTGACTCCCGTTCCGGCTAAGTAGCGAGCAAAATATTTGCTAAGCATTATCGCGCCGGCTTTTGAGGCAGAATAATGAGCAGAGGCGACGGTTCCGCCATTCTGTCCTGCAAGAGAGGTTATATTAATTATCCGGCCATACCCGTTTTTTTTCATATGTTCAGCGAAATGCTGACAACTAAAGAAAACGCTGCGCATATTTATAGCAACAATACTATCAAATTCATCCGCGCTGATGTCGTTCACTGGCGTACGTTTGGCATAGCCCGCATTGTTAACGACAATATCCACTTTTCCCCATTTTTTAACGACTTGGTTTGACGCGGCTAAAAAATCGTCTTTTTCACGAACGTCAAGTTTGATTCCTATTGTTGAAGTATTTGTCGGATCTAGCGTTTCTGCCAAATTTACAGCACCGGCTTCATCTATATCGGTAATAGCGACGCGTCCTCCTCCTTTATGGATTAGTTTAGCAATTGCCGCGCCGACACCTTGAGCCGCGCCAGTGATTAAAGCCGTTTTCCCAGTGAAATTAAAATTGGGTTCGATGTTCTCAAATTTTTCTGTCATTTGGGTCTCGCTTTATGGGTGATAGGTATCCGCATGCAGGAAATAAATGGCGAATAGCGCTGTTATAATAGGCCTTTAGGCATATTTTGAGATTTATTTAAAACTCTTCAAACAAACGGGGGGATTTACTAATCCCCCCGTCTAGACCTACACAGCCTTTATTTTACCCTTTAAAGGAGAGGGTAATCCCATAGCTCCTAGGTGTATTGGTGAAAATCTTCCATTGCGTTGTATCAGTTCGGGGGGACAAAAACGCCGTGATGTCATCCGCGTGAACAATTTGAAAGTTATTCGTGATGTTCTTAGCCCAGATTCCAATCGACCAGCGATCATCTGAAGGGGAGTAAGTTAGATTGCCATTGAGAGTTTTACCTTCTGTATCATTATACAAATTTGCGTAAGTCGGCAACGTATCCGCATCATCAGTCGAGATTTTACTGTTGTAGATAAATTCTGCGCGAGGCGTAATAGTGGCACCGCTATCAAGGTCAAATCTATGTTCACCACTAATATTGAAAGCGTGACTTGGGGCATATTTTGCAGGATTGCCTGAAAAGTCCTGATTTACTAATGGATCAAAAAGATCCGTATATACACCGTCCAAGTGGGCGTAATTCAAGTTGATCGTGGTTTTGTCAGTTGGCCGGATAACAGATTCAACTTCTACACCCTTCATAAGTAATGTGCCGTTGAATGTATGTGCGATACCGCCAGCTCCTGAGAAGTTTTGTAGATTTCTCGTTTCTTGACGGAAAACTGATAAATTAAGGTCAAGACGGTTGTCTAACAGGCGGGACTTTATGCCGGCTTCGTAGTTGTCAGACGTCTCAGGATCCAGAGGTAAGGTTGGATTTGCATAGGCGTTATCGACAAATCCGCCGCTTTTAAACCCACGCGCATATGTCGCATAAAGATTTATATCATCATAAGCCCGATATTTAACGGTTACCCGCGGGGTGAAGGCGTCCCAACTTTCGCCGCCAGATTCATTAACTTCACCCGGAAACCCGAAAACCGGTAAGCCATCCGGATCCGTTGTTGAGAACGCTCTATAATCGATATTTTTCTCGTCTTTTGTGTAGCGACCTCCAGCGACAAGGGTAAGTCGGTCAGTTACATCAAAGTTGAATTCGCCAAATAAAGCATAACTTTTGACATCACCGTCCTGGACACGCGTTATATTAGAAATCCCAGGGTTGGGAGTTGCAGCGCCGCCGACAGGAGAGCCCGCTAGAGGGCTGTAAGAGAATGTGTTTGTCGTCGAAACATCTGCTGAAAGATAATAAGCTCCAAGAACATAAGAAAGTCGATTAGGGGCTGACGCAAATCGAACCTCCTGACTGAAACTTCTATTCTTCACGTCTTGCGCGCGTCCAAAGACGGGGACCTCTGTTCCGACAGGAATATCGTTGTTGAAAGCGTAGCTATCATTCATGCGGTAGCCTGAAATAGCTGTAACAACACCCCCTGCGATGTCCCAATCTGCTCTTAGTAATCCGCCTCTAAGCCGCTGAGAATATGGCGAAGGTTGAAAGTCGTTATTGACCCAATCGTCATTTGTAAAGTCACCATAAGAATCAGGAATGACTTCCGGCCCCCCAATTCCTAGCTGAATAGCGCCGCCATTTCCGCTACTGTAAGAGTAGTCAGCGGAGAGGTTGAGCTTAAGATTGTTCGTGGGCTCATACAGGACTTTACCACGGACTGCATGGCTATCTACTTCGCCGTAATTGCCGCGTTGATTCGGAGTATCAATTAAGCCATCCGAGCGCTCCGTACTAAACGCAACGCGTGCCGCAAGCTTATCTTCAACTAATTCGCCGTTAACAACGCCTTCGGTGCGGAAGTAACCACCATTGCCGCCGGTCAATTGTGCAGAATAATTATCATCATATTCCGGGTTATTCGTCACAACCGCAATTCCACCGCCAACCACGTTCCGGCCAAAAAGTGTACCCTGTGGCCCGCGAAGAACCTCGACACGATTTACGTCGTAAAAGTTGCTGTTCAGATCATTGTTATAAACATAATATAAGTCGTCGACGAAAAAAGCGACCGGTGTATCTAGTGTAGCAGTACGGAATGTCGATACATTTCCGCGAATAGACAGAATAGAAAGAGATTTGTCTGCGGTGTTAATTGTAACACCAGGAACTTGGGAGGAGAGGTCAGCCGGGCTGAAAATAAGCTGTTCCTGTAATTTTTCTCCACTATAGGCAACGATGGAGAAAGGAACGTCGCGTACAGTAGAAGAGCGTCGTTGTGCGGTGACGATAATGTCATCAAGAACTGTGTTTGCCGTGGACGGGGCTGTGTTTGAATTCACGGGTTGTGGTTGTTCGGAAGCCGTCGAATTTACATCATCCGACATCTCGTTTTCAGGATTCATATCCTGCGCAAAAGCTGGCACACTTAGCCCTAAGCTTAGTGTGCCCATGAGTATAGCGGATGAATTTAATAGATACTTAAACTGCATTTGTTTCCCCTTAAGTTTATTGGATGCGATTAATTAGAGAGCGCAACAAGCATCAAAAAGAAATCCAGCGCAAGCACAATTGTTAGCCGTATCCCGATTAATGAATACGTAGACACTCTTTCGAATTAGAAGTTCCTGAGCTCTTTAACTACCCCTCATAATGAATAATGCTGCATAGCGTGAAATATTAAGGCTTTCAGGCCTGTTGGGAAACAAACTCGATATTCATAATTGAGGCGGCAACTCACAAAAACATGGCCTTAAATGGGGTCTTAAAAGGGTAATTAGACATGAAATCCAATAAAACTGACGAAATCACCCGGGTTGGACCTGGTACACTTATGGGCGAGTTTATGCGCCAATATTGGATTCCTGTGGCAAAAAGTTCAGAGGTAGTCTCCGATGGTGATCCTGTTCGCCTTATGATACTTTGCGAAAAACTTATAGCGTTTCGTGATACATCCGGCCGCGTAGGGGTTATGGATCATAGATGTCCCCATCGCTGTGCATCTTTGTTCATTGGCCGAAATGAGGAAAACGGAATACGCTGTGTTTATCATGGATGGAAATTTGACGTGGATGGCAAATGTGTCGACATGCCAAGTGTTCCTGCTCGGATGGATTTCAAGGATAAGGTGAATGCACGGGCTTATAAAACACATGAGGCAAATGGGCTGATTTGGATTTATATGGGCAAGGCTGATACGCCGCCGCCGCTTCCACAAATTGAGGCGACGATGATGGAGGACCCTGAGATTTGGTGCCTTCAGCGCAATTGTAATTGGTTGCAGGCTTTAGAAGGGGACATTGATACTTCTCACGTGGGGTATTTACATGTTGGCTCTTTGACCCCGGATGATCTTGAGGAAGATCATCCAATGCGTCCGACTGTTTTAAATCGGTCGCCAGAATATGTGGTCTCTAATGCGGAGTGGGGGACAATGTATGGAGCTTATCGCCCAAATGATGATGGACAAATGAGCTGGCGCGTAGCGCATTTCATGTTCCCATTTTGGACCCAGACTCCAAATAACCGTTTTTCCACACGCGCGATTGCGCGGGCTTGGGTGCCTATGGATGATGAGCATTCTATGTTGTTCGACATTACCGGCGGCGTTGATGAAGGAAATCCTGCTTATACGTCTAAGCTAAAGGATGACACACCATTATTTGAGCCAATCAAGTATGCAGAAACAACCACGGACTGGTTCGGTCGTTGGCGCGCTGCAGATGAAGAGCACAATGACTGGGGTATTGATCGCGAATCCCAAAGGAATGGCCATCAATTTACCGGTATCCCTAACATCACCATGCAAGACCAGGCGGTAACTGAAAGTATGGGCGGGATAACAGACCATGAATATGAAAACCTGGCTCCAACCGATCAAATGATTGCTTTCACTCGGCGTCGTATTTTGTTGATGGCAAAAGCTGCGCGGGATAAGGGGCTAACCCCGCCAGGTGTTGAGGATGCAAATATTTTCTATAAAGCGCGTGCGGGTTCATTCTTGCATGAACCAGAAGCGGATCTAAAGGAGGCTTATGAAGCCCAGCTGGAAAAGGCTGAGCGCTGGGGTAAAAGTGCTTAGCTTGCGCTTCTCTTAGAATGCCAATGATAGGGCGCGTTTTTGGCGCGCTTTTTCTGACAAGACTAAAAATAATATAGAGTCCTGATTGGCTCAGATTGCGCTCGGCTTGGTTTTAAGGAAGCGAGCAATGGGAGATGAAATGAATGAAAGCTTTGTTGAGACAAATACGCTTAGAGGCGCAAGGAATCCATAGCTATCGATTAGAGCCTCTCCCAAATGAACAATTTCCTCAATTCGAGGCGGGCGCCCATATTGATGTGAGTATAAGTGAGGGGCTTTTGCGTAGCTATTCTCTCGTTAATGATCCTTCGGATAACAAATTTTACGAAATTGCAGTCCAATTAGATGTCGAGAGCCGCGGCGGATCTGAAGGCATTCATAAGCTGTGGCAAGTCGGTCAGGAAATAGAGATATCTGCGCCTAAGAATAATTTCGAACTGGATGAGACCGCTGAGCATAGTGTATTAATCGCCGGAGGGATTGGCATTACACCAATGATGGCCATGATTGCGCGACTGGAAACGCTCGGTAAAAGTTGGGAGTTGCATTATGTCAGTAGTACGCAAAGTTCTGCCGCTTATTTAGAGCGATTACAACCTTACGAAAACGCCCATGTTATTTTTCATGACAATACAATGGGTTTACGTATGGATATGGCGCAAATCATAAGTGAGGCACCTTCTGGTTCTCATTTTTATTGTTGCGGACCCGAACGTATGTTGGTCTCCTTTCAGGAGCTAATGTCCTCTAAGCCAGAAGAAAATGTTCATTATGAATATTTTTCCGCCGATACCGACGTGGCGTTAGATGGTGGATTTAAGCTTCAGCTTATGCGTAGCAACAAAACTGTAGAAGTCGAAAAAGGCGAAACCATTCTGGACGCTCTGCTTATGGCAGGTGTGGATATTGGTTTTGCTTGTTCTGAAGGTGTGTGCGGGACTTGTGAAGTTAAGGTGCTTGATGGCGTACCTGATCACCGAGATCACTTTTTGAGTGAGGCAGATAAAGAGACAAATAAAGCCATAATGGTGTGTTGTTCTGGGTCGAAATCAGAGACGTTGGTCTTGGATATTTAATGTTCATTTTTCTTCTCAATTGGAAATCGAAATGAATATCTGCACGCAATGGTCCAACTGTGAGCAGTTGAAAGCCATGAATCAAAAATCAGCTAAAGCTGGGGATTAATAAAATGAATCTAAATAGTTTTGGCATTGGTATGTCTCCGTCAGCTTATGTATCCAATGCGACCGCTCGGCTTAAACAAATGGATCACCGTCCCCTGAACGCCTTCCAATTACAGGCGGTATTAATGACAGCGGGTACCGTAATTTTAGATGGCTTGGATAACCAAATGTTGGGATTGGCTGCGCCCTCCTTAATTGCGGAGTGGGCAATTGACCGCTCAGCCCTTGGATGGGTTTTTGCATTGGGTTTTATTGGCATGGCTTTCGGAACCATTGTTTCGGGATGGATTGGGGATAAATTCGGACGGCGTAGCGCTTTAATTCTAGGTGTAGCGATTTTTGGTGTTGCCACTTTCCTGACCGGGTTTTCCACAAACCTCGAACAGGTTGCAATACTTCGTACAATAGCAGGCATAGGTCTTGGCGGGGTGCCGGGAACAGCGGCTGCAATGATTTCTGAATATACCCCCGTTAAATGGCGAACGGTAGCGGTCACATTTGGAGTCGTTTGTGTTTCCATTGGCGGTATTTTAGGCGGCGTAATGGCCGCACTTATCTTACCAAGCATGGGCTGGAGATGGTTGTTCTACATAGGAGGCGTATTACCATTGGTATTTGCCACCACGCTTTATTTCATTCTACCGGAATCTCCTCGATTTTTATTGAGCCGGCCAAATCGCTTTGAAGAGCTTGAACGTATTTTAGTGAAAATGAAATTACTTAAATCGGATGTGAGTAGCGAAGATGTTGCGGCCGCCAAAGATCTGGAAACAAAAACCGAACAGTCTGTTGCAACATTCATCATCGAAGAGGGCGACACAGAGGACGAAACCTCGGGAGGTATCGTTTCGTCTAAGCTCCTCTTAAAGGGACGTTTGTTGCGTGACACCCTAGCCTTATGCGTCGCCATGTTTTCCGGAATGTTTATGATCTATCTGATGTTCAACTGGGCACCAACTCTATTAGATAGCCAAGGGTTTGACCTAGCGGTTGCGAGTTTTGGCCTTACGGTCTTTAATATTGGAGGAACTATTGGGGCACTAATTGCTTCAATCGCAATGATCCGCTTCGGATCACGTCCTATCCTTATTATGATGGCAATAATAGGAAGTATCGTTTGCGGAGCTTTGGCGTTTATCGAAATCTCAGGGGGGCAGAATAAATTCTTCCTTCTTTTGGGTTTAACGCTATTGGGGCTCTCTGCGAGTGCTGCGCAATCAGCCATGTTTGCTGTCGGAACAAACGTATTCCCAACCGCTTTGCGCGCTCGTGGAATGGGCGTAATGGGAGCAAGCGGGCGTATTGGCGCAATAATTAGTGCCTTTGCAGGGTCGCTTCTCATCGGATGGAACAATTTTGGATTCTTTGGCGTGCTCGCCATTCTAATGCTCGTCAATTGTGCGGGCTTCGCTTTAATTAAAGCGCACGTCCCCAAAGCGGCGAATGGTTGAGAAAATGCAGCGGAGAATATTATGAGCCAAGAATTTCAAAATCAGGAATTCGACTATATTGTGATCGGTTCTGGATCGGCAGGGTCTGTGATCGCCAATCGTCTATCTGCTATACCTGAATTAAAGGTGGCTTTAATCGAAGCAGGGCCATCTGATAAAAAGTTTCCGACTAACATTAAAGCTCTCTTGCCCGTTGGAAATATCTTCCTCTTACCTAGCGCCAAATTTAACTGGCAATATACGTTGAGCGGAGATGAAAAAGTCGGAGGCAGAACTATTGGTTTCCCCCGGGGTAAAATTTACGGAGGATGTAGTTCCATCAATGGGTCTGTTTATATTCGCGGCCAAGCCAAAGATTATGACGATTGGGAAGAGGCCGGCAATGAAGGCTGGGGTTACGATGATGTTTTGCCTGCTTTTACAGGCATGGAAAACTATCATGGTAATACTGTAAAGCATCATGGCAAGGGCGGTGAATTGGACGTTCAAAAGCCCAAAACCCTTAATCCGTTGACGACAGCATTTATAGAAGCTGCTGTCGAAGCCGGGCATAAAAACAACGATGATTTCGCAGGCAGCGACCATAAAGGGTTTGGCCGTTATGATCTTAATCAGCGCAATGGAACTCGTCTGAGCAGCGCACGTGCATTTTTACATCCCGCGCTCAAGCGTCCAAATTTAACTGTATTTGACGCAACGCTTGTGACGAAGATTATCGTCAAAGGGGGGCGTGCAACAGGAGTAGAGATCAATAAAGACGGTAACACGGAAACTCTGGTTGCGAGACAAGAAATCATTGTGAGTGCTGGAGCGATTAACTCTCCGCAATTACTCATGATATCCGGCATAGGCCCGGCCGATCATTTGCATGAAAAAGGTATCGAACCTGTGTTAGATTTGCCCGGAGTAGGCCAAAACTTACAGGACCACCCGACAGTTCATATTTCCGTCGAAAATCCTAGCGCAGAAGCTTATGCGCTCTCTCGTAAATCCTTCTTCCGGACAATTTTTAGCCCTATCAAATATATCTTTAAGCGAGATGGTATGCTGGCCTCAAACGTCGCTGAAGCCGGTGGATTTGTAGATACTAAAAATGGCAATGGTCGGGCTGACATTCAGATGACATTTTTAGTTGGTTTGAAGTCGAATGCGAATGTCATACCTTCGAAGCATGGCTTTATGGTTTTAATCCAATTGCTCCGCCCTAAGAGTGCGGGCGAGGTGAAATTAGCTAGCAAAGATCCCAAGGCTAAACCCATAATCAATCCAAACTTCTTTGAAGATCGAGAGGATATGGAAACGCTGATACGCGGGTTTAAAGAGGCTCGAAATATCGTTTCTCAAAATGCGATGAAACCTCTTCGTGGAGATGAAATGGAGCCCGGGCAAGAACATGAAAGTGATGCGGCTATTGAAGCAAAGCTCCGGCAAATTGTGAATACAGCATATCATCCGGTTGGAACATGCCGAATGGGCCCTGAGACTGATCCGATGGCTGTTGTCGACAACAAATTGCGAGTTCACGGGATACAAGGTCTTCGCATAGCAGACGCATCTGTGATGCCAGATATTATTAGCGGAAATACGAGTTCAGCAACCATGATGATTGGTGAACGCGCGGTACAATTCATTTTGGATGAGGCCGCATCATAGAATCGAAAAGCAAGGTGAGGCCATTTCGCGAGGTCGGACACTTAGGGGCCATAATTTAAACTAGGAGATCGAGATGGCAAGAATTGAAAGTTTTGAAATGCCCGAGTTTTTGAAACGCTCGGAAATGAAGTTATATATTGACGGACGATCAATAGCCGCAAAAAGTGGCAAAACCTTTGAAACCCGTAATCCGGCGACCGGCGAGCTATTGGCTAAAATTGCCGAAGCAGATGAGTCTGATGTCGACATAGCTGTAAAATCCGCCCGTAAAGCTTTTGATGGCCCTTGGCGGACAATGAAGCCGATTGAACGCCAAAAAATCCTCCTGAATTTAGCAAACATAATGGATGCTCGGTATTCCGAATTAGCGACATTGGACACGTTAGAATTGGGGGCGCCTTTATCTAAAACTGTTTTAGGTAAAAATCGGGCGGCAGCATTATTGCGCTATTACGCAGGCCAGATTCCTTTAGTGCGTGGCGACACGCTAAGTAACTCAGCGCCCGGAGATGTGATCAGCCATACATTGAAAGAGCCGATTGGTGTTGTCGCAGCAATCAACCCATGGAATGGCCCTGCGGGAATGAGCGTGTGGAAAGCGGGGCCTGTTTTGGCGTCGGGCTGTACAATGATAATGAAACCGTCGGAAGAAACATCTCTGTCTGCCTTATTATTTGCGGAAATGTGTTCCGAGGCCGGTGTTCCCGATGGGGTTATAAATGTTGTAACAGGTCACGGTGCGGCGGGCGCCGCACTGTCCAATCATCCTGATGTCGACAAAATCGCTTTTACGGGTTCGACTGGCGTTGGAGTTAAAATAATGCAGGCCGCCGCGACTAGCATGAAGCGGGTGAGCGTTGAATTAGGCGGAAAATCACCCAATATCGTGTTTGCTGATGCCAATTTGGACAAAGCCGTTCCCGCGGCGGCGCGCGCTGTTTTTGCAAATAGTGGCCAGATTTGTAGTGCTGGGACGCGCCTTTTTGTCCAATCTGAAATCTATGATGAATTTATGGAGAAATTAGTCGCGCACACAAAAACTTTGATTGTGGGAGATCCCTTGGACTCTGATACACATTTCGGTCCCGTCGTTTCGAAACTGCAGCTTGATAAAATCATGGGTTATATTGAAGGTGCAAAGAACTCATCCGCGAAATTACTCGCGGGAGGTCATCGGATGACGTCTAATGGATTTGAAAACGGAAATTTTGTTGAACCGACAATTTTTGGCGATGTCGAAGACGACATGGTTATCGCACGGGAGGAAATTTTCGGGCCTGTTTTATCGGCTTTGCGTTTTGACACTATTGAGGAAGTTATTGAGCGCGCGAACAACACTAATTTTGGACTCGCCAGTGCGGTCTGGACACGAGACTTGGCTACGGCGCATCGGATGTCTCGTGGAATACGGGCTGGTTCAGTCTGGATAAACTGTTATCAAATGCTTGATCCAAACGTCCCGTTTGGCGGTTATAAAATGAGTGGCTTCGGACGAGAGTCCGGGCCTCATCATATTGACGATTATTTGGAAACTAAGGCAGTTTGGATAGATTTGGATTAAACCCCAAAGTTCAAATTCAGTGAGGCTTACCGCCAATTCGGATAAATTTCCGTTCCTAAACTTTCTGGAGACTTCATAGTTGAGGCGACGTTCGTTAGTATTGTCGTGAACTGACGTTGTAAAATTGTGGGTCTCCAACCTTTTCTGGTGGAAACGCCGATGATCCGAGCTGTATCGTCAAGTTGCTCGCCAATTTGGACCAGTAGGCCGCTTCTGATTTGAAGGGCGACCTGATCCGGAGAGAGAAGAGTTAGGTAGTTTCCGTCCGTTAATAAACGCCCAATAATCATAACAGAACCACAATCTATTGGGCTTGGAGGGAGCTTGTGTCCTTTAAATAATCTTTCCCAATGGGCCCGAAGTGGGGAGTTTGCGGGCCCCACGATCCAAGGGTATTGCGATAACATGTCGATTGAGGGGTCTTTCGTCCCTGCAAGAGGATGCTGTTTGCCTGCTGCGATGACCAAGCGGTCTTCATAAAGAGGAATTTGGTCGAGATCTGCAATGTCAGATGGCCGAACAGCTCCGACAATCATATCTATAACGCCTTCGCGTAAAGACTCTGTTAGCTCGCGCCAGCTGCCTTCTACTATATTTATTCTTGCTTTAGGTTCTTGGTCAATTAACTTTGCCATAGCAGCCGGAACTAAAAAAGTACGGGAGAGGGGAGACGCGCCAATAGAAATTGTTTCGCCGTCCACTTCCAAGCCAATATCAGAAATGGCCGCGTTTAATTCGGCAACTGCCAGACGCGCACCTAGGGCGAGCTTTTTCCCGTAATTGTTAAGCCAAAGTCCTTGTCCTCGCCGCTCAATAAGCTTGAGACCTGCGACATATTCCAAATCCCCTACCGCGCGGTGGATCGCTGTTTGCGAAAGGCCTGTCATTCTTGCTGCTGCAATGAAGCTACCTGCATCCGCTGTCGCAATAAAAGCGCGTATTTGCGTCATCGTAATGAGGCGGTCTGGATGCTGAAATGCTTTGTTCAACCCTTTTGCGCCCCGTGCGAGATGTTTGATAGCCGCTTCAATACGTAATACCAAGATATGACCTGTTGGTGTCACGACCATTCCGCGTGACCGCCGTTCAAAAAGAGAATAACCAAGTTGTTTTTCGATCTTGGCAATGCCTTGTGTCAGTGCGGGTTGAGACAGGTTGACGACTTTGGCCGCGGCGCTAATGCTCCCATGATTGTGAATCGCGGATATGGCCCGCAAATGACGTAAGTTAAAATCATAGGGCTCGACGTTCACGGTTAATAAGATCTCTGCGTTTTATAAACTATTGCTGGTAATAATTGAAAACAGTACCACGAACATTGGATGAGTGCGAATTCTATTTACCGAAAAATGAATAGCTCATGCGGGTTTCTAAATGGACCGTATCCCTTGTAAATGTGAGGTTATTTACGTCTAAAGCATCTTAAGCACAATTCGCAGAAGAAATCGAAGTGCTAAGTTTGAATAATATGGAGGAAAGCGCGTGGATTTTGAGTTACCCGATGATGTAAGAGAGTTTAGAGACGTTACGAAGGCGATAGTGAAAGATCTCTTGCAATATGAAAAAGAATTTCAGGACACAGGTGTTGTCCCGCCGATTGTCCGCCAAACACTCATAGAGAACGGCTATTTTGCGCTTCCTTTCCCAGAAGAATATGGTGGTTTGAACCAGGGGGCTTTGATGCAGTGCGTAGTGCAAATTGAACTTGCCCGCCTGCCGCCTCAATTCTGGACAGAGCTTCGCCCATTGATGGGGCCTGGAGCTAAAAATATTCTCAATCATGCGAGTGAAGAGCAAAAAGCCCGTATTGTTCCGGGCATGGTCAGCGGTGAAATCCCCATTGCTTTTGCTTTGACTGAACCACATTGCGGGTCCGACCTAGCGTCCTTGCGCACTACGGCTGTCAGAAATGACGACGGTTGGGTGATTAACGGTAGCAAAACTTATATTTCTAATGGAAGCAAGGCGAAAGAAATAATCGTCTATGCTTACACGGATAAGAGCGCAGGCGCACGCGGTGGTATGTCGGCTTTTCTTATGAACAGCGAGACAGCTGGTTATTCTGTTGATGGAGTTATTCCTTTGATGGGGACAGCAACTCCAGGCGTTTTCGAGTTATCTTTTAATGACTGTCAAGTCCCGGCAGATGCTTTGATGGGGGAAGAGGGTAAAGCATTTCATTATGCGCTTGAGGGCTTAAATGAAGGTCGTTTGAATGTGGGCGCGACAGCGGTTGGTATGGGTGAATACGCCCTAGAGCTAGCCTTGGAGCAGGCCAGTATTCGTCCGGCATTCGGAGGTGTGATCGCTGATTTTCAAGCTATCCGACATTATCTGGCTAATATGGCTACTGATATGCGGGCCGCGAGGCTCATGTTGTTAGAGGCCTGTTGGCAGTATGACCAAGGGCAAGGCCGCCGCGAATATGCGTCTATGGCTAAGCTTTTTGCAACGGAAGCCGGCAGCCGAACTGTCGATTCGGCCTTGCAAATATTTGGCGGCGCCGGATATTGCCGTGGCTACGCAATCGAGAGGTTGTATCGTGATATTCGGATTACACGTATTTACGAAGGGTCATCAGAAATTCAGCGCAATACGATTGCCCGGGAATTGCTCAAGCAGGTCGATTAGCGAGTGCTTTCAAAGTGAAAATAGATGACGTCGGCGCCATAAGTCATGAGGTCTTAGGACGCAGATAGAATGGCGGCGACAATTATTTTTCAGAGGCGGTCAGAAGCCTACTTATTTTTGACGCCAAACACTTAAGACACATGAGGGATCAGCCCATGCGGCAAGACATTCAAGACTATCTCGCAGAATTGGAAGATATTCCGGGTACGCGAATCTATACGACTGAACGTGCGCGCCAAGGTTATTGGCTCAATCAGTTTTGCATGTCTTTAATGAAGCCTGAGAATCGGGAGGCGTGGCGCACGGATGAGAAAGCTTATCTAAAAGCTTGGGATATGACGGATCAGCAAAAGGCCGCTGTTTTGGCGCGAGACTATAATTTACTTCTTGAGTTGGGGGGCAATATTTATTTTCTTGCTAAAGTATTTTCAACTGACGGATTGTCATTTGTTCAAGCTGTTTCAACGATGACGGGTATGAGCGTTGAGGATTATACCGCCATGATGAATGCCGGGGGGCGTTCCCCCGACGGTGTCCGGTCGATTCGGGAAGGGCGATAAAAATGGCTCGTTTGACCGCCGGTATCGGCACATCACATGTCCCCTTAATTGGAGTGGCGATTGATCAAGATAAGGGGGACGACCCCTACTTCAAACCCGTTTTAGAGGCTTATGATTGGGTGAGGGATTGGATCAAAAAACCTGAGAACAAGCCGGATGTCGTAGTTTTGGTTTATAATGACCACGCCTCAGCTTTTGACATGGATCTTATTCCGACATTCGCCATTGGTTGCGGAGAGAGTTATCAGCCCGCCGATGAGGGGTGGGGGCCTCGTCCTGTTCCAAATGTCAAAAATCATTCCAAGTTAGCATGGCATATTGCCCAAAGCCTCATTTTGGATGATTTTGATATGACAATCATAAACAAAATGGACGTCGACCATGGATTGACGGTTCCATTATCAGCCGTTTTTGATCAGCCTAGAGAGTGGCCTGTTAAAGTCATTCCTTTGGCCGTGAATGTTGTAACCTATCCTGTTCCGTCTGGAAACCGGTGCTGGATGCTCGGAGAAGCCATTGCGCGCGCCGTTGAAAGTTTTCCAGAAGATTTAAATGTTCAAATATGGGGCACTGGCGGTATGTCCCACCAATTACAAGGGCCGCGTGCAGGTCTGATCAATAGGGAATTTGATACTGCATTTTTAGACGATTTAACGCAAAATCCGGAACGTTTACGCTACCTCCCACATATTGAATATCTGCGGGAAGCAGGTTCAGAAGGCATTGAACTTGTGATGTGGCTTATTATGCGCGGGGCGCTTGGTGCCTCTATAAAAGAATTACACAGAGCCTACCACGTTCCGACATCAAACACGGCTCTGGGACACATAGTATTGGAGAACGCGAAATGAAAATTGCACTCGCAGGCGGAGGCGCTTTCGGAGAAAAACACCTGAACGGGTTGAAGAACATTGACGATGTAGAAGTCGTGAGTTTGGTTGGCCGAACTTTAGAGAAAACCAAGGCCTTGGCAGAAAAGTTTGATGTGGGGCATGTGACTACGGATCTATCCGAAACATTAGCAATGGAAGAAGTGGACGCTGTTATTCTCTGTACGCCTACATCTATGCATGCATCCCAGGCGATTGCCTGTATGGACGCCGGTAAACATGTGGAAGTCGAAATTCCGCTTGCAGATAATTGGTCAGATGCTCAATCTGTTTTAGCGAAGCAAAAAGAAACTGGCCTGGTCTGCATGGTCGGTCATACACGACGTTTTAACCCTTCTCATCAGTGGGTTCACAATAAAATCAAAGAGGGGGAATTTAACATCCAGCAAATGGATGTTCAGACATTTTTCTTCCGCCGTACTAATACAAATGCCAAAGGCGAACCGCGTAGCTGGACGGATCATTTACTTTGGCATCATGCGGCTCATACAGTTGATCTATTCCAATATCAGACCGGAGAAAAAGTTGTTGTCGCTCAGGCTGTTGAAGGCCCCCATCATCCGGATTTAAATATTGCGATGGATATGTCTATTCAACTGAAAACTGAAACGGGCAAACTTTGCACTCTTTCCCTATCGTTCAACAATGATGGACCGCTGGGTACATTTTTCCGTTATATTGGGGACACAGGAACTTATTTAGCCCGCTATGACGACCTCATTACAGGGCGCGATAAAGTGATTGATGTTTCTAAAGTAGCCGTATCAATGAACGGCATTGAGCTACAGGATAGAGAGTTTATTTCGGCCATTCGCGAAGGCCGCGAGCCAAACTCTTCTGTTGCTAAGGTATTACCTTGCTATGAGGTTCTCTATAACCTTGAAGAAGGCATGCAGTAAGTTTGGCATGATAGATTCATCGAGAACATTATCAGGAACGCCCCTTAACCCGATTGGGTTAGGGTGTATGTCACTTAGCCAAGCTTATTATCCTTTGCCGTCAGAAGAGGAAGGCATTCGGCTTTTAAATAAAGCGATCGATCTTGGAGTTGCTCATCTGGACACTGCGCGACTCTATGGGTTAGGCCATAATGAAGCTCTATTATCGCGGGTATTGAAATCTCGCCGCGATGAGGTCTTCCTCGCGTCTAAATGTGGAATCGAGGCTGAAGGTCCAAAGCGATCTATTGATTGCAAACCTGCCACAATTAGGCGGGCTGTTGAAACGAGTCTTAAAACTCTGAATGTTGATTTTATTGATCTTTATTATCTACATAGACGTGACAAAGATGTGCCGATCGAAGAATCTGTCGGTACACTCGCGGATTTGAAATCTGAAGGCAAAATTGGCGCTATTGGCTTGTCCGAAATGAGTGCTGAAACACTTGGTAAAGCGGCCGCAGAGCACCCGATTGCGGCTATGCAATCAGAATATTCCTTATGGACGCGTAATCCGGAAATTGCGGTGCTAGAGGCGTGTAAAAAATTAAAAACTGCCTTTATTGCCTTTTCTCCATTAGGACGCGGCGTCTTGGCTAAAGGTTTAGATGACGCGACGCGTTTAGATAAACGGGATCTACGCGTAAAACATCCGCGTTTTAATGAAGACAATTGGCCAAAAAATCGAGGGCTAATGGACCGTTTTGAAGCTCTTGCTCGTAAAGCAAACATAACGCCGGCACAATTATCTTTGGCGTGGGTTTTAAATCAAGGATCACATGTGCATGTTATCCCTGGGACGGCTAATCTGGATCATCTTGAAGAGAATCTGGCAACTTTGTCGATCGAGGTTCCGTCAGACTTACTTAAACAGGCCGGCGAAATAGTTAATAATACTTCTGTTTCTGGCCATCGTTATCCTGAAAAGTTGCGAGCAGCGATTGATACTGAGGAGTTCGACGCGTGTTAGTCATTGATATCCATGGTCATCAAACCTTAGTGCCTCAAGAGCATCTCGATTTTCGCGCTGCTCAGAAAGCGCGGCTCAAAGATCCGAGTCTTCCGCGTCCAGCATTGCCAGTGTACTCGGATGAAAGTTTGCGCGAGATAATCGAAAATAACCAATTAAAGCTCTTAAAAGAGCGCGGCGCAGATATGACTATTTTTAGCCCCCGCGCATCGGCCATGGAGCCACATATCGGTGACCGGGAAACGGTCAATGACTGGTCAGTCGCCTGTAATAATATGATAAAGCGCGTCGTCGATTTATTTCCAGATTATTTTATTGGCGGGTGTATGCTCCCGCAGCGCATTGAAAACGGAAAACCAGCCCCACTAGATGATGCGATTGCCGAGCTGGAACGCTGCGTGAATGAGCTCGGTTTTGTTTCCTGCAATCTGAACCCCGACCCAAGCGGAGGACACTTTTCTGCTCCGCCTTTGACCGATAAATATTGGTTTCCTCTCTACGAAAAATTGGTTGAACTAGATGTTCCTGCTATGATCCATGTATCAGGATCCTGTAATGATTGTCTTCATGCAACGGGGTCATATTATATGGCGGCAGACACGAATGCCTTCATGAATTTGATGACCGGAGATTTGTTTAAAGACTTCCCGGACCTTCGGTTTATTATTCCGCATGGCGGCGGCGCTGTGCCTTATCACTGGGGGCGGTATCGCGGCCTGGCAGATATGTTAAAAATTCCGCCGCTGAATGAACATGTTATGAAAAATGTTTATTTTGATACCTGTGTTTATCATCAACCAGGCATTAATTTATTGTTTGAAGTCATTGATAAAAAGAACATTTTATTTGCCTCGGAAATGATTGGTGCTGTGCGCGGAATTGATCCTCAAACCGGAGAATATTTTGACGATACGAAACTTTATGTCGAAAATCTTGGCCTATCTTCCGAGGACAGAGAGCAAATTTTCGAAGGAAATGCTCGGCGTGTTTATCCGCGTCTTGATGCCCAATTAAAAGCGAAAGGCCTTTAAGATGTCTCATGCTACGCCCACAGGTGTTGTTGTTCAAAACATTGAACGTGTGCCATTGGATATTGTGGACCGTCTTGCTCAATCGGGAGTCTCGACTGTGTCAGAAGCGCAAGGTCGTACTGGCTGTATGAAACCTTATATGCGCCCGATTTACCCAGGTGCTCGCGTAGCAGGAAATGCCGTAACTGTTTCTATTCCGCCTGCAGATAATTGGATGATTCATGTCGTTGTTGAGCAGTGCCAAGAAGGTGATATTCTCGTTATTTCTCCGACTTCAGAATCTGATGCCGGATATTTCGGGGATCTATTTGCGACCTCCTTGTTACAGCGCGGCGTACGCGGACTGATTATTGAAGGCGGCTGCCGCGATGTTGTAGATTTGAAGGAAATGGGTTTTCCTGTTTGGAGCAAATATATTCACGGTACGGGAACCGTTAAAGAAACATTGGGATCGGTAAACATCCCGATAGTTTGCGCGGGACAATCTGTAAATCCGGGCGATGTTATTATTGCTGATGATGACGGTGTTTGCGTCGTGCCGCACAGCACTGCTGCGGATGTAAAAGCAGGTGCTATTGCACGTGAAGAGAAAGAAGCCCGTAACCGGGCCAAATTTTTGGCAGGTGAACTCGGCCTTGATGTTTATGGCATGCGCGAAGACTTGGCGAAAAAGGGATTAAAGTACATCTGATGAATACGCCACAGATTCCTTCTAAGGGCGCGCGAGATGTGCATCAAGCGCCGCGTAAGCCGGCATTTACTCCGCCGCCCGGCGCAGTAGACGCGCATTGCCATGTTTTTGGTCCATCAGTGAAATTTCCGTATTCTTCTAGCCGTAAATACACGCCTTATGATGCGCCTGCTGAAAAACTTTTTGCGTTGCGAGACCATTTGGGCTTTGAAAAAAATGTGCTTGTCCAGGCGAGCTGTCACGGCACGAATAATGACGCTATGGTCGATTGTTTGAAGAAAGCAGGGGACAATGCACGCGGCGTTGCGATTGTCTCTCCTGATATTTCTGATGAGGAGCTTCGAGCATTAGATGAAGTCGGCGTTCGCGGTGTCAGATTTAATTTTCTCAAACGTTTAGTCGATCCGACACCGAAATCAGTCTATTTGACTATCGCAAAACGCGTTGCCAAAATGGGATGGCATTGTGTTGTTTATTTTGAGGCAGACGAGATTGATGAGCTGGAAGCGTTTTTGACGCAAATCCCAACACTTGTTGTAATTGATCATATGGCTTGCCCTGATGTCGCGTTAACGGCTGAACATCCACAATTCGAAAAATTTATAAAGCTCATGTCAGATAACCCGAATTTTTGGGTGAAAGTATCCTGTCCTGAACGTCTCTCTATTACAGGCCCGCCTTATGAGGATGTTGTGCCCTTTGCACGAACTTTAGTTGAACATTTTCCCTCTCGGGTATTGTGGGGTACGGACTGGCCACATCCAAACATGAAAACGCATACTCCAGATGACGGGGAACTAGTAGATCGTATTCCACACATCGCCCGGACGGCTTCTTTACAACACAAATTATTGGTTGAAAATCCAATGAAACTATATTGGCCGGGACATAAGGTAGAGGCATAATTATGGTGGGGATTCCTTGTATGCTAATGCGCGGGGGGACGTCGAAGGGCGCCTTTTTCCTTGCCTCCGATTTACCCGATGACCCTGTCAAAAGAGATGCGGTCTTGCTTAAGGTCATGGGGTCGCCCGACCCACGACAAATTGATGGGGTCGGCGGCGGACATCCCTTAACTAGTAAGGTTGCGATTATTTCGCCCTCGGATCGCGAAGACTGCGATGTAGATTATTATTTTATCCAAGTAAGTCCGGATTCTGATAAGGTCTCAGACAGCCAAAATTGTGGTAATTTGCTTGCTGCTGTTGGTCCCTTTGCCTTGGAAAAAGGCCTCGTCAAAACGAAGAGTTCGGAGACCACTGTGCGGGTTTATATGACCAATTCGCAAAGTCGCGCGGATTTAAGCCTAATTACGCCAGAGGGTATGATCACCTATCAGGGAGAGACCAGGATTGATGGTGTGCCAGGAACTCATGCTGCTGTGATTCAAAATTATTTTGGTACAGCGGGGGCACAATGTGGTGCATTACTGCCGACAGGGAATCCTCAGGATGAAATTGACGGTATAGCGTGCACATTGATTGATAATGGCATGCCGAGTGTCTTAATGAGAGCGATTGACTTTGGAATTTCAGGATATGAAACACCTTCGGAGTTAGAATCCAATGTTCGTTTGAAATCGGCGATTGAAGCCATAAGATTGCAAGCTGGGCCTATGATGAATTTGGGTAATGTTGAAGATAAAACAATTCCAAAAATGTGTTTGGTTTCACCTCCAAAACAGGGCGGCATAATAACAACCCGCACTTTTATTCCGCACCGCCTACACGAAGCGGTTGGAGTCCTCGCCGCTGCGTCTGATGCGGCCGCCTGTATGATAGAGGGGAGCGTTGCATATGAAATCGCGGAATTCGAAAATATTAATCCATGCCGCGTTGATGTCGAGCATCCTACTGGAGCTCTTACAGTTGAACTTGAATGGTTAGGCGACAAAGTGATACGCACTGCGCTTATCCGCACCGCAAACAAGTTGATGGAAGGGAAAGTTTTTCCATGAAAATTGCATTGATTGGGTTTGGTGAGGCCGGCCAGATGTTTGCTGAAGGCTTACGGGCCAGAGCAGACATCTATGCTTACGATATCAACATTACCGATGCCATGCAGAAGGCGGCCACTACACTAGGAGTGACCTTATCGTCATCCCAAGAGGCTGTTTTGGTCGACGCGGAATTAATTCTCTCCTTAGTAACAGCGGATCAATCTTCGATAGCGGCACAATCTGCCGCACCATTTATTAGCGCCGGTCAACCTTATTTGGAAATGAACTCTGTTGCACCAAAAACGAAACAATTAAACGCGGAATTAATTCCTTCTTTGATTGATGTCGCGATTATGGCGCCTGTCCACCCCAAAAGAATGTCAGTTCCTTTATTGGTAGCTCACCCAAATTCAAACGAAATCACCGACTTATTAAAGGTGCTTGGCTTTAATGCGAAATCTGTCGGAGCGGATGTAGGTCACGCCGCAGCTATTAAAATGTGCCGATCAATTATGATTAAAGGGATGGAAGCCCTGACAATCGAATGTTTATCGACCGCTCGGTATTTTGGCGTCGAATCTGATGTTTTAGCTTCCCTTCACTCAAGCTTTCCGGAAATGGGGTGGGATAGAGACCGCGCTGACTATTGGTTCGGCCGAGTTGCCTTGCATGGTCAAAGACGTGCCGCGGAAATGCGCGAAGTGGCAAAGACTGTCGCAGATGCAGGAGTGCCCTCTGAAATGTCTTTGGAAGTGTCCAAAACACAAGCAATATATGCTGGCAACATATCTTATTTAAAAGGTGAGTAGCTAAAATAGATAACTTTTCTCCCTACTTGTGCCTTTACTTTGATTAAAGCCTAAAAGTCATTCTCTTATAGCTTTTGGATGTTTTACTAAACCCCGCGTAAAATTTGTATGTCATTGATGCAATCGCAGCAAATAATGTTGACCTGTCTATATTTGGTGCAGTTGAAATATTACGGATGATGTGAATCATGCATAAAGTGATATAGGGTATCGGATAACCCTTAAAAATATAGCCAAGGCATGACCTAATATTTTAAGAGTTGGAAAAACCATTGCGCCCAGTTTTGTGAAATTCGAATTGGTTCATTATATGTGTCACCTCTTGTAAAATCAGGTGACAGAGCCTTTTCTGGTCAACTCATTTGCATGACTTGCTTTTATACTTGGTTATTTTTAGTTTAGTCATTCTACTGTGCCCTTAAGCCACAATGGATTTAAAATCCTGTAGATGTTAGATTTATTAGGCCTTATCCTTGAACAACCCTCTTTTATGAGAACTTTTATTCTAAAGAATCAACAATTTAAGGTGAGTGTTGCGCCCATGATGGATTGGAGCGACTATCTAATGAAAACAATGACTTAGACGCCCGCGTGTGCAATTTGTGTGCAGTGCGAAAAAGTTTTGAGCGTGAAATTAGGTGTATTTTGGTGTAAATCAGGGACGTATTCAGGGCTTGGGTATTGATCAGAAATGCGAATAAAAGTTCTTGTAACTGTCATAATGTGACAGTATATAGAATTTTATGAGTGCATTGGTTTCACTTGTTATTGACGCCGGATATGCAAACCGTATCTTAAACGATCGGCAATTAGCGCGTATCTTGGGCGGAAGCGATGATCGGCGTTATGGTCAGGTCAAACGCGCCTTGAAGTCCGGTGATCTTATTCGGGTCAAACGAGGCTATTATGCACTCTCAGAACGGCATAGGACAAACCCTGTCCACCCCTATGCTCTGGCGCAGGCCCTGGTGTTCGGCAGCTACATTTCAATGGAAACAGCATTAGCGTTTCATGGCTGGATTCCCGAAGCCGTCTATACGACCGTGAGCGTCACGCCCGGACGAAAGTCTCAACAGGTTGACCATGAACACTTTGGACGATTTGAATTCAATCCTCTGGCGCTTCATAAGTCAGGCTTCCTTTCAGGCGTGGAGCGCCACGTCTTGAGTGAGCAACCGGCCCTTATTGCATCACCACTAAGAGCCCTGATGGATATTGTGGCCTATCGTAAGCAGAACTGGGGAGGCATGAGTTGGGTTGAAACGGGGTTGCGTATTGAACACTCTAACCTTTTAACGCTCAGCGGTGCGGATTTCGACGCTCTTAAAACCGTTTACAAGCATAAAACTGCCAATGAATTCCTGACCGATTTTGAAGCCGCCATTTTCGAATTAGGATCGAAGAGTTCATCTATTCAGAATGTAGGTGCGGCATGAACGATATTATTCAAGCGAGGCTTTCAAAGTATCAGGTGGCAAACGCTGTTGAGGAAGAAAACGCAACGAAAGAAATCATTCAAGAGATTGCGCTTTACGGGCTTTGGCGCGCCAAGTTTTTTGATGTTGCCGTTTTTCAAGGCGGCACAAGCCTGCGTATTTTACACAAATTGCCTCGATTTTCCGAAGACCTCGACTTCTTGCTCCGTGAGCCAGATCTCAAATTTGATTGGGCCCCGTATTTGAAAGTGCTGACAGCTACGTTCGAAGAATATGGCTTAAATCCTGAAACTGTCTCGAAAGCGCAAATGGATAAACGTATCCGAAATGCTGTTATCAAGGATAGCTCGGTTGCCAATCAGTTGGATTTGTCTTTCGGCCGAAGTGACGCTCGGAAGAAACTCAAAATCAAACTGGAAATTGATGTCGAGCCGCCTGCGTATTCGGGCGAGGCTTTTACCTTTTTGGATTTTCCGGTAGATTATGAAGTTCGTCATCAGGACTTGTCCTCAAATTTTGCACTCAAAATCCATGCCCTTTTGTGCCGTGAATATGTGAAGGGCAGGGACTGGTATGATTTCGCTTGGTATGTGGCGCAAGGGCATTTTCCAAACTTGCCGCATCTCGAAGCCGCTTTACGCCAGTTTGGGCCGTGGTCTGGTGATGAGAGCCTTAGCATTGAAAAGGACTGGCTTGAAAGCACACTGGCTAAGCGGATTAAAGAAATTGATTGGGAAAATACCAAGCGGGATGTTCTTAGGTTTTTACGTCCGGTAGAGGCAGAGTCTTTAAGCGTATGGAGTGATAGGTTCTTTGAAGCTAAGCTAAGCAAGCTGTTCTCGGAAGTATGTCTGATATGAAGCCGCGAATATGGGATTTTGAACAAATAAAGGTTCGAGTCCGCAAGCAGGAGCCAATAAAAATTAAATAAAGCAATAAAATCAGTTACTTAATGCGCCTTCATTTTTCAAAAAGGGCACATGAGGGGGCGCGTAAAAGGGCACATGAAAGGACACGTTGGCCCGTTTGAAAACTAAGGTGCGAATATTAACAAAAAAATCAAACGTGATTCGTTTTCAGTTTTCCCCTGCGTTAGGTTGCTTACTGAGACCATATTCGTCTTCGGCGAGGGAATAGCATAGGTCTTCGGAGACCATGACTTGAGTTGAACTACTGATGGGACTGTAGCATTGCTATTGTTTGATAGGAGGTTACGCACTCTAGCCTCAGCATTGTGTCATATTTTTTTGTCTCGCAACTGTCTCAATAATGAGACACTTTGTCTACATTGTTAATTCTCCTACCTTTTTTACAAGCCGCGACTGTGCAAGCTTTCGGTTAGACGCTGCAACAAGTGGTGCGTAAACAACATAGGGGAATCTCAGATGGCCGAAGCCGATCCTGTACAATCAAATCTAATCGTAATGAAACCTCCGTTTAAAAAACGGTATGACAATTTTATTGGTGGGAAATTTACTCCGCCTAAAGCTGGGCGGTATTTTGACAATCCGTCCCCTGTGACGGGTAAGAAAATATGTGAAATCGCGCGCTCTGACGCCGACGATATAAATGCCGCGCTCGATGCCGCTCACGCCGCAAAAGATGCTTGGGGCAAAACCTCCGTTGCTGAGCGGGCCTTGATGCTGCACCGAATTGCGGACCGCATGGAAGAAAATCTCGATTTGCTCGCGACTGCTGAGACGTGGGATAATGGCAAACCCATCCGCGAGACTATGGCGGCGGACTTGCCGCTGGCCATTGACCATTTCCGCTATTTCGCCGGATGCATTCGCGCACAAGAAGGCGGCATCAGCGAAATTGACAATGACACTGTCGCTTATCACTTCCACGAACCGCTTGGCGTTGTCGGTCAAATCATTCCGTGGAACTTCCCACTTCTCATGGCGACATGGAAACTGGCACCCGCGCTTGCGGCGGGCAATTGCGTTGTCTTGAAACCTGCCGAGCAAACCCCGGCCAGTATTCTGGTTTGGGCAGAGCTCATTGGCGATATCCTCCCCGATGGCGTGCTCAATATCGTCAATGGATTTGGCCTTGAGGCAGGTAAACCGCTCGCCTCCAGTAACCGTATCGCCAAAATTGCGTTTACAGGCGAGACAACAACGGGCCGCCTCATCATGCAATATGCGTCGGAAAATATCATCCCGGTCACATTGGAACTTGGCGGTAAATCACCAAACATCTTCTTCAAAGACGTTATGCGCGAAGACGATGATTATCTCGACAAGGCGATTGAAGGCTTTGTGATGTTCGCTCTTAATCAAGGCGAGGTTTGCACCTGTCCATCCCGGGCCCTTGTTCACGAGTCCATCTATGATGAGTTCATGGAGCGGGTCTTGAAACGGGTCGGGGCCATTGTGCAGGGCAACCCGCTTGATCCGGCGACCATGCTGGGCGCTCAGGCTTCATCGGAGCAAAAAGAGAAGATCATGTCCTATTTTGATATTGGACGGCAAGAGGGCGCGAAAGTCCTCATTGGCGGCGATGCGGCTGATTTGGGTGGCGAGCTGTCTGAGGGCTATTACGTCAATCCAACCGTTCTTGAAGGCCACAATAAAATGCGGGTGTTCCAAGAAGAAATCTTTGGGCCTGTGGTCTCTGTCACGACATTCAAAGACGATGATGACGCGCTCGAAATCGCAAATGACACACTCTACGGCCTTGGAGCAGGCGTGTGGTCCCGCGACGCAAATACATGTTACCGCTTTGGCCGCAATGTTCAGGCGGGCCGTGTTTGGACGAACTGCTACCACGCCTATCCGGCCCATGCTGCGTTTGGCGGGTATAAACAGTCCGGCATTGGACGGGAGAACCACCTGAAAATGCTGGACCATTATCAGCAGACTAAGAATATGTTGGTCTCATACGCTCCGCAAAAACTGGGCTTCTTCTAAGCTTATCATCCCCGTTTCCTGCTAGCGCGGGAAACGGTCTCTATTCGGTATTGCCGCCGTAAAATGAGCGGCAAACCGAACGGCTATGCGCGGTATTTATATGCCCTGCTCTTAGCCCAACACTCCAGGCGGGATTGTTGAAATAAGGGAGGATAGGAGATTTCCCATGCAAAATAATAAAGTAATAAATACGGTAAAAATATCTGCCGCTGTCTTTGGTTTGGTCTGTTTAAGTGGAGGTACGGCTCTTGCGGAGGACGGACCTGAAGCCTCTACTCTTGCAAAAGACGGACTGTCATTCTCGGCGAGTTTAACAGGGGCCACAGAATATGTTTGGCGCGGCGTCGAGCAATCAGGCGGTGACCCTGCGATTTTCGGATCTGTTTCCGCTGCTTATAATGGCTTCTACGCCGGAGTCGGCGCAGAGAATGTCGACTTTCTCGGCATCAATACAGAATATGATATGTGGGCCGGCTGGGGCGGCGATATTGGCAGCAATGTAAGGCTAGACCTCACTGTTGTGCGTTACGGCTATATCGACGCGCCTGACGGGATCGACCTCGATACGACAGAGTTAAAAGCCGGGCTTTCAACGACCCTCGGAAAAGCCTCTGTTGGTGCCGTCGTTCATTGGACAAATGATTTCTTTGCGACAGAGGAATCTGCGACATATTTAGAATTCAACGGGAGCATTCCGGTAGCTAAAAAATTGAGTGCGTCCGGGACGCTTGCTCGCCAGTTTCTAGATGATGACGATGCCAGCTATATGACATGGAACGCCGGGCTCACCTATGCCGTGGCGGATAATCTCGGTCTCGATGTCCGCTATATCGATACGGACATTAAAAATTCTGGCGGCACTGCCGACTCGCGCATCGTTGCCGGGTTCACAGCGTCTTTTTAGCTTCGTTCTCGCCTGCCTCCAATCTTGCCGAATAGTTTGGTAAGATTGGAGGGCTTTTTGGACGTTTGAGAGAATATGGGAATTGAATATGGCTGATACTGAAATGAAAAATGTACAAGTTCCTGAGGCCTTCATGGGCAAGGCCAATTTAAACGCAGCGCGCTATCAAGAGATGTATGCGGCCTCCATCGCTGACCCGGAGGCGTTTTGGGGTGAGCACGGCAAACGTCTCGATTGGATAAAGCCCTATACGCAGGTCAAAGACGTAAGCTGGGACAAAGACGACCTTCATATTCAATGGTATTATGACGGCGTGCTGAACGTGACGGCCAATTGTATTGACCGGCACCTTAGCACACGCGCTAACAAACCCGCCTTAATTTGGGAAGGCGATGACCCAAGCGACAGCAAGACCGTGACTTTTGCGCAGTTACATAAAGCCGTCTGTCAGTTCGGAAATGTCCTGACACAGCTCGGCGTTGAAAAAGGCGACCGCGTGACCATTTACATGCCGATGGTTTTGGAGGCTACCTACGCTATGTTAGCCTGCGCGAGAATTGGCGCCGTGCATAGTGTTGTGTTTGGCGGATTTTCCCCGGAGGCCCTCGCGGGGCGTATTATTGATTGCGATTCAAAGTTTTTAATTACAGCAGATGAAGGCGTGCGCGGCGGCCGTAAAATTCCTTTGAAAGAAAATGCTGACGCCGCCGCCGAAATTGCTGAGGCAACCTTGGAGAAAATGCTTGTTGTTGAGCGCACCGGTTCTGGCGTCGCGATGAAAGCCGGGCGCGACTACTGGCTGCATGAAGAGATGGCAAATGTTTCCTATGACTGCCCGCCCGAGCCCATGAACGCGGAAGATCCATTATTTATTCTATATACATCTGGTTCGACGGGAAAGCCCAAGGGTGTTTTGCATACAACTGGCGGTTATCTCGTTTGGGCCGCTATGACTCATGAATACGTTTTCGATCTTAAGGAAGACGATGTCTATTGGTGCACGGCGGATGTCGGATGGGTCACAGGGCATTCTTATATTGTCTATGGGCCTCTGGCGAACGGCACGACCACAATCATGTTTGAAGGTGTTCCTACCTATCCAGATGCCAGCCGCTTATGGCAGGTGTGTGACAAGCATGATGTCACGCTATTTTACACAGCGCCAACGGCGATACGCGCTTTGATGCGCGAAGGATCAGGTCCGGTATTGGCTACCGACCGCTCTTCCATACGCTTGCTCGGGACAGTCGGCGAACCGATTAATCCTGAAGCGTGGGAGTGGTACTATAATGTTGTGGGCGAGGCGCGCTGTCCGATTGTCGATACCTATTGGCAAACCGAGACCGGGGCCAGCATGATGGTGCCTCTGCCGGGCGTGACAACTATGAAGCCCGGCGCTGCGAGCCATCCATTCTTTGGCATTAAACCCATGCTGGTGGACGCGGAGGGCAAGGAACAGACGGGCGCGGTCGAAGGCAACCTTGTTATCACAGACAGCTGGCCGGGCCAGATGCGCACGGTTTATAGCGACCATCAGCGGTTCATCGATACTTATTTTTCAACCTATCCCGGAACCTACTTTACAGGTGATGGTTGCCGCCGCGACGCAGACGGATTCTACTGGATAACGGGCCGCGTTGACGATGTTATCAATGTCTCCGGTCACCGGATGGGAACAGCAGAAGTTGAAAGCTCGCTGGTTGCTCATGACGCCGTCGCGGAGGCTGCTGTTGTCGGCTATCCTCATGACATCAAAGGTCAGGGCATATACGCTTACGTGACTCCAATTGCGGGCATTGAGCCGAGTGACGCTTTGACAAAAGAGCTGGTTTTACACGTCCGTAAAGAGATTGGCCCGATTGCTTCACCAGACCTTATACAGTTCGCGCCTAACCTTCCCAAAACCCGTTCTGGAAAAATCATGCGGCGCATACTGCGCAAGATAGCGGAAAACGAGTTTTCCAATCTTGGCGACACAAGCACCTTGGCTGAACCGGAGGTCGTGCGCGACCTAATCGAGAACCGGAGAAATCTGTGATGCGAACGCCGTATAAATCTGCTAAGGTCTTTAACATGAGTAAGGATCGAAACCTCGGAGGCGATATAGCGGCAACGCATTCTGATCGCGTCATTGAGACTGTATCATCGTCCAAGGCGGCTTCGTCGCCCTTGGCGGCGTCTTGGAGTCGGTCTCTGAACTATTTTGGGCTTGAGCCTGACTCAGTTGAAAACCGAGAACGGTCCGGCTCATCTGAAATTAAGGCGCGCCAGGAAGAGCTTGGGCTCTTGCTGTCAATTGCTCAGCCCGCTATGGATAAACTTCATGCGACGATCAATCTTGCAGGATGTAGCGTATTCTTGTCAGATGCAGAAGGCGTGGTAATCGATCAGCGGCACGCAGCCTCTGATGCTGATGATTTTGAGACGGCAGGGCTTTCAACTGGCTTTGTTTGGTCAGAAGCCCGAGAAGGCACCAATGGAATAGGGACATGCGCCGTCGATCAGCGGCCTGTTACAATCCATCAAAACCAACATTTTCAATCGCGTAATACGGTGATGAGTTGTATGGGCGCGCCAATCTTTGATGCAGCCGGACGTTTAGCGGCTGTGCTTGATGTTTCCTCATTTAGGAATGATTTATCAGAGCCTTTTGCGAGTCTTGTGACTCAAACTGTAACACAATTTGCCCACCAAATAGAATCTGACCATTTTCAACAGGTCTTTGGCAATGCACGAATCGTGCGCGGTAAACAAGACGGCGCGACTGGGGCTGTTTTATTCGCTGTGGACCGGGATGATTTGCTCATAGGCGCGACTCGCCATGCAAGGCATTCCTACGGTTTGAATGATGATTCTTTTACAACGCCGCAACCCGCCGGTTCTATCCTTGATAACATAGATCACAGGGCAGGTGGACTAGAGGGCGCTGAACAAAGAGCCATCCGCCGCGCTATAGCCGCGGCTAACGGAAACCTAACCGCCGCCGCACGTGCGCTTAAAATTGGCCGCGCGACGCTTTATCGCCGGATGCAAGCCTTGGGCATTTCGCGGTAGCCGTATCTATCTTGTCAAAAGGAGACCGCATAATGAATGCAGATTTACCCAAAAGAGTCACAGCGACAGAGGCAGCTCTTTCGCTCATTGCGGAAATTAGGCAAGATCATCCGAAAGTTATTTTTCATCAGTCCGGGGGATGTTGTGACGGCTCAAGCCCAATGTGCTACCCTGAAGGAGACTTCAAGATTGGTGAGCATGACGTAAAGCTTGGCGATGTCGGCGGTACTCCGGTCTACATCTCTGGGAGCCAATTCGAAGTTTGGAAACACACGCAACTTATATTAGACGCTGTTCCAGGTCGCGGCGGCATGTTTTCACTCGATAACGGGCGAGAGCGTCGTTTCTTGGCACGAGCCCGGACCTTCGATGGCGATGAATTGGAAGCCCTGACAATAGGGAGCTAGCTTTAGCGAGCTTATCATGATGCCAACAATCGAATATGTGTTGGCATAATAGGTGATAAAAGGTAAGTCTGTGTCAGTTCTCTGAATGTCCGCCATGGGGTGCGAGTTCAATGGGGCGTCGCAAGAATACTTTTAATCGCCCACATTATCACTGATTAGTAATCTATAATGGCTATACCGATTTTGCCATCTATTGGTGATGGAGATTTGCCATATAGAAAGCGAGTTTCTTCCTGCTAAACCCGTATTAAACGGAGTTATACGGGCAGTAGTTAATGCGGACATAGGTGATAGCTATTTCATGTGGTCAAATATGGCAAAGTGCTGTATATATGTGCTTTAGGCGCATAATAATCGGACATTTAAGAGGACATAGAAGCGGACATGGCAGCGGACTTGGACAGAGGTGAAGCGGCATCCATGATGGAGCCTTTACTGATTAGCAGCACGTCCAAACATTATGGGCCGTTAGCGGATCTCGCTGTCGAGCTTTCGGCTAAATCGACGGGTTTGAAGCGCAGCTTGCCGCTGCCCATTGTTTCCGCGCTCTCTAATCTCGTGCGCGCGATGAACTGTTATTATAGTAATTTGATCGAAGGGCATGACACTCATCCTGTTGATATTGAGCGGGCACTGAATGAAGATTACAGCGTGGACCCTGAAAAGCGCGACCTGCAATTGGAAGCGCGTGCCCATATTCACGTGCAACAGTGGATTGATGAGGGCGGGCTTAAAGACCGCGCTTTAACGAGAGGCGGCGTCTTAGAAACCCATGAGCGTTTTTGCGCGCTCTTGCCGGACGACCTGCTTTGGGTGGAGTATCCTGATACGGGCGAGCGGGTGAAGGTAGTTCCTGGTGAATACCGCTTGCGTGATGTCCAAGTCGGGCGGCATGTCGCGATCAGTCCCGGAGCCGTGCCAAACTTCATGACACGGTTTGAGACCGCATTTGCCGCGCGTGGTAAAGTGGACGCGATTATGTCCTCAGCGACCGCCCATCACCGCCTTTTATGGATACATCCTTTTCTAGATGGCAATGGCCGCGTCGCGCGGCTTATGTCTTATGCCGTTTTACATGATGCTATGGAAACAGGCGGTCTATGGTCGATAGCGCGCGGGCTCGCTCGAAATGTCAAGGACTATAAAGGCCATCTCGCAGCCTGTGATCAACCACGCCGTAATGATTTAGATGGCCGGGGTAATCTGAGTGAAGAAGAATTGGCCAAGTTTGTATTTTTCTTTCTACAAACCTGTATTGATCAAGTGGACTTTATGGAACGCCTCATGCAACCGGGCCGCCTTCGAGACCGTATCCGCATATGGGTCGAGGAAGAAATCAGGGCCGATGAATTGCCGCCTAAATCGACCCAAGTCTTAGATGCTATGCTCTATCGCGGCGAGATTGAGCGCGGCGAACTTGCGGAGCTTTTAGGCGTCACGCCTCGTCACGCCCGGCGCGTCTCATCGGCCTTACTGGAGAAAGGCGTGCTCACCTCTGCGGGCGTGCGCGCGCCGCTGCGCTTGGCATTTCCTGCGGCTCTCGCAGGACGCTGGATGCCGGGTTTGTTCCCCGAAAAGGGTTGAGGCATCTGCGTCGTTTTTGCCCTGCTATATGATAAATGCGGAGCCGAACTCGTCGAATCCATCATTAACGGAGCCAATTTATGACAATTGCGGACTCGAACCATAAACGATACTGTTGGCGAAAATTAATTTTGTAAAATTGAAATGGAGTATGAAAAATATAATAAAAACAATGACTTAAAGGCCGATGGCTCCGCAAGCAGGAGCCAATTAAAATTAAATAAAACAATAAAATCAGTTACTTAATGGGCCTTCATTTTTCTAAAAGGGCACATCAGGGGGCGCGTAAAAGGGCACATGAAAGGGCGCGTGGGCCCGTTTGAGTATTAAGGGGCGAATATTAGCATAAAAATCAAACGTGATTCGTTTTCAGTTTGTCCCTGCGTTAGGTTGCTTACTGAGACCATCTTCGTCTTCTGCGGGGGGATAGTGTTGTAATTCTCTGTGTTAAGTCTTGTAATAATACTACAATTTTGAATGACACCGGCTTTGTTTTTCCGCTTGTGTTTTAATCGGATACCGGGTGGAATTCTTTTATAGGTATGAGACCCAAAAAAGGCGTGATACGTCCATAGTCTTATGAAAAATGAGCTGCCAAGTTTATGGAAGGAAAAATATGTCCACTTTCGCCTTTAATAAGGATCCGGCACCCGAGGATTGCCTTGTTTCTGGAAAATATATTGACCATGATTCACCTGAAATAACCTGCTTTGTCCAAGAGACTTTATCTCAGTTTCCAGCCAGTATCAACGATACCCAAAAAGCAATAGCGCTATTTAACGCTGTTCGTGACAAATGGTTGTACAATCCCTTTGCGTTTGATCTTTCTGAAGACGGGTTTACGGCCAGCAAAATTGTTGCACGGACGGATGCTTATTGTGTTCCGAAAGCTATCTTGCTCACCGCTTGTTTACGCGCTGCTTGTATTCCGGCTGCCGTGGGGTTTGCTGATGTTCGGAACCATTTAAGTACTCCGAAATTACGTGAAACAATGGGAACAGACTTATTCGTCTATCATGGTTATGTGAAACTCTGGCTTAATGGGATTTCGTACAAAATTACACCAGCATTCAATATGGAAATGTGTACAAAATTTGGAGTTAAGCCACTTGTATTCGATGGTCGCAGTGATGCACTTTTTCACGAGTTTAATGCAAATGATGATCAACACATGGAATATGTAAAAGACCATGGAGCGTTTTCTGGTGTGCCACGTCAGCAAATCATTTCAACCTATATTAAGACCTACCCCAATATCGCAGCTCCCAACCCAGAATAATTTAAAGCTCTTTCCACGCAGGACATTAATCGCATTGGCAAAGTTATCAAAGATCGGGCCGTACACGACGATTAAGAATTCGTCCTTTTGGTGAAACTCGCTCAAAATAAGACTTTGAGCCGAGGCCAGAAACTGTAATCAACCTGGCTTCTCAATCCCCTAATTAGGTACACCTGTGCAATAAACCCTACATCAAACGGATACATAAATGAGGGTCTGGACAATTGCCCTTAAGACTTAATATGTTTGTGCTTGAACTAAATGAACCGATTGCTCAACTAAGTGAGTGCCAATAGAATGACACCCCAAGACAAATTCGCAAACCTAAAACGAGACCGCAATCCTATGCCGAAGAATGTTGAGGTTGCTCTTGTGGAAAGCGATCTCTATCAAGCTTTCAAGGCAAGGCCCGCTTATCAACAGAACGATTATCTTGGTTGGATTATCCGGGCCAAACGGGATGCAACGAAGCAAAAACGTATGAAGCAAATGCTGGAAGAGCTTGCCAAGGGCGATGTGTATATGAAAATGTCGTACAACCCAAAATAAGGCAGTTGGGGTTAGTGTTACTTGAGAGTCTTATGACAGAAAAAGACCTCCCAGAAAAACTGGGAGGCAAGTTTTGCGCTCATCGGGGAAGAGCACAGATCATAATTTAAGGCTAAGTGTAGCTTTCGCGACAAGGACATCGATTTTACCCTGCCATGCTAAGACGTCGATAACCGCGAGCCGCCGACCTAGTTTTACGATTTTAGCTGAGCCAAATAGTGGTTCTAATTTTGCGGACCGGAGAAAGTCGACATTGGAGTTAATTAAGGTGGCGGCCATTGCTGATTTGGTTCGATCCGACAATTCGATTTCGGCTACTCGCTCCATAAAGATGGTGACGACGCCTCCGTGGATGGCCCTTATTGCAGGGTTTCCCATATGCTTTTCGGATGGTGACATGTAATAGACGTGTTCCCCGATGTCTTTCATTTGGCTAATTCCCAACCACTGGTCGATGGGCTTGTGTTTCGAGTTTTGAGGCACTTTCCTAGAGGCTCCCTGACGCAGCAAATGAGGGGCCTTTTGATCCGACCATAAACGCGGCGCTTGCCTTGGCTAATACTGTTTGGCTCACAGGGTCGCTGATGTCGCCCTGCATTCGAGCGATGTTTCCGTCTAATGCAAAGCAGGACGCCGTGCAGATGAGCTTTGATTCTGACTTCGCAGGGGTCAAATAATCGGTTTTAAGATTTATCGTTGCGATTGGAATTAATTCCCTTATGTGTGCGAATAATGCGATACCGAATGCGGAATCCAGGAGAAGCGTTAGCGCGCCGCGATGTAAGAACAGGCTATTTTTGTCGGCCTTAAAATCAGGGCCGAGTGACGCTTCCATTTTCACGCCTTGCTTGGAAACGTCTGTGATATTCACATTAAACTGTGAAAACATTGGATGTGCGTCACTGAAGAAATGACCCGCAAATTCTCGCCAGTCGATATTTCCGTTTTGGAAGTCCGTTGTATGCTCAAACATTCATATTCGCCTGTAATGTCTGTAAGACTGTCCGGGCTTGTTCGAGGTTTTGCTCTGGTATCCCGCCGAATATCTCATTTGCTAAAGTTTCTGCGTAGGCAGAAATATCCTCAGCGCGTTTTTCCCCGAGTTTTGTCGCGCTAATCCTCCAGACACGTCGATCACTGGCATCAGCAATGCGTTTAATGAAACCGCTTTTTTCAAGTTGATCTATGAGGCCGCCCGCTGACGAGCGATTAATATCGAGAACATCCGCGAGTTCAGTTTGAGTTGGGGCTTCCATTCGCAAGACGTGAACCAATGTGTGCCACTGCGCCCTGGTCAATCCCAGTAACATCATTTTCCGGTCAAATGTCTTGCGCATTAGCCTCGAAACGTCACTGATCAAGAAACTAAAATCAACTCGGTGGTCGTCCCGCAAAGCGTCATGAGTGATAGATTTTGTTGCATTCAAAGCCATATTAAGTTCATCTTTTTTAACATTGTATGGAGCCATAATATATTGTACATGACAATTTACAAGCAAGAATTTGAAGGATACGCGCCGCCCTTCCGGAGGTTACCAGTATGAAATACAGAGCATTGCATACAAATCGCTGCGCAAGTTGGTCGACCGACTTACTTATTCGGTTCACGGCGCTTTTGATCATCGGCCTCGGGACAACATCCTGTACGGGCAGTCACTCCGCTTCTCATGAAGAAGAGGCACTCACGGGAGAATTACCAAAAATAACTGAAGAAAATTTGACCGCAGTCGTGAGGACAATTCATCCCGAAATGTCCGATATCTCTAAGACATTGGTCGTGTCAGGAACAATTGCTGCCAAACAAACGAGCAATATTGGCGCATTGGCGACAGGTGTTGTTGAACGCATATTTGTAAAGGTCGGTGACCGAGTCAAAAAAGGGCAGCCTCTATTTCAAACAAGACAGGTCGACTATCAACGAAAGGTCGATGAAGCGAAAGCAACGCTAACCATAGCATCCGCGCAATCAACCAATGCGAAAATACTGTATCAGCGTTACGCAAATCTCATCGATAAGGATGCCGTATCGCGTGTTGATTATGAGGAAGTTAAAACGAAGTCAGAAGTCGCAATGGCTCAAGTGGCACTTCGAGAAGCGCAATTGCAAACCGCGAAACAGGCGTTGGGCGATACCGTCGTCCGGGCCCCATTCGACGGGTCTATTACCGCGCGATATATTGATGAAGGCGTTTTTATGTCCAACTCATTTTCCGGATTGGGGAACTCATCCGTCGTGCAAATCCGAGAATGTGAAATTGCAGCGGGTATTCTATTTGCCCCGGAGTCCGAAATTGGAAATTTGGCTTTAGGATTAGAAGGTCATCTTCATGTTGATGGCAAATCCGAGCCAATTCCCGCAACCATAGCTATATTGAATGACGGGGTAGACCCGGTCGCGCGCACTGTTGAATTTAGAATGCCGTTTAAAAATAAAGACTGCGCCGTCAAGGCCGGGCAATCGGTACGGGCAGAAATTATGACTCCCGCGCGCGCAGCAATTACTATTCCCAGGCGGGCCGTCCGAGGCTCCCCGGATACGCCTTTTGTTTACATAGTACAGGATAACATTATCGTTCGACAACCGATCAACGCGCGTGACATCAATGTCAATCAGGTCGAAGTTCTTTCCGGGCTTGCTTTAAGTGATACTGTGGTGTTGTCCTCTTCAACGCCGCTACAAAAAGGCATGAAGGTTACAATCAATAACTCATGATGTGGCTTGTTGAAACTTCCGTAAAACGAGCGGTTTTTGCCGTTATGTTTATTGCAGCGTTAGTGGGCTTGGGATTGATGTCAATGGGCCGTATCGGTATCGATTTGTTCCCAGAAATCGACCTTCCTTATATTTCGGTAACGACATTACTCGAAGGGGCGTCTCCTAACACTATAGAAACAGAAGTTTCGATAATTATCGAAGACACACTAAGTACAATTGACGGCATTGAATCTATGCAATCCTTTAGCTCAGAGGGCATATCACGCGTCATTGTGGAATTCGCTCTATCATCAAATATTGATGTGAAAACCCAAGATGTGCGCGATAAAATACAGCAGGCCCTGTCTGAATTGCCGCAGGGTGTGGATCCGCCAGTGGTTGAGAAAGCCGACCCGGATGCAGCCCCCATCATGTCAATCGTTATCGCGAGCGAAGCCCCCATTCGCGAGATTACGGCTTTTGCCGATGATGTCGCCAAAAAAGAATTACAGAGCGTTGCGGGTGTCGGTTCAGTCAAGATTGTTGGGGGGCAAGAACGCTCCATTCGAATTTGGCTCGATAATGACAAAATGCGGGCTCTTAGAGTTAGCGCCGATGATGTTCGGCGTGCGGTCCAGACCGAGCATGCTGAATATCCTGGCGGCAGAATGGAGACGTCAGGCCTGTCACAGGAGTTCGGCATCAAAACTATGGCTCAGGTCAAAGAGCCATCGGAGTTTGCAGTGCTTCCGGTCGCTTACCGCCCCAATGGCGTGAGCGTCAAAATAGGCGATATTGCTAGAGTTGAGGACGGAGAACAGGATGAACGATCAGTGGCTTATCTTAATGGCAAGCGCGGTGTTGCATTGGAAGTTAGAAAACAATCGGGCCAAAACGCTGTGGCGGTCGCACGCGGAATAAAAAATAAACTCGGCACAATCCGCGCCTTAGCCCCGGTTGGCACGGACATTATTGTAACACGAGATACAACCAAATTTATTGAAAGCTCAATACATGATGTTGGTGTGGATTTACGAATTGCCATGGTCTTGGTTGTCCTCGTTTGTTTTGTATTTCTCCTCGATTTTCGCGCAACATTAATTGTTGCCATAGTTATACCGACATCTTTGATTGCGACGTTTTTCGTCTTTTACCTATTCAATGTAACCATCAACATAATCACATTGCTAGCGTTAACAGTCGCCATAGGGCTGTTAGTTGATGATGCAATCGTTGTCGTGGAGGCGATCTCCCGCGAGCTTGAAAATGGAAAGCCGCCCATGCAGGCGGCTCTCGACGGGACGCGAAAAGTTGCTTTGGCTGTACTCGCGGGGACTGTGGCCACATTGGCCGTGTTCGTTCCGATTGTATTTATGGATGGACTGATTGGTCGATTTTTCTTCCAATATGCACTCGCAATTGTATTTTCCGTTTCAATCTCTTGGATTGTTGCGATGACCTTGACGCCAATGCTGTCGTCACGCCTCCTTAAAAAAGATGCGATACCGACTGCGTTTAGACCCATTTCAAAGTTTTGGAATTGGCTCGACGTTATTTATGGCCGGGTCGTGCTTAAAGCGATCCGGTTTCGCTACCCGATAATCGTCTTAGCCTTCGCATCGTTGTTTTTGGGCGGATGGTATGCAAGCCACATTCCGTCCGGTTTCCTGTCAAAAGCAGATCGTAGTGAATTTTTGGGAACGGTTGAACTCCCGATTGGGACGGGGCTGGGAACATCCAAGGAAATCGGGGCACGACTTGAAAGCTCAGTAAACGCCATTGGAAATGTCGAAGACATATTCTGGACGATAGGCGGCGGGGTTCGCGGTGAGCCCCATAAAATTGATATGTATGTCGCCATCACGCCAAAAAAAGAACGGGATATTTCTCAGTTCACGATCATGGATACCGTTCGGGAAACCTTGCGAGAAACAGTTCCTCAAGCCGACGAAGTTTCAGTTGGCGAAATCGCTTGGGTTACGGGTACGATTTCCGGCGGTGCTGAAATCGACCTAATTCTGAACGGGCCAGACTTATCCGTTATAAATGGGTATGCCGATGCTCTTATCGCCAGAATGAAGCAAACGGGTGCGTTTGAAAACTCAAGGACAAGCAGCAAGGATGGTCGGCCCGAAGCTCAATTAATCATTGACCGCAGAAAAGCGGCAGATCAAGCTGTATCCGCCCGGTCGATAGCCAATATATCCCGAATTACATTAGGCGGTCTCGATGCTGGGAGTTATGAAGAGAACGGAGACCGATTTGATATTCGCTTACGCCTTAAAGCGGATCAGCGTCAATCCTTGGACAATGTAGGCCTTATTCAAGTTCGAAATCAGTCCGGAAAATTGGTAGACTTCGCATCGATATCAGAGACGCGCTTTGCATCGGGCCTCCTCGAAATTCAACGCCAGAACCGAAGCCGTAAAGTCTCTGTCATCAGCGACACGGCTTCAGATGTAGCCTTAGGGGATGCCACTGATATTCTGGAAGGGCTTTTGAAAGATATGCCTCCGCCGCAGGGCGTTTCTTATCAGATTGGGGGTTATGCCGATATTATGCGCGATGCCGCCGTCAATATTGGGATGGCTTTGTTGCTGGCACTTGTCGTCCTCTATATGGTGTTGGCGAGCCAATTTAACTCATTCGTTCAGCCTCCCATTATCATGGTAACGGCTCCATTGAGTTTTTCAGGGGCGTTCGCAGCGATTTATTATTTTGGTTTTGAATCATCTATATTTGTCCAAATTGGCCTGATCGGTTTAATGGGCATTGTCATGAAGAACGGGATTTTGCTTGTTGATCGGGCCAACCAGTTGATGGAAGAGGGACTGTCGGGACGGGATGCTATAGCAAGAGCTTGCCCGGAACGCTTGCGCCCAGTTTTAATGACTGCATTTTCAGCAATATTTGGCATGGTTCCTGTCGCATTAGCTACATCTGACGGGTCTGAATTTCGCGCTCCTGTCGGTGCTTTGATCATTGGGGGCCTAACGACTTCAACGCTTTTAACTCTGATCGTCGTCCCGGCAGCCTTCATGATCCCCCGTGATATCAGGAAATGCGGGCTGTGGATCAAATCTTCAACTCTAAGAATAATTCAGAGAGCAACTGACAAACAGGTTCATTGAGAATTTGGGATGTTGAGCGATGTAAAATCGTTTACGTAACGGCACTGAGCGACTATCCGGATTGTGACGTGGGTGCGTACAACGACATTTTTTGATAAAATTCTGGTGATTGTATCTAGGTCGTACTTTAAGGCGCTCTAATACAAGTCAATATCACAGCCAGCCGACATTATTTCCTTCACCGATAGGTCTTCCGGTGCGGATTAATTTTTCTAGTCGCTATCCTTTGTCAACAATATTACATTCTGCCTGCTTGAGACGTGAGAATTCCGCGGGTTCCATGTTTAACGCGACTGAACAAAACTGATCTGCGGCATCAGCCAAGGCAACCGATATGTCCTTCTTAAGCCAGACAGGTGACCAGTTGAGCGCCGCAATTATAGTGAGTCTGCAATACTCTAGATCACTATTGAGGTGGCCGTCCTTTTTCAGGTCTTCCAGTGCTTGTAGCCAAATATTGCGATACTTTTCGTTGATAAAACGTAATCGCGTCCGCGACTCTATTGGTAGAGAACTCCACTCCTGAAAAGACACTCTGTGCGAATTCCCTGGCGTGCCGCTCAACGCAATTAGATGTGAATGAACTAGACCATGAAACCGGTTGATTGATCCTACACGTTTTTCGAGATATTGCTCTACAATTACCAAACCGGTCGTCATCCCATGTTGGATTACGCCCTCAAGTAAACTCGTTTTGCTCTCAAAATGATAAAAAATGGTTCCGGATGTGATTCCGACATCATCCGCAATTTCTCGGACTGTAGTGCGCTCGTAACCTTTCTCATTAAACAGTTTCGCTGCTGCCAGAATCAAATTTTCTCGTCTGGCCCCGCTTAGTTCGAGTTCTTTATTGGTAGGTCGTCCCATAATTATGTCCGAATTTTATACTCGCTTCCATGGTAGGAGCAACAAGCCAGCAGTTGCAAGGCGCGTATTGGATTATTTCTCGGCATCCCTAGAGCCTAGGTAATTGGATATCAACTAGCGGTGGCACTGATTAGTGAAACGCATAACTCTAGAAAGCAGATTATTAACTTAATCCATGCTTGACATGGACTGTCTAAAAATCTAAATAAAAAAACTAACCAAGCGGTCAATTAAATGAATTTACCTGTTTGAGCGATGGGGTCGAACTAAACAACGGGAATTTAATAGGGAAACACGATGCTTAAAAAACAAATTCTGGGATTAAAATTGCGCAACATATTGCTGGCGGCCAGCGCACCTTTGGCCTTCGGCCAGATGGGTACATTTGCCTTCGCGCAGGACGCTGGGGCACCTGAAACGTTACCTGTCGCTGAAGCGGAGAGGTCCCGCGTATCGTTTGATGAGGTGATTGTGACGGCGCAAAAAAGAGAGGAAAGCTCGCAGTCAGTACCAATTTCGATTTCTGCCTTCTCTGGGGAAAAGTTGGAGCAAGGCCAGACTAATTCAATTACAGCTTTAGCGCAAATTACGCCAGGATTGACCTTTAATACATTTCAACCCGGTCAGCCGGAGATTTCAATCCGTGGCGTGGGCACCAAGGAAGATGGAGCTGCGGCATCAGATTCCACTTTGGTGATGGTAGACGGAATTTATGTCGCCGCCCGCTCAGCATCAAATGTCGACATATTTGACCTTGAGCGTGTGGAGGTCTTGCGGGGTCCGCAGGGAACTCTCTTCGGTAAAAATTCCATCGGTGGTGTGATTAATTACGTCACCCGCAAGCCTGATGATGAATTTAGAGTAAGGGTTCGGCAGACAGTTGGTAGTTACGATCAGTTTGACACCGCCGCGATGGTTAACATGCCGGTTACAGACAACCTGTTTGGAAAGTTCTCATTCAGTCGCCGTGCGTTCGAGGGATATGACCGATGGATAGGGCCAGGCAATGGCGATGAAATTGGCGGCAATAATCTTTTTGCTTGGCGTGCTCAGACCCTGTGGGAGCCAACCTCGGACTTTAACTTGTTAGTGTCACTCGACGGGGCTGACGAGGAGCTTGGAAATATCAATCGTCAGCCCGTGGGTTCGGCAGGCCCGCTGCATGATTGTGGGTGTGCCTCCGACCCGATCGCGGTTGATATGGCGCTGGGGGGCGCAGATTCAGTGCGCACCTATCTAGGTGAGGACGACAATGGCGGTAACCGTGAGGTTTTTGGTGCTATGGTAGAGATGAATAAAGAGCTATCTTTTGCTACCCTCACAGCTGTCGGAGCCTATCGCGAGTCCGAGTACTTTTTCTCGCATGACGACACGGGTCTTCCCCCGTCACCTATAGTGGATTTAACAGGCTCGAATGGCAACCCGAATGACATATTTTTGGGTGACCCGACTATAGGTTTTACGTTCGATAATAGCGACTTAGTTTGGGAGGATGCTACACAGTTTACAGGAGAACTGCGTCTTACTTCAAATACAGCAAGTGATTTGGAATGGGTCGTTGGGGTTTTTGGTAGTTCAGAGGAGATCGATCGAACTGAGGGAATTTTATTTACGGCGATAGCGGACGCTTCGCTTGATCCTAATTATGCGACCGCTACCATGTTGTACGAAGGTTGGTCGGCTGCGGCATTCGCTCAGGCAACATATGCTCTGACGGACAGATTAAGCATTACAGCTGGGGGAAGATTCTCTTACGAAGAAAAAGAAGTTATCGCGTTTAACGAAATACCTGCCTCTCCTTCGTTACAGTTAGTTCTTTCTGCTTTTCCGCCAACTTTAGGGAAGGATGAATGGGATAACTTTTCTTGGAAGGCCGCGTTAGATTACCAAATTGCGAATGATGTTCTTGTTTACGGCACAGTGTCGACAGGGTTTAAGAGTGGAGGGTTCACAGGAACTGCCACCACAGCAGTAGGGGCTACCACACCATTTATGCCTGAGAAGGCAACTAACTACGAGGTTGGCATGAAGGGCGATTTCTTCTATAATCGTTTGCGCGCAAACTTGTCTGGATTTTATACGGATTACAAAGATCTTCAGGTCACTCGTTTCTTCCAACCGCCCTCATCCGGGGCTGGAGAATTTATTACCGAAAACGCGGCTAATGCGGAGATTCTAGGGTTTGAAGGTGAGTTTACCGCGCTTCTAACTGATAATCTCGAAGTTGGCGGGTTTTACTCCTATCTTGATGCAACGTTTGAGAATTTTTTCGGCACGCCGGATATTTCAGGTACTGGCGACTTTACTGGAAACGTACTGCGTCAAGCGCCGGAGCATTCCGCCGGAGCTCACGTTGAATATGTCAAGGATCTCAATGGCAATCGCGGCAGTCTGACTGCAAACATAAACGTAAAACATCAAAGCCAGACCTTTACGAATGTCGATAATAATCCAATTGATATAATTCCGGAGCACACTGTCAGCGATGCATGGTTGGCTTGGAATTCTGACAGCGATAAGTGGATGGTTCAGGGGTGGGTCCGAAATTTGACCGATGAAGTGTACCGCACGCATGTGTTTACCCAACGCGGAAATAGAATTGGTTTCGGAACCTACGCGCCCCCGCGCACATACGGTATTACGTTGCAATATAGCTACTAATGCAAATCTGAAATCCGTTGATCGCACGAGGAGAATTAAAATGCTAACTACCGTTCTACGTCTTGGTTTTGTCCAGTTACGTGTCCTAGACCTGTCTGCGGCTCTTGTTCACTATAGGGATCATATGGGGCTAGATCTTGTTAATGTTGAGGGTGGGAGAGCTTACCTGAAAGCCTATGATGAATTTGACCGTCACAGTGTAGTCCTACGGGAGGCTGATACTGTAGGAATTGATATTATGGCCTTCAAGCTCGTCTCGGATCAAGCTGTTCGTGACATGATTCCAGAACTTGAGAAGCGCGGAGTTACCTTCGAATTTATTGAGAAAGGTGAGCAGCCGGGTGTAGGAGAGCGTTTGCGTGTGCACATGCCTACCGGGCACCAATTCGACTTCTATTCGGAAATGGCTTTGTCGGATGATGGCCCGATGGTCAAAAATCCAGAGTTGTGGAGAAATGAGCCCAAAGGTATGCGTATCGTCAGATATGATCACTGTGCTTTGCTCGGAGATGAAATTGATGCTTCAGCTGAGATACTCATTGGGATTCTCGGCTTCAGTATTGCGGAGCGGGTGCTGGACCCAGAAGGGAATAATATTGCATTGTTTCTCTCGTGCTCAAATAAGGCTCACGATGTTGCCTTTTTGAAGGCTCCGGTGAAGGGCAAGCTTCATCACGCTTCATTTTTAGTGGAATCATGGTCTGATATAGGCCACGCAGCCAACTTAATGGCTCGCCGTGATATCAAAATTGATATCGGCCCAACGAGGCACGGTATAACGCGCGGCCAAACGATCTATTTTTTCGATCCGTCTGGAAACCGAAATGAAACATTTGCAGGCGGTTACCATTTTTATCCGGATAATCCGACAAGAGTGTGGACTATAGATAATTTCGGTAAAGGCTTATTTTATTATGAGCAAGAAGTCGTAGAGAGTTTTGTCGGTGTCTACACTTAGGACATTTCTAAAAATTATGCATAACTGCTTTTTTCCAGCGGTCGAGCAACAGCATATTAACTAAGGTATAAAAAATGGCGTTTAAAAGAGTTTGCAGGAGTCTGGATCTAGCTGAAGGCGGGATTATTCGATTTGTACCGCCAGAGGGACGCGCTATAGTGGTTTGTCGATCAGAGGGCGAGATATTTGCTATGACAGATAAATGTTCGCATGGTAACTGGAGTTTATCTGAAGGGTTTTTGGAAAATTGTCATCTTGAATGTGTTCTGCATGGATCTGCGTTCGATCTTAGGACCGGATGGCCCGACAAGCTACCCGCAACTAAACCTTTAGAAATATATGATATAAAAATCGATGATGGAGATGTATTTGTGGATATCGATTCGGGTTATATCGCAAAGAAGTGAGTGATTTTGTTATTGCCAAATAGCCACTCAGATTGTCCTCGCAGGTCATCTGATACTTTGACATTTTATCCGGTTCTTTAACAAGCTGACCTTGGCGGATGAAAATGAAGTTTATCGTCGAGATTGTTGAAGCAGGAAGTACATCAACATGTAGTAAGGGCGAAAGTGTTTTAGCGTCAATGGTACGAAGCAATATAAAACGAATTCCGTCTGGTTGTCACGGCGGTGGTTGCGGAGTTTGCAAGATCAGAATTTTGGCGGGCCAGTATGAGACAGGTAAGATGAACCGTAACGTACTTACAATTGAAGAAGAGCGCGAAGGTTTTTCGCTTGCGTGTAAAACCTTCGCAGAAGAGGATCTCGAAATAACTGTCGTCGGACACATGAAGAAGTTTTACGGAAATAATCTTTAATTAGTGACTTTAGCGTCGGCCCTAACTATGCCCAAACTCCGGCTCACCAATCGAGATTTGTACAGAAGGTGAACCGAGATTCGCTGTATTAAACTAGCGACCAATACTGCACACTTCGCTGGGTGTTGACCGCGATGTCAAGTTTTAGATTAAACCTTGAAAAGCTTAATCGCGTTAGTTCACCCAGCAACCGCACCTGCGATTTTTCGCAGTTCAAATTTTTGAATCTTCCCTGTTGATGTTTTTGGAAGTTGCATGAAAGTCACTCGCGTCGGGCACTTAAAGTGAGCGAGGCGCGCACGGCAAAACGTGATAATTTCGTCAGAATTAATTTGCTTGCCATCGATTACTTCGATGAAGGCCTGTGGCGTTTCCCCCCATTTTTCATGTGGGGCCGCAACAACGGCGGCGGCGACCACTGCGGGATGGCTGTTGAGAACCCCCTCGACCTCAATGCTTGATATATTCTCACCGCCGGAGATTATTATATCCTTGGATCGATCACGAATTTCAATGTAGCCGTCAGCATGCACAACGGCTAAATCACCGCTGTGAAAATAGCCGCCTGAGAAGGCTTTTTTAGTCGCCTCTAGGTCGTTCAGATATTCAGACATTACTATGTTTCCTCGAAACATAACTTCACCCATCGTTTCGCCATCGCTTGGTACTGGGCGCATCGTTTCAGGATCCATCACGACGACTGCGCCAACCACCGGATAGCCAATGCCTTGGCGAGCCTTTAGCTCAGCTTTTTTCTCTAGGGGTAGATCGTCCCATTCAGGTCGCCATGCACAAACAGTGCAAGGGCCATAAACTTCCGTCAGGCCATATGTGTGGGTAATATCGAATCCTGCTTCCTCTGCCTGTTGGAGAACGGCCGCTGGAGGGGCTGCACCCGCCGTCATTACGGAGATAATTCGTGTGCGCTTTTTCGAGGAAGATATTGCGGCCTCAACTAACATTCTAACAACGATTGGAGCGCCACATAAATGGGTAACTTCGTGGATATCTACTAAGTCTAAGAAAGCTGCCGGGTCTACACCTCGGACGCAGACATGGGTGCCGCCCTGGAGAGCAATGGTCCATGGAAAGCACCAGCCATTGCAGTGAAATAAGGGTAGTGACCATAAATAGACAGGATAGTGAGGCATTTGCCAAGAAAGCGCGTTGCCGATAGCATTAAGATAGGCGCCGCGATGGTGCAATATTACCCCCTTTGGCTTGCCTGTAGTTCCTGATGTATAATTCAGCGCAATAGGGCCGCGTTCGTCTATAGGAGGTAGGTGAAACGCACCTTCACAATCATCGCCACTCAAAAAATCCTCATATGTGCGGGCGGAACTTGAAGGTGAGGTTTCACCACAAGTTTCGACTATCTCGATCATGACAATTTCGCGCTGAGAGATACTTATTGCTTCTGCCGCGATCGCTGTATAGCGCTGGTCAACTAAGAAAACTTTCGTGTCGGCATGATCGAGAATATAGGCGACGGCTTCAGCGTCTAGGCGGGTATTTATCGCGTTGATTACGCCACCCACCATTGGAATCCCAAAGCACGCTTCGATTGCCGCTGGAATGTTGTCTGCGATAATTGAGACTGTTTCTCCTGGATTTAGCCCAGCGCCATGTAGTGCACGGGCTAGCTGCCGGCAGCGATGACCAAAGTGTCGCCAAGTGCAACTGTAGGTGCCGTAAATAACAGCTGTAAGGTCGGCAAATACGCGCTCAGCTCGCTGAAGAAAGCTTAACGGAGTAAGCGCTGCAAAGTTTGGAGCCTCCAAGGTGAAATCGTTGGGTGCTAGCTTGGCCTCATGTTTGTCTTTCGTCATTACACTCAACTTTCTTTATAACGCGACACCCACAAAATTACTTGCGGCTTGACAGCATAATAGGTCTGGTCTATTAAATAAACAAGCGCTTGGTTAGATTTATGAGCGTTATAGAATAAGCTCTATTGCCAGCGGCAATTTTTACCAAGGAGGCGAAAGCATGACCGAGCATAGTAGCGAAGCTGAGGGATTTGACTACAACGATTTGATCAGCAATGAGCGGGTGCATTCGACTCTGTATACGGACGAACGAGTCTTTGAAGACGAGATGGACAGGATATACCGGAAAGGGTGGGTGTTCGTTTGTCATGACTCAGAGGTGCCTAATGCTGGAGATTTCGTTCGGCGCAATATAGGGCGAGAGCCTGTGTTTGCGATTCGCTCGCGTGACGGCGAGATTTCTGTTATTGTTAACCGCTGCGCGCATCGCGGAAACATTATCTGTCAAGAGGATAAGGGTACTGCGAGGGCGCTTGTGTGTCAGTACCATGGCTGGGCATACGATACCAAGGGGGCTTTAGTGGATGTTCCTTATCCTGGCGGATTTAAGGGGGATTTCTCATGTCATGGTCTTCAGCGATTGGCAAAGGTGGATGCTTATCAAGGGTTCGTTTTTGCGACCTTCAATGAGGATGCTCCACCATTGTTGGAGCATCTTGGCCGCGCTACTGAATTAATTGATAGGGCTGTCGAAATGTCGCCTGTTGGTCGAATACGGCTATCGGGTGGCTGGGTTAAGCACCAATTTAACTGCAACTGGAAAATGCTACCGGAGAACGATACGGATGGGTATCACGTTAATTTTGTGCATCCGTCGTTCGCGCAGGCCATTCGGTCTAACTATGATGATGCTGTGTTGCATGATGAGGAAACTCTTAAGTCTCAATCTAAGGATTGGGGTGGTGGTCATACGGAGTTGTTCTTTTCTCCGACCTATTCAAAGCCGCTGGAGTGGTTTGGGTGTTCTGAGGATCGGCATTCCAGCTACCAAGAGGCCATGATTAAGGCTTACGGGAAAAAAAAGGGCGCGGGCATTCTGGTTGATGGGCCGCCTCATGCGGTCATTTTTCCAAACTTGTTTTTGGGAGAGATGAATATCGTCCGCTTTGAGCCTGTGGCTTCCGGTGTGTGTCTGCATACGCATACGCCTATGTACCTTGAGGGCGTTGATGACGATGTCAATAAGCGGATTTTGCGCCAGTCCGAGGGGGCGCTTGGTCCTTCGGCGTTCTTGTTGGCGGATGATTGCGTCATCGCGGAGCGAGCTCAAGCTGCGTTAACGGGTGAGGGGGGCTGGCTCGACTTGAGTCGAGGGGCCGAACGAGAAGAGGTCGATGATCGTGGTGTTATTACCAGTCATGTGACGGATGAAACGCCTAACCGCGGTTTTTGGCGCCGCTACAAAGAGGTGATGGCGCCGAGTTAGATGATGCGCAACTAGAGTTAATGGGGATTTGGCTATGGAGGCCAAATGCTGAGATAAAATTACTTTATAATAAGGCTATAGAATGGTGTTACCGGAAGAACGTGCCGAGATAGAGGCTTTCCTTTTTAAGGAGGCCCGGCTCGCTGATGAATCTCAATACTCAGAATGGGAAGGTTTGGTTGCTGATGACATGCACTATTGGGTGCCCTCATTCGAGGGGCAGGATCGCGAATCGGAACAAGTATCTATACTAAACGACAATCGCACGAGGCTCGCTACTCGGATTCGGCAATTAAACACCGGGGTTCGACATGCGCAGCTCCCTCCGTCACGGATGCGAAGGGTGATTTCGAATATTGAAATCAAAGCTCTCGAGAATGACGAATACGTCGTTGGATCTAATGTAGTGATTTATGAGTACCGTCGGCAAGCAAAGGATGAGCTAGAAGTCTGGCCCGCCAGAGTAGAGCATATGCTGAGGCGGGTTAATGGCGAGATAAAGATGTTTAGCAAAAGTATTTTTCTACTGGGTTCGGAGGGGCCGGTGCGCGGTCTCTCGTTCCTCATCTAGCTGGATGATGTAAGAGTGACCACTATTGAGAAGCGTCGAAGTAAAGTCGCCATAATCGGTTTGGGTGCGAGTGAGTTCTCCCGCAGTGGAGGGACATCTGCTCGGGCGCTCGCGGCAGAGGGCTGCGTAAACGCCATTTCTGATGCTGGAATGACTAAGAAAGATATTGACGGACTGTTACTGAATAGGAGTCCGTTGGAACCGCATGAGACATTGCCTCTTGAGCTAAGGCGGGACATGGGACTTGGGGATTTATCTTTACTCGCGTCAATTGAGGGCGAGGGTAGTTCTGCTCTACAAATGATTCAATACGCTTCATATGCTGTTAGCTCGGGTGCCGCAAAGGCGGTGTTATGTGTGTTTGCAGATGCGCCCGTCGGTGACAGTGGCGCCGGGGATTCTTATGCGGTCTCTCTCGGATTGACTGGGCTTGAGGGGTGGGATGAACGTCAAGGTTTGATTGGTGCAGTAGGAGGTTTCGCTCTTTCTGCTCAACGGTATTTCCATTTATATGGGGGAGGTCCGGACGCCTTGTATTCTGCCGCAGCGTCGGATCGCAGCTGGGCCCAAAAAAATCCGGATGCGTTTCTGCGCAAACCTCTGACCAAGGAGGAGTATCTCGCCTCGCGTTGGATAGTAGAGCCGCTACGGCTTTTTGACTGCGCCTACCCTGTAAACGGAGCTGTTGCTGTGGTTGTCACTAGTGCCAGTCACGCGGAGGAGTGGGAAGGTACACCTACGTATATTCATGGTTTTGGACAAGGGCACGGTGGATCGCCGAATTTTTCTGGCTACGAACCAGAGGTGAAAACAGGTGCGGAGGTGGCTGCTCGGAATTTGTATGCAGCTACGGGGCTTTCACCGCAGAATTTTGATTTTTGCGAGTTCTACAACGCTTTCAGTATAACGACGCTTCTTGCTCTTGAGGGATATGGGTTTTGCGGTGCAGGGGAGGCTGTAGACTTCATTTCTGATGGTGCAACTGCTCCGGGTGGAGCATTGCCAACAAATACGGGCGGAGGGCATTTATCGTCATATTATTTGCAGGGTATGACGCCAATTCATGAGGGCGTCGTACAAATTCGCGGAGAAGGAGGGGATAGGCAGCTGGCAGTTTCAGATATCGGTCTGGTTACAGGCTTCGGTGGACGCATGGACTTTCATGCAGCCATGGCAATTAGTCAGCATAGGGAGCTTTGAGCGAGATGCCTGAGAGAGAATCTATATCGTCATACGCAGACTCCATAGCCGATGAAGTGCTCTTGAGGCTGGAGAAGGGTGAATTGACCTGCCCCGATTGTAGCAACGGGTGCGGAGTTGCGGATTATGCATCTCGTATTTGTCCAATTTGTTCAGGCCCTCTTGCGCCGCGCCCCGTTTCCGGCAAAGGGCATATCCACTCGTTCGCTGTGTATCATATGCAATACGGGCCTGAATATTCAGTCCCGCATACTGTGTTGTTTGTTGAGCTTGAGGAGGGGTGCCGCTTGGCAGCTGTGTTGTCGGGCCGAGAAGAATCAGAACCTCGCGTTGGGGATGAAGTGCGTTTTTGTGGAGCGATCAGCGGGAAAGTCCAGTTTTCACTTATAAACTAAAAGATGGGAGGATATAAAGATGACGACATTAGAAAATTCAAATCCACATAGTGCTGAGAAGAGTTTGGCTGGAAACGAATTGTTTCCACCGTCAGGCCTTGAAATTTTACCTCGCGATTTAGTGCGCCGGACTGGGCTGAACAACCCTAACAAAGTTGCTTATATCTGCGGTGATCGGAGTAAGACATGGGGCGAAATGCACGTGAATTCCGAACGTATGGCTTTAGCTTTGCAGAATGAGGGCTTCGCTACGGGTGACGCGATTGGAATAATGGCTCCTGAGTGTATTGAAGTTTATGAGCATTTTTTCGCATGTATGAAGATCGGTTTAATTCGCGTCGGGATTAACAGGCGTTATGTTGACGCTGAGCTTCGACATGTTTTTCGCGACGCAGGCCTCAGAGGATTGCTAGTTCATGCTTCGTGCGAAAACCTCTTGAGCAATGTGCGCGAGGATTTGCGCGACTTGGGTATTGTAACAATTGGGTTTGGCGGTGATCATAACTACGACCTTGATATTGATATCCTCATGGCAAAACATGATACTGCATTGCACTATCCGCCTTTGTCCTTAAGTGCCCCGCTGATGTATAGTTATACGTCTGGAACAACGGGCGTCCCGAAGGGGGCGGTGTTGAACCATGGTGGTGTTGCGGCGACTATTCTCCATGCTGTGGCCGAATTTGGGTTTACCCGTGACGACAGTTTTTTACTGCCTACCGGAAATGCATGGGTGGCTGTAATTCTGGCTCTCCTAGGACTTGCGAATGGAATGACACATGTGATCGCGGATGGCGATTATGACCGAGCTACTTTTTTTGACACAGTGGCTGAGAAAAATGTTTCCGTATTTTTGTTAGCCCCTACGATGTTGAATTGGGCGTTAGAGGATAACCGCAAGACTCCCTTCGACCTGTCTTCAGTCCGGCTAATTATTTACGGGTCTTCGCCAGCCTCTCCGACATTAATACAAAACGTGTCTGAAACTTTCGGAAAAGACATGGTAAATGTTTATGCGCTAACTGAAACAACTTGGGGCGGGGTGACGTTTTTGTCGTCTGCCGATCACCAAAAAGCTCTGACCACCGATAATAATCTGCTTTCCTCCGTAGGTCGTGTCGCCTCACACTTCGAAATATCGATACGCGATGAATCGGGAAAGCCGGTTGCAATAGGCGATCCTGGAGAAATATGGCTCCGTGGTCCTACAATTATGTCGCATTACCTGAATTTGCCAGAGCAGAATCAAGAAACACTTCGTGATGGATGGTTACGAACAAACGATATCGGGAAGCTCGATGATGATGGCTACCTGTTTTTGTTAGATCGCCAAAAGTTCATGATTGTCTCTGGTGGGGTGAACGTATACCCGGCGGCAGTTGAAGCTGTTATGTCGAGGCATCCTGGAGTTGCCGATATTTGCGTGATTGGTGTTCCACACCCGGACTGGGGCGAAGCTGTCATTGCGCTCGTGCGAGCAAGTGATGAGTACAAGGAGCTTTCAAGCGATGACTTGATAGAGTTCTGCCGTGATAAACTAAACCGTATATCGACGCCAAAACATATTATTTTCGTCACTGATGATTTTCCGCGCACCACTAATTTTAAGGTTCGCAAGAAAGAAGTCCGCGACTTTGTATTGAAAAAAGGTCTCCCTTGGGAAACATCTCAAAAGTGAAGCTTTAAATGTTTGGTGAAGTGCCTCGTCAACAGATCATATCAGTCGACGCTACGACTTACCCCGATGTGACGACGGCCTAACAAGAATAAGGTTCAAGACTGTCCTCGTGAAATTCTAATTGCATGGGCAAATTGTAGCAAGTTGATGGGCTATGCAGCAAAAGTGAGCATAACAAGCAATAAGAGATTTACTTTCAATCAAAGATTGGGGTCGCGCCTGATACACTAAAAACTCTCTCAATTGTTCAGATAATTGGATGGGAAAGGTGTTGTATAGCTTTATGTTTAAAAATCCGCGGGTTCAGATCGCTATTTTGCACCTACCTCCCAAACCGAATGGGCAAAAATAAAACAATTAAAGTGTTGCATAATATGTATCGCATGTGAGAATAAGGAAAATATATAAATCATATAACGGATGGTTTGAGATGGAGTTCCTAATAAAGTCTGTCTTCTATCTTCCGTCGTTATGCAACGAAAACTTGAAAATGCAGGCCGCTTGTCATCCGGCTGCGAATTTAGGGATAGGTAAATGCCAACAGGGATAATAAATTTGAAAACTCTCACTGATGAAGCAACGGGAATCATTATTTCGTCAGTTTTGAAAAAGGCCAACGATCTTGAAAGACAAGTTTGTATAAGCGTCTACGGGTCGCAAGGTGCTGAACTCGCATACTTTAAAATGACTAAATCACCGGAACTATGCTCTCAAATTGCACGTGATAAAGCTTATTCATCGGCCTGTTTCGGCGTTGCTACAACTGACTGGCAGGAAATTTTGAAAAATGAAGATAAGCGTGTTTTGTCTGGCTTATCGCAAGTTAAGAGATTCATGGCCTTCGGCGGTGGAATCCCAATTTTACATGATGGTGAGTTGATTGGTGGCGTAGGCGTTTCTGGCGCTAGTGAAAATGAAGATGTGATGTGCGCGCAAGCGGGGGTTGATGCGTTTGCCCAGCTAACGAAAAACTAATTAAAAGGATAAAGATAGGGAGCAATTTAGATGGCTCAAAACGTATTACAGTTTATCGACGGTGAATACACAAAGGGCGCAAGCGGCGCCACGTTTGAAAATATCTCACCTGTCGATGGGTCTTTAATTTCGATCGTCCATGAGGCCAAAAAGGATGAAGTTGATCGGGCCGTGTCCTCAGCGAAGGCTGCGTTGCGGGGGCCATGGGCGAGTATGAGTATATCAGAACGAAATTCTATCCTGCATAAAATAGCGGATGGTATAAACGCTCGCTTTGATGAATTTTTAAAAGCGGAATGTGCCGATACTGGAAAGCCTTACTCAGTCGCATCTCATATTGATATCCCCCGCGGTGCTGCAAATTTTAAAGTCTTCGCAGACCTTGTTAAAAATGTTCCTGATGAAACTTTCCATATGGAAACGCCTGATGGCGCTGGCGCATTAAATTACGGCCAACGCTCTCCTAAAGGCGTGATCGCAGTCATATCGCCTTGGAATCTGCCATTGCTCCTGATGACTTGGAAGGTTGGCCCCGCGCTCGCTTGCGGTAATACCGTCGTTGTAAAGCCCTCCGAAGAAACGCCGACAACCACTGCGTTGTTGGGACAGGTGATGAATGATGCCGGTTTACCAAAGGGTGTATTCAACGTCGTTCAAGGCTTTGGACCAGATAGTGCAGGCGCGTATTTGGCAGAGCATCCTGACGTCAATGCAATCACATTTACCGGCGAAACACGTACTGGCGAAATTATTATGAAGGCGGCAGCCGTTGGCCTACGGAATATTTCTATGGAATGCGGCGGTAAAAACTCGGCGATTGTTTTTGACGACGCCGATGTAAACAAAGCCGTAGCCGGTACTATGCGCTCTGCATTTGTAAATTGCGGCCAGGTTTGTTTAGGAACAGAGCGCGTTTACGTGCACAAAAATATTTTCAATGAGTTTGCGGAGAAACTTGCTAAAGGCGCGCGGGACCTTGTTGTTGGCCCACCTGACGGCGAAAATGTCAATATGGGGCCGTTGATCTCGCACGAACATCGCGACAAGGTATTGTCTTATTATAATAAAGCGGTCGAGCAAGGATCTGAAGTCTTATTGGGGGGCGGCGTTCCTGATATGCCAACGAAATACGCTAAAGGTGCTTGGATCGAGCCAACAATTTGGCTTGGGTCTAAAGATGATAGTGCTGTCGTTCGAGAGGAAATTTTTGGTCCATGTTGTAGTCTCTTGCCGTTCGAAGATGAGGACGAGGTATTGGCTCGAGCCAATGATACTAAATACGGCCTAGCCGGTTCGATCTGGACCGAGAATACGTCTCGAGCGCACCGTACAGCTCAAAAACTTGATGCGGGCTTGGTCTGGGTTAACTCATGGTTCTTACGGGATTTGAGAACGGCGTTCGGTGGCGCAAAACATAGTGGAATTGGCCGCGAGGGCGGTGTCCATGGGCTTGAGTTTTATACAGAACTCAAAAACATTTGTATAAAGCTATAGGTGAAACATGACCAATACTCCTGAGAAATGGGCAAGTAAACTTTTTGATGCTCTGCGAAATGGTGCCTCAATTGATCCGCTCACCGATCATTGGTCGGGAATGACCATTGATGATGCGTATGAAGTTTCTCTCGCACTCTTAAAGCGCCGCGAAGCAAGTGGTGAGATGATAATAGGTAAGAAAATTGGCGTCACATCGGAAGCGGTTATGTCGATGCTGGATGTCGATCAACCCGATTTTGGGTTTCTGACGGATACAATGTTTGCAAAAGATAATGTCGTTGACGTCTCAAATATGATTTTACCTAGGGCAGAGGCCGAAATCGCTTTTCGTTTGAAAAAAGATCTCAATGGGCCCGGTATCACTGAAATGGATGTTCTGAATGCGACGGAAAGCGTTATCGCTTGTTTTGAAATCGTGGATAGCCGCATCAAAGATTGGAAAATCAAAATTCAAGATACGGTCGCAGATAATGCGTCTTGTGGAGTTTATGTACTAGGCGGATTAGAGGCCGACCCTAAGGACGTAGACTTGCTTGGCTGCAAGGCGGTTGTAACCAAAAACGGGGAATTTTTAAGCGAAGGTGTCGGTGCGGCCACACTTGGTTCGCCCTTAAAAGCAGTCGCCTGGTTGGCCAATACTTTGGGTGAGCGCGGGATACCATTTAGAGCAGGTGAAGTAATTTTGTCGGGTTCACTTGTGCCGCTTGAAAGTGTTGCCGCAGGTGATGAAATGCGAGTTGAAATTGAGGGTCTTGGTGATTGCCAAGTCTCCTTTAAGTGAGGAATAAAATGAGTAAAAAAGTAAAAGCTGCGATCATAGGGTCTGGTAATATCGGCACAGACCTGATGATCAAAATTGCAGAAAGTTCTGACGTATTGGAAGTGGGGTGCGTCATTGGTATTGATAAAAAATCCGAAGGTCTTGCCATGGCGCGAAAGCGCGGCTTTGCGACGTCGCACGAGGGCGTTGAGGGCGCACAAAGGTTGGATGTCTGGAAAGATATTAGGATTGTCTTTGATGCAACCTCAGCCTACGCCCACGCCAAACATGCAGCGATATGCGAGGCTGAGGGTAAGCAAATGATTGACCTGACACCCGCTGCGATCGGCCCCTATTGTGTGCCTGTTGTCAATATGGATGCACATTTGGACGCACCGAACGTGAATATGGTGACTTGTGGTGGGCAGGCAACCATACCGATGGTCTATGCTGTGACGCGTGTGTCCCAATCAGTGCCTTATGCAGAAATTGTGGCGTCTGTCTCTTCGCGCTCTGCAGGACCTGGGACCAGAGCCAACATTGATGAGTTCACTAGAACAACGGCACAGGGTATTGAGAGAGTTGGCGGTGCGCAAAAGGGCAAAGCGATTATAATCCTAAATCCAGCGGAGCCTCCTATGTTGATGCGCGATACAGTTTACGCCCTGTCCGTTGGCGGTAAGGAAGAGGATATAAGGAAATCGGTCGCGGATATGGTCGCCGATGTGCAAGCCTATGTTCCGGGATACCGCTTAAAGCAAGATGTGCAATTCGAGCGGTTTACAGGGAATAACAAACTTCACATTCCAGGACTTGGAACCTATGAGGGCACCAAGGTGACGATTTTTCTCGAAGTTGAAGGGGCAGGGCATTACCTTCCGAAATATGCGGGGAATTTAGATATTATGACCTCGGCGGGAATGGGAACGGCTGAAGCGATTGCTCGTAGAAGGTTTGGAGCAGCGGCATGACCGGATCAATGTCCAAAGGTCTCGTGAAAGACCCAAAAAAGGACCGTCTGTATATTCAAGACGTAACGCTGCGCGACGGTATGCATGCTATTCGTCATCAATACTCAGTCGAGCATGTGCGCGCGATTGCAAAAGCATTGGATGAGGCTGGCGTTGACGCGATTGAGATTGCGCATGGCGATGGTCTCAATGGCGGCGCATTTAACTATGGATTTGGGGCCCACACGGATTGGGAATGGATTGAGGCCGTTTGTGATGTCGTTGAAAACGCGGTTGTTACAACGCTCATTTTGCCAGGGATTGCAACCATCGATGAGTTAAAACGCGCTTATGAATTAGGTGTGCGCTCAGTACGTGTGGCCACCCATTGCACAGAAGGAGATGTCTCTCGTCAACACATCGAAATGGCGCGTGAGCTTGGCATGGATACTACGGGCTTCCTGATGATGAGTCATATGGTGGAGCCAAAACATCTCGCAAGCCAAGCTAAGCTGATGGAAGATTACGGCGCGACCTGTGTTTACGTGACAGATTCTGGTGGCGCTTTGGACATGGACGGTTATGCGGAACGTCTGAAAGCTTACAATGACGTATTGAAACCAGAAACGGATCGGGGCGTCCACGCACACCACAATCTTTCGCTAGGCGTCGCTAATTCTATCGTTGCAGTGCAGAATGGAGCGCGACGGGTTGATGCATCACTTGCGGCTATGGGAGCCGGAGCAGGTAACGCGCCGCTTGAAGTATTTATTGCCGCCGCTGATCGCAAAGGCTGGAACCACGGCTGCGATGTTTACAAGCTAATGGACGCTTCTGAAGACTTGGTTCGCCCTCTGCAAGACCGACCTGTGCGGGTAGATCGCGAAACGCTCAGCCTTGGTTACGCCGGCGTCTATTCCAGCTTTCTCCGTCACGCCGAAAAAGCAGCTGAAGATTATGGTTTGGATACACGTCAGATACTGGTCGAACTGGGTAATCGCGGTATGGTTGGCGGTCAGGAAGATATGATCGTTGACGTGGCGTTGGACTTATTAAAAAATAAAAAGGCGTCGACATGACTGACCTAAATGCAATTGCACAAATTGTAGATGATGCAGCCTTTAATGCGACTGCAATCCCTCAGCTATCTGAATCTGGGTACGCTATATCTCTTCAAGAAGCCTACGAGGTTCAAAGACTATCAATAGAGCGCAGGTTCGAACGAGGCGAAAAACTTATTGGAATTAAAATGGGTTTCACGTCTAAAGCCAAACAAGTCCAAATGGGGCTTGAAGATGAAATTTGGGGGCGTCTCACAGACAAAATGTGGATTGAAAATGGAGCTGAAATCGATATTCAGGACTACGTCCATCCGCGCTTCGAGCCTGAATTGGCATTCCGCATCAAACACGATATCAACGGGATCATTTCCCGCGAAGAGGCCTTTGACGCATTGGACGCTGTGGCACCTGCTATTGAGATCATCGATAGCCGTTACACGAACTTCAAATTCAATCTTCCCGACGTCGTAGCCGATAATTCGTCTTCGTCCAGCTTGGTTGTTGGCGAATGGATGGATCCGAATTTAGATTTCCGTGATCTTAAAATGGCTTTGCAAGTAAATGGTCAAACTGTTCAAGAAGGGAGTAGCCATGCAATTCTGGGTGATCCTATTCAGGCATTAATGGCCGGATCTCGATTGGCTGACACGGCTGGGATTGTCTTGAAAAAAGACTTTATTGTTATGGCGGGCGGGGCAACAGCTGCACATGCTTTATCTAAGGGGGATATGGCTCGTAATTGTGTCGAATTTATGAGTTGGCCATGTTTTTCCGTTAAGTCCTAAATTGCAAGAATGATATATTAATTGTTATGAGAATCGGGTTTGCAGGTGCGGGTGGCGTTGGATGTTACTTCGGAGGTATGCTTGCTAAAGGCGGCCTTGATGTTTCACTGGTTGTCAGAAATTTAAACGCTGAAATTATGCGAAAAAATGGATTGAAAATAACAGAGAACGGCCAAGACTTTCATGTACGTCCTCGCATTATCGATAGTAATAAATCATCAGACCTTAAACACCTCAATGATTTAGATTGGATTGTTTTTACGTGTAAATCGCACCAAACTGAGGCTCTCGCAAACCAACTGATCGGACATATCGGTAAAAATACACAGATTTTATCCCTGCAAAACGGAGTTGATAACACGACCTTATTGTCAAAAATAATAGGTCGTCCAGTCGTCGGGGGGCTATCCATTAGGTTTGCAGCTCATATTGAAGAACCTGGTCATGTCAATGCGATAGGGGAAGGTTATTGTCTGTTTGGGAATTTCCCAACTGGATGTACTGCGGCGGTAAAAAAAATGATCGCGAGCTGTGTGCAAGCCGGAGTTGATGTTAGGGGAACGGAAAATATTCAACGTGAACTTTGGCGCAAAATTTTAATTAATAATGGCGTGAACCCAATTACGGCTATTTTGCAACAAGATAGCGGGTTTGTTCTTAACAATCCGATGACCCTGCTTGTGGTCAATGATTTAATGCGAGAGGCCGCGCGTGCCGCCGCAGCCGACGGCATCGAATTAAACGAAACTGACATAAAAGAACTGCTCTCAATTGTATCGCGGCTCGCACCTATAAAATCGTCAATGCAGGTCGATATTGAAATGGGTAGAGAACCAGAACTGGAAGCGATTTGTGGGGCCGTAATCGATAGAAGTGTTATGATCGGGGAGCCAGCCAGCGTAACTAACACTTTATATCGGCTGTTAAAAACTAAGACTGTTTCGATAAAATCATAATTCTTAATTATGTAAAAAATAGTAGGACTCGGTCGATACTCGGAATTAAGCTGAAAGCTAAACCGTAAAGAGTTGATATTCATGGGGGAGAGCATGAAAAATAAAAAGAATGTAGGAGTATCGGTAGCTGATGTTTCGCGCCAAATTGACAATAATACGATCAGTTGGCTTCAATGGCGTGTTGTTCTTCTGTGTGGATTGGTTGCCATCCTCGATGGGTTTGACACCCAGGCAATCGCCTTTGTAGCGCCGTTATTATCAGAGGAATTCGGAATAGCGAAATCGGAAATGGGATCGATTTTTTCTGCGGCCCTTATAGGTTTGATGTTGGGAGCATTTATCCTCAGCCCTATTTCCGACCGGATTGGCCGCAAACCCGTTATTATATTTTCATGCGCGTTAATGGGGGTGTTTTGCCTTTTGACCGCAACTGCGGATTCTGCCCGTGAATTGATGCTATATAGGTTTTTGACTGGCTTAGGGTTGGGCGGAGCGATCCCCAATTTAAATACTCTAACCTCAGAATACGCGCCTAAACGAGCACGTGCTGCCCTTATGACATTTATGTTTGCTGGATTTCCGGCTGGGGCAGTATTGGGGGGATATTAAGTGTAAAGTTAATCGAACATTTTGGCTGGCAATCAGTTTTTATCGTTGGTGGTGTTGCGCCTCTAATTTTATCTGCATTACTTCTATTTTTATTGCCCGAATCGCTAAAATTTTTATCTACACGTGGAAAAAAACCAAAACTACAATTGAAAATTCTTAAAGCAATTAAAACAAATACCTATGGAATTACCGAAAATAATTTAGAAGAACTCGAAACCGAAATAAATACTAGTGATGGTTCAGTTGCAGATTTATTTCGCAACGGATTGTTTCCGATGACTGTAATCATTTGGCTAATATTCTTTTGCAATTTGTTGATGATGTATACGCTAATGAGTTGGTTGCCATCTGTTATGAAAGAGGCTGGCCTCCCTCTAGATAAAGCAATTATCACCCAGGTGATTTTAAACCTTGGTGCGATTGTTGGTGGAATTATTTTATCGAAATTTATTGATCGTTTTGGAGCATTTATTGTTTTAATACCCGCTTTCATAATTGCTGGACTGTCTCTTGCGTCAATTGGCTTTATGACAAGTTCGATGTATGCTCTTTTTACAATCGTGTTTATCACGGGCGGGACGGTTATTGGAACACAATTTGGTTTGAATGCGTTTACGGTTGGTGTTTACCCGACTTCGATTAGAGCGACCGGTCTTGGGTGGGCACTTGCAGTCGGTCGCGTCGGCGCGATTATTGGGCCTGTGCTTACGGGAATTTATCTTTCCCTGGCTTGGTCTATCGAGAACATTTTCATCATGACGGCGTTACCCGCTATTATAATTATTTTAAGTTTGGTGATGCTGTCCCGTATGAGACGAAAATCACCATAAGACTACTTTTTTGTGGAAATGTTTCGAATTTGTTGCCATGATCACTATCAATCGCCTGGCGGAAGCCTCCCGAAACTAGGCGATAACTTTTTGGGCTCCGGCCCATTTTTTTTGATTTGTTGAATGGTTAAACTATTAATCTCTATTGCCATTTTTGAAATGAGAGTTTAAAGTTTACGGAACGCATTTTACATAGTGCAAAAACGGTGAATCAAAATTTGCACCAAATAAAACAAAGGGGAACATGTCATGTTAACAGGAAATGTAGCGTTGATTACCGGCGGGGCAACTGGAATTGGAAAGGCAGTCGTTGATGAATTTTTAAAACACGGGTCTAAAGTCTGTGTGATGACATATAATCAAGAGCAGGCTGATTTGGTTGAAGCGAATTATAAAGGAAAAGTTGCTACATGTGTTGGTGATGTTCGTAGCCTCAGTGATAATCAGGCCGCTGTTGCGAAGACTGTAAAGACATTTGGAAAATTAGACACGTTTGTAGGGAATGCCGGTATTTGGGATTTCATTACACCGTTAGAGGCGCAACCTGAAGAAAACCTCGAGCAAATCTGCGACGAAATATTCGGAGTGAACGTTAAAGGGTATGCGTTAGGTGCTTATGCCGCGCTACCGGAATTACGTAAAAGTAAAGGATCCATCGTTCTCACAGCCTCTAGCTCTAGCTTTTTCACCGGCGGAGGTGGCCCGATTTATGTGGCGTCAAAGCATGCGGTAATTGGCCTTGTCAAGCAATTGGCTCGTGAAGTCGCTCCGGATGTACGAGTGAATGCTGTGGCTCCAGGGGGAACGATGACGAATTTGAAGGGGAGTCCAGCGGCAGGACATGCGGATTTCAAGCTAACAGATATTCCTGATGTAGACGGACTCATAAAAGGTATGACGCCGCTGGGTTATACTGCGGAAGCGACCCATCACGCTCCATTATATGCGGTATTGGCGTCTAAAGAAATATCACCCTATGTTACGGGAAGTGTATTCAACTCAGACGGTGGAATCGGTGTCGGTAAGCAAGATGGTTGATGTTTGTTGCGGTATTCAAAACTATTTTGATGCCGCACACGTAACGCACAATTTCGCTTCTGAAATATCATTATATATTCCCAGAACTCGGTAGTTGAGCTTTACATTCATCCAGAACTGAGGTTCGCTCGGTCCACTTTTCATCAACAAGCGCTCATTCAATAGTTGTTTATTGATGCGGCCAGTACTTAATTTATGCTTTTAGGGGCGCATTTGGCTGTGCGGTACTCCTTGATAAAATACGCATTTTAACTTGTGTTCCATGGTGTTTGATCCTGTCAATAACTTGATTTCGCAGTTCACCGGTCGTGCGCTTTGTTTGCTAAAGAAAAATTCCGATTTACGCACAAGTATAGCGTTGCATATAGTAAAAAGCATGTTATATAAAATTATATAAAAATAAAATCGCAGTGAATTAAGAGGGAAACAATATGGTTGGAAAAGGCTCATATCGCCAATTGAACCTGTTTCTAATGTTTTTTTGTGCTGTCTTGATAGCGACCATGGATGCGTCGGCGGGTGATGAGGGCGAGAGCGGTTTCGAGCCTGATGCGTTATTGTCTCAATCAAATATTTCTCACCATCGTGATGACCGCGTTCGGTTTGTTCCCGACAATTTATTCAGCGTAAGTTTTGTTGACGAGTCTCATGGGTGGGCTGCAGGATATTATGGAACAATTCTAAAAACGGTGGATGGTGGAAGTAATTGGACCCACTTTTCTCTTCCCAATACAGACCTAATTAGGCGGATTCAGTTTCTGGACAGAGACCATGGATGGTTGGTGACGCATCGTGGTCGTATAATGAGTAGTGAAGATGGTGGGGTCAGTTGGAAAACCCGTCATACAGAAGACAGGCAAATTAATTTACGAAATATTCAATTTGTCACTCCCGATACAGGTTGGGCTGTTGGGCATGAGGGGGCTATATTATACACAAGTGATGGCGGTGAAACCTGGGCCAATCAAAATTTAAACAATTTTATAGGTCGCGATTTGCCGCGATTGAATGGTTTGGCTGTTTTGAGCGAATCCCATGCCATGCTGGCTGGGGAGTTCGGCGTGATTGCCGAAACTGTGGACGCTGGTAAGAATTGGATGGTTATTACACCACCAGAGATCAATGCCACTTTCACTGAGATTGCACAAATAGGTAATTCTATATTCGCGGTTGGCCTAAATGGCGTTGTAGCGAATGTACATCTCCAAAAAGATGGTCTGGACAACGTGTCAAAAGTGGAGGTGCCCGCTCGGGTGTCATTTGTAGACACAGGTGTTGAGCAACATTTCTTTGATATTGTGGCCAATGAAGATGGAGGCGGTTTAATTGTCGGCTTGGCAAACATCTTCGCAATTGAAAATGGTAAAAATTTTAGGGGAGTAGAAATTGATCGCCCAGATCGAAACTACTTATATTTTATGGGCGCGACGTCCATTTCAGAATCAAAATATGTATTGGTCGGTGCTCGTGGCTTGGCCATTACCCTTGATGTAACGACTGCGCAAATGACCGGTCTGATCAAATGGTAACTCAGGAAATCCCAGCATTTTGTCACGCACCCAGCAATCAATATTACGTAAATGGGGTTGGGAATGGTTAAAACAATCGCAAATATGGTAATAAAATACCGGGCAATTATCCTAATAATTGCTACCCTCGTTACATCGATAGCGGGCTATTTTGCCGTTACTGGATTAACACTTCGCGTGTCGTTATTTGATATGTTGCCGTCGAAACATGAAAATGTTCAATTGTATGAAAAGTTTAGTGATAAATTTGGTGGCGTAAATACTGTTCTTGTAATGGTGGAAAATAATAATGGCACCGTGTATGATGAGGAATTCTTAGAAAAATATAAAGAGATTTCAGATACATTTTATTTTCATCACGCAAATCGACAGCCGTTATTTGAAGCCGTCAATTTAAGAAAAACCCGGGCTGTATCTGGTTCTCAGGGACAAATCGTGGTCAATCCGATAATGTGGCCAAACCTTCCTAAAACCGATTCTGAAATGGATAAATTTCAGTTACTTATACGCGGGCAATTCAATGGATATTTGATTTCATTGGATGAAAAGTCTTTGATGATCGCTGCCGAATTCGCGGACGATGTCGATACTGCTGAATTAGTAGATTTCGTTGGTGATATCCGTGCTAAATATGAAGATGGATCAGTGAAATTATCGATCGTTGGTCGCCCAATTTTATTGGGGGCTGTGAAAAAAGAGTTGCCGAAAATGATCTTGATCTTTGCGGCTTCGGTCCTGGTGATCGCAATTATTCTCTATCTATATTTTAATACATGGGTCGGTGTAATCGTGCCAATGGTAGTTGCTTTTTCGGTTACCGTGCTTGGTTTCGGCGTCATCGGTTTCACTGGGTATAATCTTGACCCGTTATTGCTGTTGTTACCGTTTTTCGTATTTGCCACTGTTCTATCGCATTCTGTTCAATTTGTCTCCCGAGTATTTGATGAACTGGCTGAGGGTCGCGAAATGAAAGAGGCTGTAAGAATAGGGTTGGAGCGGCTAATATTTCCCAGTACCGCTGCTGTAATAACCGACGCCGCTGGCTTCACTGTTTTGGCACTTGTCGCAATTCCGTCCATTCAAACGCTCGCTGTGATCTGCACGATTTGGTTATTAACATTAACTCCGGGGATAATTGTAGCGGCCGCATTTATGAGTTTCTTGAAGAAACCCGCTAAATTTAAAACAACGCTACCTCTTCAATCTCACTTAGCGGTAATTTTCGGCGAAAAATCTTCTCGAAATATTTTTCTTCCCGTGTTTGTTGTTTTAATGTTTGGCGGGATAATCATTTCCCAAAATTTGAAAATAGGGGATGCTGTGGGGAGTCCAATACTTTGGCCCGACTCACGCTACAATAATGATGTTTCGTCTATTAATTCGAATTTCGATAGGATCGGAACAGACGTCTTACAAGCATATTTTTCTGGAGAAGAGGAAGTAATGCTCAACCCTGATGTTTATCATCAGTCAGAGGCATTTGATCGGTATATTTATGAAAGAGTATTGCCTGCTACACCCGCCTCAAGTCTCACTCCGATAATTAAAAATATCAACATGGTGCTTTGGGAGGGCGACCCGTCTTATCAATTTATCCCTGATACGACTGATGAAGTTGGATTCAATATCTATATGTTTAGGTCTGGTGGTGAACCAGGTGATTTTGCCGCCTATACCAATCCAGAGTGGAATATTGGTAAAATATCCATATTCACCAGCGAGCATAGTGCTGAAACTGTAAATGAGTTGATGAAGTATGGGCGCGAGTTCGTAGATAATTATAACTTTAAGGAAAATGAGCCCGTCATTCAATTCGCAGGTGGGCAAATCGGATTAATCAAAGCTACTAACGATGAGATTGAATTAAAAGAAGGTCGCCTATTATTTGCGATTATTCTCATCATCATTTTCAATCTTCTTTGGCTCTATAGGTCCGTGAGACTAGGTGTCATAATAGTCTTTGTTTTGGCGACATCACACTACTTAACAATGAGTGTTATGACGCTTCTTGATGTTGGAATGAATCTTAATACGCTTCCACTTGCCGCTTTGGGTTTGGGGCGGGGTGTCGATTACAGCATATATATGGCAGATCGCATACGCGATGAAATGAGGGGCGGTCTTGATTTTTCCGCTGCTTCGAGCCTCGCGTTTAACACTTCAGGTGTTGCGGTTATTGTTACAGCAATGACGATGATTTTGCCTTTACTACCTTGGTATTTTCTATCCCCAATCCGCTTTCAAGCGGAAATGGGGCTGCTTTTAGCCATCATATTGGCTTTCAACATGTTGGGCGCAATCACCGTCGTTCCCGCTGCAATAAAACTTCTCAAGCCTCGGGGTTTTAATTTTAACAGTATCGCCAATGAAAACCCGTCTGAAAAAGGAGGTGTTATTTGACTGCTGAAATAGATTGCTTGCAAGCAACGTGTCGCACAATATCCAATGATGAGACAATTGTGCGATTTGGTTATCTCGACTTTGGTGGAGATAAATAAAAAGTTTTTATTTAGAATTATACGGAAAGGGGAAATTCAAATGAATCGCACAACTTCAAAATTAAACACTTACGCTTATAATGGTTTAAAAAAAATCATAACCGGAGCTTCGATTTCTTTAACGGCGCTGCTTATCGCGGTTCCGGCAAACGCTCAAGACTTAGCAGAAATTTTAAACTTGCCTGATGACCTCTGGGTTGGGGGCCGGTTAAAGCAAGGCACAGGAATCTATTTTGATCGGCTCGATGATAAATCAATCGGTTGGGGCCCGTCACAATTTGTTGCAGAATTGCAGGCTGAATGGACTCCCAATAACAACATTACCGTTATCGGAGATCTCTGGCTGAGAGGGGATTGGTTTTATGAATTGGATAACGGTAATTTCAGATCGCCAGCACTGCAAAATTTTACATCGCCGCAAAGCGCTTTCTTGGACCGCTTCAGCATGTCGACGTCGAGTGATGGTTCACTTATGTTACCTGATCCCTTCGGTGCTTCCGGTAAAGAACTAGAATTTTTAGATGATTTCGACGATGATATTCTTCGTGAATTGTCGATTAGATTTACAAATGACGCTGATACATTATCTTTGAAATTAGGGAAGTTTCAACGTGGGTGGGGGCAAGCAGACGGGTTAAGGCTATTGGATATTCTCAATGCTCAGGATCTTCGTCAAAGAACGCTTTTCGCCGATGCGGATGAAATTAGAATACCGGCATGGACTGCTGCTGTCACGGCAGACCTTAAACGGCTAGGTTTAGGAGCGCCATTTGAAGCGATTGGTATGAAAAATCCATCGCTCGAGTTAATTTATATTCCCGAAGTTCGCCATACTGAATTCGTGGTCAATAACCCAACTCCAAACAATCAAACCTCAGCCGGCGGTTTCGGTTTCCCCTATCCGCGCCTAATTGATGGGCAATCGGGGTTCGGGATGCCTTTACTGGCTTCAAGGCTCACAGATCTTGAAGTGGAGGATTGGAAAAATGAAGAGCTTGCTGCCCGATTGAAATTTAATGCCTTTGGGGGCGAAGCCACACTGAACGGGTTTTATGGGTATCAAGATTTACCTGTTGTTGTCAGCACAGGCTCCACCCTTCATATTGGCTCCTTCATTAATGATCCCGCAGCATCTGTTGCTAACGTCCCGCTTGATCTTCCTACGACGATTGGTGCCGTTCATGCACCAGGTCAATATGTGGATTTCTTGCAATCTGTTGCTGGAGGTACGGCCGCACCGGGCGATTTTCCTCTAATTCCATTCGGCTGTTTAGATATTCTAAACCCGACGGGCGGCGGACTCCCTTGTTCGGTGACTGCAGATTTTGATTTGGATTATACGGAACGGCAAAAAACAATCGGTTTTTCGTTTACTCGGGATATGAGCGAATTGAAATTTGGACGTAAACAGGTTTCACCTGTGCTGCGCTTAGAGGCGACTTATGAAATTGATAAGGCGTTCAACCGGCAGGAAATCGATGACCCATTTATTCCGGGTCAAACCGCGAGAGGCACACCTGCATTAATTGGAACTAAAGCTGATTTAATTACTCATCGTGATCAAATATCTACACTGGTTGGGTTCGATTATAATTTATGGGTGCCCGGTTGGGAGTCTCAACGAAGTTCAATTTTTACAACAACCCAATTCTTTAACATTCACACGAAAGACCATGAAAATTTGATGTTCCAAGCACCATATGTCTTGTTGGATGTGGAAAAAAATCAACAATATTTCTCGCAAACATATGCGATTGGATTGTTCAATGATAAAGTATCCCTTGATGGGCTAGCCATTTGGGATCTCAGTAAGGGGGGCTTTGCATATCGTCAAAGAATTAATTTTTCGGCGATGCAAAATAAACTGACACCGAGAATTGAGATCGGTACATTTGCAGGAAATACGGAGGGCGGGCTACTCGCGCTTTACAAGCAATCTGACTATGTCGAATTTTCACTCACCTATCAGTTTTAAATCTCATGCCGGGCGATTCTGCCCGGTGCAACCTCATCTATAAGGAGACTAAAGATGAAATTTTCTAAATTAAAAACGTTGTTAGGAACATGCCTAACCGTTGCCGTTTTGGGGTCTATGGCCTCGACGGCCCATGCAGGAGACGAATGGATCGCCAAGTGGAAAGCCTTTGCGGCTGAAACTGGTCTTCCTGAGCATGCCGCGTGGGTTGCCGAAATCGACAATGATGAGACAAGGGCACTTGCAAAAGAATGGGAAGACTTCCGGGGATACACCGCGACATCGCTTATTAATGATGCAAACCTGCCGGCTGAATTAAAACCCGGACTCATAATCACAAAAGATAATATTGATTCAATGCCGTGGGTGAAAGACTATTTGCCACAATATTGGATCGATCGGCTTTCTTCTGAATGGTTAGGCGTTGAAGGAATTCGGGTTGTCCCAACTAATCATTATTACATGCAAAAAGCCCGTCTGGATGCGACGAAAGAATTGGGTCCCGATCCGTTCACGATTAATGAAAAAGGAGAGTTGAAAGATAAAAATGGCGAGCACGGCCTATTAGCGAAAGCGGGATTGCCTTTCACTAATCCGGAAAATGGAGAGCAACTGAATTGGTTGTATAATGCTCATGGGGTTGGAACAGAAGACCTCATCTTTGATCCAGTAGAATTGACTGCTTGTGGCGCCAAGAATAATCTTGAGCGCAAATATGTAGGCAATATTTTTTGGCGTAGGATGGCCGGGCGTGTTGGCACTCCTCCTTATGGGAATGTCGAGGGATTTGAAGGTGTAACTGAGGCGGGTGCTCTCTTGATTAAAAGCCCAAGAGATGTTCGTGGGCTCGCTGGAGTTAGACTGCGCTACGCGGATGCCGACAAAGATGATAATTTTAATCTATTCATTCCTACGCTTCGTCGCACACGAGCATTAACGGGTACCAATGGACAAGATGTTATCGCACCAGGACTGGAAATTACCTGGGATGACTGGCGTTCGAACTGGTTTAAAACTGATAGCAGGAAATTTAAATATACTAAAAGCGAAGATACGTTCGTTTTAGCTGCGCCCGAGGTTGGGGCAGCTTATGATCCATATAGATTGAGTAAAAATCTTTGTGGCCTATCGGGCATTGTCGATATGGAATTGCGTCCAACATGGAAATACAAAATTGAAGATCTGACTGGGAGTTATCAATACTCTAAAAAAGAAATTTGGGTAGATAAAGAGCTTTACTACGCACAGTATATGGAAATGTTTGATCGGAACGGGGAATTATGGCGTGTTTGGGATGATGCCCGGGATTGGCAACCGAAAACTGGTCGGGCTTTGTGGAAATCAGTGTTAATTCCGAACGTGCGGAATAAACGGCATTCCGTTTTGTCTATGGAGGCGGATTGGGACGGTCTAGATGGCTTAAACAATTCGACTTTCAATATCGACCAATTACGTGATCGTCGATAACTGAACATATTCAAATCTGACAAAAGCCCGGTTTATTTACCGGGCTTTTTTATCGGAGGATAACATAATGGATTTTTCTGGCTTAAAGGGGATAGTAAAACATATCACTCAAATAACGGATACGAATGAGGAGTTTGAATGCGCTGAAGGTAAATCTATTTTGGGGGCGATGGTAGAATTAGGGCGTAAGGGTATTACATCTGGATGTCATGGCGGCGGTTGCGGCGTTTGTAAGGTTCAAATATTAAAGGGTGACGTGAAGACCGAAAATATGAGCCGAGCACACGTAAGTGCAGACGAAGCGGCATCGGGTGTCGTTCTGGCTTGTAAGGCTTATCCAAGGTCAGCTGTCGTTTTAACTGTTACAGGTCTACTCCATAAAAATATAGTTCGGGGTGCAAACGCGAAATCCAGTAAGTAGTTGCTCGTTATACCAACAATTTGAAGTCCAGGATCATACTTTTTGCTTGAAAAAATACTAAACCAATGTAGTTTCATTCGTGCAAACTATTGGATAATGTGCAATAAATGATCGACTAGCATATATTAAAAAGGAGAATAAAATGGGTGTTATGAGAATAGGGCATGTAAGTCTCCGCGTCATGGACATGGACGCAGCGATTAACCATTACGCAAATGTTATTGGACTTATTCATACAGGTACTGGCCCCAACGGTGAGCAATTATTTAAGGGCTGGGACGAATGGGATAAGTATTCCATTATACTCACGCAATCTGATCGTGCTGGTATGAACCATGTCGCTTACAAAGTCGAACACGATGCTGATTTAGATCAACTGAGCGAAAAATTGCAAGAATATGGCGTGAAAACGACTATGCATAAGGCTGGGCATCTCCCGGATTGTGGGCGTGCCTTGCATTTTACGATGCCGAGCGGCCACGAAATGTATTTGTTTGCAGAGAAAGATGCCGTGGGCAAAGCCGTCGGAGTCCGAAACCCGGCGCCTTGGCCTGACGGCCTGAAAGGCACAGGTGCTCATTGGCTCGATCACGTAGCTCTCGCCTGCGAAGTGAACCCGGATAAAGGAATTAATACGGTTGCTGCAAATCATGATTTATTTCGCGATGCCTTGGGGTTCTATTTAAGCGAACAAGTGCTTGTCGGACCAGATGCTGATATTCGCGTTGTCGCCTTTATGTTTCGAACAACTACACCGCACGACATAGCATTTTTGCCCAATGAAAAATCTGGTTTACATCATATATCCTTTTTCCTTGATAGCTGGCACGATATTCTTAAAGCTGGTGATGTGATGGCGAAAAACAACGTCAAAATTGACATACCACCTACGCGACACGGAATTACGCGCGGCGAAACAATTTATTTCTTTGATCCATCTGGGAACCGCAACGAGACATTCGCTGGACTGGGTTATTTGGCACAGCCTGATATGCCTGTCATTACATGGGACGAAGATCAAACTTGGCGGGGAATCTTCTATCACACGGGCGAAGCCCACGCGCCGTTTACAGAGGTTATTACTTAACCACGGCAACTTAATCGATCAAACTTCGGTTAATTGAGACCGCTAATATTAGGCCGTGTTCTATAAACAATTGTTTGTTTGACTGAGCTGCCTGAACATGAGTTTGATCGCTAAAATGATGCCGAGTGTGTTTGCAAAAGGTGGCAGAATGCCCGATTTAGAAAAATTAGCTGCTATTGTTGATGAAGCTGCGGTCAATGCGAAGGCTATACCTCAGTTTACGAATACAATGCCTGAAATGACGATCGAAGACGGGTACGATATCCAAACTCGTTCATTGGCGAGACGGTATCAACGTGGCGAGCGCCGGATCGGCATAAAGCTGGGACTGACAAGCCGGGCGAAGATGCTGCAAGTCGGTGTAGATGAGGTTTGTTGGGGACGTTTGACGGATGCGATGTTGCTGGATGACGGTGGATACCTTTCCATGGCAAAATATATTCATCCGCGAATTGAACCGGAAATCGCGTTTTTAATTAAAACACGCCTCGTTGGAAAAGTAACAGAACAGGATGCATTCGACGCCGTTGAGGCAATTGCCCCCGCTATGGAAATAATAGATAGCCGGTTTGATAATTTTAAATTCGCTGTGCAGGATGTGATTGCAGATAACGCCTCGTCGTCAGGATTGGTGATTGGTCCATGGCAGTCGACAAAAATAGACATCTCTAATTTAGAAATGGTGATGACGGCTGATGATCAAATTAAACAATCAGGGTCAAGCGCAGCTATTCTTGGTCATCCCATTCGTTCTTTAATTAAAGGTGCTGAAATGGTGGCTAGAGTGGGCGAAGCGCTCAACCCAGGGGATATTGTAATGGCCGGAGGAGCGACAGCCGCCCACGCAATGACCAGAGGAGAAACCATTCGGTTGAATATCCAAAAACTCGGTTCAGTATCAATTTCTGCGGAGGGTTAAATGCCAATAATTCAAATCAATATGTTGGAAGGACGAACCCTCGATCAAAAGAAAAAACTTGTCGAACAGTTGACGGATGCTGCGGTCGACTCATTAGGAGCGCCGAGAGAAACAGTAAGAGTGATGATCAATGAAATGTCAGCCAATCATTACGCTATTTCGGGCGAACTTATATCCGAACGGCGGAAAAAATAAGCAAATATATGCAATGGAGTATTAAATGCAAAACCCAGAAATAGGAAAGTCGATTACGGCAGGTGGAGTTAAAACCAATTATCATGATGAAGGAAATGGATTTCCGGCAATCCTAATTCATGGATCTGGCCCGGGGGTAACAGCTTGGGCCAATTGGCGGTTCAATATTCCTGTTCTCTCGGATAAAATGCGCGTACTTGCTCCAGATATGCTTGGATTTGGGTATACAGAAAGACCATCCGACGGCATCTATTCTATGGAAAGATGGTGTGCTCATCTCATCGATTTCGCCGATGCACTGGGCCTAGATACTTTTGACATCGTTGGAAATTCATACGGTGGTGCGCTCGCTATTTCGATGGCGGCGAACTTCCCCGATAGAGTCCGAAGAATTGTTCTCATGGGGGCGGCCGGAGTTAGTTTTCCGCTGACAAAAGCGCTAGACGAAATTTGGGGGTATGAGCCATCAATTGAAGCCATGCAGGCCATGCTTGATATATTTGCATATGATCGCTCCTTGATTGGTGAAGGCTTGGCGGAGCTTCGCTATAAAGCAAGCATACAACCAGGTTTTCAGGAAGCGTTTAGCGCAATGTTCCCCGCACCGCGCCAAAATGGGATCGAGGCTTTAGCAACCCCTGAAGATAAAATATCTCAAATTGAATGCCCGGCGCTGATTATACATGGACGTGAAGACGTTGTTCTTCCAAGCAGCAACAGTATTCGATTGTTCGAGCTATTACCCAACTCAGAATTACATATGTTTGGTAAATGCGGTCATTGGACGCAAATTGAGCACAAAAATAGATTCAATATGTTGGTGACCAATTTTCTTACAACTGCTTAGCCTATAGAAGCTGAAACACTTTTAGGTAAAATCTTTAAGTATCCCGTCCCTTAACTGGCTTAACCCAAAGGGGCATTTTGCGGAATTGCTGAGCATCCTTGGGTATAACAGTCCAGCTTTTGATATGGTCGGTATAGATGTGAACCATTTTCCTAATAAAAGAGCTATCGTCCAGGGCCGGGAGCATTACGGTGACGAAACCGGGCATTGCTTCCGGTTTTCCCATAATTAATGATCCACATACTCCGCAAAACGTCCTATGTATTTTCTCTCCAGACTCACCTAGCGTCGTATAAGTATCAGGCGCGCCCTTTGTCATATTGACGTTCGCGGGTGGGAATAATGCAACAGCAACAGCAGCGGCTCCGGTAATTTTTTGACAATCCACACAATGGCAATGCATAGCCGCAATAGGCTCACCTGTGACCTCAATACGAACGTTACCACAGTGGCAGCCGCCTTTTGTAAATCGTGAACTCATAAACTGGTCCCGTTTAAATTGAGATGTTGGCAATCATTGGGCCAAATTGAATGGACCGATAAATTCCGAATGGTGTTTGCCAGTTTCTCGCGGCAGAATCGAAAGGTCACCTCAAAAATACTTCTAGCATTATCGGAAAACTCTTCAGGCTGTTGATATTGGGCGTGTTACCCCAATGGCGGCATTTTCGGGAACTTTTGAGCGTCCTTTGGTATATCCGTCCAACTGGCGGCGTGATCAGTATAAATGTGTCCTATCTCGGTAATAAAGGAACTGTCATCCAGAGACGGGATTGTTATAGAAGCGATGTCCGGCATTGCATCTGGTTTACCTATAAGGGGCGTGCTACAATTTCCACAAAAATATCGATGTAAACTTTCGCCGGACTCGCCTTGTGTCGGATATGATTTGGGTTCGCCTTTCGTCACCTTTATGTTTTCAACTGGGAATAGAGCTGCCGCCTCAGCCGCTGCTCCGGTTATTTTTTGGCAATCACTACAATGACAATGCACAGAAGCAATCGGTTCACCAATGACTTCGATGCGAATACGGCCGCAGTGGCAGCCGCCTTTGGAAATACGTTTGCTCATAAAGTAGCCTTTATTCTAAATTCAAATTACTGATCGAATACACCCATTCGACCTTCTTGAAGGTTGATTATTACAGATTTAGTCAATGTATAATGATTAAGGACCTCGAAAGAGAATTCCCGACCAAAACCACTTTGTTTATAGCCGCCGATTGGCATACCCGGTTTCATATTATAGTAGCGATTGATCCACACGGTCCCAGTTTCAAGAGCCCTCGCAATGCGATGGCCCTGCGCCATATTTTGCGTCCAAATCCCTCCAGCGAGACCGTACACGCTGTTATTGGCTTGTTCCAACATGTCGTTTTCGTCTTTCCAGCGAATAGCTGACGTCACAGGTCCAAAAATTTCGTCTTTTGCAATTGACATATCATTGGCGACGTCGGCAAAAATAGTTGGTTTTATATAATACCCATCGTCAAAAGTTCCGCCAGTAGTCGCCCCGCCGCCGGTTACAACGGTCGCGCCTTCCGATTTACCTAGCTCAATGTATTTTTGTATTTTGTCATATTGTTCTTTTGAAGCTTGCGCACCTAATTGGGTTGCGAAGTCTATGGGGTTTCCCTGAACAATTTTCTCAAGTTGGGTTTTGAATTTATCAAGAAATTTATCATGGATTTTATCGTGCAAAAATAATCTCGAGCCCGCCAGACAAACTTCACCTTTGTTTAATATTGTCGACATCGCTGCGGCTTCAACGGCGGCATCTATATCAGCGTCCTCACATATGATATGTGCTGATTTCCCGCCTAATTCTAGCGTTTGGGGGATAATATTTGTAGATGCGTATTGCATGATTTTTCGCGCTGTGGGAACGGATCCCGTAAACGCTACTTTTCTCACTTTTGGATGTGTCACCAATGCTTCGCCAACATTTGCCCCATAACCGGTCACAATATTTACAACTCCAGGAGGGATGATATCATTCATTTCTTGGAAAAATTCCATGATTGATAAACAAACGTTTTCCGCGGGTTTGAGTATTACTGTACATCCAGCCGCAAGCGCAGGGGCTATTTTACTGGCCATCATTAAGATAGGTACATTCCAGGGTATGATTTGCGCGACCACTCCAATTGGCTCACGATGGACAATTCCGACAGCATCTGCGTAATCCATAGTTTGCCCATGCAAATGGAAGGCTGCTCCAGCAAATAATTCAAATTGTCCAATGGCATTTGGCATGTCGAAATGCATAGATTCGCGAAGCGGTTTACCGTTGTCTAAGGTCTCCATCATAGCATATTTTTCGATGCCTCGTTTCATTCTTTGTGCTATTTCGTAGATTATATCCTGACGTTCGGACGCAGATGATTGCGACCACGCCGGAAGCGCAGTGGATGCGGCTGCAACCGCGCGTTCTACGTCATCCTCATTGCTAGACTGAATCTTGGATAAATGCTCACCTGTTGCAGGATTGGTCATGTCAATCGTTTCGCCAGATGCGCTGGCGACCCATTGCCCATTGATTAGGTTTCCGTATTCTTCTTTAAAAAGAGAAGGGGTTTCTCTAAATTGTGCGGCTTCAGTCATCTTCTTGTTCCCTTGATTGGCTTATTATAACCATTACCCTGTGTCGTTGTGCTCAGAATATAAAGTTGTCTTGAGCAGACATTTTGTAAACTACATTTTTTACTTTGTCATCCTAAAATTGCTTAATAGGGAAAACTTTATATAATATGCAAAGATAACGTATTGGTTCAGTGCGTCGTTTATAATATAAGTCGGCTGTAATATAATCTGTACATGGTCCTGCCTACCATCGAGCATATTTTGTCAAATCAGTGCTGCTTTTAATTTTTTTTTATATTACAAGCAAAATATCATTTACTATTGTGCAATAAGTTGTATTATGAGCGACAAAGATGTTGCTTTTATTTCAGGTGCTGTGAGAATGTACCGGGAGCGACGAGGGTGGTATCGATCAGTTTGTAATGTTTTTATGGTTGGCGAAAAAAGCCGTATGGAGATGAGGGTTATGATAAACGTGAAAGAATTAGTCGACTTGGAAAATGCGACACAGGCAAAAAAAATATTTTGGGATCAAGATATATATGATCAAGAACAAGAAAGAATCTTTGGAAGAAGTTGGCTTTTCTTAACTCATGATAGTTTGATTCCCAAAAACGGGGATTTTGTGATGTCAAGAATGGGAGAGGATAAGGTCATTGTCTCCCGTCAAAAAGACGGAAGTGTCGAAGCGTTTATCAATTCATGTAGCCATCGTGGAAATCAGGTTTGTCACGCGGACAGTGGAAACGCTAAGGCCTTTACTTGTAATTATCACGGCTGGGTCTTTGGGCAAAACGGGGATTTGGTCGACGTTCCTTTGGATACGCTCTGTTATCATGATAACTTAAAAAAAGCGGAACTAGGGCTTCGAAAAGTTAGAGTAGAATCCTACAAAGGGTTGATCTTCGGCAACATGGATCCGGATGCTATCTCTCTTGAAGAGTACTTAGGCGACATGTGTTGGTTTTTAGATACTATCCTCGTCGGTGCGGGCGGAGGAATGGAATTAATGGGGCCCCCACTTCGTTCTGTGTTGGATTGCAACTGGAAAGTCCCTGCGGAGAATTTCGTTGGAGACGGGTATCATGTAGGATGGACTCATGCAGCGGCTCTACAAATTTTGGGTGGACCTCTCGCAGGATTAGCCGGGAACAGGGCTGACATGCCATATGACGATTTAGGGAAACAATTTACGACCCGACACGGACATGGCTTCGGAGCCATTAACGACGCCGTCACTAGTATCCATCCGGAAAATGAAGAATATGCGGACTTTATGGCTGAAACCAGAGGCGTTGTCGCGGAAAATTTAGGTACACCGCGAGAAGAGCTGTATATGTCGCATTGGAATTGTACAATCTTCCCCAATTGCTCTTTTCTGTATGGAACAAACACCTTTAAGATTTGGCATCCCATCGGACCGGGTAAAATTGAAGTGTGGACGTACACGCTCGTCCATAAAGACCTAGATATAGACGTCAAACGCTCCATACAACGACAGGCCATTAGAACTTTCGGCACAGCTGGAACGCTCGAAAGTGATGACGGCGAAAATATGTCAACATGTACAGATAGTAATCGCGGCTTCGTTACTCGAAAGGGTCGAATGAACTCGACCATGGGTATAAACCGCGAAGGGCGTCACCCTGATTTTCCTGGCATAGTAGGTGCGAGTTTTATCGGGGAAACTTCATATCGGGGTTTTTATAGGTTTTGGGCAGAGATAATGGACGCCCCGGATTGGGAGGCAATTAAAGTGCAAAATGATAACTGGGATGAAATTTGGCGAGGCTCTGAATTTTGGTCTGACAAATAAATCCAGCGTAACCTCTACAATGTCCTTGGCTATAATCTTAGGGCAACGAACACTTAAAAATCAAAAGGTATTAAAATGATTGATGAAAGTCGACGTGTTTCGATGGATATTCATTACGAAATTTCTCAACATTATTTCAAAGAAGCAACCTATTTGCAAAACTGGAAATTGAGAGAATGGCTTTCGGAGATGGTGGATGAAGAAATTCTCTATTGGATGCCAATTGAAGAAAACAGGCTGGTTAAGGACAGGCGCCCGGAACCGACGCCGGATGATGCTGCTGTTTATAATGATCGCTATAAACATTTAAAACAAAGGGTAGAGCAAATATATACAGGACAGGTTTGGGTAGAAGACCCCAGATCGAAAATTAGATACTACGTCTCCAATATCGAAGCATTTCATACCGATGTGGAAAACGAATTCGCAATTCGTTGCAATGTCTTGGTGTTACGCCATCGCCGCGATACTCAAATTTACCAACACTCCTTTTTGAAAGAAGATTTACTTCGAAAAACTAAAGCGGGGTTCAAAGTTGTTAGACGAAAATTGACCATAGACGCTCGAAGTGTTCAGGATAAAAATCTTTTCTTTTTCATGTGATGCGAACCACTCAATAAAGCAAACCCAATAATTTAAGAGGTGTTAAAATGGAAAAAACGATAGATCTTACTCGTGATTTGCAGAGTTTCAACGATAGACTTGATACCTGGGTTGTTCGTGATGAAGATGCTGGTAATTTTTCCGTTGATCGCGAGGTTTTCACGGATGAAGTCGCATTTGAATTAGAAATGCGACACATATTTGAGGGTAATTGGATATTTGTTGCGCATGAAAGTCAGATACCAAACCCAAACGATTTTTTAACAACCAATATGGGGCGATATCCCGTTATTGTATCACGGAATAAATCAGGCGAAATAAAAACGCTCTTAAACGTGTGCACGCACAGAGGTGCAAGGGTGTGCCGGGAAAAAGCGGGAAATAAACGTTTTCATTCTTGCCCATTTCACGGATGGACATACAGCAGCGAAGGTGACTTGGTTGACGTGACATCAGAAGACAAAGGGGCTTACCCTGATAGTTTTGATAAATCGGAACGTGGCTTAGAAAACATTCGCACAGAAAATTACCGCGGGTTTATATTTGCTAGCCTCAAACCTGACGTCGTACCGCTGGAAGATTACTTGGCCGGCACGAAAAAATTAATTGATCTACTCGTCGATCAAAGTCCAGATAGCGAGCTTGAAGTTCTTCGAGGCGCTACCCGATATACTTATCAAGGGAATTGGAAACTACAGATGGAAAACGGGTTGGATGGTTATCACGTTGGGTCCGTTCATGCCAATTATTTTATGACTGCTATGCGCCGAAGTTCAGGCGAATCTTCCAACGAAACCGTAGTTTTCGATTTTTCCACTTTCGATAAAGTTCGAGGAGGGAGTTTTCATTTTGAAAATGGACATGCGTTATTATGGACAGAATATGCAAATTATAAGGACCGCCCTAATTTTGCTATGCTTGATGACTTAACGGAAAAGTATGGGGAGACAGTTGCAACGTGGATGAATAAACGATTGAGAAATTTACTTGTGTTTCCCAATGTTCTCATCATGGATCAAACTAGTACTCAACTTCGAATTATCCGTCCCATATCAGTCGCTGAGACGGAAGTGATCACCTATTGTATCGCGCCTAAAGGTGAAAACGCTGATGCTAGGGCCCTGCGGATCCGGCAATATGAAGACTTTTTCAATGCGAGTGGAATGGCGACACCTGATGATTTGACCGAGTTTAATAATAGCCAACTTGGATTTTTACCCGGCCGCACCAATGATATGTCTCGGGGTGCAAAACGTTGGATAGATGGACCAAGCGAGGACTCGAAAGAAATTGAGGCTGAGGTCATTTCGACTGGAGTGGAGAAGGCTGACGAAGCGCTCTATATGTTCATTCACGAAGCATGGCACGCCCGTATGAAAGAGGCTATCAGGCGGGAAGAACAAAGAAACCCGGCACTCGTGCCTGAGGCAGCTGAGTAATGGCGACCGATCATCACGAATGGAATGAGGTTACTGTTTTTCTTGGGAAAGAAGCCCAGTTTCTTGACGAGAGAAATTGGGACGCGTGGCTCGATCTTTATTTACCGGAAGCTGAGTATTGGGTGCCTGCATGGGACGACGATGGGCAGTTGATTTCTGACCCACAGACGGAAATTTCATTAATTTATTATCCCAACCGTGGGGGGATTGAAGATCGCGTATACCGTATTAGAACGGGTCGATCCTCCGCCACCATGCCGCTATGGCGTACAACGCATTTGTTTAATCTTCTCAGTATTGAGAAAACAAGCAGTGGGTTGAGTGTAAAGACCAATTGGCAAGTGCATTCGTGCAAAGAGTACGTGACCATAAGTTACTATGGTAACGCCGAATATACCCTAAAGCAGACTGACGACGGCCTAAAAATAATAAAAAAGAAAACAGTCGTAAATAATGATTCTGCTAGGACGATGATGGATATTTACACGATTTAGTCGCAATATATTTTTTGGAACATGGCATGAAACCAATTGTTGGAACATCGATCGGCGATCCGGCGGGCATATCTTCAGAAGTCTTAGTTCGCGCTTTGGCTGATCAAAGTGTACACGATGTGGCTCGCCACGTATTAATCGGAAGTGCAGACGTTATTGAGCGCGCTTTGAGATATACCAATATTGATGCGAAAATAAGGCGGCTAAAACCATCAAGTAAAAGCTTGGATCTTAGTAACGATGCATCAATAATAGATGTAATCGATAATGGAATACTCGATGGTATCGAATTGCCGCTCAGGGAGGATACTCTTATCGGCGGCCAAGCGAGCGCGTCATGGCTGGAAGAGGCGGATGAACTGGCACGTTCCGGATTAGTCGATGCTTTGGTGATGGCGCCAGTCAGTACGGGATCACTAAAAATAGCTGATAAATTGGATTTAGTTGTCAGCCCAGATCCGGGCTTAGGTTATCTTGTTCTGGTAAGCGGGTCTCTCCGGGTTGCTCATTTGACCGACCATATATCGTTACGTGACGTTTGTGACGTCATTTCTAAAGACCTCGTATTTAAGGGTATTTCAGATGTAAATGCGGCTCTAAAAAAGTGGGGGATTGATAACCCGCGAATCGGTGTGTCCGGATTGAACCCGCATGCCAATGGTGCTGAGGAGAGGGAAGAGATAGCGCCAGGCGTTGAAATGGCGAAAGCAAAAGGAATTAATGTTGAGGGACCTATCAGCCCGGATAGTATATTTCGTCAGTGTATCGATGGTGTGTATGATATTGTTTTGGCGATGTATCACGATCAAGGCCATATCGCCATTAAAACCTGGGGGTTTTCGGGTAATTGCGTTATAATGATGGGCCCGCCATATCTAAATATGTCTGTTGCGCACGGAACAGCATATGACATAACGGGTACAGGTAAGGCTGATCATACGATGATGAAAAATACTATGATACTGGCTGGGTCGCTTATTAGCGGTTCAGGTTTTGTTGATTTCCATTCGTGAACCTGCTGCGCGGACAAGTAAAAAACCATTAGCAGGAGAGCTAATCCTAAGAGGGGTTCGACCGATCGAAAAAGCGATCTGCATGTATATTGTCGGTAGAAACACCTGCACCGATCAAGTAATCTTCAGCAGCGTCAATCATAGGCGGCGGTCCGCATAGATAAGCATGGTAATCGCCCAAATTTTCTATTTTCTTCAACGTTTCCGTGACGAAACCACGGTCCCCGTCCCAGTCAGATTTCACAGGTTCCTTTGATAAAACAGGAATAAAAGTCATTTTGCCGGGAAGGTTTAAGCTGATAGTATCGATTTCATTTAATGCATAAATGTCTCGTTGCTCGCGTCCCCCATAAAGGAGGATAACCGAGCGATCGATTTTCTCGAAGGCCATCTGTTCAAGTAATGATAAGATGGGCGCTAGGCCGCTTCCTCCCGCGATGCAGATAACGGGCGCGTCGCTTTCTCTTAAATAGAAAAACCCCATTGGCCCTTCGGCGGTAAGATGCTCTCCGACTCTGTCTTCTCGAAATAACCAGTCAGTGAATGCGCCGCCAGGGACATGACGAACGTGGAAATTCAAATTCTTACTGGGATTGCCTTTCGGTGCAGTGGATACAGAGTAACTACGTTTCCCTGAAATACCCGACTGTTCTAGTTCAATATATTGACCTGCTACATATTCCATTGGGCGATCAAGTTTAAGGCTCAAACTAATAATGTCGTGTGAGATGAGGGTCATTGACGTGATTTCAGCTGAAAAAGTGCCAAGCTCAAATAGCGCTGCTTCTCCAAGGTGATCTAATTCTATTTCTATATCCGATCGAGGAAGCGCTTGGCAGCCAAGCCGGTATCCGTCGCGAAGTTCCTCCGCATTCAGAACTACGGCAGACGGTCTGATCTCTTTAACTTTTCCATTTATCAATTTATATTTACAGGTTCCGCACGTCCCAACTTTACAATCATGTGGAAAAGCGACTCCAACTGCGAGAGCGCTTTCGAGTAATGTATTTCCGGCGGGCACTTCATAATGAATGTCGCGATGCCGAATCGACACTTTTGCTGCTCCGCTTTTTTTAAAGATAGAAAACATGTGTGTGAATTCCCTGCCTATTCAGCGGGAACGAAATGTGTTTCGGGTTTTTCTTGAATCCATTGCTCCCAACCGGCCTTGGCGTTTGCGTCTCTTGCAAGCTTTTGTTCCGCAGGTGACGCGTACTTATTGTCCCATTCTTTAAGCGCTGGTTTTGCGATAAATTTGAACCAAACAGGCGGGATGAGACCCGTCATGAAACAAAGAAATAATGAAGGCATTTGGGGAGCCTTGGGCTCAGGTGTAAGGTCGTAACAGCGAATGTATGAGTCTAAATGGTGATTGATGTGGTTTGTGATTTCAGCGCCCAAAGGCCTTACGATCGTTCCTAAGTGATTCCAAGCATGGTGTTTTTCCACAGGCCCATTCTCGACTCGCAGTAGTCCATAATGTTGGAAATAATTAAACCCTTCCACCAACATTTTCGCGAAGAAAACGGATACAATACACACCAACAGCGCAGGCAAACCGGCAAATGTAAGTACAACTGTGAAAAGTGATATCTGAAGGAATAAGTGTAGCCAAACTTTATTGCGGATATTCCACGGTGATTGCCCCATCTTTCGTAGGATTTCTGCCTCCATATTCACTGTATCTCGATAGGAGCCAAGCGTTGCCGAAATACAAAAGCTGTATACCGTTTGCCCGCGAAATGGTGTGTCGCTATCTTCGGCTGTGTCTAAATGGATGTGGTGCGTCATGACATGAGCGATGTCGCGGTTCGAGTCCCCGTAAAATGTATTCAAGACTTTTGCAATAAAGCGTGGAAACGGGTGCCTGCGGTGCATTAGCTCGTGAGCGACAGGAAGGGTTGGAACGGCACTTAACCAAGCTAACGACAAAATGCTGCCAAGTATTTGGCCAGTAGATGACCACCCCTCATTGAGGGGGTTGGTTCCGTTTCTTACGGAAAGAATAAACATCGTATAGAGTGCGATCATCGCGATCGTGTGTAGGTAGAATGACAGATCAACGAGCGGGGCGATTGCATTCCTGATCTTAAAATCTTTCGGTAATAAGACATCAAAAAGGAGTAGAACCGGGTAGGTTAGAAACCCAAGCCAGACATACGATCCACCGAGTGTAAAGCCAAGGACTCCCATCGCCGTTGTCGCCGGAATAATGTAGTATCGTAATGTATCAAAAATTTGTTTCATGACAGACCTATTATTTTCTTGCTTTGACTTGAATCGTATTGCATATTGTGTGACACGTATTATACAGAGAAATGATATCTTTGGCTAGACTTTTTTATATGAAAATTCAAGATAAGAACACAGGGGAATAAAATTATGCAAGCACACGCAGCAATTATAGAAGAGCAGGGGGGGCAATTTGTTCTCGACGGAGTCGAGATTGAGGATCCACGGGTTGGCGAAGTGTTGGTTAAAATTAGTTCCGCAGGAATGTGCCACACGGATTTGACAGTCAGGGATCAATATTACCCGACGCCGTTACCTGTTGTGCTTGGGCACGAAGGGGCGGGTATCATAGAAAAAGTTGGTCCCGGTGTAACTGATTTATCTGTCGGTGACCGTGTTGTTTTATCTTTTAGTTATTGCGGGAAGTGTAACAATTGTCTCTCAGGCGAACAAGCGTATTGCCCTGAATTGTTTGCGCTGAATTTTGGCGGTCGCCGCTTGGATGGGTCGACCCCGATTACACGTAATGGCGAAGACGTTAATGCCATGTTTTTTGGGCAGTCTTCATTTTCAACTCATTCCATCGTTAGACAGCAAAATTGCGTTAAAGTCGCAGAGGACGCGCCGCTTGATTTGCTTGGCCCGTTGGGCTGCGGAATTCAAACTGGCGCGGGGGCAATACTTAATGTTTTAAAACCCGAGCCAGGATCTAGCGTTGCTGTATTTGGTGTCGGATCGGTAGGGCTAAGCGCGGTTATGGCGGCGAAACTTTCGGGAGTTCTCAAAATTATTGTCGTTGATTTGAATGCCGACCGATTGAAAAAGGCGAGAGAATTAGGTGCTACACATACGATCAACGGCGGAGAAAAGAATGCACTGGAAGAAATTCAGGCGTTAACCGGTGGTGGTGCGGATTATGCTTTAGATACCACTGCGATCCCCGGTGTTTTACGGACAGCGGTGGATAGTGTGCATGTGCGAGGAACTTGCGCGGTTGTCGGCGGGGCGCCGCTGGGGACGGAATTCACGCTCGATATGAACAATATGTTGTTTGGACGGAAAATTGTCGGGCTTATCGAAGGGTCGAGTATCCCTCAGATATTTATTCCGCGCCTTATCGAGCTTCACAAGGCCGGTTTGTTTCCTTTTGACGAATTGGTCACAAATTATGATTTTGACAATATCAATGAAGCGGTGAGGGACACCGAAACTACCGGAAAAGCGATCAAGGCAGTATTAAAGATGTCTTCATGATGAATTCTAAAAAATCAGGCTAATTTTATGTGTCGGGATTTTTATCAACCTTCGCTGACGTTAAATGGAGAGACTTATGGGTATGGATGGATTTGAAATGAAGGCCGATTACGGGCAATTCATGGACTTGAAAGAGGGTTGGGTTGATCGACGAATTTTCACAAGAGACGACATTTATGAGCAGGAGCTTTATAAAATTTTTGCTCGATCATGGTTGTTCGTCGCCCATGAAAGCCAATTGCCAAAAAACGGAGATTTCCTGACTACCCATATGGGGGAGGACGGGGTCATTGTATCGCGAGGTCACGATGGAAAAGTGAGAGTGTTTCTAAATTCTTGCCCCCATCGTGGTAACAAAGTTTGTTTCGCGGACGCCGGAAACGCCCGCCGTTTCGTCTGCAATTATCATGGATGGTCTTTCGACGGAAAAGGTGAGTTGCAGGGTGTGCACGAAGAATATTGTTATGACCCTGGTGACCTCGACAAATCTAAGAATGGATTAAAACAGGTCGCGAAAATTGACAGTTACAAAGGTCTTATTTTTGCGACATTTGATAATGAAGCAGTGAGCTTAGGTGAATGGCTTGGAGATTTCCGGTGGTATCTTGATTGCCTTTTGGACAATGAGGATGGTGGAACCGAATTCATGCCGGGCTGTATTAAATCCGAAATTAACGCGAACTGGAAATTTGGTGTCGAAAATTTCATTGGTGATGCTCTTCATGCAGGCTGGACTCATGATTCGGGTACACGGGCCATGAATGGCGGCGAACCCTTTCCGCCTGTCGATATGGCAAATTCATATCATGCAAGTGTCAACGGACATGGTTGGGAGTTTGGATTGGAAGGAGTTGGAGATATATTTCTCTTAGGGCGGCCTAAGGTCATGGAATATTATAATGACATTCGTCCTGACATGGCAAAACGGCTCGGTGAAGCCCGTTCTAAAGTTTTTGGATCTGTAGCGTCCGCGTCAATATTTCCGAATGTGTCTTTCCTCCCCGGGATCTCGACATTTAGGCAGTGGCAACCAAAGGGTCCCTGGAAGTTTGAGCTGAAAACTTGGGTTATCGTAAATAAAAACATGCCTGACGAAATCAAAAGTGAAGTTACTAAAGGGGTTATGCAAACATTTGGTCCCGGCGGCGCTTTCGAAATGGACGATGGCGAAAACTGGGAAAACTGCACCACTGTAAACAGAGGCGTTGTCACGCGGCACGAGAAACTTCACTATCGCTGCGGAATAAATAGGCGAGTCAACGACCATCCGACTTTCCCCGGTATTCTCTATCAGGGACAATATAATGATGCCAACCAAAGAAATTTTTACGAACGCTGGGCCGATATGATGGGCGCGGAGCGGATGGCCGATATGCCAGAACGATATAAGTCTGTAATGTCTGGGCGCGAAACGCGAGACATTACCGGTGTCAAAGCAGTATAGGAGCGCGGCATGAAAGCTCAGAAAAAAGAAATACCGTTGCAGCCATATGTCTCAATGGAGCTATTAACAACGCTTACCCAGGTTTTGTATCGTGAAGCCCGCCTTTTGGATCAAGAGCGGTATGATGAGTGGGTGAATTTATTGGCGGAAGACCTGCACTATCATATGCCGGGAATTGAAACCCGATATCGACGTGATAAATACGATCAAGTCGCAGATTTGAATAGAATGGCATACTATGATGATAGCAAAGAGGATTTGAAAAAACGATTGGCGCGACTGGAAACAGGAACTGCCTGGTCTGAAGATCCAGCGACTCGGTATGTCCACCTTATTAGCAATGTTGAAGTTGAGCTTACTGAAAAAGACGACGAGTTTCTGGTTCTCTCCAATTTTTATGCGTATCGAAACCGAAATGAGCGGGACGATGATATGTTGATAGGGCATCGCTCTGATATTTGGAGACGAGTTGGAGGGGGCTTCGAGCTCGTAAAGCGTCAGATTATTTTAAAGCAAAATATTCTACTGAGCAAAAATTTAAATATATATCTTTGATTTGCAATACATATTATTTTACCATTTAATATCCGGGCGTGATAAGGTAAATATTCGCGCAGAACCGCAATGAGAGTTTATAGAATATGTCAAGCGAAAGCGGATCTCAACGATCCGAAAGTAAAAGTATTCGGTCCGTTGAGATCGGAATCAGGGTTCTTGAGGCTTTAATCGCCTCGCCAAAGCCACTGGCCTTGAAGGACGTTGCGGAGCGCTCCGATTTGTCAAGGTCGCAAGCCCACCGTTATCTATCAGCCTATGTGAATACGGGACTTGTCAAACGGAACGAACGGGCAGGTCATTACGAACTGGGCCCATTTTCAATAAAACTTGGTCTCGCGGCTTTCTCGAGGCACGATATTGATGATGAAAGTAAATGGGCGGTTGAGACTCTCGTCGATGAAACAAACCTAACCGGGTTAGTTAGTATATGGGGGGATCATGGTCCGACGATAATTCGTTGGACTCACGGGTCTCCTCCCATAGCGACATCCTTAAGTCTCGGGTCAACGCTTTCCGTACTCAGTTCATCCGCCGGGCAAGTATTTTTTGCATTCACAAATGCTAATCGCACGGCGGCACTCGTCGCCGCTGAACGAGCTAACGCTACGGTTCAGCCCGATCTTGATGTAGAAGCATTGCGACTGAAAATTAGGCAAGACGGGTATTCAATGGTATCGGATCTTGTCGTACCAGGGCTGAATGCAATCAGCGCGCCTATTTTAAACAAAGCTGGCGAAGCCGCTGCCGTAATAGGGTTGATTTCCCGTGGTGGGAATAAAATACGCAGAAACTCTAAAACGGTACAACGGCTGTTGGATGTAACAAGAACGGCCAGTACACACATAGGGTTCGTCGAAAAATAATCCCCTATGCGTATAAATAATGCATTTCTTATTGTGCAACGAATTATTTTTGTGTAAACCTTTCCAAGGAAACAGGTAATTCTACTTTTCGTGTTTTACCTTGTGATTTGAGAGGAAATTTACATGACGAACCCAATGAAACTTACAGCGCAAGATATACAGGGCGCGTGGGCAATCATGCCGACACCGGCTACACCAAATGCATCAGATTGGCGGGAACGCAAAACTGTCGATTTGCAGGAAGCTGCACGAGTGGTAGATGATCTCATAAAGTCCGGGGTTAACGGAATTTTGAGCATGGGGACATTTGGGGAAGCGGCCACCCTAACTCTTGATGAAAAAATCGATTTCATGGGGGCGATTGTTGATGCCGCCAGTGGCAGGGTTCCAATCTTCGTTGGAACGACGACGCTCAACACGCGCGACACGGTAGAGTTAACCCGAAAAGCTCAAGATATTGGAGCCGACGGCACGATGTTGGGTATTCCGATGTGGTGCGAGCCAAGCGTAGAGACTGCTGTTCAGTTTTATCGTGATGTGGCTGAGGGTTGTCCGCAAATGAATATTGCTATTTATGCCAACCCGGAAGCTTTTAAATTCGATTTTCCGCGCAATTTTTGGGCACAAGTTGCAGAAATTCCTCAGGTTGTGACGGCAAAGTATATAGGTATCGGACCACTGATGCGCGATATGTCTGCGATTAAAGGTCGTATAAAATTACTCTCTTTGGATTTTGATTACTACGCTGCAGCCCGGATAGACGAGAGCTGCGATGCATTTTGGACCAGCGGCGCAGTTTGTGGGCCAAGTGTCGCCATCTATTTACGCGACATTGTGGAGCAAGCCCGGAAAACGGGTGATTGGAGCCAGGCAAAAGCTTTCCAGATGAATTTAGCGCCGACAGCTGCGCCCTTATTCCCTGGTGGCAGTTTTAAAAGATTCTCGATGTATAATATTGCTTTGGAGAAAATTCGCATGAATGCTGCGGGTTGGATGAATGCTGGGCCGATACGTCCCCCTTACCACCTTTGTCCTGAAGAATACGCGGCAGGGGCAAGGCAGTCTGGAGAAATGTGGGCGGATTTAGCCCGACAAATTGACTCCGGAAACCCAAGCTGGGAAAAATAAATGACACTTATTGATAGAGGTGGTGTCATTATTATCGGAGCGAATGTGGCTGGTGGTCGAGCCGCTGAAGCCTTGCGCGTGAACGGGTATGACGGACCTATTTCTTTGATTGGTGATGAGCCAAGTCCGCCTTATGAGCGTCCTCCATTGTCAAAGGAAATGTTGCTTTCGCCAGAAGAGATTCCCGAGAGTTTTTTCATTCATCAAGGTGGGTTTTACGGCGAAAATCTGATCGACACATATTTTGGCCAACGCGTAGAAAAGCTTGATTTAAATAGCAAGCGTGTCGAATTGGGTGGCGGGACTGAAATTTCTTGTGAAAAAGTGATATTATGCACGGGAACACGTGTAAGGAAATTAAACGTTGAAGGTTCTAGCCTGAAAGGTATCCACTACCTTCGAACACTTGAGGATTCAAAACGTTTATCTGCAGAACTATCGCCGGGAAAAAGAATCGGCCTTGTAGGAATGGGCGTGATTGGTGCGGAAGTTGCTGCGAGTGCTCGCAAGCTAGGATGCGAAGTCGTAACGGTCGAGCCTCAAAAGGTGCCGATGGCCAGAGCGTTGGGTGAGCACTTGGGAGGGTGGTTGGCAAATGTCCACCGTGAGGAAGGTGTCGACGTTCGGCTCGAGACCGGTATCACTGGATTTGACGGATTGAACGGCCGTGTCACCGCGATGTTTTTAACGAACGGAGACCGTGTGCCTGTCGATACTGTTGTTGTTGGGATCGGTGTTATCCCCAATGATGAGTTAGCAAAAAATACCGGCTTATTAACTGATAATGGCGTGATAGTTGACAATACTACGCAAACGTCCAACCCAAATGTTTTTGCGGCGGGTGATGTGGCCAATTCGCCGCTTTATTACGGCGGAAATGGCCGTGTAGAAACATATCAAAATGCACAAGATCAAGCGCTTGCTGCGGCGCGTAATATTGCCGAAGCTGATGCGCCATATTTTAAACCTCAATGGTTCTGGACCGATCAATATGATATAAATTTGCAGGTTCTCGGTGATGTTACATCCCCTGCGGAAGTTATTGTTAGGGGTGAAACTGATGGCCGCTCATTTACGGTTCTACATGTACGGAATAAATTAGTTGTCGGAGTTATCACCGTCAACAAACCGAAAGATATGGCGAGCGCACGGCGAATTCTCGAGAAAAGAATTTTAATCTCAACGGATTTATTGCGTGATGAAACCAATGATTTACGTCAATTATTGAAAATTTCAAGACAAACTGGTTGATTTATTCTCCCATGTATTTTACATATAGTAATAATCAATGTATAATTTGCAACGATGTATGGAGACGTTATGACTGGTGTTATTGAGTTGGGATATTTCGGAATATCAGTTTCCGATGGTGCGGCCTGGCGGAAGTATGCAACGAAATATATCGGCATGGAAATTGCCGAAGGCGATAATGAGAATCAATTTCATTTAAGGATGGATAATTGGTTTCGCCGAATAACAGTCGATGTTAACGGTGAGGACGATCTTTCGTATATTGGATGGCGCGTCGCAAGTGGAGAAGATCTGGCTGCAATGGCAGATAAACTAAAATCCGCGAAAATTAAGTTTAAATGGGGAAGCGACGAAGAGGCCAGCCAGCGGCGTGTTTTGGGCTTACTGAAGCTTGAAAGCCCAGGTGGTATTCCGACTGAGATTTTTCATGGCCCACAGGTTGACGCGAATAAACCATTCCATCCGGGCCGCCCATTATTTGGAAAGTTTCTGACTGGCGATCAAGGATTGGGCCATTTTGTGTTAAATGAAATGCATGTACCTGAAGCGCTGGCTTTCTATTCACTTCTAGGGTTTCGGGGCGGTGAAGAATATGCATTGACAATGCCTGATGGCATGGTGGTTAAGCCTATTTTTATGAGCTGCAATGACCGTCAGCACTCGATAGCCTTTAATCTGGGGCCTATGGAGAAACGTATAAACCACTTGATGCTGGAATATACTGAGCTTGATGATTTGGGTCTGGCGCATGACATAATTCGTCAGGCAAATATTGATGTTGCGCTACAATTGGGAAAACACTCCAACGACCAAATGTTATCTTTTTATTGCTCAAATCCGTCGGGTTGGCTTTGGGAGCTAGGGTGGGGCGCGCGTAAACGGTTGGCCGCTACTGAATATTACACGGGCGATATCTTCGGCCATGGTCCGGAAGCATCGGGCTACGGTATGGATGGCATTGATCTGTAATGCAGCTCGGTTTTAAACTAATTAGCGGATGAGATAGCGATGGAAAAGGTAGTTGTTTGCGAAAAAAAAGATGTTGTCGAGGACGAGCCCTTCAGCGCAAATCCAGAAGGGTTTCCCGCGCTCGCCGTATATTTAGTTGATGGAGAGTATTTCGTCACCGACAATATATGTACCCACGGGGCGGCATTGTTGACAGATGGCTACCAAGAAGGTGAGGAAATTGAATGTCCTTTTCATGGCGGAGCCTTCAATATTAAAACAGGTGAACCTACGGCATTTCCATGTCAAACCGCAATTAATACATATCCTGTGACACTGGACGGCGACCAAATTAAAATCGAAGGGCTGGTGAAATAATGGAGCTTGCTGAAGCGAAATTAGGCATTGAGTCTTCCGTATTTTTAGACATTTGCAAATTACAGACAAAATATAGCCAAGTGATTGACACTGACAAGCTCGAAGATTGGCCGGATTTATTTGTTGACGATTGCCTCTATAAAATCCAACCGCGTGAAAACTTCGATCGAGACCTCGAAGGGAGCGTAATTGTTTGTACGAGTAAAGGCATGCTTGTTGACCGCGTGGTTGCCCATCGACACGCCAACATCTTTGCTGAGCACGTCTATCGACATGTGGTTGGAATGCCGCTGATCCATAACACTGACGATGGAATGATATCGACCTCAACCAGTTATGTCGTCTTTAGAACCCTGAACGACGGAGAGTCCGTTACTTATAGTGTCGGTCGCTATGAGGATAAACTTGTTCGAGAAAACGGGACATTGAAGTTCAAAGAACGACAAGTGATTTTCGACACTAATCAAATTGCGACGCAAATGGTCACACCAATTTAAGGACAATCGAAATGAATGCGATCGTTAATACTGACAATCTTCTGAAATCATGGCCAACACAAGGAAAAGGTGACGGCTATAATGTTCCCTATGGAATTTTTACAGAAACGGATGTTTACAACGAAGAGCAAAAACGAATATTCCGGGGGCCTAATTGGTCATTTGTTGGGCTAGAGGCAGAGATACTCAAATCAGGTGATTTTAAATCTACATTTATTGGCGACACACCAGTCGTCGTAATGCGAGATGAGGACGGTGACGTCCATGTGGTCGTAAATAGATGCGCGCATCGAGGGGCGAAAGTCTGCCGGTCGTTACGCGGTAATACACCGAACTTAGAATGCGTTTATCACTCTTGGGCGTACAATTTGAAAGGCGATTTAATTGGCCTTCCTTTTCGTCGCGGAATAAAAGGGAATGGCGGCATGCCAAAGTCTTTCGACATGAAAGAACATAGCCTGCAAAAACTACGTGTTGAAACCTACAAAGGTCTCATATTTGCGAGCTTTTCTGATACCGTTGAAAGCTTACCTGATTTTTTAGGGGAAACGGCTTGTGAGAGTATAGACCGTATTTTTAACCGTCCGATAAAAATATTGGGCGACCAACGGCAAAGAATTTTCGGTAACTGGAAATTATATGCTGAAAACACTCGCGATCCATATCATGCGAGTCTTTTACATATGTTCCATAATACTTTCGGGCTTTACAGAGCTTCACAAAAAGGTGGATGCAAGTTGGATGATAAATTTCGCCATTCAATACTCTGGTCGTCAAAAGGTACGTCTTCCACCGCCGAAGACGCGAAAATTTATAAAGACAACAGAGCTTTTAATTCAGATTTTACGTTGCAAGACCCGTCTATCTTAGCTGGCAAACCTGACTTTGATGATGATATTACAGTTGTGATATTAGCACTTTTTCCTAATGTCATCGTACAGCAAATATCAAATACATTGGCGGTCCGCCAAATTGTAACATATGGCCCGAAAGAATTTGAACTGGTGTGGACGTCGTTCGGGTATGCTGATGATGATCATGAAATGGATGTGATCCGCTTAAAACAAAGCAATTTGATTGGGCCTGCGGGACTGATTTCCATGGAGGACGGTGAGGCGGTTGAACTTGTCCACGACGGTATTATACGTGATCAAGATCAATTCTCGTATATGGGTATGGGCGGAGGCGAACCCGGGTCTTCCGACCATCTTGTAACAGAAAGTTCCATAATTGGATTTTGGGAATATTACAGGGATATAATGGGGCAACAGCCGGCTTAACGGAGATCGGTTCAGTGAAAACAATAGACTTTTACTTCGATTTCATGAGTCCGTTTAGCTATCTCGCTAATGTTAAGCTCCCTGATATAGCGGAAAAATCGAATGCGAGATTAGTGTATCATCCTGTGGACATTCCGAGCGCAAAATTAGCTGCCGGAAATTATGGTCCGTCGAACAGGGAGGTGAAACCGAAAATCGCCGTGATGCTTCCTGATATCAAAAGATGGTGCGCATTATATAATGTTCCTTTTAAATTCCCTAAAGACTTGGATTGTACAATTTGGAATACCGCAAGTCTCTTCGCTAAGGAACACGGGGACATCCGCGCATTTGTAAATGAGGGTTTTCACAGAATATGGGGCTGCGGAATTGATGCCACCGATCAAATTGAATTAAGAAAATCAGCCGATAAAATAGGTCTTAACTCCAATGAATTGCTCGATTACGTCAATTCTACTAAAGGATCTGTGGATTTCAAAAAAGCCTGTGTAAACGCATTTCAAAATGGAATATTTGGCGCACCGATTATGGTTGTTGATGACCAATATTTTTGGGGAAATGACCGGCTGGATTTTCTGGAAGGGTATTTAATGGGAGATATCCCGCCCGTTTAAAACATCTCATAATTTGAACGCTATTTCGTGTTCAACGGCAGCACGACCCGGAAAATTTCCAATGAATAAATACGAAGACACGTATCACCGATGGGAAACGGATCCTTTACAGTTTTGGGATGATGCATCGGCGGCTATTGAATGGATGAGATCTCCATCGATTGTTTTTTACGATCGAAAAGGTCCATATGGAACCTGGTTTTCTGATGGCGTATGCAATACTTGTTTTAATTGTTTAGACAGACATATTATTGATGGCCGCGGTGAACAGCTAGCACTGGTTTATGACAGTCCGATCACAGGGAAAAAATCATCACTGACCTACCTTGAGGCTAAAGAAGAGGTATCAATACTCGCGCAATTATTGTTGAATCTTGGCGTTAAAAAGGGTGATACAGTCATCATTTACATGCCGATGATACCTCAAACGGCCCTGGCGATGCTGGCTTGTGCCAGAATAGGAGCTATTCACTCGGTCGTTTTTGGCGGTTTTGCCTCTCAAGAATTATCAGAACGTATTAATGACGCGCAACCGAAAATAATACTGTCAGCTTCTTGTGGGATAGAACCGAACCGCGTGGTTGAATATAAACCTCTGCTCGAAGAGGCAATTGAACTTTCCGACCATAAACCTGACGCGAACCTGATTTTTCAACGAACTGAATTAGCCGCGAAGTTAGACGGAAATACTTTTCTCGATTGGGATATTGAAATCGCTAAAGTACGCGAATCCGGTAAACGGGCAGATTGTGTTCCATTAGCCTCGTCCGATCCTCTATATATTTTATACACGTCAGGAACGACCGGACAGCCGAAAGGAGTTGTCCGCGATAATGGCGGCCATATGGTCGCATTAAAATGGGCGATGAAAAACATTTATAATGTAAACCCCGGCGATGTGTATTGGGCGGCATCTGATTTCGGGTGGGTAGTCGGACATACCAATATCGTATACGGAGCTCTTTTGCAGGGATGCACAACCATAATTTTTGAAGGAAAACCTATTGGAACGCCAGATGCGGGGGTTTTCTGGCGGGTAATCGAAGATTACAAGGTCTCTGTCGTGTTTTCAGCGCCTACCGCGTTCCGAGCGATAAAAAAAGAAGATCCGACGGCTTTAGCTCTTGAAGATCATGATATTTCGTCGTTACATACTTTGTTTTTAGCCGGAGAACGAGCCGATACGGATACGATAATATGGCTTGAAAACAATTTGAATATTCCAGTGATAGATCATTGGTGGCAGACAGAAAGTGGATGGCCTATGGCTGCCAACCCGATGGGTATTCAGGAATTACCGATAAAATATGGTTCGTCAAGCGTACCGATGCCAGGGTATACAATTCACATATTGGATGAGAATGGCGACAGTCTGCCGGCGAATACTTTGGGGGCTATCAGCATCAAATTACCATTGCCACCGGGATGTTTGATGAGCTTATGGAAGGACGACCAAAGGTTCGTATCGAGTTACCTTGATCAGTACCCCGGATTTTATCACACTGCCGATGCCGGTTATATGGATGAAGACGGATATTTATTTATCATGTCGCGAACAGATGACATCATTAATGTTGCCGGGCATAGATTGTCGACCGGTGTTATGGAGGACGTTTTGTCTGGTCACGAAGATGTGGCAGAGTGTTGTGTTATTGGTATTGCCGACGATCTCAAAGGGCAAATTCCGATAGGAGTTATAGTTTTAAACACGACAACGATCAAACTTTGTAGCGATATTGAGTCTGAATGTGTACAACGTATACGAAATAAAATTGGTGCTGTAGCCTCACTTAGAACGATCATAACTGTTGACCGACTTCCTAAAACACGGTCTGGAAAAATATTACGCGGAACGATGCGCGAAATTATTGATGGTCATGATTGGAAAATGCCCGCAACTATCGACGATCCACAAGTTATGTCGGAAATTATATCGGTATTTAAAACTCGATCATTACTTGGTTGAACAAAACCGGGTTCATTGAAAAAATATAAGAAGAAAAGCGAAGAAAAATTGTAAAAGTCTGCGGGGAGTAGTCGGAAAATAAATTTGTTGGCACATTTGAAAACCGAACGAATGGGCAGAGGGCAATGGTTTGTTGTTTTCATCCGCGTCGGCTTCTTGGCATTGGATGGCTTTGTTCGTCTTTCACATAGCAGACAGATGATACGAATTCGAGATATCCAATCCTAATTTACTCTCGCCAATTTAAAAATTGGTGCCCTATACAAGGGTTCTGAAAAGTGAACTTGGACAATGCAGCACCAATCACATGGAAAATGAGGTGCAGGATTAGTGCTCCAAGACAATTCTATAGCGTGCTTTGCCGGATTTGAGGCGGGAGATGGCCTCATTGGCTTGATCAAATTTGAAATATTCGACCAAAGGTTTGATATCGTGACGTGTGCAAAATTCGAGCATTTTGGCCGTCATATTAGGTGACCCGGTATCCGAACCGCCGATCTTTTTTTGCCCTATAACAAGCCCGACGCCAGGAACTGTCATGCCCTTAGTGATCATACCTACATGAACCAATTGACCTTGGGGCGCGAGCGCTGCCACATAAAGGTTCCAAGCCAAATTAACGTTTACTGTTGAGATAATGACATCAAAATGATCTTTTAATTTTTCAATTTCACTATCATCGCGGTTATTAATGACGCGGTGTGCACCAAGGCTTTTTAGTTCGTCGGTTTTATCCATAGAGCCGGTAAAGGCTGTGACTTCACATCCCCAGGCTCGCGCGAATTGTATCGCAAGATGACCTAGCCCGCCAATGCCGATCACACCCACGCGGTCAGTCGCTTTGATGTCATAATCTATGAACGGCGCGAATACTGTGACACCGCCACAAAAGAGAGGCCCTGCGGAACGCGCATCCATACCATCGGGTAGGGGGATAGCCCAGACACCTTGCACGTATATCCGATCTGCAAAACCACCGTGTCGGCCCATGATTGTACGTTTTCTCGTTCCACAACGGTGTTGATGTCCAGCCATACACTGGCTGCAGGTCAGGCAGCTTTCTGCCGACCACCCGACCCCGACTGTTTGGCCAACTTTAAGATGGGTGATATTTGACCCGAGAGCGCTCACTTCGCCAATCACTTCGTGACCCGGAACAAGCGGATAGCTGGTTGCACCCCATTCATTGTCGATCATCGACAGGTCTGAATGACAAAGTCCGCAGGCGTTGACTTTAATCTCAACATGGTCGTCTAGCAACGGGCCAGGATCATAAGAGAATGTTTCGAGAGGCACACCTGCACTGGGCGCAGCATAAGCTTTAATATCAGGCACAAAGCCTCCTATAAAGTTGATTGTTTTTTAAGATGCCTCGCCATTAAGGTTTTGGTATCTACCAGAACCTTTTCAAGACTTGTCATCAATAGCTTGCTGTCAATCGTTACGGCAATGAACGAGGCTCCTTCATTCATAAGTTCAATCGCAAAGGCGGTATCCATGATTAGCGAACCTGCGGGTTTGCCCAAAGCGGTAATACGGCGCACGCACTCCGTCACGGCTTCAAGGACTACAGGATCGGCTGTACGGCCAATATACCCCATCGATGCAGCGAGGTCCGCCGCGCCGATAAATACCCCGTCGACTCCTTCAACATTGGTTATGGCCTCAAGATTGTCCATTGCGAGTACGGTTTCAATTTGCACCATGATACAGAGTTCAGCATTCGCGCGTTGATAATAATCGTTATAACGTCCCCAGCGGGCTGCGCGGGACGAGCCAATACCGCGTTCCCCCTGAGGAGGAAAGCGGCACGCTTTTACGATAGAAGTCGCTTGTTCGGGTGTATTTACCATCGGAACCAGAATGGATCGTGCCCCAGCATCGATTATTTGACGGAGAATTACCGGGTCAGATGACGGTGCGCGTACCAGTTCGTCACAAGCTTGGTATCCTGCGATAGCTTGTAGTTGAGAATTTAAAGCCGAAGAGTGAGACGCGCCGTGTTCCGCATCGATCACAGCAAAATCATATCCAGCCCCAGCGCAAATCTCTGCGCTTATAGAGTTTCCCATAGCTAACCAGACGCCAAGCTGTTTGGTTCTCGTTTGAAGTTTTGCTTTAAACTCGTTTTTTGGAGTCGTCTTTGTCATACGGTCGAGTCCATAAATTGAAAGGAGATCGTTCCGATAGGGCCGAAATCCAGATGGAATAGATCGCCGGGTCTGGCTGGCACCGGCCGCGTGAAGGAGCCGCCAAGGACGATATCGCCAGCATTGAGTTGTTCGTTCCAAGGGGCTAGTTTGTTTGCAAGCCAGGCAATACCATTCGCAGGATGACCCAATACACCTGCGGCGAGTCCGGTTTCTTCAATAACATCGTTTCGCGAGATGATCCCGCCTTGCCACCGCAAATCAACATCATGCGGGCGTATAGGTTCACCGCCTAGCACCACCCCTGCGTTAGCGGCATTATCTGCTATTGTATCGACAATTTTACGAATATTACCCGTTTCGGAATCAATGCGTTCCAACCGACTGTCGATAATTTCAGCACACGGCATGATATGATCTGTTGCTTGTAATACATCATTTATCGTTATTTCGGGACCCTTCAGGGGAGCGTTGAGAACAAAAGCAATCTCTATTTCCACTTTGGGAGTCATAAAGTTATCAAATGGTATTTGGTCTCCATTCTCATAAAACATTTCGTCCATCAAGATGCCATAATCGGGTTCCGTTATTTGGGCTACTTTTTGCATTGCCCGCGACGTAAGGCCAATTTTTCGACCTTTCGCTATCTGCCCCTCTTGTGTTTTTATTCGAACCCATTCTCGACCTACACGGTATCCATCTTCTAGATTCATATCCGGGAATCGGCTGGAAAATTGCCGGATCGGTACACGACTCTTTTCCGCAGCATGTAATTCATGGGCTAGACTGGATACGGTTTTATCGTTGAACATTTGAATATGATAGTTTTAAAAACTGAGTTTCATCGGATTGGTCGCCCGGCCTCCTCATATTACAATGATGCGCCGAAATGGCGCTCCATCATCGGACGCATTAAATCCCATCGTTCAAGCTGTGCCCAGTGCCCACATTTATCCAAGACCAAAAGTTCCGCATTTTTTAAATGTTCTATCAAATATAAACTGGTTTCCAACGGGACAATGCGATCCTGACGGCCATGAAAAATGAGGAGTTTCTGAGGTATTTTTTTTAGGATGCTCGGTGCCATAATCAAACTTTCCATCCCGCCTTGCATCGAGCCAAACATTTTTTCATGATTTTCGCGCACAGCGGGATCAGTGGCAATTTTGAAACGTTTCTCCACGATACTTTCCATGCCGGTAAATTTATCTGGATCATGAGCGAAACTGTGCATCATTTGACGATAACGCGCCTTGCGCGGGTCGGCGTAGAATGAAAGCAAATTGGCGAGTTCGGGGGTGCGAGTAAAAGGTGCGCCGATAGCGCCCATTAAGACGGAGTCAACGAAACGATTGGGCGCTTCACACAGCAATTGCAAGGCTAGGGCACCGCCCATGGAGTTACCGACTAAGAAAGCTTTCTCTATGCCAAGTTCATCCATCATACCGAGCACTTGCTTTACACGTTCGCCGATCCATCCCATTATATGCCAAGGTTGCGGAGTGGGTATGTCGGTCTTACCAAAACCACAGAGATCGGGCGCAACAACATAGAAGTTTTCGGCCAAATCCGGCATTATCGATTCCCAGTTTGCGGCGGCGTTTACGCCCGGCCCAGCGCCGTGTAACAACACTAAAGGAGGTGCCGTATTTTTACCCGCAACTAAAACATGCGATGTTATATCGCCGGAAATGACTTTGCGTTCTTCTATATTTGCTTTTCCCATGAGATTTTTTCCTGAATGAGTTATGATACAATGGATTGTGACTGCGCGTTCTATTATGAGGAAAGCATATTATATAGTCAAACAATATCATCTATGATTACGTCACAATGCAACTGTATGATCTTCTTAGAATGTCGTCTTTACTTCTAATATGAACTTGGCTCATTGATCGGTAATTTTACCGAGGCGGTTTTATTGAAAACCGTGCCAAGCGCCTTAAGGTTCGGCGAGGAAGCTGCTCAATACGTCATTGAACTCGTCAGCGGCTTCATATTGTGGCCAATGGGCCGCGGCGCTTTTCATGATATATAATTCGCTATTTGGTATTTTAAGATTGGCGTTTCGTGCACATTCTGTATCGTGTACAGGGTTGTCATCCGTCCAGATGAGCAAGGTTGGTTGCTGAATTTTCGATAATGGTATCAAGAATTCATCGTGTTGCCCAATCATGCTTAAAACTCGTGGCGCTGCTTCTTTTGAACCTTTGGCACGGTAAAACGATAGCCGGGTATTGACTAATTCGTCCGTGAGACACCTTTCTTGGTTGGCAGGGTGGAAGAGCCATTCCATTCGTTTTTTAACACTGGCGAATGTTGGTGGACCTTGTGTCGACGCCTGTTTTGATAAAGTAACCAGGGTCTCTAAATCTTGCCTTCCCTTATCCGTAACTATGGGTAGACCAGCTGCGGTATTTAAGTTCAACTTTAAGACCCGATTTGGGTATTTAACGCTAAATAAGCCAGCAATCCATCCGCCTAGAGATTCTCCCGATAAATGCGCTGCCTCTAAATCCATAGCGTTCATTAATTCGGCCAATTGTTCAACCAATACAGTGGGAGAGTAATCGATCACCGGTTTATTCGATAATCCCATGCCAAGAAAATCGAAAGAAACGACATGAAACTGATTTGAGAGAGAAACGAGGTTTTTGGCATACGCTTCTAAATGTCCACCTATACCATGCATGAAAATTAAGGGGGGCAAGCTTTTATCTCCCGCTTGGGCGACCCGAATCTCACCGAAAGATAAGGTTTCGATAAAAGATATTTCAGCGCCGAGATAATCCAACCAGAGAGACATATGGGATCCTTAAATATAAATTAGTCGCAAAAATTCGAGAAAAACTTGAGAGTGATAGACTCCGATGCGGTCAGATCAATCAACTTTTCATGGATTAATCGATTGATCAAATTCACTCACTTATGGGTGTTTAGAATACATGATGATTTATTACATTTGACAAACTAGCATATGCATTGCATATAAGGCAATTAATAATTGATGTGAAATAACACGGTTGATTGGCAATCATTAGCTTAGTTGTTTGGCGAACTGTATTTTAAAAAGGGGTGAAATGTGTCCGACGTAACCTTAGACTGGCCTCAAGAGTACAACAAAGTGCCAAAGGAAGCTTTCACGCGACACGATATTTACAAAGCGGAGCTTGAGCGAATATTCTATGGCCCCGAATGGCATCCTATCGCGCACGCAGCCGAAGTGCCTAATAAAGGCGATTTTAAAACAACGCGCCTTGCGGAAGTGCCGTTGATCGTCACACACAGTCAAGACGGAGATATTCGCGTTTTCTTCAATTCATGTTCTCACCGAGGGAACCAAGTGGAAACGGCTTTAAGAGGGAATAAAACGGAATTTGAATGCCCGTATCATAGGTGGCTATTCAATACTGAAGGCGATTTAATTGGTTGTCCTAATGCGAAAGAATTTTCTCCGGGTTTCGAGAAAAAAGACTACCCATTAGAACAGCCGCGCACGGAATTATTTATGGGCGTTGTCTTCGTAACCTTTTCTGACAAAACCTGTAGCTTAACTGAATTTTTGGGTGAATTGACCTCCACATTCAAGGATCTTTTACTCGGTGATGGGCAGCTGAAACTCCTTGGTTATCAAAAGGTCCGATATAAATCCAATTGGAAATCTTACAACGATAATGACGGATATCACGCGCCCCTTCTGCATAAAGCCTTTAGAATGTTGAACTGGCAAGGTGGAAAAGGTCGGCAATATAACGCCACTATTCGCGGTCACTTAGGCTTCGAGTCGGCCTTAACTGTTGCGAGTGGGACAAAAACGTTAAAAGATAACTCCATATTGGAGTTCAAAGGGTCCGACCCGTCTAAAGGGTCGTGTATTGTTGGATTGTTTCCCACCTTTGTCGCGACTAAACATTTGGATGTTTGTAATTTGCGTTTCGCCAACCCGGATGGCCCCGATCATATAGAAGTTCATTACGCGTATTTTGCTCACGTTGATGATGATGATGAAATGGTACAACATCGCGTTCGTCAAAGTTCCAATTTACTCGGTCCAAGTGGGTTGGTGAGCATGGAGGACGCCTCCGTCTTTCATCGAATACACATCGGAAACCACACGCCCGGAAATGCTGTTTTTCAAAAAGGTGTGCACGATACAAAATCAATACCTGAAACCATGATGCAAAATGACGAAACCGGCCAGCTGAAACGATGGGAATATTATCGTGAAGTTATGGGTTTCCAGCGGAAGGGAGCCTGAAATTGATTGCGGCGAAAATAAAAGATGCGATTACAGGGTTGAATGCCAACTATATTTCAGCTCTCGATAATAAAAACATGCAAGACTGGTTGGCGGCATTTTCAAAAACGTATGAAGCCTCATATATTTGTACGTCGGCTGACAATTCTGAAAACGATCTTCCTGTGTCGATGATGTATGATGATAGTCGTAACCGACTCGAGGATCGGGCCACCTATATTACCGATATCTGGGCGGGCACGTTTCAGGATTATCGCACTCGCCATTTCACACAATTGCTTTCAGTTGCGGATATAGGCTCCGGGAAATTTGCGGCCAAAACCAGTTTTCAGGTTTTTTTCACGCCGGATGAAACCGGGGTGTCGGAAATTTTAGCAGTCGGTGTGTATGAGGATATAATCGAGTTTAATCCAAAGGATTGTAGCTGTCTCTTTGTGTCTAGAAAAGCGGTAACAGATACAGGCGTTCTACCGAGATACTTAGTCTACCCAATTTGAAATAAATTGCAGGACAATTTTCATGGGCATCAGATGAAATACAAAGACAGGGAATCGGCAGAATAATGAATGTTTCATTCGAGAATAAAACCGCAATTGTAACTGGGGCAGGGCAGGGGATAGGCCGAGCTATTGCTTTGGAAATTGCATTGTCCGGCGGCTTTGTTGTCATTGCTGAACGGGACGCCGCCGCCGCTGAGGAAACTCTCTCGTTAGTCCGTGAAAAAGCGGGATCGGGGCAGGTTTATCTTTGTGACCTTGAAGTTTCAGGCGATGTTCAGGCCTTATATTCAAGCGTTAGAAAGTCTCGGGGGGCTATTGATGTTTCCGTCCACAATGTCGGAGGTGCTCTCTGGATGAAACCCTTTGTGCACTTCACACCCGAAGAAATAGATAAAGAACTGCAACGTTCATTGAGGCCGACTCTATTATGCTGCCACAGTGTGCTTCCATATATGGTTGAGCAGGGATACGGTTCAATTGTAAATATCGGTTCCGTGTCTACCCGAGGTATAAATCGCTTGCCGTATGCAGCTGCTAAAGGCGGTGTCCAAGCTATAACGACAGCCTTGTCTTTAGAGGTCGCAACACAAGGTATTCGCGTAAATTGCGTCGTACCAGGTGGAATAGATGTAGGGCAACGGCTCGTTCCCCGAAATTTGGAAACGCCGTCCAAAATTGAACGAAAAGGGATGCAAGAAGTCATCGATCAAACTCTGCGGGATACGCCAATGGGGCATTTCGGTGTTCCGGATGACATTGCGTCTGCCGTTTGTTTTTTAGCTTCCGAACATGCGAAATATATTACGGGTCAAACACTTTGTGTGGCGGGCGGCGGCATAGGCTAAATAGGCGTCTATTGTCGCGAACAAACTGTATCACTAAACTGGAGAGAATTATGAAACTTTATTATATGCCGGGCGCATGCTCACTTGTCATACATATTGCTTTGCGCGAGGCAGGTGTAACGCCACAACTGGTCAAACTTAATCCGGAAACCGGTGACACGGATGATGGTGGAAACATAAAAACGGTTAATGCGAAGGGGTACGTACCTGTGCTCGTCGATGAAGATGGCGAAAAGCATACTGAGGTCGTAGCTATTTCATTAATGCTCGCCGATAAGTTTGGAGAGTCTAAATTACTTCCAGCAGATCCTAAACAACGACGGCGGGCGATAGAATGGCTTGCGTTTATATCCACGGAAATTCACAAACTGTTTGGACCATTTTTTATGCCGGACGCGACGGACGCTGATCGCAAGGCCGCACTTGTTAAAATCGAAAAACGATTTGAATATGCCGATGAACATTTGGACGGGAAAAACGGCTTCTTGTTTAATGAGGAGTTCACGGTTGCAGACATCTATCTATTTGTCACCTTGTTCTGGACGACGCCAGCCCAAATTTCGTTAGAGAAATGGCCGAATCTTGGAGCGTTCCTTGGCCGAGTAATGCAGCGACCTTCTGTTATAGAGGCGATCAAAGCTGAAGGGCTTACATAACCGTAAAACTGGAACCCGCTTTTCAATACTAGCGCGGTATACCAATTCGTCTGGTACGCAACGTCATTCAAAAATGGAATAATATTCGAGTTATTGGTGCTCGGATCTGGGATTTCAGTGCGTACACAAATATAAGGTTAAGGGTATGATCGTAGAGTTGCTGCCTCTGATATGTATAGTTGTTTTAGTCGGGCTAACATCTGGGGTATTGGCGGGGATGTTAGGTATAGGTGGGGGTGCTGTCATTGTTCCAGGAATGTATTTTTCGTTATCGGTTCTGGGATATACGGCAGATGCGATAATACACGTATCAATTGCTACAGCCGTCTCGGTGATTGTCGTCAATGGTGCGGTGTCCGTTCGTCATCACAATAAACGTGGTGCTGTTGACTGGTCCATTATACTCAACAGAAACTTATTTGTAAGTTGGTCGCTATGGATCGGGATTGGAGCATTTATAACCTCGCTTGTAATTGCACCAAAACTGTCGGGACGAAGTCTAGCCATTATTTTTAGTGTTCTTATGGCGGCAATGTCACTTCAACTGATCTTTGGGAAACCTAATTGGCGCCTACGTGACTCGATTCCGGGCGGAGCAGCCCCCGCGATCGGCGGAAGTGCTATAGGTGGGATATCTTCTCTTATGGGTATTGGTGGCGGGACTTTCACGGTGCCTTTGATGACGATGTGCGGAATGCCAATCCACCGCGCAATTGGAACGGCATCTGGGCTCGGACTCGCAATATCTATTCCGGCCAGTATCGGATTTGTTATTTCGGGTTGGTCGGTTGACGGCCGCCCGCCCTTATCTTTGGGGTATGTAAACCTTGTCGGCTTTTTTGTTGTCGCGATGGTATCTTATTTCGCTGTTCCTTTGGGCGTCCATTTATCGCATAAATTGGATCCTTCGAAACTGCGCCGTGTGTTTGGACTTCTCATGATCGTTGTGGCTTTTGGGATGATCCGTAAAGCTCTCGCATAGGTATGAATTTATTTCCAACCTCAATTAGCTAAACGCTCCCACGAAATTTAGGCCGTTCATTTGAATTAGATAATGGTTCGTTCCTAGTAAAATAGGGACCAAATTCTTGGTTTAGACATCCAAAAATAAATCATTAACGCAGATTTAAAAAAACCTCCCAGTTTGACTGGGGGGGTGTCCTGCCCTCGGAGGGGCATGCACAGATCGCTAGATTGCGACCAGCTAGGCAAACATGATGTGAAAACAACACAGCAAACCTTTATGGGCGGAGATTGGATTAGCAGATTTGACGCCCTGCGAAAGTATTTTGGTTATCATGTTAGAATTCTGAATAAGACTATTTATAGGCCAGTATTGGTCGTTTTAAATTTCTCGGTTCTACTTGCTATACCCGCTATTTTGGCGACATCTGGTGGCCGATTAAACCTGCCTTGCTGGAATGGTTCATTGCTTTTTATATGGGTATATTTGCCACGCTCATATTACGCAAAATGGTTCTGTCACGGGCAAATATGGCCTGCTTAATAATTAAGCGTTAGAGAGCCGAACTGGGCGTCTCGCGCGCCTTGCCAGCAAGCCGCGCGACCGGGCTGGCGTGAACCAAGCCCGCGGGGCGGTCTTGGCCATGCGGCGTTCATCCCTGACGCTGCCGCTAGCGCGGCCATTATGTCAGGCGTCCGCCGAACGGGCCGACAATTCCGTAGCGCGCCAACACTTACTGGTTTCACTTACAGACGTGAAAATGAAGTAGGCAGGGCCTGACTCGCAACGCTGCCTAAACGGCGAAGGACCTGCGCAATCACCGACCTGCGGCCAGCGGACGCTTGGCGCCTGATATGTTCGAGTTTCCCACGCGCTAAAGTTTCCGGGGTCGCTCGTTTATGTGGATACGGATCTACGGGCCCAAGTTTGCGACATGCGAAGATTAGATCAGAAGGGCGGCGCTAACGCGCCGGCTTTGAATGGTTTGTTCCCTCCTCGGTCGTCGGGAGTGGGCGGACGGCCAGTCTGCCGACGGGCAGTCCCGCCGCAAGGGCTTAGGACAAAAGCGTCAAAGGATCACTGCGGTTTCCTACCTAAACCCTTGCGCCGGGCCTTCAATACCCGTCGCCTGTCTGGCCTCCTTGCCGCCCACCCCCGCCGCCCTGCGGGGGGAACGCGCGCGAGGGGTTCGTGCGCGGGGCGGGTGATGGAGACAATCTTATGACCTTGCACCTAGCTGACAATTCAGACTTGCCGCCTTGCGGCACACCTTCGCTTACAGCGAAGGCAAAACCGAAAACCAATGGCGGGAAAACGACCCGCGCCATACGCGCTGACCTTTACCAAGGCGTGACCAATAGCGTCATCGCCCAGCTTGAAGCGGGGCGCGTGCCTTGGGTTCAACCTTGGGGGCGGCCTGATATGAACACGCCGCTCGGCATGCCGACCAATGGCCATACGAGCCGCCAATATACGGGCATCAATATTTTGCTCTTATGGGGCGCAGCGATTGACACGCAGCGCACAACTCAGACTTGGCTCACCTACAAACAGGCGCAAGCATTGGGCGCGCAGGTTCGTAAGGGCGAAACAGGGACAACGGTCTGTTATGCCGATACGTTTGTCCCAAAGGCTGAGAAAGCGCGTGCGCAAGAAACAGGAAGCGACCCGCAAAAAATTGGATTCTTAAAGCGTTACACTGTCTTTAATGCCGACCAGTGCGAAGGTTTAGACTCCGCATTTTTTGATGGCGTGAAGCCCTTACCCGAGCGGGAAGCCGTACCAATCGCGGAAACTCTAATCGCAGCTACACGCGCGGATTTTAGAACAGGTGGGGATAGGGCTTTTTATTCCCCAAGTGATGACTTTATCCAAGTCCCGCCGCAGCCCGCCTTTTTTGAGCAAATCAATTATTACCGCACATGCTTTCACGAGCTTGGTCACTGGACAGGCCACAAAAGCCGCCTTGATAGGAACCTCAAATGCCACAAAGGCACGAAGTTATATGCGAAAGAAGAACTTGTCGCAGAAATGACAACGGCTTTTATTTGCGCCGCGCTTGGCATTCTGCCCACCGTCAGACACGCCGACTATATCGGGTCATGGCTTAGAGTGCTCAAGGACGACAAACGCTTCGTGTTCAAAGCCGCATCGCTTGCCTCAAAAGCAGCTGATTATATCTTAGCTTTTCGGACCCCGACTCAAGCTGATTCTAGGGCTATAGAGATTGCGGCGTGAGCCGCTATCTGGTCAGACCGCGCGAGGATGGACAAGGGCCATATGCGTGGCGGCATGTCGTCAAATCTCGCGCCCGCTTACGCCAAGGCGATTGCTACACTCAATTAGGTGATGAGCTAAACGTCAATGATGTTAGCCGCCTAATTTCCATGTGTGACAAAGCGGGTTTTGAAATGCGCAGGGTCGCATGACCCGCACCGTCACAAAATTGTTGAAAGAAACATACGCGGCGCTTGGGGATGATTTCATTCAGCCGACGCTTTTGGGGCTATGGGAAAAAAGCGGGAGCGGGGAAGCTGTTGCTGCGGAAGCCTTTGTCGCTCTCGAACTCGCCTCACGCGAAGTCACGAGGGCGAAGCGTATGACATTTGCGCGGTTAGAGGACACAGACCCCGACATGATGAGGCCATTGTTTGAGGCCGCTATCAACATCACCGAAACCGCCAAGGCGAAAACGCCGTGAGCGCCGCGCCCAAATCCGAACTGACAGAAGTTGGAGAGCAGACCCTGATTGATGGGGTTCGCCCCGTCACCCTCGGCGAAAAACTAACCGCCCGAACATCGCATCCGATGGTTCCCAAACGGAACCCGAATGCCGAACAGAAATCCTGCGACATTGGCCTTTTCGATGAGGTCGGCCGTGCGCAGATTGACCTTTGTGACCTTATCAAATCTATGGAGACTTAAAATGAAACTCAAAGAAATCCCGTTGGGGAAGCTATCAATCTCAAAGCTGAATATGAGGTATAAGGATAAAAACCCTGACATCTCGGATATTCTTCCAACTATTCGCGAGAAAGGACTCTTTCAGCCGATGTTGGTGAGAGCGGAAGGTGACGGTTACGGGGTTGTGGCAGGACGCCGCCGATTGTGCGCGTTGCGTCAGGTTGAAGAGGAAAAAGGCATAAAGATGAAAGCCCCATGCGGTATTCTTGACTCTGACGATGATGTTGATGCCATTGAAGCATCACTCATTGAAAACTTTGCGCGGTTGCCCGCAACGGAGTTAGAGCAATTTTCGGCATTCAAGCGGCTCAAGGTTGCGGGCCGCAGCGTGACCGAGATCGCCATCCATTTTGGCGTCACGGAACTCAAGGTGAAACGGCTTTTGGCACTCGCCAATCTCAAACCGCAAATCCTAAAACTGTATGAGGCGGGCGATATTGATTTTAACGCCGCACGGCTTTTGACGGTGGCGAGTAAATCCAAACAGGCCGAATGGCTGAAACTGGCGAGTGACGAAGAACAGGAGACACCACGCGGGCGTTGGCTCAAAGAATGGATTTTGGGCGAGGAACAAATTAGCACCTCATGCGCTCTGTTTGACTTGAAAGACTATAAAGGGGCTATCCTGACCGACCTCTTTGGGGAGCAGGAATATTTTGCAGACCCTGATATATTCTGGTCATTGCAAAGCGCCAAGATAGCTGAAGCGATTGCGGAATATGAAACGGACGGTTGGCAGACCGAATTGATGGAGCGGGGCCGCAGTTTTCAGGAATGGTCACATGCCAAGCGCCCGAAAGAGGCGGGCGGTAAGGTCTTTATCTCGGTGGGTAATGACGGAGCGGTGGCCGCCCATCTTGGCTATCTCACCCATGAGGACGACAAGAAAATCAAAGCGATTTTGACAGGCGAGGATGAGGATAGCGCTAAGGCGGCTCCCAAAGCCAAACCCGAAATGTCAGGGCCATTAAAGGAATATGTCACTCTTCATCGCCATAGTGCTATCCGCGCGGAACTCCTTAAGCATCCCAAAGTGGCCTTGCGGTTGACCGTGGCCCATATGCTAGTCGGGTCTTATCGTTGGAGCATTGAGGCGCAGGGCACAAAACCCCGCAAAGAGTCGACTGCGGTTAGCATTGCGGGGAGCCACGGCGCGACTATCTTTGAAGCGGAACGCTCGGCGATTTACGACCTTGTTGGACTGACAAAATTTGATAGCCATTATACACCAAGAAAACGGTTGGCTAATGGCGAGTTGACCCCCGTCTTTGCGCGTCTTTTGGAACTCGGCGACGAGGACGTCATGCGTGTGATGGCATTTGCGATGGCGGAAAGTCTGCAAGCGGACGCGGATATTGTCGAAGCCCTAACCTATGTTGTGCCTGTTGATATGGCCGCGATGTGGGAGCCGGATGACGCCTTCTTTGACATCTTGCGCGATAAGAAAATTATCAACGCAATGGTCAAAGATATTGCCGGAAAACGGGCGGCAGACGCCAACCTAACCGAGACGGGAAAGGTGCAAAAAGCCATTATTCGGGATTGTCTTGACGAACGCGGCTCGCGCGAATCTCGTCCCGACTGGCGTCCAAAATGGATGCAGGTTCCGGCACAGCATTATCTCGACAAAGAGACGTGCCCGCCCGCAAAAGCGGATGCAGCGGTGTCAAAAGTGATGATGGCAACAACGCGACCTGATACACATATCGCCGCCTAAGTAAGCGTCTCAATATTGGCGTGATTGTCTCCAACCGCGCCAATAGCCCCGCCGCCGCGCTTTACAGGTGCGGCGGTATTTTTATGGAAATTTAACTTCAATCGTTTTGATAAGCTGCCTAACAATATCGCCGCTTGCGTCGATCTCGGCGGCGAGTTTTTTAAATCGCTTAATGTCGGCTTTCTCATTGTCATCAGAATAGAGGCCGCAGAGTAATTGCGTCAGTTTCAGAAGCGGCACAGGGGATAGGTCTATGTCTGGGTCTATTTCGGGAGTATCGCAGCCATCCCAAAGATAATCCCCGTCGAGTTCGATACAGCCATTTGAATTAAGCCGTAGAAATAGCTTTTTGGTATAGTCGGTTTCTCCGGCCATATCATTTATCCTCGATAGGCCGAGTTGGGTCTATGGCTACAAATTGCATCTTGGAGACAACGAAAAATGATTAAGGATTGTGACCTCGCTTCGCTCGGTCGCTTTGTTTGGACTATCCGCATATTTTGCCTTCGTTAATCTTGCTGGTTATCCGAACAAGCCGGACGCTGCTAAGCAAGAGAACCGTAGGACTCTAGGCGCGGTTTTTGGGCTGAGGCCTTGGACATCATCGCGCCATCCGGCCAATGGTCGGATGTGCATAGATGTTCGAAGACATGCGCCTGGGCCGTCTACGGTTTTCAAAAGGGGTTAGCAGTCCCCACGATTTGATTTTGCAAATCGCCCTCATTCATTAGGCGAGATTCGATAGAGGAGCAATAAATAACGACCTGAAAAACCCGCCTAATCTTGATGATTAAGCGGGTCAGGTATAGCGGGTTGAGCCTAGCTACGCGGGTTCCAAATCAGGGCGTAAGTTTTATCTTTTGCGTGCTTGCGCTGACCAAGATTAGCATAGACTTTACGGGCGCTGATATTGGGGTGTTCAAAGGTCGTGGAAATATATGTCTTTCCGCTCACTTCGCCCGTCATATTCCAAGCTGCGCCGAGTTCGCCCATCGTATCGCCGAAGATGACGAAATCAGGCTCTTGTGATTTTGGGTCGCGGGATTCATTTTGAACCAAGCGGATGCAATCATTCCCGCCCAAGCGTGCGAAGACCCTCAGAGTTATCGCCTCCGCGCACCTTTACGTTTCCAGTAAATTTTGATCATTGGATGGGCCGTCTTAAAAACCATGCGTCTGGCGCAAAGAAACCAATACCCGTTCTGACTCCCTAACGTGAGCAGACGGCTAGAGAGATTTCAACCCGACAAAGTCACTAATTTCCTCTCCTTCATTCCTGACGGAATGAAGCATTCAGCGCGAAACAAATTAGCGCCTTCTTACGGGTGCAAACGCTTGCGCGTTTGGCCTGCATTATGTTCGATTTTAGAAGGCGTGAAAGCTCTCTATCCGCCCGCTTTTCACTGGGTGTCAGCAAGGGGATTGGCCCCTTCGCGACAAACACATGGAGACTACCAATGTCAAAATCTATTGGAAACGTAAAGCTACTCGAAGACGGTAACTATGAAGGCCTTCTGGCTATGGGCGTGAATGAGCGCATCCGCTTGGTTCAAAATGAATCCCGCGACCCAAAATCACAAGAGCCTGATTTCGTCATCTTCGGCGATACGATGGGCGAACTCGGCGCAGCTTGGAATATGACGGGCGAAGTGAGCGGAAAGACATATATTTCCACGACCTTTGAACACCCCAATATCAGCGCCCGTAAAGTCTATGCTAATCTTGGTCAGCGCAAGCACGCAAAAGATAAAACTTACGCCCTGATTTGGAACCCGCGTAGCTAGGCTCAACCCGTCACACCTGACCCGCTTAATCATCAAGATTAGGCGGGTTTTTTATGTCATTTTTTACTGTTTAAGGTCATCAAACCCTTTGATGGCAACCCAATAGATGATAGCAAATAATGTGAGAGAAAATATAATTCATAACACGACCCCTTGGCTAGCTTATGCATCTTGGACGTGGGAAGTTTTGAGACGGAATCCTGATTACGGTTCTTACTATAAGGCTCTAAAAAACAAGGGATTAGTGACACGCTTTACAGGGGAAAAGACACCCCTGTTAATCGCCTCCAAGGGGTATCCGACAGCCAATAACGCGGGGTTACTCTTCCCCGTTGACCCGAATTTGGATGCCTTGGGTAGTCATGCATTTTGGCATCCAGATGCCATGAAATCCACGGTGCGATTTCATGTGATTGATGAGGGCGAGATTGACCGCCGTGATAAACCCATTCAATTGTCTAAATTTCCAGCGCGTCAAACCCATTTTTTAGATGCAAATGGCACCTATCATATCCGTCTCTTAGGCCCTAATTTTTGGTTCCAAATGCAGTGTGATGGCATCAGCGAAATTGCCGAAAATGCCTATATCGGGTTTGAGAATAATAGGGTCGAAAACAATGACCGGAGAGCTAAAACACAGGCCCAAATATTCGGTATTTATGAAGGGTCGATTGCTCTTGATATACCTCTCCATGTGCCTGCGAGATTGCCCAGCCATCAAAAAGCGATGATTGCCCATGATATTCGGCAGAGCGGTGGGTCGTTATTGGATATAGTTTCGGCACTTTTTGAGGCGGGATTAATTGCCAAGAACCCCGATGAATATCGGGATTATACGGATCATGCGAAGAACGCATTGAAGCGCGCGAAAGCCTATATTTATGGGGATTATTTGGCGATTTTAGATCGCCAATGAGCACGAAATAATTCGGCAATCAGCACTCGTAATTAAGAGTAAACAAAATATTTGCAACCTACCCTTTGCAATTAAACCTAACTATGCACCACTGATTCGAGATGTCGTCACATGTTGGAAGGACGGGACGATATCGTAAAATTGGTGAGGTCGAGAAAATGGATAGGCGAGTTGAAAGAGAAGAAAATAAGCGGCTAATTATTTTGCCGACGAAGAATAGTCCGTTCTACTTACCGCGCGAGGCGGCTCGGTATCTAAGAATTTGCACCAAGAGCCTGGAGCGGCATCGCATCGCAAAAACAGGGCCGGCATTTCGCAGGCATGGCGGCGTGGTTTGCTACCATGAAGATGATTTAGAAGCGTGGTCATTGAGCCGGACGGAAAAAATATGACCGTGTTCACCCATGTTCAAATCCATTACGTGAAAGATATTATCAATCATCGGCTGTTCTTTGGCGAACCTGATGAGTGGGTTCGCCTCGATAGATTTCGGCGCCTTGCGGTGTTCAGTGAGCATCAAATCTTCGGCTATATTCGCTGGCGGGCTAACACATACGGGACGATTGACTGGAGGCTTTACGTCCTAAAGTCCGGGCGCGGGGGCCAAATGTCGGCTGTGCCGGGCGTTGCTCCGGCTGCAAAAATACTCGCTTTTGTGAATGGCCGGGAGAGAATGAAACGGGCATTGCCTGTTTTGGACCGGATTAAAGCGGGTTCATCAACCGGGTTTCAGGGTGTGCCTGAGAGTTACTGGCGAGCTGTGCAGAGCCATCTAGTACTGAATATACCGCTTCGCCAATTGCCTCGTCATTACCGCAAAAATGAGCTCAGCCATGCTTGGTAAGTTCATAATAGCAGGCGTCATAACGATAGCTGTTGTTGCGACAACGGCAGAAATTGCGTTTCCGCCTAAGCCCGTTATTTTCTACAATCCTAGCCCGTCAGCGCAAATCGGCTTCTACAGATTAAGCCAACATCAAGCCCCAGAATTAGGTGATCAAGTGGCGGCCTATGCGCCGGAATGGGCGCGCATTATGGCGGATGAGCGTGGGTATCTGCCCTATGATTATCCTCTGATAAAAACGGTTTCGGCGGCCCAAGGGGATGAAGTTTGTTACAATAAAATGGGCGTTCGCGTCCCTGACGGTTCCGTTATTCCCGTTCAGGTGCGGGACCGTCAGGGACGCGAAATGCCGGTGAAATCGGGTTGCGCTGTTCTTAAACCCGGTGAATATTTTCTGATTAGTCCCGATGTGCAGGCGGGCTTCGATAGTCGTTATTTCGGCCCTGTCAGTACGGAAAATATCCTCGGAACGGTTATTTTTCTTGGAAGTAAGAAAACGCCAAATCATTTGGATTCCTTGGAAAATGGGGGTTTTGAGGGATGATTTGGGGAGGACAAGATAAAGGGCACGGCCCAAAATGGCCTAAGCCATTGTCTGCACATCTATTTTTGCGGGACGCAGCCCGGAAGAGCCGGGACGTAGATTATACCGTGTTGCCCATGATTGCGGGGGATCTAGCCGGGACGCAGCCCCATTACGGGGTTTTGGGCTGTTGCGGCGGGAGGCGGGTTCCATGAGCGCCGAGAACCCATTCCATGTCAGGCTTGGACGGATTTACTCGCCTAATGGGTCGGCTAAATTTGTGAGCTTTGCAGGCCGGGTGAGGCGCGCGGCTATGAATAGCGCGCGCTCTACAGGGCGGGCCCGAAAAACAAGCACAGCTGCGGAACAATATTTTTCCCGCCGCGTTATTGTCAAAGTCAATTTCGTGAAGATGACAAAATACGGAGTTGCTGCGCAGCGTCATCATCTCAATTATATCGAGCGCGATAGCGCGGCGAAGGAAGGAGAAAAGAACTTACTCTTTAATGGCAACGACAATGAAGTTGACAGGGATGATTTCTGGCAACGCGGTAAAGATGACCGTCATCAATTTCGCATCATTGTCTCGCCAGAAGACGGCAAAGATTTTGATAGCCTGCGGACTTACACCCGCAACATTATGCGGCAGATGGAACGTGATTTGGGGACGAAGCTCGATTGGGTCGCCGCCAATCATTATGACACGGCAAATCCGCATACCCATATTGTCATACGGGGCGTGAAGGACAACGGGAAAATGCTTATCATACCCCGGGAATATATCTCCTACGGGATGCGTGATGTTGCAGAGGATATTGCGACCCGCGAATTAGGGCCGCTCAATCAGATCGACATTGCCAAGAAACTGGCCCTGCAAGTCAAGCAAGAAAGGTTTACGACCCTCGATAGGGATCTGGGCCGCCGGGCCCATAACCGGGTTGTCGATCTGTCAATGCTACCGGAGCGCGGTGCGGAGTGGTCAGACCGCCTTCAAAAATGGCGTGTTAAAGAGCTCAGCCGCATGGGGCTAGCTGAGAAAGTTGGCTTTGGAAAATGGCGGTTGGAAGGTGGGTTTGAGCGCACATTAAGACGGCTTGGGGAGCGCGGCGATATTTTGAAAGCTTATCACCGGTCTTTGGCAGCAGCGAAACTTGAGCGCCCATCCTTTAGCGAACCGATTTACGATGCGCACGGTGACCGGGTTAAGCCAATTACGGGGAGGGCCATCAGTAAGGGGGTATTGGATGATGTGAATGACCGTTCTTATCTGGTTGTTGATACACTGGCGGGCGAAGCTGTATTTGTTGAAACAGGGCGCGAAGCCAACATTGCCGGGATTGAACGGGGAATGATTGTGAGAGCTGGCCCGCAAAGTTTCGCGCCAAAACAGTCAGATTATACGATTGCGGATATCGCCTCAAAGCGCGGCGGTGTTTACAGCCCGTCGGCGCATGAAATGAGTGATCCGTCTGCGCGCGAGGAATATATCAAAGCCCATGTCAGGCGGCTTGAAGCTCTGCGCAGAAAAGGTCATGCCGAGCGCAATTCTGATGGGTCATGGCATGTGCCGAAGGATTATCTCAAACGTGCGAGTGCTTATGAGAAGGCCAATAGCTACGGCAATCCTGTAAAGCTCGATGTTCTTTCCCGTATTTCACTGGAAGATTTACCCCAGATTATGGGCAGGACCTGGCTTGATAGCGAGTTGCAGTCCGGCGTGTCCCATACCGCACAGGGTTTTGCGGAAGAGGTTGAAAATGCGAAAGCCCAGCGGCGCCAGTTCTTGATGAGTGAGAAGCTTATTACAACTGACGGAACTATCACTGATACGACGCTTGAACATTTAGAGAAAAGAGACCTCGATGCACTTGGGAAAACCCTGAGCCTTGAGCTCGGTAAACCTTATAATCCTGCGCCGCAATCCGGCCGTCTTTCAGGGCAGTACCGGAAAGCAGTTCAAAGACCGAGCGGCAAATATGCCGTCGTCGAAAAGTCCAAAGAATTTACACTCGTGCCTTGGCGAAAAACGATGGATAGAAATTTAGGGAAATCCATTTCAGGGGTCATCAAAGGGCAAACCATTTCTTGGACGCTGACAAAAAGTATGAGCCGAAATATTTCTTGAACGGAGGAACGATAATGAGACATACAAAATGGAAGACAATTATAGCTGTGCCCGCTTATGCCTTGGTGTTGTCGGCCTGCGGCGGCGCATCGAATAATGCGCCCGATGTTAATTTTGAAACCGTACTGAACTCATATTACGCAGATCATAAAGATTGCGTCGGATTGCCGACGACCAAAAATAATGATGGGTTCTTTTACATTGCCGAAATCGCCGATGATTCTGATGCTCTCGGAGTTCAGAGAAACGAGAGAGACCTTGAACCTTTTCTGGCCCTCGCAAATGCAGGGATAATGACCGTAGAAGATACGCAGGCTACCAGAAAAGTCTTTAGCCGCAGCGAAAAAGTTCCGGGTAAAGGTTTTAAGCTAACTGAGCTCGGAAAATCTCTATTGTTAGCCGATGAGTACAAACGGGGGGGTGGTCAGCATGAACCGCAGCTCTGTTACGGACAACGCATCGTTGACGAGATTGTTAGCTTTACGGAGCCGGCAGATATTCGGGGGGTGACCGTTAGCAGCGTCAAATACACCTTCAATGTTGGGAATGTAGCTGATTGGGCTAAGATGCCTGAGATCAATATACGATATCCACACATCGAAGCCTACCTTGCTAACACCTCTGAAGACACTGATGATCTAGTTCTAACGGGCCAGGGTTGGGTTCATCATAATGGCTTAAAGTAGCCAATCGTGAACCCGGCAAAGCAAACCCTCGATATTAAAAAAGCCGTTGTCACAGTACGGGGCATACCCGTCATTCTGGCTAATGATCTTGCCCGCTTTTACGGCTCGACGGCTAGCCTTGTAAATTTATACAGAAAGCGCAATGCCGACAAATTCACCGAAGACTATGCCTTCCAGTTAACTCCTGAGGAGTGGAATGCTTTGAAATTGCAAAATGCTATTTCAAACACGGGCAGGGGCGGCTCGCGTCATTTACCGTGGGCTTACACCGAGCATGGTGTGGCTATGATGTCGATGGGGATGAAGTCGGAAGGCGCGGTGCGTCTCTCAAAAGTCATTATTGATACGTTTGTGGATTACCGCCGCGGCACACTGCCAGACAATTCAGTTATATCTGGCGAGACTAGATTCAAGCATCGCCGATCCTTGCAACAGAAAATTTATAAGCAAATGGAGCAGTTGCTGGATGTGAAACTCCCGACGGCGGATGGTCACACGGTCAGGGATGAGCTTGGGACACTGGCGACAAAATCTTTGAACCGGATTAAGGCCGTGCTCGATGCTCCAGTGAAGAACAATGAGAGGATATCCGCTGAGGTGACAAAAATCTTGGCCGAGGCTGAAAAGCTCTATGCGGAAACGCGAAAACTGAATGTCGAGACCGATACGCTTGTCTTGCAGAATTATCGCGCCCGTCTCGAATTTATCCGGGATTTACGGGAAATGGCGCAACAGCTTGAACGAGATGACTGGATTGAGGTTTTTGATGATGGTTTTGGCAGCGTGGCTCGAATAGAGGATGTGTCAGAATAGGCGGCAATCGTCAAAAACTTGAAGTCACATTTTGTGACCTCAAACAATATTCCGCGAAGCTACTCTGCTGTGTCAAATCAGTCTCATAACGTATTTTGTTGGGCGATAAATTGCTCCATAGCCCGAATGGCCCGAACCTGTCTGGTGAAAACGAGGCAGGCATAGATGGATAATAATACCCCGCATAGAAGACTGATGACGCCCCACAATATATATTGCTGTATGATTTTGGCGAGCCCAAGCCCGGCAATCGAAATTGCGATCGTGAGAAATGTCATACCGGCCAGAAACGTCATGCGTTTGAAAAACCTAATCGCCAATCTCGCTTCTTGAGGTGTTTTGGTCAAGGATTCCAGAATAAGAGGCGAAATCCCGTGCTCTTTTCTAAGAAAGCTTAGCCGTTCTTCCTGAGTTTGGTTTTCGGAGGCCGCCATGTTGGGAGCTCACAAACGTGAAGACATGTCTATTTCAGCAATTAGCTCTCTGCCTTGATTCCTGGAATTTCCAACAGCTTTACCGACGGGCCAAGCGTGCATGAGGTCGCCCGGAAAAGGTTTAAGAAGGGCCGTTCCGTTGTCATTTTCAGGTTCAAGCCAAACTTTATAATCCCCGGGGTTTAAGATCACCGGCATGCGGTTATGTATATCCTTCATCATATCATTAGGTGCGGTGGTCAGAATCGTGAAACTGTCGATGACACGCTCTTCAACGGTTTCTCCGTCAACACTGTGCTCCTCGATAGTTGCGCGATCCCATAAGCCGGCAAAACAGAACCAACGGCGGTTTTGTAGCCCGATGGCATAGGGTTGTTTCTGGCCTTTTGGGCCTTTCCACTCGTAAAATCCGCTGGCAGGGATCAAGCAATGGCGTTTTTTGAAGGCCGTCCTAAAACTTGCCGCAGAGGCCCCTTTTTCAGACCGGGCGTTGAAAGTGGAGAACCTTTTCTCGGAAAGAGGTTTTTTCCACCAATGGGGCACAAGTCCCCACATGGCAGGAGCTGCCACAAGTTTATCACCTTCGTAGCGGAAAATTGGTGCGGTTTGGGTTGGCGCAATATTATAGGCTGGCCGAAGGTCAGGCATATCCGGGGGCACTTGGAAGTCGAGACTGGAGCGATATTCTTCCCAGCTCACGCCATGTGAAAAATACCGTCCGCACATAGTGTTTACCCTCAATCCAGTGGTCAATGCCCGAGACAATATGGTTCATCAGGAACGCTGTCAAAATCCCTATTTTTGGGGCTCCGTTCTTTTTAGTCTCATTTTGCCTGCGGGCGAGCTCAAAACTCGCTTCCATTTTTATGTTGTTTTTCAGCGGCTTAGATAAAATTTGCGCAAAGCTCTTGACTCATCTTCGAGAAAGAGAACAAAAATAGAACATTATGAAAGACCTAAAGCCTAAAAAACAGCGGCTTCGGCTGAGCGATGACGTGTCCCTGGAGCTGCAAAGCCTGCACGAAATCATGGGCGAAGCGAACCTCAGCTTAGCGCTGACTGTGGCAGCAAAACTGTCCGGGCCTATCGTTTGGATTGGCCGGGCGGGCCATGTACAATCCATCATGCCAAGCGCGGTTGGGGCCTTTCTTGATCCGGCCCGCATGGTTTTGACGGAATGCACGTCCCGCAAAGAGCTTTTATGGGCGGCGGAACAGGCGATGCGGTGCTCTGGCGCTGTGTTGACGGTTATTCATCTCGCCCAAGGGCCCAACCTGAAAGAAAGCCGCCGTATGCAGCTCGCTTGCGAGCAAGGCGGCGGAATGGGACTTATTTTGATCGAGCGTAACGCCCAAAGCTCTGCCGCTCAGACCCGCTGGACCTGCCAGCCTATCCCGGCCAATGACACCCCGTTGACCCCGCATTGGTCATGGGAGCGGACTAAGAGCCGAAACGGCGGAAGGCCGGGCCGCTGGCATGTGACATGGGGGGGGTATGGCCAAACGTGTGATGTCCATATGGTTGCCGCAACTGCCGCTTGACCGCCTTCGGCGTTTGCGTGATCCGCGTGTTGAGGTCGAGTTTGCGGTCATATCCGAAATCAAGAATGCCTTTCGGCTCACGCATGTCTCAGCAGCTGCCAGTGAGGCAGGGCTAGTGCCTGGAATGTCTGTTGCGGATGCGCGAGCCATATGCCCTAAACTTCTGACCGAACCTAGAAACCCGGCGCGCGAGGAAATGTTACTCCGTGCACTGCGACGCTGGGCCGACCGACTCTCGCCCTGGATTGCAATTGATAAGCCGAACGGTCTCATGCTGGATATTACGGGCTGCTCGCATCTGTTCGGCGGCGAGGCCGACATGGCAGCAGAAACTATCGCTAGTTTGGACATTAAGTTAATCACATCAAAAATTGGAATTGCTGATACGAAAGGCGCGGCGCAAGCTTTAGCCCGTTTCAGTGCGGATAGGGTCAGAATATCAACGCAAGGCGAGCTAAAGCGTGATCTCAAAGACTTGCCGATTGAAGCCCTGAGCATCGACCCCAAAATATCCAATAATTTGCGCCGGGTTGGATTGCACCGAATTGGGCAGCTTTACGACATTAAGCCGTCCGAGCTATCACGGCGATATGGCTTGGCCCTTATGAAGTCCCTCGCTATGGCCACAGGGCAAATGCCTGACCCCATATCGCCGCTGGCGTCCGATCCTGTATTCGCGGCGCAAATGAACTTGCCAGACCCCATCGGGTATAAGTCTGATCTGGAAGATGTCTTGGATAAGCTCTCGCACTCTGTTTGCACACGGTTGAAGGCGGCGCATTTTGGCGCGCGAAGTTTTTCTCTGACCGTGCGGTGTGTTGATACGGGCGATCATGTACTCACCATTGGGTTCGCTCGGCCCTGTCATGATGCCGTGCTCGTCAAACGCCAGTTCGACCCCAAGATCGATACGCTGAAAATCCAATACGGTGCCGATTGGTTTCGCTTAAAGGCCGAAATGCTGGAGCCGATTAAAACCCGTCAGCGCATGTTTGAGGGTGATGAACAGGACACGCTTGAAGATCTGGGCCAGCTCATCACGACCCTTGGTAATCGCTTGGGCTTTGACCGTGTCCGGCGGTTTACGCCGAAAGACAGCCATCACCCGGATTGTGAGTTTGAGGCGATTGAGGCGGCGGATAGTCGTCCCGTCCCGTCATGGCCAGAGGCCACGCGCGAGCGCCCCCATCAAATGTTCAGGCCAGAACGTCTGCGCACACTCACGCCGGGACGCCCGCCGAAAGCCTTTGAATGGCGCAAAGCGAGGCATGAGACTCTGTCGGCTTATGGCCCGGAGCGTTTGTCTCCGGAATGGTGGAAACTTACGCGGGATGAGGTCAAAGATTATTGGGCTGTTGAGACCAAGGCGGGCCCGCGCCTCTGGCTATTGACCTATCCGCAGCGCACACCGCCCGACTGGTTTGTCACGGGTCAGTTCCTATGAGCTATGCCGAACTATCCGCGGTCAGTAACTTCACCTTTTTAACGGGTGCATCGCACACCTATGAATATGCGCTTATGGCGAAGGCGAAGACCCTTGCCGCTCTCGCCATCACTGACACCAATACCTTTTCTGGCATTGTCCGCGCGCATACTGCCTGCAAGGCATTGGGGTTAGGGTATGTGGTTGGTGTTCGGCTGCACCTGACGGATGCTCCCGATATTTTCGCCTATCCCAAGACTCGCAAAGCCTATGGGCGGCTGTGCCGTTTGCTGACAGTCGGGAAACGCCGGACAAAAAAGGGGGAGTGTGAATTACATCTCGCTGATGTTCTGGAATGGGGCGAGGATAGTATTTTGGTTATCGCGCAAGGAGATGGTCTGCCAAACGCCGCCCAACAACTCAAAGCCGTTTTTAGTAGTGCGGTTTATCTGGCATTATCCCCGCGATATGATGGCTATGATCAACGCCACTTCAAGCGCCATGCAACGCTATCCGAAGATTTGGCAATCCCGCTCGTCGCTATGGGGCAGCCATTGATGCACGATGGCTCTAGGCGCAGGCTCGCGGATATTCTCTCCTGCATACGCGAAGGCGTGAAGATTGATAACATTGGCAAGCTCGCTCAGCCCAATGCCGAGCGGCGGCTCAAATCTGAATTTGAGATGCGCCGCTTATTCAAGAACCATCCCGAAGCGATCACCAATACAGCCGTCATTATGGAGCAATGTAGTTTCAGCCTGGATGAGCTGAAATATGATTACCCTGATGAAGTTGTTGGCGGCGAACAGCCTAATGAGCGATTGCGCCGCCTGACTGAGGTGGGTTTGACATGGCGTTATCCAGACGGCGTGCCGCTGAAGGTTCAGGCCATGGTCGAGAAGGAGCTCTCCCTTATCGCGCAGCTGGATTATGCGCGTTATTTTCTCACCGTTCATGATCTAGTTGAATGCGCGCGCTCAAAAGGCATTTTGTGCCAAGGCCGCGGCTCGGCGGCGAATTCGGTGGTGTGTTACTCGCTCGGCATTACCGAAGCGTCTCCTGAAACTATTTCAATGGTGTTTGAGCGGTTTATTTCGGAAGTGCGCAATGAGCCTCCGGATATTGATGTGGATTTTGAGCATGAACGCCGCGAAGAGGTTATCCAATATATCTATGAGAAATTTGGCAGGCACAGAGCGGCCATATGCTCAACTGTTGTCCATTTCAAAACCAAGTCAGCCATTCGCGAAGTCGCGAAAGCTATGGGCTTGTCACAAGATGCGATTGCCGCCTTGTCGTCCCAAGTTTGGGGGTGGTCAAGCCGAGGGATTGGGGAAGACCGCGCAGCTGCGGCAGGGTTGGATGTTCAAGATGAACGCATGCGGCAGACCTTGGAACTTACGCAGCAGCTTATTGGGTTCCCGCGCCATCTTTCTCAGCATACGGGCGGTTTTGTTGTTACTCAAACTCGGCTTGATGAGATGTGCCCAATTGATAATGCCGCCATGGATGACCGGACTTATATCGAATGGGATAAGGACGATATCGACGCGGTCGGGATGCTCAAGATCGACGTGCTTGCCCTTGGCATGCTCACCTGTATCCGCAAAGCCTTCGATATGCTCTCGGAATGGAAGGGGGAGCATTATACACTGGCAACACTGCCTCAAGATGATCCTGAGACTTATGACATGATTTGCGTGGCCGACACTTTGGGCGTGTTTCAGATTGAAAGCCGGGCCCAGATGAATTTTACCCCTAGAGCAAGACCGCGCTGCTTTTACGATTTGGTTATTCAGGTCGCGATTATTAGGCCCGGCCCAATTCAGGGCAATATGGTGCATCCATACCTCAAGCGAAGACGGGGCGAAGAAGCCGTTACCTATCCGTCCAAAGACCTCGAAGAGGTTTTGAGCAAAACATTAGGTGTACCTCTGTTTCAGGAACAGGCCATGCAAATCGCCATTGTGGCCGCGACATTCTCGCCGAGCGAGGCCGATCAACTCCGGCGCGCTCTGGGAACCGCGAAGGGGCCGGGCTCTGTTCAGAAGTTCAAAGAGCGGTTCATTCTGGGCTGCCTTGATAATGGATATGACAAAGACTTTGCAGAGGCCGTATTTCGGCAGCTTGAAGGATTCTCCGGTTATGGATTCCCAGAGAGCCATGCGGCGAGTTTTGCTCTGCTGGTCTATGCCTCTTGCTGGCTTAAATGCCACCACCCTGAAATCTATGCCTGCGCGCTCCTAAACTCGCAGCCCATGGGTTTTTACGCTCCGGCGCAGATAGTGGGCGATGTCCGAAAAGCGGTTATGAAAAACGCTCAAAAGCAAGGCGTGGATGTGAGACCTATATCCGTCGAGAAAAGCTATTGGGATCACGTCTTAGAAACTGCGGGCAACGGTCAATTCGCGGTTCGTTTAGGCTTTCGGCAAATCAAAGGCTTCAAAGAAAAGCACGGTCTGGAAATCGCATCCTTACGGGGGAATGGATACCGCTCAATTGATGCTGTGTGGCGACGGGCCGGTTTGAGCAAGCCAGCCCTAGCCCTGCTGGCCAAAGCCGATGCCTTTGCCGCTTACGGCTTGAACCGCCGCGATGCGCTTTGGGAAGTGAACGGCCTGCCGGGCGACCGGCCACTGCCGCTTTTTGAAAATCTTGGTGAAGGCCAACCCGATGTCAAAACCGCGCTCCCCCAAATGCAGACGTCCGAGGAAGTGTTTGAAGATTATATTAGCATGAGACTGACCCTGCGAGAACACCCTGTCAGCCTTTTGCAAAAGGATATTGGTAAGACCGTATTGGCGGCATACTTACGAGACACGCCGGATGGGACATGGGTAGAGGTTTGCGGCCTTGTTATCACGCGTCAGCGCCCGGGGACGGCGCAGAATGTCACATTCATTACGCTCGAAGATCATACGGCCACAGCGAACATTGTTGTCTGGAGCGATATGTTCGAGAGGAACCGAAAATCCGTGACAGCGGGACGCCTTCTGAAAATACGCGGGAAGTTACAGCGCGAGGGTATTGTGACCCATGTGATTGCCAACCGCATTGATGACCTATCTCACCTGCTCGACACTCTAGGCGATCCAAAAGGGGCGGGTGATATCATTGATCCAAGCCACGCCAATGCTGATGAAGCCAAACGGCCTATCCCGCTTCGGGATAAGCCCATGACGGATAAAAGCGGGCGCGATCCCGTGCCGGAGAAGGGGGATATTTCAATCTATTATGGAGCCGGAGCTAGGCATCCGCGAGAGCAGGCGAAGAAGCTCTTTCACAGCCGCGATTTTCATTGAGTTGACTTCGGGAGTGGGGGCATAGCGGACACCAAGCTCGTTGATTTATGCTGAGCTTGTATTTGTTAACAAGCAATTTTCTTTTAGATGCTATATTCCGCGCTAATTGAGTATTTTGTTAGAATTTTAACGTGAGAAATAATGCATGACGGGTCATGAACTTAAAGCTAAGCGAAAATCTTTAGGATTGACCCAAGAATTGCTCGCGCAAGAGCTAAGCGTATCACGCCCTACTATCTCAATCTGGGAAAAGCGTGGAGACCAAGCTGTTGATCGGATTGTTTTTTTGGCGATGGAGGCATTGACACACAATCCTGAGCTTAGGGTCGTAATTATGGACGGCGTATATATAAAATAGGAAAGAGTTGTGGATAAAAACAAACATATTTTTAGATGGAAGACGTTGGTTGGAGAGGTTGAGGCAGGCACAATCTTTGGCGCTGTATGTATCGTACTAATCGTATTTATGTTTTTATTCTTTGGCTATATGAAGCTATAGAGACTGCCGGACTGAAACGCCTCAATATCAAATAGCGAATACGCTAACGTCTCCTTTGGGGATAAAAATCCCCTTTTGGATCATCACCCGTCAGCTTGTGCCTCTCCGGCGTTCCAGTCATTTTGCATAAAGAATTTTCCAATCCTCGATCAAGGCGAAGGGTTCATCGGTGGCCTTGGTGATCAATGAATTAATTCGCTCCAAAGACAATGAGGAATAATTGCGGACAGCCGCCGACATTCCTACGCAAATCTACGCAATTTAGAATCTAGACGAAAATCCCGCTTTTCTGACAGCCTTAGTTCAACTCGAAAGGACTAGGGCTATGTCGCCACAAAGCATACTCATTGGACAAATCATCGTCGTCTTTATGACAATTATTTTAACGACGTGGTATGCAACGCAGTGGGTCGCATTTCAGTTCGACTATGACGCCTATCTCGGGGACGGAGTGTTTTCCGTAGGGCGACATACGGTCTATGCGCCGTGGAATTTGTTTCAATGGTGGTATCAGTTCGATGCTTATGCGCCTCATGTCTTTGCCAAAGGCGGACAGATCGCTGCCGGAGGCGGATTCGTTGGAACCCTTGTCGCAGTAATATGCTCGGTTTGGCGAGGACGGCAGGCAAAGGCCCTAAGCACATTTGGATCGTCGCGCTGGGCCTCATTAAAGCAAATTACAAAAGCGGGACTACTGGACGAGAGGGGCGTTTTTCTTGGACGCACGAAACATGACTATATCCGGCACGATGGCCCAGAACACATCATGGCGATTGCGCCAACACGTTCAGGCAAGGGGGTAGGGCTTGTAATACCGACCCTTCTATCCTGGACAGATAGCGCTGTTATTCACGACATTAAAGGTGAGAACTGGCAGCTAACAAGTGGGTGGAGATCAACCTTTTCTCATTGCTTATTGTTTGACCCCACAAATGCGGCGAGCGCAAAATACAATCCGCTTTTGGAAGTCCGTAAGGGTGAGCGCGAAGTTCGAGACGTCCAGAACATCGCAGACATCCTTGTCGATCCTGAAGGCATGCTTGAGCGCCGCAATCACTGGGAAAAAACCGCTCACAGCCTATTAGTCGGTGCCATTCTCCATATCCTCTACGCCGAGCGCGTTAAAACGCTGGCTCGCGTGGCCTCATTCCTCTCTGACCCCGATCGCTCTTTTGAGAAAACACTCAGGGTCATGATGAAAACCAATCATCTCGGCGACCGGGTAAAGGCGCAAGTCCATCCGGTGGTCGCACAAGCAGCGCGCGAACTTCTCAATAAATCTGAAAATGAGCGCTCAGGTGTTTTATCAACGGCTATGAGCTTTCTCGGTCTTTACCGGGACCCTACGGTCGCTGAGGTGACTTCAAAATGTGAGTGGCGAATTTCTGACTTAATGAAAGCAGAAAAGCCAGTTTCACTTTATCTCGTCATCCCGCCATCTGACATCTCCCGGACAAAGCCATTAGTGCGCCTTATTCTCAATCAGATTGGCCGCCGCCTCACAGAAGAGTTAGTTGTCTCTGGAAAAGGTAAGCCTAAGCGGCAACTCCTGTTGATGCTTGATGAATTCCCGGCATTGGGGCGGTTGGACTTTTTTGAAAGCTCTTTAGCCTTCATGGCGGGGTACGGATTACGGGCTTTCTTGATTTCGCAATCCCTTAACCAGATTGAGAAAGCTTACGGCCCCAATAATTCCATTCTCGACAATTGTCATGTCCGCGTCGCCTTTGCCACAAACGATGAACGCACGGCCAAGCGCCTCTCTGATGCTATCGGCAGCACAACCGAAATGCGGGCCATGCGCAACTATGCAGGGCATCGCCTCGCGCCCTGGCTATCCCATGTCATGGTCTCCCGGCAAGAAACCGCGCGCCAGCTCATTACGCCGGGCGAAATTATGCAACTGCCCGACGATGAACAGCTTATTTTACTATCAGGATTTGCGCCCATCAAAGCGCACAAGGTTCGGTATTTTGCGGATAAGAATTTCACAGGCCGGGTCTCTGAGCCTCCATCGCTCTCCCCTGATAGCAATGGCGGTCTTTCCCCTTCCTCGCCTTGCGCGTGGGGCTCCGAGGCTCGGTCTGTGGATGACCGTCTTTACACTGCGGTCGGTGAAGCCGAGCAGGAGAAAATAGCGGCGGCGCTGGCCGAGAAAATGGACACGGTCGGCAAGGATCAATCGCCGGAACTGGTAGGACCTGAGCCGTCAGATGTTGCTCAACCTATTAAGGACCAAGCTATCGATGTGGAACACGCCGATCCCGTTTTAGCCTCAGTTAAAATTGGTGAATTCATCCGCCAACCCAGTGATTTGCAGCGCGCCCACGGCCTTACGCACACAACTGATCAAGAGTTGGGGATTTAGCGATGGCGAAAACTGATGAGCTTGTTGCCCGCGTTCGCGCACGCATTTCAACTCAGAATGCAATGTTTCTTAAGCACCGCATGCAGGACACAGGCAAAACAAAATCTCGCCTTATCAATGATGCGCTATCCGCGAGTTTCAGTTACGAAATTGACGATGAGCGCGATGCCAAGATTTTGGACCGCCTTGATATGATGACGCGCCACAATCATCGCCAGTCCCGTGACCTGAATTTGCAAATGGAGAGCTTTTCGCTGTTTTTGCAATTCTTCTTCACGCTCTCTCCAGAAATTCCAGCGGTTGATAGTGAGGCGCGTGCCGCCCGCGGCGTCATTGTGCTCAATCAATATTTTGATCAACTCGGCGCTCGGATGAAAAGCGGCGGAAAAACTTTCAAACATGCACTCTCTGACGTTTTGGTGTCTGACGAAGACTTTTTCAGGATGGATGAACTCAAGCTTCTCAAAACCCTGAAGGCGAAAAGACTGACAGCGGGAGCAGGCGATGAGTAGGTCGCAAAATCCTGCCACTTCTGAGCGCACATTAGCGATGCTCCACACCTCGCTTGGCCCGCGCATTGTGGAGGCATTGGAAAATCCCAAAGTGATCGAGATCATGGTCAATCCGGACGGACGTCTGTGGCTCGATACGCTGACAACGGGTGTCGTGGATACCAAAGTTACTATCAGGCCTCAGCAAGCGGAACGGGTTGTGCGGCTTGTCGGTACGCATATCAATCAGGACGTCACGACCGAAAACCCGATCGTCAGCGCAGAACTTCCGGGCAATGGTGAACGCTTTGAGGGGCTATTGCCTCCTGTCGTATCCGCGGCTGCTTTTTCAATCCGAAAAGGCGCAGCTGTTGTCTTTAAACTGGTCGATTATGTCGAAGCCAGCATAATGACAAAGGGGCAGGCTGAGGCTCTCCGGTACGCCGTTGAAGCCCGCCAAAACATCATGATTGTCGGTGGCACCTCGTCGGGCAAAACAACGCTCGCCAATGCTCTTTTAGCCGTTGTTGCTGAGACCGGTGATCGCGTTGTGATCCTCGAAGATACGAGGGAACTTAGATGCGAAGCTGAAGATACGATAGCGCTTCGTACCCACGGCAGAAATGTGCGTTTGTCGGATTTGGTGCGTTCAACGCTACGCCTCCGCCCAGACCGGATTATTGTCGGGGAGGTCCGCGGAGCGGAAGCTCTCGATATGCTCAAGGCCTGGACGACCGGGCATCCTGGCGGCATCGCGACCGTCCATGCAAATTCAGCAAAAGCGGGTCTGTCCCGTATCGAACAACTTATTCTTGAGGGTGTGGCGGTGGTCCCACGCACGCTCATAGCGGAAGCAATCGACGTGATTGTTTTCATCTCTGGACGAGGCTCCAAAAGGCGTATCGAGACAATCGCGCGCCTGATTGATGTGAAGGGGGAGAGTTACAAACTCGAACCCCTCGCGGACCCGTCTCCAATCCCCACCCTGACTTATCACGGAGACCACCCATGCACGGAATTGCTGCACTAAACATCCACACGCGCCTTTTACTCGGAATCATAATCATTGCCCTGATCTTTATGATATTCCCAACAACTGCTCATGCAGCAGGTTCAGCGATGCCGTGGGAAGCCCCGCTCACTAAAATTCTTAAATCCGTTGAGGGCCCTGTGGCCAAAATATTCGGAACTGTCGTCATTATCATGACGGGCCTTGGATTAGCGTTCGGCGATGCTGGGGGCGGCGTTCGCAAGCTCATCCAAATTGTCTTCGGCCTCTCCATTGCATTCACCGCCACAAGCTTCTTTCTGAGCTTCTTTAGCTTTTCAGGCGGGGCGATCATTTAATGGCGGGCGGTCTTCCAGATGGCTACGCTATCCCGCTTCGCCGTTCGCTCACCCAGCCCATCCTTCTGGGCGGGGCTCCGCGGACGGCAGCAATCCTCAACGGAACATTGGCAGCCGCCTTTGGGCTTGGACTTCAGCTCTGGGCACTCGGCATTATTTACTACGTCACCAGCCACACGCTTTGCGTCTTCTTAGCCAATCGTGACCCTCAATTCATGGATGTTTTGGTGCGCCACATAAAACACAAAGGTTATCTCTCATGAGGATTTTGGCATGTTGAACATCTCGGAATATCGTAAACGGCCGAATTGTCTCGCTGATTATTTGCCATGGGCGGCGCTTATTGCACCCGGCGTCATCTTAAACAAAGACGGCAGCTTTCAAAGAAGTGCCAAGTTTCGCGGCCCGGATTTGGAAAGCTGTACCGAAGAAGAACTCGTGGCCACATGTGCCCGGATCAACAATGCCTTGCGCCGTTTTAATTCAGGATGGGCCCTCTATTTTGAAGCCGCCAGAATAGAAGCACGCGAGTACCCGAGGTCAAAATTTACTGACCCTGCGGCTTGGATTGTTGATCAGGAACGCTGCGGCCAATTTGAAGAAAGTTCGGAACTTTTTGAATCAGTTTATTATCTGACCTTTCAATTTATGCCCTCTGCTGACCGGTCTTCAAAGGCTGAAAGACTCCTTATCGAAACGCCAAAGGATGAGACCCCATTATCTGCCCAAGATCATCTCCATAGCTTTCTAAGTGAAACAGATAGATGTCTGGATCTTCTCAAAAACCAAATGCCGCTTGCAGATTGGCTCACGGATGATGAAACCCTGACTTATCTGCATTCGGCAGTGTCGCCGATGCGCCACGCTGTTGTGACGCCAGACGTACCCGCGTATATTGATGCTGTGATTGGCGGGGCCGACCTTGTCGGGGGGCTTGTGCCGCGTCTTGCCGATCACTCCATACATATATTGACCATACGTGGTTTCCCTAATGAAACCACGCCTGGCATTCTGGATGAGCTGAACAGGCTTGGGTTTTCTTATCGCTGGATGACGCGGTTTTTACCTCTTGGGAAATCTGAGGCAGTCAAGACGATCACCAAAATTCGGCGTCAATGGTTTGCCAAACGCAAATCGGTTCTCGCGCTTCTCAAAGAAGCCTTGATGAATGAGCAATCGGTGTTGGTTGATAGTGACGCTGATAATAAAGCGGCGGATGCCGATGAAGCGTTGCAGGATCTAGGCGGTGATTATGTTTCTTACGGCTACCTCACGACATCCATCTGCGTCATGCACGAAGATGCGGCCACGGCGGAAGCCCGCCTTCACGCCATTGAGCGCGTAATCAATGGCAAGGGATTTGTTACCATCCATGAAACCGTAAATGCGGTGGATGCCTGGCTAGGCTCACATCCCGGGAATGCTTATGCTAATATCAGAACGCCGCTCATTTCCACGTTGAACTTGGCTCATCTAATGCCCTTATCGGCTGTGTGGGCAGGCCCGGAGCGTAATAGCCATTTTGACGATGCACCGCTGCTTTACGCAACAACTGAAGGGCACACCCCGTTCAGATTGGTAACCCATCAAGGGGACGTTGGTCACATGTTGGTCGTCGGTCCCACTGGCTCAGGTAAATCCGTGTTGCTCAATCTACTATCCTTACAGTTCAAGCGTTATGCGGGCGCACAGATTTTTACCTTTGATAAAGGGGCTTCATCGCGGGCCATGATTGAGGCTTTGCAGGGTGATTTTTACGATCTCGCGGCGACTGAATCAGACTTAGTGTTTCAGCCTTTGCGAAACATAGACGAGGAAGCAGAAATTACTTGGGCCTTGGGCTGGGTCATGGGCTTGCTCACGAACGAGTCCGTAGAATTGACCCCTGACATTGAAGACGCTGTGTGGACGGCGCTCGAAAGCCTAGCCACGGCCCCAGCAGACCAGAGGACGTTGACCGGATTATCCGCTTTACTCCAAAACGGCGATCTACGTCTAGCTCTGAAACCCTACACGTTAGAGGGCGCGTTTGGATACTTACTCGACGGCAAGGAAGACACATTAACGTCTAACCGAACGCAAGCGTTTGAGATGGAAACTCTAATGCACAGTAAGGGGCTGGTCGCGCCGGTTCTGACCTATTTGTTCCATCGTCTTGAAGCCCGCTTTGATGGCCGCCCAACATTTCTGATATTGGACGAAGCGTGGGTCTTTCTGGATGATCCTATGTTTGCAGCCCGCATACGCGAATGGCTCAAAGTATTGCGCAAGAAAAATGTCTCCGTGATATTTGCAACTCAATCTTTGGCCGACATCGTCAATTCGCCAATCGCTCCCGCTATTATCGAGAGCTGCCCGTCTCGGATATTTTTGCCAAATGATCGGGCTTTAGAGCCGCAGCAGCAAGAAAGCTATCAAGGCTTTGGCCTTAATAAACGCCAGATTCAAATCATCTCATCAGCAACGCCCAAGCGCGATTATTACTTCCAATCCCGATCTGGCAACCGGCTTTTTGACTTGCAGCTAGGCCCGGTCGCTTTGGCTTTTTGCGGTGTTGGTAGCGAGGAAGGCTACAATGAGCTTGACCACGTGGCCGACCACAATGGGCCGGATGAGTTCGCAGCCAATTGGCTCGATTTTAAAGGCCTCAGCTGGGCGGCCAGTCTTATGCGTTCAGAATTTTCAACAGATCAAGAGGAGTACGTCCCATGGCACGACGCGGCAGAATAACTTCACGCATACTAACCGGAGTGCTAATTTCCGTATTGAGTTTGTCCCAAGTGCCGACAGCCCATGCGCAATTTGGCGGCATCGTATTTGACCCCAATAATTACCGTCAAAACCTAATGAGTGCCATTCATAACCACACCCAGATTATCAGGCAGGCCACGCAGCTTCGCAATGAAGCCCAAATGCTGATTAATCAGGCCAAGCACCTTTCTAAACTCGATGTGAACACAGCCGCCGAGCTCAACCGTATTCTGGGCGAAATTGCCTATTTGAATGCGCAGGCCGAGAACGTCGAATATCAGGTGAACCGCACACGCCAGCTCGTTAAAGAACAATATCCCGAAACCTATGCCGGGATGAGTGACGATGAATTTGTCGTACGCGCCGAGGAACACTGGCAGATGTCTCGCAGCGCCTACAACGATGCTATGATCATGCAGTCAAAAATGGTCGAGAGTTTAAAGAGTGACCGCGTTGTTTTGACAAACCTGACCAATAAAAGCCACGGGGCCGTAGGCGAATTGCAGGCCACACAATCCACTAATCAGCTATTAGCTCTCCTCATTAAGCAGAGCATGCAGGCTCAACAAATGCAGGTCACGCAAACCCGCGCCGATAGCGTTGAACAGGCAAGGCGTTTAGCGATTGAAAAAGAAAGCCTGGAGCGCCTCAAAAGCTTTGTCGGAAGCGACACCGCTTATGCTGGAGGGACGCCGTAATGGATGACCTCGGCGTCATTGATAGGTTTGTTGAGACCTTCAGCACCTATATTGACAGCGGGTTTGGACTGCTTGGCGGCGAAGTTCAATATCTTACGGCCATCATCATCGGCATAGATATTACGCTTGCTGGCCTTTATTGGGCGATGGGGGCCGATACATCGGTCATTGGTAAGTTCCTCAAAAAGGTCATGTATGTGGGTGTGTTCGCGCTCATCATCACTAACTTCTCCAGTCTATCCAGCATCATCTTTGAAAGTTTTGGCGGCCTCGGTCTAAAAGCCACGACGACGACGATGACCCACGAGGATCTTTTAAGACCGGGATTTATTGCCAATACGGGTTTTCAGGCCGCGCACCCGCTGCTGACTGAAATTGGAAATCTTACAGGCCCCGTAAAATTCTTCACAAATATTGTTCTCATTTGCGTGCTTGGCCTAGCGTGGCTCATTACAATGTTTGCCTTCTTTTTTCTCGCCATCCAGCTTTTTGTGACGGTTATTGAATTCAAACTCACCACGCTTGCGGGATTTATTCTGATCCCATTTGCCCTCTGGAATAAAACGTCATTCCTAGCGGAAAAGGTTCTCGGGAATGTTGTAGCCTCTGGCATCAAACTCATGGTTCTCGCCATAATTGTCGGCATAGGCGCGACTATTTTTGGAGACATGACGTCCGCTTTTCATCGTCCCGATGTCTATATTAATGGTGTTCTCCAACCCCCAGCCCCGATTGAACTCGCGGATGCAGCGTCCGTAATTTTGGCCTCGATGGCGTTGCTCGCGTTAGGTTTGTTCGGCCCTGGAATCGCCACAGGTCTTGTGTCTGGCGCTCCTCAATTAGGTGCAGGCGCTGCCGTCGGAACGATGGCCGCCATAGGGGCAGGTGCACTGGCAGGGGGCGCAGTTGCTGGCGCGGCAGGCAAGGCAGGTATGAAAGCCGCGGGCGGGTCGGTGAAAGCCGGCGCGTCTATGGTCGGCGGGTCTAAGGTGGCCTTCGCTCTGGGCAAGATGAGCCAAGGCGGGGGCGTTAAGGGCGCGGCCGCTGGTATGGCCGCTGTGGCACAGGCGGGCGTTATGTCTGTTGCCAAGGCTGGCGGGGCTAAGGTTCTGGCCGCAGGCGGAGCCGTATCAACAGCGCACCAAGGCGGGATGCGCGGGGGTATGCAGGCTTTGTCAAAAGGCATGAAACCCGCCGCAAATTCTTCCCCTGGGCCCGATGCGGGTGGCGGGGCAAAAGGTCAGCCCAGTTGGGCAAAGAAAGTTAGCCGAAAACAACATAGGCGAGATGCGGGCCGTCATGCGGCCCATGCGATGAACCGGGGCGGCGGCGGAAGTTCGCAAGGCCCATCCCTCAATCCAGATAGTTAGGAGACAATCATGTGGAAACGCAGCCAATCAAAGTATGGTGATACGCCCGTGCCGGAGACGCCATATCAAAGGGCAAAGCAAGAAGTGGATAACCGCCTCGGTTCAGCGCTCGTGCGCGGTAAAAACTGGCGTATGGCCTTCTTTGGCTCGCTAATCCCTTCGATCATGCTCGCAGGCGGGATGATTTATCAAAGCGCTCAAGCGACAGTAACGCCTTATGTCATTGAGGTAAATGAAAACGGCGGCGTGAAGGCAATTGGTCCGGTTCAAGACGGCTTTCAGCCGACAGATGCCCAAATTGCAAATCAATTAGCCCGGTTTGTTTCCAATGTTCGCAGTGTGTCGATAGATCCCGTTGTCCTTCGCCAAAATTGGCTGGAGGCCTACAGCTTCGCGACAGACCAGGCGTCCATCACCCTCAACGCCTATGCCCAAGAAAAAGACCCCTTCACCAATATTGGGGAGCGCAGCGTCACAGTCGATGTTTTGAGCATCGTGCGTTCAAGTGATGACAGTTTCGAGCTTCGCTGGCGGGAAACCGAATTTGCACGCGGCGCGGACATGGGCGCTCAAACTTACACGGCTTCATTGCGGGTCATTACCCAGCCGCCAAAAGACGCGGAAACGCTGCACCGAAATCCCCTTGGCCTCTACGTGCACGGCCTCAACTGGTCAAAAGACCTCACCACAACAGGAGCGTCCCAATGAGACATCTACAAACTATATCTATTCTCGCTTTTACCGTTAGCCTTTCAGGGTGTGCGAGTTTGCAAGCTGCATTTGACGATATGACGACCGGCAGCGTCACATCAGCGGAAGACATGTATCAGACTGTCGAAATTTACGATGAACCTATTGCTGCGGAGAATTATGTTCAGCCGGCAGTTTTCACGCCCAGCATTGTGATGCCGGGGCAAATGAAAGCTAAGCCAGCCAATCTCGAATTTTTCGATCAGCCGTCCATGAGTGGGTTTCAGGCGGTCAGCTACGCAAACCGATCTGCCTTGGTTCAGCCGACATCCGAGAATTACCTGAATGCGATTCAGCTCTATCCCTATACGCCGGGGTCTTTGTATCAAGTCTATGCGTCGCCGTCACAAGTCACAGATATTGCGCTTGAACGCGGTGAAGGCCTGACATCTGTTTCTGCCGGGGATACCGAGCGCTGGACGGTTGGCGATACAGTGTCTGGTTCCGGAGCAAATGAGCAAGTGCATATTCTGGTCAAACCTATGGCGGCCAAACTATCGACCAACGCCGTCATAACAACGACGAAGCGTACCTATTATCTTGACCTGAAATCATTTGCCGACACCTATATGGCGGCCGTATCCTGGCGCTATCCGCATGATGCAATAAAGCAGCTTATGAAGTCCAAGCCTGCAAAAGCTCGCTTGACTAGGACGAGCCGCAAGACGGCCGGTTTGCAGCTGAACCGTGATAAGCTTCGCTTCGATTACGTTATTAAAGGCGATAGTCCCAATTGGCGTCCGTCGCGGGTTTTCGACGACGGCAATAAAGTCTATATCCAATTTCCGAAAGACTTAGCCGTTTCGGAAGCGCCGCCGCTCTTCATTACGAGCAAAAAGGGCAAAAAGGCCAAGCTCGTTAATTACCGCGTTAATGGCGAATATTACGTTGTAGACCGCTTGTTTGATTTTGCTGAACTTCGTCTTGGCGAGAAAAAGCAAATTGTTGTTCGGATTGAGCGGCAATCGTGAGCACTTCCGGAATGAAAGAAGTGCCGCCAGACCTTACAATAAGGGCTCGGCCAAGGGCAGTACGCCGCTTTAGCCGTAAAGCTCTTATGGGAGGGTCGGCTGTTCTGGCAAGTATCATGTGCGCGGCACTTGCTGTTGCGCTTCAATCTCCGGATTACGGCGAATCGGGCGGCGATGAGCTCTACAACGTATCGCACAAGCCTATGGCCGAAGGCCTAGAGCTGTTGCCTAAATCTTACGGGGATATGAAACCCAAGCTCGGGCCGCCGCTACCGGGTGATTTGGGAGCCGCGTATATTATCGGTGCCAATCTTGATCCCGCGTCTTCAGAGCCAGCCACTGAGATGCCAAGACCGAAACGGGCCGCATCTTACGCGCCGCCGAGAGCTGTTGCTCCGCGATATGCGCCTGCACCCGTACAGAATTCGGGTGGCTCATGGCTATTCTTTCAGCTTAGCGGGCGTGGGTTGGACGAGCAGCCGAGCCAAGTTGCGGATCTCGGCGGTCAATATTTACCGCTGCCAGAATATCCTAACGTCTCAGTGCCGCCATCTGCATTCGATTCAAACCCTGTTGATAGCGACCAAAACAGGCAGACAACGAAACAAGCGTTCTTGGAGAAGGATACAGACGGGATTTACAACAGTCATGGACTGGTATCGCCGCGCTCACCTTACCAGGTGATGGCGGGGAACCTCATTCCTGCCAGCTTGGTAACCGGTCTGAATTCAGATTTGCCGGGGCAAGTCATTGGGCAAGTAACTGAAAACGTCTTTGATACCGTCACGGGGCAGCATTTGCTGATCCCGCAAGGTTCTCGCTTGATGGGCCGTTATGACAGTGTCATCGCGTTCGGGCAGAGCAGGGCACTTGTTGTCTGGACTCGGCTTATTCTGCCAAACGGCGACAGTATTCAGCTTGATAACCTGCCGGGATCGGACGGGCAGGGATTTGCCGGCCTCAAAGACAAGGTGGACCGCCATACATGGCAGTTCATTAAAGGGGCCGCATTGTCCTCACTACTAAGTATCGGGTCTGAGTTAGCCTCTGATGACGGCGACCGATTGACCCGCGCGCTTCAGAATGCGGGTCAGGACACGGCCAATATTACAGGTCAACGCATCATTGACCGTAATCTCAATGTTCAGCCCACTCTCAAAATCCGGCAGGGATGGCGTTTTAACGTCATCGTGAGCCGTGACCTTATCCTCAAACCTTACGGAGATTAAAATGGCATCAACCACGCCCACATTGAAAATTCCAAAAATTATCACGCACAAACCGGTGAAGATTCCAGTCAGCGTTCCGCATGAATTGAACGCTGATCTCGAAGCCTACGCCAAAGTTTATGAGCAAGCCCACGGAGAGAAACAGTCCGTAGGTTCGCTTATCCCCTATATGCTGTCGGCATTCCTCGCCAGCGATAGCGGGTTCAAGAAGGCCAAGCGAGAGCTGGCTTAATCTGTTTCGATTTTCAGCCAATCTTGAAGGGAATTCGATATGGCAAATATAGGTACATTCAAACCCACCGCAAAAGGCGGGTACTCAGGAACCATCGTCACAATGATGACAAGCCGAAAGGTCAGTTTTGTTCCGAATGACAATAAGAAGGGCGACAAATCTCCGGATTACTTTGTTAAATCTGGTCGCTGTGATCTCGGTGTTGCCTGGAACGAAACGAGTGAGCCTGATGATGACCGTGACCCGGTGGATTATATCAGTGTGAAGTTTGATGGCCCTGAAATGGATAAACCGTTCAATGCAGCGCTTTTTGATCGTGAGGACGGGGCTGACCTCGTTTGGACGCGGGCAAAGGTACAGAGCTAAATCCACGATAATGGAAAAATGGTGCGCGCATTAGTGCGCATCATACATAGGCTAACAGGAGCGAAAATATGGAACGAGAACTCATTGGCTTGCCTCAGCCTAGAAAGCGACGGCGTTTGATCGATAGTCCTTATAAGACTGTAGATGAGGCAGCTGAATATTTGAGGCTGAATCCGCGCACATTGAACAACATGAGGTGTGCTGGGAAGGGGCCGTGTTTTCACAAACATGGACGTCGTGTTCTTTACCACGTTGACGAGTTGATAAGGTGGTCAGCTCTTAACAAAAAGATCATGCAAGAACCTGATGGTGACACCTATAGTCTTTTTGCCTGACTAAGAACGCAAATAACTATATCCCGAATGAGAGCCGCTTAGTTGGCTCTCTTTTATATGGGGCGAACTGATGCTAACTGGCTTGGTTCTTGTGGTCTGTATTCTGCGAAAACTACAGCAGGGTCCAAATGAGTATATCGTTTTAGCATTTTCCAATCTTTATGACCTGTTACTAGCGCCACTTTTTCGATGCTCAGGCCAGCTTCAAACAGTCGGCTGGTGGCCTCATGCCTAAAATCATGAAATTTGAGGTCCTTGATGCCAAGCTGGTCACGCCCTTTTCTGTACGCAGAACCCACTGATCTACCATTGTAAGGGAAAACACGCCCAGAAACACTTGAATGAAACCTCTGTTCTTCAAGCAATGCCCATGCGTCATAACCCGTGAGATTTATCATAGGCACTCTTTGATCATTACCCTTTTTTTGCCTGGGGTCTTTTCTATCACGTACAACCACACATCTTGTTCGTGCATCGACATCCTCCCATGTAATACGACAAATTTCGCTCTGCCGCATACCAGTAGCCACTGCAAATTTGAGTATCCGTGCAATGGGCATCTCTGTTTTCGCAAAATTTTCAAAATAGCTAATGAGTCTATCTAACTCCGATTGGGTAGGTCTACGGTCTCTTTCGTTTGAGCGGCCAATTAGCCCTAGTCGTCTTAATGCCACTCTAGCGAGGTCAACTTGTTCCGTAGACAATTTGACGCCATGAACCGCAGCGGCGTGTGTGATTACGGTGTGAATGTAGGAAATATCTGCTGCGAGGGTTGCTGGACCAGCACCTTCTTTCGCGCGTGTTCTCCCATACTCGATTACCCTCGCTCTTGTAAGGTGAGGGATCCTAACTTTTCCGAGGTGTTTATTGAGAGTGCGAAGGGCAAAATCTTTTGATCGACCAAGCGGTTTGTCTACCTCAATCATGTCTGCAATGTGCAAGTCAATCAATTGACCGAAGGTATTGAACCCAGTGACTTTAGGAGCGATGATGCCTCGCCCCTGATCTGTACGGCGGTCTGCTTCAAATGACCAGGAGACTGCATCAGACTTTTTCGAAAAGGTTTTTGACGCATACTGACCCTTACGTCTAATCTGTACGCGGTAGTTACCTGATTTGAGTTTTACTATAGTCGCCATAACGTGTGCAATTTGTGTGCAGTACCACGGAGAATCAGGGTGATTTCCAGTGAATTCGAGTGCACACGCGTCCTTTCTAACTGTTTGAAGTGTAACATAAAATGTATAAAAATCAAGACTTTACAGTAAGTTGTGCACCCATGATGGATTGGACGGACCGGCATTGTCGCTGGTTTCACCGCCAGTTGTCTAAGCGGGCGGAGCTCTATACGGAAATGGTTGTTGCGGATGCGGTTATTCATGGGCCGCGCGAGCGGTTGCTTGGATTCGACGCGATGGAGCACCCGGCCATTTTACAAATTGGCGGGAGCGATCCTCTTAAACTTTCAGAAGCCTCCAGAATTGGCGAAGATTTTGGCTATGACGGAATAAATATCAATATTGGCTGTCCATCCGATAGGGTCCAATCTGGACGTTTTGGCGCTTGTTTGATGGCAGAGCCTGAACTCGTGGCGGAATGTTTTTCCGCCATGCAAGCCGCCGTATCTGTTCCGGTGACGGTGAAGTGTCGCTTAGGAATTGATGAGCAAGTCTGCGAAGAGACTTTGCCGGAATTCTTGGAGGTCGTTTCGACAGCAGGGTGCGACACCTTTATTATTCACGCCCGAAAAGCCTGGCTTCAAGGGTTGAGCCCCAAAGAAAACCGGGACGTTCCGCCCTTGGATTATAATTTAGTGATGGCCATGAAAGAACATTTCCCGGCGCTAAAAATTGAATTGAATGGCGGGCTGAAGGATATAGAAGAGTCACTGGCGATAACGCAGGGCTTGGACGGTTTCATGTTGGGGAGGGCGGCCTATCATACACCTTGGATTCTCAGCGAGATTGATAGTCGGGTTTACGGTGATGAAGCTCCGGCGTTTGACCGAAGCGAGATAGTGGACCGTTTGATATCCTATTTGAAAGCTATTGAGTTTAAAGACCGCACGGCCAAAGCGTTGCTTCGCCATGTCATGGGATTATATAGCGGACAGGTCGGCGCACGTCTCTGGCGCCGGACGTTAAGCGAAGGCGCCGCGAGCGGCCTTTCTCCGTCCGAAGTCTTAAGCCGAGCGCATCAAGCGATCCAAGAGGCCGCAGATCGGGCCGCGGCGTAATGGAGCCTTTAACCCTGTTTTTTCTTGTTTTGGCGCTGCTAGCCGTTGCCATGATTTCGGGTTTTGCCTCGGGCTTATTCGGCATCGGCGGCGGCGCCATTATGGTTCCAGCGCTTCATTATGCTTTCAAGGCGATTGGTGTGGCAGACCAAGCGGTCATGCATGCAGCCGTGGCGACCAGCGCGGCAGTCATCATCGTAAATAGCTGGCGCTCTGTTCGCAAACATGCGTCCCGCGGTTCCGTAGATATGGAGATACTTTTGCCGAAACAACTTTGGCGGAGTTATGGCTTATGGATTGGAGTTGGATCTTTTGTGGCGGCAAGCTGGATAGCGCCGAAGCTTTCCGGAGACGTGCTGACGGCTCTATTTGCGGCGATAGCGTTTTTCGTAGCGCTACAATTTATTTTTGGGCGCCCTGATTTTGTCGTTAGGGACACAGTGCCGGGTGGAGCGGCGCCTCCAATTGTGGGGTCGGCCGTTGGAGGACTCTCCGCGTTAATGGGAATTGGCGGCGGTTCGCTGAGCGTGCCATTACTGAGTTTATGTAATGTGCCGATACACCGCGCTATCGGAACGGCGTCGGGATTTGGACTGGCGATTGCCGTTCCGGCAACAGTAGGATTTATTTTTTCAGGATGGGACGTTTCAGGACGACCGGCTTTATCTCTGGGCTATGTCAATCTCGCGGGGTTTGCGATTATTGCGGGGGTGTCGTTATTCTTTGTGCCACTCGGTGTAAAATCGGCACATGCTTTAGACAGTGAAAAATTGAAGCAGATTTTCGGTATTTGTCTGATGCTGGTGGCGCTGAATATGCTGCGCGAAAGCGTATTTTAAAACCGTAAAGTCAGTGCCGAAGGGCTCGCCTGAATAGATTGCAACTCGCCAAGATATGTCATGCCGAGAAGGGATACATCCAGTCCCGTTGGGACGACCATCGCTTTTACGTCTTTGACAGTGATTGCCCCGACCGAAATCTGATCCAGAACGATACGCGCTGCCATGTTTTCTCCGCCGGCCGTACGGATGGGGAGGTCATAAACTAGGTCCCGGGTTTTAATTCCTGCTTTTTTAGCGTCTGCCTCGGTCAAAGCCACCATTCCAGCCCCCGTATCCACTAAAAACCGCACAGAGCCCGTATTGACCCGCGCTTGTGTCCAGAATTGACCGTCATTGGGGTTTTTGCGCAAAGTTACAACAGACGCTGATTGGCGCTTAGTGGGCTTGGTTTTCGACGGGGTTTCGACTTGAACATCCATCTTTTCTGTGGGAGCGCAGGCTGCAACGATTAGACTCAAGGCGAACCCTACAACAAGGCGTTTGAGGACGAGTTTGAAAGAGAGTTTTAGGCCGCAGTATTTGGGGGCGCTGACCCGAAAATTTTGCCACGCTGACCCGTCTTGCGCGGCTTCCGGTATAGGAAATAAAGTATCTGGCGTCATAAACATGCAAACTGCCTATCGTAAAACCCTTTGAAAGGTTTTAACAAAAAGAGATCGCGGCACAGAAATTTACGTTGCACGGTATACAGGAAAATAAGATGAACGAAGAACGCCCCTTTGACGATATTCTCGGCTTGATCGATACGATGCCAAAACTTCGCGACGGAGAAGCAGGCGATTTGGCAAGTAAAATGCAAGAGATTTGCGGAGGTCTTTCTCCATTGGGACGGCTATGTCCTGATCTGGCCAATATTGCCGCTTGGCAAGGGCGAGAACTACCAAGTCTCTCGCGGCCCTTAATTGCTGTATTTGCCGGCACACACGGTATTTCCGGAGGTGTGTTTGGCTCTGATATTATTGAGGCGTCCAAAGCGCGAGTCAAAAGCTTGACAGAAGGCAGCGCGGCGGTACGCGGCATGGCGGCTGAACTTGGATCTGCTTATAAAGTCTATGAATTCGGCATAGAGCATCCGTCCGCAGATTTCACGAAAGAGGCGTCTTTAAGCGAACGCGAATGTGCGGCAGCTATTGCTTTCGGAATGGAAGTTGTAGCTGAGGGCGCAGACGTAATTGTGTTGGGCAATGCCGGATACGGAGCGGCGACAGCCGGGGCCGCGATTGCAAAGGCGTTATTTGGCGGCGCAGCCGATTATTGGGCAGGGGGGACAGAAGATGGCGCCAAGGCCCGTATTAAAGCGGTAGAGGAGGGGGCCCAGCGTCATAACCGAGACGATACGCCGTCGCCACTTGAAATTTTACGCGATTATGGCGGACGCGATATTGCGGGTGTTGTCGGCGCGATTTTGGCGGCCCGTCATCAGAGAATACCTGTGATACTTGATGGTTATGTAGTTTGTGCCGCAGCGGCAATTTTGTATCGTATAAACCCTACCACGCTGGACCATTGCATCGCCGCGCAAGTCACAATTGAACCTGCTCATCAAGCGCTTCTTGACCGTTTGGATTTGACGCCGATTATGGATTTGAAAATAAATATTGGCGACGGCACAGGCGGCGCCTTTGCTCTGTCTGTTTTGAAAGCAGGTGCCGCGGGATTGACGAGTTTGTAGTGAATCCTCTGTAATTTCCTCAAAATAACGCAAGAAATTTCCCCAAAAATCGGATATAGCGCAAGTAATATAATTTCTTTTGAGGCCCGCTATGGCTGTTTTTTCTCATGCTGACTTCGCCGATCACGAAGGCGTCTATTTTGCCCATGATCCGGAGTCCAATCTGCGGGCTATCATTGCGGTTCATTCTACGGTTCGCGGTCCAGCTGCCGGGGGGACGCGTTTTTGGCGGTATGAGTCTGATGAAGCCGCTTTGACCGATGCACTGCGTCTGTCCAAAGCAATGAGTTATAAAAATGCGGCGGCTGATCTGCCTTTGGGCGGAGGGAAAGCCGTCTTGATTTATCCCGAAGGTGAGTTTGACCGGGTGAGCCTGTTTGAGGCGTATGGCCGGGCAATTGATCGTCTGGGCGGCACATATATCACGGCGGAGGATGTGGGTGTGTCTCCGGAGGATATGGATATTATCCACTCTCAAACAAAATATGTTGCAGGCCTTTCCGCAGGAGAGGCTGCCTCAGGAGATCCATCCCCAGTAACCGCCGAAGGCGTATTTAGGGGTCTGAAAGCAGGCGTAAAGCATATTTGGGGAAATGACGATTTATCCGGAAAAACCGTTGCGGTTCAGGGCTTGGGACATGTGGGATATGCGCTTTGCGAAAAGCTCCATGCGGCGGGCGCAAAATTGTTTGTAGCGGACATCAATGACGAGGTTTTGGAGCGGGCTAAAATGTCGCTCAACGCCACAGTTGTGGATATTCATGATATCCATGCGCAAGAGGTAGACGTTTTCTGCCCTTGCGCCTTAGGCGGCGCACTCAGCGCACAAACCATTCCGGAGATTAAAGCGAAATTAATTGCGGGCGCCGCCAATAATCAACTCGCGTCCCCTGAGGTTATGCCGCTTCTAGAAAAGAACGGCATCACTTATTTGCCCGACTATGTATTGAACGCAGGCGGAATAATTAATGTCGCAGCGGAAGTTTCCGGAAAATACAGTCTGGAGTGGGTTGAGCAAAAGCTTGTTGGACTGGAAGCAACCATCTCAGAAATCTTGAAGGTTTCAGAGGGTGAAGGGGTCACAACACTTCAGGTCGCCAACCGTATCGCAGAAGAACGTCTCAAGCGAGGGTAGCCAGACAACCTGAATTTGGAGCTATCTGGATGCCGGGCTCTCCCACATTAACTTTAAGGCTCGGCTCCACCTCGTCTGAATACTGGATAGCGATAATAACGGCCTGACTTAGAATTTTGCCTGTGCCAGACGCCGTTTTCCGCTTAGATTGATAAATAACTTGTTCTTCTCCATTCAGAAACGAGCAGGCGAGAGCTGCGCCTGGCATTTGGGCGTTGTCTCCGAAACGGGCCGACCCGATGACACCGCTTTTATGAATTTTGACCGAGATGGGACCAGTGATATGTTCTGCACTGATATAAAAGGGGGCATTCGTTGCCACGGCATAACGTGTCTGACCCTCTTTGGAGTCTATTAAGACGACACTCGCTGTTGGTTTTTCAGAAATAGAGATTTGGCTTAGTATTTTCGCTGTGGCCGGCAGGCTAATTAACTCAAGGCCCAGCAAACCCAACAGGATATAACGCTTTTTGATGCCTGTCTTTTTGAGCCATTTAAGAGCCATAGATTCACCTGTTTCCTGCGGGTGACTCGTTAAATGCAGGATATATGCCATTTTTACCTCGGATAAGAGCTTTGGCTGTCGGTTTGACTGGAAAGGCCTGCTTAAACTGGTTAAGGGGCGGAAATTATGACACGCTCAAATAAAGCTCTTTTACTGTTCTCGGGCGGACAGGATTCCGCGACCTGCCTTGCGTGGGCGTTAAGCCGATTTGATCATGTCGAAACGATTGGGTTTCATTATGGTCAGCGCCATGACGTGGAAATGACCTGCCGCTCGGCAATCCGGAGACTCATCCCGGGTTTAAAGCCTGAGTGGAAAGGTAAATTGGGTGAAGACCATATTCTGGATTTATCCGTCTTAGGGCAAATGAGCGAAACGGCGCTGACACGGGATGTTGAAATTGAAATGAATGAAGACGGACTTCCCAACACATTTGTGCCTGGCCGTAATCTGGTATTTCTGACCTTTGCAGGAGCGCTTGCTTATCGGCGGGGGATAACGACTCTGATTGGCGGGATGTGCGAAGCGGATTTCTCAGGCTATCCGGATTGCCATAAGGAGACGCTCGACGCTCAGATGAACGCCCTTTCTCTTGGTCTGGCCAAACCTATGGCGCTTGAAACCCCTTTGATGTTTTTGTCAAAGGCGGCGGCTTGGGAATTGTGTGAGGATCTAGGCGGTGAGGCTTTGGTTGAAGTCGTGAACCGTCAGACGCATAGTTGTTATAAAGGAGATCATGAAACATTAAACGAGTGGGGCTATGGATGCGCAGAGTGTCCGGCTTGCGAGTTACGCGCGGCCGGGTGGCAAACATATAAGGCCAACCACGAGGACTTAACGTCCAAATGAGCTACGCAGTCAAAGAATGTTATCTGACTGTTCAGGGTGAGGGAGCGCAGGCCGGAATTACTGCTGTATTTCTTCGCTTTGCCGGATGTAATTTATGGTCAGGGCTAGAGCGCGACCGAGCCAAAGCTGTGTGCCAATTTTGCGATACTGACTTTGTTGGAACGAACGGGCCGGGCGGCGGAAAATTCAAGACAGCAGATGCCTTGGCGGAGCACGTTGCAGGGCATTGGCCCCAAACGAGCCTTGCCCAATCAGCCCCTAAATGGATTGTCTGTACGGGCGGTGAACCCGCGCTCCAACTTGATGTCAATCTCATTGAGGCTTTTCATCAGAGGGGCTTTAAAGTAGCGATCGAGACAAATGGAACCATTTCTTTACCTGACGGAATTGATTGGATTTGCGTAAGCCCAAAAGCGCAAGCGCAACTGATCCAGAAAAGAGGTCATGAGTTGAAGCTTGTATATCCACAAAACGAAAACAAACCTGAAGACTTTTTGGGTCTGGATTTTGAGGTTTTTAGCTTACAACCGCTTGATGATAAAAATCAGGCGGCTCACTCCGAAGCCGCCTTTAAATATTGTCTTGAGAACCCAAATTGGCGCCTAAGTGTCCAGACGCATAAATATTTAGGGGTTCCCTAAATCTATAGGCTTTTTTGGGCGAGCTATTCAGCCAAATCTTTTGCGGCCTTACGAGAAAACCGTCCAAAAGCCCGATTAGCATCTGACCAAGTACTAACGCCGTATTGAGCGTCACGAATATTCGATTCAAAGTAACGGTAATCCATTGTGCCAAGAGACGACCCAGCAGCATCGAAAAGTTCACCTTTAATCTCTGCTCCTCCAACGCCAAAGCTTTGCAAAGAGAGACCAGGCTCGCGAGAGAGTTGCTCAAATGTAGGGCGGTTGTTTTTGGCGTCCTCAATGATCAAAACAAGTTTTGCCGGAGCGTTATCCTCAACCTGAAGCCCTTCTTTCTCAAGACGTTTAGTCATATCTTCGACTAAATCTTCCCTCAGTTCTTCAAGTGATCTTTCACCATAAAACCCGTTGCCAGAGAAGCCGTTATTAAGACCTCTGCTTGATCCGCGGTCAATGAGTTTCTTAGGCAGGTTATTGGCCCGATAAGCCAAATCTTCGCTCAACTGTACATCTAGTGAGACAGGGGACATTAATGTCGTGGATAAATTACTTTTATATCCAAACCCGCCCGCTGAGGCAGAAAATGGTAAAGCTAAACTTGTCGCGGCGATCAGAGAGACAGTACCTAGTTTTATTGTCTGTTTCATAATACACTCCTTTTGTAAGAATATAACATAAACTGGCAAGAATTTCAATCTTCTGACGACGCAGGAACGGCGTTTCAGATTAAAAAACGTCCACTAAGACGCCGAGAATATTGCTGGCACCCCGTAAAGTAGAAAGCTCGCGGTCTAATTCATATGAATGGATCCGGCGGGACGTGACATAAACCTGCCCTGACAAATCAACGGCTTGAATGGTTATTGTCAAGACCTTAGCCGTCGCGTCGAGCGCTTGATCTGTTATCTTAACAGGAATGGACCCCACATAATATACACCTTGTCCCGTCGCGATTGTCGATTTTCCGGTCAATTTACCTGTGCCATAGACAGCTTGGCCCGCTAATTTTCCGGTCCCATACACTGTTTTGCCGCCTATTTCCGCAGTTTTGCCGACTGCCTGAAAAGGTAGAGCGGCGACTTTGCCAGTGGTTTTTGCCACCAAACAGCCGCTAAGAGCTAACGCCAATAATGCTATAACGCTCAGTGAGATAATTCTGCGTCGCATGAGGTCCCCTTCAAGTCTGACGCTTGCTTAGGGTAAGTTCGCAAAAAAAGCTTTAAAGCAGCCTAAGTGTGGAAAGTGGCCGCTTTTGTTTATAAACCCTCTCGCCACCACCCCATGGCGAGGCAGGCGAAAAAGAGCGCGAAGAACAAAAGAGGCGGCACTAGGGGTTGCCGCTGACTGCGCGTGACGGTGTAATCTTCGTAAGACCTTAGGCCGAGCCAGCTCTCCCCGGAAGCATCTGAGTTTAAATCAATCCGCCGGACTTGAGGCAAAGGTTCCTGCCCTAAACCGACAAGTGCAATAAATCCGTCAGATTTCTGGGTGACAAGTGACAGTTTCTCGGCTGTCGGGAAGAGTTCTGCATATTCTTTGGGATTGAGCGCACCAATGGCGGTGATGGTGCTTATATCCCCTTGTTGAAGACGGTAAGCGCCAAACCCTTCTGCAGGAAGTTGGCCCCGGAATAGCCCTTCGGAAACTTCGGAAAGCGAGACGCTGCGTTCTGCGCCAGAGGGGGTAATGACGGAGACGGGGGCTTCTATATCTTGCAGGCTACGGCGCTCAATCAGTAAGTCACCACCGTCGGCAGAGGCCCACAGCGTCTCGGCAGCCAAATCCGGCTCGCCCATTAACCAATGGGCTGTTCTGCGAAACATTTCCCTATACGGGCCGCCGCCGTCATACCCTTTTGCCCAGAGCCAGGATTGATCGGACATCAGCATGGCAACGCGGCCTTTCCCGATTTTATCAATTACAAAGAGCGGTGCGCCGTCAGCCCCTTCCATAAGAATATCTCCGCTGACAGGGGCATTATCGATCAGACGAAACCAACGACCCCAGTTTTCTTCCTCTTGACCCTTAAAGGACGAGGTTATGGGGTGTCTGCGGCCTTTGCTGTTTAGAGCCGGGCGGAATGTTTCAAGCGTTACCTCTCCGGTGGGCCGAGTTGGCAGGATAGAGGCGAGGGGGGAACGAAATAAACTGTCCTGACTGGCAAAGGCTGGCCCGGTCCCTAAAAGAAGCGCTCCGCCGTCTTCCACATATTCGACAATATTGCTGAAATAGCTGGGGCGGATGATAGAGAGTGCCCCGCCGACACGTCCCCGAGAAGAGCGGCGTCGATAATGGTCAAATATGATGAGATCAAACTCATCTAGTTTTTCTTCAAAGAGCTGCCGTGTTGGGAATTGGATAAGGGAGAGTTCACTCTGGCGGGCATTGGTGGCATTGACCCGCGGCATGGTTAAAATGGTGAAATGAACCAGATCAATAGCCGGATCACTTTTGAGAAGATTCCGCCAGGCGCGTCCCCCATTATGCGGCTCGCCTGTGATCAAAAGAACTCGCATCCGATCCCGAATGCCGGAAATTTCACTGACAAATACATTGTTGTTAAGCGTCAGTTCATTCTCTGCGGCGACCACATTCATTTCCACCGTATTTGAACCGCGTCGTTCAATTTCGAGCGGGATAGACAGGGAATCGCCAATAGTGATAGGGAAACGGGCTTTGGGGACGCCGTTTAATTTGACTTCAATAAGCGCGCGCTCTCCTTCATGGCCGGGATCATCCACTTGTAATTCAAATTCGGCGATTTCTCCGACAAGGCCAAAACGCGGCGCCGTTATAGCTCGTATGCGGCGGTCGCGCGCCTCAGGATCGCCGATAATCAGAGAATGAAACGGTACGTTTTCTGGCAAGATGGATTCAAGAGTTTGCATATTGTCGTGGATCTGACCATCCGTAAGGGTAATCACACCGGCGATACGGTTATTGCCTGCCGTTCCCAAGGCTTCGACAAGAGCCGAACTAAGCTTTGTGCCGCTTTCATCGCCTTTTACATCGACTTGAATGACGTCCAGACTGGTGTCTTGCTCTAATCCGTCTTTCAAGCCGTTCAAAATAGCGCGCCGGGCCCGCGGGCGGTCTCCAACAGTCATGGATTGAGAGACATCATTAAGGACGATGACAGTGTCAGGTAGAGGCGTTCTATCTTCATCCACTTGTTGAGGATTTAGAACCGCCAGAATGAGAAACAGCCCAGCGGTCAATCGCCAGAAATAACTTTTCAGCCCAGAGGTGGCTGTGAGAAGAGCCGTTATAAAAATTGCGAGGCCAAGCCCGATGATCAACCACATCGGCAGGATCGGGTCAAAGGCGAGGGCGGAGAAGAGGTCACTCATTTTCATCTCCGAACATATCGTCGATTGAATCTTCCGGCGCGTCCTCATCTTGCTGTTCAATTGGCTCAAGGCCAATATCTCTGGCGCGCTCTTCCCCTAGCCGTTGCACCAGTTCAGCGGAATGAACTTGATCGGCTTTGTAGTTTCCGGCCAAGGTATACATTGCCAAATTTACTCCAAATCGCGCCGCATATTCGCGTTGACGGGGCAGGCTTTCATCCAGATCGATAATTGGACGATTATCTTCATCCAATGCCCAAGCGGCAGCCCAGTCATGTCCGCCAATAATCACAGGACTAACGCCGTCTCGTCCTGCCGCATTACTTGCCGCGTCCACCCAAACTTGCCCATTGGCATAGCGGCCCGGATAAGATTGCAGTAGGTAAAAAGCCTTTGTCAGGACATGGTCATTGGGAACTGGTATAAGTTTTGGTATATCAAGAGCTTGTGTTAAATTAGTGAGTCCGGGATGAGCCGAATTTCCGGTCACGGCCCTATCGGCAGAATCGCGTGTATCAAAGACAATGGTCCCGCCGCTTTCCATATATGCGTTCAAAGCCGTGACAGCTGCATCCGAAGGCGTCGGAGCGTCACGGGACACGGCCCAGTATAAGAAGGGATAGAGTGTTAGGGCATCTACCTCAGGATTAACGCTATCGACGCCTTCGACATCAATTGTTGTCCTGACCCGCAACTGCTTCCCCAGGCTTAGGAGTCCCGTCTCTGTCAAGCGATCCAACCGTCCATCACCTGTCTCGACGTAAGCAAAATGCAGCCCCGTTGCCGCCGTGCTGATTTTCTGACTGATTTCCTGATTGGCAGTTTCGGCATCATTATTTTGCGCTGAAGCCTCTGGTGCGAATACCCCCCCCACTAAGCAAAGCGCAATCAAAGCCGCAATTTGCGGAGAATTTCTGAAAAAGCTAGGACGTCGCCCGGACATCAAAAGGGCAAACAAAGCATCTAGTGCCAGACCTATCAGCCCGATGGCGAGGCCTATACCTGCCAAGCTTTGTAATTTCGTGCTGCCATATTGTTTACGTGTGGCTCTGGCGGGAAGGGCCAGAGGCGTTACATTATCAACGTCCTGTAAAGTTTGCAGCGCCCGGCGGCGGGTCCCTTGAGTATAAAAGCCCGGCGGGGTTTGCAGGGTCGCCGTCGCCTTTTCAAATTCTGGGTCTGTTAACGTAACTACGCTGGCTGCTGGTGTTTCAAATCGCCCAAAGCCATCCAGGACGCGGTTCGCAATCCAATTACCGCCTTCTGTTTCTTCGGTGGGATGTGCCCGATTTTTAGCGAGAGGCAGAATACGACGAAGCATGTCAACATAGAGACCGCTTAGAGCGAGATTCGACCATTCCGGCCCGGCTGTAACGTGGAACATTACAATCAGACCTTCCCCTCTTGGCCCGGCTGTGACAATAGGCGACCCATCTTCCAGCCGCGCCCAACTCCTCGTATCAGTCTCTATGCCGGGCTCAGCCATGACTTGCTGCGAGACAGTCACTTCGTCTGATATTTCCAACCCGAAAAAGGGACTGTCCGTTTCAAAGGGCGCGAGTGTCTGCGGCGTTTCCCAACTTAATGCGCCGCCGATTGCCCGTCCGCCGCCGCGTAAAGCGACGGGAACGAGGTCATCTACGCGTTTGGCAAGCTTCGGCCCGGCAAAGCGGATAAGGACGCCGCCTGTTTCAACATAATCGGCAAGCCTCTCATCACTGGTTCGCTGACTATCCGGCATCACGATAACGCTGGGATTTACTGTCAAAAGAGCGTCCAAATCACCGTCATAAATATCTGCATATGGCTCAAGCGCTGTTCGGGCATAAAAGGGCTCAGAGAGAAGAGGGCTGGCCGTGTCACCGCTACTACTCAAAACACCAATGAGCGGACGCCCCCAACTATCATCCAGCAATTTCACCGCTCCGGCGGATTTTGAACTCGCAAGCTGTATATGGGTGATGCGATTGCGAAGCTGTGCGGGCAGCTCGAACCAAGCCGTTGCCTGGGACTCTCCGGGGGCAAATTGCAAATCCGATCTGGCCAGAACAGCGTTATCATTACTCATGGCTTGAACCGTAAGGTCTACAGGTACAGGGCCGGAGACGGGCCTGACCCACCCACTTTCCAACCCGTTCGGAACTTCTCGCGTGAAGGTCGGCAAGGCGATTTCGCTAATGCCAACTGGCATATAAATGTTTAAATCTGTCAGGGGGCTTAATAGACTTTCAGGCAATGACTCGCTGGAAAAAGCAAAGCCGGATGAAAGGAATATGCCATTTTTATTCTTTAAATTCAGACTTTTAAGTCGATCCCTTAAACTTCCCAATTCTTCAATCCAAGGCTCTGGTTGAAGCGTTGAAATTGTTTCCAAGGCGGTTTGAGCCGGTAGAAACTCGGGTGTCTGCTCGTCACCGGTTGTTAAAACCAAGGCGACCTCAAGGTTTTCACGGCGCGCCTTTCTGGCTTGCGCTTCGGCTTCATTTAAAATCTCTGACCAGAAGGGCGCGGAGAGCCAGCTATTATCTATCATCAGCAAAAGCGGTTGCTGGGTTTCAGCGGCGGATTTTTTTAAGATCGGTCCGGCCAAAGCAATGGTGATGAGGGCAATCATCAAGAGACGAAAGAGTAAGAGCCAGAAGGGCGTCTTTGCAGGAGTTTCTTCTTCGGCCTGAATATCAGCAAAAAGCCGCAGAGGCGGGAAACTCTGCGTCTTTGGCTTAGGCGGCGCAACCCGCAATATCCACCAGACAAGCGGCAAGGAGAGCAGGCCAAGCAAAGCCAAGGGTGCGAGAAAGGATAATCCGCTCATGAGCGGTAATCCGAAGGTTGCCCTGAAAGCAATCCATAGAGCCGATTAAGGGCAAGTGTTGCGGGTTCATCAGTCTGATGTCTTATGACCTGCCAGCCCAGACGTCGGGCCAGAGCATCTATATCAGATTTATGCTGTTCAAATCGAGCTTGATAAGCCTTTTGAGCGCCTTCCGCCCGTCCGACGAGCAATGATTTGACTGTCTCCAGACCTGGCATTTTAAGCTGCAAGCGACCTTTATAGGGAAAGGCTTGTTCCGCTGGATCGACAATATGAAGCAAAATGCCTTGTGTAGGACGTTCGGCGACCTTGGCCAGTTCTTTTGTCCAAATGTCTATCGGGCCAAGAAAGTCAGATGCGATGACCACTTTAGAATGAGGCCTCATATCGCTCTTAAAATCAGAATGGGTGCCGGGGGTGGTAATGAAGTCCTCGAATAATCGGTCAAGACCTTTCCGTCCCGTACGGGAGCGGTGTTCCGACCCTAAGATAGCGCATCGCTCGCCAGCTTGCATCAAAAGATGGCTTGTGGCGAGGCAAAGAACAGCGGCGCGCTCACTTTTAAGGGGCAGGTTTTTGTGAGAGGTCCAATCCATTCCGGCGTGTTTATCTTGCCAGAGATAGACTGTATGCGCCGCCTCCCATTCATTATCGCGCACAAAAAGGGAGTCGCCGCGTGCTGATCGCCGCCAGTCAATGCGATTGGCCGCGTCAGACGAATCGTATGGCCGATACTGCCAGAAAGTTTCGCCTTGGCCTGCTTTGCGTCGTCCGTGTAATCCGGAGGCCATGATAGCGGCCACCCGCTCGGCTTCGGCGAGAAGGGCCGGATAATTCGAGGCCAGAGTCCGCGCTTCCAGACGCAGAGAGGCCGGATTATTTAACGTCGTTTGAGACATTCCTAGCGAAGACTATCTTTCAACTGGTCGATGACATGGTTGATTTTGGTGCCGCTGGCCCGCGCTGCGAAAGTCAGAGCCATACGATGGTGTAAAACTGGACCGGCCAAATCAAGGACGTCATCTATACTAGGAGATAGTCGTCCGTCCAGCAGCGCTTTGGCGCGTGTTGCGAGCATGAGCGCCTGTCCTGCCCGCGGTCCGGGGCCCCAAGACACGGCTTCGCGGACGCCGCTTAACTCGGTCTGATCCGGGCGGGCATTGCGTGTGAGCGCCAAAATCGCATCGACTACTTTCTCCCCCACGGGAAGGTTTCGGACAAGGGTTTGCATGGCGACAAGGTCTTTAGAGGTCATGGCTTTAGCTGCATTAGCCGTTTGCGCGCCGGTTGTTGCCAAAAGAATTGAACGCTCAGTGTCGAGCGTCGGGAAGTTCACATCTATTTGTAAAAGGAACCGGTCGAGCTGCGCTTCGGGCAGAGGATAGGTTCCTTCTTGCTCAATCGGGTTTTGTGTGGCGAGGACGTGAAAGGGCTTAGGCAGAACATGTTTCGCGCCTGCAATCGTGACAAACTTTTCTTGCATCGCTTGAAGCAGAGCGGATTGCGTGCGCGGCGAGGCACGGTTAATTTCATCCGCCATTAAGAGTTGGCTGAAAACAGGGCCTTTAATAAAACGAAAGGCACGTTTTCCGCTTTCGGATTGTTCCAGAACCTCTGCGCCGAGAATATCGGCTGGCATTAAATCCGGAGTAAATTGAACCCGCTTTTCGGAAAGCCCCAGAACCGTTCCCAGTGTTTCAACCAGCAAGGATTTTGCCAATCCGGGTACGCCAACCAAAAGTGCATGACCGCCTGAGAGAATTGAGATGAGAGATAAATTCACGACATCGCGCTGACCTATAATGACACGGCTAATCTCATTTTGAGCTTCGGTCAGTTTGCCAATGGCTTTTTCTGCATCAGCTTCAATGTTTTTACCGGCCGGAAGGGATGTGTTCATTGCGGTCATATGTCTCTGGCTTATCTAATAATGTCTCTGTCCAAAAGGACGTCTAATCTCAAATTTCCACTGCCTATTCGAGGCGCTTCACGGAAACGGTTTGGGCTTATCATGCGTAATGCAATTAAGTCTTGCGGAATCATCCGCTATGACAAAGCTGTGATTCACACAGAAAACCCTGAATGACGCTAGGACGAAAGTCTATGGAAATCCCGTTAAATGGCGGTAAGTCGCAGTTCTCTTTGCAGAATCTGCTGGACGCGCTAAAAAATACAGAAGAGGGCGAACGCCCGGTCGAGAAATGGCACCCGGAAAATTGCGGGGAAATGGATATGGTCATCAAGAGCGATGGCTCTTGGTGGCATGAAGGGACGCGGGTCACGCGGATGCCACTTGTAAAGCTGTTTGCATCGATACTGCGGAAGGATGACGACGGTAAAACTTATTTGGTAACGCCTGTCGAGAAAATAGAAATCAAAGTCGAGCGCGCGCATTTCATTGCCGTCCGTGTCGATATAGATGGCGAAGGCAAAGACCAACGCGTCTTCTTTACGACTAACCTTGATGACGTGGTAGAGGCGGGGCCTGACACCCCGATCCGGGTGGAAACACATGCGGATACACTGGAGCCGTCCCCTTTTGTTACGGTTCGCGGTCGATTAGAGGCTACTATGACCCGTCCTGTTTTCTATGAACTTGTTGAGCAAGCCGTCACACGAGAAACCGATAAGGGTGAGCAACTCGGCATTTGGGCCGGGGGCGCTTTTTTCCCGCTCGGCCCGACAGGCGCGCATAAAGTCTAGTTATGGATTGGGAGGAGGCAAGCGAGACGGAAGTTATTTCGGCTTTAAGCGATGTGCTTTTGCCTGTGGAGATAACAGACGGATCTGACGCGGTAAAACGGGAAGGACAAAGAGTGGCGGCTGTTTTGGCATTATTGGTAGAGCGCTCAAATGGTTGGCATGTTGTACTGACCCAACGTCCCGAAACAATGCCGTCTCATCCCGGACAAATCAGTTTTCCCGGCGGAAAGCGAGAGCCAAACGAAACGGTTGAAGATGCCGCTATCCGCGAAACGGATGAAGAGATTGGAGTTGGCTTTACAGATATTACTTTAATTGGCCGTTTGCCGTCATTTGATGCGGTAAGTTCTTACCGCGTGACGCCCTTTGTGGGGGTGCTGCGCCCAGGCGCAATAATGAAGGCCAACCCGGGAGAGGTGGAAGATATTTTTGAAGTCCCCATGAGCTTTTTAATGAACCCGACCTCTCACAAACCAAGAGAGGTTTATTTTGACGGTCGAGACCACCGGATGATAGATATGCCTTACGACGGACCGGATAGGATACACCGGAATATTTGGGGAATGACATCCATGATGATCTATCGACTCTATGAACGACTTTATCCAAATCCCGTAGCGCAATGAAAAAGCTTGATTTTTTACCGTTTGCCGTGGAGCTAAACTGTGCAAATCTGAGGGAGGTCTTTGCTTCCCCTTTCTATGCATTGGAGCCGACGCCCCTGTCATGCGGCAGAAGGCTGCTATCTCTATTAGCCGCAAAGGAAAGTCTGTCGAAGACTGGCTTTCCTGACATCTACCGCAGGTTCGTCGAAAAAACCATGGACGTGCTCGGTCTCTAGGATAGGGTCACCTATATGACAGAGCTTAACTCAGAAAAATTTCCTTGGATGCAGGACAGAGCTATGACAGCTTTGTTTAAAGCATTCCCAAATGACAGGCTGCGGTTTGTCGGAGGATGTGTCCGAAATGCTCTCTGGGGCGAACCTGTAACCGATACGGATTTGGCTGTGGCTTTAAAACCCAAAGAGGTGATGGCTGCGCTAACAGAAGCCGGAATTCGCTATATCAAGACGGGGGTGGCTCACGGCACTGTGACAGCAATATTTCAGGGAAAACCTTATGAAATCACTAGCTTGCGGCGCGATATTGAGACGGATGGACGCCACGCTGTTGTAACTTATACCGAAGACTGGGCGGAAGATGCACAGCGCCGCGATCTCACTTTTAATGCGCTTTACGCCAATCAGGAGGGTCAGGTGTTCGACCCGACAGGGCAGGGTCTGGAAGATTTAAACGCTCGCCGCCTTAGATTTGTCGGAGACGCAAGTTCTCGCGTAAAGGAAGACTATCTCCGTATATTAAGGTTTTTTCGGTTTCTGGCTTGGTATGGCGGAGACTCTAAAGTTGATGCCGCATCTCTCAAAGCCTGTCGCGAGAATCGCTCTGGTATAAAAGGACTCTCGGCGGAACGCGTCTGGTCGGAAATAAAGAAATTACTCCTCGCACGCGACCCCTCCCGGGCGCTCCATATCATGCTGACCAATGAAATTTTGGAGCTTATACTCCCCGAAGCCAATAATGTTGATGGCGTGGATCGACTTCTGAAATTGGAAGAGAGAGAGGGACTGGATCCTGATCCGCTGCTTCGCTTGATGGCGATGAGCGCGCGGGAGCCATTGCAAATAGCGCTCTTATGCAAGCGCCTCAAAATGTCGGGGGCTGAAACTAAACGCCTCCGGAACTGGGCTGAAGACAGCGAGCCTTTGTCACTGGATTTGTCGGAACGCGGCCAACAGGCGGCTCTTTACAATTCGGGGAAACAGACCGTTTTGGATCGAACGCGTTTGCGGGCGGCCGGGGAAAGAGATCCAATAAAATCAGCGCATTGGATGTCCTTTGCCAATTTAGCCGAGGCGTGGGACAGGCCTGAATTTCCGTTGTCTGGGAAAGATTTGAAAGCGGCCGGTGTTGAACCCGGGCCAAAAATGGGTAAGGCGCTACAGGCGCTGGAAGCTCTCTGGATCAGAAGCGGATTTACGGCAGAGAAAGAAAAACTTCTTACGGCATTAAAACTATTGGGGAAATAACAATGGCAGCACTGACGCTCTTTATAGGAAATTACACCTACTCGTCGTGGTCACTGCGCCCATGGATGGTGCTCCGGAAATCAGAACTCCCCTTTACAGAGAAGGTTATTGATCTGGATGTTCCGGGATATAAAGACAAATTACTTGCCCTTTCTGATGAAGGGACGGTGCCTGTGTTAAAGGTGAATGAGGATTATCTGCCGGATAGTCTCGCAATTTGTGAATTTGCCGCCAAAGCCGTGCCCAATCTCTGGCCCAAAGATGAGGGACAGAAACAACTCGCACGTGATGCTGTAGAACGAATGCACACAGGCTTTGAAGCGATCCGCCGCGAAGCGCCTATGAACCTTCGGCGCCGAACCTCAGGCAAGATGCCGAAAGCCTGTCTGGAAGAAGCGGCAGAAATTTGTGAGCTTTGGGACGACTTGCTGTCCCGTCACGACGGTCCTTTTCTGTTTAATGAATGGTCTATAACCGACGCGTTTTACACGCCGGTGGCGACGCGCTTTGCGAGTTATGACCTGCCGCGGACGACTCGCTCTGACACTTATATATCCGAACTGATGAGCGACGAGGACTATCTGGAATGGGAAAGCCGGGCTTTTATGGAAGAGCACGTCCTGCCTGAAACAGATAAAGTAAATTTGTAATGTTAAAACTCGAAGATTATATTCGTACTATTCCAGATCATCCCAAGCCGGGAATTATGTTCCGTGATATAACGCCGCTCTTGGCAAACCGCGTCGCTTTTAATGTGGCGATTGATAAAATAGTATCAGGGGTAACCCATGAAGGATTAGACGCCGTAGCAGGTATTGATGCGCGAGGATTTATTTTCGGTGCGGCTGTTGCGTCTGCTTTGGGGTTGGGATTCATTCCCGTCCGAAAGAAAGGCAAGCTGCCCGGTAAGATAATTTCCGAAGAGTATGATTTGGAGTATGGCAAGGACAGCCTCGAACTCTCGGTGGAAGATGTAAAGGCTGGTCAACGCGTGATGTTGATTGACGACCTTATTGCGACGGGCGGGACGGCTATCGCAGCCTTAAGCCTATTAAGGCGTTGCGATGTAGAGGTTGTGAGCGCGGCTTTTGTCGTCGATCTGCCTGATTTGGGCGGGGCCGAGAAACTTAAAAAGGCAGGTTGCCCCGTTTCCGTCCTGATAGGATATGCGGGGCATTAGAGCAGGCGGCTCAGGCCTAGACGTTGAATTTGAACAACATGATGTCGCCGTCTTTGACAAGATATTCTTTACCTTCTTGCCGGACTTTGCCTGCTTCTTTCGCTCCTTGTTCGCCGTTATTATCGACAAAATCGTCATAGGCTGTGGTTTCGGCGCGGATGAAGCCTTTTTCAAAATCGCCATGTATGACGCCTGCGCATTTTGGGGCAGTCCAGCCCTGTTTAAAGGTCCAGGCCCGCGCCTCCTTCGGGCCGACGGTGAAATAGGTTTGTAAGTCGAGCAGGTTATAACCGGCGCGGATAAGGCGGTTCAGGCCAGGCTCTTCAAGGCCGATAGCGTCAAGATATTCCGCTTGTTCTTCATCTTCTAAAACTGCCATTTCCGATTCGATTTGCGCTGAAATAATAACGGACTGAGCGCCTTCTGATTTTGCATGCTCGACAACTTTTTCAGAAAATTTGTTCCCCGTTGCGGCGCTCTCTTCATCCACATTGGCCACATAGAGAACAGGTTTCGCTGTCAGCAGCTGAAGCATTTTCCAGGCTTTTTTATCGTCTTCGTCAATCTCGGCGGTGCGAGCGGGTTTGCCGTCCTCCAGAACCGCAATTGCCTTTTCGATCAAGCGCATGGTCTGGAGCGCGTCTTTATCATTCTGCTTGAGCTTTTTCTCAAGGCCCGGCTTGCGTTTTTCCAAACTCTCCAGATCGGCCAGCATCAATTCTGTCTCAATCGTCTCATAGTCGGACATCGGATCGATACGACCATCGACATGGGTGATGTCATCATCTTCAAAACAGCGTAGCACATAAACCACGGCGTCGGTTTCGCGGATATTCCCGAGAAACTGATTGCCCATGCCTTCGCCTTTAGATGCGCCTTTGACGAGGCCGGCAATATCGACGAAATTCATGCGGGCAGGGATGATTTGGGCCGATCCGCCTATCTTGGCAATTTTGTCTAGACGAGGCTCAGGCACGGCAACATCGCCGACATTAGGCTCAATCGTACAAAATGGATAATTCGCCGCCTGCGCATTGGCTGTCTTGGTCAGCGCATTAAAAAGTGTGGATTTCCCTACATTCGGAAGTCCAACAATACCGCATTTAAAACCCATGGGTTTATCCTTTTATATATTCACTCACACGCGTCTGGAACAGATCCGGCTGGCCAGTGGCGAGAAGGTCCGCATATTTGCCAAACGCATTGAGAATGTCGTCACGCATATTCTCTTCGTCCTTACGAAAGTCAGAAAGAACATGGCCGTGGACTTTGTCCTTATGGCCGGGATGATCAATGCCAATCCGCACGCGTTGATATTCATTTCCGCAATGTTGCTTGATAGAGCGAAGACCGTTATGTCCGGCAATGCCGCCGCCAACTTTTAAGCGAACTTTGCCGAAGTCCAAGTCCAACTCGTCGTGGAAGACGGTAACGTTTCCCAAAGGCACTTTGTAAAACTGCATAGCTTGTTGAACGGACTGGCCGGATTCATTCATAAATGTGGTCGGCTTTAAGAGCAGAACTTTCTGGGAGCCAAATTGACCGGTACGGACTAGGCCTTTGAATTGGGCTTTAGGCGTAGAAAAATTATGATCATCACCAATGGCGTTTATCGCCATAAAACCGACATTATGACGATTCCCGGCATATTTACCGCCGGGATTACCAAGACCCACCCAGATTTGCATGTTAGGCTCCGCTGTTCGCCGTTTGCCAGCGAGCAGTCTGCCAAACAACGACAAAGTGTTTAGTCTTCGTCAGTCTGCTCTGTAGCAGGGACTTCATCAGCGGCAACGTCTTCGCCGCCCTCTTCGCCTTCAACGGCTTCCTCGTCCTCTTCAACCATGGCGCGAGACGCGATAAGGGTTGCGATTGTGAAGTCGCGATCCGTAATGGAAGGCTTGACGTTTTTCGGTAATTTTACATCAGACATGTGAAGCGTATCGCCAATGCCCATTTCGGACACGTCAGCTTCGATAGAATCAGGAATTTCACCCGCTGGACATTTCACTTCGATAGCGTGACGTACAACGTTAAGCGTTCCGCCTTCTTTCAGGCCAGGAGATTCTTCTTCGCCGACGAAGTTTACAGAAACTTCTACTTCGATGATAGTTTTGTCTGTCACGCGGAACAGGTCAACATGAACAGGCATGTCGCTCACAGGGTGGAACTGAACGTCTTTGGTCAGAACCTTTTGCTTTTTGCCGTCATGCGAAATTTCGATCATGGATTGCAGGAATTGGCCGGAGTTCAAAGCTTTCAAAACTTCATTATATTTGAAGGAAATAGAAACAGGTGCTTCGTCTCCCCCATATACAATACCGGGTACAAAGCCTTCACGGCGGGCGGCACGGGCATTGCCGCTACCAGAATTTTCACGGATATCTACGTCCAGAACAACACTCATTGTCTTCGTCCTTTAATGGTCAATCGGCGGGTCGCTTAAAAAAGACAAAGCCGCCATCGGGGCGGCCCATTCATCTGTCTCTCGCAAAACACGCGTAAAGTCGCGCGCTCTATAAGCAAAGCCGAGAGGGGGCGCAAGGGGGCATGGAGCAAAAATGCAGGACTAAGCCCCTGCATATGGCTTTAACTAAACAGTTTTGAGACGCTTTCGTCATTGGCAATGCGTCGAATGGCTTCGCCGAGCAGGGTGGCTGTAGAACATTCGCGAATCTTGTCACAGTTCTTAACCGCATCCGGTTGGGCGATTGTATCGGTTATAACCACTTCGGTGAGTTCTGATTTGGTAATTCGCTCGACGGCCGGGTCGGATAACACGCCGTGAGTGATATAGGCCGAAACAGAATTAGCGCCGTGGTCTTTAAGCGCCTTAGCCGCATTACAGAGCGTCCCGCCGGAATCGATAATATCATCATAGAGAATACAGCTGCGGCCTGCGACATCGCCGATAATATTCATGACTTCAGATTCGCCGGCTTTGGGGCGGCGTTTGTCTACAATGGCGATATCGGCATTGAACATCTTGGCGATTGCCCGCGTTCTGACCACACCGCCCGTATCAGGGGAAACAAATAGCATTTTTTCTCGGTCTCTGGCGGAGAATTGGTCTTTAATATCATTCACAAAAACAGGCTGCCCGAACAAATTGTCTGTTGGAATGTCGAAAAAACCCTGAATTTGTCCGGCGTGAAGATCTACAGTGAGGACACGGTGAGCGCCCGCTTTTGAAATTAGATTGGCGACGAGCTTGGCAGAGATCGGGGTGCGGCCCCCTGTTTTTCTGTCCTGACGGGCATAGCCGAAATAAGGAATCACGGCGGTGATGCGCTGGGCGGAAGCGCGAACGAGCGCGTCAATCAGGATAAGGAGTTCCATTAGATGGTCATTGGCCGGGGCCGAGGTTGGCTGGACGAGGAAGATATCTTCGCCGCGCACATTTTCATTGATTTTTGCGAAGATTTCCTGATCGCGAAACCGTTCTATATCAACGGAGGTGAGCGGTATATCGAGAACATCGGCGATGCCCCGGGCGAGAGGTTCATTGGCCGTGCCGCTGATCAGTTTCATGCGATTTTATCCGTATCAAGAGCCGCTGGCAATATGCCGATAGGCTCGGTCGTGTTAGGGGCGTCTTAGGGGGGCGAATAAGGTGAGTCTAGAGCGAAGGGGCGATTCATCTACGGATTATGACAGAAAGATTACGCCCATAACCATCCAGGCCTTCATGTGTGTTGCGGCGATAGCTGAAATACTCCTCTGATTGGCCATATGTGCAATCGCCAAGCCAGGCGCAGCTTTCAATGCCGGTCGCTCTTAGGCGCGACAGGATAAAGCCCGGCAGGTCAAAATGCGGAATATCCTTTGCGCTGTCTTTGAAAAATCGCTCAAAAGTTTCATCGACTTCCATAAACTCCGATTTGAATGCGTCCCCGACTTCGTAATTAGGCTGACTGATACACGCGCCAAGTACAGCAGAAATGTTGGCAGGGGAGGCGCCGACTTCGCACATTGCGGCGACCGTACTCTCGACGATTCCGCCGAGCGCTCCGCGCCATCCTGCGTGACACGCTCCGATGACTCCGGCTTGGGCATCTTCAAACAAGACAGGGCCGCAATCTGCCGAAAGAACGGAGAGGGCAAGGCCTTTGGTTTTAGTGACCAAACCGTCCGCTTTTAACGGCGAAGAAGGCGGTTCTGAAATGATTTCGACTTGGTCAGAGTGGATCTGATGAAGGCTGACGAGATAATCAGCTTGAAGGGCCTCTAATATCCTTTTGCGATTTTCTGCGATATCCCTCGGGCTGTCATCCGAGCGCTCTCCGGCATTCAAGCTTTCGTAAATACCCGAGGACACGCCGCCTTGTCGTCCAAAAAATCCGTGTGAGCTGGTAAGCTGGGGGTAGGTTTTAAACGGAGGTATCATTCTCGAAATCCTAACGGAGTGGGTAAGTCAGGCGATTGCAAACACACGGCTTTGAATAATTCTCCCATTTCCGCTTCATCCGTCAGGCGGTGGAGTTGCCGCGCTATAACGGCCTTCGAATCTGGTTGTGCGCGGGCCAGAGCCACGGCGCGCATCTCAAGCCCAAGTTTCGAGAGAAGTTCGCGCTGCGCTATCGGGCCGCTGGCAGCCAAGCCTTCGCTTTGCCCAACTTTAATCAGGGTTTGAAAATCAACCCGTGCCGTTAAATCACTATCTCCCGGTAATTCAAACACGCCGATTTTCTTGTGACGTTTTAGGGCTTGCAACGTGTCGCCAAATTCTGTGACGTCAGGACCGTAATCTATAAAAAGCGCGCGCCCCGGATGCGCCTTAAACCGGGCCTTTAAAGTTTCTATCATCTGATGAATGGAAGGGCAGGTTTCTAAAAGCTCATCCTTACGCGCCTCTGATTGTGCGTCGGGGATAAAACTTTTGGCCGTCGCGCCGATGGGATCTGGGCCAATTTCGAAGCGAAGCCGACCGTCTTCGTCTAGTCCGACATGGCGTTCGTGCCAGCCGTCTTTTCCGGCAAAAGGGTCGCGCTGCACAAATTGTCTTATGGGAAGGCAGTCGAGAAATTCATTCCCTATGACAAGCGATGGTCCAATGGGCGCAGTTTCTAGGCTGGTCGCCCATTGAACCGGAAAACCGAGATGTCCGAGCGTCTGCCCTTGCACGGCTTCGAGGGCGGAAGAGGCTTCGATCAACACGACTTGGACGGCCTTCTTAAAACCCTCATCTAAAGATGCCGCGCGGAGCATATCCCCCATCATCACGCCGCGCCCCGGTCCTAGCTCTATCAGAAAAAACGGATCAGGCTTTCCTAAGTCCATCCAGCTTTGTAGGGCGAATAGTCCCAGCACTTCGCCGAACATCTGCGAAATCTCCGGGGCAGTGATAAAATCTCCCGCACTGCCAAGCGGGTCGCGAGTGGGGTAAAACCCATCCACCGGATCAAGCAGACAAAGCGTCATATATTCGGCCACGCTGATGGGTCCAGTGGATTCTATGAGCGCTATGATCCGGTCTTCGAGTTGGGTACTCATTTTTTGGATTTAGCCGCCTGAGGATCGGCCACGCGTTTGGGCGAGACAGGAGAGCGCTTCCACGCCCATGCCATTAAGAGGCCCCCGACTAAAATCATGGGAAGAGAATAGGCCATGCCGCGTGTCAGCTCGCCGATAAGGGGGTAAGTGCCGAATTGCGGAATATTGTCTGGCGTCCTGACAAATTCAACGCTGAACCGAAAAATACCGTAAAAGAACATTAGCGCCCCAAAAACCACGCCGGGCTTGGTCAGGGCTTTGAATTTTGTGCAGAGGATTCGCAGGATAAGCCAGAGTACAAAACCTTCGAGAAAGGCTTCATAAAGCTGGCTCGGGTGACGCGGCTGGGAATCCGGGGCGGTAGCAAAAATAAAGCCCCAAGGCATATCGGTCACGCGGCCATAAAGCTCCTGATTGACAAAATTGGTTAGTCTGACCAGACCAAGTCCAATTGGCGCGCCGACACTTGCCATATCCCCAATACGGAGTTTGGAGACTTTTGTCCGCCAGCTGGAATAGGCGCAGGCCGCGACAACGCCGAGGAAACCGCCGTGAAAGCTCATTCCGCCTGTCCAGACTTTGAAAATATCCAGCGGCGCTTCCCAAATTGTTGAGGTTGAATAGAATAGGATGAAACCAAGACGACCGCCCACAATAATGCCGAGCAGGCAATAAAACATCAAATCCTGCAACATGGTTTTGGTGGGGACGACTTCGGGCAGCCGCGTTGCGCCATTGGCGAACCAGATATCTTTGCGCTGGCAAAGGCGGTTGGCATAATAATAGGCTCCGAATACGCCCAGAAGGTAAGCCAAGCCGTACCATTTTACCGAAAGCGGCCCGAGGGAAAAAGCTTCGTCGCTTAGCCAGGTCGGAAAGACAATCGCCTGAAAATCAGATATCAGTGCCAGAAACATGCAAACCCTGCCAAATTATGTGTTCAAGACATTATTTGCCTTTGATAAGGACTCAAACATCTGGAAAAGCCTGTAACCTGTCCCTATCTATGAATCAAAGCCAAACTCCGTTTAAAAGGCCAAAGTGATGCAAAGCAAATCCCGTCCTCTCGACGATATTTCAAATTTTCTGACAAATGCCGCCGGGGCGCTCAAGGGCGTCGGCGATGAAGTCAAAGCGATGTCTCGCTCTCAAGCGGAAAAATTTATTGCTGATATGGATTTGGTCAGCCGCGATGAACATGAAGTCCTGAAAGCCCGACTGGAAAAGGCGCTTGCCGAAATTGAAGCCTTGAAAAAAGGGACGACAGGAAACCCCGCCACTAAAAAACCTGCCCCAAAAAAAACAACGGCCAAAAAAGCAACGTCTCAGAAAACAACCGCTAAGAGATCCACGACACCAAAATCGAAAAAGTCATCCTGAGACTCTGGCTAAATTTTTAAATTTCAATTTTACTCAAAGCCTCCATTTCGGAGGTTTTTTTGTGCCAGCAGCACTATTACAGAGCTGTCAGTTAGATGAACCTTCGACAACGACATCGTTCAGTTTCTGTTCAAGTATGTTATTCTATAACAAGACTTGCGTGCGTCCTTCCTGATTCGCCCCGTCATCCGAGACTTTGCAAATTGGGGCACGCAGCAGGGCGGTTGCTCTTTTCGTTGGTTTCGCGGTTCTCTCTCTCCGCTTCTTCGAAAACAGCGCCGCCTCTGTCTTTTACAAATCTCTATGAAAATAACGAGCTCCCGCCAATTCAAGTGGAACTTTCGGGATCAATAAACAAAAGGCAATATGGGCAAGAGCAAGTTGTCATAATATCCCAACGCCTTACGCGTGCGCGCTCAGCTTACATCAACAGGGCCGGGTCAGATTCTTCTGCCGTGTGTTAACGGATGAGCAAAAGAGCAAAACCAGCGCTGGCGCCAGTATGTTTTTGATTCTTGGCAAGAATGTTAAAGAATGAATCTTTCTTCTATAGCGCCGAAAGTCGCAACCCAAGAAATGCCTAAGAAATATATTAGCGAAGCAACAAGACTTTTAGGTGAAAATCTGCGACTTATAAAATCACTGGTCGGGGCTACCCTTTTTATAAGCTTTGACTGGTGAGAGGCTGGCATAAAATACCGCCATACTTGTCTGTTGCACGCCATGTGGGTGCGGCTTGCCTTGCTCCAGTAAGGCGAGGCGTAATAACTCAGGCAGGGCCATCCAAAAGGGTGTTGGTGAGTTTTATGTATAACGACAGTCTTGAAAATGGATATTTGTGGGCGTGAATATCCATGCAGACAGGGTTGACGGTGTCCCGCGATCCTGTCTGTCATTATAAATGTAGGGTTTCAGCTTCGCGCAATGGCGGCAATGTCCTGATAAAGCGGGTCTTTATTGTTAGGGCCCGCTTTTCTTATTATCGGCATAGTTCTCGTTAAGAGCTGGCCGTGTTTATCGCTGGAATTCGAAGAACTTGTCCGGGATAGATTTTGTCAGGATCGGAGAGCATTGGTTTGTTTGCTTCAAAAATTTCCGGGTAGAGTTTCCACGTTCCGTAATATTTTTTGGAGATTGCAGACAAAGTGTCGCCGCTCACGACGGTATGGAAGTTTGACTGACGACCCTCTATCTTGGTGGTCGCTTCGTCTTTTACGCCTTCAATGCCCTCAATGTTACCAACCGCAAGAATGATTTTTTCTTTCATTTCTTGGCTGACGGCTTCGCCTTTAATATCGACAGTTCCGTCGTCGCCAAGGCGAATGTCCACTCCGGTACTATCCAAGCCATGAGTGTCGACTTCTTTTTTCAATGCCTCTTCGGCCTCTTTCTTGTCTTTGCCAAAGAGTTTTCCCAGGCCTTTGCCAGCGGCTTTAACAAATGGAATCATTCCCAACATAATCTTTCCTTTATTTCTTGGGGGTCGCGGACGGTGCTTCCCATAATTCTATCTTGTATCCTTCGGGGTCTATAAACCAGCCAAAAGTTCCATATTCTGTCGGTTCGATGTCGCCGACAATTTCTGCGCCGCCTGTTTTTGCGCGCTCAATGAGAACCGGGACGTCTTCCACCTGCAAATTGATCATGACGCGTTCAGATGAGGGGCCAAAATAATCCGATTCATCAGGGAAGGGGCTAAACATGGAACGTGAATTTGATTTACGCTCCCATTCAAATGTTCCCCAATCTGTAATATCGAGCCCCATAATATCAGTCCACCATGCCCGATAAGCTTTTACATCTTTACACCGCAAGAACACGCCGCCCACGCCTAAAATCTTCGCCATAAACCTTCTCTTTCTTTCGCTGTAAACCTATCATAGTGCAGTTGGCATTTTAGTTGAACCCGTTTATAGAGCCTTCAATATTTGTAAGAGGGGCCAAGTTTCGGTCGCCTCGAATTTGGGACGAAGCTCATGATTTCACTTATTCAATCCGGTATCAGCATTTTTGGCCTGTTTACTCTTAATCCGGCTTTATTTGCTTTTGCTTTGGTCTTTATCATTTTTGGCGGATTGAACTTTCTTGACTTTAAACGTTTCGATTAAATTTGAATTCGTGATCTGAACCATGTTTTTGGCTTTCGGATTATTATTGTTAGGGATTGTTCTCCTGCTGGTTGCGGGTGACTTTATGGTGCGCGGTGCGGCCGCGCTTGCCAGGCATTGGGGCGTTCCGTCCCTTATAGTTGGCTTGACTATAGTGGCTTTCGGCACGTCGGCCCCGGAAATGGTCGTTAGCGTGCAGGCCGTTCTGGACGGCGTCGGAACGCTGGCGATGGGAAATGTCGTCGGGTCAAATATCGCCAATATCTTATTAGCCTTGGGTCTTCCGGCCATTATCATGGCTATTCCAACGAATGTAAGCGGTGTCGCCCGCAATAGTCTTTTCTGTTTCCTTGCGACTCTGACTTTAGTTGTGCTGGCCTTTGTCCATAACCCGCTCATTTTTTGGCAAGGCGCTTTGCTCTTTACCGGCATTTTGGTTTATCTGGTCTGGATGTTTACCTTGGCGCGGGCCGGGGCAAATGACCCGATTCTCGAAGAAATGGCAGAGCTTGATGAAGGCAAGAGCGGATTACCCGTGAATCTTTTTGTATCTCTGATGTGGGGGATATTCGGCTTGGCCGGTTTGGTCCTTGGCGGTTGGTTGATTGTCGAGAACGCGCAAGAGATTGCCTTTGGGTTTAATGTCTCTGAAACAATTGTTGGGCTGACCATTGTGGCGATTGGAACCTCACTTCCTGAAATTGCGACGGTCGTTATCGCGTCTTACCGAGGGCATTCGGAAGTCGCGCTTGGCAATGTATTGGGGTCAAATATTTTCAATTCTCTCGCTGTGACTGGGGCTGCGGCTATGTCTGGAGAGGTTTTGGTCGAGCGGAATTTGTTTGTTTTTGATATGTGGGTTATGTTGGCGGCGACGTTTGCGCTTCTGGGTTTTGTGCTGACCCGCAAACCGATTGGACGTAAAACGGGTTTCATCTTTACGGCCGGTTATATTTTATATCTTTTGGCTATTGCCAGAAGCATGATTTAAGCGATTGAAGTCGGGACGCACTTATGAGCGCTTATCTTGAAATCGAAAAAGACTTCCAGTTCGAGGCCGCACATTATTTCGGTCATCGGGACGCGAATGACCTGTTCAAACATATTCACGGCCATAGTTTTTACGGCAAAGTCGTCCTGCGCGGGAACCCTCAATCCGATAAGGGCTGGATTCGCGATCTCTGGAAAATAGAGACGATTGTCAAAGAGGTGATCGAGCCGCTCGACCATAGCCTTTTAAATGAAATCGAGGGGCTGGACCAACCGGCGCTCGAGCAAATTGCTATGTGGATTTATGAACGTCTCGCGCCAAAACTCGGCGGGCTCGTTTGCGTAGAGCTAGGGCGCCCATCTTGCGGCGAACGGGCCCGCTATGTGGTCAATAAGGATGCGTAGAACAGTCCTTATTACCGGGGGCGGCGCAAGAGTAGGCGCGGCCTTAGCCAAAGGTCTTGCAGAAGATGGCTGGACCGTCATCATCCATTATTTCCGAAGCGCCGAGAAAGCTGAGGCGCTCGCGGCTGATATAAAAGAGAACGCAGGGCAAGCTTTTACAGTTCAGGGTAACTTATCTGTTCCACAGGAATGCGACACTTTGATTGAACGGGCATCGAAATCTTCTGGAGGACCGATCACGGCGCTTATTAATAACGCCTCGACCTTTGAGAATGACCGCGCTGAGACCTTTTCCCGCGCGACTTATGATTTTCATATGAATGCAAATTTACGCGCCCCCCTTATTCTGTCTCAGCAATTCGCCGAACAGTCACCGGAAAGCGGCGTTATTATTAACTTGATCGACCAAAGAGTTTTAAAGCCAAATCCAAAATTCTTTACTTATACCTTATCCAAAGCGTCGCTTCACTGGGCAACCACAACAATGGCACAGGCTTTCGCGCCCAAGGTCAGGGTGAACGCAATAGGGCCGGGCCCTGTTTTGAAAAATAGCGGACAGACCAAAGAAGAATTTGAAAAAGAGGCGTCAGAGACATTACTCGGGCATGGCTCTCCGCCGGATACATTGCTCGGCGCTGTTAGATACCTTCTTGGCGCAAACTCAGTTACGGGGCAGTTCCTTGCCGTCGATAGCGGCCAGCATTTGCGCTGGGAAACACCGGATGTCATGGTAGGTGAAGATTAAAATGTTAAAATCGTCCTCTATCTATCGCCGCTTGCGAGATAAACAATCCGTCCAGCCGACCACCCGGATATTTGTCCGGGGTCTACAGATTCTTGCCTCTATCGGCGTCCATCCGCATGAATATGAGGCCACTCAGCCTATTATTTTGGATATTGAACTCGACATGACGGGTATGGAAGCCCCAAAAGATGACCGTCTCCATGAAACTTTGGATTACGGCGTCGTGGCCGACAAGGCCGAGGAAATCGCGCTGGAAGCCCATGTACAACTTGTGGAAACTTTGGCGGAGCGCATTGCTGATTGGGCTCTGAGCTATGATCCAAGGGTACAAAGCTGCGCCGTGCGGATTTCCAAACCGCAGGCGTTATTAAAGGCCGAGGTGGCGGGTGTGGAAATTCTGAGGAGGCGGTCATGACAAATAGTCTCAATGTCTTGGACGGGCCTCTTCAATCCTGTTCCACCGAGCCCATGACCGGATTTTTTAGAAATGGGTGTTGCGAAACAGGTCCAAGTGATCGGGGGCGTCATATTGTGTGTGTTGTCCTGACCGACGATTTTCTGGAATTTTCCAAAACTCAGGGAAATGATCTGAGCACGCCAATGCCGCAATTTAACTTTCCGGGGTTAAAAGCGGGAGACCAATGGTGCCTTTGTATGGAGCGTTGGCGTGAAGCGCATAAAGTCGGGAAAGCGCCAAAAGTCGTCTTAGCCGCTACCCACCAGATTGCACTCGAGCGCGTGCAGCTCTCCGTGCTCGAACAATTTGCGATAGACGGAGACAATACCTAATTAAGAGGCATGTCATCCACCGACTCAGATACATCTGAAAAGAAAGTAAAGCCGCTCGTCGGGCCAAAACGCATTGCGGATTATGTTACCCGCCTCCCTAGTAAACCCGGCGTTTACCGCATGGTTGATGAATATGGGAGCGTTCTCTATGTTGGCAAAGCCAAAGACCTAAAAAAAAGGGTGACGGCCTACACAAAATATGACCGCCACCCGACACGGCTCCGGCGTATGATCCGCGCGACGAGCGAAATGGAATTTGTCGTTTGCGAAACGGAAACTGAAGCGCTTTTATTGGAAGCCAGTCTGATAAAGCGGTTGAAACCGCGATATAATATTCTGTTACGGGACGATAAAAGTTTTCCTTATATTCTGGTTCGCAAAGACCACCCGGCGGCGCAGGTCAACAAACATCGGGGCGCGCGTAATATAAAAGGTGATTATTACGGCCCTTTTGCGAGTGCGGCTGCGGTCAATAGAACGTTGGACACATTACAACGCGCTTTTCGTCTCCGAAATTGTTCAGACAGTATATATGAGGGGCGAACCCGACCTTGCTTGCAACATCAGATAAAGCGGTGCTCGGCGCCGTGTACCGGCGAAATATCTTTGGATGACTACGGAAAGCTCATCACGGATGCGGAAGATTTTCTGAAAGGCAAATCCGATAGTTTGCGAAAACGCCTCTCGAACGAAATGAAAGATGCTGCCCAAGCTCTCGATTTTGAAAAAGCTGCCGAATTGCGGGATAGAATTCAGGCCATGGCGAAAGTGACCACTAAATCAGGCGGAATCAACCCCACCACTTTTTCGGATGGGGATGTCATTGGCTTGCATTCCGGCGGGGGACAAACTTGCATTCAGGTTTTCTTTTTTCGGGCAGGTCAAAACTGGGGGAATAGTTGCCATTTCCCCCGGCATGGACGGGATCAGAGTAATTCCGAGGTTCTGGAGGCTTTCATTGCACAATTTTATACAAATAAGCCTATTCCTAAACAGATATTCGTCAGTGAGGATCTGCCCAATCATGACCTCGTTGAACGGGCCTTAACGGCAAAGTCAGGACGAAACATAGAGGTTGTAAAACCTCAGCGCGGCGAGAAAAAAATATTGGTCGGACAGGCTGTGACCAATGCGCAAGAAGCTCTAGGGCGCAAACTCGCTGAAACGGCGTCACAGACGAAGCTTTTGGGCGAATTACAAGAAATTTTTGGACTGGAAGCGCCGCCGGAACGGATAGAGGTATATGATAACAGTCATATCCAAGGAACGAACGCCGTCGGCGCGTTTATCGTGGCTGGACCGGAAGGGTTTCAAAAACGCGACTACCGGACGTTTAATATTAAAGACACCGAGACAGAACCGGGCGATGATTATGCTATGATGCGCGAAGTTTTTCGCCGCAGATTTTCTAGGTTGGCCAAAGACAAAACCCTGCAATGGCCTGATCTTGTTCTAATTGACGGCGGGAAAGGGCAGCTCTCTGTCGTGACAGAGACTTTGCGCGAATTAGGTGTTTTGGACCGCACAACTCTGGTCGGCATTGCCAAAGGACCGGATAGAAATGCGGGCCGCGAAAACTTTTTTATGAATGGACGGGAAGTGTTCAGCCTCCCCACCCGAACGCCCGCTTTATATTATCTCCAGCGCTTACGGGATGAAGCGCATAGATTCGCGATAGGAACGCATCGCGCGCGGAGAAAAAAAGAGATGAAGACTAATCCCTTGGACGGTATTCCTGGCGTAGGTCCTGCCCGTAAAAAAGCCCTGTTGGCGCATTACGGATCTGCAAAGGGAGTCAAAGGGGCCTCCGCCTCAGACCTCGCCCGCGTCGAGGGCGTGAGTTCCGCTATGGCAAAAACGATTTATGATTACTTTCATGAGCGATAGCTGTTAAGACAGGGCAGGGAGATTAAACCATGTCGAAGCCAGACAATATGACCGCTCAGCTAAGTTCATCCATGAGCCCGAAGCAGGCCGGCGGAGCATTTGCGGATGGGCTGACATTTGTTCGTATATTGATGACGCCGATTATCATGGCGATTATTATTTTGGCGTGGCCAGAGACGAAAATGGCCGTTTTTGCGTCTATTTTGTTCTTGGTTGCCGCCCTTACGGATATTTTTGATGACTATCTTGGCGGTGCCTCACGGTCGATTTACCGAAAATATGGCTGGATTGATGATATTGCAGATACGATTTTGGTTATTGGGACCCTTATTGCGCTGCTTGTTGTTATATTTAGAGAAGACCTTTTGACTTGGACCTTCGCAGTGCCCGCCTTTATTCTGATTTTGCGGGAGCTTGCTGTCGGCTTGTTTAAAGGCCGGGCGCTTCGCCAATTTGGCTGGCCGGACACTAAACTCTCCAATGCAAAAGTTAGCATGTCCGTCTTGGCTGTTTGCACTCTAGTGGCTTCGCCTTGGCTCTCTCAAATGAGTGATTTGTTTCGCGCCGCGAACGATCCGTCCAGAGTATTGAATATTGGCTCGCCCTGGGTCTGGCTCTTTGGCATTTTTTGTCTTTGGATCGCCGCTATTCTGAGCGTCGTGACGGGCCTTCGTATTTTCCGAACTAAATTTACCGCGAATGATGCCTAATGTCTGATACCCATTCTACGGATCCTTCGGATCGTCACAAATTTTATTGGCTGCCAAACGCGCTTACCGTTGCGCGTATTTTAAGCGTCCCTTTCTTTATAGCGGGGATATTGTCCCTCGCCTTTAAATGGGATCTGTTTCTGGCCAAAGCTTGGGTCCTCTTAGGTCTCTTTATTCTCGCCGCCTTTACAGATTATCTGGACGGCTATTTGGCGCGGAAATGGAATGTCGTCAGTGGGTTCGGACGCATGATTGATCCGATTGCTGATAAACTTCTTGTCGCGGGCTGCGTGATAGCTTTTTCAATTGCGGCGTTAGGTAATCCTTGGTTTTTAATCCCGTCTTTGGCCATTGTCTTTCGCGACATCTTGGTCTCAGGTGCCAGAGAGCATGCGGCTCTGGCCGGGCGGGCCATGCCGCCAACAAATCTCGCAAAATGGAAAACGGCTTTTGAAATGCTGGCCATCGCCATTTTGATTGTCTGGATTTTAGCGAAAAGCTACCTGCCGATAGACTCTGTTATCCCTGATATTGTCTTGATCGCTAAATTATCCGGGCTGTTTTGCCTATGGCTGGCGGCCATTTTATCCGTTTACACCGGCTCCTTATATTTAAGAGCGGCTCTTAAGGATTAGATAAAAGACTTTTTTGCGTTTGTGCGACAACTATATTCTTCCAACATACGGTTTTGCGAAATATATTGTCTCTGTAGTTCTTAAATTTACAGTTCGCTGTTATTTTTTACCTCTTTGGCTGTCGCAATCGTGTTAAAGACCCTCTAGTCAAATTAAGACAGGACTGATAAGTCGCGCAAAGTTGAATTTAATGCGACTTTAAAATAAAAAGTTATGACCATGACTCAGAAACGATGGACTCCTTCAAGCTGGCGCGGACTTCCGGCCTTACACATTCCGGATGATTATCCTGATGCAGACGCGGTGACATCTGTCGAAAGCACGCTAAAAGGCTATCCGCCGCTTGTTTTTGCCGGGGAAGCCCGCCGTCTGAAACAGCGTCTAGGCGATGTCGCTTTGGGCAAGGCCTTCTTATTGCAAGGTGGTGATTGCGCGGAAAGTTTCAAAGAATTTCATCCCGATAACCTGCGCGATATGTTCCGCGTCATGATGCAAATGGCCGTGGTTTTAACATATGGCGCCGGACAACCTGTTGTCAAAGTCGGCCGGATTGCCGGACAATTTGGCAAACCGCGCAGCTCTCCCGTTGAAGAGCGCGACGGCATTACTCTGCCGAGCTATCGCGGCGACAATATTAACGGCATGGAGTTTTCGCCCAAAAGCCGGACGCCTAATCCGAAACGGCTCTTGAAAGCCTATGGCCAAAGCGCGTCGACGCTTAACCTTTTGCGCGCTTTTTCAACCGGAGGGTACGCAAATCTTGAAAATATTCATAAATGGAATTTGGGATTTGTCGAAGGGACGAAAACGGACGAGAAATATAAAAAGATGGCGGATAAGATTTCCGACGCGCTTGATTTTATGGCTGCGTGCGGCGTGACCGCTCAGAACATTCCGCAAATGGCGCAGACAGATTATTATACCTCCCATGAGGGTTTGTTGCTCGGCTATGAAGAAGCCATGACTCGGATCGATTCTACGTCCGGCCGTTGGTACGATACCTCCGCTCATATGCTTTGGATCGGTAATCGAACACGTCAGCTTGATCACGCTCATGTCGAATTTTTCCGTGGTATTGAGAACCCAATCGCGATGAAAGTCGGAGAAGGGTTGGAGCCGGATGAGCTGATGAAGCTGCTTGATGTGCTGAATCCCTCAAATGAACCGGGCCGCATGACGCTGATTGCTCGATACGGCCATGACAAAGTTGCCAAAGGGCTGCCTACACTTGCGCGCGCCGTGAAACGGGCCGGACGCCATGTTGTCTGGTCATGTGACCCGATGCACGGGAATACGATTAAAACGTCTTCCGGATATAAAACCCGGCCCTTCGATAATATCCTGTCCGAAGTTAAAACCTTCATGCAAGTGCTTCACACCGAAGGCTGCTGGCCCGGCGGTGTGCATTTCGAAATGACGGGGCAAGACGTGACCGAATGTCTTGGCGGTTCGGCGAAGATGATCCGGGAAGAAGATTTGTCCTCTCGCTATCATACCCATTGTGATCCGCGTTTGAACGCAAATCAGGCTTTGGAGCTCGCATTCCAAATCTCCGAGGAACTTCGTAGCTACCGTAAGGAAGATGCGGTCAGACTGGCGAGCTAATTTGAGGCACAAAAAAACCGGCTTGGAAATTTCCAAACCGGTTTCAAACTAAAACCTGGTTTAAGTCTTACAGGTCTTTTAGGGCCGCAGACGCTTTGAACTGAGCAGAGGTTTTCGCCTTGCTCATCATCATTTTGCCTGTGGCTGGGTTACGCATTTCGCGGCTGGCGCGGTGCTTGGCAACAAATTGACCAAAGCCCGGAATAGCAACAGTTGAGCCATCGCCATTTTTCATTTCAGTGACAACGACTTCGCAGAAGGCGTTTAAAAATTCACCGGCAGCTGCCTGAGTAGAATCAGTTTGGCTTGCGATTGCGCTTACGAGTTCTTTTTTGTTCATTTTGGATCTCCCTTTATGAATTAACGGACCCGCTTCGTTTGACGGGCTCCTTGGCAAATACCGTAACTATTTTGGGCAGACTGTCACTAAAAACACGGTATTATGGGGGTTTTAGAGCATATTTTTGGGGATTATCTGATAAAAGGGGGTGATTTGGAGCGTCTTCCGTCGAAAATGAGGGAGAACGGCGAGAATCAAATCAAAGTGATTCTCTACTGACAGGGCGGATGAAACGCGTCAAACACGCCTTATGGAAGCTGAAAAACTTAGAGTCGGACTTATTGGAGCAGGTGTATTTGGCGGCTATCACGCCAATAAGCTAGCGGAACATGACCGCGTAGAGTTCCTCGGTGTCTTTGATCCAGACAGGGAACGCGCCGGCATATTGGCTGAAAAACACGGGGTGGAAGCGTTTCAAACGTTCGATGAAATGGTCGAGGCCGCAGAAGCCGTCATTATCGCCTGTCCAGCAAGCTATCACGGTGAGATGGCCATTGCGGCGTTGAAAGCAAATTGCCATGCCTTAATCGAAAAACCGATTGCCACATCCTTGAATGAGGCGGAACAGATTGTGGCCCTCGCCAACGACCAAAATCTTATCGTTCAGATCGGCCATCAGGAAAGGTTCGTTGCGCGGGCTATTGGTTTGGATAAGGTGAGCGAAACACCCACTCATATTATTGCCGTTCGGAACACAGGCTATTCTTCTCGCGGCACAGATACATCGGTCACACTGGATCTGATGACCCACGACATTGATTTATGTTGCCTGTTAATGAGGGGGGCGCCCATTTCCGTTTCCGGCGCGTCTGAGCCTGTGAACTCCAAAACACCGGATACGGCGCGGGCAGAGCTTAATTTCTCCAACGGCACAGCTATCCTCTCGGCCAGCCGAGTGGAACAGGGCGTCAGCCGCCAAATGACAATCAAATATCCGAGTGGCACCGTCCTGATAGATTTCGTTGCCAAGACTTTGCAGCATAATACGCCGTTTACGCTGAACACGGATTTTGGAAACGCTCCGTCCGCCGCAGATAGTCTTGGCGCAGCAACAAATAGCTTTATTGCCGCTATATTGGAGGGGGAGCCTGTCAGCGCCTCGGCGCAAGACGGATTGACCGCCGCGCGCGTAGCGTTACAAATTGATGGGTAAGTCTATAAAAGGCGTGAGGGGGAAATAAAATGAAGTGGTTTATCCGGATTTTGATCGGGATCGTCGCGATCCTAGCGCTCTTAATTGCACTCAATTTTACAAAGATAAAAAGACTGGCGACTGTTAATTCGCTATTTGATGAAGATAAGATTGTCAGCAATTTCTCTCATATGGACGCGGCTTTCCTACACCATAATCTGGAAATCGGCGACATTCCTTTTCTATGGCCCGAAGAGATTCAGCCCCTGCCTGAGACAGTGACAATCGCCGGAAACGACGAAAACCTCTCGACTTTACTGGAAGAACTGGAAACCACAGCACTAGTCGTTATCAAAGACGGCAAGCTAATAAATGAGAGCTATTATAAAGGCACGAATGCCGCGGATCGGCGCATAAGTTGGTCGGTGGCGAAATCTTTCATGTCCGGATTGTATGGACAGGCTCTGGAAAGCGGCCAAATCGAAACTTTGGACGACCCGGCAGATAAATACGTTCCGGATCTTAAAGGCTCGGCCTATGAGGGTGTCAGCCTCCGCAATATCCTGAATATGAGCAGCGGCGTAAAGTTTGATGAAGACTATATGGATAAAGACTCGGACATAAACAAAATGGGACGTGTACTCGGCCTCGGAAAGTCGATGGATAAATTCGCGGCGGGACTGTCAGAGCGCGAGTTTGAGCAAGGCAGCTCTTGGCAATATGTGTCTATTGATACGCATATTGCGGCCATGGCACTTCGTAAAGCCACGGGAAAATCTTTACACCAGCTTTTTGAGGAAACTTACGGAGAGAATCTCGGGTTCGAAATATCGCCTTATTATCTGACAGACGGTTATGACGTGGCTTTCGCGCTTGGCGGATTAAATCTCAGCACGCGAGATTACGCCAAGTTCGGCCAGCTCTTTTTGCAAGACGGAGAATGGAATGGCGAGCAGCTTATTCCTGCCGATTGGGTCGCAGACTCCACGACAAATCATGCTCCGAATACCCACCCGGATCGCGGGACAGGTTATGGCTATCAATGGTGGGTACCTATGCCTCAAGAGGGACTTAACGAGGGTGATTTCTTTGCCGTGGGTATTTACGGTCAATATATTTATGTAAATCCCAAGGCGAATATGGTCATCGCCAAAAACGCTGCCCACAGGACTTTCGCCCAAGCTGGAAAAAGCGGGCAAACCTCCATCAATGATAACATTGATATGTTCCGTAGTTTGGCGGCCTATTATTCGGGCCCGCCAAAATATGACGCGGCGCTCGCACAAGAACTCGGCGCGGATGAGTACGGTATGAGGTCTTATGTGATGACTGTTTTAAAGACAGGTCCGGCCGAAATCAGCGACCCCGAAGAACGCAATCGCATTTTTCGCGGACACTTTGCCAATATGAAGACATTAGCCGAGGAGAAAAAACTGGTCTTGGCAGGCCCCTTTGTCGGAGACGAAGAAAAACGCGGCCTTTATATTTTCAATGTTCAGACAATTGAAGAGGCGGAAGAGCTGGTAAAAACTGACCCGGCCGTAGAAGCCGGTATCTTTGTCCCTGAATTCACAAAATATTACGGCTCAGCCGCATTGATGGGACTGAATGAGGCGCATTTGAGAATTCAAAAAACGGCTGTCGAATGAATTACACCTGCCTGAACCGTGAGCTAGGAGCGTTTATTGAGTCTTTGAGAGAGGCGATGCTTGGCGTGTGGCATTTATTAAACACCCCCCTTTAAACCTTGCCGCTTTCTCTCCGCGCCGCTAAACCCAATCCCATGACGACACGCCTTAAAATTGCTTCCGCTCAGCTTAATCCGACCGTTGGGGATTTGGAGGGTAATATAGCTTTGGCCAAGAAAGCTTTTGAGCGGGCGAGGGCGGACGACGCTGATATTCTGGTTCTGCCGGAGCAGCTCATTATCGGCTATCCGGCGGAGGATCTGGTTCTTAAACCCGCTGCCGTGGAAGACTGCAAAACTCTGGCTGAAGATTTTGCGAAATTGACGAAAGGCGGGCCTGCCGTCGTCTTCAACCTCCCTTGGGCAGACGGGGCGCATCTCTATAATGCTGCTTTGTTTATGCGCGACGGTGAAATTACTGATGCGCGGTACAAACATCATTTGCCGAATTACGGTGTCTTCGATGAAGCCCGGATTTTCACCAAAGGACCACTGCCTGACCCTATTGAATTTAAGGGCGTTATGATTGGCCTGCCAATTTGCGAAGATCTTTGGCAGGAGGGCGTCGCCTCCCACCTTCGCGCGCGCGGAGCAGAGATTATGATCTCGCCAAATGGGTCGCCTTGGCGGCGGACGGCGCTATCCGAACGCACGGAGGCGCTTGGCGATAAAGTCCACACGTCAGGCCTTCCGCTTATCTATGTTAATCAGGTCGGCGGACAGGATGAGCTGGTCTTTGACGGCTCCAGTTTTTCCATGAGCGCGGCGGGTGCGATTGTCCAATCTCTTAAAAGTTTTGTGCCGGATTACGATGTGTCTGTTTGGGATAAAGAAGGCGGCAAGTGGGTCTGTAAAAAAGCCAAAATCGAAGCCCAATTAACCGGGTATGAGGCGGATTGGCGGGCGACTTGTTTGGGCCTCGGTGACTACGTCAATAAAAACGGTTTCAAACAGGTGGTTTTGGGGATGTCCGGCGGAATCGATAGCGCTATGGCTGCGACGATTGCCGTCGATGCGCTTGGCAAAGACAGAGTCTGGTGCGTGATGATGCCGACGAAGTATACCAGCTCTGACAGTTTGGAGGATGCAAGAAGCTGCGCCGAACGGCTCGGTTGTCGCTATGACATTATTGCAATAAAACCGGCTATAGAGGCCTTCGATGAAATGCTTGCGCCTTTATTTGAGGGCACGAAACCGGATACGACCGAAGAAAATATTCAGTCCCGCTCCCGCGCGCTGACTCTTATGGCGCTGTCGAATAAATTCGGGCCGATGTTGGTAACAACGGGCAATAAGTCCGAAATGGCTGTGGGCTATGCGACACTCTATGGAGATATGTGCGGTGGCTATAATCCGCTAAAAGACCTTTATAAAACCGAGGTTTTTGCTTTGGCCGAATGGCGCAATGCCCATAACCCAGATGATCTCTTGGGAGAGGAAGCCCCGATCCCGCAACGTATCATCACAAAACCGCCATCCGCCGAACTTCGCGAAGATCAAAAAGATAGCGATTCCTTGCCGGAATATGACGTGCTGGACGATATTCTCCGCGGGCTGATAGATTTTGAATGGCCTGTCGAAGCCTTATTGGAGCGAGGGCATAAGCCGAAAGATATAGCCCGAATACAAAATCTACTCTATATCGCCGAATATAAACGTCGACAGGCGCCTCCGGGCGTAAAAATCGGCATTAAAAACTTTGGCCGTGATCGCCGTTATCCGATTACCAATCGTTATCGCGACGCCGTGCCACAAACCGAACCATAAGAAGATTATATGTCCGCCCTTGATACCCCTCGCGTTAGATTCGCTCCCTCCCCAACAGGAAAGCTGCATGTCGGTAATGTTCGTACAGCGCTGCTGAACTGGTTGTTTGCTCGTAAAAATGGCGGCACGTTTATTCTTCGCATTGACGATACCGATCTGGAACGGAGCACCAAAGCCTATGAGGATGGCCTTCGCGAAGATCTGACTTGGCTCGGTCTGACTTGGGACGAGACCTTTAGTCAGTCGGATCGTTTTGACAGCTATAAAGCCGCCGCTGAAAAACTGAAAAAAGACGGTATTCTTTATCCCTGTTATGAAACAGCAGATGAGCTAGACCGTCAGCGCAAGTTACAACGCGTCCAAGGCAAGCCACCCGTTTATAACCGCCACGCCTTGAGCCTGAGCGATGAGGATAGACAGAAATTAGAGTCAGAAGGCCGTCAGGCGCATTGGCGGTTTAAACTGTCTGGCAACCCTGTGACCTGGAAGGATGTCGTTCGCGGTGAACAGACGATTGAGACGGATTCCATTTCGGACCCTGTTCTTATCCGCGCGGATGGCTCTTTTCTTTATACACTTCCGAGTGTTGTCGATGACATCGACGCTAAAATCACACACGTCATTCGCGGCGAGGATCATGTAACCAATTCAGGCGCGCAGATTGAAATTTTTCAAGCGTTGTCAGATCACCTGCCGAATTTCGCGCATATGCCGCTTTTGGTTGGCGCGGATGGGAAAGGGCTTTCCAAACGCCTTGGCTCTCTGTCTATGGGCGAGTTGCGCGACCAGTATATTGAGCCCTTGGCAATTTGCTCTTTGCTTGGGAAAATCGGCACCTCTGACCCGATCGAGGCGCGTCCGTCTATGTCTGTCCTGATCGAAGAGTTTAGTTTTGAAAAAGTGGGACGAGCTCCGGCGCGATTTGACGAAGAAGAGCTTTTGCTTATCAATGGACGCCTTTTGCATGAGACGCCTTATGTTGACGTAAAAGATCGGCTGGACGCCCTTAATGTGGCCGGCGGCGAAGCGCTTTGGCTTGCTGTCAGGTCCAATGTCGAAAAGCTTTCGGATGCTAAAGACTGGTCTGAAACTCTGTTCGGAACTGCCGCCGGTAAAATCGAAGGCGAGGACAAGGCATTTTGCGCCCAAGCCGCTGACCTTATGCCGGAAACTGTGAACCAAGACAGTTGGGGGCCGTGGCTCACTTCTGTAAAAACAGAAACCGGACGGAAAGGGAAGGGGCTGTTCATGCCGCTTCGCCGCGCGCTGACCGGAATGGATCACGGCCCGGAAATGGGCCCGCTTCTGGCGCTTATGGGGTCGGAAAGAGCAAAGGCGCGTTTGAACGGCGAAGCGGGCTAATCTCACAGAACTGTGTGTTGGATGTCAGCAAACTGATCATTAAATCCCTCTCAAAATAGAGAGAGATGATGTTATGCCTAAATACCTTAAACCCGCGCTCCTCCTGACGCGTCTGTTCATTGCTTACTTCATGCTCATGTGGGCTCTGGATCGTTTTTCAGATGCGGCCCATGCGGAAAATGTCGCAAGCAAATTTTATAAAATCGGAAGCTTTAGTCTTTCGGCCATACCGCCACAAGCCATCGGGACCTTCCTCCTGGTCGTGATATTCGCCTTTGTTATTGGACTCAAAAAACGAATTTCCTATGGCCTCGTCATGCTTATTCACGGACTTGGAACTTTGTTCACGATCAAAAGTCTCGTGCCGTTCTCAGACAGTTTCACTCTGATTTTCTTAGCGTCCCTGCCTACGCTTGGCGCGATGATATTGCTCTTTATCCTTCGCAGGGAAGACACTTTACTGAGCTTAAAAGGTAAGTTGAGCTAAACCGAACAACAAATTGGCTGGTCCTAAATCAGAGGGACTAAAGGCTCAAGACCAGCCCATTTGCTAGCATGTGCCACTTTGCGTGACATCGCTTCGGGTTGCCGGAAGTGGGATGGGAGGCCGACAACATTATCAATATGCGCCTCTATCTCTAGTCTGTCACTGAGTGAAGGCAGGCAAACTATTGTTATAGTAAATTATTCCCAAAAGCGGATTTTGTTCTGCCCGCTCCTGTTAGTCTCTATTTACGGCGAAAAAACAGTCTGACCCATATCGGGTCAAACACAACCATAATAAGAACCACAGCCGCGCCCCAGATCCAGTGCGCGCCTTTCACCCAAAGCCAGATAAAGAGCGTAAGAAGCAGAGGGTAATAAAGAAACGCCCAATAGACTTTCAATATCGCCGCAAATGTCTTCATTCTAGATCTCTGGGAAGTATCAAATCCACCAATCGCCAAATTTTCGGTGATAGCCAGTTGGCAGCGGGCGCTTTCTTCGCTTGGTAAACCGCACAGGCCGCGGTCGGAAAGTTATGGTCTTGCCCGCTGAGATAATAATGTAGCTCTGCCCATCCCGGATTATGCCCGAGTAACATGAGATTACGCTCGGGAAAGGGCGTCTCTTGGCAAATTTTAATGACCTGCTCCGGCCCTGCATGGTAAAAATCCGGATTATAATGGACTTCCTGCGCACCGGGAATCGCCCGAATGAGACGCATCGCCGTCAAGCGTGTCCGTTTTGAATCCGAACTCCAAATAATATCCGGCGCGTAACCCCGCGCATATAGCTCCGCGCCAATATCTGTCGCGGCCCTTTCGCCCCGCTCGTTCAATGGTCTTTGATGGTCGCTCAGCCCGGCTTCCGCCCATGAAGATTTGGCGTGGCGCATTAAAAGCAGATAGGGCGAAGCGTTCATTTCAGACATAGTAATACTCTACCCTGAAATCTGCGCCAATCCTATCTGAGAGTTTTATCAGAAATCAACAGGTCTAATTCATTTTATAGACGAGGCCGACACGGCTGATTGTGTCCGTTTTCTCACGTCCATCGGGAACGTCACTATGGGTTTCCAGACGGAAAGACGCGCGAATAGCGAAACTATCGAACAGGTCAGAGGTGATGCCCGCTTCATTGACAATAAATGTATCCAATTCCGAATAGAGGACTTCAGTGTCATTTGAAAAAGTGACTTGTTCACTAAATGCGTGCTCGAAATCGGAGTAGAGCCGGGCGCTGAGGGAGTCCTCTATTACGCTCGGAATGCCAAGCGGATTACCCTGAGCCAATCGGGCTTTTTGCGAACGATAACCCGCGCCGCTTTCGATCTGCCACTGGGTTGGGTCATCAACAATCAGAGTATATCCGACGCCGCCTCCGGCAAAATAACCGTTTTTATAGGACCCGAAGCTATCATTGAAATAGTCGGCATTCGCATAACCATAGACAGCCGGCGCAAAATCACGGCCAATTTTATAGCCGAGCCGATATCGGCGTATATTTGTTTCGCCTTGATTTTTACCGTAATCGCCGGACACTTTGGCGGAGTGCCGCCAGTCACTCCCGCGGTTTTCAACTTTTGTCGCAAACCCCAGAACAGTCGTCTCGTTATTGCCTGTCGTTTTCGATCCGTTCAGCGATGCTTGCCCGGTCCATCCCATATCTTCCTCCGCCCAACTCTGCTGCGCCGCCCCCAAGCTTAGGGAAATGGCAAAAACAGCTGATAAGGCGAGGCGGTACATAATAGGCTCCTTGGGGCGTATGGGGGATGACTTGGGTCTTGGTGGTGGTTTAAAACCTATAGAAAAGGGCAGTTAACTTGGCGTTAATCAGTTGGAGGCTGTCTCAGTTGATAGCCTCCAATGCGTTCAGAAACAAACTTGGTTATTTCATAGTATAAACAATTCCGATTCGGCTAATCGTATCGGTTTTTTCTGTTCCGACAGGCACGTCCGTGTGGTGCTCGACACGGAAAGAGGCCCGCAGAGCAAAGCTGTCAAAGAGCTCCGATGTGACGCCAATCTCATTGGTCAGAAATGTATCCGACGCGGAATAGAGCAATTCAGTGTCGTTATAAGCAGAGACTTTGTCATTAAAGACATAATCCAGATCAGACGCCAACTGACCCGCTATTTCATTTTCAGTCCGGCTTGGCTCACCCGTTGGGTTGTTCAGCGCTAGACGCGCTTTTTGGGAGCGATAGCCGCCGCCGGCTTCAACGCTCCAGGTCAAAGGTGCGTCGGGCAAAATTTGGTAGCCGAGGCCTGCGCCCAGGAAGTAGCCCTGTTTGAAGGCCCCGAAATCATCGCTGAAATAATCAGCATTGGCGTAGCCGTAAAGCTGCTCTGAAATATCTCGGTCAATTTGATAGCCGAGCGCATAGCGGTTTTTGTTTTCTTCGCCGTCTGCCTTGCCGTAATCGGCGGACGCCTTAATTGAATGTTTCCAATTCTCGGTTTCCTTGGCGAGTTTCAGGCCTAAACCAACATCTGTTGTTTCAGTGTTACCAGTTGTGACCGAGCCGTTCAGCGCGGCTTCACCCGTAAAGCCGTTAGTGAATTGAGCGTGAGAGGCTGTGGCGGCTCCGGCCCAAACCAAAGCGGAAATTGAAAGTGTACGTAACATTGGAAAAATCTCTTGAGTTAGCAAACGCCCATATCACGGGCTGAAAAACCGGCTTATATAAAATGGATTATGAATATAGGTTAAATGAAGGCGTCGAACGGTTAAAGGCGGGATGTCAGGTCTTGCGCACTTGTCGAGAAGACTTGTTGGAAGGGGTAACGCCCTTTATAGGGTCGCCAAAGACCTACTCTTTATGATCGATTAAACCAGAATAGACCCGACATGCACGACATCAAAGCCATCCGCGAAAACCCTGACCAGTATGACGCCCTTTGGGCGAAGCGCGGGTTAGAGCCGCAATCCAAGAAAATTCTCGATCAGGACGCGCTTATCCGCAAAGCCACTCAGGTCATGCAAGAGGCCGAAGCCGCGCGCAATAAAAGCTCTAAGCTTATTGGGCAAGCTATGGCCAAAGGCGATAAAGAAGAAGCCGAACGCCTGAAAACCGAAGTGGCCGGCGCGAAAAACGTCATCGCCGCGATGGGCCAACAAGTCGAAGGCGAAAAGGCGCAGCTCGATATGCTGCTCGCCAGCCTCCCGAATGTGCCATTTGAAGACGTGCCAAACGGCGAAAGCGAAGACGACAATGTCGAAGTCGCCAAATGGGGCGAGCCGAAAGAGTTTTCCTTCGAGCCGCAATCCCATGATGACCTCGGAACCGCGCTCGGCCTGATGGATTTTGAAACCGCCGCCAAGATGAGCGGAAGCCGATTTGTGGTTTTGAGCGGCGCGCTCTCCCGCATGGACCGCGCTTTGGCGAGCCTGATGCTCGACATGCAAACGGAGGAGGGGTTTGAGGAGACGACTCCGCCGTTTCTTGTTTGGGACAAGGCCTTGTTCGGGACGGGGCAGCTTCCGAAATTCGAAGAGGATTTATATAAAACAGACGGGGATCATTACCTTATCCCTACAGCGGAAGTTTCACTCACTAACACAGTTCGCGAATCTATTCTTGATGCTGACGCGCTCCCCAAACGCCTGACCGCGCATACACCGTGCTTCCGCTCGGAAGCCGGCTCTGCAGGGCGGGACACCAAAGGCATGATCCGCCAGCATCAGTTCAATAAGGTCGAGCTGGTCTCTATCTGCAAACCCGAAGAAAGCGACGAGGAGCATAAAAACATGCTGCGCTGCGCCGAGGCCGTCTTGCAGAAATTGGACCTGCCTTACCGTGTTGTCGAGCTTTGCACCGGCGATCTCGGATTTGGCGCGCGCAAAACCTATGACATCGAAGTGTGGCTGCCGAGCCAAAACACTTATCGAGAAATCAGCTCCATCAGTAATTGTGGCGACTTCCAGGCCCGCCGGATGCAGGCGCGCTATAAATTTGCCGAAAAAGACAACCGTTTCGTCCATACACTAAACGGCTCCGGCCTCGCGGTCGGCCGAACGCTCGTCGCTATTTTGGAAAACTATCAGAATGAAAACGGCACGATCACAGTGCCGAAAGCGCTCGTGCCGTATATGGGCGGGTTGGAGACGATTGGGTAGGGTAGTTGCTTCCCTGGAAACGGGGGAGAATGATCCGCACTTTCGATTTTACCTCTATTATCAAACTCCTTTCCGGCAGGAGCCGAAGCTCTGCGGGCTGCCCACTTTATCTGGAAACCGTAAAAATAGCTCCGCCCTGGATTGCGAGTAGGAGTAAGCGCTTGGGAGATATAAATTCAAATATCTCCTGTCATTTCGGAGCGCCTCGCGAACCCTGAAGGTCGAGGGCTTGCGAACTACCTTCAATGAAGGCACTAATCTTTCGACCTTCCGCATTTGCGCCCTTCGGGTTTGCGCGGAATGACAGGCAAGATGAAAGTAAAAACAGGGGTGCCGCCCAACAATCATTTCCGTTTTCTTCCAAACCCGTTATGACGGGCCCATGAAAATACTTCTGACAAATGATGACGGCGTACATGCCGAAGGCCTGGCCGTACTCCGCAAAATAGCGGCCAAACTCTCCGACGATGTGTGGGTCTGCGCGCCGGATACAGAGCAATCCGCCGCCTCTCGCGGGGTGTCGCTCCATAATCCTGTTCGCCTGCGGAAACTTGAAGACCGCGTCTATTCCGTCAGCGGCACGCCTACCGACAGCGTGATCGTCGCAATGAAAGACTTAATGCCCGATAGCCCGCCGGACCTGCTTCTGTCAGGAGTAAATCGGGGACAAAATTTGGCTGAAGATGTGACATTTTCCGGCACTGTGGCCGGGGCGCTTCAAGGCATGCAAATGGGTATACCCTCCATCGCCTTGTCACTGGCGCGCGGATTTCAGGGCGCGTCGAGTTTGCCTTGGGAAACTGCGGAATCCCATGGACCGGATGTGGTGCGAAAACTTCTCGATACAGGATGGCCCAAAGCGGTTGTTCCGAATGTTAACTTTCCCGATACGTCCATCGAAGATGTCAAAGGTATTCAAATTACGCGCCAAGGCCATCGCGATTTCCAAATGTCCGGCGTGGATAAACGGGACCATCCCCGGGGCGGACATTATTTTTGGCTGACATACGGCGCAAAGAAATCCAATCCGCCGGCAGGAACGGATTTGCGCGCGATCTATGACGGCTATATTTCCGTGACGCCGCTCCATACCGATCTTACTCATTTCGAAGCTTTGGATGATATGTCCCGTAAATTTGGCGACTAAGAAGATGCAGGGCTGGGCATGTTTGAGATTATTTGATGTTTGATCCGGGCTTGATTGATATGGTCATGCGCCTTCGGGGCAAGGGCATTTCCGACAACACCGTATTGCGCGCCGTGGAACAAACGCCCCGCATCCGGTTTGTCGGCAATGGAAATGTGGACAAAGCCTATGACGAGCAGAAGCTTCCTATTTCCTGTGGTCAGACGATTTCCGCGCCTTGGATAACGGCTTTAATGATTCAAATGCTGCGTGTCGGCAAAGAGCATAAAGTTCTCGAGATCGGTTCTGGCAGCGGATATCAGACCGCTATCCTCGCAAGGCTCTGCAAACGGGTTTATGCTGTCGAGCGTTACAAACAGCTCATCGCCGAAGCCGAGGCGCGGCTTACAAATCAGGATGTCCGTAACACGGTGATACGTCATGGCGATGGGCGATATGGCTGGGCCGGACAGGCGCCGTTTGACCGCATCATCTTGGGATGCGCTACCCGCGCCGCGCCGCCTATGCTCTTGGAACAATTGGCGCCGGGCGGCGAAATGATTGCCGTGGTGGATGAACAGCTTATGCGGTATATCAAAGCGCGCTCAGTGGTGAGCGAAGAGACGCTTATGCCCCTTAAGCTCGATATGATAGAGCCGGGAAAATCGCGCACTTTGTAAGAGGGATGAATGACAAACCAACATCACGGATTTAACTACATCGAACTTCCATCCACGACGAATACGGAAATGAAAAAATTTTACGGAGCAGTGTTTGGATGGACATTTCAGGATTGGGGCGAAACCTATGTCGCCATTCACGGCGCAGGTGTGGACGGTGGTTTCGACGAAGATAGCGTCAGAAAGCCATCGGGGAATGGGCCGCTCGTGATTATGTTCTCCAAAAATCTGGATGTGACAAAATCTGCCATTTTGGCAGCGGGCGGTGATATCTCCGTCGATACCTATAGCTTTCCAGGCGGGCGGCGGTTTCATTTCAAAGACCCCAGCGGCAATGAACTCGCGGTATGGACACCGGAATAGACATTATCGGTTTTGGCGGTGGCTGCCATTGGTGCACAGAAGCCGTCTTTCAAACCCTGCGCGGCGTAGAGAGGGTCGAGCAAGGCTTTATCAAAAGCGAGCCTCCCCATGACACTTGGTCAGAGGCGGTGAGGGTGAGCTTTTATCCCGAAGAAATTCCGCTTTCGGTGTTAGTCGCTATTCACCTTCGAACCCATTCCAGCCAGTCAGATCACAGTTTTCGCGGTAAATATCGCAGCGCCGTTTACGTCATTAATAAGTCTCAAGGGACGGATATAAAGGTGATTTTGAAAGAGGAGCAGAAAGAATTTGATAATCCGCTTGTCACTCACGTCCTACGTCTGAAAGAATTCAAATCCTCGCCTGACGTCTTCAAGGATTATTATAAAACCGATCCGCAGCGCCCATTTTGCAAGGCCTATATCGATCCGAAATTGACCAGAATACGCAGGGAATTTACAAGTTATGTGTCTTGAACCTTCAGGCCCAGAACGAAATCAATCACTTTCTGTTCGGGCATTTCGCAGGGTTTTAGGCGCACTCCGCTTTCCAGTCGATAGAGATTGAGACTGATATGATCTGCGCCGCCAAGTTCTTCCGCATAGAGCCAACCCCGTTTTCCGTCCGGCGACTCTGTTCGCGTCACGCCGTAGCGCAAACCTTCACAGAAACCCTCAAAGCTGCCAAGGGGCAGGGCGTCATAATGGATCAGAAAACTTTTGATGTTAAAGGTCATGAACTCCGTCATACGTTAGGCCATGAGAAAACCAAACTCTTGTCATCTTTGCGACGCAGAGAAAAAAGATAAGCGATTATGACGTGGCAGCCGAAAGTTTATCTTCACCAACAACGCGCGTGCCTTCATGCCCGTTTTGTCTCTGGCTGGAAAAGTCAGGCGGTGTTCGAATTTATCAGTTTCGGCATTAAACAGGCTTGGGCGTGTCTTTTTGGCGGCTTGATGCTGGCCTTACTTTTAGGGACATTTCTATACTATCCGGCAGAGGCCGCACTATCGAGATATGATTTCATTACACTTTCGGCGCTCTTCATTCAGCTGCTCATGTTGATTTTGAGATTGGAGACTTGGGAAGAGGCGAGGGTGATCTTCGTCTTTCATATCGTCGGGACGATAATGGAAATCTTTAAAGTCCAGATGGGCTCTTGGATCTATCCAGAGGCAAGTATTTTGAACATTGCCGGTGTGCCGCTCTTTTCCGGATTTATGTATGCCTGTGTCGGGAGCTATCTTGCTCGGGTTTGGCGGATATTCGACTTTAAATTTGACCGGTTCCCGAGTCTGAAATGGCAGGGTCTCTTAGCCGTCCTGATATACCTGAATTTCTTCACGCATCATTTTGTTCCTGATATTCGCCTCGCTTTATTTGCGGGGTCAGCCATTCTTTACGGCCCCGCTATGGTCTGGTTTCGGGCAGATGAAGACCATCGTCCCATGCCGCTCTTGATTGGGCTCATCCTCGTCGCTTTGTTTATCTGGTTCGCGGAGAATATTGGCACATTTGCAAAAGCCTGGACTTATCCAAATCAAAATGCGGGCTGGGAGCTAGTGAGCTGGGCAAAGCTCAGCTCTTGGTATTTATTGATGATTATCAGCTTTGTTTTGGTTGCGGCGGTACAAACTAAACCATCGCATAAATAACAACTGCCTTAAACCTTATTGATAATTTTGAGAACAAATCACAAACACCCACAGTGGTATATTTGGAATCAAGAAAATGACTATAGAAGACCAATTTTTAAATGACGCCAAATCGCAATAAATCCACCCGAAACGGGGTCTTCCGTTTCGGCAGATCCTAGATGTATACCCCAAATATCAGGGGAATCAGGCATAACTAAACCTAAGTCATCTTCCGTTCAAAATTCTCGGCAATCGCTTCGAGATAACCCTCTGTTGTGAGCCAGCCTTGCTGATCGCCGACAAGAAGGGCCAGGTCTTTCGTCATTTGGCCGCCTTCGACGGTTTCGATGACGGTTTTTTCCAGCCCTGTTGCGAATTTCACGAGCGCCTCATTGTCATCGAGTTTACCCCGGTGAGCGAGGCCGCGTGTCCAGGCAAAGATGGACGCTGTGGAGTTTGTTGAGGTGGCTTCACCTTTCTGGTGGTTACGATAGTGACGCGTCACTGTGCCGTGGGCCGCTTCGGCTTCCATGGTCTTTCCGTCCGGAGTCAGAAGGAAGGACGTCATCAGGCCGAGAGAGCCAAAGCCTTGCGCAACTGTGTCGGACTGGACGTCGCCGTCATAGTTTTTACAGGCCCAGATATAACCGCCGGACCATTTCATCGCCGCCGCGACCATATCATCGATGAGACGATGCTGATACTCTCCGCCAAATTCAGCGAACTTATCTGCAAATTCTGCGTCGAAGATTTCCTGGAAAATGTCTTTGAAACGTCCGTCATATTTTTTCAGGATCGTGTTTTTGGTGGACATATAAACAGGCCATTTGCGCTGCACACCATAGTTAAAGCAAGCGCGGGCAAAATCACGGATAGACGCGTCGAGGTTATACATCCCCATTGCGACACCGGCTTCCGGGAAGTCATAGATTTCTTTTTCAATCTTGTCGCCGTCTTCACCTTCCCATGTCATTTTTAATTTGCCTTTACCGGGCACAAGAAAGTCTGTGGCTTTATACTGATCCCCAAAGGCATGGCGGCCAATGACGATAGGCTGCGTCCAGCCCGGCACGAGGCGAGGGACATTGCTACAGATGATAGGCTCGCGGAAAACCACGCCGCCGAGAATGTTCCGGATGGTCCCGTTCGGGGAAACCCACATTTTTTTAAGGTCAAATTCTTCTACGCGCTGTTCGTCCGGTGTGATTGTGGCGCATTTAACACCAACATTATGCTTTTTAATGGCATTGGCCGCATCAATGGTAATCTGGTCATCCGTCGCGTCACGGCTCTGAATCGATAGGTCATAGTCCAGAAGGTCAATATCGAGATAAGGATGAATGAGGCGATCTTTGATCATGTCCCAGATGATGCGAGTCATCTCGTCGCCATTCATGTCGACAACGGGATTATTTACCTTGATTTTAGCCATAATTACCTCTGTAAGCAGTTCAATTGTGTGAAGTTGCGCTGCGTTTACCACCCGCGCCCTAAAGTTTAAAGTGATTAGATGGGTAAAACCACCAAAGACCAGTTGGGAAATTTGATTGAACGGGACGATAGTCGTCCGCCGCCAGCGGTTATCCTTGTTCGCCCGCAATTGGGCGAAAATATCGGCGCGGCGTGTCGGTGCATGTTGAATTTCGGCCTTACAGAGTTGCGCCTTGTTGCTCCGCGCGATGGTTGGCCCAATCCAGCGGCAGAGCCTATGGCGGCCGGGGCGATTGACGTTCTAAGTAAGGCAGCCGTGTTTGAGACAACCGAAGCGGCGGTCGCGGATTTACAATTTGTTCTCGCCGCCACAGCGCGTCGCCGCGAACTCGAAATCCCGGTTATCGGAACAGATGATATTGGGCCAAAGATCAGAGGCTTAAGCGAATCCGGACTCCCGACAGGGATTATGTTTGGGCCGGAAAAAGCGGGGCTTACCAATGCTGACACGGTTCTAGCCGATGCCATACTGACTTATCCGGTCAATCCAGCCTTTCAGTCGCTTAATTTGGCGCAAGCCGTGAATATTTTTGCCTATATCTGGGCCAATTCGGTTCATCAGAACATCCCCGAAGTTTTCAACCGCGATATTAGCGACGCCGCGCCCAAGCAGGATCTAACAGGATTGTTCAATCACCTCGAAGAGGAATTGGAACGTGCCGGGTTCTTTTTCCCGGAATCTAAACGCGCCCTTATGGCGCAGAATATCCGGGCCCCGTTGACGCGAGCCAAAATGACAGTGCAAGAGGTCCGTACCTTCAGAGGAATCGTCAAGGCCTTAGCCGAAGGACGAGGGAAAGCACGTGTGGAAAGAGATAAATCATGAAATATTTGGGATACTTATTGATTATTCTCACAGCCGCCGCCGGATTTTTGAAATGGCCTTGGATATTGATTTTCCTTTTTGCGGCTGTATCGACCTTTGCTTTTGCTAAAGACAGACGTAAGGCTCTGAAGAATACACCCATGGCGCCGGATCAAAACATGATCCTTGATGGGGCTTTTTTGTTTTTCGGTCAGACACTCATTATGCTGGTCGCGTATTTACTAGGCGTTTTTGCCGCTGCGCCGACCGGCGAGTTGTTTATGAAATTTATAAGCGGCCAGGGATAGCGGACGCCTATTGAGGCCTCGTTTTTTTAACGCGTCGGTTATTGCTCCACGCGTCGTAAGAAAAAATTGCAACCCCGATCCAGATAAAGCCAAAACAAATCGCGTGCGCGAAAGTGAAGGCTTCGCCGAAATATAGCCCGCATAAAAACTGAAGCGTTGGCCCGATAAATTGCAAAAACCCAAGGGTCGACAAACGGAGTCGCCGCGCGGCAAAGGCAAAAGCGAGCAGAGGCAAAACCGTTAATGGGCCTGAAAATAAAATCAGTATTTTTAGGCTTGGCGCCGCTAACTCCAATTGTAAGGGCGAAGATTGGCGCAAATAAAGCAAAAAGAAAACAGCCGGCAGGAGCAAAAGAACTGTTTCAATAAACAATCCTGGCATTGCCCCAATCTCTACATATTTGCGTATAACTCCATATATTGTGAAGCTTGTTGCTAGGATCAGTGCGATAGCCGGAAAGACGCCGCCATAAAGCGTTAGGATCGCCACACCAATCAGCGCGAGTATTACGGCGAAACCTTGAAGCCGGGATAGCTTTTCACTAAAAAATATAACGCCAACAAGTACATACATTAAGGGGTTAATGTAATAACCCAAACTCGCTTGGAAAACTTGTTCTTGTTGAATTGCAAAAATATAAACCCCCCAGTTAAAGGCCAAAGCCACAGCTGCGAATAGGAGAAGGAAAACTGTTTTAGGGTTTTTCAGGGCTTTCAGAACGTCGCCAACCTGTTTGCGAAACAAGATGATGAACAGGCCGAATGGCACTGCGAACACTATACGATAGGCAACAAATTCTGCGGGGGGAACAGTTTGGGTTGCCTTAAAGTAAAAGGGAAACAGGCCCCACATCGTATAGGCGGCAATGCCCGCCAATAGGCCCTGGCGGGCCAAGTCTGATGTTGTATTGTTGTGCGGGTTTGCCATTTGTTGCGATTGTCACAGAGGGGGAAGAAAAACAATCTCTATATTTGCAGGTCTAAGGGGGCATGATTGCAAGAATAGAGGCTGAAAAGGGCGGTTGACTTGACCGGAGCAGGCGCTAAAAGCCCCGCTTTATCACGGGTGAGTGTGGTGCCGCCGTTGAGATCGCTATCCGAATTGGTTGGATAAGCCGAGCCACGCTAAATGAAAGAGTATGAACGCATGTCTAAGCGTAATTCCGCAAAATATAAAATTGATCGCCGTATGGGCGAAAATATTTGGGGCCGTCCCAAATCTCCAGTTAACAAACGCGCTTACGGTCCTGGTCAACATGGTCAGAATCGCCGGGGTAAAATGTCCGATTTCGGGACCCAGCTCCGCGCCAAACAAAAGCTTAAAGGCTATTACGGCAATATTCTAGAGAAACAGTTCCGCCGTACATATGACCAAGCCACACGGATGAAGGGTGATGCATCAGAAAATCTGATTGGTTTGCTTGAGCGCCGTCTTGATGCGATTGTTTATCGCGCAAAATTTGTCCCGACTGTTTTCTCGGCCCGTCAATTCGTTAATCATGGCCATATTCTTGTAAACGGCAAAAAAGTAAACATTCCGTCTTACCGTTGCCAAGTCGGCGACGTCATTGAAGTACGTGAAAAGTCTCGCACAATGGCGCTCGTTCTCGAAGCTCTTGAAAGTGCAGAACGTGAATTGCCTGATTATGTCAGTGTCGATCCAAAAGCGATGCAAGCAACGTTCACACGCGTTCCTAGCTTTGACGAAGTTCCATACCCAGTTGTCATGGAACCTAACCTCGTTGTGGAATTTTACTCTCGCTAATATGCGAGGGACACTCCAAAAGAAAACCCGCCTCCTTGGCGGGTTTTTTTATGGCTTCAGATTAGAAGCCGTGGATCAGACGCGGCTCCAGACCACCCGGTACTGCTCCGTAGAGTCCGGGGACAAACCACTGACCTTTTCATCGAAAAGGTAAAAACCTTTTCCTTGGAATTGGAATCGTTGGGTTCCAGTTTGATCTTTGGTGATAGTGAAACTCTTTTCACCAATCACATCACAGCTAAAGACCTCAATTAAAAAAGCGGGGCGACATCTTTTTATTTCCAGTTCCAGCTCCGTTCCGGGGGGCAGGGCGTATTGTGCCTGAATTGTCTGTCCGCTTCGGAGGTAAGTGCGCTTTACACTGAAGGCATCCCAATAAGCTTTTAAGATAAAGGGACTATTTTCGTCTTTTAATCGAGCAGAAGATTGATTTTGTTTGGAGTCGGCAATGACTTCTCTGGCACTAACGAAAGCCGGCATATAATGCAGGCTGACATAACATAGCGTACCGCCAAGGATGAGTGAAAAGGCTGAGCCAATGGCTCGGCCTATACCCATGGATTTCTTGCGGTTCACATTCCGGTGGTAGGAATATACCGCATTAAACCCTGATATTTTATTTTTTTTATGCGCCGATAATTCGGCAATTCCGAACTTTGACATCTTAAATCTGCCTCCTTGGTCCCCCACAGACCAGGAAATAGACTACCAAAAACTCATTTCAGATAAATTAAAGCGTCATTAAGGCGGTGTTATCCAATTAGGCCTCTGTTTTTATGCCTTTTTCGGTCAGGAGCGTGCGGAGTTCGCCGCTTTCGAACATTTCACGGATAATATCGCACCCGCCTGTGAACTCGCCTTTGACGAAAAGCTGCGGGATTGTCGGCCAGTTATTATAATCCTTTATGCCTTGGCGGATTTCGGGATCTTCGAGAACATTGACGCTGGCATATTCAACGCCGAGGTAATCCAGCACTTGAACGACAGTTGACGAAAACCCGCATTGTGGAAAAACGGGCGTGCCTTTCATATAAAGGACAACGTCATTTTCGGAGACGGTTTTGGCAATACGGTCTTTGACTTCCATGGTCTTATCTTTCCTAAGAGGTTCCGTCTGCATGTAAGCAAACCCTCATAAACTTCAAGGGGCGAGGTCGAGAGCCGCAGCTCACTCAATAGGGATTAAGACGGCGTCCGCGTTTCCAGCGCGAGGGCGTGGAGTTCTCCCTCCGCCCCATCCATTTTACCCTGAAGGGCGGCGTAAACCAGTTGATGTTGCTTAACGCGGTTTAAGCCCTCAAAGGCCCGGCTAACAATCACAGCTTTCCAGTGATTATTATCTCCGGCCAAATCGACCATTTCAACCTCGGCATCGGGTAACGCCTCGCGTATCATAGCAGCAATGTCTTCTCCCTTCATCGCCATTATGTGTCCGTCCCGTTGAGAAGATTTGGTAACCATTCTTCGTGTTTCTGACGCAATCCGGCGAGCGTCACATCAAATGCGCCTGCGGCCTGAATGCGGTCTCCGCCGACAGTGCCGACGACTTGCGCAAACAGCCCTTTCGCAAGCGCTGTGGAGACAACTGGATTGACCGAATTCTTCTCGACAGAGACAAGATAACGTGCCTGTTCTTCTCCAAACAACCATCCATGGGTCGGCCCGTCAGGGGCGGCTTGAAGACTCACGCCTATATTGGATGCAAACGCCATTTCGCAGGCCGCAATCGCAAGTCCCCCATCCGAGCAATCATGCACGGCATTGACGCGCTTATTGCGAATGAGTTTTCGGATATAATCGCCATTGGCTTTTTCTTTTTGCAAATCCACCGGAGGCGGCGCGCCGTCTTCGCGCGACAGGATTTCAGCAAGATAAAGAGAGGCCCCAAGCCAGCCCGTTGTCTCTCCAATCAAGATGAGTGTGTCTCCGTCTTTGGCACCTTTAAGCGTTTTGAAGAAATCAAGATTCGGGATAAGACCCACGCCGCCAACAGCAGGAGTCGGCGGAATAGCTTCGCCATTCGTTTCATTATAAAGAGAAACATTGCCCGAGACGACCGGGTAATCAAAGGCGCGGCAAGCTTCGTTCATGCCGTCAATCGCGCCGACAAATTGGCCCATAATTTCGGGTCGTTCCGGATTGCCGAAATTGAGACAATCGGTAATGGCGATCGGGTCTGCTCCAACACAGGAAAGATTACGCCATGTTTCGGCGACGCATTGCTTGCCGCCTTCATAAGGGTCAGCCTGCACATATCGCGGCGTACAATCCGTGGTAATGGCAACTGCTTTGTTAGTGCCGTGAATGCGGATAATTGCCGCGTCGCCGCCCGATTGGCTGGAATCAATGGTGTCAGACATCACGTGACGGTCATATTGCTCCCAAATCCAGCGCTTGGACGCGATGTCCGGCGATTGGATGATTTTGACAAGCGCGTCATTGTAATCCTGAGTTTCGTGAATGTCTTCTGCGACCAGAACCGGACGGGGCTCTGATTTTACATGCGGACGGTCATAATTCGGGGCATCATCCGCCAAGGGCGATATTGGAATATCGCAAACGACTTTACCCTTGTGATTAAGAACAAGATTACCCGTATCCGTTGTCACGCCGATTTTTGCGACGTCCAATTCCCATTTCTCAAATACATCAAAAGCGAGTTGTTCTTTGCCGGGTTGAATCACCATGAGCATTCGCTCCTGCGATTCAGAGAGCATCATTTCGTAAGGCGTCATGCCTTCTTCGCGCTGCGGTACGTCATCCAGATTTAGTTCAATACCAACCCCGCCTTTATCCGCCATTTCAATTGACGAAGAGGTTAGGCCTGCTGCGCCCATATCCTGAATGGCAATAATGGCGTCTGTCGCCATGAGTTCCAGACAAGCTTCGATGAGAAGTTTCTCGGTGAAGGGATCGCCGACTTGAACGGTGGGGCGCTTCTCGTCGCTATCATCATCAAATTCAGCGGAGGCCATTGTCGCGCCGTGTATGCCGTCGCGGCCGGTTTTAGAACCGACATAAAAAATCGGATTACCGACGCCTTTGGCCGCTGAATAAAAAACATTATCCGTACGGGCGAGTCCTACGCACATCGCGTTGACAAGTATATTGCCGTTATAACCTTTATGAAAATTTGTTTCGCCGCCTACCGTGGGAACCCCGACGCAATTGCCGTAACCGCCAATCCCAGCGACCACACCGTTGACCAGAGTTTTTGTCTTGGGATGAGTGGGTTCGCCGAAACGGAGTGCATTCATCAAAGCAATCGGACGCGCGCCCATGGTAAACACATCGCGCATAATGCCCCCCACACCCGTCGCCGCGCCTTGATAAGGCTCGATATAAGACGGGTGGTTGTGACTTTCCATTTTAAAAATGATGCAGTCGCCATCGTCTATATCAATAACGCCGGCATTTTCGCCGGGGCCCTGAATAACCCGGTCACCGGTCGTCAGGAATTTGCCAAGATGACGACGGGAGGATTTGTAAGAGCAATGCTCTGACCACATGACCGAAAAAATACCCAGCTCGTTTAAATTCGGCTCACGGCCCAACCGCTTCAGGATGACTTTATATTCGTCTTCGGACAGGCCGTGCTCGGCCACAATTTCCGGCGTGATGTCAGGAAGTTTCGCCATTAGATCGACTCAATAATTGATTTGAAAAGGCCGAGACCGTCTGTACCGCCGTGCAGCTCGTCCACGGCGCGTTCGGGGTGAGGCATCATGCCGAACACATTGCCAGCTTCGTTCACAATACCTGCAATGTCGCGCAGGGAGCCATTAGGGTTATCGGCATATCTGAAAACAATCCGGCCTTCTTTTTCCAGTTTGTTCAAAACGGCGTCATCTGCAAAGTAGCTGCCGTCATGATGAGCAACGGGATAAGTCACAATAGACTTTGCTTCATATTGAGACGTATAGCGCGTATTCGCATTATTCACGACAAGCCGTTCAGGGCGGCATACAAATTTCAAATTCTTGTTACGCATCAGCGCTCCGGGCAAAAGTCCTGTTTCTGTCAGGATTTGAAATCCGTTACAGAACCCCGCCACAGCCAGTCCCTTATTCGCTTTTTCAACAAGGTCCGCCACAATAGGAGAGCAAGACGCCATAGCACCGGAGCGCAAATAATCCCCATAGGAGAAACCGCCCGGAATACAGACAAAGTCGACATCTGAAGGGATTTCGCTATCCCTGTGCCAGATCATTTTAGGGGCCTTGCCCGTGACTTTTTCAAGGGCCATCGCGGCGTCGCGATCACAATTAGAGGCGGGGAAAACTATAACGGCAGTTTGCACGGCGCTAATCCCGAAGCTCTATACGGTAGCTTTCAATAACCGTATTGGCGAGGAGCTTTTCACACATTTTTTCAACTTGGGCTTTGGCTTCGGTCTTGTCTTCGGAGGATAGGTCCAATTCTATGACTTTGCCTTGGAACGCATTATTGACCTCGTCAAAACCGAGATCGTTTAGAGAGCGGGCGATAGCGCGGCCTTGCGGGTCTAGAACGCCGGGTTTCAGACCGATATAAACGAGGGCTTTCATAGGGAGTCCTGACTATTCTTCGTCATTTTTTACGACCGATAAATTGGTCACATTATTTTGGCTTTGAGGCTTTAAGATACCCAGCCGCGTCGCGACTTCGGTATAGGCTTCGGTGACTTCTCCGAGGTCGCGGCGGAAACGGTCTTTGTCCAGTTTCTTATTCGTCTCGCGATCCCAAAGACGGCAACTATCCGGGCTGATTTCATCGGCCAAAATGACCTGATGTCCAATCACGCCGTCTTCATTAGAGAGGGGGAGGCGGCCAAATTCAATTTTGAAATCGATCAAATTAATGCCGATGCCCCCAAACATGCCTTGCAGATAGTCATTGATACGTAAGGTCATAGCTATCATTTCGTCCAGCTCGGACGCGCTGGCCCAGCCAAAGGCATGGATATGTTCTTCCGCAATCAGAGGATCGCCGAGATCGTCGCGTTTTAGACAAAACTCGACAATAGAGCGCGGTAATTTTTCGCCTTCTTCCATCCCCAGACGTTTGGCCATGGTTCCGGCGGCAACATTTCGGCAAATAACCTCAAGCGGAATTATCTCGACTTTTTTGATCAATTGCTCGCGCATATTCAGACGTTTGAGGAAATGCGTCGGGATGCCAATCTCGCCGAGACGTAGCATAATAAATTCACTAATCCGGTTATTCAGGACCCCTTTGCCATCTAGAGTCGCTTTTTTCTGAGCGTTAAAAGCGGTGGCGTCGTCTTTGAAATACTGCACAAGCGTGCCAGGCTCAGGCCCTTCATAGAGGATTTTTGCTTTGCCTTCGTAAATTTGTTTGCGGCGGCTCATGGGTCGCTCTCCCAGGTCGTGCGTTGAGCCGACTTGCGACTCGCACATGTGAACCCGCCTCTTAGACGGAAGGGGGAGATTTCGCAATGTGCACTGTGGCATAAATATGAGGATTTTGCGACTTGCAGTCCTCCGCCCCCGACCATAAATATAGTTGCAGACAGAGCTTATTTTCAACAGGATTTAAACATGACACAATTTGAAGATCGCGAACGGGGCCAAGAAACCAAATTCGTTTTGGAAGCGGCAAAAGAATTTCGCGCCGCGGCGAAACGAAACAAAGCTCTCGGCCATTGGGCAGCTGAAATCATGGGCCGCTCCGATAAGGAAAAATATGCTCAGGAAGTGATTACGGCGGATATGGAAGAAAAAGGCGAAGAAGATGTTTTCCGCAAGTTGCGGCGCGATTTCGACACGGCCAATGCGGATGTGTCCGATGCAACAATTCGTGAAAAAATGGCGTTTTACCTTAAAGAAGCTCGCGCCGAAGTTTACGGACTCGAGGCATAAAACCCATATTTTACAAATAGGTAATTAAGTACCTTAAACTGGGTTGTTGGCCTCAGGGCAGGTCAGGTCAAAGTTAGGCTGGTTCGTTAGAGCCAGCCTTTTTAGGTTCTGGATGTGAATCTGCATGGCCTCGGCATTATAATTCATATTCACACAGCCCAAAGTACGCTTCGTATCGGCGTCTATGATGGCGGCAAATCCTGTCACGCCGAGCCACTTATTATATTGCGGAACGATCTGGCGATCAAAAACGGCATGGGAATTCCATTCTCCCTGACCTCCGGAAATATCAATATTCACATATTCAATTGCCGGATCATGCAATCCGGCCAATGCTTGGCCCAGACGAGGCTCTACAATTTTGCAAGGCGCGCACCAATCTGCCCGAAACATCACGACATAGATCTCCGGCTTGGCCGGAGGCTGGTAAGCTGATGAAATAGATGTCAGCCCCAAGGAAAGAGTGACGGTCAAAACCGTTGCTGAGATCATTTTTGCAATAAAAGAGGTCATGAAAAATTTTTCTAAAGGCTTTAAGAGGGTTTGTCCCGGGACCCACCCCATAAACGGGACCCACCCCATAAAAAAGCCCGGACCTATTTTAAAGAGGTCCGGGCATGTTCCCACGGTTTGGCTACTCTAGATTAGCCTGTTGGCATTTCATTATGAGCGGCCGGACAGCGCGTTGTCTTTCCGCCAATAGAGGCGCTGGACATATAGGCCCGCCCTTTAGCCTGCGCCGTCATTTTGCGAAGTTCTTGCGCTATTTCCTGAGGGGCGAAAGAAGGGTTCACACATCCAATAACGCGCTTGGTTCGGGCATCAACGACTGCCGCGAAGCCGGGCAAGCCAACCCATTTATTGAAGATTGGCACGATGTCGTAATCAAACGCGTCATAAGCGCCTTTTTCCCATTTTGCAGCATTGGAGGTGTCTATGACAACTTCTTGAGCGTTGACACCAGCCATCGGGACGGCAGAAGCGAGGGCGCTATCAAGGCGCTGGCTTTGCATGTCCGTATTGTTTCTGAAGTTAACGACATAAACGTCGGGTGAGGCGGCATAGGCGGTTGCGCCAAAAGCCGTCGTGATAAGAGCTGCACTTAGAAGAGAGATTGCCTTTTTCATTTCCTTGGTCCTTTTTTCACACTGAGATTTGTTTTTTATTTTTGTTATGTTCTCTGTGTAACGAACATTGGTAAATGAACGCCGAATCACGCGTTAGGGCGGCGTTTACAATGGTTTCCACAATCGTTAATTTTTGACGTAAGCCTGTGTTTTTCCTACAAAAAATTTTTTGTAAAAAAATGCAGTCTGTCGGTATGGATTGCTTAAACCAAGCTAATCGATTGAAATATCTACAAAAATTAAGCTAGCTTTAACCATGAATCTGTCCCGCGCCTTACGGTTAGGACAGTTTATGGAAATAAAGGCCGCGTTAAATCAAGGCTAAGGAAAGACCCTGTCAAAAATCGTATCGACATGTTTGAGATGGTAGTCATCGTCAAACATAGCGCGGACCTGATCTTCGGAAAGACGTGCCATGACGTCCTTGTCTTCTAATATAAGGTTAAGGAAGCTGCCTTCACCGGCGCTGCCATCAGTTCGGAACATTTCCCACACTTTCATCGCATTGCGTTGCACGAGGCGATAAGCGCTCTCGCGTTGCTCTCCGGCCTGAGTCAGGGCAAGGAGGAAACGCTGGCTATTATGTAATCCGCCTAAACGGTCCATATTGCCCTTCATTTTTTCCGGATAAACGACGAGATTTTCAATAACACCTGCCAGACGGTGCAAGGCAAAATCCAGATGAACGGTGGAGTCGGGTCCAATGCCGCGTTCAACAGAGCTATGCGAGATATCGCGTTCATGCCAAAGCGCGACATTTTCCATCGCGGGCACAACCGCCATACGAACAAGACGGGCGAGTCCGGTCAGGTTTTCGGTCAGGACCGGATTACGTTTATGCGGCATAGCAGACGAGCCTTTTTGCCCTTTAGAGAAAAACTCCTCGGCTTCCAAAACTTCTGTCCGTTGCAAATGACGGATCTCAACGGCGATGTTCTCAATAGATGATGCGATGACGCCGAGCGTCGCAAAATAGGCGGCGTGGCGGTCACGCGGAATAATTTGTGATGACACAGGTTCGATCGCGAGGCCCATTTCTTTGGCGACATGTTCTTCGACGCTCGGGTCGATATTCGCGAAGGTTCCGATAGCGCCGGAAATCGCGCAGACGGCAATTTCTTCCCGCGCTTGGAGAAGACGGGTTTTGGCACGGGAAAACTCGGCGTGGAAACGGGCAAGTTTGACGCCGAATGTGGTTGGCTCTGCATGGATGCCGTGGCTACGGCCAATAGTGATGGTATATTTATGTTCTTCGGCGCGTGTCTTCAGCGCGGCTAAAACACGGTCTAATCCAACCAGGAGAAGGTCGGTCGCGCGGGCAAGCTGAACCGAAAGCGTAGTGTCCAGAATATCAGAGGAGGTGAAGCCTTGATGCACAAACCGCGCGTCTTCGCCGATAAATTCCGCAAGATGGGTCAGAAAGGCAATGACGTCATGTTTTACTTCGCGCTCGATCTCGTCAATTTTGGCGACATCAAATTCGACAGAGCCGCCGCGATCCCAAATGTTCTTGGCGGCGGATTTTGGAATAACGCCGAGTTCGGCGAGCGCGTCACAGCCATGCGCTTCAATTTCGAACCAGATCCGGTACTTTGTGGCAGCAGACCAGATTTCTGTCATTTCCTTACGGGCGTAGCGTTCAATCATGGGGAGACTCGCGGTTTTAAAGACGCGAGCCTTTGACTAAAGAACGTCCGTAAGGTCAAGCGTTAAGCGAAATCAATCTTCTGCCATCGAAGAATTGCGCAGCTCTGAATCTGCCCAGTCCTTCTTTAATGTCCGAGTGACCATCAAATAGGATGCAATGGCCACAAGGAAGGACGCGCAAACGCAGGTGAGCGACAATTTCGTGGCTTCCAATTGAGAGACGGTGTCCGAGGCGAATACGTCAATGAGTATTCCGGCCACTGTCGGGCCTCCGCCCAAAGCTATCATATTCAAGATGAAAAAGAAGAGAGCAGTTGACATGGCGCGAAGCTGAATGGGGGCGAGCGTTTGCGCCAGAGCAAAACTCGGACCCAGATAAACACCGATGAGAATTTGGAAGCCCGCTGATAGAGCCAAATGCGCCTCGACGCTTCCGACCCAGACGCTTCCCACGCCGAAAGGGAGAGCCAAGACAATGGAGAGAGCGGGTATCCACCCATAGGCGCGAACGTCTTTCTTTGCTTTGATATCGACCAGTTTCGCTCCGATATAGGTTCCGGCGACATAGAAAATACCATTGATGAAACCGATTATGATTACGATTTTTTGGAAATCATAATCTGGGTCGAGCAATCGCAAAAATTTGGTCTGAAAACCTGAAAAAGCATAGGCGGCAAATGAGGCGAACGCGATTCCAAAGCACATAAACCACCAAGAGGGGATGGTAAGAAGGCGTCCAATACCGTCTTTGAATGAGAGTTTTCGGAGTTTTTTCTCTCCGACTTCCATAACGCCGCGTTTGGGTTCACGAATGAAGACGCGAACAATTATTGCTAAAACAATACCGCTCACGCCAAGAATAATGAATATCCGTCTCCAATTAACTGTGTCGGGGTCTGCGCCCATAAGGGCTGCTGTGATGAAGTAAGCACTCATTATGCCCAGCGGGATACCCAGTGAGTAAACTCCTAAAGCGCCAGAGCGTTCTTCCTTCTTATAAAAGTCAGAGATGATCGAATGAGCGGGCGGGGAGCCGCCAGCTTCCCCGATGCCAACGCCGATGCGCGCCAATCCAATTTGCCAAAAGTTTTGGGCAAATCCCGTCAGAGCCGTGAACCCACTCCAGACGGCTAAGGCCACAGATAATAATCCGACCCGGTTCACTTTGTCTGCCATATAGGCAATTGGAATACCCATAATGGTGTAAAAGGCGGCGAAGGCGAGGCCGATGAGCAATCCGAGCTGTGTATTGGATAGCTCTAAGTCGGCTTGAATGAACGGGGCAAGAATGCCGACAATCTGTCGGTCAATGAAGTTAAACCCGTAAACGAGCGTCAGTAAAAACAAAACGGCGGTGCGGTAGCCCGCTTTTTTGGGCGGAATATAGCCGCTGGTCGAGTCGCTCATAATATCCCCTAATTATTTTTCTTTACCAGAAAGGAAAGGAGACGTTTGGTCAAGTCAGAAGCGTTTTAGCGGCCATTCAATTTCGTGGGGTCACATCAAGCCCAGCGTCTTGAAACTCACCACATTTTCCCGCCCGATAATCAAATGGTCATGTACGACGACGTTCATAGCTTTGGCGGTGGCAATTACTTCATTGGTCATTGTGATGTCCGACTGGCTCGGAGTCGGGTCGCCGCTGGGATGGTTGTGGGCGAGGATGATGGCTGTGGCTTCCAGAGCCAGAGCACGTTTGATGATTTCGCGGGGATAAACAGGCGCGCGGTCTATTGTGCCGCGACCCAAAACCTCGTCGGCAATCAGGCGGTTTTTCCTGTCGAGAAAGAGCACGCGGAATTGTTCCACAGCTTCGAATTGCATAGCAGAGCGGCAATAATCCAAAAGGGCGGTCCATGAAGAAAGGACAGGACGGCCCAACACGCTTTCCCGGCCCATTCGGACAGACGCGGCGTGGAGGAGCTTCAAATCGAGCGCCGTTTTCTCGCCAATGCCTTTGATTTCCGTCAAACGGTGGAGCGGCGCGGCGCAGACTTCGCCGAGATTGCCGAAAGTTTTGAGGAGGTCTTTGGCTACCGGTTTCACGTCTCGTCGCGGAATAGAATTGAACAGGAAAAGCTCTAGCAATTCATAATCCGCAAAGCTGTCGCCGCCTGATGCGGCGAACTTGGCCCGTTGCCGATCCCGGTGGGCCAGATAATGCGGCTTGTCATCTCCCCCCGACATGATGCCTCTTAGGCGTAGGGCGGTCGGTTCAGACCTTTGGGCGAGGCTGTAAACACTTCTGCGCCATCTTTCGTGACGCCAATGGAATGTTCAAACTGTGCTGTCAGCTTGCGATCCCGTGTGACGGCCGTCCATCCGTCAGAGAGAATTTTGACATCCGGTTTGCCGAGATTAATCATTGGCTCAATGGTGAAGAACATGCCTTCGCGCAGCACATCGCCTTCGCCCTTTCGGCCGAAATGCAGGATGTTAGGCGCGTCATGAAAAATCTTGCCCAAGCCGTGACCACAGAAATCAGTAACAACAGAGCAGCGCTCGCCTTCGGCGTATTGCTGAATGGCGTGGCCAATATCGCCGGTTGTCGCCCCAGGTTTCACAGCGGCAATACCGAGCATCAGCGCGTCATAAGTGATGTTGATGAGCCGCTCTGTCTTGCGGTCCGGTTCTCCGGCGACATACATACGCGATGTATCACCGTGCCAACCATCGACAATCAAAGTGACATCACAATTAACGCTATCGCCTTCTTTGAGAGGCTTGTCATTCGGAATGCCGTGACAGACGACGTGATTGATAGACGTGCAGACGGAATGTTTATAGCCGCGATACCCAAGTGTGGCGGGCAGAGCGCCGTGATCCATCGCAAATTCGTATATTTTTTGATCCAGCGCTGCCGTCGTCACGCCCGGTTGAACGAGCGGTGCGAGCATATCGAGACATTTAGCGGAGAGTTGCCCCGCCTTTCTCATGCCTTCAAACCCTTCCGGGCCGTGGAGTTTGATCGCGCCGTCACGAAGATCGTCGGCATCACTTGCATCTACATAATTCATTTGCGCCGTATAACAGTGGACGCGCAAACGGGCCAGTCCTAATAGCGGTTTTCAAAGGAGTGTATGATGGACGACATGGTAATAGCGGGCGTGATACTGATCGGGGACGAACTCTTATCCGGTCGGACGCAGGATACGAATCTGGGGACAATCGCAAAATTCCTCGAACCGCTCGGCGTGAGCATTGGGGAGGCCCGGATAATCGCAGATAATTCCGACACCATTCGCGACACGGTAAAAGCCTTCTCTGAGCAATTTGACTATGTCTTTACCACGGGCGGTATTGGGCCGACCCATGATGATATTACGGCGGATTGCATTGCCGCCGCCTTCGACCTTGGCATCAGCGAGCGCGACGACGCTATTGAGGCGCTCTGCGAAAGATACTCTCTGGAAGAACTGAACGAAGCCCGCCGCCGCATGGCGCGCATCCCTGATGGGGCAACCCTCATCAAAAACCCGGTGAGCCAGGCGCCTGGCTTTCAGACGAAAAATGTCTTCACCCTCGCGGGCGTCCCGCAAATCATGCGGGGAATGCTCGAAGACATTCCCCATCGTCTCAAAGGTGGGGCGGAGATTTATTCAGTCAACGTGACGGCCGAAGGAATCGGCGAAGGCGACGCGGCTAAGGGGCTGGCCGAAATAGAAAGATCCTATCCCGGCGTCAGTGTCGGCAGCTACCCATTTTTCAACGACGCGTTACGCGGCGTAAATTTTGTCGCGCGGGGGCGAGACGAGAAGCTATTGAGGGAAGTTAAGAGAAAGCTGGAAGCTTTAGTCGAGGGGCTCAATGGGTTGAACACTGCTTAGAAATAAAATGCCTGACTTTTAATCAGGCTATTTAAATGGTGCGGGCGGCCGGAATCGAACCGGCACTCCTATACAGGAACAAGATTTTAAGTCTTGCGTGTCTACCAATTCCACCACGCCCGCTGACTGACCGCTGATTTAGGGAACGGGCGGGAGTCGGGCAAGTCATTTATCAGGTCTGAGGTCCGATTTTTTACGATTTTCTCTTAAGGGCGGTTCCGCCCAAGCGAATCGTGGCTTTCAACCCAATCGCCGCCGACAACCGCAGAGGCGAGGGACAGCTCCCCCGCGAGCACTGTCGCCGCGCAAATTTCGACAAATTTCAAGGCTTTCCCCGCGCCGTAGCAATCCAGAACCTCTAGGCATTCTCTCTGTGTCGCCAATCCTGTCCCGCCGCCATAGGTTGCAACAATGAGCGAGGGCAGGGTGATGGACCAATAGAGTGATCCATCATCGTTCAGCTCCACATAGGTCAACCCGGCTTGACTTTCCGCGACATTGGCCGCGTCTTGGCCTGTTGCGATGAACAACGCGGCAAGCGCATTGGCCGCGTGCAATCCATTATTGCTTGTTCCGGCGAGCATTCCGCCAAGCGTTGAAACTTGTCGGGCGCGATACATATCTTTTGTTTCGACTCGGAGTTTTTCGCGCACAAGTTCTGCGGGCAGAGTGACTTCGGCCACGACCCGCGCGCCGCGAGAATGAAGGGTGTTGATTTGGGAGTGTTTCTTATCCGTGTCGATAGCCCCGGATAAAGTGTAGCGTGTTTTGAAACCGCAATGCTCTATTATCCACTGACAAGCGGCCTGCGCGGCTTTGCCGGACATATTCTGTCCGGCCGCGTCGCCCGTGGTGAAATTCATCCGTAGATAGCGCATTTTCGAAACGCCATATTGCTCTATGTGACTGAGCTTGCCGATGGAACTCGTTGAACTCGCTGCTTTTTTGATGCCGTCCAAATTTTCGTTGAGCCATTGGCCGAAATCCCGAGCTTCGCGCGCATTTTCAAAATGAAAGACAGGGGCGCGCTGCATGTATCTTTCAATTACAGTCGTTGTAACGCCGCCCGCCGCGCGCAAAACCCCCATTCCGCGCGAATAGCTCGCCACCAAAGTGCCTTCTGTAGTGGCAAGGGGAATATAAAAATCTCCCTCGGCGTGCTCTCCGTTGATCGTTAGCGGGCCGGCGAGTCCGATGGGGACTTGCGTTGCGCCAAAAGCATTCTCGATATTGCCGGCGAGGGAAGCAGGGTCAAAACTGGTCTGACCTGTATGCGGCAGGGCGACGGAGCGCTGATTTTCAAGAAAGACTCGCCGTTTCTCCATCATGTCAGCGGTGTAATCGGATGTTTTATCTCTGGGTATAGAAGGGGATGTCATACGACATCTTTCCACAAATAAAGGGGGTGAGCAATTAACGTCTGATTTTGGCGTCCATGCAAAATGTGTCTATCGTGGGAAAATTCCCACAATGGGTTTACATTTCTTCGTAACGTCCTAAATTACAGGTCTGAACAATGCGTGGGAAATATCCCACGGTAATGGAAGGCTTGATATGAGCGACGATATTATCAAACGCGGCAAGGCTCTGGCCGAAGCGACAGGTCAGTCTCTGACAACAATTTCGCGAAAGATCTTTAACGACGGCAAGACCCTGACGCGATTGCAGGATGGCGGCTCTCTGACAACGAAGACCCACGAACAAGCGCTGGCGAAATTGACTGTGATGGAAAGAGAAGTCGCGGCGGAATCCGGCTTATCCCTCACTCACCTTGATCGACTAGAGGCCGAAAGTATTCACATTATGCGCGAAGTCGCGTCACAATGTGAAAATCCCGTTATGCTTTATTCTGTCGGGAAAGACAGCTCGGTTATGCTGCATCTGGCGCAAAAAGCTTTTTATCCGTCTCCTCCACCATTCCCTTTGATGCATGTCGATACGCGCTGGAAATTCAAGGATATGTACGCATTTCGCGATCAGCGCGCCAAAGATGTCGGCATGGAGCTTATTGTTCATATCAACCCGGACGGGATTGAACAGGATGTGGGACCATTTACTCACGGTTCCGCTGTGCATACAGATATTATGAAAACACAGGGCCTGAAACAGGCTTTGGATAAGTATAAATTCGATGCGGCCTTTGGCGGCGCGCGCCGGGATGAAGAAAAATCCCGCGCGAAAGAACGCATCTTCTCTTTCCGGTCTGAAAATCATCGTTGGGACGCCAAGAACCAACGCCCGGAACTTTGGAATATCTATAATACTCGCGTTCAAAAGGGCGAGAGCATGCGTGTTTTCCCGCTTTCTAATTGGACAGAGCTGGATATCTGGCAATATATCCACCGCGAAGCGATTCCTATTCCCGACCTTTATTTGTCCAAGCCGCGCCCTGTCGTAGAGCGAGACGGCGTTCTGATCATGGTGGATGATGATCGTATGCCTTTAAATGAGGGAGAAACACCGGATATGAAATCCGTGCGTTTCCGCACGCTGGGCTGCTACCCTTTGACAGGCGCCGTGGAAAGCGAAGCGGCAACCTTGCCAGAGGTCATTCAGGAAATGCTTTTGACCACGACCTCTGAGCGCCAAGGCCGGGTCATCGACTCGGATGCCGGGGCCTCGATGGAACAGAAAAAAGAAGAGGGGTATTTCTAATGGCCCATCTCGACGACTTAATCGCAACGGATATTCAGGCCTATCTTCAGGCGCAGGAAAATAAATCCTATCTGCGTTTTATCACCTGTGGATCTGTGGATGACGGTAAATCAACTCTGATTGGCCGATTGCTTTACGATTCAAAGCTTATTTACGAAGATCAGCTGGCCAGCATTGAGAAGGATTCTAAGAAATCCGGGACTCAAGGCGATAAAATGGATCTTGCCCTTTTAGTGGACGGCCTCGCAGCAGAACGCGAGCAGGGGATTACTATTGATGTCGCCTACCGATTCTTTTCAACCGATAAGCGGAAATTCATTGTCGCGGACACACCCGGCCATGTTCAATATACCCGCAATATGGCGACAGGCGCCTCTACGGCTGATGTCGCCATTTTGTTGATTGACGCCCGATACGGCGTGCAAGAGCAAACCCGCCGTCACGCCTATATTGCCTCGCTTCTTGGTATTCGGCATGTTGTTGTGGCGATCAATAAAATGGATCTAAACGGGTTTGATCAATCCGTTTACAATAATATCGAAGTTGACTTTCGGAAGTTTGCGAAAGACCTTGATTTTAAAGATATTATTTGCGTTCCAATATCTGCATTAGACGGCGATAATGTTATTCAGCGTTCCGACCGTTCCGGATGGTATCAGGGACCAACGCTTCTGAACTATCTGGAAAATGTCGATGTCGAACAACAATCTCTAGAAGCGCCGTTCCGTCTTCCGGTTCAGTGGGTCAATCGCCCCAACCTTGATTTCCGGGGCTTTTCCGGGACCATTGCGGCAGGCGTCATCAATCAGGGCGACGAAATAATCGTCACGCCGTCGGGTAAGCGCTCTTATGTCAAAGAAATTGTGACTTTTGACGGCACTAAGAAAACGGCCCGCGAAGATATGGCCGTCACTTTGACACTTGAAGACGAGATTGATATTTCGCGCGGCGATATGATTTGCCGGACGGATGCCCCGGCGGAGCAAGCCGACCAGTTTCAAGCCAACATCATCTGGATGGACGAGAGCAAATTGTTTCCGGGCCGCCAATATTTATTAAAAACGACAAACTCTAACACTCCGGCGCGCGTGACGACTTTGAAACACCGCATTGATATTAATGACTTTTCTGAGGTTGCCGCTAAGACATTAGAGCTGAATGAAATCGGCATTGTCAATCTGAGTTTGTCCAAACCGATTGCGTTCGACCCCTATAAAAATAATCGTCATACCGGGGCTTTCATTCTTATTGACCGCCAGACCAATGCAACGGTCGGGGCGGGAATGTTGAACTTTGCTCTCCGGCGGGCGCAAAATGTCGTTTGGCAAGATATGGCTACCGATAAAGCCGCGCGATCAGAACAGAAAGGCCAAAAGCCCGTCCTGCTTTGGTTTACCGGGCTTTCAGGCTCCGGGAAGTCAACGATTGCAAACCTCGTGGACAAGCAATTACAGGCCATAGGAAAACATACCTATACGTTGGACGGAGACAATGTCCGTCATGGGTTGAACCGTGATCTTGGTTTCACCAAAGCGGACAGGATTGAGAATATTCGGCGTATTGGCGAAGTCTCGAAACTGATGCTCGACGCCGGATTAATAACCATGGCGGCGTTTATCTCGCCTTATCGGGCAGAGCGCGATTCAATTCGCGAAATGCTGGCCGAAGATGAGTTCATAGAGATTTTCGTAGATACTCCGCTTGAGGTCGCTGAATCTCGGGACGTGAAAGGCCTTTATGCCCGCGCCAGAGCCGGAGAAATTAAAAATTTCACCGGGATTGATTCTGAATACCAAGCCCCTGAAAAAGCTGAAATTACGGTCAATACTGTGGGCAGCAGCGCAGAAGAATGTGCGAAAAAGATCGTCGATTATCTATTGGAGAAGGCTTATCTGGAAACGCAGTTCAAGAGCCTTTCTGATGACGACGAGGCTTAGACAGGTTTAATTATGGCGGATTTTGATGTCTTTAACGGGGATGCGGACGGGATTTTATCGCTTGTTCAGCTCCGTTTGGCGGACCCGCGCGAATCGCAACTTGTTACAGGCCGCAAACGCGACATTGAACTGCTAAAGCGTGTCGATGCGGGGCAGAATGACCGCGTTACTGTTTTGGATATTTCTTTGTCTCGAAACCGGGATTCTTTGGAACGTATTCTGACGGCCGGAGCGGAAGTTTACTATTTCGATCACCATCATGCCGATCCCATTCCGGATCATCCAAGCCTTGAAACCTTTATTGATACCTCGCCCGAGATTTGCACGGCGCTTCTCGTTGATGATTATCTCGGAGAGGCTTACCGTGCCTGGGCGGTAACGGCGGCGTTTGGCGATAATTTTCCGGCTCTGGCACGTCAAAAAGCATCTCATCTCGATCTCCCCTTAGAGGCGTTGGAGCGTCTCGGCCTGTTGATAAATTATAACGGGTACGGCGCGGATCTGTCGGATTTACACTTCCACCCCGAGGCTTTGTTTCGTGAACTTGTCAGGTTTGAAACCCCCATGAAATTCCTTTCCGCCAAGACCGGAATTTATGCCCAACTCGAAGCCGGATATGAGGCAGACCTCGGCGCTATGGGGGAAGGCTCAGTCATTGTAGAGACAGAGAGCCATTACGCGGTTATCCTTCCGGACGCCGCTTCATCGCGCCGCATGTCGGGACTTCACGGAAATGAACTGGCGCAGACTTTTCCGAATCGCGCTCACGCTGTGCTGACGCAAAAGCCGGGCGGGTTTCTGGTGAGCCTGCGCGCGCCTCTCTCCAAGCGAGACGGCGCGGATGATCTGGCCATGCAATTTGAAACGGGCGGCGGACGCTCTGCCGCAGCGGGAATTAACCATCTGCCAGAAGCTGATTTGGAGACGTTCCTGAAGGCCTTCCAAAATGCGTTTTAATACATGGTGACTTGCGCTACGCCCTCGAAAAAGAGAGGGTAAACCATGCAAAGCGAAAACATATCCTTCAAAGGCGCCTTTGGGGATGACCTCTCCGCGAGGCTTGACCGTCCGGATGGCGACGAAATTAAAGGCTGGGCTCTATTTGCGCATGGTTTTTCCATCGGCAAAGACTTAAAACCGATCCGGACCATATCCAAGGCTTTGGTCGAAGAAGGCTACGGTATGTTGCGGTTTGATTTTACCGGGCTGGGCCAATCAGACGGAAATTTCTCTGATACGAATTTTTCCTCAAATGTTGCTGACATTTTGGCCGCAGCGAAATATCTCCGTGATAATGAAATGCCGCCCTGCATTCTTATCGGCCATAGCTTTGGCGGGACCGCGGCGCTTAAGGTCGCCGACGAAATTCCGGAATGTAAAGCCGTGGCCACAATCGGCGCACCTTGCGACACAACTCATATTGTTCACCAATTTGCCGATCAACTTGAAGAGATTGAGGAAGAAGGGGAGGCGAAGGTTCTTCTTGGGGGACGCCCCTTTATAATCAAAGAACAATTTCTGGATGACATTGAAAATCAGGACATTGCAATGGAAATAGGCGATCTCCCGCAGGCGCTCCTGATATTCCATTCCCCGCAAGACGCCGTTGTGGGTATCGAAAACGCAGCGCATATTTACAGTATGGCTCGACATCCCAAAAGCTTTGTCAGTTTGGACGGCGCCGACCATCTCTTATTGCGAAACCCCAAAGACGCAGATTACGTCGGACGGGTTCTGGCGGCTTGGTCGTCTCGCTATATTTCCAAGTAAGCCGCATAAAAAAGCGCCTCATTTCAATATGAAATGAAAGCGCTTCATTAAGTTTGACTGAAGAATAAGCCTAAGAGCTAATATCAACTTTCAAGGCATCTTTAGCATCCCCAATAACTTCCTGGAGATCACCTTTTGCCTGTTGAAGTTTGCCTTTGGCTTTCAAAGACGGGTTATCAGTGGCGTCACCGATTTTTTCTTTTATTTTTCCGTCCTGCCGATTGGCTTTGGCCTTTTCATGGTCATCAGTCATTTCATCGGTCCTAACTAAGTTTCAGTCCAGAGCGTCTTTGGTGTCGCCAACAGCTTCCTGAGCTTTACCTTTGGCCTGCTGATATTTACCTTTGGCTTCCAGACTTTTGTCATCAGTAGCTTCACCGATTTTTTCCTTGGCTTTACCAGCGGCTTTGTTTCCGGCGGATTTTACATGTTCTTTTTCCATTTTGATGTCTCCTTTCATTAGACACCTATACTACGTGTCTGCCCTTGCTCTCGTTCCGTTAAGACTATTTTTGTGTCCAAAGTGTAAGGGAAGGCATGATCTCACCTGCTAAACCTGCAAAAATCAAAGCCAAACTGGCCGCACGCCCTTATTTTGCGGCGCTTGACGGGTTTAGAGGGCTTTTCGCCATTTTGATCGCTGTGCATCATACGAACTGGTTTTCTTACCTGAATTATCGAACTTTTATTGATGACGCCTTTTTCATGCTGGATATGTTTTTTGCTTTTTCCGGCTTTTTGATGTTCACCCTGTACCGAAATAATTTGCAAAATGCCTCTCAAGCCAAGTCTTTCATTGGGAGGCGGTTTGCGCGTTTATACCCGCTCCATTTATTTACGTTCGGCTTATTCTTCGCGTTTGCCTTGTTCAGGCTTTGGGCGCACAAAGTCGGACTGGCCACGCATGAACCGGGGGAGGTTTTGCCCTTCTCGCCAGAGGCGGCTGATAATTGGTGGTCTGCATTCACAAATTTGACTCTCACCCATTCAATGGGCCTTAACAACTCACTCAGCTTTAATGCCCCGAGCTGGACCATAAGCGTGGAATTCTTTGCCTATTTTGTTTTTGCCGCCATGATGCTTTGGGCGCCGCCGAAAAAGCTCTGGCATTTTGCGCTTATGGCCTTGGGTGTCGGGGGAGCTTATGCGGCTTTGTATAACCTAAAGCCCAATATGGACATTACTTATGACTACGGCTTCCTGCGCTGCCTTGGCGGATTTTTCACTGGTGTCTTGGGGGCGTGGGCCTATTCAAAAGTCAGAAGCCGTCAAGAGGCCAATCCGACCACCGCTAAGACTATGACGCTTAAAATGGCTTCTGTTTTAGAAGTTATATATCTCGTCATTTGCTCTGTGTTCATTTATTTCTCAGGCGGAATTCTCCAATTTTTTGCCGCGCCATTAATTTTAGGCTTTGTTGTGCTTTTTGCGATGGACGGCGGTTATATCTCGAAATTTATGGGGCTGCCGGTCTTTCGTTACCTCGCAAAGATATCTTATTCCGTTTATATGAACCATTTCTTTTTGGCGATTATCTTCGGCGTGGTCGGCACGCGGCTGTTCCCTGGTATTGTCAGCGGCGGCGACGGGTCTGGCTGGGCCGGGGATCTTTACCTTATACCTTATCTGGCCGCCGTGATAATGATGTCTCATTTGACTTATCATTATATTGAGGTCCCCGGCGGCAAATGGATTGGAAGCCGCCTCAAGCGAAGACAGGCCGCGGCGGGAACCGCAGCCCGGACTTGAGTTTAAAGTCGGGCTAGTCTAACCGCTGGCGCAGTTGAAAAGGACAACGCCATGGCTACTGACCGCTATAATGACTTGGACCAGTTAGGGCAAAACAAGGCCCTTCCGCAATCGCCGGACGACGCCGTTTTAGAACGTGTCAAAAACCCTTGCCCGGAACCCTATATGGTGCGCTTGGTGGCCCCGGAATTTACGTCTATTTGTCCGGTCACAGGCCAGCCCGATTTTGCTCATCTGGTTGTAGATTATTGCCCCAAGGACTGGATCGTCGAAAGTAAAGCCTTCAAGCTCTTTCTCGGTAGTTTTCGTAATCATGGCGATTTTCACGAAGCCTGTACAACGGGCATCGGCAGACGTCTGGTCAAAGAGATAGAGCCGACCTGGCTACGCATTGGCGGCTATTGGTATCCGCGAGGCGGCATTCCGATTGATGTGTTCTACCAACATGGCAAGGCACCTGAAGGCGTTTGGATTCCAGACCAGGGCGTGCCGCCTTATCGCGGACGGGGATAGGTAAAAACAGCGGGCCTGAGGGCCCGTTTTTTTATGGGGGCTTTACCTTTTATGCCCTCCGTCATTTCTTCTCTTTTTTCCTTTTTTCTTCTCCCCATCTTTTTCCTTCTCTCCATCTTTTTCCTTCTCCCCATGGGAAGGGAAAGAGAACGATTCCTTTTTATTTCAGCCAAAGGCTCTGATTTCAGGG
>OJEO01000012.1_pt1 | contig 193782 bp, 166 predicted proteins | sample 1593621 | NCBI WGS metagenome assembly OJEO01 (sample SAMN05416875, study PRJEB24817) | seawater metagenome | isolation source: Sea water | place: Canada:Atlantic | collected 2013-11
ACCACTCTTCGTCAATTTCGGCCTCGATTAAACGCTCATCGATGCCTTCGTATCGTCCTGCAACTAAAATAAGTTTGTCATGCTGAGCTAATTCATTCACTCCAGCCTGATCCAGCTTGCGTCCTTGAGGTGACATGTAAATAACTCTTACATCATCCCCTTCAACAACACCGGCTGCTTCTTTAGCGGCATTGATCGCGTCCCGTAACGGTTGAATTTTCATCAACATGCCTGGGCCACCACCGTATGGACGATCATCCACTGTTTGGTGTTTATCGTGTGTGAAATCGCGAGGATTCCAAATACTTAAACTCAATAGACCCTGTCTCACTGATCGACCTATTACACCCAACTGGGTCATAGGCTGAATCATTTCAGGAAACAGTGTTACTACTCCAAACCACATGGATTCACCACACAAACAGGCTTAATTAAAAGTCTGCTTCCCAATCAACTTGCATTTCACCAGCATCCAAGTCGATCTCACCAATCACTGCATCAACATAAGGAATCAAGCGTTCTTGCTGGTCAAGACTGCCTTCATATCCCTTTACACACATCACATCATGAGGCGCGCCAGAGTTGAATAAATGATCGATTTTACCTAACAACTCGCCGTTTTTATTAACGACGATCAAACCAACAAGCTGAGACCAATAAAATTCGTCTTGTGCAAGTTGTGGCAAGTCAGAAGTTCGAACTGCAATTTCTACTTGGCTTAACGCCAAGGCCAAATCACGGTCATTGATACCTTCAAACTTTGCAACTATGCCTTTACCTTGAGGTTTGCCTTCTTTCACTTTATAAGGCTGCCACTGACCTTTAACCTTCAGAAACCAGTTCTTATAATCCAGAATGCCTTTCATTGGATCGGTGTAAGAATAAATCTTAACCCATCCTTTAATACCGAATGCAGTCGTCACTTTACCGACGATGGTAACGTCAGAATTGCTAATCATATTGGATTGCTGTGATGATGACATGGTATACCCCGGTAAATGCTAAGATTACGCTTGTTTTTTAGCGTTTTCTTTAATTAACTTAGCAACGCGCGCAGAAGGCTGAGCGCCTTTGCTCATCCAGTATTCAACGCGATCAACGTCAATACGAAGTGCTTCTTCAGCACCACGAGCTACAGGATTGAAGAAACCTACACGTTCGATAAATCGACCGTCACGTGGGTTACGTTCGTCTGCAACAGACAGGTGATAAAAAGGACGCTTTTTTGAGCCGCTACGGCTTAAACGGATAACTACCATAAAGTATTTCGCTCCGATCGTTTATCTGTGGGTAGGTTTTAAAATTGCCTACCATTAATGTTAGACCCTGAAATTTCAGGGGTCGCGCATTCTACACCAATTCAATAAGCATTCCAATAGGTTGCAGCCGCTAGTTTGTCAGAGTAATCTGTCGCCAGAAATAAAAACAATTATATCAAAGTGGTGCATAAGCATGTTTGTAACGTTAACTCAGATTGGCCTGCCAATCGCCATCATTTTAATCATGACAGGGGTTGGTTTAAGCTTAGTGCCCGCCGACTTTAAGCGTGTATTTGTACAGCCAAAAGCGTTCTTTTTGGGCTTTATTTGCCAAATGCTTTTACTGCCGATCTTTGCTGTTGCCATTATTGCTCTAACCGGCTTAGAAGGTGAGCTGGCCATTGGTTTATTTATTTTGGCGCTTTGTCCTGGTGGTGCAACGTCTAATCTCTACACGTATTTAGCCAAAGGGGATGTTGGGCTTTCTGTGTCACTTACTTCTGTTATTGGTTTTATTACCCCTTTCACCATTCCGCTATTAGCTGTGTGGGCAATTGGTTTTTATGGCAATGAAGAAAAGCAGTTTGATCTTCCGCTGATTAAGACTTGGGTAACTCTTATGGTGGTCACGGTGATTCCCGTTATTATAGGCATGATGTTGCGCGCCAAATGGCAAGTTTTAGCGAAACGTTCCGAGCGCTTTGTTAGCTGGTTCTCGATTATCGTACTGGTTTTGGTAATTGTTAGTATTGGCATAAACCAAGGAGAAAAATGGATTAGCTACATTGCAGCGGCTGGCCCAGCGGCGATTTTACTCAATTTAAGCACCATGCTATTGGGTTATTTTGCTGGCCGTCATTTTTTACATCAAGAAGCACAGTCGCGGGCTATTACATTGGAAGTAGGTCTGCAAAACGGCACTTTAACACTGTTAATTACTCAGGGGATTTTACAAAGCAGCGCGATGTCGGTAGCACCCAGTGTGTACAGTATTTTTATGTTTTTAAGTGCTTCAATATTTACTTATATGGTATTAAAACAAGACAAAGCGGCGGCAAAACAGCAAGCTGTTTAACGCCGCTGCACTGCCTTAAATAACAAATATCGGTAATGAGTTTATGTTAGCTCATCCAGTAAGTCTGGCGAATAATCGTCGACACTGATTTCAATACCCAGCTCTTCTAATCGTTGGTCGAGTGAGCGAATTTTTTCGTTCAACTCGTCCATCGTTAACGTATTATTATCCAACTCATACACCTGCTTACACAACTGAAAATTATAATAACTAATTATCAACGCCTGCTTGTTACCTTCTTCTGTTTTGGCCTGCAGCATTTTTGAGTTGCGATAGATCCGATTCATTTCTTTCTTTAAATTACGGACGTAATTTACTTCTGCCATAAATGGCTTTGCCAGTATCACTTTATACAGCAAAGAAATGACCATCAAACCAACGACTACTCCCGCTGCATTAAGCCAAAAATTATCACCACTTACTTCACTGCCAAACAAGGCAATCAAAATATTGGAAACACTTAAAGAGGTGACCAGTAAGACGAAAACAGTGATCGCCATAAGCTGGTTCGACCTTTTGCGATAAACTTTTTTATCTATCTGCTGTAATTTCATAATGTGCCCTTTGCTAATAGTTACATGTTAGTGACTGATTTTTTTACATTTTAGGCTTATAAACGACTGCCAACAAAATCCCAAGCAGAATAAGCAAGGTGCTGTACAAGTGCAAAACACTGACCGCTTCACCTAATAATACAACGGCAAGGGCTCCACTAAAAATAGGCATTGAGTAATATACCATTCCGGCATTAACCGCTCCAATAAGAGAGGCTGCTTTGGTCCATAAACTAAAGGCCAGCAAAGATGAAAAAACACCTAGATATAGAGTGCTTAATAAGATGGTTGCGTTCATGGGCTTAGCGGGTAGCAAGTAGCGTTCTAACAGATAAAACGGCAGTAAAAACACCAGTCCTAATACAAAGCTGGTTAGTTGAAATACCGGCACGCTGATACCCATCGGTTTTTGTTTGAGCATCATCGAATAAATAGCAAAAATAAAAGCCGCCAATAACATCCAAAGATCACCTATATTAAAGGTTAACTCTGTTAGCACAGACCAATCACCCTTACTAATAAGCGCCAATACACCCACAGCAACTAACACGATACCTGTTATTTTATTCCAGCCAATACGCTCGGCTAAAAATAGTCGCGACAATATCAAGACAAAAATAGGAAAGGTAATGGCAATAACCGATAAATTAATCGCACTACTGGTTTGACCGGCGTAATAAATTAACGAATTAAATAAAGTGATGCCTAACAGCGCAACAATACTTAAATAGCCAAGATGCTGTTTCACCAGTGCTTTTTGCGCTAACAATGGCTTTAATGCAAAAGGTAATAAAAAAACGATGGCAATAACCCAGCGCCAAAATGCCAAACTCAAGGGTAAAATCTGATCGCTAAGTCCGCGTGCAACAACGAAATTACCCGACCATAAAATGACGGTAACAATGGCTAAAATAAATCCTAACAGCATTGGCTTTTGTATCATGTATTCCTCTAATATCGAATTTTGAGGCATAAAAAAACCAATACTAGGTATTGGTTTCTTATTTTTAACAGCAGAATAATTTCAGCGGAGCTGGGATTATTCCCACTCTATGGTCGCAGGAGGCTTAGAACTTACGTCGTAAGCAACACGCGAGATGTGCTCAATTTCGTTAATGATGCGGTTAGATACTTTTTCTAACAACTCATACGGAAGGTGTGCCCAGCGCGCTGTCATAAAGTCGATGGTTTCTACAGCTCGTAGAGACACAACCCATTCGTAACGACGGCCATCACCTACAACACCAACCGACTTAACCGGCAAGAAAACAACAAACGCTTGTGACGTTTTGTGATACCAATCAAAGTTATGCAATTCTTCTAAGAAGATCGCATCCGCTTCACGCAAGATTTCGCAATATTCTTTTTTAACTTCGCCCAAAATACGCACACCAAGACCTGGCCCTGGGAATGGGTGACGGTAAACCATGTCGTATGGCAAACCTAATTCAAGACCCATTTTACGCACTTCGTCTTTAAACAATTCACGAAGAGGCTCTACAAGTTCCATCTTCATGTCGTCTGGCAAGCCACCCACATTGTGGTGTGATTTAATCACATGTGCTTTACCCGTTTTAGACGCCGCCGATTCGATAACGTCTGGGTAAATAGTACCCTGCGCTAAGAAATCAACATCTTTAATCTTGGTTGCTTCAGCATCAAAAACTTCGATAAAGGTATTACCAATCGCTTTACGCTTAAGCTCTGGATCAGAGATGCCTTTTAGTTTGCCTAAGAATAAATCTTCAGCATCAGCGCGGATTACTTTCACGCCCATGTTATCGGCAAACATATCCATAACCATGTCACCTTCGTTTTTACGAAGTAGGCCGTTATCAACAAATACGCAGGTTAACTGATCGCCAATCGCTTTGTGCAATAACGCCGCAACAACCGATGAATCAACACCACCAGAAAGACCTAACAATACTTTTTTATCGCCAACTTGAGCTCGTACACGCTCAATTTGATCTTCAATAATTTTTGCTGGTGTCCATAAAGAATCACAATCACAGATTTCGTGAATGAAGTGACCTAACAAGCGCTCACCTTGAAGTGTGTGTGTTACTTCTGGGTGAAACTGTACGCCAAAGTAGTTTTTCTCAGCGTGGTACATACCCGCAATTGGGCACGAACCGGTTGACGCCATTAACTCAAAGCCTTCTGGCATTTGCGTTACTTTATCGCCGTGGCTCATCCACACATCTAAAAACTTATCACCGCCTTCAATATGGTCAGCAATGTCTTTCAATAAAGCAGAAGAACCTTCTGTTTTAATACGCGCATAACCGAACTCACGAAGATCAGAACCCTCAACCTTACCGCCTAACTGCTCGGCCATGGTTTGCATGCCGTAGCAAATACCTAATACTGGAACGCCTAAATCAAATACCGCCTGTGGAGCACGCGGAGAATCGTTTTCAGTTACCGACTCTGGGCCACCAGCAAGGATAATACCGTTTGGTGCGTAATCAATAATTTCCTGATCATCCATATCCCATGCACGAATTTCAGAAAACACACCCAGCTCACGGACGCGACGCGCGATCAATTGAGTATATTGAGAACCAAAGTCTAAAATTAAAATACGCTGAGCGTGAATGTCAGTCATAAATATCTCTTTTTAAAAATGCACCGCGGTACAAAATGAAAAAACCCGCAGACTAATCAGCAGGTTAAAATTTTTATCTAAATTGATCGAAGCATGATTGAGTATTTATTCCGCAAAACGGCGTAAATACGTCCCTGTAGCCTTAAGCTCGGCATCCATGCCTCCCATATTTGCTACACAAACACTCAATCATGCTTTTTCTATAATTCTATAATCACCGCCGTAACGAGCGCCGCTAAGACAAGGCAAAAATTTGCGAAAGACCGGAGCTTAGCGTGCTAAGTGAGGATCTTGAGCAAATTTTTAACGCTGTATTAGCAAGCGCAGTAGGCGATTACCCCATTCTATAATTAGGGGCTTCTTTCGTGATTTGCACATCGTGTACGTGAGATTCTTTCATACCGGCGTTTGTAATGCGAACAAACTCTGGCTTAGTACGCATTTCTTCAATCGTTGCACAACCGGTATAACCCATTGATGCACGAACACCGCCTAACAATTGATGAACAATATTAGTCAACGGACCTTTAACTGCGATACGACCTTCAATACCTTCTGGTACTAACTTATCAACGCCGCTATTTTTGTCTTGAAAATATCGATCTGATGAACCCTGAGATTGACCCATAGCACCTAAAGAACCCATACCGCGGTAGCTCTTGTAAGCACGGCCTTGATAAAGTTCTACTTCACCTGGCGCTTCATCGGTTCCTGCCATCATAGAACCCACCATGATCACGCTAGCACCGGCAACAATCGCTTTCGCAATATCACCAGAATAACGGATACCACCGTCAGCAATCACTGGCACATCGTATTTTTTCATCGCTTCTGCCACATTGGCAACGGCTGAAATCTGAGGAACACCCACACCGGCAACAATACGCGTAGTACAAATTGAACCTGGGCCAATACCTACTTTAACACCGTCTGCGCCGGCTTCAGCTAAAGCAATCGCAGCAGCCGCCGTAGCAATGTTGCCACCAATCACCTGTATCTGTGGGAAATTTTCTTTTACCCAACGTACGCGATCAATAACACCGGTGCCTGATGCGTTGCTCGTGTGTCCGTGTGCCGTATCAACCACAATCACGTCAACACCGGCAGCCGCTAATGCAGCAATACGCTCATCAGTACCAAAACCGGTACCAACCGCTGCACCAACGCGCAAACTACCACGTTCGTCTTTAGACGCTAACGGATAAGCTTGTGCTTTAATCATATCTCTTACTGTCATTAAGCCTGCTAGTTTGCCAGCATCATCAACAACCAGTACTTTTTCAATGCGGTGAGTGTGCAGTAAATCTTGCACGACATCACGGCTTTCGCCTTCTTTAACGATGACCAATTTTTCTTTTGGCGTCATCACAGAAGCAACCGTTGCATCTAAATTCTTTTCAAAGCGAACATCACGGCTAGTTACGATACCGACTAGTTCGTCACCATCGACAACAGGAACACCGGAGAAGTTGTGCTTATTAATTAATTCTAGTAATTCACGAATAGTTGTGGTGCTTGGAGTAACAACAGGATCTTTAACCACACCACTTTCATAACGCTTTACTTTAAGAACTTCGGCAGCTTGCTCTTCGATCGTCATGTTTTTATGAATAATGCCTAAACCACCTTCTTGGGCGATGGCAATTGCCAAGCGGGCTTCGGTGACCGTATCCATAGCGGCAGAGATAAGAGGGACATTCAGTTCAATACCTTTAGTAATGCGCGTTTTAAGCGATACTTGATTCGGCAGAATTTCAGAATAACCAGGAACTAATAAGACATCATCGAATGTCAAAGCATCTTCAGCGATTCGCAACATATAGGGCAACCTGAGCGTATAAAGAAGGTAGGTGGGTACAACTTTGACGCCGCATTTTACTCATGAAGATACTACTTGGCAAGAACAGTTATCTAAAACGGCAGTCAAAACTAAAAGCAACAAACAAAGCTGACTATTGCATCAAGAATTCAAGCAGCACCTGTCGATACTCGGCATAATTAAAGGTCTTTATATGCCCTCCTTTGGATTCATGCCAGTCCTTGGGTTCACTGGCTTGCTCAAACAACTGATAAGCATCTGCGTAGGGCAAAACAGCATCGCTTTGGCTATGCAACATCAACAGTGGTTTAGTAGAGATTTTATCGATGTGATCAATAGGATCCCACTGCGTTGGCAGTAACCAAGTCAACGGCCAAACAAACCAAGTTATAAATGACTTTGAAGTAACGTGCTGAGCAATGTCTCGATAGCCGGTTAAGCTGGCATCTAATATTAAGCCATTAATTGCATAGTCTTTTTCAAATAACGCCATACTGGTGGTGGCAATCGCCGCGCCAATGCTTTGCCCCAAAATATAAATAGGCCGCTGTGGAAAACGCTGGCGCAACCATAACAAAGACGCTTCAACATCTTGAAAAACCGCTGGAATAAAAGGTGAACCTTTAGAATGACCAAAGCCTCGATAATCGAGTAGAAAAACATCAACTCCATTTTCGGGAAGCCAATACACGCTGCCAATATGCGTACTGATATTTTCTGCATTGCCGTGCAAAAACAACACGATAGGCGAATTAGAATTTGAACTGAAATTGGAGTCCACTAAAGCCAAATTTTGCGCAGGCAAAAACCACGATACTAAGCGTGTATTATCCGCTGTGGTTAAAACAACTTCTTCATGCAATAAACCAAGATCAGTGGGGGTTCTGACATGCTGAGACTGGGGATAAAAAAACAAACTGGTTAAGTTGCTGCAACCGGATAACAGCAAACTTACCGAGGCTAAGCAGCTGCATAAAAATAAACGCATAAGCAGCGCCCTCACTTTAAAAATACCAGTTAAATCCTAATTTTACGCTATCGCCATCGGTATAATCGCCACTTTCTTGCACAACCTGTTTCACCGCCTCTAGGCGTATTTGAAGATTGGTATCCAACTTGTGGCCCACTGCTAACGATACATCACGATAATCAAATGTTGCCCCAGCAACAGCAGGAAAATAACTTGCAAAAGTGTTGATTTGCCAATCGCTGCCCTGATATAACCACCCTATCTGTGTACCAGCAGACACCTGATAATCGTGTTCTAATTGATCAGCGGTTTTTAAACGTGCTTCTAATAAGCCATATATTTGACCTAAATATTGCTCACCCCAAATGGCATCATAACTGTAACCACCAGCAACATCTAAATGAGCAAATAAATCACTGCCTGTAAAAATAAAGCGATCAAACCCCAGCTTTACCCGCCAAGAGACTGGCTGCTGAAAATAATCACGCGCCCCCAATGATAAAATATTGATAATACTGAAGGTTTGCAGCTGCAGTCTAATGTCAGTGTCGGATTCGTTGAATCTATTGGATTGTCGCGTTTCATTAATTGCTCTTAATACCACAGACCCCATTTCAATTTGACCGCCCTTAATAAAACCGTCGGGTAAATCCATTAATTCGTGATAAGCCACACGCAAATGCATATCCACAAACTTATCACTGTTTTGCTGACCTGCATAAATTGATGCACGCTGCGTTAAATGACCTTGATCGTCTCGTATTATTGGCTGCTGAGTAGGTTCAAAAATATCTTGCAAAGAGATTCTGCTACGGGCAGATAACAAAGCTAAAGAACGTTGTCGATTTTCTGGGCTGCGTTGCTTTTTCTTAATCACCAAGTAGCGTAAATAGCTAATAGCCACTTCGAGTACTTGCGCTTGCTCTACTTCGGTTAACTGCTGAAATTCGGCTTCATTAATTAAACTTGGGTTTAAAGCCAGAGACTTTGCCCACTTCTTTTGTCGATCTTTAAGCTGTGCTTGTTGTTGATTTAATACCACCGCAGATGAAGGCCTGTATTTAACTGACTCAACTTTATCGGTATCTAATAGACTACGAATGGTATCGATGGGCATGGCCTTACCCGAAAAATCTTTTGCAGTATCAATGCGTTCACTCGATGCATCTAATAAGGCTAATAATCGATAAGAACAGTTCTCATCAAAAAAGAAATAATCAAACTCAGTCTCTTTTGTTTCCCAAATATGATTAACAAACTGATCCACTTCTTGCGTGGTTAAATTTAAGCGGTGCTCCCAAACATCTCTATGTTCAAGATGACTATACTCGTTTACTTTGGCGTAATAAGGCAATACCGACACAACCCCTGGATAACCTCCGGCCAGCCCCTTATAAGTAAAGACCAATTCGTTATCGGTTAAATCTGCATTGGCGGCAAAATTAACACTAATAAGACAGTAGTTTACTCTTATTTTCGTCTTTTCTATCTAAGCGAATTAAGCTAAGCGAATTAAGGTATGCCCGTACATCGATGACGGTGAATTTAAATAAGAAGCAGGAAAAATAAGCGTTAAATAATGAGCGTCTAAGGTTTGCTTCCACTCATTTAACTCGCTACAAGGCTGATCTTGCCATTCAGGATAAAACTGCTTTAACCATTGATAACGTGCAGGGAAACGACATTGCAAAGATTCATTATCTGCCAGGCCGTTAAGAGAAAATAATTCGACCTCGGCTTTCAACTCCGCTTTTAAATCTGTTTTTCCATTTGGTGAAACAAAAAAACTGTCACTATCGTTTTCACTCTCCATAAAACCAAACAGACTGTGAGAACGATAATGTAATAGGTGCTGCCATTGCTGCATTGCAGATATTTCTTCAGTGGACTTACCTGATTGAGTAGCAAAACTCAAAGATGAAAATATAACAGTAGAGATAATAAATAAAATTGGAAAAAAATTTCTGCCACATTTTTCTAATAATTTTTGGCAATTAAAAATACGCATAAATTCCCTTAACGATAGACATAAAAAAAGGCGTGTATAACACGCCTTTTTCTTAGCTGCTTAAACAACTAAAAGACTAAGCTAGAAATTAACCTAGGTATTTTTTTAATACAAGGTCAGACTGCATAGTATCTTTCATTGCTTGATAAGCTATTTCAGAAGTCGCTTCTGTAGAGAACATAGTATCGAAGTTAGCTTGTAACTGAGTATTGAATACTGCTTGGTCAGCGGCTTCAACACCAATGATTTCAGCAAGTGCGTCTAATGTTTCGCCCTGGCCTTTAGACACATCCATGGCAAGTTGATCCATGTTGTTATCCATAAATGTTTGCACGCCCGCTAGAGGGCCGTTTGCAGCTTCACAACCTAAAGTTCCAGAAGTCATACCAAAGGTTTGGTTACCAGAAGTACCATTCGTTGTTGCCGCTAGTACATGTTCGTGCCATTCAGACCACAAATAATAATTTATATACCTCAAAAAGGAATGTCTAGTATTAAAATTAAATAAGACAGTTGAATGCATATTCATTAACTTTATTAAATCATTTTTGTGAAACAGTCGAACTCAGCTACAGTATTCAGTAAACTGATCTCAACAACGAATCAATTCTTTAACAGAGATCTACCTGTGCAGCAATCTGGACATGATGTTTTCACCGTTTCGCAATTAAATCAGCGTGCGAAGCAGCTCCTCGAAATCACTTTTACTTCTGTTAAAGTAGAGGGGGAAATTTCTAATCTCTCGCGCCCGTCCTCTGGCCATTGGTATTTCACCTTAAAAGACAAAGGCGCTCAAGTTCGCTGCGCCATGTTTCGATCGCGTACGTCGCAGGTTAAATTTTTACCAAAAGAAGGTGATCAAATTATCGTCAGAGGTAAAGTCAGCCTTTATGAAAATCGTGGCGATTACCAACTGATTGTTGATGCAATGAAACCTTCCGGTGAAGGTCAGCTCCAACAAGCGTTTATTCAACTTAAACAAAAATTAGGCGCTGAAGGTCTATTCGCCAAAGAGCACAAAAAAGCAATACCTAGTAACATTCAACGCATAGCCGTTATTACATCACCTACTGGCGCAGCTATTCACGATATTTTAACGGTTTTAAAGCGTCGCTTCCCCGCTATTGAAGTGGATATTTATCCCGTACAAGTTCAAGGTAACGATGCTGCTCAACAAATTATCTGGGCTATTCATCAGGCCAATGCCGATGCCAGAGCAGAGATTATTATTGCGGGCCGTGGAGGCGGTTCGATTGAAGATTTATGGTGCTTTAACGATGAAAACTTAGCCCGAACCATCTTCCACAGTCGCTTGCCGATAGTCAGTGCGGTGGGGCACGAAGTGGATTTCACCATTGCTGATTTTGTCGCCGACGCACGTGCACCCACCCCTTCTGCGGCAGCAGAAATGCTCAGCCCAGACCAGCAAGAATATCTGTCAAAGTTTAAGCAGCTAAATAGCCGTTTTGAAAAATGCATGCATCAGGTAGTTAAAAATAAACACTGGCAACTGAACAGTACTGCTAAAGGGCTGCAACATCCGGGAGATACGTTAAAGCGATATGCTCAAACTCTCGACATGCTTGAATTAAGAATACAGCAGAGTCAAAAAAATCATCTCAGCCAGTTACAAAAAAGGCTAACCAGTAGCCAACAAAAACTGCAGCAACACAGTCCAAGCAATACTTTGCAGAAATTTGAGACACAGCTAAAGTATTTACAACAACGTTTAACCAGCTCTATGAAACAGGCATTAACTAATCAAAAAGATCGCTTACAACACAGTGCTCTATTGCTTAATGCGGTAAGCCCTCTACAAACCTTAGGGCGCGGCTATGCCATTTTACAAACAGACTCCGAAGCTGTTATCCGTGATAGCCACGATGTTAAGAAAGGTGATGCCGTCTTTGCACGAATTGGCTACGGGCAACTTGAATTAACCGTCGATAAGGTAAAACATGAAAGAAAAAGTCGTTAACAATCCTCTCATTGCTTGTTTGCTTTTTGCTGCACAATTTTTCACCCACACCGTTTTTGCAGCGCAAACAACAGATACTTTTGTACTGCCACAAGATAGCCGTGTTCCAGGTGGTGTTGCGGTAATCGCCTTAATTGATAAAAAAGCTAATCAAAAGGCCAGCTTGGAAAACAAGCAGGAAAATAAGCAGAAATATAAGCAGAAAACAAATAGTGATGTTCGTTTTAATGGCCAACGTGTTTGGCAATTAATTGATGCCCAGCAAAATCATTGGGCGATTATAGGCATTCCTCTTAGTCAAAAAGTCGGTCCAGTGCCTTATACTGTTAACGGTAAAACACAGTATTTTTCTATCGTAGATAAAGCCTATAAAGAGCAGCGCCTAACGGTGAAACGCAAGCATTCAAACCCTCCTGCAGATCAAATAGAGCGTATACAGCGAGAAAGCCGTTTATCTAAGCAAGCTTTCACCACTTTTTCTAACGGCGAAGACAATCATTCTTTTCAGGGGTTTTTAAAACCCGCCCAAGGCCCAACATCGAGCCCATTTGGTTTAAAGCGTTTTTTTAACGATCAGCCCAGACGCCCTCATAGCGGTCTGGATATTGCTGGCCCAAGAGGCTCCAACATTATTGCCCCTGCCGATGGCACCATCATTTTAACTGGTAAATTTTTCTTTAACGGCAACAGTATTTTTATTGATCATGGCCAAGGCTTAATCACCATGTATTGCCACATGGATGTTTTAGAAAGAAATCTTGGCGAAGTGGTCAAAGCCGGCGATATTATTGGTACAATAGGCGCAACAGGGCGAGTTACTGGCCCTCACCTGCATTGGACAGTCAGCTTGAACAATAGCCGCGTGGATCCGCTATTATTTCTTAAATCTGATGAACAATGATAAGTGATCTAAAACATGTTATCTGTAAAATATACACTCTAACTAAGAATTGGTTATTATGATCAAACGCATTTCGATTGATAAACTACGTCCTAAAATGTACGTATCCGATCTGAACTGTGATTGGATTCCGCATCATAATATGAAAAAAGAAGGACGCATTCCCAATCAAGCCCTTATAGATCAACTAAAAAGTCGAGGTATCAAAGAAGTTTATATTGATACCCAACGAGGCTTAGATGTAGATGAGGGTTTTACCCTGGCAGAAGTTGAACAGCAAAATCAAGAGAAGCTCAGTAAAGCCGGCATTCAATCTATGGCAAGAGCAGGTTCGGTCAGTGTTGAAGAAGAATTAATCAAAGCAAATAAGTTACACAATCAAGCCAAAAGCATTATGGCCGGCGTTTTAAGCGATGTAAAATTCGGTAAGCCTCTAGAAACAGAAGCGTTTGATGACCTTGCTGATGGCATTGATCGATTCAGTTCTCCGTAATCATAATGCACTGGCTTGTATTGGCCGCATTCGTGAGAAAGATAACTACCTCATGGAGCACTCGATTAACCTTTCGGTGTTAATGGGCATTTTTGCCAAAGCTATGAAGATTGATCGCGAAACCATGCACCAAGCTATGGTCGGAGCATTGCTGCACGACATTGGTAAAATCATGATTCCCGATAACATTCTGCATAAACCTGGCAAGCTCGACGATAACGAATTTGCTCGCATGAAACAGCACGTTGTTTTTAGCCGAGAGCTGTTAAAAAACACACCTGGCATTCATCCTATTAGCGTGAATGTAGCGGCTCAACATCACGAACGTATCGATGGCAGCGGCTACCCAGAAGGCTTAACTGGCTGTCAGATTTGCCAAGAAGGCAAGATGGTAGCCATTACCGATGTTTACGACGCTATTACTGCAGATCGTTGTTACCACAAAGGTTTGCAACCGACTGTAGCACTAAAAAAGCTATTAGAATGGAGCGGCACTCATTTAGAAGAAAAGTTAGTACACACTTTTATTCGCAGCATGGGTATATACCCAGTTGGTTCACTGGTAATGTTAGAAAGTGGCCGTTTAGCGGTAGTGGTTGAAGCAAGCGAAAAAGACCAAACTCGGCCAATTGTCAGAGTCATGTATCATTCACGCTTAAAACAATACATACGCTCCGAGGTGATTGACCTGAGCAAACCGGTTAGCCAAGACAGCATTAAAAGCTCTGCTGATCCGGAGAAGTGGAAGATCAAAATCGCTGATTTTTTAGTCTAGCATCACAGCCTATTTTTTTTCTTTAACCTGTCGTATTAAGCCTTCTTGAGCAACTGAAGCAATTAAATCGCCTTGTTGATTGTACAGTTGACCACGACAAAACCCGCGATTTGCAAAAGCACTGGGGCTATCTAAAACGTACAATAACCATTCGTCTACTTTGATCGGACGATGAAACCAAATAGCATGATCGATACTCGCCACCTGCATATTTTTTTGATAAAACGTAACGCCGTGCGGTAATAACGATGTGCCAATTAGGTTAAAATCACTGGCGTAAGTTAATACACACGCATGCTCAATCGGATCGTTAGATAGCGGCGCATCAGCTTTCATCCACACAAACTTCTTGGCATCTCGTTTTTCGGGAGCAAATATATTGATCGGATTAACGTCGCGCATTTCAATAGGTTTATCATCTGTATAAATATCACGCACGCTTTCTGGAAAGTGCTCTTTAAACATTCGGCTTAACTCAAGCTGCGACAATAAACCGTCTGGCCCTTTCACATCGGGCATTGCATCTTGATGTTCAAAACCTTCTTCAGGATGTTGAAACGAACACATCATCGTTAAAATCGCTTTGCCTTTTTGACTGGCTGTAATCTGTCGCATCGCAAAGCTGCGACCATCTCGCACACAATCCACTTCAAACTCTATGCTATCAACCACATTTCCTGGGCGCAAAAAATAAGCATGTAATGAATGCGGTGTCCAATCGCCTTCTGGCAACGCCTGGCTCGCCGCCGACAAACTTTGCCCCAGCACTTGCCCGCCAAAAAGATTAGCAAATCCTAAATCTTGGCAGTGTCCACGAAATCGGTTAACACCTATTGATTCTAAGCCTAATAGGTCGATGAGTTCTTGTACGTGTGGCATTAATTGTCTCCATATTGAATGTGTGTTCTGCGCCATGACTCGACTATGCCTAATCCGCGCGATCTCGTATAATGCCGAATATACAGCTTTTTGCCGAACTTTTTATCAAGACCTTACAAGACTCCTAAACATGACCATGACCAATCCAGATCAATATCAGGCCCTTTTAGACGAAAAACAAGCCAAAATTGAACAAGATTTTGCCAATTTTTCTATTGATGCATCTGGAGAAAAACAGCCTTTTCCGGTGCTGGAAGTGTTTGCCAGTGCACCCGAACACTTTAGGTTACGCGCCGAATTCCGCATTTGGCACCAAGAAGGGCGTTGTTTTTATGCGATGTTTGAACCAGGCAACAAGCGTGATCCTTATGAAGTGACCGATTTTCCCATTGCCAGCAAGCTGATTAATCGCTTAATGACTGAAATTCGTGAAACTATTCATCTACCTGAAAACGACATTTTAATGCAGCGTATGTTCCAGATGGAGTTTTTAACCACGTTAAGTGGTGATGCGTTAATTACCATGATTTATCACAAGCCGTTAGATGAAAAGTGGCAAGATGCAGCTGAAAAGTTACAAGCGCAAATCGGTTTTCCTATTATTGGTCGCTCACGTAAGCAAAAAATTGTGCTTGAGCGTGATTACGTCATCGAAACACTGAATATTGCTGGTAAAACATATCACTACAAACAAATTGAAGGCGGTTTTACTCAGCCTAATGGTGGCATGAACCAACAAATGCTGGCTTGGGCTAAAGAACTGTCTGAGCCATTAAGTGGTGATTTACTCGAACTGTATTGCGGCAATGGTAATTTTTCGGTCGCATTAGCCGAACATTACAATCGTGTAATGGCGACGGAAATTTCTAAAACATCAGTACATGCGGCTCAATTTAATATTGAGAAGAATGGTGTTGATAATTTAACCATCGTACGTCTTTCTAGTGAAGAGTTTGTACAGGCACTTCAAGGCGTACGTGAGTTCCGCCGCCTAGAAGGCATTGATTTAAGTGCTTATAACTTTGAAACGGTTTTGGTTGATCCGCCTCGATCTGGCTTGGATGATGAATCGGTTAAGCAGGTTCAGGGCTACGATAATATTATTTATATTTCGTGCAACCCAGAAACTTTGCACAACAATTTGCAAGTATTGGCTAACACTCACGAGATTAAACGCTTCGCGATTTTCGACCAGTTCCCTTATACCCACCACATCGAATGTGGCGTATTTTTGCAGCGCAAAGCTTAGCTGACATACTCTCTCGCTACGCATTGAACAATTCGTTCTTGCCACGCCGTAAACTCATCCCTGAGGGCTCAACCACAGCATCCATGCTGTGGATGGGCTGTGAACGAACCGCTCAATACCTCGCTAACAACATTTATTTAGACTCGATATTTATTTAAATAAAACTTTATTAGTTCTAAAGATGAAAAGCGATTAGCGGTGAAGCATGGAGTTTAGCGTTGTAGACCATCGATTGCAGGGATGCAATCGCTGAGCTTAGAGGGAGAGCGAAGCGGCGTATTTACAGCGTGTCGTACAACGATGAACTCCATACTGAGCGCAAGCTAATAGCGTTTAGAAAACCAACAATCAAAATATTTTTAACGCTTTTTCTTCGCTTTTTTCTTGCGTAAAAAATCTTTCACAGGGGTGGGTTTAGAAGCAGGATTAAACGCACGATCAAACTGATTACGGATATCCGCAACCTTCTCTTCGCGTTTTTCATGCTTACGACGCTCCGCAGCTTTTGCAAAGTCTAAAACATCGGATGAATCTGACATACAATACCTACTGATATCTACCAAAACCTATGTGGGTTCGAATTTATTAATCATCATCTATTTATAAACCATAAGGCAAACACATTGAAGAACAGTTTACCGATTGATTCTATCTTAGCAGAATTAAATCAGGCCTTAAGCCGTGATAGCAATGTCATATTATCCGCACAGCCTGGAGCGGGTAAAACCACCCGCGTGCCATTAGCATTATTAAATGCCTATTGGTTAAAAAACGGCAATAGCCAACAAAACAAAGAACCTAGCTACAAGAAAATTCTGATGCTCGAGCCACGCCGTTTAGCCGCTCGTAATGCTGCGATATTTATGGCGAAAAGCCTAGGTGAAGAAGTTGGCCAGACTGTAGGTTATCGCATGCGCCAAGATACCAAGGTCAGTAACAATACCCGCATAGAAGTGATTACCGAAGGCATTTTAACCCGCTTATTATTACAAGACCCTGAGTTAAGCGATGTCGGTTTAATCATATTTGACGAACATCACGAGCGTTCAATCAATACCGACTTAGGTTTAGCACTTAGCTTGCAATGCCAGCAACTGTTTCGTGGCGATCTTAAACTGTTAGTCATGTCGGCGACTCTCGATAAAGATGCGCTAGAAGATATGCTCGGTGCCAAGACTTTGTTTTGCTCTGGACGCTCCTTCCCTATTGAACACCACTATTTAGGTTTTGATGCGAAAAAACGCTTAAACACTCAAATGACCAGCGCTATCTTAAAAGCGTTAACTGAAGAATCTGGCAGCATTTTGGCCTTTTTGCCTGGGGTGCGCGATATTTTGCAAGTTCAACAAGATCTTCAGCAAGCCCTGCAAACATTCTCCAACAGCGTGAGCATTCATCCTCTGTATGGGCAATTAAGCGATAAAGAACAACAGCTCGCCATTCAGCCAGCAGAGGTTAATTACGGTAAACATCACCGCAAAATTGTACTGGCGACCAATATTGCCGAAAGCTCTCTCACGATTGAAGGCATTCGCATCGTGGTTGATTCCGGCTTAGAAAAGCAGCTGACTTATAATGCACGCAGTGAAATGAATTCTTTGATGACCAAAAAAATCAGCCAAGCTTCTGCCACTCAACGCGCTGGTCGTGCGGGTCGAATAGAGCCGGGAATTGCCTATCGTTTATGGAGCGAGCAACAGCAAACCAGTTTAGAAGCTCATAGCCCTGCCGAAATCAGTCGTATTGAACTCAGTGATTTGGTATTGAACATCGTGCAATGGGGAGCCGAGGTAGATGATTTAGACTGGCTGACGGCTCCACCCAAACGAGCTGTGCAGCAGGCACAAAGACTATTAAGCGAGCTTGGGCTATTAACTGTTTCTAGCACTGAGCATAAACATGATTCTGGCAGAATTACCCCACACGGCGAGCAAGCTAGCCAACTGGGCTTATCTCCACGCTTTGCTCACATGCTATTGCTGGCTGCGGGCCATGATAAGTCGGATAAGCAAACGTTAGAAGATGCCAGCCTATTAGCGGCGCTATTAAGTGATACACCAAAAGCGTTACGTAATAACGATGATTTAACCAGTTTATTGCAGCAAGCGTATGCGCAAGCCAACAGCTTTAAAACCCTTCATCGTCAGGCAGGTTCTTGGGTTAAAAAAATCCAATCGTTACACTCGCCTTTACACATTCAGAGTGGCCAAAAACATTTTAGCATTGCGCAATTATTGGCTCTCGCCTTCCCTGATCGCTTAGCAAAAAAACGTAGCAGCCAAAACCTTAATAACCTAAACCTTAACAGCCAAGATAAGCAGTTTTTACTCAGTTCTGGCCGTGGTGCCAAGCTTCACCCCAGCTCATCTTTAAATAGATTCGATTGGTTAATCGTCACCGACATTGAAGACGATCAGAAAGGTAGCAGTATTATCCGCAAAGCCATGGCAATTAATGAAAGTGAATTACTCGAGGCTTTGGATTCTCATATCCAGCAAAAGAATCATCTGCAATGGAATGACAAGGGTCAGCTCGAAGCCGAGATTCAAGACTTGTTAGGCGCGATCATCGTTCAGCGCAAAAAGATCACCGACCTCAGCCCCAGTGATTGGCAAGATGCTTGGTACAACTACTTTATAGATAACGGTATAAGTCATAATGACAACAGCAAACTACCTTGGACGGCAGAATGTTTGCAACTGCAAGCGCGCTTACAATTAGGCCATCAGCACCTTTTATCCAAGCAGTCAGCATCCGTGTGGCCCAACTTCTCTGATGAAGCATTATTAAATGATATTAGAAATTGGTTACTGCCACTATTAACCGATATTCGCTCTGAAAAAGCACTTAAAAGCATCGATTTAAAGCAAGCACTCACCAACCGCCTAGGCTGGGATAAAACTGCCGAATTAAAAGAGTTAATCCCAGAAAAGTTACAAGTACCGAGCGGTTCTTATTACGCCATTGATTATTTACAAAATCCGCCGGTACTGGCAGTCAAGCTGCAGGAAATGTTTGGTTATCAAGGCAACCCTAGTATTTTAAATGGTAAAATAAAATTGATGATTCATCTATTGTCACCCGCACGCAGACCCTTACAAATCACCCAAGATTTAGCGCACTTTTGGGACCACAGTTATTTTGATGTGCGCAAAGATATGCGTGGTAGATATCCAAAACACAACTGGCCAGAGAATCCAATGGAAAGTGAAGCTACGCGCTTTACCAAACACGGCAAAAAACGTTAACCAATCTACTAAGACAAGAGTTAACCGATTAATAGCTTAATCGCGACAATAAACGTTACCGCTTCGTAGCATCGCTTGATCCATATATTTCCTGCTTTAATAGAACTATTAGCACCTAAGTAACCGCCTACTAACGAACCCAGCACCAATGCAGGTAGCCAGTCCCATTTTACTTCTGCCATTAAAGTCATCGTTATCGCACCCGACGCATTCCAGCCCAAGCCAACAGCAATTAATGTATGCGCCACCGCTAAGCGATAATCTAAGCCAAACCAATACACCAGCCACAAAGTAACAAATAGTCCGCTACCTGCCGACAAAGCTCCGTTAGCAACGCCGATAACAAACAACCCCAAAGCACCTAATAAAACACCTTGCACATTACGATGCAAAGGTGAACTGGTTAGGCCAAGCTCTGGCTTTAGTATTGAGTAAACCGCGAGCGACAAGGTTAATAAACCCAATACAACTTCAGCCATACGGTCGTCGGTGTCGATAATAAAATAGGCACCTAAGACAACGCCGGGGATACCTGCCAGTAATATCAAAGCTAGCAAAGGTATTGAGCTGTTTTTTTCTTTCATGTGTCTAATGGTTGCACCTAACCCTAAGGCTACTGTGGCTATTTTATGTGTGGCTAATGCTAAAGAAAAAGGCAGGCCCATAAAGATTAAAATGGGTAATTGAATTAATCCTGCACCACCGCCGGCTAAGGCCGAAAACCAATTAGCAACAACAGCGATAACAAATAACAACAAATGTTGGGTATAATCCATGTAATAGTCTATCTAAGTAATTTTAATACATTAAGGTAACGCATATTATGAGCAACAATTCTGCCGCGCAGGGTACAAAATATTCGCTTTATTACTACGATTCGTGCCCATTTTGTGCACGTGTTTTACGGTCGTTGCAAGGGGTAAACGTAAAGGTTGAATTACGTAATATTCTATCAGACTCAAAGCATAGAACTGCATTGCAAAAAGCTACCAAGCGCACAACAGTCCCTTGTTTGCGCATTGATAACGGTTCTGACAGTCAATGGATGTTTGAATCCATGGATATTATGCGTTTTTTACAGTCGTTATAAGTTCTGCCAACTGTCCCGATGCCATTAATGCTTTAATGGTATCGACGACAGCTTGAGTACTGGGGTCGATCTCTAAGTTAACCCGATCGCCAACTTTAATCTCACCAAATACAGTAACATCTCGAGTTTCAGGAATTAGCCACACACTAAAAGTATCGTCTGTCACCTCTGCAATGGTTAAGCTACAACCATTGAGCGCAACAAAACCTTTGTCTAATAGGTAAGGTTTAAGATCTGCAGGGCGCTGAAAAACAATCTGCATATTCAACGGGTCTTGCTCAACGGCTAACACTTCAACACAACCGTATACATGGCCAGAAACCACATGCCCGCCAATTTCGTCACCAAAACGCGCCGCTCGTTCTATATTAACCGCGTCACCAATGGCTAAATCGGATAAGTTAGATAACTTAAGCGTTTGTACAATGGCATCAAAACTGACCTGAAAACTGCCATCGATATTTTCGTCTAACGTGCGTACGGTTAAGCAAACACCGTTTTGAGCAACTGAAGCACCCAGCTTAAGACCTTCCGCCATTTCTTTGGGGAAGCGATAGATTAAAGTCGCAAAATCATCTTTTTTAACAATGTCTTGAATCTGTAAAGTTGTTTGTACAATACCACTAAACATTAGGTCACCTTTCTGTAATCTTGCTGTAATTTTGTTGTATTCTCAAAGGCCATCATTATGCTCTATACTAGCCACTAATAAAATATTATAAGAATTATTCTCCCATGACTTCTCACACGACAGGGACAGACAAAAAGAAAACCGGTTTGATTTTATCCGGAGGTGGTGCGCGCGCTGCCTACCAGATTGGTGTTTTAAAAGCGATCCACAAAATTCTACCTAAAAATTGCGCCAACCCTTACGACATCATTGCGGGTACTTCTGCGGGTGCTATTAATGGCGTCGCCCTAGCAAGCTATGCCGAAAACCATCGTATTGGTATTCGTCACCTAGAACGGATTTGGAATGGCTTCAGCCCCGACCAAATTTACCGCACCGACTTAATCGGCGTCATCAAAACACTGGCTAAATTAACCCGCACTACCTTGATTGGTCGTAAATACAAAAATGACCGCGTATCACTGCTGGATAACGCCCCCTTAAAACAGCTATTAAGCCGTGTCATTCAATTCGATAATATTCAAAAAGCCATTGATAACGGTGCCTTGCATGCAATGTGCGTGACCGGCTCGGGCTTAGACAGTGGCGAATCCGTTAGTTTTTTTCAAGGCCATTACAGCATTACTAACTGGCAACGCCATCGCCGAATCGGTTATCGTTCACGAGTCGGCATCGATCATTTAATGGCTTCTTCTGCTATTCCCATGATTTTTCCTTCGGTAAAAATCAATCACGAATATTATGCCGATGGTGCTGTGCGTCAGTTAGCGCCCATTAGCCCAGCATTGCATTTAGGTGCAGAGAAAATCATTGTCATTGGGGTGAGTGGCGAAGCGCATAAACGTAAAGACAACTTTCATATTTCCAGCTACCCCACTCCTGCAAAAGTCATGGGACACATGCTGAATGCGGCGTTTCTAGACAGTATGGAAACAGACGTAGAGCGCTTACAAAGAATTAATCGCACCGTGAGCATGGTGCCTGAGAATATACGCAGCAAAAATGTGATGGAACTGAAGCACATCGATTTATTAGAGATAAGCCCGAGCAGATCGATGGATGAAATTGCTGGCCGCCACGTTAACGAATTGCCAAAAACCATTCGTATTGCATTGGGTGGCAGTGGTAATACCAGTCGCAAAGGGACCGGTATTTTGAGTTATTTATTATTTTCTAAAGGCTTTTGCCAAGAACTGATTGATCTGGGTTATAAAGATGGTATGGATAGACGAGAAGAAATTGAAGCGTTTTTCTCTGATCAACTCGACTACCCTATTAAACCCTCTGCTTAAACTATTTAGCCTAGGCTTCTAAATCATCTAAATAACGCTCTGCATCAAGCGCCGCCATACAACCAGTGCCGGCTGATGTAATGGCTTGGCGATAAATATGATCCATAACATCACCTGCAGCAAAAACACCTTCAATACTGGTTTGAGTCGCATTACCTTCTAAACCACTTTGAACTTTGATGTAACCACCGTTCATATCAAGTTGGCCTTCAAAAATCTGTGTATTCGGCGAGTGACCAATCGCTACAAATACACCTTCTAAAGCAATGTCTTCGGTCTCACCACTTTCACGATTTTTGATGCGCATGCCGGTAACACCCATGTTGTCACCCAACACTTCATCAAGTTCACTGTTCCACTTAATGGTGACGTTGCCATTTACGGCACGGTCGTTAATTTTGTCTTGGAGAATTTTTTCTGAGCTGAATTTATCACGGCGGTGCACCACAATGACTTCTTCAGCGATATTGGCAAGATACAAGGCTTCTTCAACCGCTGTGTTACCACCACCAATAACCGCCACTTTCTTTTTGCGATAAAAGAAACCATCACAAGTTGCACAAGCCGATACACCTTTGCCTTTAAAGGCTTCTTCGCTCTCTAGGCCAAGGTATTTAGCACTGGCACCGGTACAAATAATTAAACTGTCACAAGTATATTCACCTGAGCTACCTTTTAAATAAAAGGGACGCTGGTTAAGATCTACTTCATCGATATGATCAAATAAGATTTCTGTATCAAAACGCTCAGCATGGGCCTTCATTCTTTCCATTAAATCAGGACCTTGCAAGCCCTCAACATCCCCAGGCCAGTTATCCACTTCTGTGGTAGTGGTTAACTGTCCACCCATTTGCATACCCGTAATCATCACCGGATTTAGGTTGGCACGCGCAGCATAAACCGCAGCGGTATAACCAGCAGGGCCTGATCCTAAAATTAATAATTTAATGTGTCTTGGGCTACTCATGGGCTTTGATCTCCAAATATCCTCGAAACGCAGTGAATGAGGAATTACGATAAATACATTGTCAGTACAGATACTTCAATACGGTCAAAAGACGCTGATGGATTATAGGGGAATTAAGCCCTTGTGGGCATAGTAAAATAAAGATTAAGTCTATATCGTGTAAAGATTATCTGTGAATCGGTAAAGCTATTCCAAACTGTTTCGAATTTGGTAATAATCACCTAGATAGCTGTATTGCTATTTAATATCAATAACTTAAATTATAAAGTTAATAAGTGATTAACAGTGACAAAACTTTGTCGTTGAATGGCAGTCAAAATGCTGGCAGCATAGAAGAGTTAATGTGAATGGTTTTAAACAATTTACCATTTAGACTCATTAGGCTAAATGAAACGACTTAAGCTCACAGCTCATTGTGCTTGAATATTATAAAGTAAGAAAACAATAAGAATAAAATAATTATTCAAAACTAAAAAATTGCAATTTAAGGTTCTATTATGCAAAGAAAGCAAGAGATACAACAAAAGTCCCGCTTAGGTCTAATGCTTATCAAAAAAGGAATGATCACGAGCACGCAATTGGATGAAGCTCTGCGCATACAAAACACCACAGAGATGAGATTGGGTGAGATCTTAATTGATAAAGGTTGGATCTCTGAACGCCAGCTTGATCGTGCCCTTAAAAAGCAAAGCCGCTATCGTTATGCAGCAGCATTAACTGCAATTTTATTAGGCCCTATTCAACCGTTCATGGTATCTGCTAACGTTAATCAAGAAGCCGTAAGCATTGAAGAAATTGTTGAAAACAAAGCTCAAGCTGAAACCTCTGGCTTACGCGCAATGACTGACATCAACCTAGGTGAAGTAACCGCTCAAGGAGCATCTGCTAACCTTGATGGTCTAATCAATAATGTTCTAGATACCAGTGATAACGGCGAAAATAGCCTTGAAGCTTTAGGTAGCTTATTGGTACCAGCATTGGATTTATTAGATGCTGACATGGAAATGACCGACGTTACATTTGCTGATGGCGAACGTACCAAGGTTAATGCCGATGGCAGCATTGGTATTGCACTGCCTTCTCATATTGGCCAAATTGCCTTTAAAAACATTCAAGTTAAAGGCGGCGCAGGTAATTCAATGGGAGATTTACTTATCAAAGACATCGACCTGTCTAATGTCAACGTGAGTATTCGCCTTCATAACTAATAAGCAGTGTAATTTATAGCTGGCATAAACAGTTAGAATAGACAGCTAGCATAAACTACAAAAAAGCCGATTGATGAAATAAACCATCAATCGGCTTTTTTATGCCTGTTTCTTTTTTTAATTTAAAAGAAACTTAAAAACAAAAATGACCATTAAAGAAGCTCATCAAGAAAGCTCATCAAGAAAGCTCATCAAGAAAGCTCATCAAGGAAGATCATCAATTTCTTCTTCTAGCTCAGCTGGAATCAAATCTTCACGGCTAATATTCATCAACAACAAGATGTTAGCAGCAACGTAAATCGAAGAATACGTACCTACAACAACACCAATTAATAAACCCAACGCAAAGTTGTGAATCAACTCACCGCCAAGCAGCATTAAGGCAATTAATACCAAAGCCGTGGTTAACGAGGTCATAATGGTACGACCCAAAGTTTGATTCAACGAAATATTAATCACGTCAATGGTATCGCTCTTACGTTCCATTCTAAAGTTTTCACGAATACGGTCTGCTACTACAATGGTATCGTTTAACGAGTAACCAATTACGGCCAGCAAAGCAGCAAAAACGGTTAAATCAAAGTCCCATTGAAACAAGGCAAACAAACCTAAAATGATCACAACATCGTGAAACAAAGCCAATACCGCACCCACAGAGAACTTAAACTGGAAGCGGAAGCTAACGTAAAGCATCACCACAAACAACGCCATCAATAATGCCAAACCACCCTGATCGCGCAATTCTTCACCCACCTGGCTGCCAACAAACTCGCTGCGGCGCAACTCAACAGGATTAGAAGAATCACCCGCCTTTAAGGCTTCCAAAACCTCTTGCCCTAACGTATCGCGATACGCTTCTGACATACGAATTAACACATCGGTTTCGCTGCCAAAATGCTGAACCGTAGAGCCTAAAAAGCCAGACGAATCTAATTGCGTGCGAACACTTTCAACATTAGCAGGCTTCTCATAAGAAACCTCTAACAAGGTTCCGCCGGTAAAATCCAACCCAAGGTTTAAGCCACGAGTGGCTAATGCTGCAATTGATATAATCAATAAAATGGCAGAAATAACCATAGCAACATGGCGCGCTTTCATAAAATCTACATTCATTGTCTTAACCATTACTTAACCTCCTCTGTTTGAACCGCGGTAACTGAATCGTCTAGTTTGTTAATACCACCGATAGACAGGGTATTGATACGACGGCCACCGTAAGTCAAATTCACCAATGAACGCGTTAACACAATGGCAGTAAACATCGAAGTGATAATACCTAATGACAAGGTTACAGCGAAGCCCTTAACCGGCCCGGTACCCACAGCAAACAAAATCACGGCAACAATAAGCGTGGTTAAGTTAGCATCAAAAATAGTCACAAAAGCACGATCGTAACCTTCGTTAATCGCATGCTGCGGCGAACGCCCAGCATTTAACTCTTCTCGAATACGCGAGAAAATCAACACGTTCGCATCTACTGCCATACCAACGGTTAACACAATACCTGCAATACCGGGCAAGGTTAAAGTTGCACCAATTAGCGACATTAAGGCGATCAAAATAACCAAGTTAAAGAACAAAGCGACATTGGCAAAGAAACCAAATAAGCGATAGAAAATAACCATAAATACCAGTACTAAAGCCAAGCCGACAACTACAGAAGTCACACCTTGCTCAATATTCTCTTTACCCAAGCTTGGGCCAACAGTGCGCTCTTCAACAAAATACATCGGAGCTGCCAAGGCACCTGCACGTAACAATAACGCAAGCTCAGAAGCTTCTGCTGGCTCTAAACCGGTAATACGGAAGCTAGAACCTAGCTGGCTTTGGATCGTGGCTAAAGAAATAATGCCGCGGCTTTCAGTGTACTTGGTGGTGATCACTTCTTCGCCATCAACCATGGTGTACAAAGTGGTTGGTTTTTGTTCAATAAACAACACCGCCATGCGACGCTTAATCGCCTTGCGGGTTACCTTCGCCATAATATTAGCGCCGGTAGAATCAAGACTGATATTGACTTGTGGCTGACCATTTTCATCGAATGACGGCTGAGCATTAGTTACGCGGTCGCCAGAAATAATTTCTTTTTTCTCGACTCTGGCCGTGCGAAATTGATCACTTCTAAAACTGAATTCTTCACTGGAAAAACGACTAGCATCTGGTTCGGCTTCTAAACGAAACGATAAGTTAGCTGCTTTACCCAATACTTTTTTAGCCGTTGCAGTATCTTGAACGCCCGGTAATTGCACAACAATCCGGTTAGCACCTTGGCGCTGAACTAGTGGCTCGGCAACACCTAGCTCATTTACTCGGTTTCTGATGGTGGTCAAATTTTGCTTAACCGCATAACTTTGCAAGTCTTTCAGCTTTTGCTCTGTTAACGCAATAATCACATCAAACGTCTGATTAGTTTCTGTTGTCGCGCGGAAATCAGCCATCTCACGGCGTAAAAATGTATCACCGGCATCTTGCAGAGCTTCGGTCTTAAAGCTAACGCGCAAGGCATTATCTTCGATCGTGACACGGCGATATTTAAGATCTTCTTCTCGTAATAAACGTTTAACTTCGGCCTGATAGTTTTTCATTTGGCCTTTCATATAGCCTTCCATATCCACTTCCATTAGAAAGTGAACACCACCACTTAAATCCAAGCCCAACGTCATTGGGCCTGCACCTATATCCATTAACCACTGCGGTGTTGTCGGCGCTTGGTTAAGTGCCACAACAAATTCATTGCCCAGCACACGCTGCAGCTGATCTTTGGCTGGCAGTTGTTGCTCGCTATCGTTCAGACGAAACAATACCGTGCCACCGGTAACTTCTTCACCAAAAAAGTCGATATTATTGTCAGTTAAATTTTTACGAATAGTATCCAAGGTACGTTCGGTTAACTCAGCGCCGGCTTTATTTGGGGTAATTTGCAATGCCGGGTCGGGTGGATACAAGTTCGGTACTGAATAAACGGTTGCTAATGCAAGCACCAGTACAATCAGTATGTTTTTCCATAATGGGTATTTATTGAGCATCGTCCTGCCCTATTGTTGATGATGTATGATTGTTGAAGATTAATTATTATTTTTACTGATTAAAAATTATCTTAATAACGCAAGAAAGGCAGCCTAAGCTGCCTTTCTAAAGTTACCTCAAGACCTAAGCCTTAATGCCTTTGATTGTGCCTTTTGGCAGTGCTGCGGTAACAGCCGATTTTTGTACAGGCAACTGAACGTTATCAGCCACTTCAATCAACAAAAAGTCGTCGTTTACTTTAATCACTTTACCAACCAAACCACCAGCTGTTGTTACTTCATCACCTTTCGACAAATCAGATAACAAGGCTTTATGCTCTTTTTGACGCTTGCTTTGTGGACGCCATAGCAAGAAGTAAAAAATTAATAAAAAACCACCCAAGAAGATAAGCTGGCCTGTTGCGCCCATTGGTGCTGCGCCTGCTGGTGCTGCTTCGGCAAAAGCCGATACAGGTGCTAGTAATGCGGCCGCAGCCATTAAAGATTTTAAGTTCATTTTAATTTCCATTAGATCAGTTGTTTTAATATATCAAATTTTTCTGTCAAGTGTTGTCAATACAAGCAACAACAACGCTAACAATATGAATTACTTTATATTTATGGCTAAAGAGGCGGAACTTCAAGGCCTCTATCGGCATAAAAAGACGCAACAAAAGCATCAAAATTTCCTTCATCCAATGCTTTTCGCATATCAGCCATCAAAATCTGGTAATAGCGTAAGTTATGAATGGTATTCAAAGTAGACCCTAAAATCTCTTTGCACTTGTCTAAGTGATGCAAATACGCACGCGAAAAGTTCTCGCAGGTATAACAATCGCAACGATCGTCTAACGGACGAATGTCGGTTTTATGGGTTGCATTACGTAACTTCAAAACACCCGTATGGGTAAAGATATGCGCATTACGGGCGTTACGGGTTGGCATTACACAGTCAAACATATCGATACCACGACGTACACCTTCAACCAAATCTTCTGGTTTACCCACGCCCATTAAATAGCGTGGCTTATCAGCGGGCATTTGCGGCGCAGTATGCGAAAGAATACGCATCATGTCTTCTTTAGGCTCACCCACACTCAGGCCGCCAATGGCATAACCATCAAAATTAATATCGGCCAACTGAGCTAACGATTCATCGCGTAAGTCTTCGTACATTCCTCCTTGAATAATGCCAAATAAGGCAGAAGGGCTATCACCATGAGCGTCTTTTGAACGCTGCGCCCAACGCAGCGATAAGCGCATAGAATCAGCGGCTTCTTTTGGCGTTGCAGGATGCGGAGTACATTCATCAAAAATCATTACAACATCAGAGCCCAAGTCACGCTGCACTTGCATCGAACTTTCGGGTGTCATAAACACTTTTTCGCCATTTACTGGCGAGCGAAAAGCCACCCCTTCTTCGGTAATTTTGCGCATCTTACCCAAGCTAAATACCTGGAAACCGCCAGAATCGGTTAAAATGGGTTTATGCCACTGGGTAAAATCATGCAGATCACCGTGCATTTTAATAATCTCGGTGCCCGGACGCAGCATTAGGTGAAACGTATTCCCTAAAATAATATCAGCGCCAATGTCATCGATCTGCTTGGGGGTCATGCCCTTAACGGTACCGTAAGTACCGACCGGCATAAATGCAGGGGTTTCTACCTTGCCACGAGGAAAACTCAAAGTACCGCGACGCGCATTGCCCGAGGTTGTTTTGAGTTCAAAATCCATAAAACATGTTCTAGTCATTTTTAGCCTTGCTTCAATATGCTTTTATTAGGCGCGGTATAAACATACTGTCACCATAGCTGTAAAAACGGTATTTCTCTTTAATCGCACAGTTGTAACCGTTTAACGTATTTTCTTTGCCCGCAAATGCCGATACCAACATAATTAACGTAGATTCTGGCAAGTGGAAATTAGTAATTAAGGCATCCACCGACTTAAACTCATACCCAGGATAAATAAAGATTTGAGTATCATCATTGAACGGTTGAATAGTTCCCGACTGGCTAGCACTTTCTAAACTGCGCACCGAAGTCGTGCCGACAGCAATCACACGATTGCCACGTGCACGCGCGGCATTAACTTGGTCACACAAGGTTTGATCAACGTCGACGTATTCAGAGTGCATGGTGTGATTATTCACATCATCTACCTGAACCGGTTGAAACGTACCAGCGCCTACGTGCAAAGTCACATAACCAAACTCAATGCCTTTAGCTTGCAAACGATCCAACAACGGCTGATCAAAGTGCAAGCCCGCAGTAGGGGCAGCAACAGCGCCTTCATGTTCAGCATATACTGTTTGATAGCGCTCTTTATCTTCTGCTGAATCAGGACGCTCCATGTAATGAGGCAATGGCATATGACCTTCGGCGTCTAAAATCTCGAACACTGTTCGTGAATCTAAGAATTTAAGCTCGAACAACGCACCTTTACGGCCCAAAACTTCAACCTCAACACCACCTAGCGTAATACGCTGCCCTGCTTTTGGTGATCGAGATGATTTAACATGAGCAATCGCATGATGTTGGTCCAACACTCTTTCGACCAACGCCTCTAATTTACCACCACTCTCTTTTTGCCCAAACAAACGCGCTTGAATAACTCGGGTATTGTTAAACACCAACAAATCACCAGGGTTTAACAAATGCTCAATGTCTTTAAAACCATGGTGCTCGATAGCACCGGTTTCTCCGTCTAAGCACAATAGACGCGAAGCACTTCTTTCTTCCATAGGAAAGCGAGCGATTAACTCATTAGGCAGGTCAAAACTAAAATCACTGGTTTTCATGCAAGGTCACTGAATAAAGTCATTGAAATAGGTTACTAGCATCGAATATCAAAAATACGAACCGTTAAGACGAGCAAGTAGAGGGAAAATCGATCGATAATGCGGCATTTTACCTGACCCTTTCGCACAAGTTAAGTAGCCATTAATAAATGCCCAAGACAATGAATTTGAAAGAGTTTTTTAACTTTATTGTTGACACCCTCGATAAAAGCAGTAATATACGCGGCCTCTGAACGAGTTTCAGTGCCAGTGTGGTGAAATTGGTAGACACGCCGGATTCAAAATCCGGTTCCTGCAAGGGAGTGGCGGTTCAAGTCCGCCCACTGGTACCATTATTTTTAAAAGCCGATATCTAACGATATCGGCTTTTTTTATGTCTAACAAATCGTCATAATCGTGAGACTAGCGTGGCAATCTGCCTATTTCCTTTTTTATCACTGATTAGAGTTGATCCGTATGTCTGATATTAATTTACCCTCAGCACCACTTTGGCGCCGTTTAGCCGCGATGGTTTACGATCTGTTTAATATTCTTGGCATAAGCTTGCTGTTAGCGGCGATTCTTATTTTTGCTAGCTCGCAATTATTCAATAACGGCGAACCCTTAGGTGAACTACCGATTCCTGTGGCGGCGAGCTACTTTTTTATAATTATTTTCTTTTTTTACTCGACGTTTTGGCGTCGTAAACGCCAAACTCTGGGTATGAAAGCGTGGGGATTAAGAATTGCCAACGAGCTAAAACCACAACACCAACTTTCAATGGGGCAATGCATGCTGCGCATTGGCATTGGTTTTTTCTCGATTGGTTTAGGCGGCTTGGGCTTTTGGTGGGCAATGTGGGACAAGCAAGAAAAGACGTGGCATGACCACGCTTCGTTTACTCGTATCGTGTTTGATCCTGAAACTTAATGGTTTATACGCTGCAAAAAGCGCTTAAGCCGCTTTTCGCATCAAGTACATCCCTAAAATAAAACTCCCACCAATGGGAATAACACTGGCAAGAATGGGATCAAACCCAAGCACGATACTTGCCGGTGATAAAATTTCTTCTGCGTATTTGTAAACCATACCCACAATAATACCACTAAAGATACGGTAGCCCGGGGTGACCGAGCGCAATGGTCCAAAGATAAACGAAATACCCAGTATCACTAATGCAAAGGTGCTCAATGGCTGTGTCACCTTACGCCAAAATGACAACATATAAGGGTCTGAATTTAGCCCTTGGTTATCCAAATAAGTCGCATAGCGATATAATCCAGAAATCGACATATCTCGCGGCGTTACAATAACCACACTCAGTTTTTCTGGGGTTAATTCTGTGTCCCAACGGCCATTGTCTTGTTTCTCTAGCCATACTTTATCTTCTGACAAATGCGTAATAACAATGTTTTCCATTTGCCAATACGAACGTTGATACAAGGCACGCTGGGCATAAACCACCTGCTGTAACGCATTATTTTCACTAAACTCATAACGGGTAATACCATGCAGCACTCCGCCCGGCTCTACCGCATTAAAACGCATAAAGGTGTTGCCTTCTCGATGCCAGTAACCTTTGCCTTTATTCGATAACCCGGCGCTAGCGCCTTGTGCAACTGCTTTATTAGCTTGTGCTATGCGCTCTAAGGATGGCACTACGTATTCGCCCAATAACAGTGAAACGAACATCAATACCGCCATTGGTTTAAGCACTGCAAATACAATGCGATTAATCGATACGCCAGCAGCGCGCATCACGGTTAATTCACTATTAGCCGCCATAGAGCCCAATCCAGCCAAACAACCAATTAAACATGCCATGGGCATGTATTCATAAATACGGCGCGGTAATCTTAGTGCTGAATACAATAAGGCATCAATGAGCTGATAATCACCTTTTAAATTATCCAGCTCATCCATTAAGGTGAAAATAGCATCCAAGCCAACAATTACCACCATCACAACGACAGTAGCGGTTAACACGTTACGGGCTACATAAGAGTCTAATTTACGCATCATAGGCTCCTTATTTTACGTCGACGATTCCATTCAGGAATAAACAACAAAGCCAAACCAATTAATGCATACACCCCATGCACCCACCACATGCCAATTGCTGGATCTATATTGCCTTTGCTTAACATGCCACGCAGTGAAATTAACAATGTAATGTAAACCATGAATAAAATAATGGCAGGAAATAATCGTGCAAAACGCCCTTGTCGCGGATTAACCTTTGATAATGGAAAGGCAATCATGGCGCATATAGGCACCATTAATATTAACGAAAAGCGCCACTGAAATTGCGAGACATGGCGTCTGTCATCAGAGCCAAATAATTCAGCCGTGGGGACCGCTTCTTTTTTTATTTTCCTACGCTCTTCTTGCTCGTCTGAAATTTTTACCCCATAGAGTTCAAAATCCAATATCTCAGCATTAAGCTGCCCTGGGGTAATATCAAAACGCTTACCATTATGCAGTTCTAAGAATCGTGAGCCGGTATCAGGGTTAACTCTTTGAGTGCCCGACTGAGCTAATAAAATGGTATTACCATCAGCAATAAATACATTATTCATTTGGCTTTTATCGTTACTTAAACCTTCTGTATAAGTAACACGAGTGCCTTTAGAAGTACTTTGAAAACGACCCGGTGCCAATAGCTCAAACTCGGTCATCGACGCTTGTTTGCGATACAAGTCTTCCATTTTTTGTGCGCCCATTGGGCTTAAATACAAGCTAAAAAAAGCCACCAGCAAGGTAATAACACCCGCAGGCAGTAAGGTATAACCCAATAATTTTTTATTTGAAAAACCCGTTGCTGTTAATACCGTCATTTCACTTTCGGCGTATAAACGGCCATAGGCCAGCAAAATAGCAATAAAGAGTGCCAACGGTAAAATCATTTCTAAAAAAGAAGGCATGCGCAACAGCAGGGTAAAAAAGACGATTTCGAGAGGAATTTTACCCGCAGCCGCCGCGGTTAATTGATAAATTAAACGGCTACTCATTAATATCATTAATAATATACCCGTCACCGCTGCCATCGACGTAAACAACTCACGGGATAAATATCGAAAAATAATCAAACGTTCGGCCTTCTTTTTTAGCGAGAAACAATTACAGTAAAATAACAATAAGATAGCAACTTAAAAGATGCCGCGCAGTTTATAGTTTTCTAGCTCAATCAGCCAGTAAAGCCGATTCAGTTTAGACTTGATATATTGCATAAAGAACCCATCTAATAAGACAGATGTTGTAAGTTTAACGAGTTTTTAAATAAATAGCCTTTTACCATTTAAAATTTGGAGCAAAGAATGCAATTCAGCACGACCCAAGAAAACGCAACCGAGCTTGCCGCCAGCTGTATCGTTGTTAGTATCAATGAAAAAGGCCAGCTCTCAGACGCTGCCAACGCCATTAATAGTGCCGCACAAGATTATTTGAGCGACATTTTTAGCAGTGGTGATTTTAATGGTAAAACCGGTGAAACTCTTATGCTGGTAAAGGTACCCGGCATCACTGCTCAACGTCTTATTTTAGTCGGTAGCGGCTCTGCTGAAAAAGACATCAGCCCCAAAGATTTCATCAAAATTGCAGAGTCAGCCGCCGCCGCGATTAAAAAATCTGGCGCATTACAAGCAGCCCTGTATTTAGAAGATATCCCAGTAGCGGGCAAAGATAACGCTTGGAAAGCTGAACAAGCTGCGATTGCCTGTGAAAATGCTTTGTACTTATTTGATCAAACAAAAAGTAAGCCAGCACGTGAAGCAGAAGATTACAGCGATTCTATTGAAAACATTGTTTGGGCAGGCGAAGCAGAATTACAAACTGCCTTAGAAAAAGGCCAAGCCATTGCGCACGGCATTTCGGTTGCCAAAGATCTCGGTAATATGCCGCCTAACATCTGCACCCCAACCTACCTAGCAGAACAAGCCATTGCTTTAGCGGCGGAAACAGGTTTAGTTGAAACCACCATTATTGATGAAGCCGAATTAGAAGCCATGGGAGCCGGTGCTTTTGTATCGGTATCTAAAGGTTCTACCGAGCCGGGTAAATTCATCATCATGAAATATCAGGGTGCTGACGATGCCAATGAAGCGCCTCATCTGATTTTAGGTAAAGGCATCACCTTCGACACCGGCGGCATTAGTTTGAAGCCGGGCGCAGGTATGGACGAAATGAAATACGATATGTGTGGCGCGGCCTCTGTATTGGGCGCAATGGTTGCTCTGACTGAGCTTAAGCCTAAGATCAATATCATTGGCATGATTACCACCGCTGAAAACATGCCAGCCGGTAATGCCAGCAAGCCAGGCGATGTAGTCACTACTCTTTCCGGTAAAACCGTTGAGATTTTAAATACCGACGCTGAAGGACGCTTAGTATTATGTGATGCGTTAACCTATGCAATCGATAACTTAAAGCCAGCGTCTATTGTTGATATCGCCACTTTAACCGGTGCTTGCATGATGGCATTGGGTACAGTGAATTCAGGCTTATTTACCGAAGATGAATCATTAGCGGCCGAGTTACAAAAAGCGGCTGTCGATTCTCACGATAAAGTATGGCGCTTGCCGTTAGAAGATGATTATCAAGAACAGTTAGATTCTAACTTCGCCGACATTGCCAACATTGGTGGCCGCTTAGCAGGTTCAACGACAGCAGCCTGTTTCTTAGCACGCTTTACCGAAGGTCAGTCTTGGGCTCACTTAGATATCGCAGGCACGGCTTGGAACTCAGGTGGTAAGAACAAGGGTTCTACTGGTCGCCCTGTGCCTTTGTTAGTGAACTATTTGTTGAACAAATAAGCTCATCAAAAGGCGTCTTCTATTTAGAAGGCGCCTTTTTATTTATCGCATTAACCGCCCGCTTTCTTCACAGTAAAACCGCGCTGCTTCATTTCTGCCAACATCTGATCGCGCACATCGCCCTGAATTTCAATCACGCCGTTTTTAACTGCACCACCCACACCACACTTTTGCTTTAGTTCTTTTGCCAGTTTTTTCAATTCTGCAGGTGCTAACAAAACCCCCGTAATTAAAGTAACACCCTTACCTTTGCGGCCTTTGGTTTCACGCTGAATTCGCACAATCCCATCACCTTCAGGTATGGATTCATTACTGCAAACACACTTGTCTTTCGCTTTGCCACATTCGGGGCAGGTACGGCCTAGCTCAGTAGAGTAAACAGAACCTGCACTGGCGCTTTTATCTGAAGTAGCTGCACTATCGTTACTACCCAAGCCTGTTAAACCCGCCAAACCTGCAAACCCGACTGTTTTTTTAGACATTCCCATTCCCTTTAATACTCTATTTTTCACTGATTATAACGACAAACAGCCAAAACAAAAAAGGCGATTGGTTTTAGCCAATCGCCTTTTCGTAACCTGCTTTTTATTTAATCGCTTAAATAATTACAGTTTGTAGTTAACTTGGAAAGAAAGCCCCATGGCATCCATAGAGTACTCACCCTTTAGATTCGTTTTATCTTTTGGAGCGCCATCTAAACCACGGTTGTACTCATTAACGTCAACGTCATCAAAGAACATATACGAGAAAGCAAAATCAACATCTAAATCATTCGAGATGCGGTAGTTAACACCCGTGCTCAACCACTGACGATCGTTATCAGGCACACGAGCCGTACGGTAAGTATTGCTTACTGGGCTTTGGTCATTCGCATAACCTGCGCGTAGTAACCAATCATCGTTCAACTGGTAGTTAGCACCAATTGCAACCGCTGTTGTATCATTCCAGTTTTCTTCGATGTGGCCGATGTAGCCTTCACCTAAGTCACTTAACGTTTCAATAACACCTGGCTCTGTTGATTTAACATCAAAATCTTTAAATACAGACCATTGCGTCCAGGTTACACCGGCAACCAACTGCAATTTGTTGGTTAATTGATGCGCGTAGCTCACGGTTAAAGACTGAGGTGTCGTAATCGGCACTTCTGAGCCTTGATTCCCTATATAAGGAAAAACTACAACAGCACTATTAGAAGCTGAAAATACTGGGACATTTTCTTTCTTTTCAAATTCCGAGTCACCTTCTAACTTAAAATCCATTTCTGAACGATACGTCACACCCAAAGTAATGTCGGAATTAATATCCCACATCAAACTTAAGTTATATCCCACCTGCCAATCATCACCTTCAACTTCATAATGATTTTCAAAACCTTTATTGGCAGAAGAACCTAGTGGAGTATTTTCTAAATAAGGAACCGTATCAACCTGCTTAGATAACAAACCTTTCATGTAAGTAATGTCTAAACCAACCCCCACCGAAAACTGATCATTCACGCGGTAAGCGAACGCTGGTTGAAACTCAACCGACGTTAATTTCGTTTGGTCGGCCAAGGCACCACCAATGAAATCGTCATCGTAGTCGGTATTGGTTGCGAACGGTACAAAAACACCAAAACCTGCAGCAAACTTGTCATTGATTGGCATGGCAAAATAGCCAAAAGGAACAGCGGTAGGTGAAAGGAAATCGCCACCGTCAGAATAAGGACCCATATCAGCGGCCGTATATTCCTGCCCAGCAGCGTTTTTATAACTCTCTGGCGAAAATTCACCACTCAAATGAAGGTAAGATGAACCTGCAGAAACCTCAGCACGCTTCAACTTCACCATACCGGCAGGGTTATAGAACACAATACTTGCATCTTGAACAACCGCAGCGCGACCTGCATAAGCAGTACCTGCACCCGCAGCACTTTGTTCGTTTAACTTATAACCGGAGGCAAAAACTGAGGGAGCAGCAATAGAAAGTGAAGCAGCTGCAATAGCCACTGCCAGAACGCGTTGTTTCATGATGAAAACCTACTGTTTAGTGAACAATGCCACAAATACACATTGCTTAAAAAAATTTGCAGTAAAGAAAGGCAAATAAAATACGGCGGCAGTATGCCAGCTTAAACAGGTAGTATTGTTTCAAAAGTAGGTATTTATGTAACATCAAGTATCTATTTAGGACTTTTAAAGACAGAATATAATCTTATTGTTCTAAAACTGCTCAATTTCACGGTTTAATATTCGTGTATATTCCTTTATAGTTATGCGCTTTACATCCAGCCCTAAACATTATCAGAGATACCGCATGGCCACAGTTAACACAGTTAACACAGTTAATATTGATTACTTCACCGATGTTCTATGCATTTGGGGCTATGTTGCTCAAATTCGCTTAGACGAACTCAACCAGCAGTTTGCCAATAATATCGAAGTTAACGAGCATTTTATTACACTGTTTGGCAATACAGAAAAGCGCATTCAGCAAGGTTGGAAAGACAAAGGCGGCTACGAAGGCTTTAATCAACACGTTTTGCACGTTGCCAGTCAGTTTCCACACCTCACTGTAAACCCCAATGTCTGGATAACCTGCCGCCCAGCGTCGTCGGCCAATAGCCATCTCTACTTAAAAGCGGTGCAATTATTGGTGGCTGAAAATACGGTGTCTAAAGCTGATTTTTATAGTTTGATTTGGGATGTTCGCAGTGCCTTTTTTAAAGATGCCAAAGACATTAGTCAGATGAGTATTTTAAGCGATTTAGCACAACAACTTAATTTACCAACAGAAGCCATTGCCGAGAAAATCAATGACGGTTCTGCCATTGCAGCCTTGTGCGCCGATATGGAAATGCGTGAACAATTTAAGCTAGAGGGCAGCCCCACTTACTTACTGAATAACGGCCGCCAAAAACTGTATGGTAATGTTGGCTACCGTGTATTAGAAGCCAACGTGCAAGAATTATTAGAACGTCCACAAGGCATTGCTAGTTGGTGTTAAAGCAACTTAATGTGGTCGGTACTGGGCACAGGCAAAATGTCTTTCGGTTTTTTCTCGACCAGTTCTGCCCCAACCTCGGCAATACTAAATTCAGATAAATCAATATCGGGCTCTACTGCAGGCGCTGGTCGGTCGGGATTCATATCTTCACCCACCGCCGCCACACTGATGTGATCGGTGTTGGGTGCCACTGGTAAAGGCTTATCTTCATGAGCGGCTTCTGGATCTGCGAAAGGTGATTGCATTTTTATAGCACTAATATCAACCTCAACTGGCACTGTTTGTTGACGTTCTTCTGGCTTTAGTAAATCACTCCCAGCTGGCAAAATATTCCAATCACTGCCTGGCTTTTCATTGCCAAGCTTTTCATTGTTAGGCTTTTCATTACTAAGCTTTTCATTACTAGGCTTTGCAAGAGTAATCACCGCTTTAGCACCGGCTTTTTTAAACGCTTGCTGATATTTACTGGCCGTGGCTTTATCAACCGACTTTTTGATCGTGTGTAATTTACCCGAAAACAACTGAGCCAACTTAGCATCATTGGCTTTAAAAATAGCCGCCACCGCTTGCTTTACCTGCTGCACATCTTGCCCAGGCAATACTTCTCCGCGAAAATAAATGTCGTATTGTGAATCGGCCATGAGTCTGTCCTAGTGGGTTATCTTCTCAAAATAATTTATGACTTTTTACCTGCACCTTCTGCGATGCGTTTCACAACTCGAGAGGCAGCCACAAAAGCAAAAGTTCCTGTAACCATTGTGACCGAACCAAAACCTGATTCACAATCTAAACGCATACTGGTATCACCTTCAACCTTGGTTCGACATACACTGCCATCGGGTTGAGGATAAGTCATCTGTTCGGTCGAGAATACACAAGGAATCGAATAATAACGTTTAGGGTTACGCGAAAAACTAAAATCACGGCGCAATAACGACCTAACCTTTGAAATTAACGGGTCATGAGCACACTTATTAACATCTATTATTTGAATTTGTGTTGGGTCAATCTGGCCACCAGCAGCCCCTGTTACCACAATACGAATTTTATTAATGTGGCAATGGGCTATCAGAGCAGCCTTACTTCTGGCGCTGTCAATACAATCAATAACATACGAAAAGCCCGTATGAATTAACGTACGCATATTCTTTTCTGTTACAAAATCCATTTGGCAGGTCACCACACATTGTGGATTAATGGCTTTAATACGATCGGCCATCGCCTCAATTTTTAATCTGCCGGTATTGCCATCCATTGCGGGCAGCTGGCGGTTGGTATTGGTAACGCACAAATCATCCATATCAATTAGCGTGATAGCACCTACTCCACTGCGAGCAATCGCCTCGGCTGCCCAAGAGCCAACACCACCAATGCCGACAATACACACATGCGCATCGCGTAACCGCTGTAAACCTGCAACCCCATATAAACGCGCAATACCGCCAAAGCGGTCAAGATAGTCATCAGACATGAACGAAATGTGCCTCTTAACAATACAATTCGGTTAAAAAAACCGAATTATACATTAAAAGAAGCACCACGCTTATTTACTCGCAATGATGCGTTTTCCCCATTTAGAAATTTCTGAAATTCGCGGCAAGGTAGGCTCAAGGCGCTCAAAACGAATACTAAGATTCATCTGATCGCGAATACTGCTTTCGCCTAACAAACCAGACTTCAGCGCTTGAGTTGGAGGATGCTTACCGACCAAGCTTTGCACAATCATCGGTAAAAATGCGTCAGAAACCTGTGCAAGTTGATGGTAGTTAATACTAATTTCTGCGCCCATTTTTGTGCGCTCTATGACCAAGGTATCACCTTCTAATAGCGGACCTTTTAACATGTCAAAAAACTGCTCTAAGTCTCGTTCTAAAACTGCAATACTGTCAGCACCGTACTCAATGGCAATGGCTTCTAACCATAGTGCACGAAAACGACGGTTGCTGAATTTTTTAGTGGCTATTTTTATTTCTAAGCGTTGCAGCGCTGTAAAGTCTATTGCTGAATCAACAGTCGAATCAACTGCCGCATAAAGCGCCATAATCATCCAATCTTTATTGAGTTGGCTAAATGCGCCATAACCCTGAAGCTCAACCGGTGCAGCAATATCGTTGGCAGAGTTAGCAGATGCACTAACAGACATACCTAAAAAAAGAAAAAACGGAAGAAAAAAAGCAGTAATTGACTGATACATAACGGTCTCGCAGTTAGTGTGTATCAACTAATCATGCCCTAGTGATAAATCATTACTTAAACCCAGTTCTCATTTTTATTCGACAAGGTTTTATTATTGATGAATTTGTCTACCAGTGCTCAAACATTGCGCAAACCACTGCTAGCAACTAAAGATTTACTAATTGAATGCGTTGAAATTGATCAACAATATCGCGATGCAATTTGTCTTGCACATCAGGGTTTCGAATATCGTCTAAGGTAATGCCTTCTAAAACTCGTAATAATAAATCATTAATGCCTGTCCAATTAGATGCCAACGAACAAGAGTCGATAATCTCGCAACGGCTATCATCGGCACTGCACTCGGTTAACGAAATAGGCCCCTCAAACGCCTGCACAACATCCAACACACTGATCTGCGAAGGTGCCAAAGCAATACGATAACCGCCTTTAGAACCCCGTTGGGCAATCACCAAACCCGCATCCACGATTGCCTTCATCACTTTGCGCACCGTTGCTACCGACAAGCCGGTGGCGTGAGCAATATCATCGGTCGATTGCTTTACCGAGCCTACCAACGCCAATTGGTTTAGCACCACTAAACCGTAATCGGTTAACTTGCCAATTCTTAACATATAAAGATTTTACCGACTCTCATTCTATTATTAAAAAACACCGATATCATTGGTCATAAACTGCTCATTTTGATAGAGTACCCGCCAATAAATCTCCAATCAATACCAATTTGGTATTGATTAAAATAACCTACCAAATTACTATGGTATTACCCAACAAGATTCAGGCTTGTTATTTTCAAGTTTTTGAAGGTAGCAGCCATGAACACAGGTCTTGATTTTACTCCCAAGCAAAATACCTCAAAGGTGTTGAGCAGACAGAATCAAGATCATCAGAAAGAGATGAGAGCCGTTCATTATGACTGATAATGCAGAAATCGATCGCCAGATAGACAGAGAATACGAAGCCGGTTTTATCACCGATGTTGAATCCGCTACCCTTCCACCTGGTCTTAACGAAGACACTGTTCGCTTTATTTCAAAAAAGAAAGGCGAGCCAGAGTGGCTACTTGAGTGGCGCTTAAAAGCCTTTGCCGCTTGGAAAGAAATGACACCGCCAGATTGGGCGCAGGTTAAACACCCTGAAGTTGATTTCCAAGACATCTCATATTTCTCTGAGCCAAAAAGCATGGAAGACAGACCTCAAAGTTTAGACGAGGTTGATCCAGAGCTTTTAGCAACGTATGTAAAACTAGGGATTCCCGTTCATGAACACGCTGCTTTAGCAGGTGTTGCGGTAGACGTTGTATTTGACTCAGTATCTTTAGGTACCACCTTCAGAGCAAAGCTTGCAGAATCTGGCGTTATTTTTATGCCTATTTCAGAAGCAGTTCACGAACACCCAGAGCTAGTTAAAAAATACATGGGCAGCGTTGTCCCTCAACGAGATAACTTTTACTCGGCGCTTAACTCTGCTGTTTTCAGCGACGGTTCGTTTGTTTACATTCCAAAAGGCGTTCGTTGCCCTATGGAACTATCAACCTACTTCCGTATTAACGAAGAAAATACCGGTCAGTTTGAACGTACGCTCATCATCGCCGACGAAGGTTCGCATGTAAGCTACCTCGAAGGCTGTACTGCCCCAATGCGCGATGAAAATCAGTTACACGCTGCGGTAGTAGAATTAGTTGCAATGGACGATGCCGAGATCAAATACTCGACCGTACAAAACTGGTACCCAGGTGATAGCGAAGGCAAAGGCGGCATCTACAACTTTGTAACCAAGCGTGGCATCGCTCATACCAACGCCAAAATTTCTTGGACACAAGTAGAAACGGGTTCGGCCATTACTTGGAAATACCCCAGCTGTATTTTAAAAGGCGACAACTCGGTAGGTGAATTCTACAGCGTTGCCTTAACCAATAATTTCCAAGAAGCAGATACTGGTACAAAAATGATTCACTTAGGTAAAAACACTAAGTCGACCATTATTTCTAAAGGTATCTCTGCAGGAAAAAGCCAAAACTCTTACCGTGGTTTAGTTCGTATGGGGCCTGGTGCAAAAGGCGCACGTAACTACACCCAGTGTGATTCATTGTTAATTGGTGATAAATCTGGCGCTCACACCTTTCCTTATATTGAAAGTAAAAATCCGAGCGCAATTGTTGAGCATGAAGCCACTACATCGAAAGTATCCGACGAGCAATTATTCTTATGCCAGCAACGCGGTATTGATACAGAAAAAGCCGTTTCAATGATTGTTAATGGTTTCTGTAAAGAAGTATTTAAAGAATTGCCAATGGAATTTGCCGTAGAAGCTGGAAAGTTATTAGAAGTATCGCTAGAAGGATCTGTTGGGTAAAACCGCGTAGAGTCTTAACTAGAAGCTGACTCCGCAAAATATAGTTTACCCCACTTAACAATTTTAAAATTTTAGGAAAGAACATGTTAACAATTAAAGATTTACAAGCCAGCGTAGAAGATAAAGAAATTTTAAAAGGATTAAACCTAGATATTAAACCTGGTGAAATTCACGCAATCATGGGCCCAAATGGCGCAGGTAAAAGTACTTTAGGTAACGTATTAGCAGGCCGTGAAGATTACGAAGTCACTGGCGGCAAAGCTCAACTTGAAGGCCAAGATTTATTAGATTTAGATCCCGAAGAACGTGCGCGCTTAGGTGTATTTTTAGCGTTTCAATACCCTGTTGAAATTCCGGGTGTGTCTAACTTAGAATTTTTGAAAGCCTCGGTTGATTCAGTTCGCAAAGCACAAGGCAAAGAGCCGTTAGATTCTGTTAGCTTTTTAAAGCTAGCCCGCGAAAAATGTAAGTTGGTCGATTTAGATCAAAGCTTTTTAAAGCGTGGCGTTAATGAAGGCTTCTCTGGTGGTGAGAAAAAGCGTAACGAAATCATGCAAATGATGTTGTTAGAGCCAAAGCTATGCATCCTTGATGAAACCGACTCGGGCTTAGACATCGATGCACTTCAGGTTGTTGCCGAAGGTGTTAACAGCTTACGCGATCCAAACCGCAGCTTCATCGTTGTAACCCACTACCAGCGTCTACTAGATTACATTGTGCCTGATTTTGTTCACGTATTAGCGAACGGCAAAATTGTTAAAACGGGTGGCAAAGAATTAGCCCTAGAGCTAGAAGAAAAAGGGTACAGCTGGTTAGAAGATACTGCTGAAACAGCCGCTGAGAACGGAGCTAAGTAATGACTGATTTTCACAAAGGGCTGCTTGCCGTTAAACGTGCAGATTCTGCACTATTAACTGCATTAAACAAAAGTGGCAGCGAAAGCTTTTTACAGCAAAAGATTCCTAGTCGTAAAACAGAAGCGTGGAAATACACCTCGCTGAATGCTTTAACTTCTAACGAAGAAGGCTATGGCCGCTTAGCAACACAGTTTAATGCCGAAGGGCTAAAAGAATTAAGCGAAATTTCTGGGTTAGACGCTCAGCGCTTAGTATTTGTAAACGGTCAATTTTCTGCAGAGCTTTCATCTGAAGAGTTTTCATCCACTGAAAACTCTGTAAACGTTGCCCGCTTCAGCGAAGCCAACGATGCTCAGCAAGCTATTATTGCTGACAATATCGGCACTGCTATTGAACAAGAAAAGCATCTGTTTGCTGCCTTAAACAATGCCATTACCAGCGATGGCGTGTTAGTTCATATTGCTAAAAATGAGCAACTGAAAAGGAACATTCAGATCACTCATATCAGTACCGCACAAGCCACATCGTTTACTGTTCCTGTAAGAATTTTGATTGTGTTAGAAACCGGAGCCAGTGCAACTGTTGTCGAACACTTCACCAGCACCAGTGATCAGCAAAACTGTTTTATTAACGCCATCACCGAAGCAAAAGTTGGCGCTAACGCACGCTTAAACCACTACCGTTTACAGCTTGTTGAAGAAGGCAGCATTCAAATTGGCGGCGTTCACGTTGATTTAGGTCGCGATGCTAACTACGACAGCTTTCAACTCGGTTTAGGCGCTAAAATTGTACGTAACGATATTAACGTTAACCACAATATTGGCGGCAGCCACTGTGAATTGAAAGGTGTTTATCTTCCACAGAATAAACAGCTAATCGATTTCCACAGCAATATGGAACACCGCGTTGCCAACTGCACCACCAATGAAGTATTTCGTGGCATCATGGCCGACAAGTCGAAAGCTGTATTTAACGGTCGTATTCATATTCATCCAGATGCACAAAAAACACTGGCTGAACTGAGCAACAAAAACTTGTTGTTATCCAATGAAGCCACCATTAATACCAAGCCAGAGCTTGAAATTTATGCGGATGATGTGCGCTGCGCACACGGCGCAACCATTGCACAACTGGATGAAGAAGCGCGTTTTTATCTTCAGTCTCGTGGCATTAGCGCAGCAGAAGCCGATGTTATGTTGAGCTTTGGTTTTATTAATGAATTGCTAGAAAATTTAGACCTAACAGCAGTGCGCGATTTAATTCGTCCGATCTTGGCTCAGCGTTTTGGTCGTGACGATGAATTAATGCAGCACATTGGGTAATTAAAAAAAGCCTTGCAGCCATAGAGAAAGAAACATGAGCGATAGCAAAATCATGGACATCGAACAAATTCGTGCCGACTTCCCAATCTTGCATCAAGAAGTTAATGGTAAGCCGTTAGTCTATTTAGACAACGGTGCAACCACGCAAAAACCACAAGTGGTTATCGATGCCATTGCCGATTATTACCGCACTACTAACTCAAACGTGCACCGCGGCGCTCATACATTAAGCGACCAAGCAACGCAGATGTTTGAAGATGCCCGTACCACTATGCAGAAATTTCTTAACGCGGCAAAAAGCGAAGAAATTATCTGGACTCGTGGTACAACAGAATCGATTAACTTGGTAGCTCAAACTTGGGTTCGTTCAAATTTACAAGCAGGCGACGAAATTATTATTTCGGGAATGGAACATCATTCCAACATCGTCCCTTGGCAAATGGTGTGCGAACAAACCGGTGCCATTTTAAAAGTTATTCCTGTTTTAGACGATGGTTCGTTAGATTACGATGCCTATTTAAAACTGCTTAACGAAAAAACAAAGTTTGTTGCTGTTATTCATGTATCTAATGCACTGGGAACTATTAATCCCGTTGCCGATATTATTCGCGAAGCACATAAAATCGGCGCGAAAACCCTGATTGATGGCGCACAAGCGATCGCTCACTGGGAAATCGACGTACAAGCGTTAGATTGTGATTTTTACGTTTTTTCTGGACATAAGTTATTCGGCCCAACCGGTTTAGGTGTGCTGTATGGCAAAGAAGATTTATTAAACGCCATGCCTCCTTATCAAGGTGGTGGTGAAATGATTTTGCATGTGAGCTTCGAAAAAACAACCTACAACGTTTTGCCGTATAAGTTTGAAGCAGGCACACCCAATATTGCTGGCGCAATAGGCATGGCTGCAGCGGTTGATTATTTAAACGGCTTAGACCGTGTTGCATTGGCCAAGCATGAAGACGCGCTATTAGCCCATGCGAACAAACTGGCGGCCCAAACCGATGGCATTCGTTTGATAGGTACTAGTGATAAAAAAGCCAGTGTTTTGAGCTTTTTGATCGAAGGCGCACACCCACACGATGTGGGAACTTTATTAGACCAACAAGGTATTGCTGTCCGTACGGGCCATCATTGTGCGATGCCGTTAATGGATCAGTTTGAAATACCCGGGACTATTAGAGCGTCATTTACTTTTTACAATACTATTGATGAAGTAGACGCTCTGTTTAAGGCCATTGAAAAAGTAAAAATGTTTTTACTTTAATTATTTTTAAATAATTTTAGCAATCACTTTTTTTTCTAAGAGATAAATTATGACTATAGAAACTTTTGACCCAACCGCTAACCATAGTCAGCTAGGCCCACAAGTCAGCATGACAGAAGTTGCTATGGCACACGTGCGTAAATTATTGGCCAACTCAGATGCACAAGGTGTTCGCATTGGGGTTAAAAAAAGTGGTTGTTCGGGCTTTAAGTACGAAATTGAATTTGTGACTACACCGTTAGCAGAAGACACCTGCTTTCAGGTGGCAGACGATATTGCGTTGTATGTACCCACTGAATATCTTGCAATGGTAGAAGGCACAGAAGTAGACTTCACCACCGAAGGCCTTAACAGTACCATTAAATTTAATAACCCCAACGCCAAAGACCTGTGTGGTTGCGGCGAATCATTTTCAGTATAAAGGAACAAAAGCATGGAAAAACGTATGGTGGTTGCCCAGCAGGATTGTCCTGCGCGTAAAGTACCCAGCGGCCAACCAACTGTTATTCCAGCGGGCACGTTTGTAACCATTAACCAAGCGTTAGGCGGTAACTATACGCTAACCGTTAATGGCAACATGGTTCGTGTTGATGGCACTGATGCAGCTGCTTTAGGCTTAGAATCTGAAGAAATCGTCTTTGAAGATAATGGCGATGGCTTAGTGCATGAAGAACAAATCCGACATGCCCTTAGAACTATCTTTGACCCTGAAATTCCGGTTAATCTATTAGACCTTGGCCTAATATATGGCGTCGATATTGATGGTAAAGACGTGACCGTTCGCATGACGCTAACAGCACCGACATGCGGCATGGGGCCAGTATTGATCAGTGATGTAGAATACCGAGTGGCTAAAGTTCCGAATGTAAATTCAGTGAAAGTCGACTTAATCTTTGATCCACCGTGGCATAAAGACATGATGACAGATGAAGCATTACTCGAAACAGGCCTGTTTTTTTAACAGGCTTTTTTCTTTTTGCGTCTATAATCTTGTTAACACTCTATTATTTAAAAAATCATTAGGCTAATCTTTTAGCCCAATATTCCAACCTTATTAACCATCGTTCTAGTGACTTTTCTTTTATGACCACCAGCTTATTTCAAAAGCGTCGTAAGTTTTTAATTCGTCTTGCCAAAACACTGCATCAATGCGGAACACCTGCCTATCAATTAGAAGGCCACCTTGTAAAAGTGAGTGAAGCGCTGGAGCTTGGCGGATCTTTTTTAATTAGCCCAACGTCTATCACCTGTGTATTTTGGCCAAAAGAAGATCGCGAAAACCAAGAAAACAGTTATGTTGCTCGCGTTCAACCAGGGGATTTAGATTTAGGGTTGCTTGCTCGTACCGATGAACTTGTTGAAGAACTTTGCTCTGGCCAACGCGATCTCGACGACGCCTTACTGCGCTTAGAAGACATCACAAACAAACCGAGCCCCTTTCCGCGCTGGGTTATTTTTATCGCTTTTGGTTTAGCCAGTGCTGCATTTAGCATGCTAATGGGTACCAGCTGGGCTGACGTTATCGCTTCTTTTTTACTAGCCATTGGAATTTATGGTTTAGTAATGTTTAGTGAAACCAGACCCCGCATTCAAACCGCACTCGAACCTTTAGCTGCACTGCTAGCAGCCTTTGGCGCGTCGGCGATTTCATTCATAGAACCTACAATTAATATGGCACTGGTGGTACTTTCAAGCATTATTGTATTTATTCCGGGCCTGGCATTAACTGTTGGCTTATCTGAGCTGGCGGCGCGAGATTTAGTGTCGGGTACCGTGCGGGTAATGGATGCCTTAATGGTATTGTTTAAACTGTATTTTGGCGCGTTTTTGGGCTTTGCCGTTGCCAGCGTATTGTTAGGGAATGTCGAGCAGCAAGAAGCCGTTCGCCTACCAAACTGGAGTGGCTGGTTAGCGGTATTAGTTTTATCTTTTTCGCTGATGGTGATGTTTAAGATACGCTTAAAAGATGCCCCTTGGGGTATTGCTGCAGGATTCTTGGGCCACGGTGTCAGCATTTGGGCCTCGGCAACCTTTGGCATTGCTCTTGGAACTTTTTTTGCAGCATTGTTTTTAGGGATTTACGCCAACCTTTTTGCCCGCTGGCGCAAAGCACCCGCAGCCATCGTTTTGCTGCAAGGCATTGTGGTATTGGTTCCGGGCAGTAAATTATACATGGGGTTGAATACCGTGATCTCTGGCAAAGAAATTTTACACATTGAACAAATTGGCAGTCAGTCGTTTTTGATTTTAATGTCACTCGTAGCCGGGTTAATTTTTGCCAACATCATCGCCGACCCGCGTCGTTCGTTATAAAGTCACATTGTTGGCCTAAAGGCCAACCTTGTATGATCAATTTAACAGTAAATGCTACTGTTAAAGAAGTTACTGGGGAAGCCGTGCCAACCTAGAAGCAGAGTAATCTGACTTCGTTTGTAGAGGGGCTCCCCGCCATCATTACGCATCTCGAAGAGTATCATGAAGCACTAAAGTGACTTCGCATTACAAGGTCGAGAGGTATGAATTGCGAGGTCGGGGAACCAGTGGCTATTATTTCAGATAATGATCGGAGAGAAAACCATGATCTCACATGTTGGTATTGATATAGCTTATAAAACCTTTGATGTTGTTGTTCGCCAGGATAACAAAAGCAGTAAAGTTGAAACCTATAATCAGCATAAAGATGATCATAAAAAGCTGATCAATAAGCTAAAGAAATTAAATCCTGAATCTGTGGTTATGGAAGCAACGGGGATCTATTATTTTGATCTTGCTAAGGCTTTATTCAAAGCCGGCTTGCCGGTTTCTGTTATCAATCCTAAGAGCTTTAAAAGCTTTTCAGAAACACTGTTAAAGAGATCTAAAACAGACAGCATAGATGCATCCTTGCTTGCTGAATATGGTCAAAGAATGACGCCTGTTTTATGGACTGCACCTGAAGACATTATGATGGAGTTGCGGGATATATCCCGTCAAATCAATCGCTTAGTGTATATGAACACCCAAGCTAAAAATATTTTACACGCGATGACTGCCACTCAAGGCACGAATAAATACGTGATTGAAGATGAGAAAGAAGGCATTCGTTTTAATGAAAAACGCATTGAGCGTATGCGTGATCTTGCGCTTGAATTAATCAGCAATCACGAGGTGTTGAAACGCCAACTTAGCAATATTACTTCGGCTACGGGGATCGGTGAAAACTCAGCGATTTGTATGATGGGTGAGCTTAATATTTTACCCAAAACCTTGAAGGCGCCGCAGGTGTGCAACTATGCTGGGTTAAGTGTTCGGTTAAAGCAATCTGGGACCAGTGTGAACGGCCCTGGAAGATTGAGTAAGGCTGGCAATGCTTATCTAAGAAGTGCCTTTTTTATGCCAGCAATGTCGGCATCGATACACGACTCTAATGCAAAAGCCTTTAAGGAAGTTTTACTCTCTCGAGGTAAGAAAAAGATTCAGGTCATCTGCGCCATTATGCGTAAATACTTGATGGGCGTATGGGCCTGCATAAAAACAGATACTCCGTTTGATTCGTCGAAATTATTCAGCGAAGAGCACAAAATAGCTTGTGCTTAAACAGAGTATCTACTTTTACATTTACCCAACAAAAGTAGGTTGGGGTTCAGCCCAACAAAAGATTTTTTATAAAATAACCGGCGTTACTGCGGCTGGCTTGATTACTACTTCATTATCAATAACGGCTAACAAAAAACGCTTAGCATCTTTAGCCGTTTGCTCTGGGATTTCTTCCATAGGTACATGCCCCACCCCAGGATAAGTAATCAGTTTTGCACCTTCTATATCGTTAACAAACTTTTCGGCGTGAGCCAGCGGAATCCATTTATCTTGCTCACCCCACTGCACTAAAGTAGGCACCTTTAACCCTTTAATAGAACTACTATCGATATTGCTAATACTCATCAAAACATCGACAACCGCTACTCGGTTTCCTTCACGCAGCATAAGCTGATGATAACGATCAATCGTGGTATCGGTGACTTTCGACGAATCACCATACACTTCACTTAACGTTTGCGACACAATAAATTTAGGCGTGATATAAGACAAACTGTCTTTTAAAACAGGTGTGCTTAATAACCCTAGCAGCATAGGTTTTTTAAACGCATACCCTGCGGCATCTAAAAGTACTAAACGTTCTACTTTTTCAGGATAATTAGCAGCAAAACTCCAAGAAATAAAACCTCCCATGGAATTACCTGCTAAAGAAAAAGATTGAATATTAAGTTCATTGGTTAACTGATCAACCATATCCATATAACGCTTAATGTTATACACACCATCGGCGTAAGGCCCAGTTAAACCAAAACCTGGAATATCAACACGAATGATTCGAAAATCTGTTTTTAATGTTTCAACCCAACCATCCCAAGTGTGCAGGCTAGCCATAATGCCATGCAACAGCACCAACACTGGCGCATCAGGGTGGGTTTCTGCATCAAGACCTTCATCTCGATAATGTAAATTAATACCCTGCTGTAAACCGCCCAGTTTAATAAACTTAGACTGTTCATTAGCGTATAAATCGTTAACCACTTGTGGCGATAAATCGATAAAGCCCATGTAATGGCGTACCGAATATAAAACGCTTAAAACCACCACAATCAAGGCGATAAGAGAAATTTTCATAGAAGAGTCCTGCAAAACATAGTGTGTATTATTATGACGCTAGTGTGCAGGACAAAACACCTATTTGGCTAGGTGTGATTGTGACATGTTTTAAAAAAAAAGAATTAATCATAAAAGTGTAGGCCAGGTATTTAAAAAGTAGGTCGGGGTTTAGCCCGACATATTTTTACTTCTCAACAAAAGCCCGTTCAATCACATAATGGCCCTGCTCGCCTTGGCGTGCTTCTTCAAAACCACGCTCATCCAACAACTCGCAAAACTCTTTCAGCATGCTTGGGCTACCGCACAGCATAAATCGATCATTTTCTAAGTTAATCTCTGGCAAACCTAAATCTGAAAATAACTTTCCACTTTTCATCAAATCAGTTAAGCGCCCGTTATTACGAAACTCTTCACGGGTCACTGTTGGGTAATACTTCAATTTCTCACGTACTATGTCACCAAAATATTCGTTATTAGGTAACTCTTCTTCAATAAAATGTTGGTAAGCAAGTTCAGACTTATGGCGCACACCGTGGGTTAAAATCACGTTATCAAATTGCTCATAAATCTCAGGGTCTTTGATAATGCTCATAAACGGAGCCAAACCCGTACCCGTACTTAGCAAATAAAGATTTTTACCTGCCAGTAAATGATCAGCGACTAATGTACCAACCGGCTTGGTACCCACCAAAATCTCATCGCCCACTTGCAAATTTTGCAGATGCTTTGTTAATGGGCCGTCTTGCACCTTAATGCTAAAGAACTCCATCTCTTCTTCATAATTTGCACTGGCAATACTGTAAGCACGCAACAATGGTTTGTTGTCGATTTCTAAGCCAATCATGGTGAAATGGCCATTCTTAAAACGTAACCCCTGATTACGGGTTGTGTTAAAGCTGAACAGGGTGTCATTCCAGTGATGTACTTTGGTGACGGTCTCACGAATCATTTTACCCACGACTTGCCTCACTCACTTTTGAATCATTAATAATTAACTGCAGCAAGAATACCCTAGACTTATTAATCAAAAAAACAGATTATATCGATTACAGTTATCGATTTTACAAATATATAAATTCAAGCGGAAAATGATCATCACATGCGCTATACACTACGCCAACTTGAAGTTTTTCTAGCCATTGCCCACCAGCAAAATGTGAGCAAAGCCGCGCAAGCACTAAATCTTTCGCAAAGCGCTGCAAGTTCAGCACTTAAAGAGCTAGAACAGCAGTTTGATGTGCAGCTATTTGATCGTATTGGCAAGCGCCTACAACTTAACGAACAAGGACGCTTAATACGCCCAAAAGCCGAAAGTCTATTAGCGCAGGCGGCTGATTTAGAGCAAACACTGTTAAAGCATGCCGACGCAGGCCACCTAAAAATCGGTGCAACCCTATCCATAGGCAACTATTTGGCGGTTAATATTATGGCCAAAATGATGCAGCAACAACCGAACGCAAATATCAGCCTAGAAGTAGCAAATACCGCCAGCATCAGTCAAAAAGTTTTAAACTTCGATTTGGATATTGGCTTAATCGAAGGTGAACTGCAGCATTCAGATTTAGACGTAATTCCTTGGCGCGACGATGAATTAGCAGTCTTTTGCAGCCCCAATCATCCACTGGCGACTAAACCCAGTATCACAGATAAAGACCTTATATCAGCGCAGTGGATTTTACGTGAAGCGGGTTCGGGCACACGGCAAGCTTTTGAACGTGCCATGCACGGCATACTGCCCAAACTCAATATTGCCCATCAACTGCAGCACACCGAAGCTATTAAACGTGCAGTTGAAGCAAATCTAGGCATTGGCTGCTTATCTCAAATCACTTTAGAAGATGCGTTTAAACGTGGCAGTTTAATTCGTTTACCCGTTCTGCATCGAGATTTTGAACGCCAATTTTATTTTATTTTACACAAACAAAAATTTCGCACAGCGGGCATAGAACAATGGATGTCGCTGTGCTTAGCGTCTTAAATCAGTTTGTTTTAATTTCCAAAGACAACTCAGCACCCAATATTGCGTCTTTCATGTCATTAAAACGATAGTCATGCATACCTTCTACCTTGGCTTCATCTAATAACAGCCGTCCACCAAATGAAGCCCCAGTTTCTTGCTGATCGTTATTAGTTTTATATTCATCAGAAAATAAGTCTGGCATGTTGATTATCTTACCCTCATCCAACGCCATAGTAGTGCCGCTGTACTCGATGTCGGGAATGGTTAAATCAAGGGGTTTACGAGGCAGTTCAATAGCTTGGTTAGTCGAGGCATTTACAGACGCACTTTCTAAATTCTGCTGCTCGAACACACCTTGGTTACTCAACTTTTCTTCAGACTCAAATTTAACATCGGGTTGCAAGGCACCCTTTATTTTTTCATCGGCACCCGACCGCTTAAAGATTTCATTGAATTTAGAAGGTAAATATTCTTCTTCAATAGTTTTTAAAGTCTTGCCAAGCCAATCAACAAAATAATTAAAGTTTTCGACCAAACACACTTCAATAGAATCATTAGATTCAGCATCTACTAAAATTTCTTGCGATGCTGGGGATACCGAATCGTTCTCTGTTGCATAGCCAAGCAAAGAGAAGACACACAAAAATAGTGCAGTAAAACGTTTTTTCATTCTTTTCCTATCATTTTTTGTTTTTTTATTTCTCTAGTTATTTCTCTAGTTATTTCCCTGTTTATTCTTCTGTGGTGAAGCCTAGCATGTTGCAGTTGGTGACTAAAAGATGATTCGTCACAAATACGACAATGTGTGAATCTTCCTTATAATTTTGCTAATATAGCGCTCAAATTATTCATAATAACTGCTCATTAGACGCGATAAGGGTCATTATGTTCACCATGTTTGGCATTAAAAACTGCGATACCATCAAGAAGGCCCAAAAATGGCTTGAAGCAGAAGGTATTGAATACCATTTTCATGATTACAAAAAAGACGGCTTGTCAGCTGATATGCTGAATTCTTGGATCGCTGATTTAGGTTGGGAAGCCTTAGTTAACAAGCGCGGAACCACTTGGCGCAAGCTTCCAGAAGAGGTTAAAGATTCTATCGATCAGGCGTCTGCTATCGAAATCATGTTAGAAAATACCTCCATCATCAAACGCCCTTTATTGGTGGATGACGCAAGCAACAAACTATTAGGCTTTAAAGCTGAAGATTATCAGAATTTTATTAATTCTTAATCGACCTTTTTTATTTTTATTCACTATTTTATTAACCGTTTTATTCACTATTTAAAGTAAGGATTTATTATGAGTACTGCATTTGCAATTGGCTTAGGCACAAAAAACGCAAAAGGCGAATGGTTAGAAGTGTATTACCAAGCTCCTATTTTTCAGCCAAGCGCTGACATCATTGCTGCGGCAAAAGATGCCATTGGCTATGAAGGTGGCAACCAAGCTGTTGAAGTTGATGGCGGCGAATTAGAAGCCCTAGCAACTGCCTTAGAAGCTGTTGCACCAGAGCAAGCTAAACTAGCACGCGCGTGTACTGAAAGCCAAAAGCCAGTTGTTGTTACTGTTTTAGAATCCGACGCTCAATCGGCTTCTACACCAGAAGTGTATTTGAAACTGCATTTATTATCACACCGTTTAGTTAAGCCACACGGCATTAACCTAGATGGTATGTTTGGCTTATTGCCAAATGTTGCTTGGACAAACCTAGGCGCAATCGATCTAGCTGAATTAGCAGAAGCACAACTGCAAGCGCGCTTAAAAGGCGAGTTGCTAAGCGTTAACTGTGTGGACAAATTCCCACGCATGGCCGACTACGTAGTGCCAAGCGGCGTGCGCATGGCTCACACCGCCCGTATTCGTTTAGGCGCACACATTGGTGAAGGCACCACCGTAATGCACGAAGGCTTTGTTAACTTTAACGCTGGTACAATGGGTGTTTCTATGGTTGAAGGCCGTATTTCTGCTGGCGTTGTTGTTGGTAATGGTTCTGACCTAGGCGGCGGTTGCTCTACTATGGGTACGCTTTCTGGTGGCGGTAACATCATTATTTCTGTTGGCGAAAACTGCTTATTAGGCGCTAACGCCGGTACCGGTATTCCATTAGGCGATCGTTGCACAATTGAGTCGGGGTTGTACATTACTGCTGGTACTAAGATTCAGGTGTTAGACGACGCTAAGAATGTGGTAGAGACGTTAAAAGGTCGTGATTTAGCCGGTAAGTCGGATCTTCTTTTCCGTCGCAACTCTATCTCGGGTGCGGTTGAGTGTGTGACGAACAAAACAGCGATTCAGTTGAACGAAGAGCTACACGCCAATAACTAGGGTTTCGTTGGGCTAAACCCCAACCTACATTTAAATCCACAATGTAGGTTACCCTTCAGGGTAACAATTTCGTTATTGTCGCCCTAAAGGACGACCTACTTTTAACAGCAACTTTTAACAGCAGCTTTTAAAAGTAGGTTACCCTTCAGGGTAACAATTTCGTTATTGTCCGGCTGAACCCCAACCTACTTTTTCATTTTATTTAATTAATTTAATCATTTGTCGAAACACATCGCCTTCGGCTTTTTGCTGAAGTTCAAACATAATCATTTCGGTACTCGTTAAGCTCGCACCCGCAGCTTTCATCGCCTGCAATCCTATTTCTTTATTTGCTTGTGTTCTCGAGCTTACTGCATCGGTAACTAGGTGAATGTTTTTGCCCATGGCTAATAAATCGCGCACGCTTTGGTACACACAGACATGACACTCAAGGCCTGCCACGATCCAATTGTCACGATTAACGCGTTCTATTTCTGCAAGAATTTTATCATCACCACATAGGCTAAACGTTGCTTTTTCCAGTGCCTTACCGGGTAAATGTTTGGCAATATCGGGGTGTGTTTTACCCAGTTTTTCTGGAAGCTGCTCTACCCAAACAATCGGCATTTCAAATAATTTAGCGGCTTGTATCAATACAGCCACATTGTTAAATAACGCTTCACTGTTATGCATTTGCTCAGATAACTTTCCCTGAACATCAATTATCAATAACGCACTGTCTTGTTTTGTCGGTATCATGTTACTTTCCCTTTTTTAAAAAGTAAGACGGTGTTTCATTCACACCCAATAACTCGCGTCGAATTAAATCCATCCCCACATTAGCAATAAAGCGCTGAAAGTTTAATCTATTTGTTGGGTACACCAAGCACTGGGTTTTCAACTGTGTTTTATTACCCCAGCAAAGCCAAACGGTACCAACAGGTTTTTCTTCACTACCGCCACCTGGCCCAGCAATACCAGAAACCGACACCGTCCAATCAGAGCCAGACGCAGCTAATGCTCCTTGTGCCATTTCAATCACCACGGCTTCGCTCACAGCGCCATGTGCTTCTAAGGTTTGCGGCTTAACCTGCAATAATTCTGATTTAATTCGATTAGAATACGTAACATAACCTGCTTCAAATACCGCAGACGATCCGGCTATGCGAGTGATATTAGAAGCAATTAATCCCCCTGTGCAAGATTCTGCCGTCGAAACAGTTTGTTTGTGTTGGATCAGTAAATCAACTAAACCCTCGGCGACAGTAAACGGTTGTTGTAACGCTCCCGCGGTATTTGCATTCACCGTAGTAATTTTTAACGCATGAACACCCAAAAGCGTCTCTATTTTAGGCAGCCAAATAGGTATTAACGCTTCAGCTTGTTCAGAACGAGTGGTTAGTTTTACATCAACTAAGGGCGACGCAGCCCGATAGCCTATTTCAATTGCTTCTGGCCAATCTGCTAAATATTGGTCAAACAAATTTTGAATGGCTGATTCACCTTTACCAAAGGTATGAATTTTAACCGTTCTAACTTTGTTCTTTTTAGGCAAATGCGGCATTAGATGTGGCAAAATCTCTTGCTGCCACATTTGTTTAAGTTCAATCGGCACACCCGGTGTGCAAATAATATGACATTCATTGTGTATTACCGAAAACCCCACCGCACTGCCTATTGGGTTGGCGACGATTTTCACCCCTGTTGGCAGCACAATTTGTTTGCGATTTGCACCAGCTAAATTAAAACCCCGGCGATCACACCACACTTCCAAATGTGCCAATGCCTCGGTATTTTCTTCTAACGGTTGGCCAATAACCGCTGCCAAAGCCTCTGCGGTTAAATCATCGGCAGTCGGCCCTAAGCCACCGTTTATTAATAACACATCGGCGCTGCGGCTCATGTGCTCAATTTCGGCGACTAAACTGTTAAAGTCGTCACCCAAAGTCACTTTTCGGGTTACTTCAACGCCATGATCTTTCAAACTTTGCGCCAACATAACCGAGTTAGTGTCTACAATATCACCCACCATTAATTCAGTGCCGGTTAGTAAAAACTGAATATTTAAAAAAGATTCGTCGGCAGATTGTTGGGGCACATCTTTAGTCGCTTCTAAGGTCATATTGAGTCGCCTAATTACCTGAAATGTTTCAATGAGTTACCGGCATTAAATTAACCGTGAAAATTAAGATGATAGGTGTATCCTTGCCGAATTACTACGACATTCTTAATGCGAAATTACCATGCTGTCTTTTTTTGAAAAACTGATAAAACCTTTTCCAGTAGAAGAACCTGAACAACCGCCGAAAGGTGTCTTTGCTTTTTGCCGTCACTACAGCAAAGGCATGGAAATACCACTCGTTTTAATGACTTTACTCACCGCCACACTGGCTATCTTAGAAGTCTCGCTATTTAGCTTTATGGGCGAACTGGTCGATTGGCTGGCCACCAAAGACCGAACCTCTTTTTGGCAAGAAGAAAAAGCAACGCTAATGACCATGGGATTCATTGTTTTAGTCGTATTACCTCTGGTAGTTTTGCTGCACGCAGCCGTTGTTCATCAAACCCTTTTGGGTAACTACCCCATGGTGGTTCGCTGGCTGGCACACCGTTATTTGTTAAAACAGAGCTTAGGGTTTTATCAAGACGAATTTGCTGGTCGTATTGCCACCAAAGTCATGCAAACATCGCTCGCGGTACGCGAAACCGTGATGAAACTGCTCGATGTTATGGTGTATATCTTGGTCTATTTTATTTCAATGCTGGTCATTATTGCTTATTCAGATATTAGACTCATGTTGCCACTGTTAGCATGGCTAGCCATCTACATTGGCCTGCAATACTACTTTGTACCAAAATTAAAATCGGTATCGACCGCACAAGCAGATGCTCGCTCTACCATGACCGGCAGAATCGTTGATTCTTACAGTAATATTTCAACCGTTAAGCTGTTTTCTCATACTCAGCGTGAAGCCAGTTACGCACAAGATGGCATGCAAGGATTTTTAACCACTGTCTATCAACAAATGCGCTTAGCCACCGGCTTAAATGCCAGTGTGCATGCACTCAATTACGCCCTTATTTTTGTTATCTCTGCATTGTCGATTTATTTGTGGCAAGAAAATGCCATTGGTATCGGGGCTATCACCATTGCCATCAGTTTAGCTTTGCGTTTAAACGGCATGGCTCAATGGATTATGTGGGAAGTGAGTGCACTGTTCGAGAACATTGGCACCGTAATCGATGGCATGGAAACCCTGTCGCAACCGTTACAAGTCACCGATATCAAAGACGCTAAACCACTGATTATGAATAATACTAAACATGCAGGTGGTATTGAGTTTAATAACATGTGTTTTGGTTATGATATAAGCAACGAAAAAGGTGAAATCAGTCAACGCCGTATTATCAACAACCTTAATTTAACCATTAAACCTGGTGAAAAAATTGGTTTAGTAGGCCGCTCTGGTGCTGGTAAATCGACCTTGGTTAACGCTTTAATGCGCTTCTATGAGCTTGAATCCGGTAGCATTGATATCGATGGCCAAAATATCGCCAAAGTACAGCAAGAATCACTGCGTGCTCACATTGCTATGGTGACTCAAGACACCTCCCTACTGCATCGTTCAGTACGCGAAAATATTTTATACGGCCGACCCGACGCCAGCGAAGAAGATTTAATAAAAGCCATTACTCAAGCAGAAGCGCACACATTTATTAATGAGTTAGTCGATCACGAAGGTAATACTGGCTTAGACGCGCAAGTAGGCGAACGCGGCGTTAAACTATCAGGCGGTCAGCGCCAACGCATTGCGATTGCACGCGTATTATTAAAAGACGCCCCTATTTTAATTCTAGATGAAGCCACTTCTGCTCTTGATTCTGAAGTCGAAGCCGCTATTCAGCAGAGCCTATACCAACTAATGCAAGGTAAAACGGTTATTGCCATTGCGCATCGTTTGTCGACTATTGCTGCTATGGATCGCTTAGTTGTTATTGATAATGGCGAAATTGTTGAGCAAGGCAGCCATCAAGAACTGCTAGACCATCAAGGTATTTATGCTCAACTTTGGGCGCATCAAACCGGTGGATTTATTGCTGAGGATTAGTTTTAACCAAATTGCTCTTAACAAAAATGCCCTGGGCACGGTTTTTTTCTACTTCCCGATAGTCAAAAACTTGCCCATTCATGGTGATATAAACCCCTGCAGGTAAAAGCTGCACAGCCGTTATCGCACAGCCTAAATTAAACAAGGCATCTGACTGTTGTATCTGATAAGGCACCATAGCACCCAGCAATACCACCGTTTTATTAATTAACCGACTATTCGCAACTGCGTGTGCTGTTTCGACCATGGTATCGGTGCCATGAGTAATTAAAATCTGCTGATCGTCTGTTTTACCACACGCATCAGCAATCTGCTGCCGGTCTTGATCGTTCATCTCTAAACTGTCTTTTAACATTAATACTTCAACATCCGTGGCTAAGGTATTATTTGAACGCGTTAACATATCTGCAACAGACGATTTATTGAAACCTAATTCACCGTTAAGCGGGTTATATTGTTTATCGAGTGTGCCACCTGTAATGAGTATTTTCACAACCTTAATTCCTTAATAATTTCACCAAAAACTGTATTAAAAATAGGATGATACCGAAAGATACATCGACAATGTTACTAATTGCTAAATAACCAATCTAGGTCAAGTTCTTTGCTTTCTCTTATTTCGCCCAGTGCCTATACTCCGCAGCATTCAAATAGCATTAAACGCTATCAATAAATACTTTAAAAAAACGCTTTAAAGAAACACTATAAGCGAACCGAACAATTAAATACCACAGAGAGGCTTTCCCATGAAACTCGCAGGACCCTATCTAACTTCAATATTATTGTTGTTATTTCCTACTTTATCGTTTGCTTCTGGTCCTGACCAGCCAAGGATTGACCTCACCTCACACTGGGTTGGCTACGCTGCTATTACTGTATTTGTTATTAGTTATATCTTAGTGATTCTTGAAGAAAAGATTCATATGCGAAAATCAAAACCGGTGATGATTGCCGCAGGTATTATTTGGATAATGATAGCTGCAGCTTATGTTAATCATGGTTTTACCCACTCGGTTGAAGTAGCCATTCGCCATAACTTTTTAGAATACACCGAACTGTTCTTCTTCTTGCTGGTTGCCATGACCTACATTAACGCCATGTTAGAACGCGGTGTGTTTGACGCCCTGCGCAGTTGGTTAGTGGCAAAAGGATACAGCTATAAATCGCTGTTTTGGCTAACCGGTATTTTGGCTTTTTTCATATCACCTGTTGCCGACAACTTAACAACCGCACTTATTATGTGTGCTGTAGTAATGGCTGTTGGTGTAGATAAGCCTAAATTTATTGGTATTGCCTGCATCAACATTGTGGTTGCAGCCAACGCAGGCGGTGCGTTCAGCCCATTTGGTGATATTACAACCCTAATGGTTTGGCAAAAAGGTTTTGTTGATTTCGCGACATTCTTTGACCTGTTTATTCCATCTTTGGTTAACTTCTTAATCCCTGCAATTATTATGAGCTTTGTATTACCCAAAGGCCGACCTGCACCAAGCGATAATGGCGATACTTTTTATATTAAACACGGTGGTCTAGCAATCGTGGGTTTATTCTTACTAACAATTGTAACAGCAGTAAGTTTCCACAACTTTTTACACATCCCACCGGTTTACGGCATGATGTTTGGCCTAGGTTATTTAAAACTTTACAGCTATTACATTCGTAATTACAAAGCCGACCTACCAGCAATGGGCAACCTAGACTTACCACCAGGAAGCCACAAAAGTCGCTATAAAGAACAATACAAACCCGATTATGACTTTGATATTTTCGATCGCGTTGCACACTCAGAATGGGACACCCTGTTCTTTTTTTACGGCGTGATTCTGTCTGTAGGTGGGCTTGGCTTTATTGGTTACCTAAGCATGTCTTCTGCATATATCTATGGCGAGCTAGGCCCAGATACCGCCAACATACTGGTTGGTTTTATGTCGGCCATTGTTGATAACATACCGGTGATGTTTGCCGTATTAACCATGAACCCAGAAATGTCTGAATTCCAATGGTTGTTGGTTACATTAACCGCAGGTGTTGGCGGTAGTATGCTGTCGATTGGCTCTGCGGCTGGTGTGGCTTTAATGGGCCAAGCACGAGGACACTATACCTTTTTTAGTCACCTTAAATGGACGCCTGTTATTGCATTAGGCTACGGCGCGAGTATTTATGCTCACTATTTAATTAATGGCTAAAGATGATTAACTATTACTTAATCATTTAATAATAAAAAGAGGCTCCAGCAGCCTCTTTTTTGTTGCCCTAAAGGGACAACCTACAGTTTACCAATACACTAAATACATAATTATTGTTGCCCTAAAGGGACAACCTACAGTTTACCAATATCCGTAAAAAAGTAGGTCGGGGTTCAGCCCGACAAGTGTAGGTCGGGGTTCAGCCCGACAAGTGTAGGTAAGGGTTCAGCCCGACAAGTGTAGGTAAGGGTTTAGCCTGACATAAAAAAACCCGCTAATCACTTAGCGGGTTTTTTCACAACTAAAGCATAAGCTTTATTAGATTTTAACGACGGCCTGCACGACGCAATGCCGCAGGTGTGTAATCTCCCGTGCTACGCTCGAAACCAAAGACGTAAGAACCTTCATCTTCGTTATCCAAACCTAGTACTAAGTAACGACCAGACGTTAAATCGTATAGAGTCTCAAGAGCATACCAAGGCACTAACGTGTCATAGAACATGATGTTATGTGCTTCAGCTACACGCCATAGCTGACCACGGCCATCGTAATGATCGATGTGAGTTGCCTGCCAAGTATCTTCATCAAGATAGAAAGTACGCTTGCCATAGATATGACGCTTACCTTCTTTCAGAGTCGCTTCAACCTTCCAAACACGGTGTAATTCATAACGCGTATGATCTTGGTTAATGTGACCCGCTTTAATGATGTCATCATACTTAAGATCGCCAGAGTTTAGGTTGTAAGAGTTGTATGGAATGTACATCTCTTGCTTACCCACTAGCTTCCAATCATAACGATCTGGAGCACCGTTAAACATATCTAGGTTATCCGAAGTACGCATACCATCTGATGCTGTACCAGGACCGTCATAAGAAACCTGTGGAGCACGACGTACACGACGCTGACCGGCATTGTATACCCAAGCTTTACGTGGCTCTTTAACCTGATCTAATGTTTCGTGAACCAAAAGAACGTTACCGGCTAAACGTGCTGGCGATACAACATCTTGTTTAAAGTAAAACAATACGTTGGCATCTTTTTCAGGGTCAAAATCCGTTAATTTATTACGGAAAGTAAACTCGTCTTTAAAGCGAACGATAGAGTAATCGCCATTAGCCTGAGGCGTAGCCTGACCAACAACACGCGATACACTACCACCACGATAACGAACAATGTGATTCCAAATTGCCTCAATACCCGTTGCTGGGATTGGGAAAGGAACGCCATCTACGTAATTATTAAGACCGTTGCCGCCCTCTACAAGACTTGTACCTGTAGCATTTTTCTTAGATGCGTCATAGATCTCTTGTGGGTAAGCCGCCGAACGACGCGTTGGGTAAACAGGCATGCGATAAGTATCAGGATACTTTTCAAACATGGCCTTTTGACCATCGCTCAATTTATCAGCGTATTCTTTATAGTTAGCTGCAGTAATCGTGAACTTCACTTTATCTGCAGCAAATGGGTTAACGTGCTTTGCACCTGCAACATAACCAGCCGGAGGAGTCGTAACACCACCATTCCATGCTGGAATATCGCCACCGTTGCCTGCTTTTTCAGCACCTACTGGCGTCAAAGACGTACCAATTTTCGCTGCCTCTGCCGGGGAAACACCTGCGTTCGCTGCGCTTACCATTAAGGAAAGTGCAATTGCACTTCCCAATTTTTTATACTGTTTTAGCATACATATGCCCTCTAAAAATATTATAAGTATCTAAATTAGAATGAATAACTTGCTGATAGAGCGATGTTATCACGGTCTTTCGTTACGTTGTAATCACCACCGGAGAAATTAGTATAATTCACACTAACTTGAGTCTGGTTTTGGTATACAAACTTAACACCAACAGCTGTTGTTAAACGCTCATCAATAAACTGAGCACCTGGCTCTGGGCCGTTACCCAAGTCATAGGAAATAGCGATATTAGGCGTCATGTTCACACCAGCAAATGCGTTATTGTAATCGAGGCCAGCACGGAAACGTACGCCACCAGAAAGCTCAGTTACGTAACCTTCGTCGGTACAGTTGTCAGAATTCGCGTTGGCACCAGATTTTCCAGAACCGTAACCGCTTAAGCAAGGATCTATACTATCTGCAGCGCTCATTCCTGCTGCTGCTTGAATAGCAGCATAATTTGGATCAACTCCAACAGCATCACCAATACCAAAAGTACCAGAACGACCATAGCGAGCGTCATCTAAGCTTGGTAAATCAGGAACGTAAGTTGCACCTACTTCAGCAACAACCGCTAAGCGATCTCCACCCATAACTTGGTCGTAGAATTTAATGAAAGTCATTTGGGCTTGCCAAATATCCATTTCATCATAACCTTCAGCTATCTCACCATATAAAAGCGTAGCATCACCACCAAGTTCTTCAGCACGATCTTGGTATAAACGGCTAAATGGCAAGCCATTACCTGCAAGAATTAACTCAAATGCGTTCCATTGAATTGGTGCATCTGGGCGGTAGCTGATTTCACCAGAAATGGATGCTCCACCTTCCGTAGACGTAGCAAAACTAATCCCCATTAATTGATTATCTTCTGGATAAGAAATTTGATACAGAGGATATTTTGAATCATAAGTCGCTGATGCATTAACTTGAGCACCCTTCGTTCCAGTAATAGTGCCTAACGAATCATAATTAGTTACTGCACCATTAATAAACGGTAAGCGACTATGGATATTCATATAGTAAACACCAAATTCGGTGTCCCCGAGAGCTTCAGAATACCAACGAAGTGCCAAACCATATTGACCATCATCTTTTGCTTCTTTATCATCTAAGCGCTCAGTCATAGGAGATACACGCTGAGATGGATGTACACCCGCTGCAATTTCTAAATCACGAAACGCTAGCATGTCACGCTCATCAGCCGAGCCACCCAAAACTACTGGGCCACAACCGTCGGCTACAAAGTCGGACGTCGAGAAAAAAGTACCACATGGGTCAGAACGGGTTTTTTCCCACTCAAGCTGGTAGAACGCTTCTAAACTTACATCGGCCGTTAAACCAATCGAGGTGTAGAACATATTAACCGGTAATAAGCCGTCTTTAACTTCGGCACCCGGGCGACGGAACGCAGCCGCATCCACAGGGTTAATACTATTAATACCACCTTGAATAAAGGTACTTTCACCCCAGCTAACCACCTGACGACCCAAACGGAACGTTGCTGGTGTATCACCAAAGTCATAATCTGCCCAGACAAACGCATCCAAAAGATCATAACCACTACCGGCCGCATCTTTTGTTGCATCATTTAATTCTTTGAACTCACGCTCACCGTCCATCAACTCAGTGTCATAGAAAGCCTTAGCACGGAAGAAGCCACCGTAGTTCTTATAGTTAATTTCTAAATCGGTAGAATACTTAACCACGTTGGTGTAAATGCTGTTTTCTTTAAAGTTAAGCGTACCATCATCGTAGTTATACGATGATGCTTCGCCCTTAACGCCCATTGCATCGCCATTTCCCTTCATGACGTTCTTAGAATCTGGCGACTCTGTACGCCAAGCAACACCATAGCTAATCGTGTTATCCCACTGGACAGCAACGTCACCAAAGTTAAACTCGGTCGCACTGGCCGTGCTAGCAGCACCCGCTAGGGCAATCGCTAAAGACAACTTACGCAGTCTTAGCATGTTATTTGTTTTTGTTTTCATCTGTGACTCCAAAATTTTTATAATTCTTTTCTTAATCACTGATTACCTTTAGATAACCAGTGATTTGGATTCAATGTTATTCAGCTGGTACTGGTACTGGCGTGTAACCAGGTTGTTCTGGAGCAATACCATCAATTAGAGCTGGTGTTGGATTTAGCATTGTTCCACCTGAAGCAAAGAAAGTGGCCATTTGCGTCATCATGGTTTTGAAAACAGCTGTATCGTCTGATGCGACAAACGTTACATGGCTACCTTTCGCAAACGGAATGTAGACTTTCTTACTAGGCGCTGCTTGTGCGATATTACCTTGATGAACCTGTGTTAAACCCATCTGTTCTGCTAAAGGCGTTGTTCCAGCCAAAGGCATTTTAGAAGAAGCTAGGTTACGCATAGCAACTTCAGTTGATATGCCATCTTCATCTTTAAGATCAAAGGTTAAGCGAGGCATTACATTCACATAAGCGTTTGTTTCAGCTGCTTTGAAGTAATCATCATTTGGCACTACATGATCCGGTGGGTATACACCAGTAGTATTAGATGTAGCAAATGCCTGAATAAATGGAGCAGGAATTCGATCACCATTATCAGAGCAAGTACCTGTAGCTAAGTCAAAGTTAGGACAATCGCCACCACCAACCATGTTATACATCATTACTGGTGTATCATCGTTGCGTAAAAGCTCTGCAAAGTTGATTGCATCAATACTGTTCAATGTTGCTTGAAGCATAGATTCATACTTCTGCAGACTGCTAGCGTCTTGAGCAAGATTTAAACCACCCAGTATTTTCGTTGAGAAGCCTGGAGAGTTTTCTAGCATTTTAGGTAAAGAAGCACCTGGACTTGCTAAAACAACACCTTGAATCTTATTTAGTGCTAGGTTTTTAGCTTGTTTAGCTTGAACAGCAGCTTGGTTATTAACCGCAGCAAAAGTTCCTGCAACAATGGCACCTAAAGAGTTACCTGATAGGTAAACCTTGCTGGTATCTAAGTCAGCATCATCATCACCGTCCACATCAATTGATCCGATCGTTGCGTTTAAGTGCATCAAATCAACTACCGCTTGACGTAGATTGTCACGGGTACGCCCCATGTTACCTAGGTTGATGAATTGTGAACCAGAAGTACCCAAAGCAGGCGTTTCATCTGTACCATCAGAATCAACCGTACCATCAAAATCCATTGCTACACGTGCATTAGTAACTGGGTGAGCTGCAATATTACGATGACGTTCTTCTAAATTAGCGAAAGTAGATCCTGCTGCTCCTGCTGCTGCACCGAAGCTGCCACGCTCGACATTAAAGCCAAGCGACGAATTATCAATAGTTTTACCATTTCTGTCACTGGAAAGAGGTGCAACACCATGAAGCGGTAGATCCATCGCAATTGTTACATAACACTGAGTTGCCATTGCGGTACCCAGAGCAATACTAGAAGTACGGTCTGAAGTAATACCATGGACATAAATAACTACAGGGAATTTTTTCGTATCGGAGTCATAAGAACTACAATCTGCTCCATTTACGCCTGGAATTTCTGAATAGTTAATTGCAGAAGGCACTGTCATCAATACTGGTGCATATTCTGTTTGATCAAGTTCAACTAGCGGATAGCGATACGTGACGTTGGTCATACCACCAGTAAAGCCAGTAATATTTCCATCTTTGTCTTGATTTGCAGTAACACCCACTGAAGTTAACTTACCTTTAGCAGGGTCATACTTCATATCATCAGATGGTGGATTAAGGCCTTTTGCAGCAGACCAAACGCTGTCAGTGGCAAAGCTAAGCTTAACAGCATCACCAATCAATTTAGCATTACCACTCGCTAATGCTGCAGCATTCGTCATGGCTGGTGCTGAAAGTCCAACTGGTAATTCAATTTGACCCTGGATGAAGTTAATTCCAATATCAGCAGGTGTTGTTCTGCCAGAGGAGTTAACTTTAACAGGGTTAGGCATATCCATTGGATTTTGGATCAAGTTAAAATCTTGCGCTTTTGGTGTTGCTAATGTTGACGTAATTCCATCAATAACACCTGGTTCGCTTACTGACACACTAGGTTTTTGTGCTGCACCAACAATAGCTGTTTTATAAGCATCAGATTTTTTCACCACTGCAATCTCTGCAGCAGTCGGGTTCGCTGGATCAGCAAAAGAATCCGCTGTTGCCACAGCAGTGATAATATCAGATATTGCTGATACTGCTGCTGCATTTGCTTGACCTAGCTGTGTTGGAGTTGCATTTGCCGCTGTTACTCCCATCTGTGCAAGAGCTCCTCCCATAGTTGCTGCAAATACAAGCTTTTCTGCCGTTGCTGGCTTAGAAGCTAACGCTTCAACAAATAATTGCGGCGCAGCGATTGACGTTAATATGTCAGTAGTACCACCCGTTGTGAAAGCATAGCTAAGAACGATGTCATCTTGAGTCATTGAAATGCCAGCTTTCTGAGCAGCTGCACTTAAATAAAGACCAGCGATTTGCTCCCAACCTTTAATAGCTCCCCTAACTGGCTCTAGAGCTGGGCTAGGTAATTCTAAATTGCCAGATACCAAAGCATACTCAGAAGAGCGTGCGACCGTATTGCCTTTTGAATCAGATATTTTGTTAGTCAGAGCAACAATGTACTTTGTCTTAGGATCTAAAGGATTAATAAGGTTAATTCGTAAAACTGGGGTTTTACCATCATCTAAGGCCAAGAAACTTACAGTATAATCTGTCCCCCAAACAGGTTGGTCTGCGGTATCATCAATTGGATTGCCTCCCCATTTTTCATTAGCGACAGGTAAAATACTTCCTGCTAAATCCAATGCATCAATGCGTGGGTCATCTTCAGCATTGCGTAGCTTAATCAATCTAACAGCTAAAGGATGCTGTATTGAAGCAGCATCAAGATCCGCTGTGAATTCAATATCAATAGGCGCAACAATTGAAGCACCATCGATTGAATTTAATGCCGTTGTTACCGGCGGCTGAGAATCACCTGCGCTTGCAGTACCATCAGTTACAGAAGCACTAGCAAATAAAAGATCATTAATTAGTGGTAGTGTTTTATTGGCCGCAGAGAATACTGGCGTAGTTAAACCAGGGTTAGCAGCAGTACCTGCTGTTACTGGACTACTATCCACTTCATTATTATCAGAAATACTGCTGATATTACATGCGGTTAATCCCGCGGTACTCGCTGTTATTGCGAGACTAAGGAGGGTCTTCTTCAGCATAGGTCTACCTGCTATTTTTGTTATGATTATTTTGCATCAACAAGGGGAATCCAATACGTCCCACCCCTAATTTAGATTCATCGACTATAAACGCCTATTTAATCAACCTCATCACTCTTAAGTATGATTCATAAAATTTAATCACTTGCTTTATGTATCAATACGTAACAGAGCACATTTTCAGCCATATTTTTAGCTCATTTATTGATCATCTGTTTATCCTTTACGCAGTGACTACACCCAAACCCAGTTATCGCATACAATAGCGGCTTTATTTGTATCCAAATTCAATGAACTCCTTCGAGGAAATAGAGATGGCTAAGCAAGATAACGTAGTAATCGTAGGCGCAGCGCGTACTCCAATGGGTGGCTTTAACGGCAGCCTTAGTTCAATCAGCGCAACCGACCTTGGCGCAATTGCAATTAAAGAAGCGGTTTCACGCGCGGGCATTAACGCAGCAGACGTTGAAGATGTTGTTATGGGTTGTGTATTGCCAGCCGGCCTTAAGCAAGGCCCAGCTCGCCAAGCTATGCGTAAAGCAGGCTTAGAAGACGCTACTGGCGCAACAACTATTAACAAGCTTTGTGGTTCTGGTATGAAAGCCACTATGTTTGCTCACGATGCAATTAAAGCGGGTTCGGTTGATATCTCTGTTGCGGGCGGCATGGAATCTATGTCGAACGCTCCTTATATTCTTGAAGGTGTGCGTACCGGTTTGCGCATGGGCGCAGGTAAAGCTCCAGAAGATCACATGTTTTTAGACGGCTTACAAGACGCTGAAACCGGACGTTTAATGGGTTCTTTCGCGCAAGATGTAGCAACGAAAAAAGGCTACACACGTGAAGACATGGATAACTACGCCATCATGTCTTTAACTCGTGCTAAAGCGGCGATTGAAGGTGGTTTAAACAACGCAGAAATCGTACCGGTTACCGTTAAGTCTCGCAGCAAAGGCGAAACTGTTGTTGATAACGACGAACAGCCATTCAATGCCAACATTGAAAAGATTCCTTCGTTACGCCCTGCGTTTGCTAAAGACGGTACGATTACAGCGGCTAACGCTTCTTCAATCTCAGACGGTGCTTCGGCATTGGTTCTTATGCGTGAAAGCACAGCAGAAGAAAAAGGCGCTACGCCTTTGGCTCGCATCGTTGCGCACAGCACGCACTCTCAGCACCCTTCTGAATTCACCATTGCTCCTTGTGGCGCTATTGAGAAAGTATTGGCTAAAGCTGGCTGGAACAAAGACGATGTTGATTTGTTCGAAATCAACGAAGCCTTCGCTATGGTTGCGATGATGCCGATTCGTGATCTGGGTTTAGATATCGAAAAAGTAAACATCTACGGCGGTGCTTGTGCTCAAGGTCACCCAGTAGGCTCAACGGGTTCTCGCTTAATTGTTACGCTAATCAACGCACTTAAGAACACTGGCGGCACTAAAGGTGTTGCAGCATTGTGTATTGGTGGCGGTGAAGCGACGGCAATCGCGATTGAGTTGGTTTAGTCATAACTTACTAAGCTAAACGAAAAAAGCCTTCACAACTTAGCAATAAGTCGTGAAGGCTTTTTTATTGCCTGGGCTTTATTAAACGATTAGTTATACCCAATCGCCAGCGGTAAGAAGGCGACAATAAGCAACGCAATTCCCATTACGGTTAATGGCAGTAGGAATTTCTCGTAGCGGTACCAGAAGTTGTGCCCTTCTTGTGCAGCTAATGCCACTTCTTTCTCGCCGACCACTTGCCGCGAGAGTAGATGGTTCAAGGCCACAGGCGGACTCAAGTAACCCAATTCAAATGCTACCAAGGTCACCATCCAAAAATGCACAGGATGTATGCCACTGTCGTAAGCAATAGAGGCAATGGTAGCGCTCACTAGAATTACCGCGCCGTATGGGTCCATCACCATACCGATTACAACCAATATGGCCACCAATAAGGCCATCGCCAGCCAAACCGATTCAAAACTTGCAGGCACCATATCCATTACGTGGGCACGTTCAATTACACCACCAATACTCACCGACAAGCCCATAAGCATTAACAAAGCACCAATATGGCCGGTGGTTTCTGTAGTCGCTTCGCGAATGGTTTTTTCAATGGAGTCGTTGCCTTTTTTCAGGTCGTCCCAGGATTCTTCTAGGCGATTTTCAATGTGGTCGATATTCAGTTGTTCACGACCCATTTTTTCTTGGCTAAGGCGCTCGTAAATCAACACCACCAATAACATCACCGGTAAAATAAAGGGTGCAGAAAACTCATCTAAGTAAGCGTTTAACAACACAGCATAAATAGCCAAAGTAATGGCCATTAATATGGCGTATGGCACTAGCTTCCATAATGCTTTTTTGGTTTCTGGCCAAGCAACCGATGCTTTTTCAAAATTAATTTCGCCTTGCTTGGTGATCATAGCGAAGAAGGCAAATAACGCAGCTGTTAACAAGAATACATTTAAGCCCCAGCCAAATAGCTGGTCGGTGGTCACTTCTTTGTTCAACGCAGCAATGATCACTACTAATAAACAAGGTCGCAATACAACACCCATACTGCCCGACATTGCAGTAGCCGCTAAAGCTAACTGGCGGCGCGCACCCGCACGGCGAAGTTCGTTATAAATCAAACCACCAATAGCGATGATGAAAATACCCGACGCGCCAGTATAGGCTGTTGGTACGGCCGCAATTACAACCACCACCACAGCCAGCATTTCTGGGGGTAACTTCCATGGGCGAAATACGTTAAAGACTGCTTGTGCTAACTTGGTACGCTTAACCAACATACCAATCCACACGTATAAACCGACGTTTAAGAACAGCTGCGACAACTCCATCATCTGGTTCAGGTAAATTCCAATACCTGCCGCATGGCCATTAAATATGAAATAAGTCCCCGAGATTAGACACATGGTTGCATATAAAGGAACTGCTAATTGAGCTTTCAAGAAGCTACCACCTGGCTTGGCTTCTTTAGGTATAACAATAAATTGATACAGGCTTAATAACAGCACGGCTCCAAAGCCGAAAATCCACAGGTAATGCAAGAACCCATGCTCTGCACTCACGGCAACACCGGCGTTAAAAACGACGTCTTTAAAGCTATAAACCGAATAGAAAAGAATGCCACTAGCGAGCATCTGCGCAAAAGAAGCAACACGATAATCCATCACAGTTTCCATTGGGCGAAGCGCAATGTGATGGCGACGGAATAAGGCGGTTAAACCACAGAACAATACTAATATCGCTAATAATATACGCTGAGCATGTAGCCCAAACTCTCCAAATTCTGAAATACTCAGCTCAAGTGAGCGGAATATTTTAACGGCTGGGGTTATACGTTCGACTGTATTAGCATAATTTTGATGATTGGTTTTGCACACGGTTTGAGCATTGACTAATGATTGTCTCATTACACTCTCGTCAACCGGTGCTGGGTCATCATCGAACAAATCCCATTCGTCTTCTTCTACTACATCTACAGACTCGGCCATTAAAATAGCTAACTGTGAGTCGATATCTGTGTTGATTTCGCAGGTAGGAGGCGTTGGATCACTGCGTAATTGAAAATACCCATCCCAAACATTTTCACCCAGTTTTAACAACTGCCCATGAGTTGCGTGACTGGTGTTTAGCAAAATAACAAAAGTTAAAACCAAAAAGGCCGGCATTGCTGCCAACCATTCAAAGCCAGTTCGATTCGCTAAGCGAAAGTTCTGGAACATGTTAAGTACCTATGTGACTTGAAATACGATTGTGACTTGAAATACGATTGTGTTTTGAAATTCTATTTTTCATTGTTATAAAATCGGCAACTCTCGTTGCCGGCAGTCGATTTACTCTAATTTCTCGGCACACTCTGCGGCGGCTGGGTTTGATTTACAGCGCAGCTTACGCATTAACTTGAGCATTTTGCCGTCGTAAACACCTTTGTCACGCAGTTTAATACGCACATCACGCAGGATGTTTCCGTACTGCTGCTGAACGTCTTCAGGCAAATCAATCCAGTACTTAGGATCAATTTCGTTAGTTTCTTTTTTCACAAATTCGTTAACGCGATCGAAATAACTCGCAACGGCTGAACGTGATTTTTGACCAAACCCCTCAGGAAATTTATCTGCACGGATAACAATCTGAAAATCCATATAAGCAAGAACAAAATTAAGAATACCGCCGTTTTCTTCAAGCCCTTTGTAAAGTTCTAAAGGCTTGTAAGCCACGGCTGGAGCATAAGCAACATCGACACTGCCGTTGTTAAACTTGCCTGAGAAGTTGGCCGAGTTAGAAGGCACCATAGAAGCACCTACATGATTCACTAGGTAGATAGACGGCTCATCATAATCGATGGTCGCTACACGCTTACCCGATAATTCTTCAACCGTATCAATCTCTTTGTCACGGGTGAATAAGTAGATGGGGCCAGCCGGCATAATACCCGCTACTTCGTACTGCCCTTCGCGCATGTATTTTGCTGCTTTTGGCCCAGAGATTGTTGCTAATAATGTGCGCAACATATCTTCATCGCCAATGGCACCAATCGCTTCAATAGTCGCGGCAAATTTGTTAAATGGGCGAGAACGAGATCCCGTTACCATCATTGCGTCACACTGACCGGCTTTAAAGTCGTCTACCGCAATTTTTTCATCCGTATAAGCGCGGGGTTCAACATCAGCGCCCCATTCAAAAGCGGCGTTGCGATAGTCCTTCATGGTATTAAACAAAGAACCATTAGCACCAAGCGGATCAAACACACAGATGCTCAGCTTTGGTAACTCTTGTTTTTGTGCCTGTTTCTGAACTTGCGCAAATACCGAGGTAGATAATGCAAGTGTCGGCAACATCAGTGCTAGTGTTAATAAACGGCGCATCCCATTAATCTCCTAATAAATCATCAATATCTAATGCTTCTGCTTCTGGGGATACGTCATCCCAGAATGTCCCTAAACCACCCACTGGAGTGCGGCTTCCTGTTGCTTCTGTCCATAATCGATCAGATACTGCCAATACTTGCTGAGTCGCTACAACATCTAGCATGCGATACTCTTTACTTGGAGATTTACTCTTAACCGATTGTGCATGACGACGAATGGCATCGCGCAAGCGTTCTTCATTACCCGAACCATCGGCAATCACCACTTCAACCGCTTGTGCCAAACGCACACCGGCATCACCGGCCATTACGCTGGCCTGTTTTAATTCTTCCCATGGATCAACACCTTCTGGTGCGTTGTCTGGCATCATTGTCCAAACAGCTGCTTGCATGGCTTTTGGTACACCCCACCAGCGTTTTGCATCTAAGCACTGGCTGCCACGTACAGATTTCATAGCGATGTCTTTTGGTACGCCAACTTCACCCTGGCCACTCACATCACTCATGACTGCTTGCAAGCCACTTACTAGACCTAGCATCCAGAAAAACTCTTCGTCTTTATCCATGTCTGGGCATTCTTCACCTGGCTCACCAAATTCGGCAACCATGTGCTGGTAGCCTTTGTACTGGCGGCTAGCGGCTAAAGCAAATAAACGCTTCTGACGAATACGAGCATCTTTTGCTTCGCCAATATTTTGTGCTTTATAGGCACGTAAATAGGTTAAGCCTTCTTCATTAGCTTCAGCTTCTGAACATGCACCTGCTTGCATGTACATAGTCGTTGCAAGACGGTCTGGAGACCAAGTCAATTCACTGAAAGAAAGTAGCATTGGGGTCATGGCTTCGCTCATGGCGCAGCCCATTTGGGTATCATCTGTCTTCATCACATACGGCATGGCGTAGCTTTCTGAATAGTCGTAAGCAAACCAACCTGTTGTTCGATAAATAGAACTACAGCCTGAAACGGCCACAAGCGTGCTGGCGACAATAAGCGCCCGAAAGATTTGATTCATGGAGATCCCCATTAGTGTAACTTTTTGTTATTTTTGTAGTGATAATACAGTAATCAAACGTCATTACTAGCCCTGAATAGAGCTCAACAGGCAGCGCAAAGCTTACTTTCTTACCAAAAAAGCATGATATGTCAAACAAGCAAAGGGCAAAGGTTATTTAGCGCCATAATGAGGAGTATGGCGGCAGAAAGGTACAAGAAAATATTACTAACAAATGTTACTAACAATAGGCGGCTGTTAAGCTGTCGGCGTGATATTTTTTACATTTTTAGCAGTAAAGTAAGAAAACCCAGCGTCTAAATCACCCACTTCAACACGGTGCGGTGATAACGGAGAGCTTTTTAAGCTGGATACATACATGCCTTTTGATGAAATGACATTTTTACCCGTGTCGCTAAAATGTGGCTGAGAAAAAGCAAGGGTCTGGCGCTCGCAACCACGTTCTAAAGTAATTACAATTTGCGCATCGGCTAACTCATTAGCGCGCGAAAATTTAACATACGTTACCTGATAATCTTCATTAAACTCGTATAAAAAACGACCTACTGCTTGTCGACTAATGCTCATGAGATCACACTACCTATAAAAAAATAATAAAATAACACTTCAATTACTATTAGTTTTAGACACTAATTTCAGCTTTACCAATACAATTAACAGAAAACTACAGAGCTGTTTAACCTGTCATTTTTTAGTTGTTTTTTTCACCTATTTTTTGCCTGGGATTAGCTTTGCGAGTCAATTTACAGTCGCTTATTGATTTATTTAACGTTATCGTCATTCTTATGGGTTTGGGTTTAGGTTTGGGTTGTTTGGAATGTCTGGATAGATCCAACCCTGTGCAATTAACGTATTAACAGATGACATTCATTCCATACTCATCCAGCACGATATACTTTGCTAAGACACTCAGAAGGCTTTTTTATGAACACGCATGTTGCTAATATTTTACTTGCTCATGGTAGTAGCGATCCCAAGTGGAAAACCCCTTTTATTGACATGACCAACGCCATTAAACAACAAGGTGAACACAGCGAGACGCCACTGTTAGTTGAATTAGCTTATATGGAGCTGTGCGAACCCAGCTTAGAGCAAATGTGTGAGCATTTTGCTAAGCAAGGCGTACAACAGATTAATATTTATCCTGTATTCTTTGCCGCCGGTCGTCACTTGCGCCATGATGTACCTAAGCAGTTAGAAGCGATTGAAGCTGAGCTTAATATTAAAACCACACTGCACCCGCCGGTTGGTCAAGAGAAAGCAGTACAACATGCCATTACACAGGTTATATTTGATAGGATGTAAGCCAAAAATGCTTAGGACTAAAATTATGTCTCGTACTTTATGGAATTCAACGGGTTTAATAAGTATTTTACTGGCTTCTTCTCTTGCCTATGCTAATACGGACAACGAAGCACAACTGGACACTGTTCGTATTACTGCAGATGACGATCCGCTAACCGAAATATCGACTAAAAAGCTACTACGCATGCCCGGTGCTGGTAACGACCCCTTGCGTGCTATTGAAGCGCTTCCTGGGGTTACTTTTTCAACCGGCCGAAATTCTGAGCCCGCTGTACGCGGTTCGTCTCCTAAAGATAACCTTTATATTATCGACTTTATGCCGGTGTCGAATATTTTCCATTTCGACGGTTCAAGCCTGTTAAACGATAACGTCATCCAAGACTTTAAGCTGGAAGCGGCTGCTTTTGATGCGCAATACAACAATGCAACAGGCGCTGTTATTGAAGCAAACTCACGCGCACCCTATACCGACCGCAAGCAAGCGGTAATTGATTTCAGCTTATTAAAAGCAGGGATTTTATTAGAAACGCCTATTACCGAAAATTCAGCCGCTTACTTATCGGTAAGACAAAGCCTGATTCACTTTTACATTGAAAACTTATTAGATGATGAAGATTTTGAATTTACCACCGTGCCAGAATATTACGACTATCAAGCCAAATATCAGATTCAGCTATCTGGTGACGATACATTAAGCATACAAGCGCTAGGTACACGCGATAAAGCAGGTTTATTGTTTGCCGATGATTCCGATACAGTTAAACGCGACCCTGGCTTGGTCGGCGGTGTGAGTGTAAATTCTTACTTTCATTCACAAGGTATTTTGTTAGAAAATACACTGTCTGATACGACCCGCTTGAAAACCGGTTTTTCTCACATGCTGAGTGATATTTCGCTAAGACTTGGGGCTAACAACAACCTTGAAGCCACCAGCAGCGATTACACCCTGCGTTCTCACCTAACAACAGACCTTAATCTTTACCACACCCTACGCACGGGTATTGATATTGTTGAAAACCATATAGATTTTAAAGGCGACTTTACCGCCTCACCACCCGGTTTGGGCAAGCCTGATGATCGCCTTTCTAATAGTGCAGAAAGAATCGCTGAAAGTGATAACCTAAAAATTTATAACTACGATGTATTTGTTGCCGACGATTGGTTTATAACGCCACGCCTAACCCTAACACCTGGCGCAGTAGCTTCTTATGATGACTACAGTGAACAGAGTTTTTTACAGGGTCGTTTTAATTTTCGCTGGGAATTTGTTGATTATTGGTGGTTAAACGGTGCTTGGGGACAACATCATAAATTTACTGACAATTTTGGCGAAATCGCCAAAGGCTTTGGCAATCCTGATTTAAAGCAATCGACCTCCAACCACTATTTACTTGGCATAGAACATCAATTAAGCCCATCGTTATTGGTTAAATTTGATGCTTACTATAAAACCTTTGATGATTTAGCGATTCCTAGAGCCGACAAAGATCAACTCGACCCTTTGTTATCTGATGCTGAATACTTGGCACTGCCGCGCTATACCAATGATGCTGATGGCGACGCTTATGGCTTTGAGTTCTTTATGAATAAATCATTTAGCGAAGGCTGGTATGGTTGGTTGTCGGCGGCTTACTCAGAAACCCGCCGTCGTAACAACTTAAGCGGTGAAGATTTTAAATACGATTTTGATCAGCCTTTAATTGTGAACTTGGTGTCTAATCATGAATTAAATAAAGATTGGACCATTGGTTTTAAATGGCGCTACCAAAGTGGCCAACTGATTACTCCGGTTGTTGGTACTAAACCGAATACCAATCCAGAATTTGCAGGTTTAGGATTAGTTGACCCGATTTATGGCGACTTAAACTCAAAACGCTTACCCGATAGCCACAAATTAGATATTCGTTTAGACAGAAACTATAAATACCAGTCGTGGAATATGGATTTATACGTCGAAGTATTGAACGTTTATAACCAAGCCAATGTCTCTGGTTATAAATACAACGAAGATTATACCGACAAAGAAGATGTTACTGGCTTGCCAACCATTGTATCCTTTGGCATTAAAGCAAATCTGTAAATATACTACTTACTTTCATCATTCAGCCTAAGGCGAAGCAAAAACATGTTAATCGGTAAACGAGAAGATTTTGATTTAAATGAAATGGCGATATTTGTTCGTGTCGTCGAATCAGGAAGTTTTACCGGTGCGGCGAAAGCACTGGGCTTGCCAAAATCGACTGTTAGCCGAAAAATCACGCAGTTAGAAGAACGCTTAGGAGTTCGCTTAATTCAGCGCACCACAAGAAGCCTGAGCTTATCTGACACTGGCAGCGCTTATCATGCCCATTGCGCACGTATCTTAACAGATATTGAAGAAGCCAATATTGCTGTTACCCAAATGCAAAGCACGCCATCTGGTATTTTACGCATCACAGCACCGGTATTATTTGGCTCTGCTGTATTATCTAGCTTGATCGCTGAATATATGGAACTGCATCCGCAAGTTAATATCGATCTGGTTTTGTCTAATCAAATGCTCGATTTGGTTCAAGACAGCCTAGATGTGGCGTTTAGAATTGGTAATTTAGAAGATTCTTCGCTAATTGGCCGTTATTTAGGCGACGTAAAATCGATATTATGCGCAAGCCCAAGCTATATTGAACGCCACGGTAAACCAACTCACCCTAATGAGATTAACGATCATCAACTGATCACTGTTTCTGGCAGAGATCACTGGTTTATGAAAGGCCCCAATGAACAAGAAGTGAACATTCATATCAAGCCACGCTTAAAAGTGAATGATTACTCCAGCCTTTATACCTTGGCGTTGTCGGGTGCTGGTATCGCGGCCTTACCTATTTTAATTGCTGCGCCAGCAATAAAAAGCAAAAATCTAGTACCTATTTTATGCGATTGGCCATTTGAAGCGCATCCGATTCATGCGCTGTATGCCAGTAACCGACATTTGTCGGCCAAGGTAAGAAGTTTTGTTGATTTTGTGATTGAGCGTGTCAGACCCAATCCACCTTGGTTGGTGGATATGGAAGGTCATGATAATTGTGATTAGATAATATCCATCTCACGCGCTTTCACAATTGCTTGAGTGCGGCTTTTAGCCCCTAACTTAGCATTGATTTTACGCGCGTGTGTTTTTACCGTATGCAAAGATATAAACAACTGATCGGCAATTTCTTGGTTTGAAAAACCTTCCGCTATTTGTACCAACACTTCACGTTCTCGTAGGCTCAAACCACTGACTTCTGGCAACGATGGCGCTGATACTTTTTCGCCCCCCACAGCACCAAAATGCATGCCTGCAGCTTCAACCGGAAGTGCGCCACGCATAAACATGCGCAAATCGAGCTTTAAGTTTTCTTTGTGAGCAAATTCTTGCCCTTGTCGCCAATAGAGTTCAGCTTGTTTAGGGTCGTTCATTGCATAATAAATAGCCGCATTAAGCTGTATTGCCGCCAGTTGTAGTATTCCCGGTTGGCCATGACTGGTAACCGGTTTTAGCAAACTTTGTGCTTGTTTATACTCTTGTTTTTGATACAACAAGCGGGCACGGGATAAACGCAATAAACCAGACTGAATCGGAAATAATTCGGGGCTGGTTGCACTTTCACCCAGTGCTTCTAAACACTCAGCAGCGCGATCCCATTTATCAAATACCATCCAAACATTGGATTTAACCAGAGTAAGCCACGATTGATACACCTCTGGCTCTACTTGCCAACGCTGCATTAAACGTTCGGCCAACGCTAATGCTTTAAGACCAGCTTCGCTATCTTGTTCTGCAATATGAATCAGCGCCAGTAAACTGTAACCGTACAAAACCATCACGTCGCGACAACGTGTCGCTTCGTCGATCCCCGCGTAAGCGTCTTGTTTGGCTCCTTCGCTGTCACCTTTTAACCAGCGAATAAATGCACGATAAAGTGTTAGCCGCGCACGCGGAAATAAATGCTGCTGACTGGCCAATTCTTGCGCCAACACCAAACCTTCTTCAACTACTTCTCCACTACGAGCAAAATGGCCGCGATACAGTTCAACCCGAGCGTAATCAAACAGAGCCAATATTTCTAAGCCTAGTGCCTTGTAATGGCGGGCAATATCAATTTCTAAGCGATTCCACACCCGCGCAGCTTCGGGGTTGTTACTGCTTAGCTTAATATTTGCTAAAGTTGAGCACATTAAAACTCGGATAGGAAAACGGTCTTTGGGTAATTCTCGTAAAGCCAGTTCACACAAGCTTCTGGCTTGCTCATTATCCCCTTTTACCCGAGCCATGTAGCCTTTAATAGCAATGAGCTGCCCGGGGTAGTTCAGTTCAATGACCGACACGTCAATACTATGGAAAATATCCACAGCTTTGGTGTATTGATAGGTTAATAACAAACTCCAAATATGCACCAGCTGCAAACGCGAAGAGCGGGCAATTAAATCGGGGCCAGCAAAATCGCACCACTCTAACAAAGCGGCAAAATCAAGATCAGCAATAATTTGATCTATTTCTGATTCGATCCACTCAACCGCTTCATCGGTCAATTTTCCTAAGCGAGCATGTTGCAACGCCTCTACTCGAAAACCCTGCTGTTTAAGATAATGAAAAGCATTTAGGTGAATATTTAAAATGTCGTTTTCATTATGATAATGACTCAACAATTCTACTAGTAATGGATGCAAACAAAACCAACCAGAACGCTTTTCTAAACTTTCTATAAAAACGTTATGGTGAATTAATTTCTGAATGTTAGCGTGGCTATCTGTTACGTTAAGTATTTGGTTGCACAAGTTTTCGTTAAAGTTTTTTAACGGTGCAATATTAATGAAAAAAGTTTTTAACTCTGGGGCGAGTTCGTTCAGTACTTCTCCCATTAAATAATCGGTTATTTGTTCGCGCTCATGCTGTTGTATTTCATGAATATTATTGTTGTCTTTTGCGACCGCTATCCACAACCCGATTCCTGCTGGCCAACCTTGCATACGCTGCATTAATTGCAACGCTTGCTGTGGATTATTTATGCCAGATTTTTTTAATAGCTGATTAATATCTTGAGCACTAAATAACAAATCTTTTTGTTTAATAAATTCTAACTGAGCGTCTAATCGCAAACGCCCTAACGACACCGGAATAAACCGAGAAGCAATCACCAAACGCAAATTATCGCTCAGGTGTGTCATTAAATAACGTACGACCTGCCATGCAGCTAGGTCTTCTATCCGATGGGCGTTGTCTAACACAAGCACCACTGGGCTATTAATATCTTTTAACTCATCAAACAATAAAATTAGCACATCTTCATTGAGCACATTACCCTGCTCAACCATAGAAAACCAATGCGCTAAAGCATCGGTTGCAATGCCGGGTATAATTTGATTAATCGCTTCTAATAAATGCCTAAGTATAAACGCAACATGATTGTCTTTATCATCTAAAGTCACCCACACTCCAATAGCTTGATTACTGGTAACGGTATGCGTAAACCACTCGCTTATTAGTACGCTTTTACCATAACCTGCAGGTGCCATTAACCAAGTAATCGGCTTTCCTTTGGTTATTTTTTTTAATAACTTAGGACGCGATAAGTAATGCTCAGGTAGATCGGTCGGTTTGCTTTTTGAACTTACCCAAGAAGACAAAACCTTTTGATCTAACTGTGAAAGCCAGGCTTGTTGATCGACATTGAATGACGCAGTTTTCATCAGGGTTATACGCTTATTATATTTCTAATGTGTAGTTAGCATTCTATTAAACACTAGTTGGCTATTTTTTAATATTTTTCAGGCAAAAAAAAGCCGCACTTATCACAAAGTGCGGCTAATTTATTTAGCAGTTGTTAGTTAATAACTAACAATAAAGCAACGTGTGTTGGCTTACATCATGCCAGGCATGCCGCCCATTCCACCCATGCCGCCCATATCAGGCATGCCACCTGCGCCTTCTTCAGCTGGTACGTCGGCAACCATGGCTTCTGTTGTGATCATTAAGCCAGCGATAGACGCTGCTGCTTGTAGCGATGAACGCGTTACTTTTGCAGGGTCCAAAATACCCATTGCAATCATATCACCGTATTCACCCGTGCTAGCGTTAAAGCCAAAGCTGCCAGTGCCTGCTTTTACTTTATCCACAACCACTGAACCTTCAGCGCCTGCGTTACCAGCGATTTGGCGAATCGGAGCTTCCATTGCACGTAGTGCTAATGCAATACCTACATTTTGGTCTTCGTTATCACCGACAACCGTTACCGAAGACAGTGCACGTACTAGCGCAACACCACCACCGGCAACAACACCTTCTTCAACCGCTGCGCGAGTGGCATGAAGTGCGTCGTCTACACGGTCTTTCTTCTCTTTCATTTCCATTTCGCTGCCTGCGCCAACTTTAATCACGGCTACGCCGCCCGCAAGTTTAGCAACACGTTCTTGCAACTTTTCAACATCGTAATCAGAAGTCGATGACGCGATCTCAGCGCGGATTTGCTCAACACGAGTAGAAACGGCTGTTTCAGTACCAGCGCCATCAACGATCACAGTGTTTTCTTTGTCGATAACAACCTTACTTGCTGTACCTAAAGTTTCTGGAGCAGCAGTCTCTAGGGACATGCCTAGCTCTTCAGAAATCACTTGGCCGCCAGTCAAAATTGCAATGTCTTGCAACATAGCTTTACGACGATCACCAAAACCAGGGGCTTTAACCGCAGCCACTTTGAAGGTTCCACGTAGATTGTTCACTACCAATGTTGCTAGCGCTTGGCCTTCAACATCTTCAGCAACGATCAATAATGGGCGACCAGACTTGGCTACGTTCTCAAGAATTGGCAACAACTCTTGCAGGTTATCAATTTTCTTATCAACCAATAGAATTAATGGGTTTTCTAATTCAACCGTCATTTTTTCTTGGTTATTAATGAAGTATGGAGACAAGTAACCGCGATCAAACTGCATGCCTTCTACAACATCTAGCTCGTCTTCTAGGCCTTTGCCTTCTTCAACGGTAATTACACCTTCTTTGCCAACTTTTTCCATAGCTTCAGCAATTAAACGACCTACAGTTTCGTCGGCGTTTGCAGAGATTGTGCCTACCTGAGCAATTGCTTTAGTATCAGAACAAGGCTGAGACTGTTCTTTAATCGCTTCAACTACAGCAGCAGTCGCTTTGTCGATACCACGCTTAAGATCCATTGGGTTCATGCCAGCAGCAACGGCTTTTAAGCCTTCGTTGATGATTGCTTGAGCCAATACAGTAGCTGTAGTAGTTCCGTCACCGGCTTGGTCGTTGGCTTGAGAAGCAACTTCCTTAACCATTTGTGCGCCCATGTTTTCGAATTTGTCTTTCAATTCGATTTCACGTGCTACAGAAACACCATCTTTAGTAATGGTGGGTGCACCGAATGATTTTTCTAAAACAACGTTACGACCTTTTGGGCCCAAAGTAACGCGTACTGCGTCGGCAAGAATGTTTACACCAGCCAACATTTTAGCGCGTGCGCTATCACCAAATAATACGTCTTTAGCAGTCATGTTCTTTCCTCAATATGTGTTTAATAAAAAAAGTGATGATAAAAATTTAAGCTTCAATAACGCCGTAAACATCACTTTCGTTCAAAATTAATAACTCTTCACCATTAATGTCGATGGTGTTTTGGCCAGAGTACTTACCAAAAACAACGATATCGCCTTCTTTTACGGCTAATGCTTGTAAAGAACCGTTATCAAGAATACGGCCTGTACCAACAGCAACCACTTCACCTTGGTTCGGTTTTTCAGCGGCTGCGCCAGGAAGAATAATTCCACCGGCAGTTGCTTGCTCTTCTTCTTTACGGCGAACAACAATACGGTCGTGTAATGGACGGATTTTCATGTATTTGTCTCTCCAACTTGCATCTATGAGGTAAAATAGAGGACCTGAGTTTAAGGTTAGGGCCTCTGAAAAAAAATGATGGTTACTTAATGAGGTCTTGCAACTAAAATTCAACAGCAGAAGTTAAAAAATTCTACTTATCGTGTTTTGTGTATTCACCTTCGATAATGGTGATTTTTTCTTGTTTGCTATTCGGTTGCGTTGGCTCTTGAGAATAAACGTCTTTAAATTCATCAGACTGATAGCTGCCTGTAGCTTTGAAGCCAGTCCCCGACATCATACGTGGGGCGATAAAAGCAATAACTTTGCTTACTAAAGCTTTTCGAGTGGCTGGCACCAATAAGGTGAAACCAAAAGCATCGGTCACAAATCCGGGGGTTAACAACAAGGCTCCGGCTAAGGCTAATAAAAAACCTTCTGCCATTTCTTGCGCAGGCATTTGCCCTTGCTGCATTTTTTGGTTAGCGCGTAACAGTGTACTTAACCCTTGTTGACGCAATAATTTAACTCCAACAAAAGCGGTTATAACAATCAACCCTAAGGTCCAACCAATGCCAATAAAGCTGTTAACTTTTAAAATAACAGCTAATTCTATTAATGGAATAATGATAAATATGACTAATAAAGGCATCATGCCTCCTAAATTCTTCTAAAAATGTCACTTATTATGCAACACAGATGTATGTGTTTATAAATGGATATTTTTATTAATGGGTGCGTTTGTTTAAATTTCAACGGCATCAATCGATAACGGGTTATATTTTACTCACCATGACAAACAACAAGAGAACGTAAATATGCAATTAACCGATAAAGTAATCGCCATTACTGGTGCTGGCCAAGGCTTGGGCCGTGCAATGGCGGTATATTTAGCCAACCGCGGCGCTGATATTGCCATTATCGATTTAAACCCAGAGCAAATGGCAGAAACTCAATCTTTGGTGGAAGCAACAGGCCGCAAGGCTGCTATTTTTATTTGCAACGTCGCCGATGAGCAGCAAGTAGAAAGTACGTTTGCAGACATTCCTAATAAATTGGGAAGCTTGGATGGCTTAATTAATAATGCGGGTATATTGCGCGATGGTTTAATGATAAAAGCCAAAGGCGATGAGATTTCAAAGCTGTCTATGCCGCAGTGGCAAGCAGTGATGGATGTTAACTTAACGGGAGTTTTCTTGTGCGCACGAGAAGCCTCGCTGCAAATGATAAAACAATCACAAGCTTCTGCTAATACGGTGATTCCTGAAGATTGCACCGGTTGTATTATTAATATTTCGAGCATTTCTCGTGCTGGTAATATGGGGCAAAGTAACTACTCTGCAGCCAAAGCTGGGGTTGCTGCTATGACGGTGACTTGGGCAAAAGAGTTGGCGCACCACAACATTCGTGTCGCTGCAATTGCCCCCGGTTTTATTGAAACCGAAATGACCCAAGGCATGAAACCCGAAGCTTTAGCGAAACTGTCTGCTGGTATTCCATTAAAACGCATGGGCAAACCCGATGAGATTGCTCATTCTGCAGCGTTCATTTTTGAAAACGATTACTTTACCGGCCGTATTATTGAATGTGATGGCGGCCTACGTTTATAAATTCATAACCAAGCATATTAGCAGATAGCGACATTCTGTAGCACAATGAGTGCAATTATAAGTAGCGGATTAAAGAGAGCATCGATTGAATTCTGATTCACAAAACTGGCTGGATTATCTTCCTTACTTATGGAAGCCTGTGGTTATTCGCATGCTCTTTCTTGGTTTTTCTGCAGGCTTACCGCTGCTCTTAATCTTTTCTTCTTTATCGCTGTGGCTTAATGAAGCTGGGGTGAATAAATCTGAAGTTACCTATTTTAGCTGGGCGGCTTTGGGCTATTCCTTTAAGTTTATTTGGGCGCCACTGGTTGGCTCAATGCCCATTCCTTTTTTAACTCAGCGGCTGGGGCAAAGGCGTTCTTGGCTGTTGCTTTCGCAAACGGCTATTTTATTGTCTATTGTCGCTATGGCCTTAACCGACCCTGCTAACGCAGACAATGGTTTATTGGTGATGGCCATTGCCGCAGTTGCACTGGGGTTCTCTTCGGCAACTCAAGACATTGTAATTGACGCTTACCGAATTGAATCGGGCAGTGTAAAGGTTCAAGCGTTAATGTCTTCAATGTACATTACTGGCTACCGTTTGGGGCTTATTGCAGCAGGAGCAGGAGCACTTTTTTTAGCCGACAGCTTTGGTTCAAGCCTTGAAAGCTATAATTACTCGGCTTGGTGCACCTCTTATTTAGTAATGGCGGCGCTTATGTGTACCGGCCTTATTACTACCTTCGTTATTCCTGAGCCTGATGCGAAAAAAATCGATATTAATTCTTTATTCACTTATCGCGACCATGGTGCCTTACTGGTTACTTTTATCTTTGCGATCATTGGCTTTGTGGTTGTTTTTTACCTAAGCTCAGAAATCGCGACTCAGTTAAAATCTAGCTTGGGGGATGCAGTTAATAACCCTGAATTAGCGGCTATTTTAATCGAAGGTCTCAGATTAGCGCTGGGAATTTCTGTTGCCTATTTCATTGCTAAAGCCATCAGTTTATCTGGTTTTACTAATCCTAAATTACTGAATTATTTTTATATTTCACCGGTTCAAGATTTCTTTCAACGCTATTCGAGCCGTCAAATCATATTACTGTTAGCGCTTATTTCTCTTTATAGAATATCGGATATTGTACTGGGTGTGATTTCAAATGTTTTTTACAGCGACATAGGATTTTCTAAAACAGACATCGCCACTGTGGTAAAAACCTTTGGTTTGATCATGGCTTTAGCCGGTGGGTTTTTAGGAGGCTTAATTGCACTAAGAATAGGTATTATACCGGCGTTATTTATTGGTGCTTTGCTTTCTTCATTAACCAATTTATTGTTTATGATGCTGGCCAGTGGCAATGCTTCGATAGAAATGCTGTATTTGGTTATTGCTGCCGACAACTTGTCGGCGGGGATCGCAACAACGGCTTTTGTCGCCTTTCTTTCAAGCTTAGTTAATATATCGTTTACCGCGATGCAGTATGCTATATTCAGCTCTACAATGACTTTATTTCCTAAAATATTAGGCGGTTATTCTGGATCTATGGTGACAGCTGTGGGTTACCCTAACTTTTTTGTTATTACGTTTTTACTGGGTATTCCGGTGTTGTTTTTAATTGCTATGTTGCGTTTAGACAAAACGTTTCATGCCCAAACCAATGATGAAGATATTAAATAATTTATGACCGGTGAAAAGCGGTTTGTTTAAACCGCTTTTCTTAAACATCTAGTCTTTAAAGTTTTTATACATCAATGGCAATTCAATCTCTTCGTCTGCCTTTAACATTTGCATCACTTGCTGCAGTTCGTCACGTTTTTTACCAGTAACACGCACCATTTCACCCTGCACTGCAGAAGTAACTTTAATCTTACTTTCTTTAATCTTTTTGTTAATGATGCGACCTAAGTCTTTATCAATACCTTGGCGCAATTCTGCTGCCATTTTTACCTGCTTACCCGCACCAGTTAACTTGCCATATTCTAAACAAGACACTTTAATTTTACGTTTAATTAAGTTGCTTTCCAGCATCGGTTTCATTTGTTCGATCTGAAATTCTTCGTTAGCAGTAATAATGACTTCTTTATCTTTCAATTCAAAAGTGGCATCGACACCTTTAAAATCAAAGCGTGTTTTCACTTCACGATTGGCTGAATCTACTGCGTTTTGCGCTTCGTGCTTTTCAATTTCCGATACTATGTCAAACGATGGCATAACCCACTCCTAATATATTGTTTATGGCATTATTATACACCTGTTACCCACTCATCTGGCAATTGGGCTGTCTTGTACAGGAACAATCGATCTCATAATCGGCCTAACAGTCCAGCTAATAAGCAAAACTTCAAATCATGTTGATATATGGCGTATAATTTTGTGATGTCTATATTAAACGAACCATCATTAAACCAACTATCATCACCCCACCCTTCGGTTTCTGTAGGAATTATTGGTATGGGTGCCATTGGCTGCTTAATATCTAGCCAGCTACCGTTGTCATGCCAGCGCTTTGCATTATTACAAAATGAAGAAAATTTTTCTCATTACGCAATAGAGTCAGAATCACAAACACAGCAGTTTGCCTTGCCCGCATGGAAAGCAAATACTTTGGATATTGTACTGGTGTGTGTTAAAGCTGCACAAACACTCACTGCATTAAAACAATGGCAAAGCGCTATTAGCGAACAAACTCAAATTGTTATTGTACAGAATGGTTTTGGCCAACATGACCAAGTTCAGCAGATGTTCCCACGCAATACCCTTTTTGCTGCCTCAACAACCGAAGGGGCTAACAAAATAAATCGTCATCACATTATTCACGCAGGTCACGGTAGTACTCTGTGGGGCTATTACAGCGGCCCACAAAATCCGTTGCTGCTCGAACTGGATAAGTTAAGCGGTGATCATAAAATCAGCTATGATATTCGCCAAGTACTGCTCGACAAACTTGCCATTAATGCCGCTATTAATGCACTAACGGTCAAATACCAGTGTAAGAATGGCGACTTGTTAAACCACGCTGAGGCGCTGCAAGATTTGCAGTCGGTGTGTGCAGAAGTAGAGACTTGTTATCAAGCGCTTAATTGGCCATTGAGTTTTGTACTATTTGAACGTGCCCAACAAGTCGCTTTAAATACCGCTAATAATATTTCTTCGATGCTGCAAGATGTGCGTAGTCAAAATGAAACTGAAATAGACTATATTAATGGCTATTTAGTTGCTCAAGCTAAGAGGGTCGGTTTAACGTTATCGAAGAATCAGCAGCTGGTTAACCTTGTAAAGCAGCCAACAATATGAAATTAGCGCCCTTACTTGTTCGCCAAAAGGTAATAATAGCGACCGTTTTAACCTGCATTATTATTGTTATGCTGGCAACACTGTCTTACATCAATGCTGCTGATCGAGTTGGGCGTGATTACTTAGCACCCGAAGTTACACGTTCATTTGCGGATGTTTTTCAACTACAATACAGCCAACAACCTAATAACACCGCGGCTCTTCAAGCCTTGGCGAACACCTTAGTTAAGCACTTTCAAATTCAAGAAATCGCACTTTATAACTCAGAAAAACAACGCATAATATATGCGTGCTCCCAAGCATGCAGTAAAGGATTACCGGCTAATTTTTCTGCTAAATTTACTTCACAAGACAACCGTTTAGTTTATCCGCTTAGCAAACATGATGGTTCGCATATCATTAAATTAGTAATATTAACCGACGTTGCACTGCCAGAGTTTTTTTATGCCGACACTGTTTCAACCACGCTATTAATCGTCGCACTGTCAACACTGCTGCTGTTACTTTTATACGCCCGTATTCGTTTTTGGCAACGACAACCTTTTCAAAATCTTTTAACTACCATAGAACAAATACAAACCACTCCCAATCAACGCATTCGCTTTGATTTAAAAGATGCCGACACCCAAATGTTGGGTAAAAAATTAAACCAATTAATTGTTATCAGTGAAAATAGAGAAGGCGTTTTAACGCAAGAAAAAGAAAAAGCGGAACGTTCACGCATAAAAGCCATTCGTTTGTCGGATGAAACCCGTAAAGTAAATGAACAGTTAGAACAAGAAATTACCATTAGAAAATCTGTAGAAAGCCAGCTGACTCATACCCAGAGTTTTCTTGATAGCATTATAGATTCTATGCCATCGGCTTTATTCACTCTCGATCAACATGGATTTATTATTCAGTGCAATCAACAAGCCGCAGAATGGTTAGCACAAGACAAACGGCCATTAGTAGGTAAGAAAATAACTCACTACATACAAGAAATTGAACAGTTTGAGTATTTGCTAGAAGAAAGCCTAGAACAGCACGCAATTAAAAAATTTGAACGTGTAACACTCTCTTTAGCCAATGCTACTTTCCCTGCAGACATTGCTATCTACCCGCTAGAAGACGATCACTTAAAAGGGTTGGTGATTCGTATTGACGACATCACACAGCGTGAAAAAATGGAAGAAGTGATGATGCAAACAGAAAAAATGCGCTCGGTTGGTGGCCTTGCTGCAGGCATGGCACACGAAATTAACAATCCACTAGGGGCTATATTACAAAGCATTCAAAATGTACAAAGACGCCTGCAAGCCGACAATGAAATAAACAAAGAAATTGCGCTAGAGCACCAACTTGATTTGGCTGCAATGAACCGCTATTTAGATCAACGACAAATACATAAATTTATTTCAAACATTCAAGATGCTGGGCAAAGAGCCGCAGTTATTGTTTCTAACATGCTGCAATTTTCACGCGGGAGTCAGCAACAACTGAGCGAGGTAAAACTAAAAGATTTAATTGAAAGATCATTAACCATCGCTAACGCTGATTTAAACCTGCAACCGGTTATGGTAAACGTTAACTCTGTGAGCAAAAATGAAACCTTGTATTGCATTCCATCAGAAATTGAACAAGTAATTCTGAATATTTTACAAAATGCAGCGCAGGCACTCAACTCAACCAACCCAAATAATAAAAACACGAACTGGCAGGCCAAAATACAATTTACTGTTTCGCAAGATGCAGACAATACCTTTATATCGATAGAAGACAACGGCCCTGGCATGAGTGATGAAACTCGACGTCGTATTTTAGAACCGTTTTACACCACCAAAGATGTGGGTGCAGGAACCGGCTTAGGCCTGCCCGTTTCTTACTTTATTATCACTGCCCATCATAACGGCCAACTCGAAATAACCACCGAACTCAACCAAGGCTCTTGCTTCACTATACGCCTACCTAATAGACCAACGTCTAACCCAACTCAAGAGACTAGTCCTTGACCCACCCGCAAATAACCACTACCCTACGCGCTCATTTAGGTGCCGCTGAATATTCTTATTCGGTGGTTAAACGGGAAGTTTGGTAAGTCACTGCTACGCATACGAATCCAACGCTGCCCCCGCAACGGTGATCGGCTTAACTTATTGTTTTATGCCACTGTGGTGCTCTCTTTTTAGTATTTACTTAAAATATCAAGAAGATCGAGCCTATGGGAAGGTGCAATAAGCGGAACAACAGTTCCAAGCCGTCAGCCCGGATACCGGCCTGAATTTTTAACGATAACACGGCGGGTGTTATAAAAATTCTTTGCTAAAAAATTAGCAACCTCGTTTGGTACAACCATGAAAAAACTTGTCTTTTTAACGGCACTCCTTCCTATGAGTTCTTTTGCTGAAATTGCTTTGGACACTCAAAAAGTTACCGCTAGTAAAATAACTGATGCTCGAGTATCCAATAGTACTATTATTAGCAAAGAACAAATTGAGCTATTACAAGCCTCTAATTTAAGTGAAATTCTAACAAATCTACCTGGCCTCCAAGTCACTAAACAAGGGGGTAATGCAAACTCACAATCGTTTGTAATGAATGGTTTTCGCTCAGGCCAAATTCTTATTCTATTGAATGGTCAACGCTTTAGTTCAGCTACTCTGGGTACAACTACTTTTAATACTATTCCCGCTAACATTATTCAGCGTATTGAGATTGTATCCAGCGCTCGTTCTGCTATCTATGGCTCTGATGCTATGGGCGGTGTTATTAATATTATTACAACACAAGATGATATTGCGAAGAACAATGTAAAAGTTGCTTTGGGCAATCAAGAAACTTCACAGTTCTCTACCAATTTAAACAAAAAAATAGGGAGTTTATCCCTAGGACTTTCTGGGTTCACAGAAAAAACTCAAGGCTTTGATGTTTTTGATGGTGCTGACGATGATCGTGACGGCAGTGAGCGCCATGCTTTAGGTTTAAACATTGGATACCAAATTAACAACGAAAATACAGTTTCTGTTTCAAGCCAAACAAATCGCGGCAGCGTTGATTATGACAATGCACTTGGTGGTGATGACCAAAGTGATTATCAACAGCAGGTGACAAGCCTAGGCTGGGAATACGCTGATGATTCTTATGGAGTCAGTGCTAAATATGGTGAAAGCTTTGATAAAAGCTGGAACTACGGAAATGGAACGTCACGCTCCAATGCTGATGGCTTTATTACTGAAAGTAAGACTGCCGATATTAGTGCTCGCGCAAAAGTTAATGACTCAAATACATTATTACTTGTTACTGATTACCGTGAAGATGATATTAGTAAATCATCCGGTACATACACCAAGACTAAAACTGACGTTTATGGTGTAGGTTTATCACATAACTTTAGCTCTGAAAAAGTGAATACTGAAGTAGGTATTCGTCGTGATGACGCCTCCTTATTTGATGAGCAATACTCGTATTCTGCTTCTGTTGAATGGTTTGCAATGCAACAACTTTCTGTCATTGCTGCAATTAATACGGGTTTCAAAACCCCAAGCTTTAATGATTTGTTCTCACCTTTTGGTGGTAATCAAAACTTGTCTCCTGAAGAGTCTTTGAACCGCCGCCTTGCCATTCAATATAACCAAGGACAATCTACTTTTAATGCAAGCTACCAGCTAAGCCACATTGATAATCTTATCGTATGGGCGCCTATTGATCCCTCTGATCGTTGGAGTCCTTGGGCACCAGAAAATGTAAATAAAGCATTATTAAGAAATGCGGTTGTTTCATGGGATCACAATTGGTTAAACAACTTTGCCAGCCAGCTGTCTTATGAATGGAACGATGCTATCGATTTAGATACTCATAATCGTTTAGCTCGCCAATCAGCACGAATTGCTAAGTTGAATCTAAATTATACCGATGAACAATATAGTGCTGGAACAAGCGTACGTTATTTATCCGATAGCTATGATAATGCCAGTAATACTACTTCTTTGGCTGCATACACGGTTGTCGATCTTTACGGCAATGCTAATATTACAAATAACTTCAGTATTGGCGCTCGCATTAACAATCTAACAGATAAAGAGTACCAAACTGCTAATAACTACCCAGCTCAAGAACGCACGTATCTTGTAAACGGTACATTTACTTTCTAAAGGAATATCTCATGGGCAACCGACTATCAAAAATATCCACCAAAACAGGTGACAAAGGCGAAACTGGCTTAGGTGATGGTAGTCGGATTAGCAAAACCTCGACTCGCATTCACGTTATCGGCGAAGTCGATGAGGTGAATTCTTGGGTGGGTGTTTTGGCCGCTGAGTTAGACGCTAACGATCCTCATCAAGAAGTGCTTAGCCAAATTCAACATGACTTGTTTGATTTGGGTGGTGAGCTGTGTGTGCCAGGCTATAAAGCTTTAGCACCCAGCATGCTAGAAGGCGTTGAAGATGCGTTAGTTGAAATTAACGAAGCGCTTCCACCACTTAAAGATTTTATCTTACCGGGTGGTAACAAAGCTGCATCGTATTGCCATATGGTTAGAACCGTTAGCCGTAGAGCAGAACGTGTGATTGTTGAGTTAGCTAATGAAGAAGCCGAAGCGGGAAATGAGGTAAATCCTTTAGCGGTTCAGTACTTAAACCGCTTATCGGACTTTTTCTTTGTTTTGGCGAGAGATATTGCAAGAAAGAATGGCGGTAAAGAAGTTCTTTGGAAAAGCCGCCATACTCAGTCAAAAGAAGCTTAAACGATTACTATTTAAGCTTTTTAAACTTTAAAGCGCTCAACTCTTTCTGTTAATGACTTAGTCAAAGATTGAGTTTGACGCACTGCCGTCACTGTTCCTTCTACGTTATCCACTGTTTCTTCACCCTGCTGACGAATAACTGATAAGTTATTATCCAACGCTTTAGCGGCTTCTTGTTGGCTGCTGGCTGAAGAAACAATTTCCAATGTCTTTTTCTGAATCTCTTCCATGCTTCCTTGAATGCTTTCTAGTGCTTCACCTACTTGGCCAGAGCTGTCTACTGTTTTATCAACCATTTTGCGGTTAATTTCCATGGTATCTACAGCACGCTGTATGTTTTGCTGAACTTCTTGTATCAGGCCATCAATCTCTTGGGCTGAATCTTGAGTTCGGCTAGCAAGTGTTCTTACTTCGTCGGCAACAACTGCGAAACCACGACCTTGTTCACCAGCACGTGCCGCTTCAATAGCAGCATTCAATGCCAGCAAGTTGGTTTGCTCGGCAATGCCCTTAATAGTAGCTAGAATTGAACTGATGTTGGTTGAGTTATCGGCTAAACGGTTTACCGCTTCCATCGAGTTTTTCATTTCTGCAGATAACTGTTGTACGTCTGAAATAACATTATTAACGACTTTACCTGCTTGCAAAGAACGATCAGCACCAGACAAAGCGGCCTTTTCAGCATCTCCTGCCATGCTTACCACGGTACTGGCACGCTCTGACATTTCAGAAATCGTATTAGCTACTTCTTCTGTTTGTACCATTTGGGTATTAACAGAGTTTCGGCTGTTATTGGCGATGGTTTCAACCGAAGTTACTTTTTCACCAACACTTTCAGCAGTATCTTTAACTGTTGATAAAATGCCTCTTACTTCTGAGGTCATGTCGTTAAAAGCATCACGCAACTGCCCCATTTCATCTTTACCTTCAAAGCGAATAACCTGAGTTAAATCACCTTTGGCAATCATTTGCGCGGCTTTAAAGAAGCGGGCAATCGAATCTTGTACCGATAAGAAGAAAGCAGAATATAGATAAACAATAATCAACAATACCGACAACAACACAAACGCTGTTTGCATCATTTGCGACGTTTGTCCGTCTAGCCGTGCTTGCAACTTTTTGGCAATAAGAGGCAATATAAGGCCATCGATATCACGCAACGCCTGCACTTTGTTTTGTGCCATGGTTTCAATGTCTGTCCAGTCCATAGTGATATTGGTTGAAGCAATAATTTCTTCGTCCAATGTCATTTGGATATCCAGCATGCCGTTACCGGCTTTTTTAGCTTTTTCAGCAATTTCTATTAAACCCAGTCCCTCAAGGTTACTGGTGATCAATTGAATATCCGGCTTAGCGGCTGACATTTTATCGTAAATATCATTCAGGAAATCGTAGGTCGCAGATTGCAGATACTTTTCAACCATTGCATAGATGCTACCGGCATAACCAATACCAGCGGCGTCACGAATAACCGGTGTATTAACCAATGTTATGATAAGTAATTGCTGAATTTCAGGGTCTGAATCCAATGCTAAACCAGTGCTTTGTGCATATTTGTTTATCACTAGATACAGTTGATTGATCACGCCTTGATAAAATTTATATTGATCTGGCAGTGTGGGTGTTCTGGCGTCACCATCAATACTGAGTTTATTGAAGTTGTTGGTTTTAAAGATATTAAGCTGCTGCGTTAACTCTTCATTTCTTATGGCTGCAATAGCTTTTTTAAGTTGTTTATCTATGTTGGAACGGTAAGCCGTTACTCGGTTGATTAGTTCAGCATCGGGTTTAAAAACAGCTGGAGTTGCGTAGTTTCTGTAGTCTTCAATTGCATAAACCACGTCCATCATGTGCTTGATGTTATCGACTGCAATTAATTCACTTTCAGTTTTTTGTAGGCTTTGATAAGAGTCATAAAACACCTGACCACTTAAAAAGACCAAGGGGACCATGAATAAAAAGCTAATCAAACCAAATTTGGCAGCATAACTTAATCGACCCATTAGGTTCATGGCAGGCCATAACAACTTCTTTAACATAACGTCCGTCCTTCAATCTTTAAGCAGGCTTTAATTCACGTGCTTTTTAACGACTTCTTTCAACAAGAAGATCATATAACTTACATATTTAAGTAATATTTAGATCACTATTATTAGATGCAATAAATAAAAGCAATGAATAAAGCCCTTAAATAAATCCTAAAGTAACAAGTGTCTTATATCGGTTAACAAAGCAGCTAATCGTTGGCTAAATCTTGCTGCTTCAGCGCCGTCAATCACTCTGTGATCATAAGATAGCGATAATGGTAGCATCAGTTTAGGCACAAATTCACTACCATTCCACACCGGTTTCATTTCTGCACGTGATAAGCCCAAAATCGCAACTTCGGGAGCATTAACAATTGGGGTAAATGCAGTGCCTCCAATACCTCCTAAACTCGATACACTAATACACCCACCCTGCATATCTGTTAAGCCTAGCTTACCTGCTCGTGCTTCTTGTGCTTTATGGTTAAGATCTTGTGCTATTTCTGTAACACTTTTGTGATCTACGTCGCGTATTACGGGTACCAGTAATCCCTTTGGAGTATCAACAGCCACACCTATGTGAATGTATTTTTTCATAATTAATGCTTGGCCATCAGCCGCTAAAGACGCATTAAATTGTGGAAACTCCTTCATAACTACAGCCAGTGCTTTCATAACAAATGGCACTGCTGATAACTTTTGCAGGTTATCTGGTACTGCATTAATGTGTTTTCGAAACGCTTCTAGTTCAGTAATATCTGCTTGGTCGAACTGTGTTACTTGTGGCACATTCAGCCAAGCAGCGGTCATGTTCTTTGCAGTCGCTAGCTTAATTTTATTCAGCGCTTGTGTTTCTACTTCACCAAACTTACTAAAATCAATTTCAGCAACTTTTGGCATACCTGTCCCAACCACCGTTGGGTTTTGTAACGTTGTTTTAACATACGCTTGTAGGTCATCTTTAGTGATTCTATGGCGAATTCCTGTTCCACTCACCAACTCTAAATCAACACCAAACTCACGCGCTAGTTTACGCACAGAAGGCCCAGCATGGGCATCGCCTGTTTTTTGAGGCTTTGTTAGCTTATCGACACTGTTTGGAATTTCTGTAGGGATTTTGGTTAATTTATTTTCTTGATCTTGCTCTTGCTCTTGCTCTTGTTTTGAATCTGGCTGTTCCTTGGTTTCTTGAATACTTGACGTATTGTCTTCTGCTTCCTGCTGTTTAGCTTCCATTTCAACACCAACATCAGACACAGCCATTTCGATCATGGCATCGCCAGTCGATACCTTGTCGCCCAACGTCAGTAATATTTTCTCTATTCGTCCTGCTTTACCAGCTGGAATTTCCATAGAGGCTTTATCTGTTTCTAAGGTTAATATGGATTGCTCAGCGTCTACTTCTTCACCCACGTTAACTAATAGCTCAATCACTTCTACTTGTTCTGCGCCGCCTAAATCAGGAACGGCTATTGTTTCAATTGTCATCGCTTCAATCCTTACCTAGCTGTACAATGGATCTGGTTTTGCAGGATTAATACCCAACTCTTGACGAGCAGCATTTAACGCGTCATCGCTTAAGCCACCTTGTTTTTTCAATTCATACAGAGCAGCCCAAGCTATGTGTTGCCAATCGACTTCAAAGAAATGGCGTAAGTTTTCGCGCGTATCACTGCGACCAAAACCATCCGTTCCCAGTACTTTATACTCACGATCTGCTGGCATATAAGGGCGAATTTGGTCAGCATAGGTTTTCATGTAATCGGTGGCGGCAATAATAGGCCCGCAAGTGGCGTCGAGTAATTTGGTGACATACGGAATTTCAACTTTTTCACCCGCGCTTAAAAAGTCTTGGCGCTCGCAGCTTAATCCATCTCTTCGTAATTCATTAAAAGAAGTCACACTCCATACCTGCGAACAAATATCTTTAGTCGCTAACCAATCAGCCGCTTTTTGCACCTGAATTAAAATGGCTCCACAACCCAATAACTGGATGCAGTTGTTATTACCTTCAGCTGGCGTACCACTGATTTTTAATGGGTACATACCCCGACGAATGCCTTCTTCGGCACCTTCGGGCATTGCTGGGTGACCATAGTTTTCATTCATGGTGGTGATGTAATAAAAAACTTTCTCTTTTTTCTCATACATGCGGTATAAGCCATCTTGCATAATCACCGCTAGCTCATAACCATACGTAGGGTCGTAACTTACGCAATTAGGAATGGTTGAAGCCAGAATATGACTGTGACCATCTTGATGCTGTAAACCTTCTCCGTTTAATGTGGTTCTGCCAGAGGTAGCGCCAATCAAAAATCCTTGAGCTTGCATGTCGCCCGCTGCCCACGCTAAATCACCAATACGCTGAAAGCCAAACATAGAATAAAAAACATACACCGGCACCATTGCTAAACTGTTGGTGCTGTAAGACGTTGCTGCGGCCATCCAAGCGGCAAAAGCACCGGCTTCGTTAATGCCTTCTTCTAAAATACGGCCTTTTTTATCTTCGCGGTAATACATCATTTGGCCAGAATCGACGGGGTCATATTGCTGCCCACCAGACGAATAAATACCCAACTGGCGAAACATGCCTTCCATGCCAAACGTTCGTGCTTCGTCAGGCACGATAGGTACCACGCGTTCGCCTAACGATTTGTCTTTAACCAACTGCGACAATATGCGCACAAACGCCATAGTCGAAGATATTTCGCGCTCGCCACTGCCCTCTAACTGGCCTTTAAAGCTAGCTAAATCTGGCGCTTTTAGCGCTTGCCAATTTTCTGTGCGCACCGGCATGTAGCCACCCAGTTTTTCACGCTGCTTTCTTAAATAGACCATTTCTGGACTGTCTTCTGCAGGGCGATAAAATGGTAGTTTTTCTAGATCTTCATCACGAATCGGTACATCAAACCGATCACGAAACGCTTTTAAACTGTTAAAATCGAGTTTTTTCACCGAGTGGGTTGGGTTTTGTGCTTCGGCTTCGGGCCCCATACCATAACCTTTAACCGTATGCGCAAGGATCACTGTGGGCTGACCCTTGTGATTCATGGCTTGGTGATACGCTGCATACACTTTATACGGATCGTGACCGCCACGGTTGAGATGATAAATATCATCATCAGTCATGTCTTTTATCAGTTCTTTTAATTCAGGGTACTTATTAAAAAAGTGCTCACGGGTGTATTTTCCACCTTTGGCTTTATAATTCTGAAATTCACCGTCTACGGTTTCATCCATGCGCTTTTGCAAATAACCTTCACGATCTTTTGCTAACAGAGGATCCCAAAAACGCCCCCAAACCACTTTAATTACGTTCCAGCCAGCACCTCGAAATTCACTTTCTAGCTCTTGAATGATTTTACCGTTACCGCGAACAGGGCCGTCGAGCCTTTGTAAATTGCAGTTCACGACAAAAATTAGGTTTTCTAACTTTTCGCGGCCAGCCATTGAAATTGCGCCTAAACTTTCAGGCTCATCACATTCTCCATCGCCTAAAAATGCCCACACTTTGCGATTTTGACGCGGCACTAATTCATGTGCAGACAGATAACGCATAAAGTGCGCTTGATAAATAGCTTGTAGTGGGCCTAGCCCCATAGATACGGTAGGGAATTGCCAATAATCTGGCATCAGTTTAGGGTGTGGATAAGACGACAGTCCCGGTTTTAATGCTTCACGACGAAAAGACTCCAGATCTTTTTCATCAAAACGCCCTTCTAAATACGAACGCGCATAAATACCGGGCGATACATGGCCTTGGTAATAAATTACATCCCCTAGCGGAGAGTCTTTGCTATTGGGATTGGGGGCGCGAAAAAAGTGGTTAAAACCCACATCGTATAACGTCGCGCTAGAGGCGAAGCTGGAAATATGACCGCCTAAATCCCCTGCATTTACTTGGTTAGCTCGACTCACCATGGCCAACGCATTCCAGCGGATTAATGAGCGAATACGACGTTCAATAAAAATATCACCGGGTAACGGTGTTTCAGCTTCTGGTGGAATGGTATTACGATAAGGCGTTTTAAGAGCATAAGGTAGAGGTGCCCCGCTTTTGGTGGCTCTTTCGGCAATGCGTTCAATTAAATAATGAGCGCGTTCTACGCCTTCTGCACGAATGACTGAATGTATGGCATCGACCCACTCTTTGGTTTCAATAGGATCGTCATCATGTATTTCTTTGAAACTGTCCATAATATTCCTTAACTTTTCTAAATGTTGCTTTGCTACAACACAGTATAGTTAAGATTTAGGCTAGCGTGCTTTTTCTATAGCCTCACACAACTGCTCGGTTCCTAACAAAAACCGTGAAGTAGGACGCTGAAAAAGATCAGGAGAAACATGATACAAATGGTTATTTTTCACCGCTTGCAAAGTGTCGTAAGCACGCCAGTCGTCTAACCATTCTGGGCGTGACTTACCCATACCGCTGGCGACAATGACCTGAGGGTTGTTCAATAAAATAGATTCTATGCTGACCTGTGGGTTGGTCATGGGTAAATCGGCAAAAATATTGATACCACCACAAAGCTCAATCGCACGACTAATAAAAGTATTGGCATTTTGTGTCATTAAAGGTGCATTCCAAACTTGGTAAAACACACTAACTTTACTTTGCTGGCTGTATTTTGAACGTAAAAAATCCAGTTTTTGATTAAACGCTTGTTGCGCTTTTTTGGCCTGTGAGTTGTTGCCTGTGATTTTGCCATACGCCACTAATGCTTTAGCAATGTCTGAAAATTTACGCGGATCAGACACAAAAACATTCATACCTAGGGCTTTTAAACGCTCCAGCTCTCGGTTGCGATTACCTTCTGGCCAAGCAATTAATAACTCGGGCTGTAAGGCAACAATACTTTCGATACTGAGCGCACTGTAACCACCGACTCGTGGAATGGCTTGGGCGGCTTCTGGGTAATCAGAATATTCTACAGCCCCTACAATGCGATCTCCGGCGCCTACTTCAAATAGCAGTTCGGTAGCGTGTGGCATTAAGCTGACTATGCGGGTAACACGCTGGGTAAAGGTATGCTGATTACCATCGTCATCCGTCAGCACTACAGGAAAATCTGCAGCTGCGGTTAAGCTAAAAGCGGTTACACCAAAAACACTGCTTAGCGAAAGCACAAAAACAGTAAAAACTTTTAAACATTTAATCTTCAACATTGTCGATATTCACTTTTGAAATCTTATTAAATCACAAACTCAGTGTCGCTACAGCTTGCGCTAGCGCTTGTTCTAGCTGCTGCCAGCTATCTTCGTTGATGCTAGGCAAGCCAAAGCGTAAGGCTGCTTGCGTCTTGTTAGTAGGGGGTAAATAACGTGTTAATACCCCTTGTTTGGCCAAACGATTAAAGACTCTTTCGGCATTATCAAAATACACAGTACAAAATAATCGCGTGCCTTGAACGCCATAAGGCAAATATTTTTTAAGCAGCAAAGTTAAGCGTTCGCTCTGCTGTACCAGTTGCTGCTGTTGCTGTTGTATCCATAACGTATCTTGTAGAGCCAGCTTACCAATATACTGTGCAGGATGGCTTAATGCCCAAGGGCCAAGCATTTTATAAGCACGCTTAATCGACTGTTCAGCAGCGAACAAAAAGCCTAAGCGTATTCCGGCTAAACCAAAAAACTTACCTGCAGAGCGTAAAACAAACAGCCCTTCGCGCTCCACATACGGCACCAAACTTTGGCCCGCACTGGCATCCATAAAAGCTTCATCCACAATCAACCAACCGCCTCGGCGCTGTAAAATAGACCACCATTTAATTAGCTGCTCGGCGCTCCAAGTATGGCCACTGGGATTATCGGGGTTTACTAAAATCAATACATCCACCGGTTGTTGCACCAACAACTGTGAAATACGATCACACGCAACTTGGCATACCCGATGCCCTTGCTCTTCCCAAGCTTTACCGTGCTCGCTAAAACTGCCCGCAGTTACCCATACTTTGGCGGCACTGTGAGCGATTACGCCAGGCTTATTCCGCGCAGGGGCTTCGTTTAATTGCTTTTGGTAAAGATGCGGTAATAAACGAATAGCTTGTTGAGAGCCAGCGCAAGACAACACATTTGTTGAAGTTAATTCGTTAGTATTTGCCGCCGTCTTTTGCTGATAGTACTGCAACGCGATGGTTTCTAAACTGGTTGTGTTTGAAGTTTTAGAGCCGGTTAATACACGCTCTGGCAAACGCTGCCAAACCTCTGCGGGAATAGCAGGTACTGGCCAACCTTGCGGATTAATACCTGTACTGATATCAAGCCAGTTGCTCAGTGGAATATTAAAATGCTCAGCCGCTGCGACTAATGCTCCACCATGATTGGGTGAAAAACTGTCAGCACGATGTGCGTTTTTTTCATAAGTGCTAGAAAACAAAAACAAGCCCCCCAAGGCTAAACAACCAGAACACCAATGTTTTCTGCACCAAGGTTAACGACTCGATAATAGTTTGCATGTGGGCGGGTTCACCGCAACCCATAGCCGGTTTCGCTTGCCATTCAATGCCATTATCTGTTTTGTACCATGCGCCATCACTTAACAATACATTTAAAGCACCGGCTCCGGCGGTCATTACTGGCCCACCGTTGGGGCTAGCGCATTGCTTAGCTTGGGATTTCCAGCAAGCCAATGCTTTTTTTCCTTGGTCTACGCCATTGGCGCAAAATACAAAACCATACGCCGTTAACCGCGCGGGAAAATAATTTAATACATCATCTAAGCGCGCAGCAAAACGACCAAAAAACAAATATTGGCTGGTTTTATAGCCCCACATAGCATCTAAGGTATTCACTAAACGATGCAATACAGCGCCTTCCGCACCTGCAACCATAAACCAAAAAATGGTGGCAAATAATGCATCCAAGCTATTTTCTAATACGCTTTCAACACTCGCTTGAGAAATTTGCATACTGTCGAGTTGCTGAGTATCACGACTAACGATGCGGCTTAATTGTTCACGAGCAAGTTCCACTTGATTCACCTGCAATTCGTCAAAAATAGCGCGCGCGTGTTGCTGCAAACTGGCCCAACCAATACACAAATACAAAAGGGCGGCGTCGATCACGACATTTATAATAACGGGCATCGAATGCTGCACGATAATAATCAGGCCAACAAAGGGAGTAATGGCTAACAAAGCGGCAATACTGCCACTAATAAGCTGGCCGCGTTCGGTGGTTGAACAGTTAAGTGCTTGCTGTATTAGATTTACATAACGACCAAAACCTACCAACGGATGAAATCGGCTTGGTTCAGCAAAACGATGATCTAGGGCCAAGGCCAATAACAAGGTAAAAAAACTCAGCAACAAAATAGATAACCCCTTAGAAATATCAACTAGCAATGCATTGCACAGTAGAGCTATGTAATATACTCAGCACGATTTTAAAACGACTTAATTTTAACAGGCTTACCGTTATTATGCTTCCGAAAAAACTGACGCTTATGGTGCAGGGCACCACTTCTGATGCTGGTAAAAGTACCTTGGTATGCGCACTGGGCAGAGCCTTGTCGAATAAGGGCATCTCGGTAGCGCCGTTTAAATCTCAAAACATGGCGTTAAACAGTGCCGTTACCGAAGACGGTGGAGAAATTGGCCGTGCGCAAGCACTGCAAGCGCAAGCCTGCCGACTAAAACCACATACCGATTTTAATCCTGTGTTATTAAAACCCACTTCAGATATTGGCTGCCAAGTGATTATTAATGGCAAGCCGGTAGAAATAAATCATCATACTGACACTGGCACAGATACTGGCATTGTCACAAACAAAAAGAACAGCACTGGTAAAATGCAGGCGCGTGAATATCACGACTATAAACCCACTGCGATGAAAGCCGTATTAGCCGCACACACTCGCTTAGTGCAGCAATACGACTGGGTTGTGGTTGAAGGCGCTGGTAGCCCAGCAGAAATTAATTTACGCGATCGTGATATTGCCAACATGGGGTTTGCCGAAGCGGTTGATTGCCCTGTTATTATTATTGCCGACATTGATCGTGGCGGTGTGTTCGCCCATCTTGTAGGCACATTGGATTGTTTGTCTGAATCTGAACAAAATCGGGTCATTGGTTTTGTAATTAATCGTTTTCGCGGCGATATTAGCCTGTTACAACCAGGCTTAGACTGGCTAGAAGAAAAAACCGGAAAACCAGTATTAGCGGTATTGCCTTATTTAATGGGCTTGCATTTAGACAGTGAAGATTCGGTGAGTTTATCGCCCAGCGTCGAAGGCTCGCCAGACAATTCGTTAAAATCTTCCGCCGCTGTTAAGCGGGCAGCATTAAAAGTTGTTGTGCCGATTTATCCTCGCGTAAGTAACCATACCGATCTCGATCCATTAGCCGCTCATCCACAGGTCGATTTGCAACTGGCAGGGCCCAGCATTGCCAATAGCGCCATTGCTCACAGCACTGACTTGGTTATTTTACCCGGTTCTAAAAACACACGCGCCGACTTAGCATGGCTTAAACAACAAGGTTGGTTGCCCTATTTACAAAAACACCTGCGCTATGGCGGTAAAATTTTAGGCATTTGTGGTGGCTTGCAAATGTTGGGTAAGACGATTCATGACCCACAAGGTATAGAAGGCCTTGCTGGTAGCAGTGATGGTTTTGGTTGGCTGAATATTGAAACCGAATTATTGGCTGAAAAAACTTTAAAAAATGTTTCTGGCACACTCGCCCTGCCCAACCAAACGCCTTGTGATATACAAGGTTACGAAATTCATGCAGGGCTTTCTATTGCCAGCGCAACTAACGACAATAATCACAGTCATCATTCGATCATCAGCACAGACGATCAGCACCTTTGTGGTTTGCTGTCGGCTGATCAACAAATCATGGCAAGTTATTGGCATGGTTTAATGGACACACCAGAAGCCTTGCAGGCAATTTTACGCTGGGCAGGGGATGGTGATTTTGATCGAGTTGATTATCAGGTTTTGCGCGAACAAAGCTTGGAAGTATTAGCAGCCTCGGTTGAAGAACATTTCGACTGGCAAAAACTTTCACAAGCTTTGGCTAAATTTAGCGCCTCACAACACCAGCGCAGCCAATAATAAAGCCTCTTGAACTTCTATTAACGCGCCGGCGGTATCGCCGGTAGTGCCGCCAATACGCTGGGTCATTATGTTTCGCGCCCACAACAAAATAGCGACAAACAATATTAATACCAACAGCGATTTGTGCTGCAAAAATATCACGGCCAAGATTGAGCAAATCGCCGTAATTACCATTAACATAACAGGTGATATTGAGCGTTTTAAATCGCTGCCTAAGCCTTTTTCTCTGACATACGGCGTAAAATAAAACAACGGTAAAATGCTAAAGCGAGCTAGCATTGGAATAGCAATTAACGCGCCTAAGACTAAAAAATCATCCAGTTTATCGACCAATATCACCAGCGCCGAAAATTTAATCAGCAGCACCAGCACCACCAGCATAACCCCCATGGGGCCAACGGTTGGGTCTTTCATAATATCGAGGGTGCGCTGCTTATCGCTATAACCACCTACCCAAGCATCGGCTGCGTCGGCCAAACCGTCTAGGTGTAAACCACCTGTAATTAACGCCCACCCAGCTAACATCAAGGCTGCAATGATTAAGCTAGAACTATCAAAACCGCCACCGGCATAATTAGCCGAACCTGCTGTATAAGTTTGGCCCACCTGCCAAGCACAAACGCCATAAATAAAGAACAATACAAGGCCTATAATAATACCTACCACAGGGTAAAAATATAAAGAGTTTTGGCTAATGGCTGCATTATTTTGCTTTAATGCCTTAGTTAAATTTACCGCCGGAATTCGGGTTAAAAAAGCAATGGCGTACCAAAATGAAAACCAAACAATTTGAATTGATTTCATTGTTTTATAACGCCTCATCGTTATACGCTTCGCCACTGTGGCTAATTAAACTCGGCCAATGCTGTAAGCTTGATTTATCGGCAGTATCGCTTGCTGCGCTATGATCAACACGAAATCGAGACATAGACGCATAAGGAATAGCAAAGCGATTCATTCCTTGTGGCGACAACAGTAACAGCTGTTGCAACAACAAACGCATCACACCCCCATGGCATATCAACAAAATACGCTTACCCTGAAAATCAGCCAGAAGCTCTGACCAAGCCTGTGCTATACGCTGGCTAAAATCTTGCACCGACTCACCTTGAGGCGCACAGAACGCCAGCGGATCTTGCCACATTTTTTCCATCAACTCAGGGGTTTCTTGCCAAATAGCTTGGGTACTTTTACCTTCCCAATCGCCGTAATGAATTTCGCGCCAAGCGTCACGAATCAGCAATGGCGGTGCGTTATATTCCGTTGAATTAGCGCGGGCATTACTCTCAAGATTGGCAACCAGCTGGGCAGCAAAATCGGCACAACGAATTAATGGCGACGACACCACTACATCCCAGTTAGCCGCTGTATTAGCAATACGCTGCTGCGCCTGCAGCCAACCTTTTTCTGTTAGTGCATGATCTATACTGCCGCGCAAAATTGTACCCCCTTGCGGGCAACCACCTTCAGGTTCACCGTGACGCATCACATCAACAAAGGTCGCTGGAATGTGCATTTTAACTCTCTTATTTATGAACTAGTTTTCGGTAATAGCGGCTTCTGCAAACGTTGCCATTTCGTTATGCAAAGCGCACGCTTGTCTTAACAATGGCAGGGCAGTTGCTGCACCGCTGCCTTCTCCTAAGCGCAAATCTAAATCCAACAAAGGCTTCGCGGCTAATGCTTCCAGCATGTGTTTATGACCTTGCTCTTTTGACTGATGGCTAAAGATCAACCAATCGTGAACATCGGGGTTCATTTTGCACGCTGCCAATGCGGCTGCAGTAGTAATAAAACCATCGACTAATACCGGAATACCCAATTGAGCACAACGAATATAAGCACCGGTAATTGCAGCAATTTCAAAACCACCCAGCTCTTGCAAAACACCATCGCTGCTTAACTCTTTTTTCGATGGCTTCTTAGCTAACTTATTAGTTAATCGCGCTAAGGCTTGGTCAATAACCTTTATTTTATTTTCCAAAGCCGCATCATCAATACCCGTTCCGCGTCCTGCCAACATAGCCGCTGGTTGCGACAAATACGCACACGCTAACGCCGCCGCAGAAGTGGTATTACCTATGCCCATTTCACCGGCAATAAATAAATCGATACCGCCTTTTTTAGCCTGCTCAACAACGTGCTGGCCAATACACAAAGCTTGCTCTAATTGTTCTGCGGTCATCGCACTTTGCTGACTTAAATCTGCGGTGCCTGCAGCAATCGGTTTACTGATTAACGCGTCGTAATCATCGGCAAAATCAATATCAAAAGCCGTACCGCAATTCACTACGCTCAACTGCGCTTCATTTGTGCGGGCCAAAACTGATATCGCCGCCCCGCCTTTAACAAAATTACGTATCATTGCTACCGTCACCGCTTGCGGAAAAGCCGATACACCCTGAGCAACCACGCCATGGTCGCCGGCGAAAATAGTAATTAATGGTTTTTTAATGCTGGGCTTATTATCACAATACAAACTCGCCAAGGTAATCGCCACGTCTTCTAAGCGCCCCAAAGAACCCGGTGGTTTAGTGAGTATGAGTTGTCTGTCTTGAGCTTCTGTTTTAATTTTTTCGTTGATCGCCAAGCAATCGGCTTGCCACCATTTTGGCGCGACTGCTTTTGCTGTAGTTGAAGAGGTTTGCACTTGAGTCATGTTCTAATTCTCTGTTTTCGTTTTCTTTATTCGTGTTTAAAAAACTATTTTAATGTCATGGGTAAGCCAGCAACCACCAGCGTGACGTGCTGAGCAATACCAGCAATGTCTTGATGCAACCAACCGGCTTCGTCAACAAAGCGACGACTTAATTCACCCAACGGTACAATGCCTTGGCCCACTTCGTTACTCACCAAAACAACAGGGCCAATTACGTTTGCTAACGCAGTTAATAACTGCTGTTTATAATCTGCCAACGACGGCACTGGCAGATCCGTCTTATCTGTCTTATTTTCCTGATCTGTTTCGGCCATTAACACATTGGTTAACCATAACGTTAGGCAATCCACCACAATGCAAATATCTGGATCGCTATGATCAGTAATGGCCTTGGCCAGTCGTAACGGTTCTTCAACGGTTAACCAGTGAGCTGGGCGGTCGTTAATATGACGTTCAACCCGCTGCTGCATTTCATCGTCGTAAATGGTTGCAGTGGCGATGTATACCACTTTTTTAGCCGAATCTTTGGCCATTTGTTCGGCTAAACGACTCTTACCAGAGCGCGCGCCCCCCAACACCAAATGCACTGAATTCGTTTTTTCGGTATTCATGATTACTCACTGCTCAATTTTTCAAAAAGGTCTATTATTCAACAGGGTCTATTATTTAAAATAAGGTCTATAATTTAACTGCTGTTTACAAATAATATGAAAACAACAAGAAGATAATAATAAAAAACAGGAAGTATACCGATATGAACAAAGAAAATCGCATGCACCCACGGAAAATTCTGGACAGCACGGTCAGTTTGTTTCAACACGGCTCGAAAGAATATATCGGCTTAATGGTTGATGCCTCAGACACAGGCATCATGATGTCGTCTTACATGCCACTAGAAATCGGCTCGGTGATTGAAATCGACTGATCGATATTCCACCCAACATCGACAGTCGCCGCACCGGCACAGTTACCGCCAAAGTTATGTGGAACGACCGCATCACATCCAGCATGTACGGCAATGGCTGCCAAGTTATTGAGCGCAGTGACGGCGCCAAAAAAATGCTCAACTTTTACTTAGCCCAGCACTAATAATTAGTAAAGCGTACCGCCGACAATGGTTATTAAAGCTATAATCACCAACCACACAACGACACTGCGGGTATGCAATAGTTGCAGCTTATCCATTTGATCGCAGGCGTCTTTAGAACCTAGATTAGAAGCTAATTTAGTGTCTGGCTCAGTTGCATCTGGCTGAGGCTCTAACTCATAAGACAACGCCGCCAAGGCCACACGATTCAGAACAACATCGGCGGGTAAGCGCCAGTTCCAGAGCGTTTTTTTCCAAACCGCAATAGCACCCACAAAGTTACCAACTAAAGCAAAGGTTAATCCCAACAATCTTGCGGGTATCCAAGATAACCAGTGCATCGGTCGCCACGCTTTTTCTTCACAATGCACCAGTTGCGAATACTGCAAACTGAACCAAGCGATTAAAACCCCAGGTGCACCAAATACCAAAAACCAAAATACCATTAAAAAGAAAAACTCAAACCAACGGTGCAAAACGGTACGACTTACTTGGTCATGCAGCTCACCCGACTTGTTGCACAATTCTATTTCTGGAATCGCAATGTACTGATCGGCGCAACGAAAAGCACCTTCGTCATCGCCAGAGCTCACCTTCTGTTTATACTCATCAACATAACGGTGAAAATCTGCATAACTCAACACATACAACAACAAGGCCACTTCAGCCAAAATAGACGGCAACCCCCATAAAGTGTCTTCTAACATTAAAAAGCTACCGCCAATAATAATCCCTGGCACAAAAACCACCAACGCATAACGACCATTGCGGCCCATTTTTTGAAACCACGCACGATTTCGAAATAACGAAAACCAGCGAGAAAATGTGCGGCTTTGCGTAGTACTGCGGCTAATACCACGGTAATGCTGAATCATTAAAGTAAAAAATAAGATCAAAAACTTCATACAGATTATTACCTGTTAGAGTAAAAATATAAGTGAGTGTATAAGACAGCATATAAAACAATAAATAGAACTACATTAGCTCAAACTGGCAAACAACACTTGCCAATCAAACGCCGAGCCAGGATCTGTTTTTCTATGTGGCGCAATAAACTCATGCCCAGTAATTCGATCAGCAGTAATCGCAGGATACGCCAATTGCAAAGCCATAACCACTTGCGTTAACACCTTATACTGCGCTGCTTCATAAGCCTCATCATCGCAGCCTTCCAGCTCAATACCAATAGAAAAATCATTGCAGTTATAACGCCCCCCATAACACGACACACCGGCATGCCACGCTCGCAAATTAAACGGCACAAACTGCACCAGACTGCCGTCGCGCTTTATGTATAAATGGCTTGATACCTGCAAATGCGCAATCTCAGCAAAATAAGGGTGCGCATCCAGCGCCAGCTGATTGCAAAAAAAATCTTCCACAAAAGCATCGCCGTACTGCTTAGGAGGTAAGCTAATGTTGTGAACAACCAATAACGAAATTTCATTTTCTGGGCGTTCATTATGGTTAGGTGAAGGGCAACGCCGTGCAATATTAAGCCAATGATCTGGCCCAACGGCTGCTTCAAATCCATTTACAACGGCCTGCACAACTGCTTGTTTTGATTGACTTTGCTGCACTTTTTAAGCCTTTTAACACACAATTTAAGGTTTGATTTTGACTCATAGAATCAGCCGAGTATAGTGGCAAGGTTTAATAATTACTCTTAAAGAAAGGTAAAGTGTATGGTCGAGATTATCAATACCGTTAATGGCTGGGCATGGGGTGCACCCATGCTACTGTTAATTGCGATCACGGGTATCTTTCTTACTCTTGGCTTAAAAGCCTATCCCATACTCAATATCAAAAAAGGTTTCTCGCTACTTTGGTCTGGCCGCGTAGCTAAAGGCGAAGGCGACATCAGCGGCTTCAACGCATTAATGACCTCGCTATCGGCCACAATAGGCACCGGTAATATTGCCGGTGTAGCAACCGCCATTGCCATGGGTGGCCCCGGCGCACTTTTTTGGATGTGGATTATTGCCCTAATCGGCATGGCAACCAAATACGCCGAAGCAGTGTTAGCGGTTCATTACCGCGAAACCGATGAAAACGGCAACTTTGTTGGCGGCCCCATGTATTACATTAAAAATGGTTTAGGCGACAACTGGAAATGGATGGCGGTAGCGTTTGCCTTTTTCGGCATGATCGCAGGCTTTGGTATTGGTAATGGCGTGCAAGCCAACTCCGTTGCCGATGTTGTTTATAACTCGTTCAATGTGCCCGAACTAGTTACCGGTATAATTATGGCGATTTTAGCGGCCTTAGTATTATTAGGCGGCATTAAACGCATCGCTACTGTTGCCGGTAAACTGGTACCTTTTATGGCCATTGCTTATATCATTGGCGGCTTGATTTTACTGGTAATGTACTTTGATCGTATTCCTGAAGCGTTCAACACCATTATCACGCACGCCTTCACCCCGATTTCTGCTGTTGGTGGTTTTGCTGGTGCAACTGTGTGGGCAGCGATGCGCTTTGGTATTGCCCGTGGCGTATTTTCTAACGAAGCAGGTCTTGGTAGTGCACCGATTGCGCACGCTGCCGCACAAACTAATAACCCCGTGCAGCAAGGCACCATTGCAATGCTAGGTACGTTTATCGACACCTTAATTATTTGTACCATTACCGGTTTAGTTATTGTTGCTTCCGGCGCTTGGCAGTTACTTGACCCCGAAACCGGTAAAGCATTATCCGGTGCCACTCTCACATCAACCGCTTTTAGCCAAGGATTACCAACCGTAGCCGGTATTAATTTTGGTGAAATGATCGTTACCTTTGGTTTAATTATTTTTGCCTTTACCACCTTACTTGCTTGGTCTTTTTATGGCGAAAAATGTGCAGAATACTTGTTTGGTGTAAAATCCATCATGATTTTCAGAACTTTATGGATTGTTGCCATTCCGATTGGTGCAACTTTCCAACTGGATCTAGCTTGGTTAGTCGCCGATACTTTAAATGCACTAATGGCCGTACCCAACTTAATCGCCTTACTGCTACTTAGCCCAGTCGTGTTTAAGTTGACCAAAGCAGCTAATAAGAAAAACCTGTCGGACTAAAGTCCGACCTACTTTTATAATGTGCCCGACTTAACTAAAATGAAATGTTTTATGTAAATCGGGGTTTAGCCCGACTTAACTAAAATGAAATGTTTTATGTAGATCGGGGTTTAGCCCGACAATCTCCTCTGACAAAAATATATAAAATACCTTATTATACATTTTTGTTTATAAGCTCTTATTTTTAAATTACTACCTTCATATTGAATAGAGACACACCATGGCGCTTGATTTAACCCCTTTTACCCAAGACATTCGCAATACTGTTAAACAAGCCCTACTAGAAGATATAGGCGTGGATTCTGCGGGTAACCTACTTGAAAACGGCGACATTACCGCACAACTGATTCCTGCAGAAAACCAAGCGACAGCCCGTATCATCACTCGCGACCGCGCCATTATGGCAGGCTCTGCTTGGGTCAACGAAGTTTTTAAACAACTCGACCCTAGCGTTATCGTTAATTGGAAAGTCAACGACGGCGACTGGGCTGAACCCAACCAAGTCTTATTTGAACTTACAGGCTCAGCACGATCTTTATTAACCGGCGAACGCGCCGCGTTGAACTTTTTACAAACCCTATCGGCCACCGCCACACTCAGCCAGCACTACGCCGAAATGGTAAAAGGCACCGGTGTGATCTTACTCGATACCCGTAAAACCTTGCCTGGCTTACGCGTTGGCCAAAAATACGCGGTAAGCTTGATAGAAGCCTGCAACAACCACCGCATAGGTTTATATGACGCGTTTCTGATCAAAGAAAACCACATCCACGCTTGCGGCGGCATTACACAAGCGGTTGAAAAAGCCCACCAAATTGCCCCGGGTAAAAAAGTCGAAGTGGAAGTTGAATCCATGCAAGAGCTAACGGCTGCATTAGAAGCCGGTGCCGATATCATCATGCTCGACAACTTCAGCCCAGCACTTATGAAAGAAGCTGTTGCCCTAAACAAAACCTTTGAATGCGCTAAAAACCCAGTGGGCGAAACACAACACGCCAAACTAGAAGCCTCGGGCGGCATCACCACGCAAACCCTGCGCGCGTATGCAGAAACCGGAGTCGATTACATCTCGATTGGCGCACTCACCAAAGACTGCACCGCGGTGGATTTGTCGATGCGCTTGGTTTAAAACCGCGTTTTAACACAAGGCAAAACAATGCAAATATTCGGCATCACTCTTAATAGATACTCAATTCCGATTGTCTATTTAGCCTGCACCATTGTGGGCTTTTTGCTGATGCGTGAAAGCATTCATATCTTTCAGCAACCTTTAACCACACGGGCGATCTCACTTATATTAGGCACTGGCTTTATTGCCTTGTCTTTGCCTGCAATTGCCACTGCCAAAATAGCGCTACCTAAACAAGCCAGCGTACTGCTTATTATTTGGTTAGCCTGGACGCTGCTTTCTACCTTACTTGGCGACCAACCTTGGCCTGCTATGGTGCGCTGGTTTGAGATACTGACCAGCGTACTCATGGGCTTATGTTTGTATTTTATTCTCAGCAAGCAACCCGATCTGATTAACTTACTACTAAAGGCCATCGTTGCAGCGGTATTACTGTGTTTGGCTGCGTTTATTTTATATTGGAATCTATTAGCCAACCCCATTAAGCACAACTGGGTTAGCGATATTCCCTTTTTTGTGAATATTCGCCACTTTGGCCAGCTGATCGCGGTTGCGGTTCCTGTCGGTTACTTTTTATTAGAGATGCATGCTCGCGAGGGTAAAAAAACACACCAAAGCACTGGCTCAGGAATCACCGGCTACTTGATAATGAGCTACTTGATATTAAGCTGGGCATTAGTATTTTGGCTGGGCGGGCGTGGTACATTTTTGGCCGTAAGCATCACTACAGTATTGCATTTTTTTATTAGCAAAGAACACAAGCAATGGTTAATTATTGCGCCGATCGCGGGCTTAATTATTTCTCTGTTTTTTCTGGTAGACAATCCAAGCTTAAATTTATTAAGACATGTCGGTGAAAAGGGCGTGTCACTCAACGCCATGAGCTCATCACGCTTAGAAATCTTTATTGAATCTATTGTTCATTGGTGGCGAGTGGCACCGATCACCGGCATTGGCGCGGATGGATTTTTCTATATCATTCCAGCCATTGGAAATGCTGAAGGTATTGCTCATCCGCACAGCAGTATTATTCAACTGCTGTTAGCGTTTGGGCCTATTGGATTGTTAATTCCGAGTTACTTCTTTTTTGTACTCACAAAGCACATCATAAAAGCCGATCAAACCAGCCAATTGTTTTATCTTGTGCTGCTATCAACCTTAATACTGTCTGTATTCGACGGTATTCTTTATCACGCTTACGGGTTATTCATCAGCAGCATTATTGCAGGTATCTGTATCGCCTTAGCCTGGCCTAATGCTGATACCACTGCTGAAAATCAAGCAGCAAACAAAACGGCTATTGGCAAACCTGATACTGGCAAAGCAATATCTAGCAAAACAACTACCTTAGCTTTAATAGGCGCAATAGTAGCCAGCGCCAGTTACAGTTCTCTTTTTATCTACCAGTTGTATTATTCTCAATACGGTGTAAAAACTGAACAATGGATCAACTGGAACGCAGGCTACCCGCTGTATTTTTCTGAAACATGGAACTATCAGCGCTATAAAACAGAAGAAATGGAACTATTAAAGCAGCGCTATATCGAACGCCTTCACTCAAGCAGTTTAAAACAAAAGCAGGAACAACAATGACACTTACCGGTATTAATCGCTATCAAGCTTTTGCTGTCCACATGGCCATTAGCTTAATCATCTTTGCCGTTTTACTGATTTGCATTACCCAATATTGGTACCCAGGGATTTTATTCGATACCGGTAATGGCTGGAAAGCGATTGCCTTAATCGTCGGCATCGATCTGATTTTAGGGCCGCTACTCACCTTGATTGTGTTTAATCACAATAAAAACACACTCAAAATGGATTTATGGATCATCGCACTGGTGCAAACCGCGGCCTTAATTTATGGCACTTGGACCATTCATTCAAGCCGACCGTTAGCGATTGCTTATGTTAATAAAAGCTTTATTACCTTTTATGCCAATGCAGAAAATGCTAAAGATATAAAACAGGTGGTAAATCAACTTAATACGCGCCAACTGTTTTATCTATTTGATGATGAAAATCCAAGCCAATCACTTAACAGTAATCAATTAGCGCCTTATGCCGATCACACTAAAATGGTTACTAGTAATACAAGCGCATATCACCATAAGGCAGTAGGCAGTAATGATATTTGGGTACAAGTTGACCCACTTGCTTCTGCAAACCGTTATTTATTAATTAATAAAGACAGTGGAGCCATAATTAAATTTTCTAAAAAACCTAATTTAGAAGACAGCTTAGAAGATTCAAATTTAGAATCTATAGACTTAGAATAAAAAGATAATAAGCACACCTACTATCTAACAGGTCGTATTTTTTAACTAACTGACAAAAATTGTCAGTTAGTTAACTTGGTTATTTCCTAAAACCTATAATTGTTAACCAGTTAACATATCCCATTGATACTCAACTAGACGCCCGCACGCTCTGCAAGGTATGCTTTCTAGCACTTCTTGTCAGACACTGACAGCCGCTTACGAAAGTTGGCACAGTAACTGCAAATTGTAATACTTGTTAATTCAAACACTTGAACATTTAATCTTATTAAGTGTTCATTCATAAAAAGAACTATTGGAGCACTCCATGAAATCAATCCAAAAAGGTTTTACCTTAATCGAACTTATGATCGTAATCGCGATCATCGGTATTCTAGCGTCTACCGCCCTTCCTGCGTACCGTGAATATATTGTAAACAGCCAAATGGCAACTGCTTTTAGCTCAATTACCCCAATGCAGCGTGCAGTTGAAACCAATATTTCACGTAATGGTGGGGGTTGGGTTGGTCGCATGGTTGAATGTACTTCAGCTAGCACTGATAACTGTTGGGCCGTTACCTACGGAATGCGAGCTCTTCCTGATCCTGCAGTTATTGACGGTATTAATACTATTAGTTTCACTACTGCTAATGCAGGTCTTGCAAGTGCTATCGGTAATACGTGTACTAACTTTGGTTTGAACGTTCCTGCAATCGCTGGAGCAACTGCACCTGCTGCTGTAATTTCATTAAATTTTGATGGATCAATCGATACTGAGATTACTGGTATCGTGACATTAACTCCTTATGTATCAAGCCAAGGAACTACTTGGGTTGCTACTGCACCTGGTACTACAACACTTTCTGCTGGAGCAGGTCTAGCGGGCGTCGCATGCAAATGGATGCATGAAAACATTAACAGCTCATTCGGCTCTTAATAGCTGAGTAACTGATAGCTTTATAGCTAAATAAAAAGGCCCTTCGGGGCCTTTTTTATTGCCTGCAACTTATCAAACCAAATCAACTTTTTAGCCATCCATCTAGCTATTCCTTCAAACTACTTCACACTCTTTAAACTTCCTTCCCTACTCCGCTCTTGCTTTATATCCTCAGCCTTTCCTATTTTTTAATAATTGCAGTACACTAACTAACAGCGTTATAACAAAAAAAGCATCTTTCAAAAGCACTTATCAAAAAAGCACCTATTGTATGAATCTAAATGGTTTAGCCCGTTCATTAAATCTTGCCGGTTTAATTGATGCAGACAATGCTCATAAAGCCGTTGAGATTGCCAAAGCCGAAAAATCTACCTTTGTTGCGGTGGCGGTTAAAAATGGTTATGTCGATGCCTTGCAAGTGGCTAACCTAGCGTCTACTGAATTTGGTTTGCCGTTATTAGACATCGCCGAGTTTGATCATGAGCTATTTATTAAAGACATCGTCAGCAACGATCTGATCGAAAAGCACCGCGTACTGCCAATTTTTAAGCGCGGGAATCGGTTATTTCTTGCGCAAAGCGATCCTTCAAACATTACTGCGATAGACGAGATTAAATTCAATACTGGCATGAATGTAGAGCCGGTTATTGTTGAAGAAAACAAACTGGCGATTCTTGTTGAAAAATTTATCTCTGCCGAAGACAGCTCTTTTGATGATTTAGGTGACGAAGACCTAGAAGTCGATATTGAAAACCCAGAAGAAGAGCAAAAGCGCGATGAACCGGGTACGGGGGAAGATGCGCCGATTGTTCGCTTTGTGAATAAAATGCTGCTCGATGCCATTAAACAAGGGGCTTCTGATATTCACTTTGAACCCTACGAAAAACGTTATCGGGTGCGTTACCGAACAGATGGTATTTTAGAAGAGGTGTCCAGCCCACCGATTAACTTTTCGGGTAAAATTGCCGCGCGTTTAAAAGTGATGTCTAAAATGGATATTTCTGAACGACGCTTGCCGCAAGATGGCCGTATCAAGATGAAGTTATCGAAGAACAAAGCCATCGACTTTCGTGTGAACACACTGCCAACACTTTGGGGCGAAAAGATTGTATTACGTATTTTAGACCCTTCTAGTGCGCAAATGGGTATTGATGCGCTTGGTTATGAAGAAGATCAAAAAGCCTTGTATATGGAAGCGTTAGCCCAGCCGCAAGGGATGATTTTGGTTACTGGCCCTACAGGGTCGGGTAAAACCGTATCGCTTTATACTGGCTTGAATATTCTTAATACCGAAGAAGCCAACATTTCTACTGCCGAAGACCCAGTAGAAATTAACCTTGAAGGTATTAACCAGGTTAACGTTAACGCCAAAGTCGGTCTAGACTTTGGTGAAGCGCTGCGTTCGTTCTTACGTCAAGACCCCGACATTGTCATGGTGGGGGAGATTCGAGACTTAGATACTGCCTCTATCGCGATTAAAGCGGCGCAAACAGGTCACTTGGTATTATCGACCCTGCACACCAACAGTGCGCCAGAAACCTTAACTCGTCTTGCTAATATGGGCATACCTGCATTTAATATTGCAACCTCGGTTAGCCTAATTATTGCACAGCGTTTGGGCCGTCGTTTATGCAGTGCTTGCAAACAGCCTGCCGATATTCCAGAACAAGTGTTATTAGATGCAGGCATGTCTAAAGAAATGATTGCATCAGGCACTTTCTTTCAGCCAGTAGGCTGCGATGCGTGCAACAAGGGCTATAAAGGCCGTGTAGGTATTTACGAGGTGGTTAAGATTACACCAGCGCTATCAAAAATCATCATGGATGGTGGCAACTCGTTAGAAATTGCAGCAGTTGCAAAAGAAGAAGGGTTTAACAGCCTGCGTATTTCTGCACTGCAAAAAGTACATCAAGGTGTTACCAGCCTTGAAGAAGCGAATCGAGTGACATCCGATTAATGCTAGACCGATAAGATAATGGAACAAGACAATGGCCAAAGATAAAACACCCAAACAGATTACGTTTGAATGGGAAGGCAGCAATCGTAAAGGACAAAAGGTTAAAGGCGAAACTTCTGGCCCTAACATGGCAACGATTAAAGCGCAGCTGCGTAAACAGGGTATTCAGCCGGGTAAGGTAAAGAAGAAAGCAACGTCGTTAATCAATTTTGGCGGTAATAAAAAAATCACCTCTAGCGACATTACGTTTTTTACCCGCCAAATGGCCACTATGATGAAAGCCGGTGTGCCCTTGGTACAGTCGTTTGATATTGTGGGTGACGGTGTTGACAACCCAGCGATGAAAAAGCTAATTTCTCAGGTGCGAGACGACGTATCTGCGGGTAATGATTTTGCTTCGGCGTTGCAAAAACACCCCAATCATTTTGATGAGCTATTTTGTAACTTGATCCAATCGGGTGAGCAATCAGGTGCGTTAGAAACCATGTTGGATAAAGTGGCTATTTATCAAGAAAAGACTGAAGCGTTAAAAGCTAAAATCAAAAAAGCCATGATGTATCCTGCGATTACGTTATTGGTGGCTTCTGTGGTAACCGTTATCTTATTGGTAAAAGTTGTTCCTACCTTTGAATCGATGTTTAAGAGCTTTGGTTCTGATTTACCTGCTCCAACAAAAATGGTGGTGGCTATTTCTGAATGGACCCAAACCTATTGGTATTACATGGTTGCGGTGATTGTTGGTTTTATTTTTAGTTTAAAACAAGCCTTAGCTAAATCGCCTAGCTTTAAAGACAAGTTTGAAGCCGGCTTACTTAAAGCACCGGTATTTGGCGATTTAATTATGAAAGCCGCGGTTGCTCGTTTTGCCCGCGTTTTATCCACTACCTTTGCTGCCGGTGTGCCCTTGGTAGAAGCATTAGAATCAGTGGCTGGTGCCGTAGGCAACTCGGTATACCGTAAAGCAGTGATCAGTGTGCGCGACGAAGTTTCTCAAGGCCAACAAATGCACTTTGCTATGAGATCAACGGGTGTGTTTCCTAACATGGTTGTGCAAATGACCAGTATTGGTGAAGAGTCGGGCGCGTTAGATAGCATGTTATCGAAAGCGGCAGATTATTTTGAAGACGAAGTCGACAACGCTGTTGATAACTTAACCTCGCTAATGGAACCACTGGTAATGTCTTTCTTAGGGGTGGTGATTGGCGGCATGATTGTGGCTATGTATTTGCCTATTTTCGAAATGGGTAAAGCCATCTAATGATTTTTTCTTCCATGAGTGTGCAACTGGCTTCTTTTGCCGATGTTGCACACTATTTGCAGTATCAACCTTATGCCCTGCCCATTTTAGTTATTATTTTGTCGCTGTTGATCGGTAGCTTTTTGAACGTTGTGATTTTACGTTATCCGATTATGATGTTTCGCAGCTGGTTGATCGACAGTAAAGACTTAGCCGACAACCTACCGGACCATCCGGCGTTTAAAGATTTGGATACGCCTTATACCCTGTCGAAACCCTCATCTCACTGCCCGCACTGCCAAAGCCCGGTTAAAGCTTGGCAAAATATTCCAATTATCAGTTACATTTTATTAAAAGGCCGCTGCTCCGGTTGTGCCAAAACGGGCCATGATACTAAGATTTCTTTGCGTTACCCACTGGTTGAATTAGCAACGGCGTTATTAAGCGTTGCCTTGTTAATTAAGTTTCCGTGGTCTATTCAACTAGCAGCTATGCTGGTGTTTACTTGGGCGCTGGTGACGATGAGCATGATTGATATCGACCATCAGATTTTGCCCGACACCATGACTTTGTCGTTGTTGTGGCTTGGTTTATTACTAAACATTGACCATACCTTCGTTGATTTGCAGAGTGCGGTAATCGGTGCAGTCGCTGGTTATTTGTCGCTGTGGTCGGTGTTTTGGATATTCAAACTGGTCACCGGTAAAGACGGCATGGGGTTTGGCGACTTTAAACTCTTGGCCGCTTTAGGCGCTTGGTTTGGCTGGCAATTTTTGCCGATGATCATTCTTCTTTCGTCTTTGGTAGGCGCGGTTGTGGGTATCGCTGGCATTATGATTTTGGGCCGCGATAAAAATATTCCTATTCCTTTTGGCCCTTATTTAGCCGCTGCTGGTTGGATTTCCGCCATGTGGGGCGATGACATTATGAAGTGGTACTTACCATGGTAATTGGTTTAACCGGTGGTATTGGCAGTGGTAAGACTGCTGTAAGTGATCGTTTTAAAGCGTTAGGGATTCACGTAGTCGATGCCGACGTTGTGGCGCGTCTTGTGGTTGAACCCAATCAGCCTGCTTGGCATGACATTGTCGATTTTTTTGGCGCAAAGGTGCTACTAGAAGATCAAACGCTTAACCGCGCTTGGTTGCGCCAACAGGTGTTTGCTGATGCCGATAAACGCAAACAACTAGAAGCATTTACTCACCCACGTATTCGCGCTGAAATTGTTCGTGATCTAGCCAGTTCAACCTCCCCTTACACCATACTCGTATCGCCTTTACTGATCGAAAGTAAGCAAGCTCAACTGGTGAGCAAGGTGATTGTGGTGGATGTCGATGAAAGCACTCAAATAACGCGAACTTGCTCACGAGACAATAACGATGCGGAACAAGTTAAACGGATCATTAGCGCCCAGATAAACCGCGCAGAGCGCTTAAACCATGCCGATTGGGTGATTGATAATTGCCAACCAATCAGCACACTGGATGCGCGTGTAAAGACCTTACACCAAGAAATTTTATCACTGCTGACTTAATGCAGTTTTGAATCCTGCTGCTCTAGCTCCCACTGTTGCGACATCATTTCTTCTTCTACGCTTTTGCCAGGAATAGCATGGCTGCCATCTGCCCATGCACCTAGGTCTATGAGTTTGCAACGTTCGCTGCAAAAGGGGCGATTAACCGCTTCTGCTGCCCAAATAACGTCTTTTTTACAGGTAGGGCATTTTACTTTTAGCGGGCTGTTCATGTTGCTATTTCTCCTGAATAATTCGGCCTTAACTTAATCTGATCTTTGTATAATGCTATAGAGCTGGCGGTGACGATTGGCTAAGCAACTTCAAGATCGCCGCATTCGCCTCAGGAAATTGATAATCATTTAACTGATTAGGTTTAACCCAACGCAAAGGCTGTCTTTCTTTACCTTGCAATACCGTCGTCTCAAGCAGGTGTGCGCTGCTGAGAGCTGCCGTTTCATTATAAACCAACCACACATCGAGTAAGACGGATGTGTCGGGGTAGTGAAATGGAATGCTGATCAGCGGTGACATATTGATCACTGAGGTTGCCAAGCCCAGTTCTTCTTGTAATTCACGCTGCAAAGCCACTTGCACGCTTTCACCTTCTTCGACCTTGCCACCCGGAAACTCCCATAAACCACCTTGGTGCTGATGTTCAGCACGTTTGGCAATTAATAGACGGCCTTCACCTTTGTCGGCTCGGTCTTTTAGGCAGTCGAATACGATGCCTACTGCTACATGAACGTGTTTTTTCATTACGGACTCACTTCACATGTTTAACGACTTTTAAAAATTCTTATCCCTCTAACAACAATCTAAGAACGGTAATCTAAGAACGGTAATCAGCATTAATACTCACGTAATCGTGAGACAGATCAGTAGTCCACACACGCTCGCTAATATCACCACGGCCTAAGTGAATACCAATGGTAATTTCTGCCTGAGCAAAAACCGCGGCACCTGCTTCTTCGGTATAACTGGCAGCACGTGCGCCATTTTTTACAATGCAAACTTCATCAAGATAAATATCAATTTTTTCCAATACCATCTCCTTCACCCCAGCTCGGCCTACGGCGGCAAGTATTCGACCCCAGTTAGCATCGCTGGCAAACAAAGCAGTTTTTACCAGTGGCGAATGGGCCACCGTGTAAGCAACGTCTAAGGCTTCTTGTACGTTCGCCGCTTGTTCTACATTAATCGTCACAAATTTAGTGGCACCTTCGCCATCACGCACAATGGCATGAGAAAGCACGGTAAACGCGTTTAATAAGGCGGTAAAAACAGCTGGGTAACGTGGGTCGTTTTTGCTGCTTATTTCTGCCATGTCGGCTTTTGCTGTCGCCACTAAAATGCACGAGTCGTTAGTTGAGGTATCGCCATCAATGGTAACGCGGTTAAACGATTTATCCGCCAGTTCTTTGCACAGGGTATCCAATAATGGTTGAGCAATAACAGCGTCGGTAGTGACGTACGCTAGCATGGTGGCCATATTGGGCATGATCATACCTGCGCCCTTGGATATACCCGAAACGGTAATAACGTCTTTTTCTTCTGGCTTTTTAGCAGCACCTGCCGGTAATTCCACTTGCTGGCTATAGCCCTTGGGCAAGGTATCGGTGGTCATGATTCCTTCGGCAGCGCTCACCCATGCATTGTCATTCAGTACTTCTAATGCTTTAGGCAAAGCAGCCAATAGCTTATTCATTGGCAAAGGTTCACCAATCACACCGGTAGAGAAAGGCAGAATTTGTTGAGCATCTACCTCTGTTAAATAAGCTAATTGTGTACAAGTTTCCAGTGCATCGGCCAAACCTTGTGGGCCGGTGCCAGCATTGGCATTACCAGTATTGATAACTAAATATCGAATATTACCTTCTGCTAAATGCTTTTTAGCAACTTGTACAGGAGCAGCACAAAATGCATTTAACGTGAAAACGCCACTGACTCGGCTGCCTTCGGCTAATTCAAAAATGACTAAATCGTTACGCGCGGCATATTTAATTCCCGCTTGCGCAATGCCAATATTAACGCCATTTACTGGGTGATAATGTTTTAAGACTTCTAATCCAACCGCCATATTATTCTCACACTGTTTATTACTTGTTAGTTACTAATTATTAGATATTAATTATTTTTTAAACGTAAAAAGGGCAGCCTAAGCTGCCCCTTTATTTGAAAACCTAACACTACAAAAGCTATTTAGGCAGTCAATTTACCATGGCATTGCTTGTATTTTTTACCTGAACCACAAGGGCAAGGTTCATTACGACCTACTTTTTTATCTTCTCGTACAAACGGTTGAGCTGGTTCTGCGGAAGCATTTGCACCGTCATCACCTTCGCCTTCATTGGCAATGCTTTCTGCACTTTGATGCTGATAGCTCGCTTGCTTGGCTTGCGCTTCGGCTTGTGCTCGGCGCTGCTCTTCCAATTCGCGTACTTCGTCTTCTTGGCGAACTTTTACGTGCGATAAAATACGAATACTTTCACGCTTCATGTTTTCTAACAACTCTTGAAACAACTCAAACGCTTCACGCTTGTATTCTTGCTTAGGGTTCTTTTGTGCATAACCGCGTAAATGAATGCCTTGGCGCAGGTGATCCATGGTGGCCAAATGCTCTTTCCATAAATTATCAACCACTTGCAGCATTACTTGTTTTTCAAACATACGTAATGGATTTGCTTGCCCTGGCACGGTCTCTACTGCATCTTCTTTTGCTTTATAAGCGTCATTAACCGCAGCTTCAATGCGTTCACGCAAAACTTCTTCATACAATTTATCGTCTGCGTCTAACCACTGCTGCAAGGGTAACTCTATATCAAATTCTGATTTAAGCTCTTCTTCTAGACTGGGAATATCCCATTGTTCTTCTAGGCTCTGACGAGGAATGTGGGTATCGATCACTGTTTTTAACACATCATGACGAATGTTCGCTACCACTTCTGAAATATCATCAGAAGCCATAATGTCGTTACGCTGATCGTAAATTACTCGGCGCTGATCGTTCGCTACATCATCGTATTCTAATAATTGCTTACGAATATCAAAGTTACGACCTTCTACTTTGCGCTGGGCTTTTTCGATGGCGTTACTCACCATGCGGTGCTCAATAGATTCGCCTTTTTCCATCCCCAGTGCTTTCATCATGTTGCGGATACGATCAGACATAAAGATGCGCATTAAGCTGTCTTCTAACGACAAGAAGAAGCGTGAAGAGCCAGCATCACCTTGGCGACCAGCACGGCCACGAAGCTGATTATCGATACGACGAGATTCATGACGCTCGGTTGCAATAATGTGCAAACCGCCAGCAGCCAATACGTCGTCATGGCGTTTTTGCCAAGCAACTTTGCTATCTGCGATTTGTTGTTCGCTGGGGTTATTTAACCCGGCTACTTCGACTTCCCAGTTACCACCCAACACGATATCGGTACCACGACCTGCCATGTTGGTAGCAATGGTTACTGAACCTGCCGCACCCGCTTGGGCAATAATTTGTGCTTCTTTTTCGTGCTGCTTGGCGTTTAGTACGCTGTGTGGCACTTTAGCGTCGGCAAGCGCTTGCGACAATAATTCAGATGTCTCAATCGATGCAGTACCTACCAATACCGGACGCTGCTGTGCAACGACTGAACGAATTTCTTCAATAACCGCTTGGTACTTTTCACCTTGGGTTAAAAATACTAAGTCGTTATAGTCAATACGTTTTACTGGCTTGTTGGTTGGAATGGCAACCACCGCCAAGTTATAAATTTGGTGGAATTCAAACGCTTCGGTATCTGCAGTACCGGTCATGCCACTTAATTTATTGTATAAACGGAAAAAGTTTTGGAAGGTGGTAGAGGCCAACGTTTGGCTTTCGGCTTGAATGGCAACGCCTTCTTTTGCTTCAATCGCTTGGTGTAAACCTTCACCCCAGCGACGACCCGGCATAGTACGGCCGGTATGTTCATCGACAATCACAATTTGATTGTTTTGAATAATGTAGTCGATGTTTTTCTGGTAAATTACTTGTGCACGCAACGCGGCATTTACATGGTGTAAAAGCGTTAGGTTAGAAGCAGAGTATAAACTTTCACCGGCTTTCAGAATGCCTTCTTGCTCTAGCATTTCTTCTACAAATTCATGGCCTGCTTCGGTCAATTCAATTGAGCGCTGCTTTTCATCTAATATATAGTGGCCTGGTTTACCGTTTTTACCTTCTTCAGCTTCAATGTGCTGGCTCATCTGTGGAATAAGAACTTTCATTTTCTTGTACAGTTCAGAGCTGTCTTCTGTTGGCCCAGAAATAATCAACGGCGTTCTGGCCTCATCGATTAAAATCGAGTCTACTTCATCGACGATGGCAAAGTTCAGTTCACGCTGTGATTTTTCTTCGGTTGAAAAAGCCATATTGTCGCGTAAATAATCAAAACCGAACTCGTTGTTAGTACCATAAGTAATATCGCAAGCGTACTGAGCACGCTTAGTGGCTGGGTCTTGGCCTGGTACAATAACACCCAAGGTTAGCCCTAAGAATTCATACAATGGACGCATCCATTCAGCATCACGACTGGCCAGATAGTCGTTCACGGTAACAATGTGAACACCCTTGCCTTCAAGTGCATTCAAATAGGTAGCGAGTGTTCCTACTAACGTTTTACCTTCACCGGTTTTCATCTCGGCGATGTTGCCTTCGTGTAGCGTCATACCACCAATTAGCTGAACATCAAAGTGTCGCATCTTCATCACACGCTTACTGGCTTCACGACAAACGGCAAAGGCTTCTGGCAAGATCGCGTCTAACGATTCTCCGGCACTAATACGTTGTTGAAGTTCAGGGGTTTTTGCTTGTAATTCACTATTTGTTAAAGAAGCTATGGCGTCTTCGAGTGCATTAATTTTGACTACGACTTTTCTCATGCGCTTTAATTCGCGGTCGTTTTTGCTTCCAAAGATTTTACTGAATAGATTACCGATCATGATTATTATTTTTTAAACCCAAAAAAATAGAGACAGCGAGAACAACCCAAGAAAAGCACAGAAAGATCTTTAATAAGGCATTCCCATATTTATAACAAAAAAGAGAATGATTACAAAGATTTAGCGCAGCGTGCGATGCAAATAAGCAGAAGGATCGACGGTGCGACCATTTTTGTAGACTTCAAAGTGAACGTGTGGGCCGGTAGAACGACCACTGCTGCCCATAAGTGCAATCACATCGCCCTTACGAACTACGTCACCAAGATTAACTTTGATTTCAGCGCCATGAGCATAACGTGTCTTGTAACCATTACCGTGGTTGATTTCAACCAATTTACCATAGCCATAACGTGAGCTGGCCCAAGTAACTACTCCAGAGGCAACAGCGATAACGTCGGAACCTTCTTTACCTGCAAAATCAACACCGGCATGCCAAGCTAAACGGCCATTAAATGGATCGGTGCGCTTGCCGTAGCGTGAAGACATCCAGCCGCGTTTAATTGGGCGACCTGCAACAAAGGTATCGGTTTTGATTTTGTTGGCTAGCAACAGATCATCTAGCACTTCGAGTTGTTGTTCACGGCGGTCTATTTTAGACGCCATGTCATCTAAAACGGTTTGAATTTCTGGCGCTTGATACGATTCGCCCAGTGTTCCGGGGCCACCTACTGCTGGCACTGCAGAGAAATCAAACTCATCGCCATTGATGCTGGTAACGTCGATTAAACGCTCACCCAAAGCGTCGATGCGTAATATTTTGGCCTGTAACTCTGCAAGGCGTAGGGTTAAACCATCGAGTTCTTGATCAGCGTGTTGACGGATTTGTTGCAGTTCTTGACGTTGTTCGTCGAGGTCTTTTTCCCAGGCTTCGGTTGCCACTGGGTCAAACAGGCCTTTGTCGGCCAAATGAGCTGCTAATAAATAGCCGGTAGCGCCCATAGCAAACGGCAACACACACATGGACGCAAGCAGCATAAAACGCGCTACCGGTCCTAGAGAGTATGTCTTCGATTGTCCATGTCGTTTACCGACGATAATTATATTCATAACAACTAGTGTAATTCTCCAAACATAATTAAGGCCATAGTAAATATGGCCTTAATTATGGAATATCAAAACAAGTCAGCAAATATCAGATTAAATTGCTGCAACCGGTTTTGTGTATGAGATGGGCGCATCTTCTTCTTCGAATTCTACAAATTCCCATGCGTCTGTTTGCAGTTCGAGTGCTCTTAATAATTTATTGTTTAAACCGTGTCCTGATTTAAAACCAATAAACTCACCCATTAGGCTGTAACCCAACAGATAAAGATCACCAACGGCGTCTAAAATTTTGTGTTTCACGAACTCATCGTCGTAACGCAAGCCGTCTTCATTTAGCACACGGTATTCATCAACAACAATGGCGTTATTAACACTGCCACCAAGTGCTAAATTTTTAGAACGTAAAAATTCGATGTCTTTCATGAAGCCAAAGGTGCGTGCACGGCTAACTTCTTTAACGAACGAGGTTGAAGAGAAGTCTAAGCTGGCTTTTTGGGCACTTTGCTTAAATGCTGGGTGATCAAACTCAATTTCGAAAGTGACTTTAAAACCGTCATAAGGTACGAATGAGGCAATTTTATCGCCCTCACGTACTTCTATCTTCTTTTTAATGCGAATAAAACGCTTAGCTTTTGATTGCTCAGCGATACCTGCAGACTGAATTAAGAATACAAATGGACCAGCACTGCCGTCCATAATAGGCACTTCTTGAGCGCTAAGTTCTACGATGGCATTATCGATGCCTAAGCCAGCCATTGCCGATAGCAAGTGCTCGACTGTATCGACGCGAACGCCGTCTTGAACAAGCGTTGTAGACATAGTGGTTTCACCCACATTGGTCGCTTTTGCTGGAATATCTACGACTGGGTCAAGGTCGACACGTCGAAAAACAATACCATGATCGACGGGGGCTGGCTTAAGTGTCAGATAAACTTTTTCACCTGAGTGCAAGCCAACACCAGTTGCACGGATTGTATTTTTGAGTGTACGTTGACGAATCATATCGGTTTACCAATATTGTTGAAAAAAACTAACTAATTATTAAAAATGGCGGCTCATTATACCAATTATAGATGAGCACGCCAGTAACAATTTATTAATCAGCTTGTCTACGCAGAAAAGCAGGTATGTCTAAATAGTCCATATCCTTCGCTTTTGCGCTGGCTGTATCTGGCGCAGAAGCCTTTGCGGCGGCCGCTGCAGCAGCTTTTTGACGAACATGTGCTGGCTTATCTAACTCAGCATAATCAGCTACAGTTGTTGGTGCTTTTTTAACCACTTCTGGTGTTACGGTATTATCAACCACCTTTTTTGGCTTTTCGGCAGCGCCTTTATAACCAAGACCTGTTGCAACGACCGTCACTTTCAATTCGCCGCTTAGTTCTGGATCAATTACGGTACCCACAACAACGGTTGCATGCTCTGATGCAAACTCTTCAATAACTTCGCCTACTTCTGTAAATTCACCCAGAGATAAATCCAAGCCTGCGGTTACATTTACTAAGATGCCACGAGCACCTTGCAAATCAACATCTTCTAATAGCGGGCTACCAATAGCGGCTTCTGCTGCTTCACGAGCACGATTGTCGCCAGTAGCTGATCCCGTTCCCATCATTGCTTGACCCATTTCAGACATAACGGTTCGTACGTCGGCGAAATCGACGTTGATCATACCAGGACGCATAATCAAATCGGCGATGCCTTGAACAGCACCCAACAAAACATCGTTAGCTGCACTAAAGGCATCTAGTAATGTGCTGTTTTTACCTAATACACTGAGCAATTTTTCATTTGGAATAGTAATTAATGAATCGACACTTTCGGCTAACTGAGTCAGTCCTTGTTCAGCGATTAACGTGCGTTTCTTACCTTCAAATGGAAATGGCTTAGTAACAACGGCAACCGTTAAGATGCCTAATTCTTTTGCTACTTCAGCAACAACAGGTGCGCCGCCTGTGCCAGTACCGCCCCCCATTCCTGCTGTGATAAAAATCATGTCAGCGCCGCTGATCGCTTCTGCAATGCGCTCGCGATCTTCCATCGCTGCTTGGCGTCCGATTTCTGGATTCGCCCCCGCACCGAGTCCTTTAGTAACTGCACCACCTAGTTGAATTACTGATCGAGCTTCTACATTACGCAGTGCTTGCGAATCTGTGTTAGCGCAAATAAATTCTACGCCTTCAACATTATTAGCTAGCATGTGTTGAACAGCATTACCGCCGCCACCACCCACACCAATTACTTTAATTACTGCACTTTGTGGTAGATCATCTGCCAATCCGAACAGATCCCCTTCACCTTGCTGAGACATAGCCCCTACCTCCATTACTTAGCCTTACGCTGCGCTATAGTTATTAAATATTAAAAGTTGTTTTGAATCCATTGTTTTACACGCGAAATGAAGTCTAATGGCACTTCTTCTCGATTATTTTTTTTCACTGGATCATTTTGTTGTGCTGCAGCGTATTGAAGCAGCCCAACGGCTGTTGCATACACTGGATTATTAATTACTTCTGTTAAACCAGAAACACCTACCGGCTTGGCTAAACGAACGGGCATGTGAAAAATTTCTTCAGCAAGTTCTACCACGCCTTCCATTTTTGCAGTGCCTCCGGTTAAGACAATGCCTGCAGCGACTAATTCTTCATAACCACTGCGGCGTAATTCACCTTGTATTAAAGTAAATAATTCGTCGTATCTTGGTTCAACGACTTCTGCTAACGCTTGTCGCGATAAATCACGAGAAGGTCGATCGCCCACGCTGGGGACTTTAATTGTTTCATCTTCTTTTGCTAACTGCGTTAATGCACAAGCGTATTTAATTTTTATTTCTTCGGCGTGTTGCGTGGGTGTACGCAAGGCCATAGCGATATCATTCGTTACCTGATCACCGGCGATTGGAATCACTGATGTATGACGAATAGCCCCGTCGGTAAAAATTGCGATATCCGTAGTACCACCACCAATATCAACTAAGCACACGCCCAGTTCTTTTTCATCTTCGGTTAACACCGCATAACTCGATGCTAACTGCTCTAAAATGATACTGTCGGTTTCTAAACCACAACGTTGCACACAACGTTCAATATTTTGTGCGGCATTGGCAGCGCTGGTTACCATGTGAACTTTGGCTTCTAGGCGAACACCCGACATACCAATCGGTTCTTTAATACCTTCTTGAGCATCGATCGAATACTCTTGTGGTATCACGTGTAAAATTCGACTTTCACCGTTCAGTTGTACGGCTTTTGCTGCTTCGATTACGCGCTCAATATCACCGTGGGTGACTTCACGATCTTTAATAGCCACCATACCGTGTGAGTTCATCGATTGAATGTGACTGCCGGCAATACCCGCATAAACTGAGTGTATGCGACAACCCGCCATCAACTCCGCTTCTTCTACTGCACGCTGAATCGATTGCACAGTGGATTCGATATTAACCACCACGCCTTTTTTCATACCGCGACTTGGGTGTGAGCCAAGCCCGACGATTTCAATGCCGCCATCAGCGGTCACTTCACCTACGATAGCGACAACTTTCGATGTGCCTATGTCCAGTCCAACCAGCATGTTTTTTTGCTGCCCTTGACTCATTGTCTATCTCCTAAGCTGGAAGCCATTTTATGGCTGCCCCTTTTCCATATCTAAGATCAACAACTGCAACTTTTTCTTGTGGCAGTATTTTTAATAACTCAATCAAGCGTTCTACACGTTGTTCAATTTGCTGACGACCTAAACGAATCGTCCAACCATTTTCTAATTGTATTTCCCAGCTGCCTACCGAATTCATGGTTAAACTAACCATGGCAGCATTAACCGAAGACAAGCGCGTTTGAAAACGCTGAAACTGTCGCATTACTTGCGCAGTTTTTTGCTGTGGCCCAAACAGCTTGGGTAGTTCTTGGGTGTTAAAGCGTTCGGGTAATAACAGCTCTTCACCTTTTGGGTTCAATAGCGTTTGTTGATTCCAAACCGCTACCGGAATGTCTTCTTTAAATTTAACCAATAGTGTTTCTGGCCAAACTTTTTTTACCTGCACACTTTTAATCAGTGCCAGTTGTTCTAATTCGTATTTTACTTGCCTTACATCTAAGGAAAAAAAGTTTTGCTCTTTTACCCACAATAGTTGTTTTGCTAAATCATTAGCTTGCCAGTAACGAAACTCACCCTCAATCTCTACATTTTCTACCGACCAGCCCCAGCGAACTTGCTGTAATCCCCAAAAGCTGGCAAATAAAAGTGCGCTAATAAAAACACCTTGTATAAACCAAGTCGGAATTGCTGCCAATGTTTGTGTTAATGAAAAAGGTGTTTTCTTTTCTAAGCGGGTTGCTCCCCTACTAGCCTTTCTCTTTTTATCAACACCTTCGTGCTTTCGTCCTTTAGCCTTATCTTTCATTGATTGTATTTGCATTGGTTTAATCCTTTAAGTTTGCACACATCAAACAGTTTGCTGCAAAATATTTACTACCAACGCAGGCATAGTTAAACCGGCTGCTTTTGCCGCCATTGGCACTAAGGAATGATCCGTCATTCCTGGGCTGGTATTAACTTCTAACAACCAAAAATTACCTTCACGATCTTGCATGGCATCAACCCGACCCCAGCCACTGCAACCCACTAGTTTAAATGCTTTTAGCGACATTTTTTGCAGTTCGCTTTCTGCATAATCAGGCAAACCTGATGGCAATAAATACTGGGTGTCGTTGGCCTTATATTTGGCATCGAAATCATAAAAATCATGAGTCGTTTTTAATTGAATTGCCGGAAGAACTTGGTCTCCTAAAATCGCAACGGTAAACTCTTTGCCTTCTATATATTGTTCAGCAATAACTAAATCATCATGCTGCGAAGCAAACGCATAGCTGTCGGCCAATTCTTCACTGCTGTGTACTTTGCGCATTCCAATGCTGGAACCTTCACGCGCTGGCTTGACCATGGCTAACCCTCCTAAGGTTTGCATGATTGAGCTCCAATCGCTGTTAGGCTCTAACACAAACGCTTTCGGCGTCGCTACTTGGCAAGCATCCCATACTAATTTTGTACGCCACTTGTCCATACCCAACGCTGAAGCCATAACACCGCTGCCGGTATAAGGTTTGTTTAGTAATTCCAACAAACCTTGCAATGTGCCGTCTTCGCCACCACGACCGTGCAAAGCAATAAATGCACGATCAAATTTTGCCTGAGTTAATTGCTCTGCTGCGTTATGTGAAACATCAATCGCAAAGGCGTCTACTCCAGCTTCTAATAAAGCATTTAATACCGCGTGGCCGCTATCAAGTGATACCGACCGCTCTGCCGATGTGCCCCCCATTAATACGGCCACTTTACCTAACGCTGCTTTTTCTTCAGCTGAAATGCGGTATGTCATATCAATCACGACCTTCTACTACAGAGCTTTTTATATGACGACTGTTGGCCATAATTTGCGGCAGCTGCTGAGTCAGCGTTATCGCTAAGCTGCCAATGTCACCAGCACCTTGGGTTAATAACAAATCACCTGGCTTTAATACTTTGCTCAACACTTGTGCAATGTCTTCATCGCGCTCGACGAATACCGGATCGAGCGAACCACGTTGACGAATACTACGGCATAATGATCGACCTTCAGCACCTGCAATTGGTTTTTCACCGGCAGGATAGACATCCATTAATAACAGCACATCCGGCTCGGACAACACTCGCACAAAGTCTTCATACAAGTCACGAGTTCGGCTGTAACGATGCGGTTGAAAAAGTGCCACTAAACGACGTTCAGGAAAGCCTTTACGAATAGCTTCTAAAGTCACTTCTACTTCTCTGGGGTGATGACCGTAATCATCGACTAATAATACGCTGCCTTCGTTGCCTTCTAAATCGGTGCATTCTACTTCTGCACATACTTGAAAACGGCGTCCCACACCGGCAAAATTTTCTAGGGCGTGGACTATTGATTCGTCATCCACTTTTTCATCGCAAGCCACCACAATCGCCGCCAAAGCATTTAATACATTATGAACACCTGGCATGCGCATACGCACAGTTAAATCTTTTGCCCCTTGCGGACGTTTAACCGTAAAGCGAGTAAACAAACCTTTTTGTTGAATATCTACGGCCTGATAATCGGCGTCGTCAGACAAACCATAAGTAATAAAATGACGTGAAACGCGAGGTAAAATATCGCGTACATTATCATCATCAATGCACAATACTGCCAAGCCATAAAACGGTAAATTATGTAAAAAATCGATAAATGTTTGTTTTAATTTATCAAAATCACCACCATAAGTTTCCATGTGATCGGCATCGATATTGGTAATGATCGATGTCATTGGTTGCAGGTGTAAAAACGATGCATCACTTTCGTCGGCTTCGGCCACTAAATAACGACTAGCACCCAAACGTGCATTGCTGCCAGAACTGTTTAAGCGTCCACCAATCACATAAGTCGGATCTAGTTTTGCTTGCGCTAAAATAGAAGTCACTAAACTGGTAGTCGTGGTTTTGCCATGAGTACCAGCAACTGCAATACCATGACGAAAACGCATTAATTCGGCCAGCATTTCTGCACGGCGCACAATCGGAATACGTTTTTCGATGGCGTATTGTATTTCAGGATTACCTTCATCAATGGCAGTCGATACAACCACTACATCAACACCGTCTACGTTTTCTTTTAAATGGCCTAAAAATACTTGCGCACCCATATTGCTTAGATGCTGAGTTACTGCAGATTGACGCAAGTCTGAACCACTTATTTGGTAACCTTGATTGAGTAATACTTCGGCAATGCCACACATACCAACGCCACCAATACCAATAAAATGAATGCGTTTTATACGGCGCATTTCTGGTATTGCGTAGGCTTCTGCTGGCCCGGTTGTTAGTGGGTTTTCGTTAGCCATTAATTGTTTAACCTTATTTGTTTTATGACTTGCTCGGCAACGACTTCGGTTGCATTAGCAATAGATGCATTAGCCGCAGCGAGTGACATCATTTTAATCTGTTGTGGATTTTCTGCGTAGTACTGCCAGCGCTGGGCTAGCCATTCACCACTTAATTCTGTTTGTTGTTTTAACTCTGCAGCACTCGCATCAACTAATATTTGCGCATTTGCAGTTTGATGATCATCGGCAGCAAATGGAAAGGGAATCAAGATCGACGCTTTACCAGCACAGGCTAACTCCGACACTGTGAGTGCACCAGAACGACAAATTACCAGATCAGCCCATTGGTAAGCCGCTGCCATATCATCAATGAAAGCAACCACTTTAGCTTTATCAAATAAGCCTTTATTGGCGTATAATTGTTGCACTTGTTTGATGTTCTTTTTGCCCACTTGATGCCACAGATTGGGTAAAGCGTAATTGGCTTTATTGTTAATTTTTTGTTCTTGTATAAGCGCCAACGCATCGATAACCGCATTGTTTATTCCAATCGCGCCTAAACTACCACCAACCACCAACACATTCAGCTTTTCTTTTGTAAAATCTACAGTTTTTTCTGCTGATTCTTCTGAATTAATTTGAGCATCATTTAAATTATTTGAATCACTTAAATTATTTTTTAATTTAACAATATTAGCGCGCACCGGATTACCCGTTGTTAAAAACGTACCCGCCGCAATTGCTTTTTTATGATTGCCCTTAAACGTATTAGCAAAAGCCTGCATCACTACACTCGACATCGGTTTTAATAAACGGTTGGTCAAACCAGGAAAGGCATTTTGCTCGTGAATTAATAATGGGATTCCCATTAATTTTGCTGCCACACCACCAGGACCTGTGGCAAAACCACCCAATCCTAATACCGCATTAGGTTTAATAATGTTCATAAAACGCCATGCTTGATAAATGGCTTTCAATATTTTGAACGGTGCTGCTAACCAAGCCAATTTACCTTTACCGCGTAAACCCGTTACTTGAATGCAATGCAGTGGATAACCCGCTTTAGGAATCACTTCCGCTTCAATACCCACCGCAGTGCCTAACCAATGAATGCTATAACCTTGCGCTGCCAATTCATCTGCAACGGCTAACGCAGGAAACACATGCCCGCCAGTACCACCGGCCATAATCATTACCGTTTTATTTGTCATGATGGCCACCGTTTAATTCTTCCACATAGGCATCAAAGCCAGTAACGTATTCATTAGCTTTGCCAGTTTCAGCGCTGGCTGTTGTCGATTTTTTAACTGCTTTTTTTGCTTTTGCTTTTGGCTTGGCTTTTGCCCCGTCTAACTCAACACTCACTCGATAGACTAAAGCCACCATCACACAACAAATGACTAAACTACTTCCACCATAACTAAAAAACGGCAGGGTTAACCCTTTGGTCGGCAACAAGCCAGTATTAACGCCTAAATTAATAATAATTTGTAAGCCAAACAAGGTCGCAATACCAAAACAAATAAAGCCCCCATATAAGTGGCCAACTTGCTGAGAGCGCCAACCAATAATAAGGCATTGTGCCAAAAAGAAAGTCAGCAAACCTAAGGCAAATAATCCTCCCACTAAACCTGTTTCTTCTGACCAAATAGCAAACACAAAATCGGTGTGCGCTTCTGGCAAGTAAAATAATTTTTGTACGCTTTCACCCAAGCCTGTACCCCATAACTCACCACGGCCAAAAGCAATTAATGCTTGCGCTAGTTGATAACCAGAACCATACACATGGTCGGGGTGAAACGGATGCCAAAAATTGGTTAAACGCGCTAAGCGATATTCTTCACCGGTAATCATGACATAGCCGACTAACAAGGTAGCGACTGCTAATAAGAAAAATTGGCCAGCTTTAACACCGCCTAAAAACAGCAAAACCAACACTGCGCCCATTAAAACTACAACCGAACCAAAGTCAGGTTCTAACAATAAAAGTAGTGTAATTAGAGCCAGAATCATTAAGGGTTTAATAAATCCCCACCACTGATTCTGCACTTGTACTTGGCGACGAATTAAATAACCAGAGATATAAAGCACGACGGTAAATTTAACAATTTCAGACGGCTGAATTTTAATAAACCCTAAGTTTAACCAACGAGCGCTGCCATTTACCTCGTGGCCAATGCCAGGAATTAATACTAAAACCAAGCCTACAATTCCAATCAACAACCACAACCAATCGGTTTTTCGCCACCACGACAAGGGAATAAGACTGGTTAAAAATGCAGCGACAATACCCAATATAATGTACACACCGTGACGAATAGAAAAGTGAGCAGCGTTGCCTGTGTAGGTTTCTGCAATATTGGTGGAAGCAGACATTACCATCACCCAACCTAAGGCCATTAACCCTAGCCAAGACCAAACAAGAGCATTCATTTTTAGCGGAGCAATGTGATCGATAAACTGTTTGCTCTTTAACTGGGTTAACCAGTTTGACGTGCTTACTGAGCCAATAGAAGAGGCTGATGATTTAGTGTTCATACTGCCCTCCTGCTTTTACTAACTGCTCAAAAATCTCGCCCCGCTGCACATAGTTATCGAACTGATCAAAACTGGCACAAGCTGGTGAAAATAAAATAATGTCGCCTGCGACAGCAACAGCCTTAGCTTTTTCTAATGCCTGTTCAAGGGTTGCTGATTGCACCGTGGTAACGGTTTTCTCTGCTATTTGATCGTTGGCATTTTTTTCTGCAACAGTTGATTTGTTAGTTGAAGCAATAGTTGAAGCAATAGTTGAAGCATCACGACCAAATAATTGCACATTTTTAACGTGCAACTGACACATTTCAGCAAGTGCAGTAAAGTCTTGATCTTTACCGACACCACCTGCAATCAAAATTAATTTTTTATCGTTAGCCAAGCCGTTAATTGCCGCTAAGGTAGAACCCACATTAGTGCCTTTGGAATCATTGAAGTAACTCACGCCCTCATATTCAGCAACCCAAGCACAACGGTGCGGTAAACCGGTAAAATTGGTTAATGCTTGCTGAAGCTGAAAATCAGTCACTTTAAAATCTAATGGTAGTGGCTTATTTGATGTATTCGTTGATGTATAAGTTGATGTCTCGGATAAAGACTCCACTAAAGCAATCGCAGCTAAGGCGTTTAATTGATTGTGACGACCTTTAATTTTTAATTGTTCAACAGGGAAAATATTTTTTTGCTGAAATACTAAATAATTATCAGCACTGATCGCATATTGATTTTTAGCCGCAATCGGATTGTTTGCAATAGTTAAACCAAAACTGCGCGTTGGCATCGCGCTACTGGTAAGCGGTTGGGTTAATGCGTCTTCACGATTAACCACCACACTTTTACAACCCTGAAAAATTCGGTGCTTAGCTTGATGATAAGCCATCATTGATGAATAACGATCCATGTGGTCTTCGCTTAAATTCAACACACAAGCAACATCGGCAGATAAATTATGCGTTGTTTCTAATTGGAAGCTCGACAATTCAACAACGTAACAATGATAATCTGCATCGTTTAGTAAAACATCCAATACAGGAGTACCAATGTTGCCACACACTGCTGGCTTATGACCCGCAGCGGCTAAAATATCACCCACTAAGGTGGTAACGGTACTTTTGCCGTTAGAACCGGTAATTGCAATAACCGGTTTAGTCACGTATTCAGCAAACAGATCCACATCACCTGTCACTCGACTGCCCTGCTGCTGGGCAAACACAATGGCAGGTTCTGCGATAGCGATACCTGGGCTAACAATTAATTCACTGTACTGAGATAAAAACTCACCCTTTAACACATTGCTAAAGTCACCATTAAACAGTTGGCTAGCCGGAAATTCTGCTGCAATATCGCTTTGATTTGGCAAAGACTCGCGAGTATCACAGAGATCAAATGACATCCCTTTAGCCTTCAAAAAACGCGCACACGAAAGCCCTGTTTGGCCCATGCCGATAATTAAGCGTTTTTGATCTGAAGCAATCAGGTTTGTCATCGTTATTTTATCTCTCCGTCATTGTATATTTAGCGTATTTTTAATGTCGCCAAGCCAGCTAAAACCAAAATCAAAGTCACAATCCAAAAGCGCACAATCACACGCGGCTCTGGCCAGCCTTTTAATTCATAATGATGGTGTAAAGGTGCCATGCGAAAAATGCGCTTGCCGGTTAATTTAAACGAACCTACTTGTAAAATTACCGACACGGTTTCGGCAACAAAAATACCGCCCATAATAAAAAAGATAATTTCTTGGCGAGTAATCACTGCCATCATGCCCAAGGCTGCGCCTAAGGCTAACGAACCTACATCGCCCATAAATACTTGCGCGGGATAAGTGTTAAACCATAAGAAACCAACACCTGCGCCCACCAACGCACCACTAAACACTACCAATTCACCTGCCCCTAAAACATAAGGAATCGATAAATATTCAGAATAGTTAACGTTACCGGCAAAATACGCACACAAACCCAAAGCAGCACCTACCATCACCGTGGGTAAAATTGCTAAGCCGTCTAAACCATCGGTTAAGTTAACGGCATTACTGGCACCTACGATCACGAAGTAACTCAGTACAATATAAAAAATTCCTAGCTCAATAATCACATCTTTAAAAAATGGAATAATCAACGATGTTTCTGCCGTAGTAGGCGCGGTCATAAATAAATACACCGCAACCACAATGGCTAATAACGATTGCCAAAAATACTTCCAGCGCCCGGGTAAGCCACGAGAGTTTTTCTCGACTACTTTGCGATAATCATCTACCCAACCAATGGCACCAAACGCTAACGTGACTAGCAAGGTCACCCAAACGTATTTATTTTCTAAGTTGCCCCACAATAACGTAGTAACAGTGATGGATAATAAAATTAATGCCCCCCCCATGGTTGGGGTGCCGGCTTTACTCAAGTGAGATTTAGGGCCATCTTGACGTACAGACTGGCCAATTTGATATTCGCGTAATTTACGAATAACTTTTGGGCCTAAAAATAGCGCCACCGTTAATGCGGTAATCACGGCAAAAATTGCGCGCAATGACAAATATTGCACAACAGCAAAGCCTGAATGAAATTGTGTTAGGTATTCTGCAAGCCATAACAGCATGTTTATTGTTCCCCAGTAGTATGTGAAACGTGATCGACACGTTTCAACGACAGAGCTGAAACAATGTTGTCCATTGCTGCACTGCGCGAGCCTTTAACCAAAAATATTTGGCCAGGCTGTTTATTAGTATTTATATGATTTAATAATGAATCTTGTTGTTCAAACCACTGTGCGTTTTGTCTTGCATCACTGCCTGAAGCTTGATTAAAAGCAGCAATCGCATGACGGCACTCACGGCCGGTGGCAACAAAATTAGCAATTCCCTGTTGTTGTGCGTACTCACCCATTTCGGTATGAATTGCCGCTGAATCGTCTCCTAATTCAGCCATATCACCCAACACTAGCCAGGCTTTTTCTTGCCACAACGACAACACATCAATAGCAGCTTTAACCGAAGCTGGGCTGGCATTGTAGCTATCGTTAATAATGCGGATACCGCCTTCGCCATCTACCCACTGCAATCGACCTGCCACACTGGGTAAAGTTTTTAACTGTTCAATAATTGCGTTTAGCTCTAAACCCAACGCCAAACCAGCAGCGATAACCGACAAAGCATTCATCACATTGTGCTGACCTAACAAAGGAATTGTGCAGGGGTAATCTGTTGACTGATCTGGCTGATACACAACATCGAAGGCACAACCAAGTTCATTACAAACAATGTTGTGCGCCATAACATCAGCAAAATTATTGATGCCAAAACTTAATACTTTGCGCGCGCCAGCACGCAGTACCCAATCGGCATAATAAACATCGTCGGCGTTAAGAATGGCGCAACCATCGGCAGATAATGAATCAATGATCTCACCCTTGGTTTGCATAATGGTTTCTATGCTGCCAAAACCTTCAAGATGCGCACCACTCACATTGGTAAGAATGGCAACATCCGGTTGCGTAAACTGCGAGGTGTAAGCAATCTCTCCGGGGCCGCTAGCACCCAATTCAATTACCGCTGCTTTATGGTGTGTAGATAAACCCAGCAAAGTTAATGGCGCACCCACATGATTATTAAAATTACCCGGTGTTGACCAACAATCTCCCACCAGCTGCAACATGTGCGCCGCCATCGATTTAACCGATGTTTTACCCGCACTGCCGGTAATAGAAATAAGCGGGCCATGAAATTTGTTGCGGTTCCACTGCCCCGCTTTACCCAAAGCAAATAAGGTATCTTCGACCACTAACAATGGAAATTGGCCGGCCGAGTTATCACTCAATGAATCAGAAGAATCTGTCGTGCTCTGCTGTGTTGCAAGTTGTGCTGCAAATTCTTTATCTACAATCGCAGCCATCGCGCCCTTAGCCTGTGCTTGGGCTAAATAATTGTGGCCATCAAAATTATCACCACGCAGGGCTAAAAACACATCCCCTAATTGAATATTGCGGGTATCGGTATTAATGTTTATTGCACGAATATCGGCAGAATTTTTGTCTGTCGTATTGGTTAACATGCTGGCTGAAATTTCGTTGGCTAACTCAGCCAAAGTAAAAGAAGCCATCATCATAAGGCCTCCTTATTAAATGTTTGTATGTCTTGATAACCCAGTGCCAATAGAACAGATTCGTCACTGTAGGGGATTTTTTCACCGGCTATGTCTTGATAAGTTTCATGTCCTTTACCAGCAATCAATACAATGTCGTGCTCATTAAAACTGGCAAGGGTTTGTTCAATCGCTTGTTGGCGATCGAGCTCTACTGCGATGGCAGTATTGTTGTTATTATCACGACTTACGGTTAAACCCGCTTGCATGTCGGTAATAATAGTTTGAATGCTTTCATGTCTTGGATTATCTGTGGTTAAGCACACACAGTCGGCTAACTGTTGTGCAATCGCCACCATTAATGGGCGTTTACTAGCATCGCGATTACCACCACAACCGAAAATCACAGCTAAGCGACCTTGTGTTTGTTTTATCAAGGTCGATAACACATTGCTCAGCGCGTCTGGAGTATGGGCAAAATCAACCACCGCGGTAGGGCAACCCACTTTGCTGTAAGTTTGCATGCGCCCTGGGGCTGGGGTAATTGCTTTAAGCGCGTAAATTATTTGCTGAAAGCCAAAGGTATTTTGCACCGCCAGCAAACCAATTGCGGCTAATACATTAGCAAGGTTAAAATCACCCACCATATTAATGGTGAAATCAGCATCACCCCAAGGTGTTGTGATACTGGCATCAATAGAGGTAGGCTTGGTTGCCCATTTAAGCACTCGAATGTCTGCTTGCTCGCTAAAACCATAACTGATTTTTTCTGCGGTGATGGAGGTATCCGCTAGTAAGCGCTGACCGTATTCGTCGTCAATATTAATAATTGCGTAACGTAAATGTTCGCCTAAAAACAACTCACGTTTTATAGAAAAATAACTTTCCATATCGCCGTGATAATCCAGATGATCTTGGCTTAAATTGGAAAAAACTGCGGCATAAAAAGTTAAACCTTGAATGCGTTTTTGTTCAATTCCATGACTGGATACCTCCATGGCAATCGCCTGTGCACCAGCACGCTGCATAGCGCTAAATTGGCGCAACAATATTGCTAACTCTGGTGTGGTATTTTTACTCGCCGAAATATTTGGCCACACACCAAAACCTAAAGTGCCCATTAAACCCGAAGGTTGCTTTAATGCTGTACTCATTTGGGCTACAAAGCGGGTAATGCTGCTTTTACCGTTGGTGCCGGTAACACCCCATAACGGCATATCAAATACAGTGGCTGCTTTGTCTTCTTGATGCTGATAAAAATGGATGATTAAAGCATTGATAAAGGTTTTTAAATTTTGAATTTCTACAATAGGTACATTCGACTGATAATGAATTTCAGCCTGCTGTTTTTCAACTGCTATCGATTCATCCTGCTCACCATCCAGCAAAATAGCTGACGCACCTTGTGCAATAGCGTCATCAATAAAGGTTTTTCCATGCTGCGAAAGACCTGCCAAGGCAATAAAACAATCACCCGCAACAATGTCTCTGTTATCTGTTACCAAACCGTTAATACGAGTGCTGGGAATTGTAGGCTCAGCATTTAAAATAAACGGTGTTAGCAATTCGATTAAATTCATAATTGTGTCACCGCTTGATTAACTTTGTTGATTTTTCTGACCTTATGGGTCGGCTTAACTTGGTAAACATTATTAACGTCGGCCAGATGAAAATCTTGGCTTTGGTCTGGGTCTATTTTTAACGTGCGCAAAGCTTCTTCCATTATTCGACCAAACACGGGGGCGGCGACTTCTCCGCCATAATATTCTTGCCCTTGTGGCTGGTCGATCACCACAACCAATACAAATCGCGGATCAGAAATAGGCGCTATACCGGCAAAAATTGCGGTGTATTCTGAGTCTTGATAACCCTCTATACCAACCTTATGCGAGGTGCCTGTTTTACCACCAACACGATAACCTTCTACTTTAGCGCGTGTACCGGTACCACCCTTTTGAGTTACTGTTTCCAGCATATTACTCATATCGTGGGCAACTGATGCAGGCATAATTTGCTCACACGGTGTTTGCGCATTGGTCATGATTAAACGCGCTTCTTGCACACAGCCAGCGTTAGCAAAAGCGGTATAGGCTTGTGCTAATTGCAGCGGTGTTACCGACAAACCGTAACCGTAAGACAGGGTTGCCAATCCTAATTTATCGAGTTTTTGTGGGTAAGGTAAATAGCCGACAGCTTCACCCGGAAAACCCAACGCTGTTGCTTGGCCTAACTTTGCCGAGTGCAATAAGTTCCATAAGTAATCCGCCCCCATTTCATGAGCTAATTTAGCCACACCAATGTTGCTTGATTTGCGAATAATACCGGTCAAATCTAAACGACCGTAATTACGGTGATCTCGAATGGTTTTTTGACGAATGCGCATAAATCCAGGAGATGTGTTTACCACAGAATCAGCGCTATGCTTACCTTGTTTCAGCGACGCCGCCACAGTAAAAGCTTTTAATGTTGAACCGGGCTCAATCATGTCGGTCAATGCACGATTGCGCATTTCTTTCGCATTTAAGGTACTGCGATTATTAGGGTTGTAAGACGGGCGATTAACTAGGGCTAAAATATCACCATTACGAGCGTCGATTAATACTGCGCTGCCCCAGTTTGCCTTGTGCGCATGCACAACTGCTTTTAATTCTCGATAGGCTAAATACTGCAAACGCAAGTCTATAGTTAAGGTTAAATCGCTGCCCGGCTTGGCGATGGCCGACACATTAAGCTGTTTGATCACGTTGCCACGTAAATCTTTAACCACTCGTTGCTGGCCCGGTGCGCCCTGTAACCATTCATCATAAGCCAGCTCTAAACCTTCTTGGCCTTTGCCGTCTATATTGGTCATACCAACAACATGGGCAGTGACTTCAGAGGCAGGATAAAAACGGCGATATTCTGTATCAGAGAATAAACCCGTTAGCTTTAACGCTAAGGCTTTATCAGCTTCTTCTGGCGGCAAGTGGCGTTTAACGTACATAAACCCTTGATGACGATTGCGCACTAAACGACGTGACAATGTTTTTGCAGAAATACCTAAAGTAGCCGCTAAGGTAGGAATATTGGCGGCATCGAATAACTTGGGATTTAACCAGAGACTTTTTACTGGCGAGCTAACCGCAAGCGCTTCGCCGTTGCGATCTTTAATATCACCGCGCAACGCTGGGATAGATTCTTCTCGCACCATACGCTGCTCACCCTGAGCAACTAAAAAAGATTGTTTCACTAGATGTAGATGACCCATGCGCCCAGCCACTATAAATAACAGCAATAGAAAAAAGCCCAGTACCAGCGCAAAGCGCCAAACTGGAATTCTATAATCGGTTATTTCTGTATTCACTGCTGTTGTAGCAGCTTTTTTAGTGCGAGGCTTAGACACGTTATTGTGTGCCTTTCAGCTTTCTGTATGCGTTCATTTTCATAAATCCTCAAACATTTCCGTTTTAGGCTAATTCCGTTTTGGGCTAATAATTATTATATAAATTCCAACCTTGGAATATTTGCTAACGACTACTACGAATAACCTGTACGTCGATTGGCTCCATCATATTCAATTTGTCTACTGCAATGCGCTCTACTCGGCCGTGGGCAGTTAACGCACTTTTTTCTAATAATAAACGTCCATAATTTTGTTCTAGCACTAATCTTTGATGTTCTGACACTTGCCATTTTGCTACCAGTTCACGATGCCAGTGCGTTGCCGCGACTTGCAGCGTCGCCAAAACCATAACCAACAACCATGCGCAAATGATCAATAAATTTTTATGCACTGCAACATCCTTTGCACTGATCACCAGTCACTACCCACGCTCGCCTTCGATGCGCTCTGCTATGCGCAGTACCGCACTGCGAGCACGCACATTACCACCCACTTCATTTGCCTTGGGTTTAATCGCTTTACTCATTTTTTTCATGGTTTTGCCCAAATCGTTATCTAACACTGGCAACCCTCGTGGAATGGGTCGGCCTTGTTCTTGGCGTCGAATAAAACGCTTAACAATGCGATCTTCCAGTGAATGGAAACTGATTACTGCTAAACGTCCACCCACTTTTAAGACATCAATCGATTGATCTAAAATCTTTTCTAAATCAGTTAACTCATTATTTAAATGAATGCGAATCCCTTGGAAAGCACGCGTCGCAGGGTGCTTATGCTTTTCCCAAGCAGGGTTGGCTTCTTTTAAAATCTCTGCCAACTGCACCGTGCGATTAATGCGCTGTAACTCACGCTCACGCACAACTGCATTGGCCATTCGCTTGGCAAAACGCTCTTCGCCGTATTCTTTCATCACTCGCGCTAATTCTTCAGCACTCACCCGTGCAATCCACTCTTCGGCACTTTCACCAGAGGTTGGATCCATTCGCATATCGAGCGGGCCATCGCGCATAAAACTAAAGCCGCGTTCGGCATCATCTAATTGCGGTGACGAAACGCCTAAATCCAATAACAAGCCATCTATTTTATCGATACCACGCGCTTGCAGCTGCTGTTGCAACTCGGCAAAGCTGGTTTTAATAATGGTGAAACGAGGATCTTTCTTCTCTAATGCTTCACCGGTTTCAATTGCTTGTGGATCTTTATCAAAGCCAAACAAACGCCCGTGCTCAGATAACTTAGTTAAAATCTGTTCACTATGACCGCCACGGCCAAAGGTGCCATCAACATAAATGCCATCTGGATTCACTACACAACCGTCGACGGTTTCGTGCAATAAAACGGTAAAATGGTCTTGTTGCGAACCTACACCGGATTCCAGTTGCTCTTGCTTTTGTATCGCCTGAGCCTGCTGCGCTTTCTCGCGTTCCGTCTTACTTAACTTTGTTCTGCTTCGCTTGGCCATAAGACTTCTTTATAAAGAAAGATTTAATAATTCGTCTGGGAGCGCATCTAAAGAATTCACTTCGGCGATATAGTCATCGCGTCGGCTGCTCCACAGCTCTTTACTCCACAGCTCTAGTTTTTTACCTTGCCCCACCAATACTGTTTCTTTTTCTAGCTGAGCGTATTCACGCAAAGGAGAGGACAACAGCATGCGGCCATTGGCATCCATATCAATATCGGTAGCATGGCCAATCAATAATCTTTGAATACGTCGTGCACTGGGGTTAAAACTGGGCAAGGCTTCTATTTTTGCTTGAATCAGTTCCCATTCATCAACGGGATAAATCAATAAACAGAGTTCTTCGGTGTCAATGGTGGCTACTAGACGCCCAGCACAAAGCTCCACCAGCATCTGCCGATATTTCATCGGAATTGCTAGCCTGCCTTTAGCATCTAAATTAACCGCATTCAGTCCACGAAACACTGGTATTCCTTATCCAAAAGGCTGATTAGGCTTTGTTGTTTTGTTAATAGTTTAATTTAACTACAAAAACCCACTATTACCCACTTTATTCCACTTGTGCACACTATAGAAACGCTGGGACTGATTTGCAAGACTAACCACACTGTGGATATATGAAAATTTGCGTTACATCACAATGACTTAGCGATCTTTAACGCCAGAAAATCTAAAAGCATAAGAAATACGTTACATAAAAGCCATACCATCCGTGGCTCTGGGCATATAAGTTAAAGTAAAACTTTAAGTTAGTAACCACCAACATAATTGTTGAAATTTATTTAGACATTTTTGTTATAAATAGTGGTCACTAACTAACTTGCTTTAACAGTAAGAGTGAACACTCACACTTTTGGCCTATTATGACCATGCACAGCGGATGAGCTACCTTGAAGAACAAAGAAGAACAAAGAAGAACTAAAGAGCACTTTGAGAAGAACTAAACAACAGAGGAAAATATCAAGCAGTCTTAACAGTAGAATAATTCGGTGCCTTGACTCACTATTAGTGAGAACTAATAGCGAGCCAAAACAGCCAGTAAAACACCTAAATAACCGAAGCTAGTGTTTTTGTCTATGAAAGCCACGCTTGGCTAATTCAATGCGAGCAATAACGCCTTTATGCACTTCATCAGGACCATCGGCTAAACGCAAAGAACGCGCCTGCATGTAAAAAGCAGTAAGTGGCGTATCTTGGCTAACCCCAGCACCACCGTGAATCTGGATGGCATCATCAACAACTTTTTGCAGTACGTTAGGCGCCACAACTTTAATCGCAGAAATTTCTGTCATCGCTGCCAAAGCGCCTACTTTATCCATCTTCCAAGCAGCAAATAAGGTCAACAAACGTGCCTGATCGATCGCAATACGTGCATCGGCCAAACGCTCTGCGTTGCCTCCTAACTTCATAATAGGCTTATGGAAAGCAGTACGATTCATACCACGATCAACCATCAGCTCTAATGATTTTTCAGCTGCGCCTAAACAACGCATGCAATGATGAATACGGCCTGGGCCTAAACGACCTTGGGCGATTTCAAAACCCATACCAGGGCCACTAATAAAACTTGAAACAGGCAAACGTACATCGGTAAAGGTAACTTCGCCATGGCCGTGTGGTGCATCATAAGCACCAAATACCGGCAGCATACGTTCGATTTTAACTCCCGGAGTATCAAGAGGCACTAACACCATAGAATGCTGATGGTGACGATCTTTGCTTTCGTCTGGCGTACTGGCCATAAAGATACCAACTTTACAATGTGGATCACCCACACCGCTAGACCACCATTTGGTGCCATTTAACACAACCTCATCACCGTCAACAATGGCAGTGGCTTCCATGTTAGTTGCGTCAGAAGAAGCTACTTCTGGTTCGGTCATAAAGAAAACAGAGCGAATGTCACCGGCTAATAATGGGGTCAACCACTCTGCTTTTTGTTCATCACTGCCATAACGCCATAAAACTTCCATGTTGCCGGAGTCAGGTGCGTTACAGTTAAAAATCGTTGGTGCTAACAAACTACGGCCAGTTTCTTCAGCAACCGAAGCGTATTCTAAAACACTTAAGCCTGCGCCTAGCTCATCGCATGGCAAAAACATATTCCATAAACCTTCGGCTTTCGCTTTGGCTTTTAACTCTTGAACTATTGCAGGTACTTCCCACTTGGTCCAGTCGCCATGGTTCTGGTTTTCTGTAATGTCAGCCCAAAAATCCGCTTCAATCGGTTCAATGTGCTGCTTTATAAAAGCGCGTGTTCTTTTGACATAATCTTTTGCTTTTGGGCTTAGTTCAAAATCCATCGTCAAACTCCTCGTCTTGTGTGACTTATGTGACTCAAATCTATACTCTACACTCATGCTAACCACAGCCAAGCCATGAATGAAATGATTTGTAATACTTAATATGTATTAATCAAACGAATAGTAGATGTGAACATTATCATGAAATCGAATACTCAGTCTCACCTTCAAAGCAATCGCTTGGACTCTCATATCCACAACCACAATCACAATCACGCATTAGGCCACGGCCACGCACATACCAAAGACATGAGCTCAAATCGCATCGGCTGGGCGTTTTTCCTCAATCTTGGCTTCACTATTATTGAATTTATTGGCGGCTGGTTAACCAACAGCACCGCGATTATGTCGGATGCTGTGCATGATTTGGGCGATACACTGTCTATTGGCAGCGCCTGGATATTAAACAAACTAGGAAAAAAACAAGCAAACAGTGAATTTAGTTATGGCTTTAGGCGTCTTTCTTTATTTGGCGCATTATTAAATGGACTGGTACTTATTATAGGTTCGGTTTGGGTGATGACAGCGGCCATTCCGAGATTATTTGACCCAGTAATGCCCGAAGCCCAAGGCATGTTGTTACTGGCAATTTTTGGTGTCAGCGTTAATGGCTTTGCCGCCTACAAGCTCAGCGCTGGAGAAACACTTAACGAACGCATTCTTAATTGGCATTTACTAGAAGATGTACTCGGATGGGTTGCGGTATTAATAGTTTCAATTGTTCTTCTGTTTGTTGAAATTCCTATTCTTGACCCACTTTTGTCTATTGCCTTTACCTTGTTTATTTTGATCAACGTCGCGCGCAATTTATGGACAACAATAAAGCTGTTTGCCCAATCAAGCCCAGACGCCGCAATGTTTGAAGGAATTAAACACGCCTTACTTGATATAACCGGTGTCGATAACCTACATCACTTGCACCTGTGGTCGTTAGACGGTGAAGCAAACGTTATGACTGTGCATTTAACCCTCAAAAAAGCTCTGAACAGTGAACAGCAACAACGCTTAAAGCAGGATATTAAACATAAATTAATAGATTTTAAACTGACACATACCACCATTGAATTTGAATGGCCTGACGAAGCCTGTCGAGATAACTAAACAAAACGGCTAGCAATCATCGCCACTTAGCCAATACTGATTTAATATGCTATATTGTTAAGGTTGTCAGTATTTTTAATAGTAACGAATCCAATTTTACAGAATCAATATTCACAGTTATTGAAGGTGTTGTTTTAAGTAATAATCATGCCGAAAACCAAAGAAGATAAATTACAGTCCATACTATCTGAATTCTCTATCAATACACTCAACGGCGTAATTGTGTTTGATGGCGAAGATAATATTATATTTTGCAACAATGCAGCCGCAAAACTGTATGGTTTTGATAATTACAGTGAACTTGAAAACCTCACATTCAGACAAGCTATTACACATTGCTACACAACAAAAAAAGGCCTCATTGTTAATACCGATGACCTAGATACGTGGTTTAAATACGCCGAAAAAATACGCCGCAGCGATACCCACCGTCGCTTTGAAATAGATTTAAATGATGGTGGCTGGCATCTAGTATCTGAACAAATAGTCGATGATAACTGCATTGTTGTAATCTCCATCGATATCACAGATAAAAAGCACGCCGAATTGCGCTTAGCTGAAATGACCAAGCAATTATTGGTATTGGCGACTACCGATGCTCTGACTAATACGTTTAATCGCCGACACTTCACCGAACAAGCCGAAATTGAGCAACAACGCTGTAAGCGTGAAAATAAAAGTTACGCATTATTAATGTTAGATCTAGATTATTTCAAAAGCATTAATGACAACTACGGACACGCCTGCGGCGACAAGGTATTGGTAAAAGTGGCTGAAGCCTTAAAATTGGAATTAAGACAATATGATATTTTAGGCCGAATAGGAGGTGAAGAGTTTGCGATTTTACTGCCTAATACTAATAAATCATCAGCACTCTCTATCGCCCAACGCATTAGAGAATCGATAGAAAACTTACCCATTAAATACAAAAAAAATACGCTCAGAGTAACGACGTCCATCGGCGTAGCAGTGGATTTAAACGCCGACAAAAACCTAGATGAACTATTTTTAGAAGCCGATAAACGTTTATACAAAGCCAAAGAAAATGGCCGCAATTTGGTAGCCATTGGCAAGGCCTAAAAAGCCCTCATAAAACCCAATGATTAAAAACTTGCTGCAATTCGCGCGAAAAACGAATAACTGAATGCCGTACTTTCGGTGAAAAGTGAGCCTTGTGCATCTGAAGATTTATAGTTTTGATCTGGATCGAAAAGGTCAACTTTCAGGGACCCCTCCACACCAACAGCAAAAGCCAATATGTAGTCTGGCTTAGCCATAATAAACTGGCCGCCACCTTCATAACTTATATAGCTTGTTAGATATGAAGTAGAACTATCAACAAACAACGTTTCCCCTGTTGCATTAAAGTAATCTTCTTCTACTTTTTCTCCGGGTGTATAAAAGCCAAGTCCTGTCATGGCATCAAAAGTAAACAGCCACCCTAAATCTGTGTAATCTCGGCCTTCGGCATCTTCAAACGCTTCTCTTATTGTGTCGTATTGAACCCATAGCCCCATAAGTTCAAAATGTCCCTCTGCATCTACTGCACGGTAAGGCAATGTTCCCTCTGGGTGATAGTTTTCAAACTCTCCGGTTCTTGGGTTTCTGCCAAAGGTATATTCTTGATTGGTATCGATGTCAATCAATGCTGGCATTGTTTGGGACAAGTAACCAATCCCTTTAACAACACCTGCCTATGAAGATTCAAATCCTATCCCATAAAAAACATAGTCACCTTCAAAGTCAGGCTCTGAAGGCAGCAATGTTTGAAATAATTTGTCTGAGTCTTGATTACCAGGAAAAACAAACTCCCCAGACTCTTTAAAGTTTCCTGTTATATTGCCTTTATCTCTTCGACATTACTAGAGTCGGCATCCAATACCGCAGAAATACTGAAAGAGAACTCTTTATAGCTAGGAGCAGTATAAGTCAGTTCGTTAAGCATTGAGCTATCGAATTCAATGCTGCCATCAAAAAAACTATCCCCGTCTACATAGGGTTGGTAGTCCGATACTTTCAAAGAAAAGTAATGCCCATCTAACGCATTAGAATAAGAACTCATCACCAACAAGGGAATGCTTAACCATAAAGGAGAATAAAATTTAAATTTACTCATAACAAATCACCGAACTTTTTTATTATTATTTTAACAATAACCGCTTTTATTTAAAAAAAGAAATAATTTACCTAAAGCGTTTAGCCAAGCATCACTGAACTTGAGGGAATTTAGATGCTTAGTGGAGATGCCCGATAAGCCCTGATTTTATCAAGAGCTGTCGTGGACAATCATTCACTTCTTAAATTTGGTGGAGATGCCCGATAAGCCGGGTTTTGTCGTGGACAATCATTCATCTAGGCCTGAAATTGCTCGCAGGCTCAAGCGATCTACCCGCTCTCAACGTGGGCCACGCCATAAGAGAGCCTATTTGATCTTGCTCCGGGTGGAGTTTACCCTGCAACCAACTGTTACCAGTGGTCCGGTGCGCTCTTACCGCACCCTTTCAGCCTTACCTGTGCTCGCGAACGAGCCATCGGCGGTCTTCTCTCTGCTGCACTTGTCGTCGGTTTACACCGCCCAGGCGTTACCTGGCACCCTGCCCTGTGGAGCCCGGACTTTCCTCCCCCTTTAACATAAATGCTAAAAGCGACGATTGCCTAGGCATCTCCGGCGCAGATAATAACAGAACAGTGTTTAAATAACCAAATATATCAAAGCCTAATCACACAACTAAACGCTGGCGAGTATTCACCATAATTAAAACAAAAGCGGGAATATTCATTACCAAGCCATAGGTTAATGGAATCAACGCCAACTCTGCGTTTTGTAATAAAACGGCTGCTATAAAAATACCCGTTCCTGCATTTTGAATACCCACTTCAATCGCTAAGGTTTTGCCGGTTCTCGCATCAAAACTTTGCTGCTTGGCGATCCAATAAGAAATTGCCATAACAACAATACACAAACACAGGCTCAGTAAAATGCACAAAGCCAGCATAAAATTTCCAAGCTGCTTTAACTGTGGCCATTGCACGATTAACAAAGAAACAACCAACGATAAAAATAAAAAACCACTTACTTTTTTAAATACCGGTTCAATCGTTAATATCACCTTAGGCCAGTAATACCTTAAAGCCATTGCCAATAATACCGGCACCACGGTTACCACTAACAACTGCATAATGGTTTTCGCAATTGGTAGCTGAATCCCCAGTGGATCTCCGCCCAACCACGATAACTGATACGCCAAACTGATCGGTACAACAAACGGCATAATAAGACTGACTACCGCCGTCATCGAAATAGACAAGGCACCATCACCACCGGCTAAGTGAGAAATAACATTCGACGTCGCACCACCTGGGCAAGCCGCTAAAATCAAAATGCCAAACGCCAGCATCTGCGGAATTTCTATCCACAAGCCCAGTAATAAAATCATTATCCAAGCAACCAACGGCAGTAACAGTAACTGCAGCCCAATGCCTAAAATAGCAGGACGTGGAAAAATTCTAATACGACGAAAATCATTCAAGGTCAGCGTTAACCCCATAGCAAACATCATTAAAGCAAGAGCAATAGGAAGAACCCATTGGCTAAGAAGCAGAGCACCGATCACAATAATTCCTTACAATAAAAATAGCTTACAGTTTTACAGGCTTTTAGAATACTGCAATACTCATTGCTGAAATAACACTTGAGTTAATAAAAACAACAATGACAAACACCTTAAGCAGCGGCTTACAGCCTCATTTAACCGATATAACCGATAGCGAAGCGGCTGCTCTTGCTAGTAACACCCTAAAAACTGAAAAGAATGCGCTGATTAAAGAATACGCCGTGCGCAGCAATACCAAAGCTTTTGTGCAAACGATAACCACTATTGTGCCTTTCTTTGTTTTGTTTTATGCAGCCATAGAAAGTCTAGCAATCTCGTATTGGTTATCTGCAGGGTTGACAGTTTTACTGACCTTGTTTGTTATTCGTGTCTTCGTAATGCTGCATGACTGTGGCCATAACTGCTTGTATGTAAACCCAAGAGAAAACAAAATTGCAGGATTTATTTTTGGAGTTTTATGTGGCGTACCACAATATGTTTGGTCTAAGCATCACGATTACCATCATTCTACCAATGGTAATTGGCATAAATATCGTGGCCCTTTAGCCGTACTATCGGTTGATCAATTTGCCGAACTAACACCCAAACAAAAAAAAGCTTATGCCAACCAACGTAAAATACGCATGGCCCCACTGGCTGGTTTTCTCTATTTTATATTCAACCCTAGATTCACTTGGATAAAAGGTAGCCTGCAATTTGCAGCGTTTTTCTTACCACAAAAATTAACAAATTTCTCTAAACCAAATAGCCAAATTAGCGCTGAATTTAAAACCAATTACTGGAATACCTGGCAAGAATACCGCCACATGAGTGCTAATAATATTGTGCTATTAAGTGCTTGGTTTTTAGCCGCAAGTTATTTTGGTGTGCTGGAGTTTTTCAGTATTTACATTATTGCTTTATCGCTCGGCGGTGCTATTGGCCTCGTTTTATTTACAGTGCAACATAACTTTGAAGAATCTTATGCAACAGGTGATGAAGACTGGAACTACTTTACCGCCGCACTGGATGGCACCAGTTATTTAAAACTGCCCAATATTTTGAATTGGTTTACCGCCGATATTGCTTATCACCATATTCATCATCTATCAGCGCGCATACCCAACTACAACTTGGTAAAGTGCCACCAGCAATACAAACCGCTATTTGAACGCGTTAAACGCATTTCATTGCGTGAAATTCCTCATGCGTTTAATTACATTCTTTGGGATAACCACACGCAAACAATCATCAGTGTGGAACAATTTAATACCCGCTACGCTCAATGACTAGCTACTTAACACCTCAAAATAAAGGTTTGTGAGCAAAAACTTATGCTAAAAAACCTAAATCTGCAATATAACACCCTTTAAATACAATAAATTAGTTTATAATTGCCATATAGACTAATTTACAACCGTTATTTGCCATCATTCTCCTTCTTTTATCTATATAGTTAACGTATAAAATCAATTCATAGATTTGAACTTACTTTTCAGTTTTAACATTTAAAAATTCAGGTGCCTTATGAACACAGCTTATCCACAGAGTTTTAATCACAAAAAATATCAGTCTTTTCAAAAAAGCATGCCCACTATTCAGATTAAAAATCGTCAGTGGCCAAGCCAAGTCATTACGCAAGCCCCACAATGGTGTGCTGTTGATCTTCGTGATGGCAACCAAGCATTGATTGAACCTATGTCGGTCATGCAAAAGCAAAAAATGTGGCACTTAATGGTAAAGATGGGCTTTAAGCATATTGAAGTTGGCTTTCCATCAGCGTCTCAAACCGATTTTGATTTTGTACGTTGGTTGATTGAAGAGCATCAAATTCCAGAAGACGTGACCATTCAAGTGTTAACCCAAGCTCGAGATGAATTGATCGAACGCACTTACCAATCTTTGGCCGGTGCCGATCGTGCCATCGTGCATGTATATAATTCAACCTCACCCGTGCAGCGTGAAAAAGTGTTTGGTTTAGACAAGCAAGGCATTATCGATATTGCGATTAACGGTGCCGAAAAAGTGAAATCTGAAGCGCTAAAATACCCAATGACCGATTGGACTTTTCAGTATTCTCCAGAAAGTTTTTCCAGTACAGAAACTGATTTTGCCATCGACGTTTGTAATGCGGTTATCAATGTTTGGCAGCCAACCGCCGTCAATAAAGCCATCATCAACTTACCGGCTACGGTTGAGTGCGCTGGCCCTAATGTGTTTGCAGATCAAGTCGAAACATTTTGCAAAGGTGTAAACCAACGCGATAACGTTGTGATTTCGATTCATACGCACAACGACCGTGGTTGCGCCGTTGCCGCAGCCGAGATGGCAATATTAGCTGGCGCTGATCGTATTGAAGGCACGTTAATGGGCAATGGTGAACGTACCGGTAACATGGACTTGGTCACCATGGCGATGAACTTATACAGCCAAGGTATTGATCCAGAATTAGATTTGTCGATCGCTGATGAAGTGATTGCGACAGTAGAAGAATGCACGCAAATCCAAACCCACCCACGCCATCCTTGGTACGGAGAATTAGTTTACACGGCATTTTCTGGCAGCCACCAAGATGCTATTAAAAAATGCTTAGCGATTCAACAAGATGACCAGCAATGGGACGTTGCCTATTTGCCAATCGACCCTCGTGATATTGGCCGTGATTACCAATCGGTTATTCGTGTCAACAGCCAGTCGGGAAAAGGCGGCGTTGCTTACATTATGGAAAGTGAATTTGGTATTAATTTACCCCGCTGGATGCAAATTGAATTAAGCCGCGCCGTGCAAGCTTATAGCGTGAAGAATAACTGTGAAGTAGACAATAAAACCATCTATAGCATTTTTCAGCAGCAGTTTTTACAAGCTAATCAAGATTGCGCGCAACAATACCAAGTATTGGGTTATGAAGTGCATAAGCAAGGTGAGCAAGAATCGATTCAAGCCAGTATTTGTGATGGCAGCATTCACGGCGAAACCGAAACCATTCATGGCCAAGGTTCGGGGGTTATCTCGGCCTTGAGTGATGGCTTACATAAAACGTTAGGCATTGATTTTCAGGTTCAGCAGTTTGATCAAATTGCTTTAAGCAAAGGTACTAACGCACAAGCAATGGCGTTTGTACAAATCAAAATCAATAAACAAAAGTTTATGGGGGTTAGCGAACATCAAGATATTATGACAGCCACCATTAACAGCGTCTTAGCCGCTATTAATGCCTATCTTGCTGAGCAGAAAGCAGCTGCTTAAAATCACTACCCTGTTGCAAGCGCTTATCAATTTGATTAAGCGCTTGCTTATAACTTGAGCGCAAATGCTGTTTTAAGTAACGCGTGGCCCCTGCAGAAGAAATACCTTTTAAGCGGCAAAATAGCGCCAATACAAACACATTATCCAACTCGGTAAGCGCTGGCTGGCGATTAGCCATCGCGTTATAACACGAGCCGCAACCTCCTCTAAAAGTATAGGCTGAGTTAGTCAGCAATACTCCAAACCCCATCATACTGGCCAATACTTCACTGGCTTCGGCAAAAAACTGGCTACCACCGGGAGGCAATTGCCCCGACTGAATCATCAAATGCTGAGCAATAACGTGTGCATAACTGGCACTTAAATCTTCAGGTTTTAAGGTTTGCTGTGGATTATAAAAAACATGCAATGGCTGTTCAGTCATAATCACCGGCACCGAGGTATCAAAAGTACCGCTTAACTCATCGATCACGAGGGTTTTAGGAAACGAATTGCGGTGAATAATCGCCAACTCAGCTTGCGCTGATGGTTGTATTTGACATTGGCTATCCAGCCCTACGTTGACTAACGAGTTTAATTTAAATGGCCAGTGCAGCAAACCGCTTTAACGCAGAGTATGCTGAAATACAGTCTTTGCTTTTTCATCAACACTGCTAACTCGACCAGGAAAAAATTCATTACTGGGGGCAATTAAGCGCGTGCGTTTAAAAAACTCCTCATGGTCAAAATTTTGCAACGCCCACGCTACCGTCGAAAAAATAAAATCGGCAGTGTTTTCATCAACCAAGGGTTTTGATCTTAAAAAACTAGGAATTAACGCACTTAACATAGATTCTCGTTATCAGCATTTCATAAATAAGGCATCTAACATACCATAAGGAAAACGCATTCCACATTGTGTGATCAGCAGCTATTAAAAAAAGGCTTTAGCATGACCTATTTACCCGCCATTGAAATTCCAACAGCAACAAGCACATCCGCTACCGCCAGTATTATTTGGCTGCACGGTCTAGGCGCTAGTGGTGACGACTTTGCGGCTTTGGTGCCAGAACTAAAAAAGCTAATAGCAGAAGACAGTTTTAATTCTATTCGCTTTATCTTTCCGCATGCGGCGCACATTCCCGTTACCATTAATGGTGGTTACCCAATGCCAGCTTGGTACGACATTTTAGATATGCCTACCCAGCTCACACCAGAGCAACTCGCTAACGGTAACAGTGCTGAACGCCAACTGAATCAAGATCAGCTACTGGCTTCGGTAAACGACATTCACAACTTAATTGATCGTGAACTCGAACGCGGAATCAGCAGTGAACGAATTTTAGTATTAGGTTTTTCCCAAGGAGGTGCAGTGGCGTATCACGCAGCACTCACTTATCCGCATACACTGGCAGGACTGGCTGGCCTTTCAACCTATTTACCCACCTTAACTGCACCACATGTTTTTAATCCGAGCAGTGCTAATAAAGCGATTGATATTCAAATTTATCACGGCAACTTAGACCCAGTAGTGAATATCAGCTTAGGTAAAAAAGCCCAAAGTGATCTCTCGCATTTAGGGTATAAAAGTCAGTTTCACGAATACTCGATGGAGCATCAGGTGTGTTACCAACAAATACAAAACATTGCCGAGTGGATCAGCACTAAGTTACGTTAACAACACTGAACATTCTCAGCGACCGCCAGCTACAATTTGTTACTGAGAATACTGCCAAAACTATACTAAAGACTGATAGAGCTGTTTCTCTTTCATCAGTAATGTTGGTAGATTGAAAACGAACAAAAACAATAAGACAGTAACAAGCTATATAAAAGCCCATATAAAAACTATATAAAAACTATATAAAAACTATATAAAAACTATATAAAAAGGTAATGCGCTCATGTTAGGCAATATGATGGAAGGCCCACTGTTAATATCTGGGCTAATCGAACACGCAGTCTCTACCAATCCCAGCAGTGAAATTGTTAGCCGTCGCTGTGAAACTGATGCCAGCGGCAGTAGTATTCATCGCTACACCATAAAAGATGCCGCCAAACGCTCGAAACAAATTGCCAATGCTTTGATCGATTTAGGAGCAAAGCCTAGCGATCGCATAGCGACTCTAGCATGGAACAACTACCGTCATTTTGAACTGTATTTTGGCGTATCGGGTATCGGTTCTGTGTTGCACACTATTAATCCACGCTTATTCCCAGAACAGTTGGTTTACATCATTAACCACGCAGAAGATCGCTGGATCTTTGTCGATCTTACCTTTGTTCCCTTATTGGAAGCTATTCAAGATCAAATCAGTGGCGTGGAAGGCTTTATTATCTTGGCCGATGCCAACAACATGCCAGAAACTAGCCTAAAAAACGTTATTTGCTATGAAAATTTAATCACTCAATCCAGCGACGAACTGCAATGGCCAAGTTTCGACGAAAATACCGCCGCTAGCCTCTGTTACACCTCCGGCACCACGGGTAATCCTAAAGGCGTGTTATATAGTCACCGCTCTACCTTAATCCATACTTTGTCGGAAATTAGCCGTGAAGCACTCGGTATTTCTAGCCTATCGTGCATATTGCCTGTAGTGCCAATGTTCCACGTAAATGCTTGGGGCGTACCATACGCTGCTGCCATGACAGGTTCAAAACTGGTATTCCCTGGCCCAGGAATGGACGGCGCTTCATTGTGGGAATTAATCGACGCCGAAAAACCAGATTTACTACTAGGGGTGCCAACCGTTTGGTTAATGCTACTCAACCACATGGATGAAATCGGAAAAACTCTCGATTCCGTGCAAAACGTAGTGGTTGGTGGTGCAGCTGCACCATACTCCATGATCAAAAAGTTCGACGAAGTGCATGATGCCTTTTTGGTGCATGCTTGGGGCATGACAGAAATGTCACCACTAGGCACCTCGAACGTATTAACCGCCGCCATGAAAGACATGCCACTAGAAGAACGCTATCGCTTACAGCAAAAACAAGGCCGCCCAGTCTTTGGCGTGCAAATGAAGATTGTTGACGATAACGGTAATCCGCAGCCTCACGACGGCGTCGCCTTTGGTCGCTTATTGGTACGCGGCCCTTGGATCATCAAGCAATATTATAAAAGCGATGACATGAGCAGCTTTGAAGACGGTTGGTTAGATACCGGCGATGTTGCCACCATTGACCCAAATAACTACCTCACCATTGTTGATCGCTCGAAAGACGTGATTAAGTCCGGGGGCGAATGGATAAGCTCGATTGATTTAGAAAACGCCGCAGTTGGTCACCCAGACTTAGTAGAAGCTTGTGTGATTGGTGTGGCTCATGAGAAGTGGGACGAGCGCCCACTACTGCTGGCCATTCGTAAACCAGGCTCCAACGTCACTGGCGATGATATTAAGCACTTTTTGGACGACAAAATTGCTAAGTGGTGGATGCCAGACGATGTGATTTTTGTCGAAAGTTTGCCACATACTGCTACAGGTAAATTGCTGAAAATAGATTTGCGTAAAGAGTATCAAGACTACCTATTAAACCAATAGGCTTTTAAAAGCCACGTTAGCAAGCAGTACATCCAACCAAGGTTCAGGAAACTCTTCATCATACAAGATGTTTTCCTGAGCTTAATCACCTCTCGTTTTTACACACATGACCATTAATTATTTGGGCTGATTCGTTAATAAATTAGTCAATTGCCGTGTTACTCGACTACTGATATATGTGATAATATAATGTGAAAATTAATCATACAGTGTTGATTTAAACATTATGTTCAAACACGTAAAACTTATCACGATTAATAAATTATTAGGAAGCGCCATTATTTTATAGTGTTTGATTTTAGCGGCCAGTACGGTAATTATTGAAAAGAATATTGCATTAATTGACGGTACTTGGAAACAATACCAAGCCGACCGTTCCCTTAAATCTCGCCTAGAGACTTCATTGCGTACCGCGATGGGTTACGGCGGTATGATTCATGAATTTAAAAATTTCGTTTTGCGTCATAACCCAAATTCAATAGAAATTATTCACAGACATATCGGCGCCGCCGAGTTTATTATTAAACATTATCGCTTGTTACAACTGTCGGATGCAGAGATTACTGCTTTAGATGACATATCTGGGGTAATTCGGGCTTATGAAAATTTTCACTTTAAAATTAATGGCCTAGTAGAATCTGGCAAAAGCATTACTGAAATTGATCGCATTGTTAAAGTCAACGATACCCCTGCCTTTATGAGCAACAAAGAATTTTCTATAGCACTTAAATCGCTTAAAGTAACCTCTCAAATAGTTACTTGGGGCTGTTAATATTCCTATTTTCTGGATTTATCGTGGCCGTTTGGTTGATTCAAACACGGGTAATGCGACCTTTACTGCGCCTAACAAAAAACATGAAAACCCTTACTAATAATGACCTATCAATCGTTCTAAACAACGACGACAGTAAAACCGAGCTTGGCGAAATCGCCCGCGCCATATTGGTGTTTAAAGAAAATATGGTCGAACGACAAAAAGCCGAGCGTGAAATAGAGAAAGCTCACGATGACCTAAGTGCACAAATGCACAATATCGTTATGTTACGGTAACAGTCTGAAGAACAAACTAGCACGGCTCTTGCTCTGGCAGAAGGCTTGGTTATCACTTTAGTGAATTACTCAATAAAAACATTTCAATGCTAATGCTTGAGTCGCAAAGAGAAGCGCAACAACAGCTTCTTAAAGAGTTTGCTGATAAAGAATTTGATACACAAACCCTAGCGAAAAGAATTATTCATCAAATCTGCCAGGCTATTACTTTAGAACAACATACTGTGCAAATCGGTATCAGTATCAGTATTTCTATTTATCCAGACCACACCGAAGACTTGGATGGATTACAAACCCAGGCTGACCGTGCACTCTATAAATCTAAAAATAACGGTCGCAATACTTTTAGTATTTTTAGCTAGTATTTTAGTCGCTAAAAATCGGCTTCTAAGCCTTGCATGCCGTTAAAGCAACGACCCTTTAAAAGTCTGGCTTAACAAGCAATGTAATTGAATGAAACACGCTAATCTAATTACTAAATCGTACCGTATAACATTGAAGCGTTTAACATTTGTTGGTTAAATGCTGAACACGACGAGAAAGGTGCTGTTCATATTTATTATACCGCTCGTTTATGTAAGACATGCACTTTAAGGCATGAGATCCAATACCGATCATTAACCCAATCGTTAATCCTATAGTCAATCCTATAGTTAACACTTAAATAATAAGACAGAGGTCTGTATGACAACAACAACTTGGGCGCTGCTATTAACAGTAGCATTGATAGCACTGGCTTATAAAAAAGCTAATCTTAAAACCGCTACTTATACATCTGCCGCCATTACGATTTTGGCTTATTTTACTGATGCCGCTACCGGCTTTACGGTAATTTCATTACTGTTCACCGCTGCTTTTGGTGTGTTAAGCCTGCCTAACTTCCGTAGCAATAATATTACACGTCCTATTTTTGCTATTTATAAAAAAATTCTGCCAGAAATGTCTGAAACCGAATCAACCGCATTAGAAGCAGGTACGGTATGGTGGGACGGTGAATTATTCGCAGGCAAACCAAATTGGCAAAAACTGCTTGATCACCCAAATCCACAACTGCGCCCAGATGAGCAAGCATTTTTAGACAACGAAGTTGAAACCTTGTGCTCGATGATTAATGAGTATGAAATCAAAGAAAATGGCGATATGCCGGTCGAAATTTGGGACTACATTAAGGCCAACCGTTTCTTCTCGATGATCATTCCTAAAGAATACGGTGGTTTAGAGTTCTCTGCACAAGCGCAATCCGCTGTGCTGCAAAAACTGTCAGGGCTTTCAAGTGCGGTATTATCCACCATTGGCGTACCTAACTCGTTAGGGCCTGGTGAGTTGTTATTAAAGTACGGTACCGACGAACAGAAAAATCATTATTTACCTCGCCTAGTCGATGGTCGTGAAATTCCATGCTTTGGTTTAACTGGCCCTCGCGCAGGTTCTGATGCAACCTCTTTGCCAGACACCGGCGTAGTCTGTAAAGGCATGTGGGAAGGTGAAGAAGTTTTGGGTTTAAAAATGAACTTCAACAAGCGCTACATCACTCTTGCTCCAGTAGCGACCGTGGTTGGTTTAGCATTTCGTATGTTTGACCCAGAAAAACTATTAGGTGATAAAAACGACATCGGTATTACCGTTGCATTATTACCACGTGAATTAGAAGGCATGGAAATTGGCAACCGTCACAACCCTATTGGCTCTCCGTTCATGAACGGTCCTATTTTTGGTAAAGACGTATTTATCCCGCTAGATTTCATTATCGGCGGTGCTAAAAATGCAGGCCAAGGCTGGAGAATGCTGGTTGAATGTTTATCAGTAGGTCGTTGCATTACACTGCCTTCTTCTGGTGCTGGCGGCGGTAAATACGGTATTGCGACAGCCGGTGCCTATGCCCGAGTTCGTCGTCAATTTGGTATTCCGATTTCTAAACTAGAAGGTATTCAAGAACCATTAGCACGCATTGCTGGTCATTCTTATATCAACGCTGCCGCTGCTCGAGTAACCGCTATTTCGATTGATAACGGTGAAAAACCTTCTGTACCATCGGCCATCTTAAAGTACAATTTAACCGAATCTGCACGTCAAATTGCTATCGACAGCATGGATATACATGGTGGTAGCGCCATTATGCGCGGACCAGGTAACTATGTAGAATCGGGTTATTCTTCGGTACCGGTAGCGATTACGGTAGAAGGTGCAAACATTCTAACACGTACCATGATCACCTTTGGTCAGGGTGCTATTCGCTGTCATCCTTTTGTACTGCCTGAAATGCATGCCGCAAAAGCAAACGATTTGAAAGCGTTTGATAAAGCCTTGTTTGGTCACTTTGGCTTTATCTTCTCTAACGTTGCCCGTTCTTTTGTTTTAAGTGCTACCAATGCTGCATTTACTTCTGTGCCAGCATCGGGTCCAACAAAGAAATACTACAAGCAAATTAACCGCTACGCTGCCAACTTCGCTTTGTGTGTAGATATGGCGATGTTCTCTTTGGGTGGTGAACTGAAATTCCGCGAACTAATTTCTGCGCGCTTAGCCGACATGCTATCTAAACTGTACCTAGCATCAATGACGTTGAAGCACTGGGAAGATCAAGGTCGCCAGAAAGACGATTTACCGTTAGTAGAATACGCTATGGCTAAATTGTTCACTGAGTTTGAAGATGCACTTCATGGTTTCACGCAAAACTTACCAGCACGCCCTGTGGGTTGGTTAGTGCGCGCACTAACGATGCCATTAGGTCGCAGTGCTGCAAAACCAGGTGATAAACTGGTGGCAAAAATTGTTGAGCTAACCACCTCTGCAACGGCTACCCGTGAGCGTTTAATTACAGGAACTTATCGCGGCGATAACGGCCGTAACCCAATGTTTAAATACGATTCATTGTTAGCCCGTGTAGACCAAGCAGATCCAATTTATAAAAAAATTGCTACTGCACTTAAAGCGGGTAAATACAATGAGTCTAATTTAACCATCGAAAACCGCATCACTGACGGTGTTGCTATGGGTGTGCTAACGCAAGAAGAAGGCGACTTTATGATTGCTTTCGAAAAAGACGTGTTAGAAATGGTGAATGTTGATCACTTTCCACTAGAAGGTTTAGGTAAAGTATCGGTTAAGCATGAAACTGCTAAAACTGCTGCCAAGCCAAAAGCTGAAAAGAAGACTGTGGTAAAAAAAGCACCTAAAAAGAAAGCTCAAGATGATGACCAATCCGGTAAAGCCCCAGAAGCTAAAGAAACCGCTTAAGAGAATGTAAACAACCCTGCCTTGTGCTTTGCAAAAAGCACTGGGCAGGGTTTTTTTATGCGCAGCTTTTTATTATTTTTTCTGATTTTTTCATTACGGAATACTTATGGAAACGTTTTTCGATATTCAGCAACGTGCTGCCAAGCGTAAAGGTGGCAAAGCAGCCCTTGCTTTTATGCTTTCGCCACCGTTAACAAGCCACCAGCTAATCGCCCACAGTGACGATGACTGGTTAGAAGAATTTACCCGTAAAATTTTTCAAAGTGGTTTTTACTGGTCGGTGATCAATAAAAAATGGCCAGGATTTCGTGAAGTATTTTGGGACTTCAATATTAAAAAATTATTAATGATGCCACCAGAAATGCTAGAAGAAAAATCCTCCGACCAGCGTATTGTGCGTAACTACAACAAAGTTAAGACAATTTTAACCAATGCTTCGATGATTCATTTTACCGCCAAAGACGCTGGCAAACCGTTTAATCAGTTAATAGCAGAATGGCCTAGCAACGATATAATCGGTTTATGGGCATGGCTTAAAAAACACGGTGCTCGCTTAGGTGGAAATACCGGTCCTTATGCACTGCGAGCGATGGGCAAAGATACTTTTTTACTATCGCGGGATATTGAAGCTTACTTACGCGCTAATGAAATTATTGACGGTGGCTTGCAAAGCAAAAAGTCACTGAATGCAGCGCAGGCTTTTTTTAACGACATGCAAAAACAAAGTGGTTTATCGCTGCAAGAGATCAGCCAAACGATCGCTTACAGCATAGGAGATAATCGCGTTTAACAAACCGCTGCAAACACTAACTGTTATAAGGTTTGTCTGATGTGATTTTGGCCAAACCTTTAATAATACGATAAATAGACCAAATCCATGCGACAGCACAAATAAACACGCCCACGACAAACATCCAAGTGACTATCCCTATCACGGTCCAAATCAGCCCCCACCAAAATGTTTTAGTGATATTACTGTAATGGTCGTAATACGGAGTGTTGATTGCATCTTCTTTTTTGAACATGGCCCATACAGCGCCAATGATCCAAAAAATACCGGTAAACATACCCAACACCATCATAATATACGCAGCAAGCGCATTATTCTTTGCATTCTCTAAACGCTGGCGTTGCTTTGGGTCTTCGAATGAAGCGTCGGGTATGTTGGGTAATTCAGACATTTCTCTTCCTTAAGTTATATTTAATCAGATACCGCTGATATTGTAAGAAATCAGCAAGGGTGTCAATTACCTTACTCTTTTACAAAAAGCTGCTGTTTACATAAAGCCGCTGTCCAGTAGACTTAGCCGATACTTATTTAGCTGTTACACATAATGAATAAACAAAAACGCACCGAAATTTTCACCCGCTTGCGCGATAACAACCCAAACCCTGTGACAGAGCTAGAATACTCGTCACCGTTTGAACTGTTAGTAGCCGTTGCTTTATCGGCACAAGCAACCGATGTGAGTGTGAATAAAGCCACTCGCAAACTGTATCCGGTGGCGAATACACCAGAGACTATCTATGCTTTGGGCGAAGATGGCCTTAAAGAATATATAAAAACCATTGGTTTATTCAATAGCAAAGCCAAAAACGTGATTAAGCTGTGCAAAGATTTAATCGACTTGCATGGCAGCAAAGTGCCAGAAGATCGCACAGCGTTAGAAGCATTGGCCGGTGTTGGACGTAAAACCGCCAATGTCGTACTCAATACCGCCTTTGGTCATCCCGTTATGGCTGTAGACACTCATATCTTTCGTGTTTCTAACCGCACTAAAATTGCCCCTGGAAAAAACGTCGATGAGGTTGAACAAAAATTAATGCGCTTTATTCCTAAAGAGTTTTTACTGGATGCCCACCACTGGATAATATTACACGGCCGTTACACCTGCATCGCTAGAAAACCCAAATGTGGGTCGTGTATTATTGAAGATTTGTGCGAGTATAAAGACAAGATCGAAATCGATTAAGCACCAACATAACCACCAACATAACCAGCCGAGATGACAATATCATGAGAATGCTGCATACCATGCTAAGAGTGGGTGATTTGGAAAAATCCATTGCGTTTTATACTGACGTACTAGGCATGACGTTATTACGTCGTCGCGACAATGAAGAATACCGTTACACTTTAGCATTTGTTGGTTATCAAACAGAAAGCGAAGGCAGTGTGCTGGAATTAACTCACAACTGGGACACACAAGAATACGATCTAGGTAATGGTTACGGCCATATCGCGTTAGAAGTAGACGACATTTACGCAACCTGTAAAACCATCGAAAACCTTAATGGCATAATAAGTCGTGCACCGGGCCCGGTTAAAGGAGGCAAAACCGTGATTGCTTTTGTTGAAGATCCCGACGGTTATAAAATTGAATTGATCGAAAAGAAAGATCACTCTGATAACGAGCTTTAACAGCATTAAAGTTCTATGGCGTTAGAGTAATGAGGTAAACCCAGTGATTGATCAAGGCCAGCTATTTCATACACCCAACCCGTGCCGCAGTATTTGCACAGTGAATAATAAAGGCTTTTGCAAAGGCTGTTTTCGCAGCCGTGAAGAACGCTTTCACTGGCATGAACTCACCGAATACCAAAAGCATCTAGTGGTGCAGCTGTGCTATGTGCGCGAGAAAAGAGTGTTAGCGGCTCAACGCAAAAAACAATGGCTGGCAGAGCAGAATAAAGCCCAGCAAGAAGCCCAATTTGATTTATTTGCTGACAATTTTACTGAGCCAACAAGTAAAAATGTGACTGAAGCAGAACAACCCCAAATAAGCTTGTTTTAGCTAAGCCGTTAATAAACGTTTCCAATCGAGGGTGTTTTCAGTGTACTTGCTTGGTTTGTATTCTGCAGCAACCCAACCTTGATAGTCAGAATCTTCTATTGCGGCAAAGATCGAGGCAAAATCCAATAGCCCAGTGCCCGGTTCCCCTCGACCAGGAACATCAGCAAATTGAATATGGCCAATTTGATCACTGTAACGGTTAATAGTATTGACGATACAAGTGCTTGAATGTTCATTCGGCAATACCATACGTGCCATGTGATAGACATCAAACTGCATTTTTATATTATCGCAATCAGTGCTAGCCATCACAGCCAGCATTTGCTCGACACTATGGACAACAAAACCGGGCATATCAAAGGTATTAATCGCTTCAAACGTTACGCTTACACCCAGTGGCTTAAACATCTTGGCGGCAGTATCTAAATTAGATTTAAAAGTAGTTAAATAATCGGCATGATTGTCTGGGTTAAGGCAACGTCCAGGTAATACATTCACCTGTTTAACGCCTAAAGAAATGGCATAACTTAAGCATTCAACCAGTGCTGCAGCAAACTCTGCTTCTTTACCGGGCACCGACGCTAAACCTTCACCGCCTTCCATTAAATCACCCGCCGGCACATTAATAAGCACACATCGCAAATCATGAGCCAGTAACTGCTGCTTAATATCGGCAACCGTTTCTACGTAAGGAAATTGTATCTCTACAGCATCAAATCCAGCGGATTTTGCAGCGCCAAACCGTTCTAACAAAGGCAATTCGTTAAACAACATGGACACATTTGCAGCCAATTTCATTACTTAACATCCTGGTCGTGATCATTAGATTCGCGTGCCAAATACATTTCAATCAATGTCGCTGGGTCGCTCTGGTTAAATCCTTTACTGGCATGCTGACGCATCAACTCAGCACCCAAGCCAGCCATAGGCACGGCCGATAGATTATCTTTAGCCAGAGTATTAGCCATGTCTAAATCTTTTAACAGTGTTTTTACATGCCACTTAACCGGTTGATAGTCACGCTGCGCCATTCTTGGCCCTGTAAGCTGCAATGGAATAGAATCGGCAAATCCACCTTTAAGAGCCTGCGGTATGCTGGCACTATCTACTCCAGACTTCTCTGCTAATGCCATTACTTCGGCCATCACCAAAACATTGCAGCTCACAATCATTTGATTACAAATCTTAGTAACTTGCCCAGCCCCAACATCTCCCATACGGGTTATGCTTTGACTTAAAGGTTCTAATAAAGGACTAACCGCGGCCAATGCCTGTTCATCACCACCCGCCATAATGGCAAGAGTTCCTTGTTCTGCGCCGGCAACACCACCCGATACCGGCGTATCCAGCCAAACACAAGATTTTTCTGCAACCCTTGTAGCCAATGCTCGCGTGGTCTCTGGATCAATACTAGAAAAATCAACCAGAATCTGGCCCGCTGTTAAATTAGCCAATAAGCCTTCTGGCGCCAACACAATTTCTTGCACTGCTAAGGTATCGCTCACACACATCATGATTACATCTACATCACGACACAACTGAGCAAGACTACTAGCAACATGTGCCCCGAATGATGCGGGGATTTGAGTTTTAGCGGTATTTCGATTCCACACCGTAACGTCAAAACCAGCAGCTAATAAACGACTCGACATAGGAATTCCCATTAACCCCATGCCAATAAATCCAACCTTCATCCCCGCCACTCCTTCTAAACCTTTCATAATAGCCAACGTCCACAATAGCCAGCGTTGTTAACATAAATGCTAACTATAATAACAAAGCCAAGCATACGAGTGTGAGTTTAAGTTCCCAGCAGTCATTGATACTCAATTTCATCATAATAGAACTCACGGCAAAGACATTTAACGCCTTGACTGACATCAATTTTATTATCTCAAAAGCTGCCATTCTAAGCCCATTGATCGCTAACGCTGTGTTGACTCGGCACAAATATGGCCATCAGAATTAAACTGACCCGTAACAGGAATTATCCATGTCGATTTCAAAGACTAATCGCTTTACCACCAAATCACTTCTCGCCGGTGCGATTAGCACAGCGCTAATTACACTTTCAATGCCCAGCCAAGCCCAGTCGTTTACCGAATTGCTTCAAACAGGCGACGTAATTGCCGAGCTTCGAGTACGTGGAGAGAATGTACAGGATGAGGGTGCGAATGAAGACGCCATTGCCATGACAGCACGCGCACGCATAGGCTACGAAACTGCCAGTATGGCAGGATTTAATTCGCCGCCAGCGATGCGGTTAACCTTCTTTATACCGTAGAATACGCAAACTCATAACGCGAGAATCGCTGGTAGTAAAGACCTTGATGCTGATTATGGATTAATTGAAGCCGGTGTAAATCTAGCAGGTGTATCTCTACTAGCAGGCTTAGAAACACTTAATGGTGATGGTGATTACGCGTTCTCTACACCTTATGCAACCGGTCATGCTTTTAACGGCTGGGCTGATAAGTTTTTAGCTACCCCTAAAAATGGTTTAACCGATACCTATGCCAAAGCGGTCGGTAAAGCAGGCAGGGGCAATTTAGTCGCGGTTTATCACGATTTTAACAGCGATGAAAATGGAGATGACCTTGGTAGTGAAATCAATTTACTGGCAGGTATTAAATACGCCGACAATATCCCTGTCGGCATCAAATACGCCGACTACTCAGAAGGTGATAAAGCCTACGGTAAAAAAGATACTCAAAAATTCTGGTTGTGGGCTGAAGCCAAATATTAACTGGTTTAGTTAATCAACCAAAAAAATGGAGCCTCTAAGTGGCTCTGTTTTTTTAGGTAAACACCCAATATGAAGTTTATTGAAGTGGCAAAGCATGATAACAATTATCATCGATTTCTCCGAGACAATTATCGCAAGCAGCACTGAACACATCTTTATGAAAGTGGATGGCAGCCACCAACATAAAACCATAACCGTTCATTTCTAACACCTCTTCATAAAATCGAAAGTATTCAACCACAATGATTTCTTTATCAAACAAAGCACCCGCCAATAAGCACCCTATTGCCGCCATTAAATACAGTGCCGTAGGAGAGACAATAGCCTGTTTCACAATGTTGAAGTATTGGCTGCGATAAGCAAACGCCTTAACTAATAACGGCAACCACATTAGAACCATCAATAACTTAAAACCTTGGCCATCAACTATGAATATCAGCCAATCAATGCCCGTCGCTTTTACACTCATTTCACGCACAATAAAACTCACACACAAGGCCACAGCAGCATACGTTAATAAACGCAGAGCTGGTACCGCCTGCCAAAAAGGCTGTCGTCCTTGTGCAAAAAATACATAACCCACAACTGCTAAGATAAACAGCTGTACATGCTCCATTAATTCGTTTTCACCATATAAAAATGCATGGTCAAAAACCATTACTTGAACTGCAAAGCCAGCAGTTAATGCCAACATTACACATAATATTAACCAACGCTGTACTGATAAATTAGCCACTGCCTACTACCTCTTAAAAATAAGAATAGTTTTTTGAACATGACTTAGAAACATGATCCTAAAATATGATTCTAAGTCATAGTCATTAAACGATGGCGCAGAATAACCACTGTTATCACTTTGTATTAGCCCACAAAAATGGAACAGTAAGTTTAAATAATAATAGATTGCCAATAAAATCGGCACAAAAAGCACACAAAAAAAAGCCAAGCTCTAACAGGCTTTACTATATTCCTTTATTGGAATATAGTGATTATACTATACTGTTACTACACTATGTTTTGAACGATTCTGAAAGAGAGTTAACCATGCAACGATTACCCCTCAAGCTTTTTCTAAGCGTAGCTTTAGTTCCACTGACTTTTGTTCCTTTTAGCAGTGCATTTTCTAATGCACTTACTAATGCAAATACTAGCTCTGCGGTTTCGCAACTTAAATCCATGCCAGTAGAAATTAAAGCAACTCAACAAACGGTGTATTTAGATGCCCGCTTAGAGGCAACCAATCAAAGTACTATTTCAGCACAAACCTCAGGCATCGTTGAAGCCATTAATTTTGATATTAATGATCGCGTAAAAATAGGCCAAACCCTGATTGTTATTAATAATACTCAACAAAAAGCCGGTTTAAGTCAGGCCGAAGCTAACCTAGCGCAGGCCCAAGCAATGAATGAAGATGCGCAAATATTAATGAAGCGTAATCGCTCTTTGTTTAACAAAAACACGTTATCGCAAGGTGAGTTAGACAGTAGTATTGCCCGCGCAAAAAGTGCGGCAGCGGCGGTTTTAGCAGCAAAAGCCCAAGTAAAACAAGCCAAAGAACAATTGTCGTATACCCGAATCATTGCACCTTATTCAGGCATTGTTAGCCAGCGCATGGTCGAACTGGGTGAATTAGTTAACCCTGGTCAACCACTCATGACAGGGTTTTCTGCACAACCATTAAGAGCAACCACCAGCATTCCGCAAAATCTAATCGCTAAATTAGAAAAAGGCGCTATCCGTTCGCAAATCACGGTTAAATCCCAAGGACAACACTTTCCTATTGATGGTTATACCTTGTTTCCATTTGCCGATAGCCGCTACAGCAGCGTACAAGCACGTATTGATCTAACTAAATTTGAAGTTAATCAAGCCAGCTCAAGTTTGATTCCTGGGGCATGGGTTGAAGTTGGCTTACCGATTGGTGAAACCAAAGCCATCTCAGTACCTAAAAGTGCCGTTATTCAGCAAGGTGAAGTGGCCAGTATTTACGTGATTAACCAAGCTCAGCAATTACGATTACGCTATGTTCGCTTAGGCGGTAGCCTCGATAACGCCCACGTAATCGTACTTTCGGGTCTTAATAGCGGTGATGTAATTGCAGTAAATGCCTTGGCTGCTGCTGCCATTGTCGGTGCTATTGCTGGCGCGAACGATCAAACTGCCGACACTGATTCGTCGGAGGAATAAGTTAATGGCTAATAAAATCAACAAAACCATGGGTATTTCAGGGCGTATTGCACAATCATTTCAAGATTCCGCACTAACTCCTCTGTTAGCCATTTTTGCCTTACTACTGGGCTTTTTCGCCATCGCAGTAACGCCAAAAGAAGAAGAACCACAAATTGATGTGACCTTCGCTAACGTCTTTATCGCTTACCCAGGAGCAAGCGCAAAAGAAGTCGAACAACTGGTTTCTATTCCTGCTCAACAAGTCTTATCAGAGCTCGCTGGCGTAGACGATATATTTTCTATTAGCAGCCCAGGGCAAGCCGTACTTACCGTCGCGTTTGAAGTCGGAATGCCGCGACAAGAAGCCATTGTTAACTTGTACAACCAAGTACAGTCCCATGGCGATTGGCTACCGCAAGGTCTTAATATTCCTCAGCCAATTATTAAACCCATGGGTATCGATGATGTGCCTATTATGGCATTAACGTTAAGTAGCCAAGACACTACTATGGGTCATGAACAATTAACGCGTATAGCGCACAGCCTAGAAACCGAGTTAAAAACCATTGCGGGCACCCGTGATATTTACACCCTAGGTGAACACAACTCAGTACTCAGCATTCGCCTTGATCCTAGCAAAATGAATGGTCACAACATCAGTTTTGCCGATATTAGCCAGCGTTTACAGTCTGCAAACAGTGGCGGCCAGCTCAGCACAATCATTAAAAATAATGAACTGATCAAACTGCAAGCTGGTAACTTTTTGAAAACCGTTGCCGACGTCGAAAACCTTATTATTGGTAGCTATGAAGACCCAGTAAGCCAACAGCAAGGGTTGTTATATTTAAGTGATATTGCCAGCGTTACACAACAAGCCGACACCCCTAGCAACTACGTATTTATTAAAACACCCAAGCAAGCGGCCATTGCACCAGCAGTAACGCTTTCGATCGCGAAACAACCGGGTACTAATGCTGTGGACATCACCACGGCTATTAGCGAACATTTGGCAGCATTAGAAAACCGCTTAATCCCAGATTCAGTTACGGTTACCGAAACCCGCAACTACGGCATGACCGCCGAGAACAAATCCAACCAATTAATTGGTAAATTATTGTTCGCAACCTTAGCTGTAGTTTTATTGGTGTTGTTTACCATGAGCTGGCGCGAAGCGGTAATCGTTGGCAGTGCTATTTTTATCACCTTAGCATTAACTTTATTTGCCTCTTGGGTGTGGGGTTTTACGCTTAACCGTATTTCATTATTTGCCTTAATTTTCTCGATTGGCATTTTGGTCGACGACGCCATTGTGGTGGTAGAAAACATTCACCGCCACATGTCACTACCTGAAAATAAAAACAGCAGCTTGCTGGAATTTATTCCAAGAGCCGTTGACGAAGTCGGTAGCCCAACTATTTTAGCCACCTTCACCGTTATCGCAGCCTTAATGCCCATGGCGTTTGTATCTGGCTTAATGGGGCCGTATATGAGCCCTATTCCTATTAACGCCTCTACCGGCATGCTGATCTCTTTGATCATTGCCTTTGTAGTGACCCCTTGGTTAGCGGTTAAATTGCTTAATCATTCTAAGCACGATCAAAGCAACCATAATGGTCATCTAGAAGCAGGCAAACACACAGACAAATACGAAAGTGCCCAAGCCGATACTGACAGCCATACTGATGGTAAGGCGTACCGTTTTTTTGAACGCTTAATGTCACCGTTTATTATTGCCCCTAAAGCTAAGCGCAACCGCCGTTTACTGATGGCAGGCACGGTATCGTTGATTTTAATGGCGGTTATGCTGCCTGTGTTCAAAATTGTGGTATTAAAAATGCTGCCTTTTGATAATAAATCAGAACTGCAAATCATTGTCGACATGCCAGAAGGTACACCACTTGAACAAACCTTGATGGTGCTTGATGAACTATCAGACTATGTAATCAGCGTTGAAGAAGTGAGCGATGTAGAACTTTACGCTGGCACCGCAGCACCAATTAACTTCAACGGCTTGGTGCGTCAATACTACTTACGTCAGTCGCCCCACCATGGTGATCTTCAAGTCAATTTAGTGGATAAAGACAACCGCGATCGCCAAAGTCACGACATTGCCTTGCAACTACGCGAACCGCTGCAAACCATAGGTCGTCGCTTCAATGCCAATGTTAAAATTGTTGAAGTACCACCAGGGCCACCGGTAATGGCCGCGATCAGTGCCGAAGTTTATGGCTTAGATTATGATCAGCAAGTAGCAGCTACCCACCAACTCGCCAAGATATTTCAACAAACCCAAGATGTGGTGGATGTGGATACTTGGTTAGACGCACCACAACAACAGTGGACATTAGAAATACGTCGTAACCGCGCTATGATTTTAGGCCTAAGCGAGCAACAGATTAACCAAGCCATTACCACTGCCACCGCAGGCTGGGATATTGGTTACTTGCACAGCGAACAACAAAAGTATGCTTTGCCGATGCGTTTACGTCTAAGCCAATCATATCGCGACCAAATGGAACAATTACTCACCCTAAAAATTCGTAATAATCAGGATAATTTAATTGCACTGGGTGAAGTTGTGACCTTAGAAAAATCTTTAATTGAACAAACAATTTATCACAAAAACCAGCGCCCAGTAATGTTTGTGACCGCTGATATGGCAGGCCCATTAGACAGCCCGCTGTATGGTTTGTTTGATATTTCTGGACAATTAAAAGAGCCAGAGTATGACCAGTGGCAGCAAAAATTCATTGCTGATCCCAATACACCAGGAACGGCGCAAGGCATTGAAATTAAATGGGACGGTGAATGGCAAATTACTTACGAAACCTTCCGTGATATGGGCATTGCTTATGGTGTAGGCATGATCTTTATTTACCTATTGGTCGTGGCTCAATTTCGTTCATATAGTATTCCACTGGTGATTATGGCGCCTATTCCACTAACAATTATTGGGGTTATGCCAGGCCATGCCCTGTTTGATGCTCAATTTACCGCCACATCGATGATTGGCATGATTGCATTGGCAGGTATTATAGTGCGCAACTCGATATTGCTGGTCGATTTTATTAATCAGCAGTTAGAAAAAGGGTTAGCGGTTGAACAAGCTGTGATTCAATCGGCTGCGGTGCGAGCAAAACCCATTATTTTAACCGGTATTGCCGCTATGACTGGGGCCTTCTTTATTTTGGATGACCCTATTTTCAATGGCTTAGCGATTTCACTGATCTTTGGTATTTTGGTTTCTACCATGATGACTTTAATCTTAATCCCGTTATTGTTTTTTGTTTTGCACAAGGCTAAGCAAGGCGTAAATAACAGCTAACAAGCAGCCCAACACCGGTTTATTAATTCATATTGATTAAATTGGCTGTTGGGTTTTTTTAAAAGACACCTTTGAAACAGGATATTTCTTTCTCGTTAGCGAAAAACTGACTACACTAAAATTATATAATTAATAATTGTAGAAAAAGAGACGCGCTATCTTTATTAAACGCCTTTTCCCCAGTAGTTGGTTCAACCGTAAAAGCCTACCGATCGCTTGGCGTCTAGCCATTAGCATTGTACTGGCATCACTGGTAATTAATGCCATTTCGACCACAGTTCTTATCTACTTCAATTACCAACAAGAACAAAACCAGTTTGAAGCCCGTCTTGATGAAATAAAATCCAGTCATCTTATCTCGCTGGGAAATGCACTGTGGCAGTTCGATAATAAACAGGTCAAAGTTCAAGGCGAAGGAATTAGCAGTCTTTATTATATTGGCTATTTACGTATTGCTAATAGTGATGCAACGGTATTTGAAAAAGGCGCAGCAACCGACTCAGCGAAAAACGAACACTTTTTTATTCCCGTTGTTCACGGCAAAGAAAACGTCGGTGAACTAGAAATCGGTTTTGCTCGCGACAGCATATTAAAAAATATCATAGACTCCGCTCAGCAAATTATAACAATGCAACTGATCTCAGGATTGTTACTCGCCTTGCTATTACTTTGGCGTGTATACACCATTATTACCCGCCATTTAATTGATATTAACCGCCAACTAGCCAGCAATGACAAAAGTTGTACCTACCAGCAGTTAACACTGGATCGCCCACCCTACAAAGATGAACTTTCTGCTGTGGTTAACTCATTTAACCAGCTCACTGCAGATATCGATAAAGAACTTCAAAATAAAGAAGCCGCCCAATTACAACTGGCAGAAACCAACAGCCAGCTAGAACAGCATGTTGCAGAGCGCACGCACAGCCTACAAACCGCCATCGACGAACTTAATACCACCTTAGACAATCTAAAAAGTACACAAAGTCAGCTTATTGAATCTGAGAAGTTATCATCATTGGGCAGCATGGTTGCCGGTGTGGCGCATGAAGTAAATACCCCCATAGGGCTTTGCATCACTACCCACTCGTTTATTAAAGACATTTTTAAAGACATGCAAAAACGCTTTGATAGCGGCAATATTTCAAAACAAAACTTCACCGATTTTATGACCAGCATGGAAGAATGTGTCGATATATTAAGTAAAAACCTACAACGGGCTGCTAAGTTAGTACAAAGTTTCAAGCACGTATCAGAAGACCAGACTGGCGAAGCCTTAAGAGATTACAATCTAGCCGAATATCTCAACGAAATTATGTCGACATTGACGCCCAAATTAAAAATGACTCAGCATAAGGTAGACATACAATGTGCTGAAGACATCGATTTAACTGGATTTCCTGGGGCGCTTAGCCAAGTTATCACCAACTTAGTGATGAACAGCTTATTACATGGTTTTGAAGGGATAGAAAAAGGCACCATTGGTATTGTTGTTGAACACCTGCAAGACAATGTGGCCATTACCTATACCGATAACGGCATTGGCCTTAGCCAAGAATCACAACTTAAAATATTTGATCCCTTTTATACCACCAAGCGGGGTTATGGCGGCACTGGTTTAGGCATGCATTTAGTCTACAACTTGGTCAGTCAAAGACTGAAAGGCAGCATCAAATTGCTGCCATCAAAATCTGAGTCAGCAGCAGGTCATAGCGGTTGTAGTTTTATAATAACTTTACCCAAAATGCTAAAAGAAAAAGCCCCACAAGATAACGTTTAGTGGCTAAACGTTATCTATTAGGCTCGTCTTATTCTCGATCTTAGTCGGAGTTTTAAACCCTATTACGCCAACTTATCCACCGCAACACGGTAAGCCGGATCTTCTAAGACGTTCACATCACAAAGATCACCCGCCTTGGTTAATAACTGGCGGCACTCTTTGCTCAAATAACGCAAATGAATTTCTTTGCCCTCGTTCACATAACGCATAGCCAGTGAATCAATCGCTTCAATTGCTGAATGATCGGCAACACGGCTATTTTTAAACTCAATCACTACTTTATCTGGGTCATTCTTAGGCTTGAATAACTTCTTAAAGTTAGACGCAGAACCAAAAAATAAAGGACCATTAATTTCATATACTTTTGTGCCATCTTCTTCGATGCGAGTCGTTGCATAAATATGCTTTGCATGTTCCCAGGCAAAGTTTAACGCCGCCACAATAACCCCAACCACAACCGCAACGGCCAAATCCGTCATCACGGTAACACCCGAAACCAACACAATAATAAAGGCATCGCGCTTAGGTACATAACGCATCATACGAAAGCTAGACCACTCAAAAGTACCGATAACCACCATAAACATCACGCCGGTTAGCGCAGCAATAGGAATTTGTTCGATCAACGGCGCAGCAAACAAGATAAAGCTTAATAAAAATAACGCAGCGGCAATACCCGACAAGCGACCACGACCGCCCGAGTTCACATTAATCATCGACTGGCCAATCATCGCACAACCACCCATACCACCAAAAAAGCCCGTGGCTACGTTAGCGGTACCCTGTGCAACACACTCTTTATTGCCGCGGCCACGAGTATCGGTCATATCGTCAATTACCGTGATAGTCAATAACGATTCAATTAAGCCAATCGCCGCTAAAATGACTGCAAAGGGTAAAATAAACATCAAGGTATCGAGCGTCAGCGGCACGTTAGGCGCTGCGAATGTCGGTAAACCGCCGGCAATACTGGCAAGATCACCTACGGTTTTAGTGTTTAAATCCAAGCCAATAACAATCAAGCTAACCACTAGAATACCGGCTAATGCAGACGGAATGGCCTTAGTAACCTTGGGCAAAAAGTGGGTGATAAACATGGTCGCAGCAATCATACTCAGCATAATATAAAGTTCATTACCGGCTAACCATGTACCTTCGGTCCAGCCCCATTTACCCGCTGGAGTACTTTCTTGTAACTGTGGAATTTGCGCCAAAAAGATCACAATAGCGAGGCCATTGACAAAGCCCAACATCACAGGATACGGCACAATACGGATAAACTTGCCCAGCTTTAGCCACCCTGCAACAATCTGGATAATCCCCATCAAAACAACCGTGGCGAATAAATACTGAGGCCCCATACCGGCACCAAAGTCACGCTCAGCCTGGGCGACTAACGCAACCATCACCACAGCCAAAGCACCCGTTGCACCCGAAATCATACCCGGACGCCCACCCATAATGGCAGTAATTAAACCCACCATAAAAGCAGCGTATAAACCGGTTAATGGATGAACACCCGCAACAAAAGCAAAGGCTACGGCTTCAGGAACTAAGGCAAGTGCCACAGTTAAGCCGGATAAAGTATCGTTCTTCACATTAGGAGAGAACGTTTTTATAAAATCTTGGAACATGCGCTTCCAACCCTAAATTTTTTGGAGCGCGGATAATACCAGAATGATTATCGCTTTTCAGAATTGATTAATAACTGCTCTAACTCTAATAAGTAGTAAACTGCCAGCTACTGCTGAGACCAAGGGCTATTTTTAACTTCAAAACGTGTATTCAAATACAAGTCTTCAACTTTCGTACGCGCCCATGGGGTTTTACGTAAAAATTTTAAACTCGATTTAATACTCGGATCTTCTTTAAAACAGCGAATATTAATTTGCTGCGCCAACTTGGGGTAACCATAAAATTCTACTAATTTAGTCACAATGGTTTCTAAAGTTAGGCCGTGTAGGGGATTATTCGCTTGAGTCATGATGAATTCCACAAAGTTTTTTGCAGTTTAACAGGCGCAATGGCGCTACAATAGTGCTACTTTTTATTATTACCGTTATTTATAACGCTTTAGCCAGATACCTTAATTTATGTCGACAATGCTTCTTTCAATACGTTCTATGCGCGTTATCGTTGTTAGCCTAATTTTACTATTCAGCAGTGTGAGTATTCATGCCTTTGAAGATACTCGCAAAAAACAAAAAGACACCATTCCACAAGCAATCATGGGTATCTCAACCTACGCAGGGCGTATGACAAATGACCTAAAAGAAAACTCTTTCTACGTCGGTAGCAGTTTGTATTTATACTTCTTTAACGCCTCATTAGAAGCCCGTGCTTTTTCTGATGGCCAGTTTAAACGCGATAATGTGTTACAGCCTTATATGGGGTTAGGCCTAGGACGCTTGCTGCAAATTCAGCGGGGCGTAGATTTTACTTCCACAACCCGAGTGCGCATTGTGTCTGAAATTGCATTTAATGAATGGGTAGACACACGTAACCACATCACCCTGCAAGGATATGTCGAACAGCTGCACACTTCTGGAGAAAACAAACGCCGCTACGGTATTGCTCTTGGCTATACGTTTTAAAAAAACATGTGTGTTAGAAAGACTATGAATACAAAATCAAACGATCCGCTGCGCTATATTTCAGGTTACTCAGCAGAGCTTAAAGCTCAGGTTCAGGCCATGATCGACAACAATAGCCTAAACCAATACCTCGCCAAAAAATACCCAGAGCAACACAACATAGGCAACGATAAAGCCTTGCGTGAATACGTGATGGAAATTAAGAATCAATACCTGCGCAAATCAGCACCGCTGAGCAAGATCGCCTTCGATAATAAAATTCACGTGGTAAATAACGCCTTAGGATTGCACTCTTATGTGTCGCGCGTGCAAGGTGGCAAGGTAAAAAGCAATAATGAGATTCGTATTGGAGCCGTTTTCAAAAAAGCCCCAGAAGCATTTTTAAAAATGATTGTGGTGCACGAGCTGGCTCACTTGAAAGAAAAAGACCATAACAAATCTTTTTATCAACTGTGCCAACACATGCTGCCAGACTATCACCAGTTTGAGTTTGATATGCGCCTGTATTTAGCGCAGCTTGAGCTAGATCAGAGCTAGGCCCAAAACTAGATCAAACAGCCACTTCTGTTTTCGTTTGATAAAAACCACGATTCTGTAAAAACTGCATCAACATCACATAAAATGCCGGTAATACCAACAAACACACAAAGGTAGTAAATAGAATACCAAAGCCCAGTGACACCGCCATTGGCGTAATAAATTGCGCCTGACGTGATGTCTCAAAGACCATAGGCGCCAGACCGCCAAAAGTGGTTAAAGTGGTCAGTAAAATAGGTCTAAAGCGACGCACACCAGCATCCACTATCGCATCGACCACCGACACCCCTGTCGCCAATCGCTTGTTAGCGTAATCGACTAAAATCAAACTGTCGTTCACCACCACCCCTGCTAATGCCACGATGCCCATAATGCTCATAATGGATAAATCAGCACCTAAAATTAAATGCCCAAGAATCGCACCTACCGCTCCAAAAGGAATAATCGCCATCACCAATAACGGCTGTGAATAACTCTTAAAAGGAATCGCTAACAAAGCGTAAATAAGCAATAAAGAAAAACCGCCATACAATTTCAAAGCATCCATGGTTTCAGTGGTTTCTGCTTGGCGACCGCGAAAACCAACGTCTACATGGGGATACTTTTCTTTAAAGCTTGGGAAAACCTCTTCTCTTAACAGCGCCATCGCACCGGGAATCATGCGGCGTGGTTCTACCTCAGCGGTTAAGGTAATAATACGATCGCCATCTCGACGGCGTATTTGTGAAGGCGCTAATTCTTTTTCAAACTCCGCCACATCCGCTAACGGCACATAACCGCCCATCGGCGTTTTAATTAATAACGACTCAATGTCTTTTGCCACTTCGCGTTCCGCTAACGGCAAACGCACCAAGGTCGTCACTTCGTTACGATCGCGTTGCTGACGAATCGCCCGAGCGCCATATAACGCATGACGCACTTGGCTAGACACATCCGACGCCGACAAACCCAAACTGCGTCCCATTTCGTTCAGTTCAATTTCCCACTGCGGTTTACCATTGGTAAAACTACTGGCTAAATCAATGACCCCAGACAGAGTGGCCAACTCGGCCATAAGTTCATTACTTAAACGCAAACTTTCTTCTGGGCTAGTACCGCGCAATTCAATAGTTAAACCCGCGCCACCCGAAGGGCCGCCTCCGCGCTCAGCATCAAAGGTTAAGCTGCGAATACCGGGTATCTCACCAATGGCTGCACGCCATTGCCGTACAATTTCGTTCGACGAAAGTGGGCGTACATCTGAGTCGACTAAACGTGCTTCTACTTCAAGGCTAGAACCTTCAATATCACCCTGCACACTAATCACCAACGGCGTACCATTGGCTTCAATCGGATCGGTTATTTCACGCAACTTTTTATCAATATATGAACGTACTTTAATCGCTTCGCTTAACGGCGCATTCGCCGATAGCTCTACTTTCGCAACTACAAACTCACCTTCTAAGCGCGGAAACATACTGAATCCCATGCGGCCACTTAGCGGATAAGACAGCACTACAATCGCTACCATTAAGGCAAAAGCCAATACAATACTTGGGGCGTTTAAGCATTTTTTAAGTGCTGGACGATAAATAGAATTAATAAAATAATGCAGCTTTCTATCGGTTGGTTTTTGAATTTTTCCCATTAACTGTGCAAGTTTTGAATCTTGATTATCTTTTTTCAAAGACGCTAAATGAGACGGCATGATAAACAACGCCTCAATCCAAGAAATTACAAAACAGCAAATCACTACAATTGGAATTGCCAAAAACAGTTTACCCATTCCGGGCAGCGCTAACAGAGGTAAAAAGGCGACAATATTGGTCAAAATAGCAAAGGCCAACGGTACCGATACTTCACGCGCACCAATAATGGCGGCGTCGAGAAACGGTATGCCCTTTTGCATATTCTCATAAATATTTTCACCAGCAATAATGGCGTCGTCAACCACAATCCCCAAAGCGATAATAAAGGCAAACATCGATACCATATTAATCGACACATCAAAGATCGGCAGTAGCAGCAGCGAGCCTAAAAATGCCGTTGGAATCCCCATAGTGACCCAAAACGCTAGCCGATATTCTAAGAACACACTCAGCAAAATCAGCACTAATACCAAACCGATTAAGGCGTTTTTTAACAATAAACCTACGCGCTGGCGATACGTTTCGCCATCATCATCGGTGACAATTAATTCAATACCCGGGGGCAGGTTTGGAATAATCAGCTCAAGTTTTTCATACATCGAATCAACCACCGTTGTTGGTGTTTGATCATCACTGCGGTAAATTCTAAAGCCAATAGCCGGGTTGCCATCGTAAGTGACCGAGCGGTTAGTATCAGCAAAACCTTCACTCAAACTTGCTACGTCACCTAATGTAACTTGCACCCCTGCAGCATCAGAACGCAGCGGAATATCGGCGTAATGCTTTGCCCAATAACGACGATCGTTCAGCGTTACTAAAATTTCACCACCTTCGGTACGAATACTGCCCGCCGATTGCTCAATCGCATTTTTTTGGATAATGCTGGCCACTTCCGACAAGCTAAGTTGATAACGCTGCAGGTTTTGCTGGCTAATTTCAACGTGAATTTCTTCGGTAGGGGTTCCGCGTAAATCAATTTTAGAGATTTGATTAGAGGTTAATAATTCGTCACGAATGTCTTCTGCTAAGGCTTTCAGTTCAAGTAACGTGATATCACCATAAAGGGCTAAATTTGCCACATCAATGGCACGACTGGCGATTCTGATCATTGGCTTTTCAGCTTCAACAGGAAACGTTGAAATGCGGCTCACCGCCTGCTCAATGTCTTGAAACGCCACCTGCCGGTCGGTGCCGTTCGACAATTCTAAAATCACTAACGCCGAACCCGAGTTCGCAGTAGAGGTAATGTCTTTAATTCCCTCTAAAGAACGCACTTCATTTTCGATTGGCAAAATAATACTTTGCTCTATCTCTTCTGGAGTCGCGCCAGCATAGAACACGTCGACAATAACAGTGTCGGATTCAAAATTAGGAATAAATTCTTTTTTAATCGTCAACGACATCATAAAGCCGCCAATAATTAAAAAAGCCATCAGTAAATTAGGTGCAACACCATGACGCGCCATCCATGCCACTGGCCCACGATGAAAAAAAGAGAGATCGTTAGCAGTCTCGGTATTCATTATTGCACCTCGGCTTTAAAACGAACCGGTGTACCTTCTGTGACTGTGCCTAACTTACTGACCAGTAAACGATCTCCTTCTGCAAAGCCCGAATCGACCCATATGTATTCTCGGCCCTTAAACAGAATATTCAGCTGACGCTTGTACAACTTGTTGGCATTGACTACCCAAACAAAATCTTCATCAACAAAGTACTGGCTAGAAATTTTATAGCTGTTGCTGAATTCTTCAGCCGACAAACGCACATCTAAATAGTCTCCTATTAAAATATTAGGAGTCAGTGAGAGTGGATTTTTAATCGCGATAAGCAACTTAGCCTGTCGATCCACAACATCAACTTGTGGTAACACTTGCAATAATTCAGCACTGTGCCAGCTCGATTGGCCGTTGATTGCAGGCCAACTTTTTTGCCCCACCAGCACGGCGGCTTTTTGATCTAAAAAGCCGAGTAACTGTTTAGAAATCTTAACTTCTAACCAATACTCTTCACTACTGGCGACTTCAACCAGTTGTGTATTAGGTGAAACTTGGCTGCCGATACTGACTTGGCGCGACAAAATCTGGCCATCGAACGGCATCGTAATCGCAGTGCGTTTTAAATTGAGTTTAACTTGTTCTAACTCTGCTTGAGCTCTTGATAATGCGGCTTGCTTGGCTTTTTTCTGCGGCTCGCGCAACATCAGGGCTTTATCTTGCGTACTGGAAGTTCTATTAGAGCTAGCCCGTGCTTGATTTCGCGACGCTAACGAGTTTTGGTAATCCAAAGCTGCAGAACGCCCTTGGCCTAATTCAATGTCTAAATCCGCTTGCGCTTGAGTCACTGCCGCTTGCGCTTGGGTAAGGGCTAATTGAAAATCTTGAGGATCTAACTGCGCGAGTTTGGCACCTTTCGCTAAAAACGCACCAGGAATCGCTTGTGAATGCAAACTTACAACACGACCACTCACCTCACTGCTAAGGGCAACTTGCTGCGAAGCGGTGACTTCGCCACCTGCTAACCACGTTGGGCGTGAACTAGAACGTTTAAGCTCGACCACTTCAACCAAACGCTCTTTCACTACTGCTTCTTTGCGTTCTGGTTTAGGGGCCGTGGAAATAACCGTATAACCAATGGCTAAAGCAACCAGTAAAATTAAAATAATAATTAAACTGTTGGGGAGTTTGTGAATGGCCTGCTTAACAGAATTCATAGCCGCGTATATCCTTGATTTTGGGTTATCGGCATTATGAATCAGAGAGCACTAAATGAGAATATTTTTTACGCAACCTGACCAATGGCAAACGTTATCGTCCATTTAATGCCCGTTTTTATAACAGACACGTTTTAAAAGAAATAATTCACACTAATTTGCAAATAATCATCACGCTTAAAAGTGTGGCTAATATTATCGTCATCGTTGGACAGCAATACAAACGCATCAATGTTCAAGGTAATACCGCCATCTAATCGCGTTGCGTATTCTAAAACCACGCTGTGTGTATTGCCGTGATCTAAATCTTGGCTAATACCCGCTAATAACTCACTCGACGCAGTATCATTAAAGCCAATACGGCTGCCTAAAAACAAATCGTTTTGGCCAACAGTAAGAGCTGCATCATCGCGCGAGTCATATTGATATTCAGCCAATATTCCCCAATCCCACACCGTTTCAAGTGGCCCATAAAAGGTGTACTCAACGCCACCGGTAGCAGCGCTGTAGTCTTCTGCACCAAAGTTTTGGTTATATTGCTCGCCTAAAGTTTTAAAACCCTGTTTAACCGACTTATCATAACTGCGATAAATCCCTTCAAACTTCCACAACCAAGAGCCTAAAGTAGCTTGTGCATCCACACCTAGCTGATTAATTTGCGCGTAATACGGTAATATTTTGGTCGGTACAAAAACACTCGGTGCTAGCGCAACAATAGCGCTGGGTAAAAATAAAGGATCTCGACTGGTACCGTTAAACCAAGACAAACCTACATCGTAATCGTCTATGGTGTTATTCCAGCGTAAAGCGTAATCAACATGAGCATTTTCTTCACCCGCTTGATATTCAGCGTCGTTAATCGCCATGGGTAAGCTGGTTCTAAAACGCCCCTCGTCACTTGGAAAGGTACGTTCGCGAAAGCCCGGCAAAACAAAACCGGTTAACGTTCCCCAATCACGAATCGCAGTTAACTTAATCATCGGTTGGCCAAGCTTATCTTCACCGTCGGGAGCTTCAACAAAATCAGTTTGGTTAACAATGTCGACCAAGTGTTGCGATTCAGTCACGCCCCAATACACTTTTGAAATTCCAGCAGTTACTTCCCAATCATCGCCATAAGTCATCCACGATAATTCACGAATATCGCTATGGGTACGTTGATCGTCAGCGCTATCCAGACGGCCGAATGGCTTAAACACAAGCGTGTGCTCGCCATCGGCTAACGACCAAACCAATTCGGGCTCTAGGGTTAAACCAATGTAACGATCTGTTTGCGTGGTACCCGGGGAGTTAAACTGTCCTTCTTCAAAATGCTCGCGCCATTCAAACCCGGCATAACCATTGAATTCAAACTCAGCACCGTGAGCCAATGGCGATAAGCCAATACCTTGGGCAGCAAGCAGTGCGCTCAGCAGCACTGTTTTTTGTAACACCCTCTTTTTTTTCACTGTCGTATTCATTAATAAAACCCTATCTTTTAACGTGCTCGTTTTAACGTTGCTTTATTAAAGTCAGAATCTTGTAATCCCGTTCTAAATTCTAATAATGTGGTATTTAGCTCTGTACTTTTTTTGGTTTGATGATTCACCATATTCATTTTCATCGGACGCCAATATTTATCCAAATTCAATTTATATTCCGAAAAGGTTAAGGTTTTTAACAAAGATTTTTTACGATCGTAAAAATCCACTTGCTGGCCGCGTAAATGTGCTTTATCTAACCACACCACTTGGCGGGTATAACCTGAGTTTTTATCAGTAGGAATTTGTTCGATTTTATAAGTTTCGACACCGTTAAGAGTTTCTTCGGCTAAAAACTTGAACGCATATTTTTCAACTTCAAAAGAACTTAAATCTTCATAAGAAAATTCACTGCCCATAAAAGGGCCAGATTTATTACGAGAAGAAATACGCTTCACTCGTTTTAATGCCGGTAAATACAACCACTGGTCATCGGCCTTATCAACATGAGAGAAGGTTAAAAATGCAGTACCCTTAACGTCTCTGGGCTTATCAAAAATAGTTAAGCCTTTATCGCCATCGTCGTTTACTTCTAATGACTTCATGCGCATTTCACGAATGCTTTCTTCTCCCTGAGAATTTCGCAATGTCATTATCACATTAGAGGTAGAATCGCCCCACCCTAGGTCACGGTTTTTACGCTCTTTGGCAATAGCTAAGCCTTTATCTTCAGCCGACAACCCAGTGATATCAAAAGCAGCGCTGGTTTCAGCCTGAACATTGATCGCAGCGGTTAATACAAATGTTGCCGCCATTGCACTGGTTAACTTGGTTAATGCATTCATAAGATAACTCCTAATTTAAAAGTAATTTTTATATTTATTTTCTGTGTATTTTCTGTTTATTTCATTATTTATTTTTTTGCTAATTTTTTACTAACACATCAAGTAATTCAGATTTTTCGTTTTCAGTTTTTGTATTTTGATCTGCTGCATCGTTAGCAATTTTACTTTTTGAATAAACGCCTTTATCCGTCAGTAACAAAAATGCTGGCAAGAATAAAAAGTCTACAACCAGAGCCACAAAAATAATAATTGCGGTAGCTAATCCCATATCGGCATTTAAACGAAACGCTGAAAGAGTTAACAAGGCAAACCCGGTACATAAAACAAGAGTTGTAATGGTCATGGCACGCCCCACACTAGAAAATGCATAACGAATAGCTTCTTCGGTATTATTTCCATCTTGGCGAGCGCGCTGATATTTACTTAAGAAGTGTACGGTATCGTCGACGATAATACCGAGTGTCATTGAGACAACAACCGACAAACCAAGATTTATTTCACCCGATATTAATGCCCAAATACCAAAGCCAATCGCAGCAGGTGCAATGTTAGGAATTAAGCTAATCATACCCAAACGTACAGAACGCAAAGCAAAAACAAGCAACACAGAAATCAATATTAAGGCAACTAGCATGCTGACAATCATGCTATCCATATTGGTTTCGCCAATGTGAGCGAACATGAGTCCAGAACTGGCTGCCGTCATACGAATACTCGGTGCATGGCTGGCAAACCACGCCATAGCCCGCTCTTCTAACTCCACATATTCTTTGCTGCCTAAATTTTTCTGAGTGCTAACAATGCGTGTAGAAGATTTATCAATATTTAACTGGTTAGTTAGATCCAATCCATAAGGTAATGACATCTCATACATCAATAAATACTGAGCATTCAATTCGCGCTGTTGCGGTAAACGATAAAAATCTTGATCATCGCCATTCATACTTTTATTTAAACGCTTGATCGTATCGGCAATAGTCGCAACATGATCCACTTCTGGCTGTGCTCTTAACCATTCGCTAAAATCAGCAATTACTTGTACAAATTTAGGATCATTAATACCACCCGCTTCATCACTAAATAACGCCCAATTAATAATCGACATACCAGAAATTAATTCTTCTTGTTTATCTACCGATTGGCGAAAGTCCGTTGAAGGGGCAAAGTACTTGGTGGATTCATCGTTAATCTCATTCAACGGTACTAAACAAGCAAAAAACAGCATCAGCGCAGCACTGATTGGCAATACTTTCTTATTATGCTTAATTACCCAATCGGCTAAATTTTCCATACCACCGCGGTGTTCAGGCTCTGCTTTTACCTGCATAGGTATTACCATCATTAATGCCGGTAATAAGCTAACAGACAATAAAAAAGCAATCATTACTCCCATGGCGCTCATCTCGCCAAAGTCAGCCAATATGGGGGATTCAGAAAATATCAAGGTCAAAAAACCAATCGCAGTGGTCGCACTGGTAATAAACACCGGCATTAAGTTTAGATCCATAGCAAACTTGACCGCTTCGGTGCGCGTTTTTCCTTGGCGCATCGCAAACTGAGCCGACGCCACTAGGTGCACACAATCAGCGACTGCCAGCGTCATCACCACAATCGGAACATTAATCGTACCGGTCGATAAAAAATACCCAAACCAGCCTCCGGTGCCCATGGTGGCGGTAATGCTAAAAAGAATCACAATTAAAGTCATCAGCATGCCAGTTATACTGCGCAACATAACCGAAAGCATCAAGATGATTAACAAGTACATACTAGGCACCAAGGTCAGCATGTCTTTTTGACCTTCGGTAGCAAAACTGTAATTTAATAAAATAATACCGGTATGATAAAACTCAGCGTTTGGGTATTTTTCGGCATAACGATCTGTCATCGCCTTAACGTATTCGGTAATTTCAATAATTTCAGCAGTTCTGTTTTCTTTATCTGGTAGCTGTATGGTGATATTCACCACCGCCGCCTTACCATCGGGGGACACAAGACGATTAACTAATGCCGGTTCGGTTGTTGAAACTTGCTGGGTTAAGGCGATAGATTGTGAATTAATGGCATCGCGCTCTAGAATAAGGTCTTCTACTACCAAATCATCTTCTTCTGCTCGGGTATGCTGGTAGTTTGTTATTGAATCAACTCGGGTTGAAAACGGTGTTTGCCAAGCTTCGTCGGTAAGCTCTTTGAGTAACCCTAGCATAGGCTCGGTATACACAGTGCCTTCTTTTGGCACAAGAATGAGAGCGGCGTTGTCGTTGTTGTTAAACAAACGCTGCATTTCTTCGTGCGCAAGCATTTGAGGAAAATCTTTATCAAAAAACACCTTATAGTCGGCACGAAAATACAGATTTTTGCCACCATAAGAAACTGCAGCAACGATAGCAATAACCATTAATATAATCAGCCAAGGGTGGTTAACAATGCTGTTTATCCATATTTTCCGTAAATTTTTATTTTGATATTGATTCATGTCTAACCCTTTTTATTTTTATTTTTATTTTTATTTTTATTTTTATTTTATTATTTTTTTGCTTTACGGTTGTTTTATTAGCAGCACATCTTTAGCAAAAATTTCTTCTTCTACACGCTGCCAAGTCTTTTGATAATTCCAATCTTTGGATAAGGGTTTCCAATTCATCCCATCCATCAAAATACTGATATTTTGTAATAACAAGGTATTGGAGTTTAAACGGTTTACTAAGCGAGCTTCCGGTGCCGTTAATACCAGCATATTGGTACCAAACGACATCGCCCAATTAGAAAAATATAAAGTTTCGATAGATAAGTGAGAGGGTAATTCTAGGTCGCCATTAGTAATTGCATTACGAAACATTTGATCACTAAAGGCGTTAATCGTTGTTTCTAAAGAATCTAATGTCTCTCTTCTTTCAGCAGAAGTTTTTTCTCGCATGCCCGGAGCTTTACTGTTTAAAACCGTCATAAATAATGTGGGTTCTAGGCGCGCATATAACTGATAGGCATAATGAATAGCAACGGCTTTTTCTCGTAACTTGCCATCAAACTGCAGCGCTCTTAAAAACAGCTTAATAATAGAATCCACTGCCCGAACGCTTAAAGCTAATAGGCAATCTTCTTTACTAGAAAAGTGATTGTAAATGGTGCCTTTAGAATAGTTAGATTTGGCCGTCAGTTTCTCTAAAGTCAGTGCAGCAAAGCCTTCTTCATTAAGAATGGCGACAGCAAGATCCAGTAGCTCTTGCTCACGATCGGCTTTTTTCTGTTCGCTCTTCGACAAACTCATTGGTTACCCTACTTTTGTGTGCATATATACACCAGCACATTAAATGACGATTCGTCAATTTTGACGAATCGTCATAATGAGGGTTTTTTATTAATTTGGCAAATAGATTTTCAAATTATTCAGCCCCATAAAAAAAGCCCGAGTCATAAAAACTCGGGCTTTCTAATTAAGGCTTATAAGCTGAGCTTAAAGAAACCCTACCAGTGGATACCACGCATAACCGCAGCAAATGCCACTTGCTCTGAAGACACTTTTTGCTTTTTAGCAGGCTTGCCATCTTCACCTAAAGGCGAGTCAGGGAACATGCGATAGCCTGTATTCATAACAATTTCACCAATTTTAGGCGCAATAGCATGTAATACCTGAGCAAATGTACCCAATCTTGTCGCAACACGCTTAGGACGTTCAATAATAGCGTGGGCAATTAGATCGGCAGCTTCTTCAGGAGAGAGCGTCGGTACCGAATCATAGATTTTAGTAGGTGCAATCATTGGCGTTTTAACCAACGGCATATTAATGGTGGTAAATTTCACATTTTTATCTGACCACTCAGCTGCGGCGCAGCGGCTAAATGAATCCAAAGCAGATTTAGAGGCAACATACGCCGAAAAACGCGGGGCGTTAGTTAATACACCAATCGATGAAATATTAATAACATGGCCACTTTTGTGCTCAAGCATTGAAGGCGCAAAACCCATAATCAAGCGCACCGAACCAAAATAGTTTAGCTGCATGGTGCGCTCAAAATCGTGAAAGCGATCAAACGACAATGATAGCGAACGACGAATTGAACGGCCCGCATTGTTAATTAGCAAGTCGACATGACCATGGTCGTCTAAAACCGCCTTAACAAAGCGATCACAATCATCCATATCAGAAAAATCACATTGATAAGGGTGAATATTGCCACCTTTTTCACGTAACGATTCGGCTACTTCGTCTAATGTTTCTTTAGTACGAGCACCGATTACCAAGATTGCACCAGCTTCAGCGAGTTTTTCAGCTGTTGCCAAACCAATACCAGAAGTTGCACCGGTAATCACGCACACCTTGCCCTTAACACGGCCTTTAAGAGTATGGTCTTTAAATAAATCTGGATCTAAATTGCGTTCCCAAAAATCCCAAATAACCGGCGCATAGCTAGGTAGGCGAGGCACTTCAATACCCGTACCGTTTAAGACACGCTCGGTTTCGCGAGAATCAAAACGAGTTGGGTAATTTAAGAAAGAAACCACCGAACGTGGAATGCCCATGTCATCTAAGAACGCACTAACAAAACGTTTTACTGGCGGAAGATTTTTTAAGCTTTGGCGAATAAATGCTGGAATAAAACCAAACATACGCGAATCGATACGCAAGCCCATTTGTGGAGCATGGCCGGCTTCGCTAAAGATATTAAGAACTTCACCCACTTTATAAGGATCTGGGTCGACCAAGTGGAAACACTTACCGTCTTCACCATCGGCATGAGCGATGTGATCCATGGCGTTAACAACATAATCAACCGGTACAATGTTTAAACGGCCGCCTTCTACACCCATGGTTGGCATCCATTGTGGCAAGGCACGACGGATTTTTTGAATCATTTTAAAGAAGTAATAAGGGCCATCAATTTTATCGATTGCGCCTGTTTCAGAATGGCCAATAACCATACCAGGACGATAAATACGATAAGGTACTTTACACTCTTCACGCACGACTTTTTCAGATTCATGCTTGGTCATTAAATACGGATGATCCATCTTTCCGGCTTCTTCAAACATATCTTCACGGAAAGTGCCTTTAAACAAGCCTGCAGCCGCGATCGATGAAACGTGATGGAAATGTTTTGCCTTTATAGCATCTGCTACATTTATTGCTTCGCGGGTGCCATCAACGTTTGTCGCTAGCTGCGCTTCTTCATCTGCGCCCATATCGTAAACAGCAGCCAAATGAAAAAAGTGATCAATATTGCCAGATAATTCTTTTAAAGTGCTGCTATCGATACCGAGGTTGTTACTAGTGAGATCACCGATAACCGCTTTCACTCGAGTATCATCAACGCCACAGCGCTCTCTGATAGAATCTAACTTAAATTGCGATTGCTCACGCACCAATAAGTGAACCGTGCCACCACGGGCGATCAGTTTTTCAATTAGAAAACGACCAATAAAGCCGGTTCCACCGGTTAAGAAATAATTCATTGTTAACTACCTTGTAGAGTATTGAGTATTGTTTTGTTGTTAATTTTTATTAGCTCTTTTATCCCAAAATCACACCTAAATCCGCTTTAATTACACTGAGTTAATAATGCATTATTATAGGTTAGTCGATATTAGAAATTTTATCCGTGAACTGTTGTTCTGAATATAATAACCATGTAGCTAAAAAAAGAAAGATTAAACTAGCGCTTTATTGATATTATGTTTTTAGTTAATAAATCAGAGTGGCGGACCTAAAATTAAAGTAAAAAAAAGCAGCTCGGTTTCCGTAGCTGCTTTATCTGATATTACAAGTTTTACTTTAGATTTCTGTTTTTGTGCGAGCTAGATAACAGTTACATGCCTTTAACGGCATAAATACCATTCGCATTACGCCAGTAACCACGGTAATCCATACCAAAACCAAACAAGAAACGGTCTTCAACATCCACACCATAAAAATCAACTTGTAAATTGGTGTTCTTGCGCTCGTGAACCTTGTTGATCATAACCGCGGTAACCACTTCTTTAGCACCTTGCGCTTTACAGGCTTCAACCACTTCTGCCAAGGTATTACCTTCGTCAAAGATATCGTCCAAAATCAAAACCGTACGGCCTTCCATAGGGCAAGAAGGCAATGCCTGCCATTGTAAATCTGACTGCCCTTTGGTTTCACCACGATAGCGAGTAGCGTGCATATAACCCACTTCTAATGGGAAATTTAAACGAGGCAATAAAGATCCGGCAAAAATAAGACCGCCATTCATGATGGAATACACCACAGGCTGGCTGTTTGATAGACGTTCGGTGATATCTACAGCCAACTGATCTAAAGCAACATCAATTTCTTCCTTAGATTTTAACAGATCTGCGTCTGCCATTATTTGGTTCAACTGGTCTAAAGTCAGAGATTCGCTCATCAAGAGGCTTCCTAATCGGTAGTGTGATTATATGATTATGTAAAGCAGCCTATGATACCATTTAAGAAATTTTTACCAAATGTTTTAACCACAAGTTTATTTAAATAGGAATTCGCCAGTGAGCGCTGCCAATACTATCCTAAATTCAATCCGCATTGTTTTAGTACAAACCTACCACCCTGGCAACATCGGCGCGATTGCCCGTGCCATGAAAACCATGGGACTGAATGAATTGTATTTGGTAGACCCAAGAGAATACCCAGCAGAAGAAGCCAGCAACCGCGCGGCAGGGGCATTAGACGTATTAGACAACGCCACTGTTGTGCAAACCCTGCCCGAAGCCATTGCCGACTGTACGCAAGTCTTCGCCACCAGCGCCCGAAAGCGCAATTACACACGCCCGCAAGTGACCGCCGAAGAAGCCGCAAGCTGGATAAACGACAACCCTAAAGAGAAAATCGCCATCGTCTTTGGCCGCGAACGCATGGGGCTAAGCAACGAACAACTCGAAATGTGCCAACAATTACTTTATATACCCGGCAACCCAGAATACGACGTGTTAAATATCGGCTCGGCTGTTCAGATAGTCAGCTACGAATTATTTAAACAATTTGGTTTGCATCGCGACGAACTGCTTGAAACCTCCAACGAGGGTGAAGAATACGCCAGCCAAATTGATTTGGAGCGTTTTTACCAACACTTAGAAAACACTCTGTCGGATACCGGTTTTTTAGTGAAAAATCACCCGGGTGAAGCGATGAAACGCTTGCAGCAAATGTTTGCCCGAGCCAAACCCAACGCCAAAGAATTACGCATGTTACGAGGCATATTAGGATCGGTAGATAAGCTCACCGATAAATCATGATACAATCGCCATTATTCTAAATGACCAAAATTTCAAACTTTTTTATCGAGAACCCTCCTCATGACTGACAAACTGACACCAACTCTTGAACTGGCTTTTGACCTAATGCAACGCCGTTCGGTAACCCCTATCGACGCCGGTTGTCAGCAAATGATGATGGATCGTCTCGGCGCTGTTGGTTTTAAACATGAAGAAATGCGCTTCGAAGATACCGACAATCTATGGTCTCGTCGCGGCACCCATGGCCCTGTTGTGTGTTTTGCTGGTCATACCGACGTTGTTCCAACAGGCCCAGAAGGCAACTGGACTTACCCGCCGTTTGAGCCACAAATTCACGATGGTTTGCTATATGGCCGTGGCGCTGCCGACATGAAAGGCTCTATCGCCGCCTTCATGATTGCTACCGAAAATTTCGTTAAAGCACACCCAAATCATAAAGGCTCTATCGCCTATCTAATTACCAGCGATGAAGAAGGCCCAGCCAAGCACGGCACGGTTAAGGTGATCGAAACCCTTCAAGCCCGTGGCGAACACATCGACATGTGCATTGTGGGCGAACCTTCAAGCACCACCGATACCGGCGATACGATTAAGAACGGTCGCCGTGGTTCGTTAGGTTGTGTGTTAACGGTTAAAGGCATTCAAGGTCACGTGGCTTATCCACAACTAGCGCGTAACCCGATTCATGATGTTGCTCCTGCATTAGCTGAACTTGCTGCTGAACAATGGGATAACGGCAACGACTTCTTCCCTGCCACCAGCTTCCAGATTTCAAACATCAACTCAGGCACCGGCGCGACCAACGTGATTCCAGGTGACTGCGAGGTGGTATTTAACTTCCGCTTCTCGACAGAGCTAACCGCAGACATTCTAAAAGAACGCACCGAAGCGATTTTGAATAAGCACAACATTGACTATGACATCGATTGGAACTTAAGCGGCCAGCCTTTCTTAACCTCGACAGGCCCATTAGTGGATGCGACAGTAGAAGCGATTAAAACGGTAACGGGTATTGATACTGAGTTAAGCACTGCTGGCGGAACCTCCGATGGTCGTTTTATTGCACCAACGGGTTCTCAAGTAATTGAACTTGGCCCACGCAACGCGACCATTCATAAAGTAGACGAATGTGTTGAAGCGGAAGATTTGAATATTCTGACTAATATCTACCAGCGTATTTTAGAAAACTTATTATTAGATTAGATCCTTAAAATAAGCATCAATAAGATTTAGTTAAATTTCACAGCGATTCATTCTTGGGTATTTATTCCGCAAAAAGGCGTAAATACGTCCATGTAGCCTTAACTAAAACATCCCTGTTTTAGATATTTGC